>VOFC01005221.1_pt1 | contig 393921 bp, 346 predicted proteins | sample 5384161 | NCBI WGS metagenome assembly VOFC01 (sample SAMN12384722, study PRJNA508395) | human gut metagenome | isolation source: healthy gut B | host: Homo sapiens | reverse complement strand
GCCCTGCAGTATGGTATGCCGTGTGAGCATATCTGCATATTCTGTGTGGGAACACGCAGAAGGAGCAACACACCGCTGCTGGTGCAGCTGTTCTTCATTTATTATGGCCTGCCCAAGGTGGGCATCCGCACCAATGCCGAGATTTGCGGCATTGCCGGCCTGGCGTTTCTGGGCGGAAGCTACATGGCCGAAGCGTTCCGCAGCGGTCTGGAAGCCATTGAGCCCATCCAGACCGAGAGTGCCTACAGCCTTGGCATGAACCGCTGGCAGACCATGCGCTACATCATTCTGCCGCAGGCCATGTCCACCAGTATGCCGGCTTTCATGGCAAATGTGATCTTCCTGCTCAAGGAGACCAGCATGTTCAGCGCCATCAGCCTGATGGACCTGATGTTCACGGCAAAGGACCTGATCGGCATGTACTCCAAAACCATCGAATGTCTGTTTCTGCTGGTGGTGTTCTACCTTATCATTCTGCTGCCGGTGTCCATTGTGGGCAGTCTGATCGAAAGGAGGCTGCGCTATGCTGGATTTGGGTCTTGATGTCCTGTTCAAGGGCAAAAACATGGCCCGCCTGCTGGGCGGCCTTGGCGTTGCACTCAAAATCAGTGCCGTCTCGGTGATCATCAGCCTGCCGCTGGGCATCCTGCTGGGCGTGCTCATGACCTCCCGCAACCCCGTTATCAAGGCGATCCTGCGGCTGTATCTGGAGTTTATCCGCATCATGCCGCAGATGGTGCTGCTGTTCCTCGTTTACTTCGGCACCACCCGTGCCTTTGGGTGGAACCTTTCCGGCGAGACGGCATCCATCATCGTGTTTGTGCTGTGGGGCACCGCAGAAATGAGCGACCTTGTGCGCGGTGCGCTGATCGCAATCCCGAAGCACCAGTATGAGAGCGCCGAGGCCCTTGGCATGAGCCGTGCGCAGACCTACTGGTACATCATCATTCCGCAGACGGTGCGCCGCCTGATCCCGCTGTCCATCAACCTGATTACCCGCATGATCAAGACCACCAGCCTTGTACTGATGATCGGTGTGGTGGAAGTAATCAAGGTAGCACAGCAGATCATCGAGGCCAACCGCACCGCCAGCCCCAACGCAGCGTTTGGCATTTATCTCACGGTTTTTTGTGTTATATTTCTTCGTATGCTGGCCCATCAGTCTGCTGGCATCCTATCTCGAAAGCACTGGTGCTGGACGTTATGCTGGACCTGGTGCGCAACGTTATGCACCTTGGGGGCAAGACCATGATCATCGTCACCCACGAAATGCAGTTTGCCCGCGCCATTGCCAACCGTGTTATCTTTCTGGATGGCGGCAAGATCGTGGAAGAAGCTGCACCGGCCGAGTTCTTTGACCGGCCCAAGACCGAGCGCGCGAAACGCTTCCTGCGCACCTTCACGTTTGATGCTGTGAAATGAGTCACAGATCAAGATAAAGACTGCGGGTGTTTCGCAGCCAAATGGGAAAAAGATTTTGTAAAGGAGAATCCACTATGAAACAGTCTAAAATCTCTCGTCGTTCCTTCCTGCTGGGTCTGGGTGCAGTTTCCGCTGCCGCTGTTCTGACCGCATGCGGCGGCTCTTCTTCTGCTTCTACTGCAACTGCAGCATCCGCTATGATGTCTACTTTGCACGCCGTCTGGGCGAGGATCTGGGCGTAGAGATTAACTTCGTTTCCACCGAGGCTGCCAACCGCATCGAGTACCTGCAGACCGGAAAGGCGGATGTGATCCCCGCAAACTTCACCGTGACCCCGGAGCGCGCAGAGGAAGTGGACTTTGCTCTGCCTTATATGAACGTGGCTCTGGGTGTCATTTCTCCGGACAGCAACGTTATCACCACTCTGGACAACTGGAACGCTGACGACCAGATGATCGTCATTTCCGGTACGACCGCCGAGACCTACCTGACCAAGGAGTACCCCGACATTCCGCTGCAGAAGTACGATTCCTATGCAACGGCCAAGAATGCACTGGAGAACGGCAACGGCGTGGCATGGGCAAACGATAACACCGAGGTCATTGCATTTGCAAAGCAGAACCCCGGCTACACGGTCGGCATTCCCTCTCTGGGCAGTCAGGACACCATTGCTCCCGCTGTGAGCCAGGGCAACACCACCGTTCTGGATTGGCTGAACGAGGAGATCAAGGCTCTGGGCGAGGAGAACTTCTTCCACAAGGACTATGAGGAGACTCTGGTGGATACCTACGGCCTTGACTATGAGGATGAGCTGGTCGTTGAGGGCGGCGTGACCGGCGGCGCAGATGCCGCATCCAGCGAAGCTGCTTCTTCGGAAGCCGCATCTTCTGAGGCTGCTGCTTCCGAAGTAGCTTCCAGCGCAGCCGCACAGTAAATAAAAACACCGAGCGGGCAGGAGAGGGCTGAACCTTTCCTGCCCGTTTTTGCATTGCACCATCTGCCGGAACGTGCTATACTGGAATAAAACAACTCCTGTCCGAAAAAACCTGAAAAAGAGAGGATGTTCCCGATGAAACGTGCCTATACGAACGGGCTCCTGCTGGATGGCACCGAGCAGATGCAGCCGGTAGAGCACAAAATCCTGCTGACCGAGGATGATAAGATCATTGCCATTGTCGATGAGGGCGTGGATCTGGACGGTTATGAGGTGATCGATCTGCACGGAGGCTATCTGTGCCCGGGCCTGATCAACCTGCATGTGCATCTGGCGGGCAACGGCAAGCCCAGCGCAAAGCCGCGGGACAATGCTGCGCTGGTGCGCAAAATTCTGAGCAATGGCCTGACCCGTGCGGTGGCCTACAGGCTGGTATGCAGCTACGCGAAGCTGGAACTGCTGGGCGGCGTGACTACCATCCGCACCGTGGGCGGCATTGCAGATTTTGACACCCGCTGCCGGGACGATGCCGCTGCAGGCAGACTGCTGGCACCGCGCATCCTTGCTGCCAACGAGGGCATTTCGGTGCCCGGGGACACATGGCGGGCTCGGTGGCAGTTGCGGCCCATAACAATGCCGAAGCGCTGGCTCAGCTGAAAAGGCCAGCGGTCAGAAGGTGGATCTTGTCAAGCTGATGATCACCGGCGGCGTGCTGGATGCCACCGAAGGGAACCCCCGGCGAGCTGAAGATGAAGCCGGAAATGGTCAAAGCCGTCTGCGACGAAGCCCACAGGCTGGGCTATACCGTGGCGGCACACACCGAGTCGCCAGAAGGCGTAAAGGTGGCGCTGGAAAATGGGGTGGATTCTATCGAGCACGGTGCAAAGATGGACGATGAGACGGTCCGCCTGTATAAGGAGCGGGGAGCCTTCCTGTGCACGACCATCTCCCCGGCACTGCCCTATGCGCTGTTCGATACAACGGTTTCCGGTGCTTCGGAAAAGGACCAGTCTAACGGCAAGATCGTGTTTGACGGTGTGGTGGAAAGCGCAAAGACCGCCCTTGCCAACGGCATCCCGGTGGCCTTGGGCAACGATGTAGGCTGCCCATACATCACCCAGTACGATTTCTGGCGGGAGCTGTGCTACTTCCACAAATACTGCGGTGTAAGCAACACGTTCGCCCTGTACACGGCCACCCTGCGCAATGCTCAGCTGGCCGGAGTGGAGACGTGACCGGTTCCATTGAGCCGGGCAAGAGCGCAGATTTTATTGTGACAAAGCACAACCCACTGGACGACCTGCGTGCGCTGCAGCATCTGGAACTGGTGGTCTGCCGCGGCCATGTGATCAAAAAGCCGAACCCCAAGCGGAACAAAACGGTGGATGCCCTGCTGGACCCGTACCTCGAATAATACTGAAAAAATCAAGGAGAGACGATCGGTCTTTCCTTGCTTTTTTCGTTCACATGCAGCCATCACGGCCATGATGCTTTGCCAACTCTTGTTGCGGGCAGCGGGCACAGTGGTACGGCAGTGTGCGGGTGCAGAGCCGGAAGAGACAGTTCAGGTCCACTGCGATTTTTGGCGTAATAAGCGCGGTTGCGGTCGGCCTGCAGCTCAGCCAGCCCCGTTCCGGCGGGTAGAGGGAGCGGCCGAAGCAGCTTTCGATGTAGGCTCTGTCCTGCGCGGCATTCTGCTTCAGGGTGATGTGGGCCCGGCGCTTGTCCACCGCCAGCCCGCCGCCCACAGCATCCACGGAGCTTGAGTGTTCCACGGTCACGCGGTCGGTCTTGATCATCTGGGTGGGCATGGCTTTGGTGGCAAGCTTTGCCAGCAGGCCGTCCAGATGCAGATGCAAAGCTGCTCTCTGGTGCACAGTGCCGTCGAACAGGTTGAATTTTGCGTAGATCGATAAAATTTCGGCTTTCAGCTGTTCCGGCTCCGGCACATGCTCCGGGGCCAGCGCGGCGGCAAGGCCGGACTCGTAAGGGGTCATCATCGGGTGGCCCAGTACACGCCGCCAGCGTGCGGCCTGCATGGTGTACACCAGCTGATTTTTTTGCCATCCACTCCTGACGGGAGAGCTTGTATTGAATCGCAAAAAAGTAATCTGCATGGGCATGGCGCAGTGCTTCCAGCACCGGGCGGCGGGGCAGCTCCAGCCGATAGGCTGCATTTTCCAGATACAGCCATGTCATGTCGTCCAGCATCGTCTGCCGCAGATCACCGTCCCATGCATCAAAGATGCTGCGGATCAGCGCGTCACCGTAATATTTATGGATGAGGCCCACGACCGTGTTCATGTAAAAATCGGTGGTGCCGTCGGTATAGCGGGCCAGAAACAGCGGCTCAAAGCCATAGGCTCCTGCAGCAGCCCAGACCTGATTGGCCGCACGCCGCTCCTGCGCGGTGTAATTCTGGGCTTCCATCAGCCAAAGAGCTTGGCGGCATCCAGCTTGGCCGGAATGCGCGCTGCGATCACATCACGGATCAGGCCCTGCTCGTAGGAGTCAAAGGCTTTGTTGGTGATGCCCATATCCAGTGCCGCGCCTGCCGGGATGCCGCGCCGGATCAGCCGCCGTGCATCCAGCATGCCGCGCAGGTCCAGCGCCTTGGTGGAAATTTCTGCACTGTCGCACTTTTTCTGCAGGTCAAGGAACAGCAGTGCAAACTGGCGCACATACTTGGAAGCAAGATCGGGGAACTGCGTCCGCAGCAGCTTCTCCAGATCGTCCTGCGTAATGGTGGGCATCTGGATGACCACGAAACGGGAGGTGAGTGCCTCGTTCAGCTCACGGGTGCCGGCATAACCGTAGTTCATGGTGGCAATAAAGCGGGTCTCCTCCGCCAGCGGGATGCGGTCGTAGCCGGGCACATCGATGGCGCGGCGGAAGTCCAGCACCGCGTGCAGCACGGCCAGCGCTTCGTTTTTGGCCATGTTGATCTCATCCAGCACACCAAAGCCGCCGCACTGGGCGCAGCGGTATACCGGGCCGGGCCGGAACACCACCTGACCGTCCGCAAAAGTGTCCATGCCGATGAGGGACGCCGCATCCATGTTCACATGGAAGGAGATGTCCCACGCAGGACGGCCAAAGGCGGCGGCAAGGTTTTCGGCCAGCACGTTTTTGCCGGTGGCTTTTCCGCCTGCCAGCAGCAGGTTTTCGCCGCAGAGCAGCGCCGCCAGCGCCTGCTCCCACACCTGTTTGCCATAGTAGGTAAAGGCAGGGGAAGGGATGCGCGGGCGCAGTGCGTCCGGCAGGGCATGGGCAGCGCGGTACTGTTGGACTGCTTCCAGCAGAGCGGGGTCTACCCTTCCTGCTGCAGAGTTTCAAGGAAATCAGACATTTGTACAAACACCTCGATTTTGCCGGTTGTCTGGCACAAACCGGCTGTTCAGCTTTATCATAGCACAATCGTGGGGATTTGTGTAGGGGGCACGTGGCGAAAAAAATAGCAAAGAGAGGCGGCCCCAAACAGGGACCGCCTCTCTTCTGAAGAAAGAAGAAATGGAAAAACGCTTAAGTTGTGCCGGAAAACCGCGCTGGATCAGGCGTTATCCAGACCCGCCATCTGCTTGACGGCCTTCATGGCGAAGGTCAGGGTGCGGCCCATGGCCACACCAGCCATCAGGCAGGGGTAGTTGTTGGCAAAGAAGCTGCCGGACATATCACCGGTGATATACAGGCCCTCCATGGGCTGGTTGTTGTTGTCCAGCGCCTGACCCTTTTCGTTGATGGCAATGCCCTGCTCGGTGGTCAGCAGAGAGGCACCCAGCCAGCAGCCATAGAAGGGCGCGGTGCGGATGGCACTCAGGCGGTAAGCGGGCTTGCCGAAATCCTCATCGTTCTGCTTGTCGTACAGCTCATTGTAGCGCTCCACGGTAGCAAGGAAGGTGTCCTTGGCAGCACCGGTAAAGCCCATCTTGTCGGCCAGCTCGTCCAGCGTATCGCACTTGAACAATGCTCCGGCCTCGATCGCCTCGTCCATCTTACCCTGAATGTACTTCTCGCCGCCGTTGCGGGTCTGGGCAGAGCAGCCGATGGTGTGGAAACGCTTTGCGTCCTCCAGAATGTTGGCATCGCAGATCTGTGCGTAGACGCGGCCCGGCTGGTGGGCAGCAGCGTAGACGATATCGTTGTAGGGGCTGCTCTCGTTGGCAAAGCGCTCGCCGTTGCGGTTCACCTTCAGGAAGGGCTGGGTACCGGGGTTGTACTGACGGATCTTGCCGGGGAAGGCCTTGCCGCCAAAGGCAGTGTCGCTGTCCACATAGCCGCCATCCACACCGGGGGCAACAACGCCGCGGTCAAACAGCATGGGAGCGGCTTCCTTGTCCAGATTGGCACCGGCCCATACAGCAGCGCGGATGCCGTAGCCCTTGTCGGCGGGGGAGTAGGAGCAGGCGGTGGTCACGCTGGTGCCAAGCGGGTCCAGCTGCTCCATCATGTAGGGGTTGCCGGGGAAACCGCCGCAGGCCAGCAGCACGCCCTTGTTGGCGTTGTAGCGGATAAAGTGGTCATCCTCGGTGCTCTGGGCGATGATGCCGGTAATGCGGCCCTCGCTGTTCTTTTCCAGCTTGGCCAGACTGGTCTTGAAGTCCACATCGTAGCCCAGCTCCTGAATGTACTGCAGCAGCAGCTCGTTGCGGGCCAGACCAGATGCGCTTTCGCTGGCCATGTAGTTATGCTCCTGCACAGGGAAGAGGTAGTCGGTATTGTGCTCAGCATTCTCTGTGGGCCATGCAGCCTCGCTGCCGGAGGTGAAATCGCACACCCAGCCGTACTTATCTTCCAGAATGCTGCGCATGAAGTCGTGCATAGCGGCAGACTCATTGATCCAGGTCTTGACGACGCGCTGGTCACACTTACCGGAGGCGTAGCGGGAGATCTCGCTCAGCAGCTTGGCGCGGTCGGCGGGCTTTTCACCGGCCTCCTTGGCGGCAGCGGAGTCGATAGCGCCGTACCAGTGGCGGGTGTCCTGTACGTTGGCGTTCTGCTCAATAACGCGGAAATTCAGGCCGTTCGCAGCTGCATAGGCGGCAGCAAACATACCGCCGTTGCCTGCACCCACAATGAGGATGTCGGTGTCCACGGTCTCAGTGATGGCAGTCTCGTCGATATCAGGCTCTTTGCCCAGCCAGTCGTTTGAGTCGCCTGTGGGCAGCTGCACGCTGGAGACCACGGCCTCACCCTTTGCCTGTGCGTAGCAGCTCTTGGCAGCCTTCATCACGGCATCGGAGGTGATGGTAGAGCCGGAAACGCCGTCGATCTCGGCAGAACCGGCAGCCATCAGCTGCTCACGCAGCTCATCGGCAGCGGCAGCGCCGAAAGAAGCGGTCTCGCCGGAGGTGTCCACCACCACGTCGGTGACAGCGCTGTCAGAGAAGGTCATGGTGACCTTGACGGTGGAGGAGATGCCCTCGGCGGTGCCCTCGTAGGTGCCGGGGATGTACTGACCGGCAGCACCGGAGGCAGTGGAGCTGGAGGCGGAATTGCAGGCAGCCAGTGCGCCGGCAGTGACACCGCTCATGGCGGCGGCAGCGGCGATCTTCAGAAAGCCCTTGCGGGAAATCTTGTTCATAGGTACGCTCTCTTTCTCTTTTCTCTTCTTATCGTGCAGCAGGGTAAAAACCACTTTGCTGAATCTTTAACAATTGTAGCGTAGAGTGACGCACTTTACAATTCAATTATGTTATATTATAATTTAGCAAACCCTAATGTAAGAAGGTGAGGACGCACAGATGAACCAGAGTGCACTGGAAGGATTTGTGAAGATCGTAGAGATGGACAGTTTTTTCGGCAGCAGCAGAGGCACTGTATCTTTCGCAGTCGGCGCTTTCGCAGCAGATCCGCACGCTGGAAGGGCAACTGCAGTTTGAACTGTTCCAGCATGTACCGCGCCGGGTGATCCTGACCCCGGCAGGCCGGGACTTTTACCCCAAGGCAAAGCAGTTGACGGCCTTATATCAGGAGGCAGTGCGCCATGCCCGTGCGGGCAGCAGGAAAATCCGCCGGAACGGCATCTGGTCATTGCATGGAGCCATGAGGCGATGCGGATGTTCGGGTACGACCTGTTTTCTCTGACGAACGAGCTGTGTCTGCAATACACGTCTATTATGATGCAGTGCGCCAGTCGCAGCGAGGTCTGGCGCAGTCTGAAAAAAGGGGACGCGGACCTTTCTTTCCAGTTGGAAAGTGCGGAATTTTACGCGCAGGGGTTCACTTTCATCCCGCTGCTTTATGCGCCGGAGCTGTGCATTCCCATCCACCCGCCCGCCGATATGCCGGTGGGCAGGCTGAGTCTGGAGCAGGCGTTGCAATACCGCTGGCTGCCCATCAAGGAGATGTACCAGACTGTCTACGAAACAAGCCTGCTGCAGGAGGGGCTGGAGCGCGGAGTGGACTTTACGCCGGTGGGCGGTATCCGCAGCGCATCCTATGGGGATCCTGCGCTCAAGATGGTTCCTGCAGTCTATTACCGCAGACCGGATCTCAGCTTTGCGCGGGTGCTGGACTGGGGCAGGGGACACCGGTTCGGCATCGTGCTGGGGCAAAAGCGCGAGGATCCGGTGGTAATGGCCTATGTCCGCGCGTTGCAGCAGCTGCTGCCGTCCCTCTCGGAAAAGCTGTTCGGCCTGAAGCTGGAACCGGTGGAAGAATAAAGAAAAAAGAAAACCCTCTCAGGCGCATTCGCGCCAGCTCTCCCGAAGGGAGAGCTCTATTGCAGCTGACCGGTAACTGCTGAAAAGCTCCCCCTCTCGGGGAGCTGGCATCGCGTAGCGATGACTGAGAGGGTAAACAAATAGCACCTGCTGCCTTCGGAAAGGAAGGCGGCAGGTGCTATTTTTGTGCTTATACTGCGATGACGGGCAGCTTACTCCACCACGTCCTCGAACTGGCTGTTGTACAGATCGGCGTAGAAGCCGCCTGCTTCGATCAGCTGGTCGTGGGTGCCCTGCTCCACAATATCGCCATCTCGCATTACAAGGATGAGGTCGGCATCCCGGATGGTGGAAAGACGGTGTGCGATCACAAAGCTGGTGCGGCCCTCCATCAGGCGGTCCATGGCGGTTTGGATGCGCTGCTCGGTGCGGGTATCCACACTGCTGGTGGCCTCGTCCAAAATCAGGATGCGGTTATCTGCCAGAATGGTGCGGGCGATGGTGAGCAGCTGCTTCTGGCCCTGACTCACGTTGGAAGCGTCTTCGTTCAGCTCCATCTGGTAGCCGCCGGGCAGGGTGCGGATGAAGTGGTCGGCGTTGGCAGCCTTGGCGGCGGCGATCACTTCTTCGTCGGTAGCATCCAGACGGCCATAGCGGATGTTCTCCATGATGGTGCCCTTGAACAGCCATGTGTCCTGCAGCACCATGCCGAAGCCCTCGCGCAGGGCGCTGCGGTCAAAGTCACGCACATCGTGGCCATTCAGGGTGATGGAACCGGAATCCACATCATAGAAGCGCATGAGCAGCTTGACCATGGTAGTTTTGCCCGCGCCGGTGGGGCCGACGATAGCCACCTTCTGGCCGGGCTTGACCTCGCAGCTGAAATCGTGGATGACGGTCTTGTCCGGGGTGTAGCCGAAGCGGACATGACTGAATGTCACCTGACCGTTGATGCAGGCAGGGTCGGCCCGGCGGGCCGGGTCTGCCTGCTGATCCTCTTCCGCTCGTTCAGAAACTCGAACACCCGCTCAGCGGCAGCGGCCATGCTCTGCAGCATGTTGGACACCTGAGAAAGCTGCTGGATGGGCTGGGTGAAGTTCTTGACGTACTGGATGAAGGCCTGAATGTCGCCGATGGTAATGGTGCCGTTTGCCGCAAAAATGCTGCCCACGATGGCCACTGCCACATAGCCCAGATTGCCCACAAAGTTCATAATGGGCATCATCAGGCCGGAGAGAAACTGGCTCTTCCATGCGGATTCATACAGCTTGTCGTTGGCGGCGTTGAAGTCGTTCAGCACCACGGCCTCGCGGTTGAAGGCTTTGACCACGTTGTGGCCGGAGTAGACTTCTTCCACCTGACCGTTCACAACGCCCAGAATGGCCTGCTGGGCCTTGAAGTATTTCTGGCTGAACTTGACCACGATGAGCACCAGCACCAGCGAGACCGGCAGGATCAGCAGGGCGATCAGGGTCATCTTCGGGCTGATGGACAGCATCATGACCAGCACGCCGATCATGGTGGTCACACTGGTGATGAGCTGGGTGATGCTCTGGTTCAGGCTCTGGCCCAGCGTGTCCACATCGTTGGTGATGCGGGACAGCACCTCGCCCACGGTGCGCTTTTCAAAGTAGGCAAGGGGCAGGCGGTTGATCTTTTCGCTGATCTGGCGGCGGAAGTCGTAGCACACCTTCTGCGAAAGGCCGGTCATGAGCCAGCCCTGAATAAAGCTGAAGGCGCTGCTCAGCAGGTACATGCCCAGCAAAAACAGCAGGATTCGGCCGATATACACAAAGTCGATGCTGCCGGTGCCGCGCAGCTTGGCGATCCAGCCGGTGGCAAGAGCCGTGGTGGCCTTTGCCAGCACCTTAGGGCCTGCAATATTGAAGATGGTAGAAAGAATGGCAAATACAATGGCGGTAACGAGCGAAAGGCGGTAGCGGCCAAGGTTGCGCACAAGCTGCAGCAGGGTGCCCTTGAAGTCCTTGGCGCGTTCGGTCGTCATGCGTCCGGGTCTTGGCATATCACTCACCCTCCTTTTCGGTATTCAGAGATTTGAGGTCCAGCTCCTTCTGGCTCAGCTGGCTGCGGGCGATCTCCTGATACTCCGGGCAGGAAGCCATCAGCTGGGCATGGGTGCCCTTGCCCACCAGGCGGCCTTCGTCCAGCACCAGGATCTGGTTTGCGTGCAGCACAGTGGAGATGCGCTGTGCCACAATGATAACGGTAGCGTTATCGGTCTGGGCTTTCAGTGCACGGCGCAGGGCAACATCGGTCTTAAAGTCGAGGGCAGAAAAGCTGTCGTCGAACAGATAAATTTTGGGGTCCTTGGCAATGGCGCGTGCAATGGAAAGGCGCTGCTTCTGGCCGCCGGACACATTGGAGCCGCCCTGTGCAATGGGGCTTTGGTAGCCCTCGGGCTTTGCGTCGATGAACTCGGTGGCCTGCGCAATGGCAGCAGCCTTTTTTCACATCGGCATCGGTGATGTGCTCCCCGCCGAATTCAGGTTCGAGTCGATGGTGCCGCTGAACAGCACGCCCTTCTGGGGCACATAGCCCAGCAGGTCGTGCAGCTGTGCCTGCGGCATATTGCGCACATCGATGCCATCCACGGTCACGCTGCCGCCGGTGACATCATAGAAGCGGGGGATGAGGTTGAGCAGGGTGGATTTGCCGCAGCCTGTGGAGCCGATGATGGCGGTGGTCTCGCCGGGTTTTGCGGTAAAGCTGATGTGCTCCAGCGCATCGCTGTCCGCACCCGGGAAGCGGAAGCTCACATCGTGGAACTCTACCTCACCCTGCCAGTTTTCGTGCTCCTGCGCGGGCTTTGCAGCAGCTTCGTCCGGGTCGTTGATGGTGGCTTTGGTGCGGATCACCTCATCGATGCGCTCCGCAGCCACACCGGCGCGGGGCAGCATGACGGCCACCATGGCCAGCATCAGGAAGGACATGACGATCTGCATGGTGTAGGTGATGAATGCAATCATCTCGCCCACCTGCATGGTGCCGTTGTCCATGGCCTTGCCGCCGAACCAGACGATCAGCAGGCTGGTGCCGTTCATGATGAGGGTCATAAAGGGCATCATGGCAACCATGGCATGGTTGGTGAACAGCTGGGTGCTCATCAGGTCTTTGTTGGCCTTGTCGAAGCGCTCCTCCTCAAACTTTTCACGGCTGAAGGCACGCACCGGCATGATGCCGGTCAGAATCTCGCGGCTGACGAGGTTCAACCGGTCCACCAGCTTCTGCATGATCTTGAACTTGGGCATGGCCACACTCATCAGGAAGAGGATGAGCAGCAGCAGAACGGCCACATCCAGCACGATGATCCAGGAAAGGCCGGTGCTGCTGTTCAGCACATGCAGCACGCCGCCAATGCCCAGAATGGGCGCATAGGCCACCATGCGCAGCAGCATGACGCAGACGAACTGCACCTGCTGGATGTCGTTGGTGGTGCGGGTGATGAGAGATGCGGTGGAAAAATTCTCGATCTCTGCATTGAGAACCCGATGACGCTGGCAAAGGTCTCACGGCGCAGGTCACGGCCAATGGCGGCGGACACACGGGAGGCGAGGAAGCCCACCGCAATGGACACAGCCACCATCAGCAAAGTCAGGCCCAGCATCTGGCCGCCTACGCGGTAAAGGTAGCGCATCTGCACATCGTGGGCCACGCCCTGGGCCTCATATTCCAGCTGCACCAGCAGCATGGACTGGCTTTTGAGGTTCTCCATCAGGGTATCATCCAGACTGGCAAAAGCACCGGCCAGCTGCTGCTGAACAGCTTCGCGGGTGAAGCCGGGCATCTGGCTCATAGCGGCAAACTGGGCGCATACGGTGTCCAGATCTTCGGCAGTGGGGGTGACAGTCTCGCTATCCGTGGTGGTGCTCTCAGAGGATGCCGCCTGCATGTCAGCAAGGCCGGTCATGCCCATGGTGTCCTGCCCGGCGGGGGCGTTCGCTGCCTGCGCGGCGGCCATATACAGCACGATGTCCGGCGTGGTGACGGCATCCTCCAGCGCGGTGCGCTCGTCATCGGTCAGGTCGGTGCGCAGCTTCAGCACGCCGTCGTCCTGAAGATAATACCCGTAGGCGTTCTGGAGCGCATCAGCGTCCTCTTCGCTCATCAAAAGCGTGAGGGCATCCAGCGTGCTCTGGCGTATCGTTTCCGGCAGGGGGCTTTCAATGCCGCCCTGCTGGATGCCGGTGTCCACGATCCTGCTGGTGTAGTCCGGCAGCGAAAGATCGCAGTACGCCTGCACGAACAGCAGCGCGAACACCACAAGACAGACGGCCCAGTGCCGGGCCAGCTGCTTGAAAATTTTCGTCATAGTTCGGTTCTCCCTTCGTTGTTTTTTGCTTCACGGGAAGCGTTTTCCGCAAGGATGGCGTCCATCAATGCGCCGCGCAAAGTATTCATCTGCTGCACCTGCTCCGGTGTCAGCCGGGCCATCACGCAGGCAAAATAATCGCTGAGGGCATCCTCACACCGGGCACAGGCGGCATAGCCCTCCGGCGTGATGCGCACCAGCGTTTTGCGCCGGTCAGCCGGGTCCGCTTCGCGCAGAACAAGGCCGTCCTGTTCCAGCTGGCGCAGGCTGCGGCTGATGGCCGGCAGCGGCTGGTGTGCCTCCCGGGCAAAATCGGAAACATACACCGCTCCGTTCTGCCCGCGGGTACTGATCGTGTGAGCCAGACCCTCCAGTATGGGAAAGTGGCACTTGGGACAGCCCCGCAGAGCCGCCTTCATGCCGGCCCGGGACGCCTTGCTCAGCCGTCCAAAAAAATGGCACAAACCGTGAAAACTCGCGGCGGCTTCGGTCTCGTTCAACATTCTATCCCTCCTCATTGCAAAATGCTTAACAGCTGTTAACTATTAACGCCTGACAATAATATTCCTCCGGCACCCAGAATGCAAGGGCAGTTTAGGATAATTTTAAAAAAGTTCACAAAAAGGGGAGAACGGCAGAAAGCCTGAACCGCCCGGCAGCTGCATAAATAGAATAAGAAACGTTTCTGCGGGAGGGGCGGCGGCAGTGGAACAGAACCTGACAAGAATTTTTACACTTTTTGGCGGCTTGGCACTGTTTTTATACGGCATGGATGCGCTCAGCCACAGTCTGGAAACAGCGGCAGGCAGCCGCCTGAAAAGCCTGCTGGCCGCTGTGACCGGCAGCCCGATGCGGGGCGTGCTGGCGGGGGCTGCGGTCACGGCGGTGCTGCAAAGCAGCTCGGCAGTCACGGTAATGGTGCTGGGCTTTGTAAGTGCGGGCCTGCTGACCCTGCGGCAGGCGGTCCCGGTGATCTTTGGCTGCAACATCGGAACCACCGTTACCGCACAGCTGCTGGCTTTCCGGCTGGAAGATATGCGCGGCCTTGTGCTGCTGGCCGGGCTGCTGCTCTGCTTTGCCTGTGCGGGGCGGAAGGCCCGGGCCATTGGCCGGGCGGTGTTCGCCTTTGGCCTGCTGTTCGAGGGCATTGCCGATATGGGCACTGCTATGGAACCGCTGGCGCAAAGCCCGGTGTTTGTGCACTGGCTGGGTCGGGTGCGGCAGCACCCATGGCTGGGGCTGCTGGCGGGGCTTGGCATGACCCTGACAGTGCAGAGCAGCTCGGCTACCATTGCCCTGCTGCAGAACTTTGCAGCCCGCCCCGGGCTGGACGGCAGCAGTCTGTTGGGTCTTGCGGGTGCGCTGCCAGTGCTGCTGGGCGATAACATCGGCACCACCATCACGGCAGTGCTGGCATCCTTGAGCGCAAACCGGGACGCAAAGCGGGTGGCTGCGGCCCATGCAGTGTTCAATCTGACCGGCGCGGCGGTGTTCTGCGCCGGTCTGCCGTTGTATGTGCGGCTGACGGCTGCACTTTCGCCCAAAGGGCCGGAGCTTGCCGTGATCGCCCGGCAGATCGCGAATGCGCACACCTTGTTCAATGTGGTGTGCACGCTGGTGTGGCTGCCGCTGACCCCGCTGATGGTGCGGTTTGTGTGCCGCCTTGTGCCGGACCGGGCAGTGCGGTAAGTTTTTACTGGACAAACATACCAATTGCGCATATACTGAAAGGGATGAAACCTACCGCGGAACAAAAAGGAAACATTGCTATGCGACAGAAAATCGGAAGAGTGTGTATGGTGCTGGGCGCGCTGCTGATCCTTGCGGCAGCAGCCCTGCTGGCCTATAACAAGTGGGATGCATCCCGTGCAGACAAGGCCTCGCAGGAGGTGCTGGGCGAGCTGGAGCAGACCCTGAACGCTGCCATTGAGGAAAAGGCAAAATCGGATACCGTGGCGCTGCAGCCGGAGCTGGACCCCACGCAGGAAATGACCGTGACCGAACTGAACGGCTGGGATTACATCGGCTATCTGTCCATTCCGTCCATCGGGCTGGAACTGCCGGTGATGAGCCAGTGGAGCTATGCGGGCCTGAAAATCGCACCGGGCCGTTACTCCGGTTCCACCTATGCGGATAACATGGTGGTCTGCGCCCACAACTATGCAAAGCATTTCAGCCCCATCAAGTGGCTGACCGAGGGCGCGCAGGTCTATTTTACGGATATGGACGGTATGCGCTGGACCTACGAGGTTTCCTATGTGGAAAACCTGCAGCCCACGCAAATTGAAGAAATGACCGAAAAGACGGAGGAGTCCGATGAATGGGATCTGACCCTCTTTACCTGCACCACCGGCGGCAGCGCCCGGTGCGCTGTGCGGTGCGTGCGGACGAGTTACCCGGCGCTCACAACGGAGACCGCAGAATAAGATGCAAAAAATCCCCTGTGCACTGGCACAGGGGATTTTTCATATCCGGTATTCAGTGGGCGGTGCCCACCTTCACAGGGGATTACTTGCTCTGAATGTACTCGTCAATGGCCTTTGCAGCAGCCTTGCCTGCGCCCATGGCCTTGATGACGGTGGCTGCGCCGGTCACGGCATCGCCGCCGGCGTACACACCATCGCGGCTGGTTTTGCCGTCGTCGCCGTCGGTAACGATGCAGCCGTGCTTGTTGGTTTCCAGACCCGGGGTGGTGGAGCGGATCAGCGGGTTGGGGCTGGTGCCCAGACTCATAATGACCGTGTCCACATCCAGCTCGAACTCGCTGCCCTTCTTTTCGATGGGGCGGCGGCGGCCGGAAGCATCCGGCTCGCCCAGCTCCATCTCAATGCAGGTGATGGACTTGACAAAGCCCTCGTCGTTGGCGTGGATCTCCACAGGGTTGCACAGGGTCTTGAAGATGATGCCCTCTTCCTCGGCGTGCTCCACCTCTTCCTTACGGGCGGGCAGCTCAGCCATGCCGCGGCGGTAGACGATGTACACGGTCTCGGCACCCAGACGCAGGGCGCTGCGGGCAGCGTCCATAGCCACGTTGCCGCCGCCCACAACGGCGACCTTTTTGCCGGTGCGGATGGGGGTCTTGCTGGTGGGCAGATAAGCCTTCATCAGGTTGGAGCGGGTCAGGAACTCGTTGGCAGAGTAGACGCCCTTCAGGCTCTCGCCGGGGATGCCCATGAAGCGGGGCAGACCGGCACCGGAGCCTACGAACACGGCCTCGTAGCCGTACTCGTCCATCAGCTCGTCGATGGTGAGCACCTTGCCAATGACCATATTGCACTCAAAATCAACGCCCATCTTCTTCAGGCCGTCGATCTCCTGCTGCACGATGGCCTTGGGCAGACGGAACTCAGGGATGCCGTACATCAGCACGCCGCCGGCCACATGCAGGGCCTCGTAAACGGTGACCTTGTAGCCAAGCTTTGCCAGATCGCCTGCGGCGGTCAGGCCGGCAGGGCCTGCACCGATGATGGCCACCTTGTGGCCGTTCCATTCGGGCACGATGGGGGCGGTGTGCACATTCTCACGGTGCCAGTCGGCAACAAAGCGCTCCAGGCGACCGATGCCCACCGGCTCGTTCTTGATGCCGCGGGTGCACTTGCCCTCACACTGGCTCTCCTGCGGGCATACACGGCCGCAGACAGCGGGCAGGGAAGAGGAACGGTTGATCACCTGATAAGCGGCTTCAAAGTCGCCCTCGGCCACATGGCCGATGAACTCGGGGATATCGATGCCCACAGGGCAGCCGGTCTGGCAGGGTTTGTTCTTGCAGTGCACGCAGCGCTTTGCTTCGTTCACGGCCATTTCTTCGGTGTAGCCAAGTGCAACTTCCTTAAAGTTCTTGTTGCGCACATTGGGGTCCTGCGTGGGCATGGGGCACTTCTTCGGGTCCATATTGAAAGCCATCTTATTTTACCTCCTGATTGAGCAGATTGCATGCCGCTTCACGGGCGTGTGCCTCAAACGGGCGGTACATGGTGCCGCGGGCCATTGCCTCATCAAAATCCACCAGATCGCCGTCAAAGTCGGGGCCGTCCACGCAGGCGAACTTGGTCTCGCCGCCAACGGTCAGGCGGCAGCCGCCGCACATGCCGGTGCCGTCGATCATGATGGGGTTCATGGAAACGATGCTCTTCAGGCCATGCTTCTGGCAGGTCTTGACCACGAACTTCATCATGATCAGCGGGCCAATGGTGATGACCAGATCGTACTGGTTGCCGGCGGCCACCAGCTCGTCCAGTGCAGCGGTAACAACACCCTTGGTGCCATAGCTGCCGTCGTCAGTCATAATGCGCAGCTCGTCGCTGCAGGCTTTGAACTCGTCCTCAAGGATCAGCAGGTCCTTGTTGCGGAAGCCCACCACGCTGTGCACCACACAGCCCTGCTCGTGCAGCTCACGGGCAATGGGCAGAGCGATGGCGCAGCCTACGCCGCCGCCCACGACACATACCTTCTTCAGGCCTTCCACCTCGGTGGCGCGGCCCAGCGGGCCTACAAAGTCGTGGACACTCTGGCCCACCTGCAGGCTGTTCAGCTCCATCGTAGTACCGCCCACGATCTGGAAAATGATATCCACAGTGCCCTTTTCGCGGTCGTAACCGGCCACGGTCAGGGGGATGCGCTCGCTGTCCTCAAACGGGCGCACAATGATAAACTGGCCCGGCTTTGCCTTTTTGGCGATCAGCGGGGCTTCAATGACCATCTTCGTCACGGTGGGATTCAGCGCGACTTTTTCAGTGATCTTATACATTGTGTTTGCTCCTTTATGCTGGCTTTTCCTATTTCTGCGCACGAAAACGCGCCTGTATGCCCTCAGCGGCATAACAGACGCAGCTCTTACAGGCGACAAAATGACACTTTCCATTATAATAGTTTACAAAAGGGAAAGCAAATCAATTTTCTTCGTGTATGTCGTGGCAAACTTGAATGATAACACAGGTAAAGCCCGCAAAAGTGAAGTCTTTTGAATACAGACAGGCGGGTTTCCAACTTTTTTGCAGAAAATGCAAATTTGTGGTTGACAATTTCCGGGCGGTACGGTATAATAATCAGCGTCGCCGGTAAACAGTCCGGCACAAACACATGGAATGTGCGGCCGTAGCTCATCTGGTAGAGCGCCACCTTGCCAAGGTGGAGGTAGCGAGTTCGAGCCTCGTCGGCCGCTCCATTTTGTGGAAGTTTAGCTCAGCTGGGAGAGCATCTGCCTTACAAGCAGAGGGTCAGCGGTTCGAGCCCGTTAACTTCCACCATTTGGCCCGGTAGCTCAGTTGGTTAGAGCACCAGCCTGTCACGCTGGGGGTCGTCGGTTCGAGCCCGATCCGGGTCGCTCGTCGAAAGTCCTGCAGTTCATCGGGCGGTCTTGCAAGCAAGACTGCCGTGATGAACGCCAGACTTTCTCCTCTTCCACACAAAATCTTGCTTCGCAAGCTTTCGCGGGGGTCCCGAAATTCGCGAGAATCGCTCGGGAGGGTGCAGGGATAATTGCACCGCTTATGCCTCTGTAGCTCAGTCGGTAGAGCAGGGGACTGAAAATCCCCGTGTCATTGGTTCGATTCCGATCGGAGGCACCAGCTAAGGAAATCCAGCAGGGTTTCCAATATGCGGCCGTAGCTCATCTGGTAGAGCGCCACCTTGCCAAGGTGGAGGTAGCGAGTTCGAGCCTCGTCGGCCGCTCCAATACGAAGCCATCGTTGATGCAGAAATGCAAAAACGATGGCTTTTTTGTTGTTTCCCGTTACGGCTCCTTCCTGTGAAAAAAGAAAAGCCGGAAAATCCGCAGATTTTTCGGCTTTTGCAAATATGAAAATAATGATTCCGCTGATATTGTCGGAGCGCAATCCGTGCGCGGAGACAATTTTAAATCGTTTCTTACAGGATCACATTTTTAATGAGCAGCGAAATGCTGCCGTCGTCGCTGTGCAGAAATTCCACCTCGTTGTCCGAGTTGAGCAGTTCGGTGGGAATCTTCACCTCAATGCCGTTGGCGGTGTGGATGCTGCGGCTCTCCATGCGGCGGATGCGCGCAGGGGTCACGGTCACGGGCTGCTCAGGCGCTTCCAGCACATCACTCTTTTCCACATAATCATCAAAGGGCACGGCGGCAAGGGGATATTCCTCCTCCAACTGCTGACGCACCTGCTGGATGGATACCTGATTGTCGTTGTCAGCGGCCTGATTCGCGATCAGCATCGCGACCTGAGCCTCTACGTGGGGCTGATCTGCGTAGTTTTCCTGCACGGCCTGCACGGCGGCTTCCTGAATGGCCTGCAGCTTTTTCTTTTCCGGCTGGGCGGTGGTGTACTGGAACACTACCGTGGAAAGGTAAAAATCCTTGTGGCCGTCGATGTCGAACTTTTTTTCCAGCAGCTTCATGGAGTAGTCGGTCAGATTGACAAGGGCACCTTCCTCTACCTTGCCGCTCTGGCTGGGCAGGCAGGCCCGCTGCTGGATGATGGAGTTCACCGGGGCACCCTCCACATTCTCGGTGTAGTGGGTGTAGCCGTTTTTGTAGTTCAGCTTCAGGATGCCCAGCCACGGCTCACCATCGCGGGTAAAATCCACCACGGCAAGGTCTGCCCCCGGAATGGTGGTGTGCGCGTGCATGTAGTCGAACAGAACGCCCGCGATGCGGCAGGAGAGGTCCACAAAATCGTGGTTGTGCTCCAGCTCGTTTTTAAAGGCGGAATCCGGCAGCGGGCGGCACTGGCGGATATCGTCGCTGGCAAGCAGCTTTTCGATGTGGTACTGGAAATAGGCGGTCTTTTCGGCGGTCATTTCCATGCCGCTGCCGCTGAGTACAGGCGCATCCATGGTGGTGTCCAGCACGTGCAGAATGGCCTGATGAATGATGATCTCCATGGGAGTTACCTCGTTTTTATAAGAATCTCTTTGGCATACAGTATAGCACAGCCCGGCCCAAAAGGCGAGAGCACATCTTGTAAACCGCCTGCAGGAATGCTACAATAAGGGCAGAAAACCACGCAGGAAAGGGGACAAAAACCATGGAATTCCGTGATAAGCCAATGGAAAACCTCATCCGCCTTCAGGAAAAGGATATCTGCAAAAATGCCCGCGCGCTGCTGCTGGACGGTGAGAGCATCGTGGGTGCCTATAAGACGGTGCGCGATCAGGTGATCTTTACCACCCACCGCATCATCATGGTGGATATGCAGGGCGTTACTGGAACCCGGCAGCAGATCTTTGTGCTGCCGTACCGCAAGGTGCTGCACTTCGGGATCCAGACGGCAGGCTTTGGCGACCCGGTGCAGGCATCGCAGCTGACCGTCTGCTTTGCGGACGCACACGAGGCAAAGTTCGGCTTTATCGGCCAGCAGGAACTGTTTGCGGTCGCCAACGCCATCAGCCGGTGCATCCTGTAAATAACTCCTTTAAAACAGCAGGCTCCCCGCCCGAGAAACCGGACAGGGAGCCTTTTGCTGTATACGAAATAGGAGAATGGCAGAATTAGCAGCGGCTTGTTTTGCGCACCAGCTGTTCGTGCATGAATACCATAAGCACCAGCAGTGCCAGCAGGTAAAAAGGGAACAGTGCCGGAGTGATGTTGTTTGCCAGCAGGCCGAACAGCGGCGGCATGGCCAGATTGCCCAAATAGGCGCTTGCCATCTGGATGCCGATGACCGCCTGCGATCTGTCCGCACCGAAGTGTTCCGGCGTGGAGTGGATGATGCTGGGATAGATGGGCGCACAGCCCAGCCCCACAAGAACAAGACCGCTCAGGGCAAGGACCTGCGGCCCGGGCAGCAGCAGAGCCAGCACCCCTGCGGCCAGAATGCACTGACCCATGCGGATCATCTGCGTATCGTTGAATTTCAGGGTCAAAAAGCCGCAGGCGGCGCGCCCGGCAGTGATGCCGATGTAGAACAGGCTGGCAAAGCTGGCGGCAGTGCCGGCGGCAACGCCTTTCGTCAGTGTGAGGTAGCTGCTGGCCCACAGACCGGCCGTGGTCTCCAATGCACAGTAGCAGAAGAAGCACAGCATCACCTCTCTGGCACCCGGCAGACGGAATACCTGTCCAAGGCTCAACGCCCGCGTCGAAGCAGTTTCGGTGTCGGTGCCTGCAGTACGGCTCTGCCATAGCGGCAAACTGAAAAAGAGCACTGCGCTCAGCAGGATCTGGAACAGGGCAATGTACCGGTAGCCGGATGTCCACGGCCCGCCGCCTGCCAGCACCCGGCCCATGACCATGGGGCTGATCATGGTGCCGATGCCCCACATGCAGTGCAGCCAGCTCATGTGGCGGCTTTTATAATGTAAGGCAACATAGTTGTTCAGGGCCGCGTCCACGCTGCCTGCACCCAGCCCATAGGGCACGGCCCACAGGCAGAGCATCCAGAACTGTGTGGAGACCGAAAAGCCGAACAACGCGGCAGCTGTCATGGCCACACTGAGGGCGGTCACTTTTCCGGTACCCAGCGCACGGGTGAGCCGGTCGCTGTTCAGGCTGGAAACAATGGTGCCAAAGGAGATGATCATGGAGATCAGCCCCGCATAGGACACCGGCACACCGAGCGCCGGATACATGGAGGGCCACGCCGACCCCAGCAGGGAATCCGGCAGGCCCAGACTGATGAACGAGATGTAAATGATCGGAAGCAGAAGCTGTACCATAAATCTTGAGTTCCTCCGGGAAGCGTGTTATACTTGCAATGCATCTTGTACTTTGCTGATGTAATAATATCACACATCGGAGCGGAATATTAGGATAAAAACGCCCGATTGATACAACAAAACCGGCGCGGATGCGGATGTGCACCTTGACGGAAAGGAGATGGCTGATCGTGGCATTTCAGACCGGCTGTGCAGCAGCGGGCGGGCTCAACTGCCTGCCGGATGTTGTGGCGGATGACGAGGGCAGGGAACTGGTGCAGCACGGCAGCGCACTGTTTCCTATTGCCTGCTATGAAGAGGACCTCAAAAGCTACTCGGTAGCATGGCATTGGCATGAAGAGTTTGAATACATCCTTGCCGTAAAAGGCCCGCTGGCGGTGGACGTGAACAAAGCCCGTCTGGTTTTGCAGACCGGGCAGGGCGTGTTTGTCAATTCCGGAGTGTTCCATGCGGTGGAGCAGGCTGAGACCGGGGATGCCCTGCTGCATTCCGGGGTATTCCATCCGCGCCTGATCGGCGGCATGGATACCATCTTCTGGCAAAAGCTCGTACACCCGCTGCTTCAGCCGGGAGCACCGGCCTTCTTTCTGCTGGACGAGGCAGACGACGGGCAGAAGGCCGTGCTCTGCCATTTGCGGGAAGTCTGGGACGCAGTGGCCCAAGAGGTCTTTGACTATGAGAATCAGGCGCGGTACCATCTTTCGGCGGCGGTGCATCTGCTGGGAATGCAGTGCGAGGGTGGAAAAACAAAGGTCTCTCAGCAGGAGCAGATCGCGGCCCAGCGCATGAAACAGATGCTGCGTTTTGTGGAAGAGCATTATGCTGAGGAACTGAACGTGGAGCGCATTTCCGACTGCGTGGCCCTGAGTGAGAGCGCCTGCCTGCGCAGCTTCCGGCAGCTGCTGGGGATCACACCCATCCAGTATGTCAAGCAGTACCGCATTGAAAAGGCCGCCGAGCTGCTGCTTTCCACCAGCATGAAGATCGGCGAGATCGGTGCCGACTGCGGCTTTTCGGATACCAGCTACTTTACAAAGACCTTCCGGGAGATCAAGCACTGCACGCCCAGAGAGTACCGTCAGAAGTTTGCAGGAAGAGAGCAGTCTCTTTCAAGGCGGGACGGCGGCAGAGCCAGTGCACCGGCTGAAACAGCGTTATAAAGAGGAGAATCGGAAACAATGCAGCGTAGTTTGACCAAAGGCCCCATCACCGGCAGCATTTTGCTGTTTGCTCTGCCGCTGATGCTGGGCTATCTGCTTTCGGCTACGCCGCTGGGTGTTACCGGCATCTGGCTCAGCGTGCCCATCGGCTGGGCGCTGGCAGATGCCATTGGCATTGGATACTATTTAAAAAAGAAGCAGTGACGGCAGGGGGGAAGAAGATGGTCGACCATATCAGGATCCGCGGCGCGCGGGTGCACAACCTGAAAAACGTGAATGTGGATGTGCCGCTGGGCAAAATCGTGGGTGTGGCGGGCGTGTCCGGTTCGGGCAAGTCCAGCCTTGCGCTGGGCGTGCTTTACGCCGAAGGCTCCCGCCGGTATCTGGACGCACTTTCCACCTATACGCGCCGCCGCATGACGCAGGCGGCAAAGGCATCGGTGGACGAAGTGCTGTATGTTCCGGCTGCACTGGCACTGCATCAGCGGCCCGCTGTGCCGGGCATCCGCAGCACCTTTGGTACCGGCACGGAACTGCTGAACAGTCTGCGCCTGATGTTCTCCCGTCTTTCCAGCTATCCCTGCCCGCAGTGCGGCCGCTGGCTGGAACCCAGCCTTGCCGTGGCGGCAGAAAAGCCGCTGCTCTGCCCGCAGTGCGGTGCCAGCGTGCGCGCGCTTTCCGCTGAAGAATTTGCCTTCAACAGTCAGGGTGCCTGCCGCACCTGCAGCGGTACCGGCATGGTGATGACCGTGGACGAGAGCACCCTTGTGCCGGACGATTCTCTTACGATCGACGAAGGTGCCGTGGCCCCGTGGAAGAGCCTGATGTGGTCGCTGATGGTGGATATCTGCCGGGAGATGGGCGTGCGCACCGATGTGCCCTTCCGCGACCTGACCGACCGGGAAAAGGATATCGTTTTCCATGGCCCGGCGGAGAAGAAGCACATTTTTTATCATAACAAAAATTCCAATCAGGCCGGGGAGCTGGATTTTACCTATTTCAATGCCACCTATACCGTGGAGAACGCCCTCTCCAAGGTCAAGGATGAAAAGGGCATGAAGCGGGTGGAAAAGTTCCTGCGGCAAGGCATTTGCCCGGACTGCGGCGGCACCCGGCTGTGTAATGCGGCTCGTACCCCAAAGCTGCGGGGCATCACGCTGGACAAGGCTTGTCAGATGACTCTTGTGCAGCTTACCGATTGGGTGGCGGGCGTGCCGGACAGTCTGCCGGAAGAGATGCGGCCCATGGCCCGCAATATCTGCGAATCCTTCCAGACGGCAGCGGCACGGCTGCTCTCGCTGGGCCTTGGCTACCTGACGCTGGACCGCTCCGCTTCCACTCTTTCCACCGGTGAGCGCCAGCGGATGCAGCTGGCCCGTGCGGTGCGCAACCGTACCACCGGTGTGCTCTATGTGTTGGACGAGCCGTCCATCGGCCTGCATCCTTCTAACATTGAAGGCCTGACCGATGTGATGCACGACCTTGTGGCCGACGGCAACTCGGTGGTGCTGGTGGATCACGATACCCAAATTTTAAAGGAAGCTGACTGGCTGATCGAGATGGGGCCGGAAGCCGGTGCAAAGGGTGGACATGTGATCGCGCAGGGCAGTATTCCGGAAATTGAACAGAACGCGGCTTCTCAGATCGGCCCGTTTCTTGCAGGCAGGGCGGGGGTGAACGCCCGGCCTCATGTGCCGGAAAATGAACTGTTTGCACAGGGCCGCATCCATCTGGAAACCTCGGCCATCCATACTGTGAAGCCGCTGGAACTGGAACTGCCCAAGGGGCGGCTGACCGTGGTTACGGGTGTGTCCGGCAGCGGCAAGACCACCCTGATTTTGGAAAGCCTGGTCCCGGCCTTGCAGGCAAAGGTGAATGGCACAGCCCTGCCAGCGCATGTGAAAAGCGTGGAGGCCGAGGAAATTGCGCAGGTGAAGCTGATCGATGCAACGCCCATCGGCATCAATGTGCGCTCCACCGTGGCCACCTATGCCAATGTGCACGATGAGCTGCGCAAGCTGTTTGCCAAAACGCAGGATGCCAAAAACCACGGCTATAAGGCGGGCGATTTCTCCTACAACACCGGTAAGCTGCGGTGCCCCACCTGTGACGGCACCGGCGTCATCAGTTTGGATGTGCAGTTTTTGCCGGACGTAGAAGTGCCCTGCCCGGACTGCGGCGGTTCGCGTTACAGCCGGGAAGCGGCGGCAGTGAAGCTGCCCACGGCGAACGGCGAACCAGCCTCCATGGCCGACCTGATGGACATGGATGTGTCCACTGCATTGGAAGCCTGTGCGGACTGCAAGCTTGTGCGCCAGCGCCTGCAGGTACTGAAAGAATTGGGCCTTGGCTACCTGACCCTTGGCGAGGAGACACCCAGCCTTTCCGGCGGCGAAGCCCAGCGGCTGAAGCTTGCCAGCGAGATGGGCAAGGGGCAGGCAGACAGTGTGTTCGTGTTCGATGAACCCACCATCGGCCTGCATCCGCTGGATGTACAGACCCTGCTGGGCGTGTTCCAGAAGCTGATCGGGAACGGTGCCACCGTGGTGGTCATTGAGCATGATCTGGATGTGATCCGCAATGCGGATTACCTTGTGGATATGGGGCCGGGCGGCGGCGATGCCGGCGGACGCATCGTGGCGGCAGGTACGCCGGAACAGGTAAGACAGAACCCGGAGAGCATCACCGGGCGGTATATCTGATAGAAAAAGCAACGCCCGCCGGGGAGACCCGGCGGGCGTTCTCTGCACGGCGATAAAACTTACCGCTTGATATCGTAGTTCATGTTCATCAGGTTGCGGATAGTGCTCACATCATCGGTGATGTTGGCATCGCCGTGGATGGTGTGCTTGATGGCACTGCTTGCCACCGCAAAGTTGATCATATCCATGGCTCTGTAGTTGTGCAGCATGGCGTAGATCAGGCCGCTGGCAAAGGCATCGCCGCCGCCCACGCGGTCAAGGATATTAAAGGTGAACAGCTTGCTCTCGAAGGTGTGGCCGTCGTACCACATGAAAGCCTTCAGGCTGTTCTCGCTGCCGCTGTGCGCATAACGCACATGGCGGGCAATGCACTTGAGGTTGGGATACCGCTCGATGAAGTGCTGGAAAATCTCGTCCTGCTGCTCATAGCTGGGCTGCAGAGGCACGCCGTCCTTCCAGTCGCCTTTGGAGTGGTCGCTCTCATCCTTCCACAGGTGGTACGGCTCAATGCCAAGCAGCACATCCACATAGGGCAGGCACTCGGTGCAGAAATCGCGGGCTTCTTCCCAGCTCCACAGGGTGGAGCGGAAATTGCCGTCGAAGCTGACGGTCAGGCCCTTGTTTTTGGCGACCTTGAGCATATCCAGAATGAGGGTGCGGCAGTTGGGTGCCAGTGCCGGGGTGATGCCGCTCAGGTGCAGCCAGTCGTAGCCGTCCAGCAAAGCATCCAGATCCACCTGCGAGAAATCGTACTCAGTAATGGCACTGTGCTTGCGGTCATAGATGACCTTGGACGGGCGGATGCCGTAGCCGGTCTCCAGATAATAAGTACCCAGACGGTTGGAAGGAGTCTCGTTCGGCTCGGTCAGGATCATAGGGGTGCAGTGCACGTCGTTGGAACGCAGCCAGCGCACGGCGCTCTTGCCCAGACTGTTGTTGGGCACCACGCTGAAGAAGGTACTGTCCACACCAAGGTTAGCCAGTGCCAGTGCAATATTGGCCTCGCTGCCGCCGTAGCTGGCCTCAAAGCCGGATGCCATACGGATCTTCTCGTAGTTCGGCGGGGTCAGGCGCAGCATGATCTCACCGCAGGTGATGAATTTCTGGCCGGTGGTATCGTTGCCAAGGATCGGGTTGAAATGTTCCATAACGCTCCTCCTGATATTTACAGCTCATCAGAGTTCTGTTAACACATCGTTGTATCCATTATAATCCGGCCCGGATGGGATTGCAAGCATTTCCGCGGGGATGCAAGAGAAAATAATCAGCCTTTTTTGGGAGATTTGACGAATTCATACCCCTGTCAAATCGAAAGAAGGCGTATACTCTTCCTTTGCACTGCTCTTCTGCTGCATGTAGCCCTGCGCCAGTCCCTTGTCCATGGCATAGTTGACCACCCGGCGGTATTCATAGGTGGTAATGCGCCGTCCGATGCCGTGCTCTGCGGCTTTGTAAAACGGTGTGTACTGGCTCATGACGCTGGGGATGAAGCATCCGGGGTCTGCATCGTTCCACGCGGCCATCTGGTCAAGCACCGCAAAGCTGTCGTCAACATGGCCGGGCAGGGCAAGGTGCCGCAGAATGACCCCCTTTTGCAGGATGCCCTCTGCATTGAACACCGGGTGCCCGGCCTGTGCCATCATGGCTTCAATGGCGGGCTTTGCCTGCGCAAAATAGTCCGGTGCAGAGGAAAGCTCTGCCGAGAGGGCGGAGGAGACGTATTTCAAGTCGGCCAGCCAGATGTCGATGTATCCGCGCCATGCTTCCACGCTTTCCACCGTTTCGTAGCCGCCGGTGTTGCATACGATGGGCAGATGCAGGCCCTTAGCCCGGGCAATATCCAGCGCGGCAATGATCCAGGGCCGCCACTGGCCGGGCGTGACCAGATTGATGTTGTTGGCACCCTGCTCCTGCAGATTCAGGAAAATCTCTGCCAGATGTTCCACGCTGATCTCCTTGCCAAGGCCCTCGGCGCTGATGGGATAGTTCTGGCAGAAGCAGCATTTGAGGGTGCAGCCGGAGAAGAACACCGTGCCGCTGCCCTTTGTGCCGCTGATGCATGGCTCCTCCCAGTAGTGCAGGGCAGCGCGGGCTGCTTTTAAGGTGCCGCCCGCGCCGCAGAAACCGGTGCGTCCGGCAGCACGGTCGGCCCCGCACCGGCGCGGGCAGAGGGTGCAGGAAGAGGGAACGGAGACGAAATCGCTTTTCGGCATAATATCCAAAGTCCTTTGCTGAAAGTTTGTCAGCCCCAGTATACCACTTTTCGCCCCGGACGTGCTATACTATAAGATAAGGAAAAAATAATACATATGGAAAGCAACATCTTTGCAAGGTCCTTGTGGCGGACTGCGGCAGAGAGAACGTTGTGATGGAGGAGACCATGCGCACCGAAACCGATGAGATCCGCGATAATCTCAAGTACCTGACCCTGCTCTCGCGGGATTATCCTTCGCAGGCGGCGGCAGCCAGCGAGATCATCAGCACGCAGGCACTGCTCAAGCTGCCCAAGGGTACCGAGCACTTCATGAGCGACCTGCACGGCGAGAATGAAGCTTTTGTGCATATTCTGAATTCCGCTTCCGGTGTCATTCGCGAAAAAGTAGATCAGGTGCTGGGCGATACCGTGCCGAAGCATACCCGCGCCGAGCTGGCAACGCTGATCTATTACCCCAACGAAAAGCTGCCCCAGCTCAAGGCACGCTGTACCAGCGAGGAGGCGCTGGATCAGTGGTACACCGAAACGCTGCTGAGGCTCATTGATATCTGCCGTCTGGTGTCCTCCAAGCATACCCGCGACCATGTGCGCAGATGCCTGCCTGCCAGTTGCGGCTACATTCTGGACGAGCTGCTCCACGCCCATTTTGAGGATCACGACAAGGATCTGTACTACGGCCAGATCGTGGGCAGCATCATTGAAAATGGCCGCGCCGACCGCTTTATCGTGCGGCTGTGCGAGCTGATCAAGCATCTGGCAGTGGACAAGCTGCACATCGTGGGCGACCTGTTCGACCGCGGCCCACGCCCGGATATCATCCTCGATCTGCTCATGCGCCACCACAATGTGGATATCCAGTGGGGCAACCACGATGTAGTATGGATGGGTGCCGCTGCGGGCAGCCCCATCTGCATCTGCACGGTGCTCAAGACCACGCTGGCTTATCATAACCACGGAATGCTGGAGGACTGCTACGGCATCAACCTGCGCCATCTGCAACGCATGGCCGAGCAGTTCTACGGCAATGATGATCTTTCCATCTGGATGCCTCATACCGATGCGGCCCGCGGCCCCTACACCAGGGGAATGCTGCACCGCTGTGCCGTGATGCACAAGGCCATCAGCATTCTGATGTTCAAGCTGGAGTGCCATGTCATCGACCGCAACCCGGACTTCCAGATGCAGGAGCGAGATTATCTGCGCCGCATCGACTGGGAAAAGCACACGGTAAAGATCGGCGAAAAGGAGTATCCGCTGCGGGATACCTCGTTCCCCACGGTGGACCCCGCCGACCCGGCCGCACTGCACCCGGATGAACAGCTGGTGCTGCGCAAGCTGGTGCAGTCCTTCCGCCAGAGCGAAAAACTGCAGCAACATGTTGAATTTCTCTATGCAAAGGGCAGCGTGTACCACATTGAGAACGGCAACCTGCTCTACCATGGCGCTGTGCCCATGACCAGCCGCGGCACCTTTGCCATGGAGCGCTTTGAGGGCCGCTACTACTCCGGCCGCGCACTGATGGACTACTGTGATGCCCGCGCCCGCCGGGGCTACTATGCACCGGAAGGCAGCGCTGCCCGCCAGAGCGGACAGGATTTTTTGTGGTATCTATGGTGCGGCAAGCTTTCGCCGCTGTTTGGCCGCAGTGCCATGACCACATTTGAGCGGCTCTATGTAGAGGACGCTTCCACCCACACCGAGGTGAAGAACCCCTATTATACATGGTATAACGATGAGGCCGTCTGCCGCCGCATTCTGGCCGAGTTTGGCCTGCCCGGTGCCAGTCACATCGTCAACGGCCACGTGCCGGTGCGGGAAAAGAACGGCGAAAGCCCCATCAAGGGCGGCGGACGGCTGGTGGTGATCGACGGCGGTTTCTGCCGTGCCTACCACGAAAAGACCGGCATTGCGGGCTACACGCTGGTGTATTCCAGCCGCACCATGTCCCTGCGCACCCATCAGCCCTTTGAAAGTGCTGAGAAAGCGGTGAAGGATAATCTGGATATCATTTCCCAGAAAAACATTCTGGAGACCGAAAATCATCGCATTCTCGTGGAGGACACCGACGAGGGCGAGGTGCTGCGGGAGCGTGTGCACGACCTCAAGCAGCTGGTGGCTGCCTACCAGCTGGGCTGGATCACTGAGACTCGGTGCGAAGACCACATCTGGTAAAGAAAGCGCAACAGCAATGTATCTGGTTTTTGTAAAATACCTGAAAAAGAAATCAAAATTTTGGAATATCCTGCGCGAAAATGGGCAAAACAGAAAATAATAAAACAACACCAAGCGGGGCTTTGCTTTTTTGTGAAAGTTGTGTATAATAAGATAGCTGTACGTGTACGGCCTTATGGCCCATGCACATCAAGCAGCTTTTATGGAAAATGCTTTCAGGAACCTTAACAGGCCTGCGGCTGCGGGCCTCCGACAAGGAGATCATAAAATTGGAGAAATTTGTTATTACGGGCGGCAAGCCCCTGCACGGCGAAGTTACCATTTCGGGTGCCAAAAATGCGGCGGTGGGCGTCCTGCCTGCAACCATTCTGGCAGCGGATGTCTGTGTGATCGAGAATCTGCCGGATATCAGTGATGTGGCGGTGAGCCTGAAGATCCTCAGCGTTCTGGGCGCACAGATCAAAATGATCAACCGCAACACCTACGAGATCGACACCACCCATCTGACCGGCACCAACGTCCCGGACGACCTGTCCCGCCAGATGCGCGCCAGCTACTACTTTCTGGGCGCACTGCTGTCCCGTTTTGGCAAGGCTCAGGTGGCCATGCCCGGCGGCTGCAACCTCGGCCCCCGCCCCATTGACCAGCACCTGAAGGTGTTCAGTGCTCTGGGCGCAGAGGACAGCGTGGACTACGGCATGATCAGCGTGCGCGCCAAGGAGATGAACGGTGCACACATCTTCTTTGATAAGGTCAGCGTGGGCGCTACCATGAACGGTATGCTCTCCGCTGTAATGGCCAAGGGCCAGACCATTCTGGAAAACTGTGCCAAGGAACCCCATGTGGTGGATCTGGCAAACTTCCTGAATATGTGCGGTGCGAACATCCGCGGCGCAGGCACCGATGTGATCAAGGTGCGCGGCGTGGAAAAGATGCACGGCTGCACCTACAGCATTATCCCGGATCAGATCGAGGCTGGCAGCTACATGGTGGCTGCTGCTGCCACCGGCGGCGATGTTCTGGTGAAGAACGTCACCCCCAAGCATCTGGAACCCATTACCGAAAAGCTGCGCCGTGCAGGCGTGGAGGTGGAAGAATTTGACGATGCTGTGCGTGTGCGCCGCACCGGCGATATTCTGCCGCTGAAGATCAACACTATGCCGCATCCCGGCTTTCCCACCGACATGCAGCCCTTGATGGGCGTGCTGCTGAGCGTGGCCAAGGGCACCAGCACCGTGACCGAGAGCGTGTGGGATAACCGCTTCCGCTATGTGGACGAGCTGCGCAAGATGGGTGCCAACGTGCAGGTGGACGGTCAGGTGGCTGTGTTTGAGGGCGTGGATAAGCTCACCCCTGCACCGCTGCGCGCACTGGATCTGCGTGCAGGCGCTGCCATGGTGGTGGCTGCGCTGATGGCAGACGGCACCAGTGAGATCGAGGAAATCGGCCACATCGAGCGCGGCTACGAGAATATCGTGGAAAAGCTGCGCGGTCTGGGTGCAGACATCAGCAAGGTGGAGCGTATGCCCGCTGCACTGGATCAGGCACTGTAACTTATAAAAAGCAAACAGCCTGCTGCATATGCGGCGGGCTGTTTTTGAGTGTATCAGAGGTTTTTCATGGCAGAATTCATCTCGTTATATTCGGGTTCCTCCGGCAACAGCAGTGTGGTGCGCTGCGGGCAGCGGTATCTCATTGTGGATATGGGCAAGGGCGTGCGCACTACCTCGGCGGCGCTCAAGGCGCTGGGCCTTGCCGTCAGTGACTGCGACGGCATCCTTGTCACCCACGAGCACAGCGACCATGTGAAGGGGCTTTCCACCTTCCTCAAAAAGAACACGCTGCCGGTGTACGGTGCAGCGGCAACGCTGGATTTTCTGGACAACAACGGCATTGTACCGGCCAGCTGTGAGCTGCACGAGCTGGAAGGCAGGGAAGAGGACGTGGGCGCGTTTGGCGTGCAGAGCTTTCCCACCAGCCACGATGTGCCCTGTGTGGGCTACCGCATCCACACCCCGGACGGCAAGACCATGACCATTGCAACCGACCTTGGCGTGCTCACGCCGCCGGTGCACGAGGCGCTTTCCGGCTGCGACCTTGTGGCACTGGAGAGCAACTACGACCTGCACATGCTGCGCAGCGGGCCATACCCTTATTACTTACGGGCACGTATTGAAAGCACCCGGGGCCACCTTTCCAACGACGAGTGCTCGGCAAAGCTGCTGGAACTCATTCAGGAAGGGTGCAAAAAGTTTGCGCTGTGCCATCTTTCGCAGGAGAACAACACGCCTGCGCTTGCCCTGCAGACCGTGTTCAACACGCTGGGCGCGGCGGGCGTTGTGCCGGAGAAGGACTGCATCGTGCAGGCACAGCGCCGCAACGAAATGAGTCCTGTATTAGAGTTTTAAATAAAACAAACGGCAATGCATTTGCATTGCCGTTTGTTTTATTCAGCTGCTTTCTGTGTGCGGATGTCATCGCCTGCAAAAAGGCAAGGGACAAAGGCAGAAAGGCGGCTGGAAATTTTTTCGGTATACAGCTTTTCCAGCAGAGCACCGTCAGTGATGTTGGTGGTGACGATGGTGGGCAGCTTTGCACCCAGCCGGTTGTTGAGCAGACTGTACAGGCTGCTGATGAGGAAGGCAGAGTTGAACTCCGAGCCAAGATCATCCAGAATGAGCAGGTCGGCCCCGGCAGCGGTCTGCATCAGCGTTTCCTCCTCGCCTGCCGGGTCTGCACCAAAGTGCAGCCCTTCCAGCTTGGAGAAAAAGTCCGGGCTGGAAACATAGATCACATCGTAGCCCTTTTCCAGCACGATGCCCGCAATGGCAAGGGCAGCGTGGGTCTTGCCAAGGCCCGCATTGCCAAACAGCATCAGGCTTTCGCTGTGGTGGTCAAACTCTTCCGCGTAGCTGCGCAGGTCTGCCAGCAAATCGGCCATGTAAGGGCGGATGGCACCGCCCACCTTTTCATCGGCACGGTTCGGGTAATAGCGCAGCTCCATGGTGTCAAAGCTTGCAATGGACAGGCTGGACAGCGCCTCGATCTCCTTGCGGCGCAGCTGCTGCATCACCTTGTGCACGCACTCACAGGTGCGGCCATTCACGCTGCCGGTGTCCTGACATTTGGGGCAGACAAAGCGTGGCTCCAGTGCATCAGCAGGCCGTCCGCTTTGTGCCAGCAGGGCGGTCAGCTTCTGCTTTGCATCGGCAAGGGCGGCGGCAGCTTCGGTGCGGTCCTTGCCCGCAGCACCGGCCAGTGCGCAGCGGATGCCCCGCACCCGCACCTCTTCTTCTGCATGGCGCAGGGCGGGAATGACGGCTTCGGCTTCGGCGCGGGCATCCTCGGCTCTGGCTCTGGCCATCTGCCGCCGGGCGGCCACGGTGCGCATGGCTTCCTGATACAGTTCGTTTTTGGTACGCATGGCTCCTCCTTATTCCGGCTTCTTTTTCAACGGACGGCGGCGGGCAGCGTTCTTGAGGAAATCGTTGCCGCTGGGGGCTTCGCGGTCTACCCGGAGGTTCCGGCTTGCGCCTGCAGCAGCCACCGGGCTGCGCACATCGTGCACGGTGCGCAGGCCCTTGGCGTTCCATGTTTTGAGGATACTGTTCCAGTACCACAGGTCGCGCTTGGCCCCGGCCTGCACAGCAGCTTCCTGCACCATGGCATCGTCGTAGCCGTAAACCTCGTACCAGCGTGCAATGGCCTTGCGCCCGCCAAGGGTCAGCTCGCTTTCCGGGATGTTCAGAAGGCCGCTGACGTACTGTTCCCGGCTCCGGCGCAGGGCCAGCAGCTTGAGGTGGGCGTCGGCCTGCTCGCCGGTCTCCACGCCCTCGGTGCGCCACACCTTCAGCTCATGCACCACGGCAGCCATGGTGCTGCGGCCGGTGCTGGCAACGTAGGCGGTGCACAGCATCACGGTCTCCGGCGCAAAGCCCTCCTGCATATAAAGGTTGACCAGCTTTTCCATCTCCCTGTGGGTCAGCGGACGGGCAAAGCCGGTCTGTGCGCAGTCGATCAGGCTGGAGATCATGGGGTCGGTGCGGCTGGCCGCAGCGATCTCGGCCCAGGTCATGGGTGCGGGGGCGCTGGGTTCCTCGCCCGGTGCGGCGTTCTCTTCGTACCGCTCCAGCAGGCCAGCGCCTGCCCAGAAGGAGAGGGCGCTCTCGGCGCTGATGCGGCTGCGCAGCTTGAGGTCGGCACAGATCTTGTCCGGGTCGGTGATGCCGGTCGCCAGCACATACAGAGCCACGCGCACATTGTATTCTTCGGCGATGCCCAGTTTGGAAAACACCAGCTGCGGCACTGCAATGGTATCGCCCTTGAGTTCTTTTAAACGATAGATCATGTTTTATTCCTTCGGCTTGTCCGGCTCGGCTTCGGCGGCAGGCGGCTCCCACGGGTCGCTGTCCATCATGCTGGGACAGTTTTTCCAGCGGTCAGGATCGGCATTGAACGCGTCCTGCAAAAAAGCGGCTGTGGCCTCCCGGCCCTCGTCGGTGAGCGGAAACACCTTCTGCACCCGCAGGGCAGGGTCGGTCTTTTCAATGGTCCAGGGGTCCGGCCAGTAGTCCACGGTGAGGATGCTTTCCTCCTTTGCGGCACCCTCGCCGCCGTCCGGGTCCGGCACGGTGCGCTTGCCGGGGATCATCCGGTATCGCAGGCCGTATTCGTTGCCGCTGTAGGAATTTTTGCATTTGAAGTAATGCAGCAGGGGAACAAAGATCATGGCAGAGTCCTTTCGTATTTTGCAGGGGGCGGCTGTAAGCAAAAACGGCAAACCGATATTCCACGGTTTGCCGTTTGTTTTTGGAGCAGGGTACGGGACCCGAACCCGCCGCCTGCTGCTTGGGAAGCAGCCGCTCTACCGGATGAGCTAACCCTGCAAGTTGCTCATTTATTGTAGCAAAGAGGGACGGGATTGTCAAGGGCCGGAGAATGTCAGTTTTTCTGGGCATCGGTCAGGTCCAGCACCGGCGTGAAGGGGTCGAACACAAGGCCGGTGATGCCGTCCGCCACCAGCAGACGCCTGTTCTGGCCCAGCAGCGGCACCACGGCGCAGCCTTCCAGCAGCTGGCGCTCACAATCGGCCAGCAGGGCACAGCGGGCGCTGCCGGTCTGCTGGGCACTCTCGGCCAGACGCTGAGAGTAGATGGGGTCGGACCAGCCGGTCAGGCCGCCGCCCTCGGCCGTGAACTGCTGCAGCATCTGGTATACGCTGCCGCCTTCGGCGCGGATGGGAGCCAGCGCAATGGTGTAACTGCCCGCTGCAAGGCGTTTGTCGAACTCCTCCTGCGGAACCTCTTCCACCGAGAAGAAAAGGGAGCAGTCCTTCTGCCATGCGCCGTTGATCTGCTCGGCCAGTTCGGTCAGGCCGGCTTCCTTCGGCAGCAGGATGGTCACGCCGGAAAAATCCGAGCTGGCCATGCCCTGCCGTGCATTCAGGTACAATGTACGGGGGTCGGTGATGGTGGGCAGCGGGTTCCTGGCAGACTTGCGGTAATCGATGCCGTCCACGGAAAGGCCGGTGGGCACAAGACCCTCGGCAGCGGTGTACAGACCGGAAGAGGGCACATCCACATTCTCCCGGGCGATGCCGGCAAGCGCCTGCCGCAGTTCCTGATCGGCAAACACAGAATCTTCGGCGCTGTTGAACAGCAGTGCCCAGGTGGTGTCGGAGTAATCCACCGACTGCAGCGAGGTATCCTCGCCGGTGTCGTCCAGCGCGGCGGAGCATTTTTCGTCTGCAATGAGCTGGGCGGCGCTCTTTCCGGTGCTGCCGGTGTTCTGCACCAGACGCAGGCTGCCGATCATGGGGGAGGAGACATCCCGGCGCAGGAACAGGCCGCTGGCCGTCCAGTTGTAAAGATAGAAGCTGCCGCTGGAAAGGGTGGTCTTGGCGGTCAGGCCGTAGGTGCCGCGGGTGCTCTCAAAAAATGCTTCATCGCAGGGCATGGCACCGGGCAGGGTGAGCTTGGCAAGGAAGTTGTCGTCCTTTTCACTCAGGCGGAACACCAGCGTCAGCGGGCCGGCGGCCGAAACGCCCAGCGTGCTGGCATCGGCTGTGCCAGCCAGCACGGCAGCACTGTTCTCAAGGGCGGCAAACTCCACGGCATAAGGGGAATTTGTCTGCGGCTGGAATATGCGCCGGAATGCAAACACAAAGTCCTCGGCAGTGATGGTGTGATCCGTGGAAGCGCCCTTGACGGCCTTGTAGGTCAGGCCGTCCTTGATCTGGAAGGTGTAGGTCTTGCCATCGGAGGAGACCGTCCAGCTCTCGGACAGATCGGGCACGATCTCGCCATCCGCTTTTTTGCGGACAAGCCCGCTGTAAAGGTTCTCGCAGGCGATCACGTCCGGGGCAGCAGAAGCCACCTGCGGGTCGAGGTTTGCGGGAATGGTATCCACGAACCATGTAAAGCTTGGCGCACTGGAACTGCTGCCGCAGCCGGTGAGCGCAAGCAGGAACGCAGCAGCAAGCAATGCTGCGGTAATACGGAAGAACTGTTTCAAGGGGATGACCTCATTCTATGGTATTTGCGGAAAAAGGCTTCTTGTATACAAAAAGTACTCTGCTTCGACAAGTGTAGCAGAAACAGCGGCAAAATACAATTGCAGAATTGTGAATTTACCTTGCTTTTTGGGGCAAAAAGGGCGTTTTTCCGTTGCCAATTGCGGCTAAATGGACTATAATGGTACAGCGAAACATCTCTGCACCCGTTTTGAGGTGCGTTCTGAATACGATATTATGGAGGAGGAACTGTTTTTATGCAGAAGGATCAGCAGAAACTGATTGAACTTATCAAAGGCAAAAAAGTGGCCTTCATTGGTGCCGGTGTCAGCCACAAGACCCTGATCAAGGAGTTTGTGGAGCTGGGTGCCCATGTGACCCTGTGCGACCAGAAAAAGAGCGTGGAGGACTTTGGCGATTACGCTGCAACCATCAAGGAGCTGGGCATCGACCTGAGCCTGGGCGAAAACTATCTGGATGGCTTCAAGGGTCAGGATATCATCATGCGCACCCCGGGCTTTGTGGGCTACTTTGAAAAGCCCCTGCAGGATGCCATGGCCGCAGGCACCATGGTCACCAGTGAGGTGGAGCTGTTCTTCGACTTCTGCCCCTGCGAGATCGTAGCCGTGACCGGCTCCGACGGCAAGACCACCACCACCACCCTGATCTCCAAGTTCTACGAGGCCGCAGGCCGCAAGGTGCATTTGGGCGGCAACATCGGCGCAGCTCTGCTGCCCATGCTGCCCGAGGTGGCTCCCGAGGATGTGGCTGTGGTGGAGCTTTCCAGCTTCCAGCTCATCAGCATGCATTCCAGCCCCAACATTGCCGTGGTGACCAATGTCACCCCCAACCATCTGGACCACCACAAGGACATGCAGGAGTACATTGATGCCAAGCGCAACATCCTGCTGTACCAGAAGCAGCCCTGCCGCGCTGTGCTGGGCTATGAGAATGAGATCAGCCGTTCCATGCAGTCCGACTGCAAGGGCAAGCAGGTGTGGTTCACCCGCCTGCACGATACCGACAACGGTGCCTTCCTGCGCAAGGAGGACAACATGCTCTGCATGGCCGAGGATGGCGTTGTGACCCCCTTCCTGGCCCAGAAGGACGTGAAGCTGCGCGGCCTGCACAACATTGAAAACCTGCTGGCTGCTGCCGCTGCCGTGTGGGGCGAGGTGCCCGTGGAAGCCATCCAGAAGGTGGGCAGCACCTTTACCGGTGTGGAGCACCGCATTGAGCCGGTGCGCACGCTGGACGGCGTGCTGTACTACAACGACTCCATCGGCACCAGCCCGACGCGCACCATTGCCGGTCTGCGCAGCTTTAACCAGAAGGTCATTCTGATCGCTGGCGGCTACGACAAGCACATTCCCTATGAGCCGCTGGCACCGGAAGTGGTGGCCCACGTGAAGAACCTTGTGCTGATGGGTGCCACCGGCCCCCGCATCGAAAAGGCTGTGCGCGAGGACCCGAACTTCAACGAAGCAGAGCTGCCCATCCAGCACGCCGACAATATGCAGCACGCTGTGGAGCTGGCCCGTGCCTGCGCAAAGCCCGGTGACATCATCATCCTGTCCCCGGCCAGCGCATCGTTTGACCTGTACCCCAACTTTGAGGTGCGCGGCCGCGAGTTCAAGAAGATCGTCAACGAGCTGAAGTGATCGCGCAGGTCAGCACAAAAGCCCACCGCGCCCGCTTTTTAAATGCCTGCGGGGGGAAATGGGTGCTGGGGGCGACCCTGCCGCTGAATCTTGCCCTTTTTAGCAAAAGCCAGCCGTGGCGATTCTACGCAGGACCTACACTGGCGCTGGAACTCAGCGGCAGCACCGCATGGGCAGCAGGGCACGCAAACCCGGAAGAGATGGCCAGCTTTCTGGCTTTCTGCGGGTGTGAGAGCATCATTTTAGACGAAAACGAATGCCCACCGCCTGCCGGGTGGTGCAAAGCTGAAACGCTGACTGTATTCGGCCTTGCACCCGGCAAGGCTCTGCCGCTGCCCGCTGCAGACGAGACGCTCTGGGCCGGACTGACCCTTGACAGAGAACCCTCTGCCATGGATGTGGCACGGGCGCTCTACCCGGCGGATACGGCAAAGCAGGAGGACTTTTACTCCGAGCTTTGCACAAAGCGCACCCGCGGCAAAGCCCTTGTGTGGGCGCTGCGGCAGGGAAGTGAAACGATCTGCACGGTAGGGGCCTATGCCCTTGCGAACAGGCAGGCCTACATGGCCTGCGGGCAGACAGCCCAGCCTTTGCGGGGCAAGGGCATCGGCGGGCGGCTCATTGTGCAGATGGCGAACGAGCTTGCCGCCAAGGGGGAGCACCCGGTGTTTCTCTGCAGCCCGGAGCGGGTGCACTTTTATACCCGGCTTGGCTTTGAAAAGCTGGGGGAATATGCAAGATATGAACAAACTCCTTCAGTCAAAACCTGACGGTTTTGCCAGCTCCCTCAATGAGGGAGCCTTTGGCAGGACGGAAAAGCTTTCTGCATAAGTGAAACGTTCTGGTTTCGTCAGGAGCTCCCTCCCTGAGGGAGCTGGCGCACGAAGTGCGGCTGAAGGAGTCATTCCGACAGAAAGCCTGCGCTCTATAAAATCTATAAAATTAAGGAACCGTTATAATGTCAATGCTGAACCACTTTTTCAATTACAAACCCGAAGTTCTGGCGCTGGACGAAAAGGCTATGGAGCTGTGCCAGCCCTACTTCCGCCATATGGAGGAGATCCGCGATTTTAACCAGCTCAAAATGCTGAAAGCCTTTGCGGATACCCAGATGTCCTCCACCGATATGCTGGGCACCACCGGCTACGGCCTGTGGGATACCGGCCGCGCAAAGCTGGAGCAGATCTTTGCCGAGGTGATGGGCGCAGAGGACGCCCTCGTGCGCAGCCAGTTCCAGAGCGGCACCCACACGCTGGCTGTGGCGCTGTTCGGCCTGCTGCGGGCAGGGGACACCCTGCTGGCTGCCACCGGCCGTCCCTACGATACGCTGGAAGGCGTGATCGGTCTGGACGGCAAGGGCAGGGGCACCGGCACCCTGATGGATTACGGCATCCGGTACGATGAAGCTCCGCTGAAAGCCGACTTCACCCCGGATTATGACCTGATCGCCCAAAAGGCCCCCGGTGCAAAGGTGTGCCACATCCAGCGCAGCCGCGGCTATCTGCAGCGCAATGCCTTTGATCTGGAAACGATCCGAAAAATTGCGGATACCGCCCGCGCCGCAAACCCGGACATCATTATTTTTGTGGATAACTGCTACGGCGAGTTCACCCAGACGCAGGAACCCTGTCAGATGGGCGCAGACCTTGTGGTGGGCAGCCTGATCAAGAACCCCGGCGGCGGCATCGCTCCCACCGGCGGCTACATTGCGGGCCGCAAAGACCTTGTGGAGCTGTGCGCTTACCGCCTGAATGCGCCCGGTCTCGGCAAAGATCTGGGCTGCACGCTGGAAACGCCCCGTGATATGTATCTGGGCTTCTACTATGCGCCCGGCGTGGTGTGCGAGGCCATCAAGACCGCCATTTACGCCCAGTGTATGCTGGAGCTGCTGGGCAAGAATCCAGTGCCGCGCTACTGCGACGACCACAACGACATCGTCACCTGCTTTGATGCAGGCACTGCAGATGCGCTCATCGGCTTCTGTCAGGGTATTCAGGCTGCAAGCCCCGTGGACAGCTATGCCGCCCCGGAACCTTCTCCGGAGCCGGGCTATACCGATGAGGTGGTCATGGCAAGCGGCAGCTTTACACAGGGCAGCACCATCGAGCTTTCCTGCGACGGCCCGCTGCGTGAGCCGTACACCTGCTACCTGCAGGGCGGTCTGAACTTTGCTGCCAGCCGTGCAGGCGTGCTGCTGGCCATCCAGAAGGCTTATTTTAAGGACTGAAAAGGGGAGAGCGCATGCCTGCTTTAAGTGACCGTGTGGGTACCTTCACGGATTCTGTCATCCGCCGCATGACCCGCATCAACAATCAGCATAACTCCATCAACCTTTCGCAGGGCTTCCCGGATTTTGACCCGCCGAAGCAGCTGCTGGACGCTCTGGCCGAAACAGCTTACAAAGGCCCGCACCAGTACGCTGTGACCTTTGGCGCGCAAAACTTCCGCGAGGCGCTGGCAAAAAAGACCAGCCCTGCCCTGCACCACGAAGTAGACCCCAACACCGAGATCTGCGTGACCTGCGGCGGCACTGAGGCCATGATGGCAGCCATGATGACCATCTGCAACCCCGGCGACAAGGTGATGATTTTCTCGCCGTTCTACGAGAATTACGGTGCGGATGCCATCCTTTCCGGCGCAGAGCCCATCTACATCCCGCTGGTGCCGCCCACCTATGAGTTCGACCTCAGCCTGATCGAAAAGGGCTTTGCCGAGGGTGCCAAGGCGCTGATCCTGTGCAACCCCTCCAATCCCTGCGGCAAGGTGTTCCGCCGCGACGAGCTGGAAGCCATTGCAAAGCTGGCCATCCAGTACGATGCCTTTGTGGTGACGGATGAGGTGTACGAGCATATCATCTATGCGCCGGCAGAGCATATCTGCATGGCAAGCCTGCCCGGCATGTTTGAGCACACCATCACCTGCAACTCGCTCTCCAAGACTTACTCCATCACGGGCTGGCGTCTGGGCTATCTGATCGGACCCGCAGAGGTCATTGAGGGCGCGCGCAAGGTGCACGACTTCCTCACTGTGGGTGCGGCTGCACCCCTGCAGGAGGCCGCTGTGGCCGGTTTGGAGATGCCCGCCAGCTATTACGAAGAGCTGCAGGCCTTTTACACCGAAAAGCGTGATCATTTTCTGGCCGGACTGGACCGTGTGGGGCTGAAGCACAATGTTCCGCAGGGCACCTATTTTGTGATGATCGATATTTCCGATTTTCTGGCGCTGCCTCAGTTCAAGGGCTGGACCGACCTGCAGTTCTGTGAGTGGATGATCCGGGAAGTGGGCGTGGCCGCTGTGCCTGGCTCCAGCTTCTTCCGGGAGCCGGTGAATCATCTGATCCGGATGCACTTTGCCCGCGGCACCGATGTGCTGGACGAAGCCGTCCGCCGGCTGGAAAAGCTGCAGGATTTACTGAAATAAAAGCAAAACAAAAACAACAGCGCCGCAGGAAGTTTCCTGCGGCGCTGTCTCTTTCCCGATACTCTATACACGATTCATCACACGGCGTGGCGCTGCACGGTGGGCATTGGCTCCACAAGAGCGGGATGCATCCCCTCGCGGTAGTCCAGGTCGCCCTGATCCATACCGCGCAGCAAGACCTCGGCGGTGGCAATGTTGGTGGCAATGGGTACGCTGTGCATATCGCACAGGCGGAGCAGATTCTGCTCGGTGATGCTGGCGGCATCCGCTTTCAGCGGGTCACGGAAGAACAACACCAGATCCACTTCGTCGCACGCAATGCGGGAAGTGATCTGCTGCACACCGCCCAAGCGCCCGGAGAGATAACAGTGCACGGGCAGGCCGGTAGTCTGCGCCAGCATCCGTCCGGTGGTACCGGTAGCAATGACTGTGTTTTTGGACAAAATGGCGCTGTAAGCAGTGCAGAACTGCAGTGCAAGCTCTTTGCGGGAATCGTGTGCAAGAATGGCGATCGTCATATTGCTCTCTCCTTTGTTCCAAGTATAGTGTTGCGTGTGACAAACAACTTTCTCATTGGAAAGTGAAATGAAGTGAAATCGTTATCAAGCTTTTCAATATAGTTTTACCGCATCGAAATAGGGGTTGTCAAGAGGGTTCTTGTACTTTTTACAAAACAAAATGGAGAAAGTAAGACTATATCTTTGTGAGAAGTGCAGAAAACTGGGATACAATCATCCATATCAGTGAGCGAACAGGAAAGGCAGATTGAAAACATAATTCAGTTTTTGTCTTTACTGAAAGAACATTTCATGGGAATAAAACAAAAATACAGGCTGGCGCAAATCGCACCAGCCTGTTTCGGAAAAAACTTTTCAGTTTCGTTTCTAAATTATGAATATTATGGAGAAAACGCTCACTCCCGATTTCCGCACTGGAAAGGTGGGTTCAGCGGGCTTTAGCGGATCTGACCATTGCCGTGGATGATATACTTGTAGCTGCACAGCTCGGCCAGTCCCATGGGGCCGCGGGCGTGGAGTTTCTGGGTGGAAATGCCCATTTCACACCCAAGGCCGAATTCACCGCCATCCGTAAAGCGGGTGGAACAGTTCACATACACGGCGGCGCTGTCCACTGCGGCAGTGAACAGGTCGGCATGGGCCTGTGTCTGGGTCAGGATGGCCTCGCTGTGGCCGGTGGAGTGCTCAGCAATATGCCCGATGGCCTCCTCCACGCTGTCCACGACCTTGACCGCGAGGATGTAGTCCAGAAATTCGGTGTCAAAGTCCTTTTCTCCGGCAGGGGTGCCGGAGATGATGGAGGCTGCGCGCTTATCCAGCCGCAGCTCCACCGGGTGCAGCCCCTTTGCCGTGCGGTCCGGGCCAAGGCGTTGGGCCAGACGGGAAAGAAACTCCCCGGCAATGGCAGAGTGCACAAGGCACACCTCCTCGGCGTTGCACACGCTGGGGCGGCTGGCTTTTGCGTTCTCGATGATGTCCAGAGCTTTGTCCAGATCGGCGGTGTCGTCTACGTACACATGGCAGATGCCGGTGCCGGTCTGGATGCAGGGGACCTTGGCGTTCTGAACGCAGGCACGGATCAACCCGGCACCGCCGCGCGGGATCAGCAGATCCACATAGCCTACAGCAGTCATCAGAGCATTGGCAGAAGCGTGGGTGGTGTCCTCGATCAGGCAGACCGCTGTCTCGGGCAGACCGGCTTTTTTCAGGCCCTGCCGCAGAACGGTGACGATAGCGTTGGCACTGCGCCAGGCCTCCTTGCCGCAGCGCAGGATACAGACATTGCCGCTCTTGATGGCAAGGGCAGCGGCATCGCTGGTCACATTGGGGCGGCTCTCGTAGATAATGGCGATCACGCCCATGGGCACAGCCGTCTTTTCAATGACAAGCCCGTTGGGGCGCTCCACCCGGTTCAGCACCCGGCCCACCGGGTCGGGCAGGGCGGCAACCTCCCGGATGCCCTGCGCCATGGCTTCAATGCGCGGTGCGGTCAGGGCCAGACGATCCAGCATCACATCGCTGATGTGCCCTTGGCCGCAGCCATGTCCTCAGCGTTGGCGGCAAGGATGGCCGCCTGATCGTCTGCGCTGCACAGCGCATCTGCCATGCCCAGCAGGGCCGCGTTGCGGGCGGTGTTATCGGCCAGCGCAAGGGCACTTTTGGCGCTGCGGGCGGCTTCCAGAATTTCCTGTGTGGTCATGTGTTCAGTCCTCCTTGCGGGCCGCAAAGCGGGTGCCTGCGGATCTGCCTGCGGCAATGTCGTACAAAAGCTCCGGGTGTGCGCCGTTGGCAATGACCATATCGGCACCGCTGCCCGTTACCATGCGGGCAGCGCGCAGTTTGGTGGCCATGCCGCCGGTGCCAAGGGCCGAACCGGCACCATCGGCCAGAGCCATCACCTCGGGGGTGATCTCCTCCACCAGCGGGATGAGCTTTGCATCCGTGTGGGTGTGGGGATTGGCGGTGTACAGGCCGTCGATGTCACTCAGCAGCACCAACATGTCAGCCTTGGCGCAGCAGGCCACGATGGCCGCCAGCGTGTCGTTGTCGCCAATGGAGGTGATCTCATCGGTGGCAACGGTGTCGTTTTCGTTGATGATGGGCAGGGCACCCAGCTCCAGCAGGCGGGACAGGGTGTTCTGAAAGTTCACGCGGCGTTCGGTGTGCTCCACGTCCACGCCGGTGAGCAGGATCTGCGCCACGGTGTGATTGTAGGCGTTGAACAGCCGGTCGTAGGTGTACATCAGCTCACACTGGCCCACAGCGGCGCAGGCCTGCTTGGTGGTGGTGTCCTTTGGGCGGGTTGGCAGTGAGAGCTTGCCCACGCCCATGCCAATGGCACCGGAGGACACCAGAATGACCTCATGGCCCTCGTTTTTCAGGTCGCTGAGCACCTTGACCAGCTGTTCCGTGTGGCGGATGTTCAGCCGTCCGGTGGCGTATGCCAGAGTAGAAGTGCCTACTTTTACAACGATGCGCATGATATCCTTAACCCTTTCCCATTTCCTTTGTCTTATTGTACGAGGCGATCACGGCATCCATCACCGCACCGCGCAGGCCGTGCTCTTCCAGCACGCGCACGCCCTGAATGGTGCTGCCGCCGGGGCTGCACACAGCATCCTTGAGTTCGCCGGGATGCTTTCCGCTTTCCAGCACCAGCTTTGCGCTGCCCAGAACCATCTGCGCGGCATATTCCTGCGCTTTGGCGCGGGGCAGGCCGCAGGCAACGCCGCCATCAGCCAGAGCCTCAATAAACTGGTACACCCATGCCGGGCCGCAGCCGGAAACGCAGCTGGCGGCATCGATCAGACTTTCCGGCACGGCGTCCAGACGGCCCGCAGGAGCCATGATCCTGAGGAAGGCTTCTTCTTCCTCAGCGGTGACATTGCTGGAACAGTACTGGATCATACCCTCGCCCACCGAAGCCGGGGTGTTGGGCATGATGCGGATCACAGGAAAGTCCTCACCGGCCATCTCCTGAATGCGGGCGATCGAAAGGCCCGCTGCCATGCTGCACAGCACAAAACGGCTGGGGCGCTCGTCAAAGGTGAACTTGAGCGGCTGGAGCAGAGCTTCCATCATCTGGGGCTTTACCGCCAGAAAGATCAGGTCGCAGTCACCGGCCACCTCGGCATTGGTGGCTGTTTTGCAGCCCAGTTCTTTGGCCAGTGCCTGCGCCTTGGCCGCAGTGCGGTTTGCCAGAAAAACCTTCTTAGGGTCAACAGCTTTGCAAACGGCACGGGCGATGGCTCCACCCATGTTGCCGCAGCCCAGAAAACCAATGGTATCCATCATAGTTTGTACCCTCCCTCAAAACGGCACTTCAATCACAGCCGTCTGCTCCCATTCTAAGCGTAGAGGAATATAAAATCAAGGGCCTTTTCCGCTTTTTTGCCGGAAGAAGCCGCTTTTGCAGGCATTGCGCACCGCCGGAAGGGGGTTGGGAGGGCTGAGAAACGGTTTTTGAAACGAGAAACTGCCGGAGTGAAAACGCAGGAAGTCGTTCTTGGTTTACAAAATGGACAGAATCAATGCTTGCAATCGGGATGGCTTTTGCGGTATTATAATGTACGAAGCTGCCAATCGCCGTACGCAGCAGGAAAAATTTCTACGGTCGGGAAAGGAAGGTCTTTGTGTCACAAACAACGAAGCGGGCACTGGAAGCATCGTTGAAAAAGCTGCTGCTGGAAAAGCCCCTCAATAAGATCACGATCAACGATATCACCGAGGACTGCGGCGTGAACCGCATGACTTTCTACTACCACTTCAAGGATATTTACGATCTGGTGGATTGGATCCTGACGGAAGATGCGGCCAAGGCGATGGAAGGCCGCCAGAGCTTTGATACATGGACCGAAGCATTTCTGGACATCCTGCACCAGATCCGGGATAACAAAACACTGGTACTGAACGTATACCGCTCTGTGGGTCGTGAACAGGTGGAGCAGTATCTGTACAAGCTTCTGGACCCCATGCTGAAGGAATTTGCGGATCGCGAATGCCGCGACATCACCGTGCAGGACGATGACAAGCAGTTTGTGGTGGATTTTTACAAATATGCGCTGGTGGGCGTGGGGCTGGAATGGATCCGCCGGGACATGAAGACGGATCCTGCTGTGATGGTAGAACGTACGGGACGGATGCTGCAGGGCGATCTGCGCCGCGCGTTATGCCGCCTTGCCAGCAATAAGATCCATCTGGAACAGGACGGTTGAACCGGAAGAACGACAAAATTTTATCATAATCCGCGCCGTGATGGGTTTTCTATCACGGCGCTTTTTCTGTTTATGGCAACTTGTGGGATAGAGTGGTAGAGTAATGGCATAGAAATAGAAAAAGAGATTTCCGAAAAATACTGTTTGGAGGAAAAGGATAATGAATACTTCTGTTGAGAACCTGACTCATAAAATGCAGCGTGCTGCCGTTGGTAAAATGGTGGACGTGGTGCTTTCTCATGCCGATAAAGACCGTCAGAAAACCGTGGGACAGCTGGTGGATGTCGCAAAGCAGTTCTATGGCAGCTCGTTCAGCGACGAGGCCTACGAACACGCCAGACAGACCCTGACCGACCCCGACAGCAAGTGGTCCAAGCTCATCAACTGTGTGCTGGATCAGACCGACCCCAACGTGGCCCGCACCATGGCGCTGAATCTGGGCTACGAGGCCTTCTTCCGCGGCACCAAGACCATCCGCGAGAACCGCGTCAAGTATCAGTGCAACATCCCCTGGCTGATCCTGTTCGACCCCACTTCCGCCTGCAATATGCACTGCGTGGGCTGCTGGGCCGGTGAATACGGTCACAAGAACAACCTCAGCTTTGAGGATATGGACAAGATCGTCACCGAGGGCAAGGAGCTGGGCGTTTATCTGTACATGCTCACCGGCGGTGAGCCGCTGGTGCGCAAGGCTGATATCCTCAAGCTGGCGGAGAAGCACAACGATGTGCAGTTTGCCATCTACACCAACTCCACCCTGATCGATGAGCCGTTCTGCAAAGAGGTGGTGCGTCTGGGCAACATTGCCTTCATGCTGTCCATCGAGGGCACCCCGGAGACCAACGATGCCCGCCGCGGTGAGGGGCACTATGCCGCTGTTATGCATGCTATGGATCTGCTCAAGGAGCACGGCATCGTGTTCGGCACGTCCATCTGCTACACCCGCGATAATATCGAAGCTGTCACCAACGATGAGTTCATGCGTTTCCTGTGTGAGAAGGGCGCACACTTCGGCTTCTACTTCCACTACATGCCCGTGGGCAACGAGGCAGCACCGGAACTGATGCCTACCCCGGAGCAGCGCAAATATATGATCGACCGCATCCGCTATCTGCGCTCGGAAGAGTGCGATATCCCGTTCTACCCGATGGACTTCCAGAACGATGGCGAGTTCGTGGGCGGCTGCATTGCCGGCGGACGTAACTACTTCCACATCAACTCTGCCGGTGACGCAGAGCCGTGCGTGTTCATCCACTACTCCAATGCAAACATCCACGACCAGAGCATTCTGGAAATTCTGCACAGCCCGCTGTTCATGGCTTATCACAACGGCCAGCCCTTCAACAAGAACCATCTGCGTCCCTGCCCGATGCTGGAAAACCCCGAACTGCTGCAGAAGATGGTGCACGAGACCGGTGCCCACAGCACCGACCTGCAGTCGCCGGAGAGCGTGGAGCACCTGTGCGAGAAGTGCAAGAACTATGCGGCCAGCTGGCAGCCCACGGCGGACGAGATCTGGTCCCACACCAAGATCCGCGAGAGCCGCTACGAGAACTACAAGGACTGGAAGCCCTCGCAGCCCATTGAAAAGTAACGAAGGCAGACATCATAATGCAAACAAAGCCCAGGCGTTCCATTGATGTGCGCTCCGTCAAGTAGACAGAGAAATAATATAAGTTTTTGTTCGCCGTTTCCTTGTGGAAACGGCGATTTTTTGTGCAAAAGTGATTGTTCTTTCTTGATATAAAAATACCCCCAGAGTACGCAGAGTTTTTGTTTTACTCTGTCTACTCTAGGGGGAGCATATCACACTCAGAGAGGGTCTTACTGTTTCATGAAAGAGTGGTTTTGAAAATTACCAGAACCAGTAGCGCTTTTTCAGCACAACATATGCAATGCCGATCAGAACCACTACAACACCACCGGCAATGAAGAAGGTCCAGTTGATATTGGCAAATTTCAGGTTCTGGTTGGTCAGCAGATAACGGCCTGCAGTATCGGCAGTGATGATGCCGTCGGTGTAGCTGTTCAGGTACTGCCACTTGTTGGAGACGGCGTTGTACAGATACAGGCGGGTATAGGTGCTCACATCCAGATCGATGCGCACCGAGCAGGGAAGAGCCGTGCCCTTGTCCAGCTCAAACTCGATGCCCTGATCGGACTCAGTCAGGGTGAGCATGGTGTCCAGCTCACTAGTGGTGCTCTTGACACCGCTGCCTGCAATCTGCATGGTGTAGCCATCGCCCACCACGCACAGGGTCTTGCCGGTGGTGCGCAGCGCATTGAGGATATCACCGGTCACGGTAGGCACCTCGGCCTGTGTGAAAACGATCTCGTTGTCCTCACTGTCCTGAATGGCCTGCACAACGGGATCGATCTCGATGGGAGTATCGTTATCCGGTTCGGTGGAGCTGCTGTCCGAAGAATTATCGGAAGAAGATGCAGCCGAACGGTTGACGATGACCGTGACCATGGCGGATGCAGTGCCGTTGGAAACGGTAATGGAAGTAGCGCCGGTGCCCACAGCCGTGATCACGCCGCTGGGGCTGACCGTGGCAATGTTGCTGTTGGCGGACTTATAGGTGAACTTCTGGGAAGCGGAAGAAGGCTTGACACTGGCGGTCAGGGTGCGGGTGGCACCGGGCTTGAGCACAACGTAGGAAGGATTCACCGTGACGACCTGACCGCTGTTGGAAGAACCAGTGCTGGCGGTGCCGGTGCCGGTGCCGGAGTTGGGAATACTCATGACCGTGACATTGGTGGTAGCAGTCACCGAACCGCAGGTAGCGGTAATGGTGGCGGTGCCGGGGGCAATGCCGGTAACACGGCCGAAATTGTTCACCGTGGCGACCTTCTCATTGGAAGAGGTCAGGGCGACGGTGGCATAGTTGGAAGCCGAAGTAGGCCGCACCTGCAGCTGTGCCGAGACCGAGTTGCCAACATAGATGGTGTTGGAGGAAAGGGAAAGGTCCATCTCGGTAACGATCATGGAAGAATCCATGGAGACAACGATGGTGTAGGCACAGATCTGGTTGCCTGCGGCAGCGGTGATGCGGGTGGTGCCTACGCCCACAGCCTGCACGACACCGGAGTTGCTCACAGTCAGAATGGAAGTATCGTCCGAGATAAAGACAACCGAGTCGGTAGAGTTGCGCGGACGCACCACAGGAGACAGCTGCTGAGAGGAACCCAGCAGCATGTTGGCGGTATAGCTGCCGGCCTCAATGCTTTCGGCAGGCACGTCCTGATCCCACGGCATGGCAACGCCGCTCAGGGCAAGGCCGGAGACAGGGCTTGCTGCGGCCGCAGACACAGCTGTGCCGCAGGCCAGCAGGCAGAGCGCTGCCGCACAGACGGCCAGTTTTTTTGCGGTTGATTTCATAGTAAGTGTACCTCTTTGGGTGATATAACGGCGGCTGGCAGTCAGCACAGCTCCGGTTTAGCGGAACAGAACGCCCAGGGCTTCCATTGCGTACTCGAAATAGGTGACCTGATCGTACTCCACGCGGGCAGTAACGCTCATGCCGTTGGAAAGATCCACCTTGTCGCCGCTGCGGCTCACCACATAAGTGGCATCGGGCTTAATGGTCATCTTATAGTAGGAAGCGTTGGAGCTGGCCGTCACGTCACTGTCAATGGCCGTTACAGTGCCGGTCAGGGTGCCATAGGAATACTCCGAAAGGCCGGTAATGGCGATCTTGCACGGGTCACCCACATGAAGCAGCGGGCGGTCATTCACGGTGACCATGGCAACGATCTCCAAATCGTCGTTCTCGCTGGCAACAGTGGCCAGCGGGGAGCCTGCGCTCAGCACCATGCCCTCTTTGTAAGGAGTATCCATGTGGATCACACCGGAGGTGGGGGCGTAGATGTAGTAATCGTTGGCACCGGTGTTCAAGGCATCGAGCTGAGCCTGAACGTTGTCCACGTTGCTCTGTGCGCTGGTAATGCTCTGGGAGATGGACTGCATGGTGGAGTAGTACAGAGCTTCTACTTCGCTCTGGCTCTGCTCCATCATGGTCTTGATCTGAGCATCGGAGTAACCGGCAGCCTGATAGGCCGTGGCATCAAAGGTCTTCTGGGAGACCTGGCTCTTGTAGGTCTCGTACTGATAGTAGTAGGGCTGATCTTCGGGGTTTGTCTCGCTGAAGTAGTTGGTATCATCCTGCACGCATTGCAGCAGCTTGTTGTACTGGTCCAGCTGGGTCTGGTAGATCTTGAGCTGGCTTTCCAAGTTATCCTGCTGCATGTCGATATCCGTGCTCTTGATGTGGGCCACGAGGTCGCCCTCGTTCACATAGCTGCCCTCCGAAATATACATCTCGGTAATGGAGCCGGAATAACTGGACATGATATAGGTTTTATTGCTGGCCTGCACGGTGCCTGCGTTCTGGCTGACATAAATGCGGTTGGTATGGGTGCTCCACACCACCAGAAACAGCATGAAGATGCCCACCAGAATGACAAAAGCGTAGCCATAAGGCGGCAGCTTTTTTTCCATCATGATGCGGCGGTCCTGCAGATCCGAAAGGTTCTGAACTTTAATCGTCATAATTACTTGGTCTCCATAAAGACATCGACCACGGCATCATCCTCGTCCTGATTGACATAGATGGTATAGGAGGTGCCGGTCAGTTTCTGCTCATTCTCAAAAGCGTGGACCTGCAGCTTGTAGGAAGCCAGCTGGCTTTCGGGCATGGGGCCGGTGTAGTGGGCATACAGGCAGTTCTTCACGCGCAGAATGGCATCCATATGGTAGTCCTGCTCCATCTGGCCGATGAACTGGGTAGCCTGCTGCATCATGTACAGGTGCATCTGACGGTCCTCACCAACCACCATAGCCTGCACAATGGGGCCAATGGGCTGTGCGTTGTTGCTCTTGATAAAGTTGTGCATCTGGGTCAGCACCACGGGCAGACTGGCCATCTCTTCCGGATGGATCTCACGGGAGAGCACATTGGTGAGCTTCAGGGTCTTGTTCTCGGCTACTTTGATCTCTTTCATGTTGAATACCTCGGTTCCTTTTCAGATTTACCTCAGAAGAGGCAGTAATAGGCAATCGAGAAAGGGGAGAAAACCGCTGCAGAGAGCAGCTTCCTCTCCGCTCCCGATCGCCTACTACTTATAAAAGTAATAGGGATCTTGCAAATAAAATGTGCCCGGAGGCATTTTGCCTCCGGGCACACCATAGTGAGGCATAGTTACCTGAGCAGGCGGGGCCTGTTCAGGATAACACCATCTACTTCTACTAAACAGAAAGTCTTTCTAGCTCTTTTTTATCTGACACAGCAAAACTATGTCAAATCAAGCTATCCATCATGAATGACTCCCTTTCATATGTAACCGGGTACGCACCCGGCTGCAACACATCAATAGGTAATCGACTCACCGTCGTCATCCTCTTCCACCACGGCCTGCATGACAGACTGCTTGGGCTCTGCCTTTTTGCTGCGGTAGATACCCTGCTGCATGTTCCACAGCTCGTAGTACTTGCCTTCCTTGGCAAGCAGCTCATCGTGCGTGCCGCGTTCCACGATCTTGCCGTGATCCATCACAAGGATCAGATCACAGTCACGAACGGTGGACAGGCGGTGAGCTACGATCAGCATGGAACGATCTGCAAGCTGATCGTAGATCATGTTGAAGATCAGATTTTCCGTAGCAAAGTCCAGATTACTGGTGGATTCATCCAGAATGTAGAGGTTGGAATCTTTCAGGAAAGCGCGTGCCAGCGCAATGCGCTGCTTTTCACCGCCGGACAGGCCGTTGCCTGCTTCTTCCAGATAGGTGTTATACTGCAGGGGCAGATGACGGATAAAGTCGTGAGCATCTGCCTTCTTGGCAGCTTCCTTGACTTCGTCCATCGTAGCGTCCATACGGGAAACGCGGATGTTATCATAAATGGTCTTGCTGAACAGCTCAACGTTCTGCGGCACATAAGAAATTGCGCGGCGGACAGAGTCATTGGTGTATTCAGCCAGATTCACACCGTTCAAGTCGATCTCGCCATCTTCCGGCTCATAATACTTGAGCAGAAGCTTGGTGATCGTGGATTTGCCGCTGCCGCTGCTGCCCACCAGCGCGACCTTTTTACCGGCCGGAATGGTAAAGCTGATGTGATCCAGTGCAGGGGCACGGTTGCCATAACGGAAAGTGACATCCTTGAACTCGATATCGCCCTCCACCTTGTCCAGATCGGTGCGGTCTTCGTCGCCGACCGTCTCGGAGGGATAATCCATGATCTCGCCCAGACGCTTCATGGAAATGCTGGCTTCCTGAATCTGCATCTGCAGACCGATCAGGTTGCTCAGCGGGGAAGTAAAGTAAGAGGACAGCGTGCTGAAGGCCATGAATCCGCCCAGTGTCATCTCACCCTTCAGAACCTGACTGATACCCACATAGGTGGTCAGCATGCTGAAACCGGTGGAAATGAAGGAGGAAATCAGGCCCTGCGTGGTGCTGATCTTGCTGGAGCGCAGGCTGATCTTCAGGCTCTTGATATACTCACGCTCGAGGTTCTCCATTTCGGTATCCTCGTTGGCGTTGCACTTGACCGTCTCAATGCCGCGCAGGCTTTCGATCATCTGGCTGTTCAGTGCAGCGGACTGCACCATGGTCTCTTCGTTGATCTTTTTGTAAGGCTGCTTGTAGATCAGCACCAGCAGAATGCTGACCAGAGCCATGAACAGCGAGATCGAGAAGAGCATCGCATTCATGCGGAACAGAATGATACCGGTGATAATGGCCATCGAGATATCCATGATCAAGCTCAGCGCAATGCTGGTAAAGATGGATTTGATGGTGTTTGCATCCGAATAACGGGTGGTGATATCACCAGTCTTGCGGGTGGCAAAGAACTTCATGGGCAGACGGAAGATATGCCCGAAGTAACCCAGCATCAGCGGAATATCGATCTTGATGGATAGGTGGATCAGAACCCACTGCCGGACAAAGCCCACCAGCGTATTGGTGATGCTGACCATGCTGAACACAAGGATCAGCGTGACCAGCAGATTGTCTAGGCCATATGGCAAGACCTCGTCCATCAGGATCTTGTTGAACATGGAGGAGGCAATGCCCAGGATCGTAACGATCAGAGAACTCAGGATCGCATAGGCAAAGAGCTTTTTCTGGGGCAGCAACAGGTCGACGTAACGCTTGAACATGCCGCCCTTTTCGATCTTACCACCCTTGAACTCCGAGGTGGGGTTCATCAGCAGCAGAACACCGGTAAAGTTCTTGTAGAACTCATCCAGACTGATCTTTTTCAGCTCACTGCCGGGGTCGCCGATCACGACATAATCCTTGCACTTGTGTTTTTTGCCGTTCTTCTCATCTTCCTTGGCGGCTTCGGCTTCTTTCAGCATGTGCCGACGACGCTCACCGTCATCTTTGATGGTGGTCTTTTTAAAGACGACCACAAAGTGGGCCAGACCCTGATCGGTGATGACCTGCGCAATGCAGGGCAGCGAGAAATCGCTGAGGAAATTTTCACGGTCTACGCGAACCGCTGCAGTGGTGAAACCCAACTCATTAGCGGCTTTCTGCAAACCAACAAGGTTCGTGCCTTTCAGGTCGGTACCCATCATATCGCGCAGGCGGGTGATGGTGACTTCCTTTTTGTAATGGAGGCACACCATTGCGAGGCAGGCAGCCGCACAGTCAGTGGTGTCGTGCTGCCGGACATAGGTATAACGCATAGATGCTTCCTTTGATCATATACAAATTTATTCAAACAGCGGCAGGCGTTTTGAAAAAGCGGCCTGCCGCAGATCTGACAACGTGAAAAGAGCCGGAGCCTGAAACAACAGCACAGAGACCGGTGCTTTGTCCTGTCCTGCGGAGAACCATGACAAAACACCGGTCGGCTGCTATCAAAAGAAGGGAGCACCTACCCTTTGATCTGTGTGCCGGACTTTGGAAAAACAGATACAAATTCCCAAAGCTTATAAGCAGTATACCACAATGTGACATCTTCTTCAAGTAGTCAAATTTTAAGAAATCATTATGCTTGATGCTTTTTTCGCATGGATGCTGTGTTTTTGGGACAGAGAAGCCCAAAAACAGAGGAGAAACACGACTGCATGGCTGTACAGAAAAAGGGTGTAGTGTGGGACAAACAAAAAAGGCAATGTTCTGTGGAACATTGCCTTTTCTTCTGGCGCCTCTTGCCTGACTCGAACAGGCGACACCCTGATTAACAGTCAGGTGCTCTAACCGACTGAGCTAAAGAGGCAGATCACATTTGTGACTGCGAGAGATATTATACCGCATAAGAATGCCTTTTGCAAGCCTTTTTTTAAAAAATGAATCATTTTTGGCAAAATAAAACCGTCCTGCAGTGTTTTGAAACGCTGCAGGACGGTAAAGTACATATTATAAAAGAAGGAAAGGCTTATTTCAGCTTGCTCTTGGCCTTCATACGCTGCTCGTGGTTCAGGATCTGCTTGCGGATGCGCAGATTTTCAGGAGTGACCTCCAGCAGCTCGTCCTGTGCAAGGAATTCCAGGCAGCCTTCCAGGCTGAGCTTGCTAATGGGGATCAGGCGCAGAGCATCATCGGAGCCGGATGCACGGGTGTTGGTCAGGTGCTTGGTCTTGCAGACGTTGACATCCACATCCTCGCCGGAAGCGGTGTAGCCAATGACCATGCCCTCGTAGACCTTTTCACCAGCGCCCACCAGAAGGGTGCCGCGCTGCTGAGCATTGAACAGACCGTAGGTGACAGCCTCGCCGGTCTCAAAGCTGACCAGAGAACCGGTGGAGCGGTTGGCAATCATGCCAGCCCAGACATCGTAACCGTCGAAGATCTGGTTGATGATGCCTTCGCCGTGGGTATCGGTCAGGAACTGGTTGCGGTAGCCGAACAGGCCGCGGCTGGGCATACGGAACTCCAGACGCACGCGGTCGGTGCCCAGAGATTCCATCTGCTGCAGGATAGCCTTGCGCTGGCCCAGACCGGTCATGACAGCACCCTGATACTGGGTGGGCACATCGATGACGACATGCTCCATAGGCTCGTAGGTCTTGCCGTCGATGACCTTAGTCAGAACGTGCGGGGGAGAGACCTGCAGCTCATAACCTTCACGGCGCATGGTCTCGATCAGGATGGACAGGTGCATCTCACCACGGCCCATAACGCGGAAGGAATCGGTGGTGGCGGAATCCTCCACCTTCAAAGCGACATCCTTCAGCAGTTCCTTCTGCAAACGGTCACGGATCTGACGGCTGGTAACATACTTACCCTCGCGCCCGGCCAGCGGGCTGTCATTGACGGAGAAGGTCATTTCCACGGTGGGGTCGTTGATCTTCACGAAGGGCAGCGGTTCCACATTGGAGGGGCTGCACAGGGTGTTGCCGATGGTCACATCGGGCAGGCCGGAGAATGCCACGATATCGCCGGCGGTGATGTTATCGCACGGCTGACGGCCATTGGCCTGGAAGTCGTACAGCTTGGTCAGACGGCCGCGCATCTTCAGATCCTGATTGTGCCAGTCACAGACGACAACTTCCTCGCCCACCTTGGCAACGCCGTTCTGGATGCGGCCAATGCCGATGCGGCCCACAAAGTCGTTGTAGTCCACAGAGGACACCAGCATCTGGAAGGGAGCCTCGGGGTCGCCCTCAGGCGGCTTGATGGTGCTCAGCAGAGTATCGAACAGAGGGATCAGGTCGGTGCCGGGCACATCCGGGTCCAGGCTTGCGGTGCCATCACGGCCGCAGCAGAACAGCATGGGGCAGTCCAGCTGCTCATCGGTAGCGCCCAGATCCATCAGCAGGTACAGAACTTCGTCGATGACTTCCTTGATGCGGGCATCGGGACGGTCGATCTTGTTGATGGCCACCACCAGACTCAGGTTCTGCTGCAGAGCTTTCTGCAGCACGAAACGGGTCTGGGGCATGCAGCCCTCGGCGGCATCCACCAGCAGCAGAACGCCGTTGACCATCTTCAGCACGCGCTCCACCTCGCCGCCGAAGTCGGCATGGCCCGGAGTATCGACAATATTGATCTTGACACCCTTGTAGGTGCAGGAGCAGTTCTTGGCCAGAATGGTAATGCCACGCTCACGCTCGATATCGCCGCTGTCCATGACGCGCTCAGCCACGACCTGATTATCGCGGAATGCGCCGCTCTGACGCAGCATTGCGTCCACCAGGGTGGTCTTGCCGTGGTCAACGTGAGCGATAATGGCAACGTTGCGCAAATCGTTACGAACCATAAAATTCAACCTCTCTATTATTAAAACTCATAAAATACGAACGAACGTCATACAAGTTTAAGTTTATAACAGGAAGGGGTGGTTTGTCAAGATTGTATAAAAAATTTTTCAACCTTTCGGCAAAATGCCTGAGAAAAGCCATGCGATTTGTGCGGCGTGTACCTTTAGAATATGCTATACTAAGGGTACAGAAGAAATAAAGCCGGAGGTGTTTTTATGAAGATCACATTTCTGGGCGCGAACCATGAGGTCACCGGCAGCTGCACTTTGATCGAAGCGGCTGGGCAGCGCTTTTTGATCGACTGCGGCATGGAGCAGGGCAAGGACGTATACGAGAACCAGCCCATCCCGGTGGCACCCGGCGAGATCGACTGGGTGCTGGCCACCCATGCACACATCGACCATACCGGTATGCTGCCGCTGCTGGTGCGCAACGGCTTCCGCGGCAAGATCTATGCCACGAACCCCACGGTGGAGCTGTGCGGCATCATGCTGCGGGACTCGGCCCATATTCAGGAATTTGAAGCGGAGTGGAAAAATCGCAAGGGCCAGCGCTCCGGCGCAGAACCGGTGGAACCGATGTATACTGTGCAGGATGCTGAAGCAGCCATGAAGCTGTTTGTGGGCAAGGCCTATGAGCAGCGCTTCCAGCTTGCACCGGGCATTGAAGCCCGCTTTGTGGATGTGGGCCATCTGCTTGGCTCGGCCAGCATAGAGCTTTGGATCACCGAGGGTGAGACCACGACCAAGCTGGTATTCTCCGGTGATATCGGCAATCTGGATCAGCCCATCATCAAGGATCCTGCTTACATCAAAGAGGCGGACTACGCCTTTATGGAATCTACCTACGGCGACCGCAGCCACGGCCCGAAGCCGGACTATGTGAGCGAACTGACGAAGATCCTGCAGCGCACCTTTGACCGCGGCGGCAATGTGGTCATTCCCAGCTTTGCGGTGGGCCGCACGCAGGAGATGCTCTACTTTATCCGTGAGATCAAGGAAAAGGGTCTTGTGAAGGGGCACGGCAACTTCCCGGTGTACATTGACAGCCCGCTTGCCATCGAGGCGACCCGCATCTTTAAAGATACCGACCCGGACTGCTTTGATGCAGACACCCGCGCTCTGCTGGAAAAAGGCATTGATCCGATCACCTTCCCGGGGCTGCGCGTCACGGTGACCAGTGATGAATCCCGCATGATCAATGCAGACCGCGTGCCAAAGGTCATCCTCTCGGCCAGCGGTATGTGCGAGGCAGGCCGCATCCGCCACCACCTCAAGCACAATCTGTGGCGGCCGGAGTGCACCATTCTGTTCGTGGGCTATCAGGCGGTGGGCACGCTGGGCCGCACCCTGCTGGAAGGTGCCACGACGGTAAAACTGTTCGGTGAACCTATTGAGGTGCAGGCAGAACTGTGCCAGCTCACCGGCATGTCCGGCCATGCGGACAGAGAAGGTCTGCTGCGGTGGGTGAACTCCTTTGAGCAGAAACCAAAGCGTGTGTTCGTGATGCACGGCGAAGATGAGACCGAGGACCACTTTGTGCAGACCTTGACGGAACAGGGCTTCACTGCCTGCGCACCCTACAACGGCGCACAGTGGGCCATCGGAGCCGAGGGAGCCGTCTGCCTGCAGGAGGGCATGCGCGTCCGCATTGAGCACAAGGCGAATGAAGGCCAGAGCCGTGCTGCCAGTGTGTTCCAGCGGCTGGTCAGCGCCGGCAAGCGCCTGCTGCGGGTCATCGAGCACAACGAGGGCGGCGCAAACAAAGACCTTGCCAAGTTTGCCGACCAGATCAATGCCCTGTGCGATAAGTGGGACCGATAAAGCAAAACAAAAGCGCCGTGACCCAAAAGGGCCACGGCGCTTTTTTGCATGGAGCGGGCAATGGGAATCGAACCCACCTCCTCAGCTTGGAAGGCTGATATACTAGCCGATGTACGATGCCCGCATTTACGAACGATATTATAGCATGTTCCGGCGCAAATGTCCAGCCCAATTTTTGTATGTTCCTTAAAGCACCGGAAAAGAATGCCGGAACGGCCTTGCTTTTCCATACGGCTCTGCTACAATAGAAAAGAACGGAGGGAGAGAGGATGGAGCCGGAAGCAGAGATCATTCGTGCGCAGCTGTTTGCCCTGCGGGATGAAGCATACTGCACCTTTCAAAGTGCGTTGATGCCCACCGTGCCGCCGGAAACGGTGATCGGCGTGCGCGTTCCGGCTCTGCGCAGACTGGCAAAACAGCTCGCGGGCACAGCGCAGGCAGAGGTGTTTTTACAGGCCCTGCCGCATGGATACTACGAAGAGAACAACCTCCACGCGTTTCTGATCGAACTTATCCGGGACTACGACAGGGCGCTGGCTGAAACGGAAGCGTTCCTGCCCTACATCAACAACTGGGCCACCTGCGACTGCTTCTGCCCCAAAGTGTTTGCGAAGCACAAGAAGGAGCTGCTGGTGCCCATTCGCCGCTGGCTGGATTCGGGTGATGCATACACCGTGCGCTATGGCATGGAGATGCTGATGCGCTATTATCTGGATGATGCATTCCGGCCGGAATATCTGGAATGGGTGGCCGATGTGCGCAGCACGGAATACTATATCAATATGATGCGGGCATGGTATTTCGCCACGGCACTGGCAAAGCAGCCGGATGCCGCGCTGCCGTGGCTCACAGAAAAGCGGCTGGATCTGTGGACCCACAACAAAGCCATCCAGAAAGCGGTGGAAAGCCGCCGCATTCCGCCCGGAATGAAGCAGCTGCTGCGCGGTCTGTGCAGCCGTTCATAAAAGCTTCCGGATTTCCGCGCAGATTTCCTGTTTACTTTATGAATGTTTTATTGTAAAATAAGCTATAGTAAAAAATGTCAGGGTATGCCTATGCCCTGACGGAAGATAAAAACAGGTGGTGTTTGGATTATGGCATTGAAATATCAGCGTATCCTTCTGAAGATCAGCGGCGAAGCACTGGGCGGCGAAAAGGGCATGGGTTTTGACGAGCCCACCATGGACGCGATCTGCGGCGGCGTGAAGAAAGCACACGAGCTGGGCGTGCAGATTGGTATCGTGGTTGGCGGCGGCAACTTCTGGCGCGGCCGTTCCAGCGGCAAGATGGAGCGCACTCTGGCCGATAAGATCGGTATGCTGGCAACCGTGATGAACGCACTGGCTGTCTCCGACAAGCTGGAACAGCTGGGTGTGCCCACTGAGGTGTTCACCTCCATTACCATGCCGCAGGTGGCACAGCCCTTTACCCGCAAGGATGCTCTGCGCGCCATGGATGAGGGCAAGATCGCCGTGTTCGGCGGCGGCACCGGCAACCCGTTCTTCTCCACGGATACGGCAACCGCTCTGCGCGCTGTGGAAGTGAGCGCCGATGTGATGTTCAAGGCTACTATGGTGGATGGCGTTTACGATAAGGATCCCCACAAGTACGCCGACGCAAAGAAGTATGATACCCTCACCTTTACCAAGGTGCTGGAAGACCAGCTGGCTGTTATGGATGGCACTGCTGCCACTCTGTGCCGCGACAACAAGCTGCCCATCCTCGTGTTCGATCTGGCCGACCCGGACAACATTGCCCGTGCCGTGCAGGGCGAGAATGTGGGCACACTGGTTTACGAGGGCTGAAACGCCTGCAGCCGACATACATTATAGGGCAGACGCATTGCAGCGCAGCCCCAAGATAAAAAGGAACAGGAGACTACCGCAATGAGCAGCAACACCAAGGTTTACGAAGACAAGATGAAGAGCTCGGTCGAACATCTGGGCCGCGAACTGGGCGCTGTGCGCGCAGGCCGCGCAAATCCCGCTGTGCTGGATAAGGTCAGCGTGGATTATTATGGTGCCCCCACTCCCATCCAGCAGGTGGCATCCGTGGCTGTGGCCGAAGCACGCACCCTGACCATTACCCCGTGGGACCGTACTCTGCTGCGCCCCATCAGCAAGGCCATCATGGCCAGCGATGTGGGCATCACTCCCATTGATGACGGCTCTACCATCCGCCTGAACTTCCCGGCTCCCACCGAGGAACGCCGCAAGCAGCTGGCAAAGGAAGTTTCCAAGCTGGGCGAGGAGGCTAAGGTGGCAGTGCGCAACATCCGCCGCGAGGCTATGGATAAGGCCAAGGCCATGAAGAAGGCCGGCGAGCTGACCGAGGACAGCCAGAAGACCATGGAAGAGGATGTCCAGAAGCTGACCGACAAGTATATCAAGAACATCGATGCTGCGGTGGAAGAAAAGCAGAAGGAGATCATGTCTGTCTGATCTGCGCAGATGCAATAAACTGGAGGTGCCGTGCGCTGAAGAAGAGTGCGCGGCACTTTTGTTGAAGGCGGCGTTGCTGCCGGGAGGAAACAATGGCGCATCCTAAAGAATTTGCCGAGGGCCTTTCCATCGGCATCATCATGGACGGCAACGGCCGCTGGGCAAAGAACCGCGGCCTGCCCCGCACTGCCGGGCACAAAAGAGGCGCAGAGGTGTTCAGCGATATCGCAGATTACTGCGATGAGCTGGGCGTTTCGTCGGTGTACTTCTATGCGTTTTCCACCGAGAACTGGAAGCGTCCGCTGGAAGAGGTCAACGCCATCATGCGGCTGTTCGGCGAATATCTGCTGAAGGGCTTTGACTACAAGAACCGCAATATCCGCACCAAGTTCATGGGCGACCGCACGGTGCTGGATGAAAAGCTGCAGCAGCTGATGAACAAGCTGGAAGCAGATTCTTCGGTCAAGACCGGCATGACCCTGAACATCGCCATCAACTACGGCGGCCGCCCGGAGATCGTGCGGGCGGCGCAGCAACTGGCGGCAAAGGCGGCGGCAGGGGAGATAAAGCCCGAAGAGATCACGGAACAGCTGCTCAGCGATGCCATGTATACCGCTGGCCAGAAGGACCCGGATTTTATCCTGCGTCCCAGCGGAGAAAAGCGGCTGTCCAACTTCATGCTCTGGCAGGCAGCTTACTCGGAGCTGGTAGAAATGGACGTTCTGTGGCCGGATTTCACCCGCAGCGATCTGGACGCTGCCATTGAGGAGTTCAATCATCGTTCCCGCCGGTTTGGCGGACTGTAAAATCCCAAGACCTCCTGCACACGGTGCAGGGACCGGACGGCCCGGCGGCTTTGCCGGAGCCAAACTTAATCCAGAGGGGCGCGGCATCCGACCGGTGAAAAGGAGATCCAATCTATGAAAACACGTGTTATTACTGCGATCGTGGGCATCATCGTACTGATCGGCGTGATGTTCACCTTCAACACTCTGATCTTTAATCTGGTCATCGCGGCCATTACGCTGATCGCCGTTCACGAGATCTACAGTGCCCTCGGCTTTGAAAAGAAGGACTGGCTGATGTATGCGGTTCTGGTGCCGTATACACTGCTGGTCATGACGAGCAACTATCAGGTCATGCGGCGGCTGGTGATGCCGATGTCCTTTCTGCTGGTCACCTTTTATGCCATCTATCTGGTGGTGCGCAACGGCACCATCAGCTATCAGAAGGCCAGCGGCCTGCTGATGTTCTCCGGCATCGTGATCTTCTGCTTCTATTCCTTTATCCGGCTCAAGGAGCTGCTGCCGGTGGAGCAATACGGCTACGATGCGGTGTTCTTTATCTTGCTCATCCTCTGCTTTGCCTGGGGCGGCGATACCTGTGCCTACTTTGCAGGCCGTGCCTTTGGCAAGCACAAGCTCTGCCCGGTGGTCAGCCCCAAAAAGACCGTGGAAGGTGCCATTGGCGGTGTTCTGGGCACCATGGTGTTCGGTGTGATCATCACACTGGTGTACTCAGTGGCGGCAAACCGGATGGAAGCCTTCACCCGCTCCAACATTGGCGTTTCCATGTACGTGATCATTGCACTGCTGGGCTGCGTGGCTGCGGTGCTGGGCATTTATGGCGACCTGTTTGCCAGTGTGGTCAAGCGCCAGTGCGGCATCAAGGATTACGGCACCATCTTCCCGGGGCACGGCGGCATTCTGGACCGCTTTGACAGTGTGATGTTCATTGCGCCTTTTGTGACCATGGTCATTACGGCGGTGTTCTACTATTAAAAGGGGGAACGTGTGATGTCGAAAAAAATCACTCTGCTGGGTTCTACCGGTTCCATCGGCACCCAGAGTCTGGATGTGATCCGTGCACAGGGCTATGAGGTGTTCGGTCTTTCTGCCCACAGCCATGTAGACAAGATCCTGCAGCAGATCGAAGAGTTTCATCCGCGCTATGTCTGCATGACCGACCCGGATGCGGCCCGCAGGCTGGATGCGGAGCTTTCCGGTCGTGCAGATGCGCCCCGGCTGCTGGTAGGGCCGGAGGGGCTTAAGCAGCTGGCCGCACTGGACGGCACCGATGTGGTGCTGAACAGCGTGGTGGGCATTGCAGGCCTTGGTGCCAGCCTGTGCGCAATCGAAAGCGGCCATGATCTGGCCCTTGCCAACAAGGAGAGTCTTGTCACCGGCGGCCATCTGGTCACACAGGCCGTGGCAAAGCATGGTGTAAAGCTGCTGCCGGTGGACAGTGAACATTCGGCCATCTTCCAGTGCCTGCAGGATAAGGAAAGTGCCCCCAGCCTGACCAAGATCCTGCTCACGGCATCCGGCGGCCCCTTCTTCGGGATGAAGACCGAGGAGCTGCGCGGTAAGACCAAGGCGGATGCCCTCAAGCACCCCAACTGGAACATGGGCGCAAAGATCACCATTGACTCTGCCACCCTGATGAACAAGGGTCTGGAGCTGATCGAGGCAGTGTGGCTGTTCGGCCTGCCGCCGGAGAAGATCCAGATCGTGGTGCAGCGCCAGAGCATCGTGCATTCGGCGGTGCAGTTCAGCGATAATTCGGTCATTGCTCAGCTGGGTGTGCCGGATATGCGCATTCCCATCCAGTATGCGCTCACCTACCCAAAGCGCGTACCCGGCGTTGTGCCGGAGCTGGACTTTGCTGCGCTCAAGGTGCTCACCTTCGATGTGGCAGACGACGAGACCTTCCGCTGCCTTGCCGCCTGCAAAAAGGCCATCAAAAAGGGCGGTCTCGGCCCCTGTGCCGCCAACGGTGCCAATGAGGAAGCTGTCAAGCTCTTCCTTGAGGACAAAATTGGCTTCCTCGATATTGGCCGTCTGGTGGAAGCAGTCGTGGACAGCGACAGCTTTGGCGGCGAGTATACCCTCAGCGATGTGTACGAGTGCGACCGCATGGCACGAGAGTTCGTGCGCGCACATCTTTGATCTTTAGGAGACGCAATGTCAATTTTTATCACCCTGATCGCCGCACTGATCGTGTTCAGCGCTGTGATCGCCATTCATGAATTCGGGCACTTTACCGTGGCAAAGCTCTGCGGCATTCAGGTCAACGAGTTTTCCATCGGCATGGGGCCGGCTTTGTGGAAGAAAATTTACAAGGGCACCCAGTACAGCCTGCGTGCATTGCCGGTAGGCGGCTATGTGGCGCTGGAGGGCGAGGAAAGCCCCGAGAGCCAGCAGGCCGAAGCGGCCCGCGACGAACGGGAAGCAGAGGACGAAAACCCTGTCCCGCCGGAGCAGCGCACCGGCATCCCTTTGAACGAGGCACCGGTATGGCAGCGTGTGCTTGTGATGGTGGCAGGTGCCTTCATGAATTTCGTGCTGGGCTTTGTGGTGCTGGTCATTCTTGTGGCAGCACAGGAAGGAGCCATCACCAGCAAGACCATCTATTCCATTGAGAACGATGCCCTCTGCGGCCAGACCGGCCTGCAGGCGGGGGACGAGATCGTTGCCGTGAACGGCAGGCGCTGCTTTGTGGCCAACGACATCCTTTATGAGCTGGTGCGCACCGAAGCCTATCGCGCCCGGTTCACCGTGAAGCGGGACGGCCAAAAGGTGGAACTGCCGGACGTGCAGTTCGACACCTGGCAGGACGAGGACGGCCAGACCCATATGACCCTTGGCTTTACGGTGTACGGCATCAAAAAAACACCGCTCAATGTGTTAAAAGAAGCATGGAACAGTACCCTGTACTACGGACGCATCGCGTTTATCTCGCTGGCAGACCTTGTGCGCGGACGTGAGAGCATCAACAATCTGTCCGGCCCGGTGGGTATCGTGACAGCGATCGGTCAGGCGGCAAGCTACGGCTGGCAGGATCTGCTGGAGCTGCTGGCCCTCATCACCATCAATCTGGGCGTGTTCAATCTGCTGCCCTTTCCGGCACTGGATGGCGGCAAGGTGGTATTTTTGATCATTGAGGGCGTTACCGGCCATGCAGTGCCGGAAAAGCTGCAGGGTACACTGACCATTGCAGCCTTTGCACTGCTGTTTGGCCTGATGCTCTTTGCAACCTATAATGATATCATCCGGCTTGTGACCGGTGCAATGTGAGCAAAAACAGAAAGGGGAACTTTATGCGGCAGTTAAAACGGGAAGTGAAAATCGGCAATGTGACCATCGGCGGCAAGAATCCTGTTGCGGTGCAGACGATGCTCAACGTGCCGGTGGAGGATATTGAGGGCAATGTGGCGCAGGCAAAGCGGTGCGAAGCTGCTGGCTGTCAGATCCTGCGCGTGACCTGCCCCAGCCCGGCGGATGCAAAGTGCATCGAAGCCGTCAAGAATGCGGTGAACATCCCCATCGTGGCAGACATCCATTTTGACTACAAGGCGGCTCTGGCCTGCGCAGATGTAGGCGTAGATAAGATCCGCATCAACCCCGGCAACATCGGCGACGATGACCGGGTGAAGGCTGTGGTGGATGCCTGTCAGCGCAAGAACATTCCCATCCGCATCGGCGTGAATGGCGGCAGTCTGGAAAAGCACATCCTTGCAAAATACGGCGCACCCACGCCGGAGGCCATGGTGGAGAGTGCACTGTACCATGTGCGCCTGCTGGAAAAATTCGATTTCAACAACATCGTCATTTCCATCAAGAACTCCAATGTGCCTCGCATGATGGAGGCCTACCGCCAGCTCAGCGCTGTCACGGATTACCCGCTCCATGTGGGTGTTACCGAGGCGGGTACCTACCAGATGGGTCTGCTGAAAAGCGGCATGGGCATCGGCGGAATGCTGCTGGAAGGCATTGGCGATACCATCCGCGTCTCGCTGGCCGCAGAGCCGGAAAAGGAAGTGGAAGCGGGCTACAACATCCTGCGCGCCGTGGGCTTCCCGGTAGCAGGCCCGGAGGTCATCACCTGCCCCACCTGCGGCCGTACCCAGTATCCCTGCACCGAGATCGCCAATGAGGTGGAAAAGCGGCTGCAGGGCTGCAAAAAATCCATCAAGGTGGCCGTGATGGGCTGCGTGGTCAACGGCCCCGGTGAAGCCCGTGAAGCAGACATCGGCATTGCCGGCGGCAAGGGCGAGGCGGTGCTGTTCATCCACGGCAAGCCCATCAAAAAGCTGACCGGAGACAACATCCTGGATCAGTTCATGGATGAGATCTATAAACTGTAATTTGGCTTTTTTCACAGCTGCCACACCTGCAAAAACGGGTGCGGCAGTTTGTGCTGTATAAAAAGGAGTACCATTTGTGACACCACTCGTATCCAACCTGTGGCCGCAGTTCATGGTTGACCCGGCATTTGCGGCCTGCTTCGGGCAGGTCATTGTGGAGCATGCGCAGATGCTGCGGCAGGAGCGGCAGGTCATCTTTACCCTGCGCAGCGGTGCGCCGCTGGACAAAAATCTCTGTGCCCGGCTGCTGGCATCCCTGCAGCCGGATTATGAGGGCTTTGAGCTGCGCATCCAGAACCTGTTTGGCTATGCCATGCTGGACGAAACGGCCCTGCGCGATCTGATGGAAGAGATGAAGCGGGACGGCGTGCCCATCAACGGCTTTCTGGACCGGTGCAAGATCAACATCATCGGACAGAAGATCACCATCGGCGTATGCCATGGCACCAAGTTTTTGCAGGAGATGCACTTTGAAAAGCTGCTGGCAGAGCGCATTGCGGCCCACACCGGGGTAACGCCGCAGGTAACGCTGCAAAGCGCTGTAAGCGAAGCCGAGCAGCACCAGATGGAAGAAAAGCTGGAGCGCAAGATCGCGCCACCGGTGGTCAAGTTTGAGAAAAAGAACACAGCACCGTCCATCAAGGTGGATGGTCTGGACCTGACCGATAAGCCCGTCACCATTTTCCATGGCAAAATGTTCACCCCCAAGAACCTCACCCCGCTGAAAGACCTTGGCGGCGAGGGCGGCAAGTGCACGATCTGGGGCGATGTGTTCTTCTCGGAGGTCAAGGGCAACTTCCGCAAAATTTATACCGTATCCATCACCGATTATCAGGGCTCCATCAACCTGAAGATCCGCGCGCAGGAAGGTGAGGATTGCTCCAAGTGGGAGAGCCTTGGCAAAGGCACCACCCTCATCGTGCGCGGCGACTGCTCCTACGACAAGTACGAACACGATTATATCGTCTACCCCTACGATGTGCTCATCGTGGAGCGCAAAAAGCGGGAGGATACCGCACCGGTCAAGCGTGTGGAGCTGCATCTGCACACCAAGCTTTCCAGCATGGACGGCTTCTGTGACCCCGGCGGCATCGTCAAGCTGGCCCACCGCATGGGACATCCGGCCGTTGCCATCACTGACCACGGTGTGTGTCAGGGTTACCCGGAAGCCATGCTGGCAGCGGACGATATCCATAAATCAGACCCGGACTTCAAGCTGATCTACGGCTGCGAAGCCTACTTTGTGGACGACATGATCCCCTGCGTATACGGTGTGAAGGATCAGCCGCTGGACGGGGAGTTCTGCGTGTTTGATACCGAGACCACCGGCCTTGACCCCGGCGTGGAGTATATGACCGAGATCGGTGCCGTCATCGTGAAAAACGGCGAGGTGGTGGAGGAATTTGATACCTTTGTCAAGCCCGGCAAGCCCATCACCCCCAAGATCACCGAGCTGACCGGCATCACCAACGAAATGGTGGCGGATGCTCCCGGCGAAAAGGAAGCACTGGAAGACTTCCTCAAATTTGCGGGAGACCGCATCCTTGTGGGCCACAACGTCCACGCCTTTGATATGCGTTTCCTGCGCGCCGCCGCCAAGCGCAGCGGCATCAAGCTGGAGCCGACCTATATCGACACCCTGACCATGGCGCAGGCCATGTACCCCGGCCTGCACAACTACAAGCAGGGCACCATCAACAAGCATCTGGAACTGCCTGCCTACGAGGCCCACCGTGCCTGTGAGGATTCTGCCGCGCTGGGCCGCATCTTCGGGGTCATGCTGAACGACCTGAAAGAAAAGCAGGTAGCAAAGGTCAGTGAGATCAACACCGGCCTTGGCGGCAACCGCGAGGTGCTGAAAAAGAAGTATTACCACCTCATCATTCTGGTCAAGAACCAGATGGGCCTGAAAAATCTGTACAAGATCGTCAGCGAAGCCCATGTGAACTACTTTTTCAAAAAGCCCCGGGTGCCCCGGAGCCTTTTGAACAAATACCGGGACGGCCTGCTGCTCACTTCCGCCTGCGAAGCCGGCGAGCTGTACCGGGCCATCGTGGATGGCACCAGCTATGAAGAACTGAAAAAGATCGCGTCCTACTACGATATTCTTGAGATCCAGCCGCTGGGCAACAACGCCTACATGGTGCGGGACGGCAAGGTGGACAGCGAAGAGGACATCAAAAACTTCAACCGCACGGTCATCAAGCTGGGCGAAGATCTGCACAAGCCGGTCATTGCCACCGGCGACGTGCACTTTACCGAGCCGGAGGATGCGGCTTACCGCGCTGTGCTGCAGGCGGGCAACGGCTTTAAAGATGCCGACAACCAGCCGCCGCTGTTCTTCCGCACCACGCAGGATATGCTGGCGCAGTTCTACTATCTGCCCAAGGAAAAAGCCTACGAGGTAGTGGTGAAGAACCCCCGCAGGATCGCGGCGATGATCGACAACAATGTTCGTGCCATCCCGCGCGGCACCTACCCGCCCAGCATCGAGGGCGCAGAGCAGCAGCTGCGCGATGCTACGTGGGAACACGCCAAGCGTGATTACGGTGACCCGCTGCCCGAAATTGTGGAAAAGCGGCTGCAGAAGGAGCTGGACTCCATCTGCGGCCATGGCTACGCCGTGCTGTACGTCATTGCAGTCAAACTGGTGGCCTATTCCAACGCGGGCGGCTATCAGGTGGGCAGCCGTGGTTCGGTCGGCTCATCGGCCGTGGCCCACTTCTCCGGCATCTCGGAGGTGAACAGCCTGCCGCCCCACTATCGCTGCCCCAAGTGCAAGCACAGCGAGTTCATCACCGACGGCAGCGTGGATGACGGCTTTGACCTGCCGGATAAAAACTGCCCCAACTGCGGCACCCGGATGCTGGTGGACGGCCACGATATTCCCTTCGAGACCTTCCTCGGCTTCTACGGCGATAAAGAGCCGGATATCGACCTGAATTTTTCCGGCGAATATCAGTCCAATGTGCACCGCTATACCGAGGAGCTGTTCGGCAAAGCCAACGTGTTCAAGGCGGGCACCGTGTCCGGTATTCAGGACAAGACCGCCTACGGCTATGTCAAAAAATATCTGGATGAGCGCGGCCGCACGGTGAACCATGCGGAGGAGAACCGCCTGACTCTGGGCTGCACCGGCGTCAAGCGCACCACGGGTCAGCACCCCGGCGGCATGGTCGTTGTGCCGGACACCTACGAGATCTACGATTTCTGCCCCATCCAGCACCCGGCGGATGATGTGGCAGGCGGCCTGCTGACCACCCACTTCGAGTTCAAGTACCTGCACGATACCCTGCTCAAGCTGGACGAACTGGGCCACGATATGCCCACCTTCTACAAGTATTTTGAGGAGTACACCGGAATCCCCATCGACAGCATCCCCATGAACGACCCCAAGGTGTACAGCCTGCTGACCAGCCCCGAAGCGCTGGGTGTGACCCCGGAACAGATCGACAGCCAGACCGGAACCTTCGGCATCCCGGAAATGGGCACCAACTTCGTGCGCGGTATGCTGGTGGAGGCACGGCCCAAGAACTTCTCTGAACTGATCCAGATCTCGGGCCTGTCCCACGGAACGGATGTGTGGACCGGCAACGCGGACGAGCTGATCCGCAGCGGCACCTGCACCATTGCGGAGGTCATTGGCTGCCGTGACAGCATCATGCTGTACCTGCTGCGCAAGGGTCTGGAACCCAAGATGGCCTTTGATATCATGGAGGCTGTGCGTAAGGGCAAGGTGGCCAAGGGCGGTTTCAAGGATGGCTGGGAGGAAGCCATGCGGGAGCACGAGGTGCCGGACTGGTACATCGAGAGCTGCCGCAAGATCAAGTATATGTTCCCCAAGGCCCATGCCGTGGCCTACCTGATGTCGGCCATTCGTCTGATGTGGTTCAAGATCTACCGTCCACCGGAGTTCTATGCGGTATACTTTACCGTACGCGGCGACGACATCGACTACGAGGCCGCTGTGGGCGGTGCGGCAGTGGCCCGCGCCCACATGGAAGAAGTCAAGCGCCGCCTGAAGGAAGAGAAGAACGCCAAGGACGAAGATGTGCTGGTCAGCCTGCAGCTCGTCAACGAGATGCTGGTGCGCGGCTACGAGTTTTTGCCCATTGAGCTGGGCAAGAGCCGCGGCTCCAAGTATGTGGTGGAGGACGGCAAGGTACGTCTGCCTTTCTCTTCGCTGAAGGGTCTTGGCGGTGCTGCCGCCGATGCACTGGAAAAGGTGACCATCCACGGCGAAGAATATATCTCGGTGGAAGAGTTGCAGCAGGCTTCCGGTGTCGGCAGCAGCATTCTGGACCGTCTGCGTCAGGTGGGCGCTCTGGGCGACCTGCCGGAGAGCAGTCAGGTGAGCTTCTTCTGAGGATTCTGAAAGCAAAAGTGCCTGCACGGCTTTAGCTGTGCAGGCACTTTTGCTTAAAAAAGCACCTGCGGCAAAAATCGCAGGTGCTTAAAAAATCAGCAGAACGGGGGAGTGTTTACTCCACGCTGATCATATAATAGTAAACGGGCTGGCCGCCGCGGATGTGGCTGACCTCAACATGGTTCGGGCACTTTGCCTTTACGATCTCGGTCACTTTCTCGGCATCCTCATCGCTCACGTCGCAGCCGGAAATGATGGTGACGAAGCTGGAATCCTTCTTGCACATGCCGCGTGCCAGACGGTAGGTAGCTTTGGTGATATCGTTGGAGGTGGAAACGATCTTGCCGTTCTCCAGAGCCATGATCTCACCCTTCTTGATGCGCGCTTGCCGTACTCACTGTCGCGGGCAGCATAGGTGATCAGACCGGTGGACACCTTATCGGCAGCAGCCATCATGTTGATGGTGTTGGTCTCGGCGTTCACAGAGGGATCAAAGTTCAGCATGGCGGTAATGCCCATGGGCACGGTGCGGGTGGGCAGAACGACCACCTGACGGTCGGCCAGCTTCTGGGCCTGCTCAGCAGCCATGATGATGTTCTTGTTGTTGGGCAGCACGAACACGGTCTTTGCGGGCACGCTCTGGATGGCGGCGAGGATATCCTCGGTGGCTGGGTTCATGGTCTGACCACCGGAGACCACTGCGTCTGCAGCCAGATCGGTGAACACGGCCTTCAGGCCTTCACCGGCGGCAACGGCAACAAAGCCATAGTCACGGCTGGGGTCCACAGCAGCGTAGACGAACTCGCTGGACTGAGAAGGAGCCTTCTCAGCAGAAGCCTGCTTTTCCAGGCTCTTGCCCTGCTTCTGACGGGCCAGGAACTGCTCGTGCATGTTCTCGATCTTGAAGTTGGTCAGGTAGCCATACTTGATGGCTTCGCTCAGGATCTTACCGGGGTCAGCGGTGTGCACATGCAGGTTGATCACATCGTCATCCTCGATGCACACCACGCTGTCGCCGTTGGATTCTGCAAAGGCACGCATCTTTGCGGCGCTTGCACCCTCATACTTGTTGATCAGGAACTGGGTGCAGTAGCCGTTCTTGATGTCCTCCACCTTCATCAGGTCGTCGGTGAACACGCCCTTGCCGGCGTTCTCGGTGGAGAGCTTTGCCTTGTTGGGAGCGGCCTCGCCGCCTGCCACGATGCCTTCGCCATGGAACACCTTGCCCATGCCCTCAAAGATGACCATGATGCCCTGACCGCCGGCATCCACAACACCGGCCTTCTTCAGAACAGGCAGCAGGTTGGGGGTGTCCTCCAGAGCCTTCTGGCCGGCGGTCATCACCACATCCCACAGAGCGGGCACATCCTCGGCACCGCAGGCAGCAGCTTCCTCAGAGGCAATGCGTGCAACCGTGAGGATGGTGCCCTCGGTGGGCTTCATAACGGCCTTATAAGCACCCTCGACACCCTTCTTCAGAGCCTCGACAATGTCGGCAGCGGTGGCTTCCTTCTTGCCTTCCAGCGCCTTGGAGAAGCCGCGGAACAGCAGGCTGGTGATAACACCGGAGTTGCCGCGTGCGCCGCGCAGCATGGCGGAAGCAGCGGTCTTGGAAGCCTCACCCACGGTGCAGCTGTCGTCCAATGCTTCCAGCTCGCGCACAGAAGCACCCACGGTCATGCCCATGTTGGTGCCGGTATCGCCATCAGGAACAGGGAAAACGTTCAGCTCGTCCACGCGGGAGCGCTGATTGTTGATGTTGTTGGCGCCAGAGATAATGGCGTCACGCAAAATCTTACCAGAAATCATTCTTTTTTACTCCTTGTACTTGCCGGAAAAGCCCGGCGCATTCGGATGAACCAACAAAAATCAGGCGATCACATCGTCTACCGAAACCACAACGCGGGCAACCTTCAGGCCGGTAGCCTGCTCCACCTCGTCCTTGACGCGGTGAGAGATGCTGCGTGCGGCGGTAGAAATGTTCAGGCCATAGCTCACTGCAATGTGCAGTTCGATCACCAGACGACCATCCTCCTGCGTGACACGGACACCCTTTTCCGGGTAATCAGAACCGTGCACCATGCTTCTGACGGCATCGGTCATATCACGGGGTGCCATTGCGGCAACACCGTAACACTGTTTGGCTGCTTCACCTACCAGAGTAGCAAAATACCCGGACGTAAAGCTGACATCCCCCAGAGGGAAACGGGAAGTGATCATAGTCGCTCTGCTCCTTTATGTTATTTTCATAAAACACATTCAAGGTCTGGGGCGCAGCGGCGGACAGATACACATACTGCGCCGAGAAACACCCACATTATTATACAACTTTGGGGCGCGCTTGTACAGCGCAAAATGCTGGTATATCAACTTTTTGCGCAGGTTTCTGCATTGGCGGCATGGTTCGGGCGGCTTCGCACCGGGAAGGTGATAGCATAACGGACGCTGATTATTTTTTATCAAAACCGAAAGTATGACGAAAGAAAGCAAACAATCTGTTAAAAAAATATAAAAGGTGGGTGATAACTCTTTATCCGACTATGAAAAAGTGCTAAAATAGAAACAAGGATAGGGACTGCGGCGCAGGGTCCCGCTTGTGCGGATGAACTGCGTTATTTTTTGCGCACGGCGCGTGGAACAATGTTTAGGAGCTGTTGTCATGAATATTCTGTTTTTCCTTTCACCCAAGCAGGATCTGATGTATGTTTACGACGATTTCACCCTTCGGCAGACGCTGGAAAAGTGGGAGAATAACCGCTACGCGTCTATTCCGGTGCTCAACCGGCAGGGAAAATATGTGGGCACCCTGACCGAGGGCGACATTCTCTGGGGGCTGAAAAAGTTCCATGGTCTGGATCTGGAAGCGGCTGAGGATGTCCCCATTTCGGCCTTCCCGCACAAGCGCGACTACAAGGCTGTCACCGTGACCACCAGCATGGATCAGCTGATCGAAGCGGCAATGAACCAGAACTTTGTGCCGGTTGTGGATGACCGCGGCATTTTCATTGGCATCGTGCGCAGGCAGGCGATCATCCGTTACTGCTATGAGAAGGCCCGCACAGAGCAGCAGGCCCATGAGCAGCGCATCCCGGAATATGCCGCTGTGCATTGAACGATATAAATAGGTGGCCAGCCGCCCGGTTCCGCATCTGAAGCCGGGCGGCTTTTTGTCTGCAAAATACGTTGAAAATCCGATTTATGGTACCTGCTGTGTGCGATAATACAGCCATGGAACAAAAACGTTCTGAAAAGCTGCAAAAAACGAGATACAGGAGGGAACACGGATGAAAGATTTTGAACTGCGTTATGTTGGAAGCCATGTGGAAGTATACACCGGCAGCGGAGCGTTCCTGTTTTCGGCCGATACGGTGCGGGAAGCAATGGAAGAACTGGCAGAGTAAGCGCCCGCAAACAGGCAGGGATTTCGGTGCAAATGTAAAATTGATGTAAAATAATTGAAAAGGAAAGAGCATGAATTCATTAAGAGACGGAAAAATGTGTAGAAAAAGTGATTTTCTTGTAAAATAAACCTTGTTGTGACAGGATAAAAAATGATATAATAAATCCAAGCGCGGTCATTGTGCGCCATTCTGTGCAGCAGAGCGGCAGGCCGCAGCATCTGCTGGATCAAGCAGGCCCGGTGTGCGGGCAGGGCAGATGTACAAGGATCAAAAGGAAGATCATTTTTAGGAGTATCGTTATGGATATCACACACATTACCTCTCTGTTGGGTGGAATTGCGCTGTTTCTGTACGGCATGTCCATTATGGGCGCTGGTCTGGAAAAACTGGCCGGCGGCAAAATGCAGGGCGTGCTGCAAAAGCTGACCTCCTCAACGCTCAAGGGCGTTATTTTTGGCACTCTCATCACGGGTGTCATCCAGTCCTCGGCCGGCACGGTCGTTATTTGTGTCGGTCTGGTAAACTCCGGCATCATGACCCTTACGCAGTCGGTAGGTGTCATTATGGGTGCAAACATTGGTACCACTGTTACCGGCCAGCTGATCCGCATGGCGGATATCTCCGGTGACAGTCTCTGGCTGACACTGATCCAGCCCAAGACCTTTGCGCCCGTGGTGGCGTTTATCGGCTGCATTTTTTATGTGTTCCTGCGCAGCGCTAAAAGGAAGAACATCGGCCAGATCATGCTGGGCTTCGGCATCCTGTTTACCGGCATGAGCCTGATGGACACCGGTGTGGCTCCTCTGCGTGAGAGCGCCGTGTTCCAGAATCTGTTCGTTACCATGACGAATCCCGTTCTGGGCATTCTGGTGGGCGTGGTGGTCACGGTGATCATCCAGTCCTCCTCGGCATCGGTGGGTATCCTGCAGGCACTGTCCAGCACGGGTCTGGTCACCTTCAGCTCTGCCATCCCCATTATTCTGGGCGCACACATCGGCACGGCCTTTACGCCGCTGCTCACCATTGGCGGCTCCTCCAAGGACGGCAAGCGCGCTGCACTGATCCATCTGTACTTCAACATCATTGGCAGCGTGATCCTGCTGGCGCTGGTGTATGCGGTGCAGTTTACCGTTGGCATCCCCATGTGGAACGACGTGATGAACAAGAGCACCATCGCAAACATCCACACCCTTTCCAGCGTGTGCGCCATGCTGCTGTTCCTGCCGTGCAGCGGCGTGCTGTCCAAGCTGGCACTGCTCACTGTGCCGGACAGCGCCGAGGAAGCACAGGAGCTGAGCATGCCGGTGCTGGATGAACGTCTGTTCAAAAGCCCGGCTGTGGCCCTGCAGCAGGCTAAGAGCGCTGTGATCAAGATGTCCCGCCGTGCTGCCCGCAATGTGAATCTGGCTGCACCGCTGCTGCTGAAGATGGACGAGGATACCGTCAGCGCCATCCGGGTGCGTGAAAACCTGATCGACCGCATGGAGGTGGTGATCTCCAACTATCTGATCAAGATGACCGATCAGGAGCTGGGCGACGATGAGAGCCACACTGTGACCGAACTGCTGAATTTTGTTACCGAGTTCGAGCGCATCGGCGACTATGCGGTGAACATTATGGAAAAGGCAGAAGAACTGCAGGAAAAGGAAGCGTCCTTCAGTGAAAGCGCCACCAAGGAGCTGCAGCTGCTGGAGAATGCGCTGAACCGCATCCTGAACCTGACCAACGATGCCTTTGACAACAACGATATGCGCATGGCGGCTCAGGTGGAACCGCTGGAAGAGGTGATCGATGTGATGGCAGAGCGCCTGCGCGACCAGCACATCCTGCGCCTGAAGGACGGCGTGTGCTCCATTGATACGGGTGTCGTGTTCCTGGATGTGCTGAACAATGCAGAGCGCATCTCGGATCACTGCTCCAACGTTGCTGCCCGCCTGATCGGCATGGATGCCGGCGAGGACTACGACTCCCACACCCTCAAGAGCATCATGCACCACAACCCCACCAAGGACTACATGCTGGAATACGAGGAGTGCCGCAAGGCCTACCTTGTTCCGCTGGAAGAAATGGAAGCCTGAACCTGAATGAGAAAAGGACCTCCGGAGAAGCATCCGGAGGTCCTTTTTGCATCACAGTGAAATGGAGTGCTCAGGCACTTTTGGGCAAAGAGACAATGACCCAGCGGTGCGGCCCGTGAAAGCCGTCTACCTTGGCGGCTTTGCTGCAGGTTCCGGGGCTGGGCGGGCCGAGGTGGATACCGCGGTCCAGCTGCTTGCCGCAAAGACGGCACTGGTAATGGAGGGTGATCTGTTCTGACATGAGGACGCACTTCCTTTTATGATCGCTGCAGGTGGTTAAGAAACTTTACTTCTATTATCATTATATAATTTCTACATCGGGATGTCAATAAAAATAATCCGTAAAAGTAGATAAAAATTGAGCATTCTGCACTCAACCGCCCAGATCTTCCAGCAGCAGGTCCAGTTCCCGTTCGCTGTACACGGTCACACCGCGCTTGATGCGCACGGCATCGTTCTCCGGCAGAAGATTGGTGTAGATGCCGGTGACGGTAACAAGCACATCCGGCTGGCCATTGGTGCCGCAGCGGTAAACGGCCACGCGCCCGCCTTTGTCGCACAGGCGGTAGCTCTGGGCAGCAAGCTCCGGCATGGCCTGTGCGGCAAGGTCTGCTGCGGAGGAAGGCGGCGCTTCGCTGCCGGGGTCGGGCACCGGAAGGCTGAGCTTGGGCAGGGCTATCCAGAACAGGCTGAACACGATGGTGAATACGCACAGCCCGTAGAACAGGCAGGTGCACAGTTTGCGCATGGAGAAACACGCTCCTTTCCGGCTGAAGTATGCCCCAAAACAGGGGAGAACAGTCAATTTTCACACGGGAATGCTGTACTTTGTCCGGCAGATTGTGTTATACTACAGATGATTAGACCTATCAGGGCCGAAGATTGGTTCTTGCCCGCGTTCTGTGCACGTGCTATAATATGGTATTGCGTGCAGTTCTGTGCGCTTTGATGGAAAAGTACCAGCGCATGGCGCTGAAAAAGCAGCCTGAATGTTAGGAGGCGATTTCTATCTCCGATATGAGAAAGATCAACCGTGCCGGTGAGGGGCATTCCCCGGCACCGGCGGGGCGGAAGGTAAATGTGAGCAACAGCCGCCGGGAGTCCCAGCCGGGACCCAAACACGGCCGGGAACCCAAAGAACCAAAGGAACCCCGTGAAAAGGGCAGACATCCCATTCTGCGCTTCATTGGCCGAACCATTGCTACACTGATTTGTCTGGGCATCATGGCAGGCAGTCTGGTGGCAGTGGGTGCTGTGTATTACGTGGTGCAGGCTACCGCCAACGACGGCGACCTGCTGGATCTGGACAACATTGAGCTGAGCCAGTCCAGTGTGGTGATGGCTACCGACCCGGACACCGGTGCACAGGTGGAGTATGCCACGCTGCGCTCTTCCAACAGCCACCGCGTGTGGGCGGATCTGGAGCAGATCCCCACGAACCTGCAGTATGCGTTCATCTGCACCGAGGATAAGGATTTCTACAACGAGCCCGGCGTCAACTTCAAGCGCACCATCGGCGCAATGGTCAACGAATACCTGCTGCCCATCTACAGCTCCAAGCAGGGCGCATCCACGCTGGAGCAGCAGCTGATCAAGAACCTGACCGACGACAAGAGCGCCAGCGGCATTGAAGGCGCACTGCGCAAGCTGCGCGAGATCTACCGCGCCCTCTGCCTGAGCCGCAGCTATTCCAAGGAGACTATTCTGGAAGCGTACCTGAACACCATCAGCTTTACCGGCACCATTCAGGGCGTGCAGACTGCGGCCAACGAATACTTTAATAAGGATGTCAGCCAGCTGACCCTGTGGGAGTGTGCGACCATTGCGTCCATCACCAAAAACCCCACCAACTATAACCCCTACACCAACCCCGAAAACCTGATCAACCGCCGTAACTTCCTCATGTACAACATGTGGCAGCAGGGCGTGATCAGCGAAGAGGACTACCGCAACGCAGCGGCCCAGCCGCTGGTACTGGCCGAGGAAGAGGATACCAAGAAGAATTCTTCCGTTACCTCTTACTTTACCGATGCACTGTTCACCGAGCTGGTGCAGGACATCATGGACAAGGAAAACATTTCGGAATCCGAGGCACAGAAGCTGCTGTACACCGGCGGCTTTACCGTTGAGTCGACTGTGAACACCAAGGTGCAGTCCGCCATGGAAAACCTGATGCTCAACACGGATGATGCCTACTTCCCGGCCGGCTGGCATGAGGAAGAGGTGACCTCTATCTCGGATGACGATGTACAGGTGATGAACGAGGACGGTACGCCCAAGACCCGCACCGGCGACGACGGTACCGTTTACTATTACCGCAATGTGCGTACTCAGGCAGCCATGGTCACGCTGGACTATGACGGCAATGTGATTGCCATTGTGGGTGGTCTGGGCGAAAAGAACAAGAGCCTCTCGCTGAACCGTGCCTACAGTGTCAATCGTCAGACGGGTTCTACCATCAAGCCTATCGGTGCGTATGCACTGGGTGTAGAGTATGGTCTGGTGAACTGGTCCACCATGCTCAACAACTCGCCCTTGTATCAGAAGCAGGATATGGTGATCCGCGATGAGGATTACTGCCGCAAGAACGGCCTGATGGGCCTTTCCGACAAGCAGCTGCGCGCTTATCCCAACGCATGGCGCAGCTGGCCCCGCAACTATGGCGGCAACTACGGCGACAACAGTGATGTGCCGCTGTGGAACGGTCTGGCCCGCTCGCTGAACACCATTGCGGTGCGTGTGGGCGATCTGGTGGGCGCAAGCAACATCTTCAATTTTGTGTACAACACCCTGCAGCTGAACACGCTGGACCCGGTAAACGATGTGGGTCTGGCGCAGATGGTCATGGGCAGTCAGACCCATGGCGTTACGCCCACGGCGCTGGCAGCTGCGTTCCAGATCTTCTACGATGGCCAGTACACCACCCCGCACCTGTATACCCGCGTGCTGGACCGTGACGGCAATATCTATCTGGAGAACAACTCCACCAGCTATCAGGCCCTGACCCCGGATACCGCTTATGTGATGAACCGCCTGCTGAAGAACGTTCTGTACTCCAGCGTGGGCACCGCCGGCGGCCGCTACCCCAACTCCAACGGCATGGAAGCCTTTGGCAAGACCGGTACCGCCAGCGACGAAAAGGATCTGTGGTTCGTGGGCGGCACGCCGTACTACGTTACCGCCGTGTGGTGGGGCTACGATGCACCCTATGATATGACCAAGACGCTGGGTAAGCAGCAGGCCAAGACCCGTACCTGTGTTATGGCGTGGAAGGCGCTGATGGAACAGGTGCAGGCAAACCTGCCGTATAAGGCATTCCCGACCTCTGCCGGTGTGGTGGAGCGCCGCTACTGCACCCAGAGCGGCCTGCTGGCAGGCGGCTCCTGCCCCAGTACCGCCGTGGGCTACTACCGCGCCGATGATCTGCCTGGTACCTGCAACTACTCCCATGCAGCAGCTCCTGCAGCGGCTGCACCTGCGGAGACTGCGGCACCGGAGCAGGCTGTCATTCCTGCGGATACAGGTAATCAGGATACAGACTGATCTGTAGCCATATGAAGGACAAAAGGCGTACTATCGGCACCGGCGCGGGGTGAATCCGGCAAGGAAATACCGCGCTTGCCGCAGCAAAACTGGATAATCTGACAAAAACGCATCCGACCCCTTGCATTGCAGGGGGCCGGATGTTATTATATTCACTGCAAGAACACTTGTGTTTGTGAGGTGAACAAGTTGGAACGCCGCTTTTATCTGGTAGATGCGCAGGTGCTGCCTGAGGTTTTTCTCAAGGTGGTGCGCGCCAAGGAACTTCTGGCCAGCGGGGAGGCACGCAGCATTTCCGCTGCCACCCGCGCAGTCGATCTTTCGCGCAGCGCTTTTTATAAGTATAAGGACTGCATTTTTGACTCCGAGAATGGCCGTGAGGTGATCACCGTCATGGCTACTCTGCGGGACGAGACCGGTGCACTGCAGAGCCTGCTGGCCGGCATCAGCGCCGCAGGTGCAAGCATTGTGACCATCAACCAGTCCACACCGGAAAACGGTGCCGCACTGGTGGCAGTCACCATCCGCACCGATACCATGCAGATGACTCCCGAAGAGCTGACCGAAAAACTTTCGCGTCAGCGTATGGTGGTAGGCGTGCACTGCGGGTACAATCTGTAAGCAGTCTTCAGAAAACGAGGGAGAACAACAATGGCTAAAATTGCAATTCTGGGCTTTGGCACGGTGGGCAGCGGCGTGTACGAGGTACTGTGCCGCAATGCTGCGGGTGTCTCCCGCCGTGCAGGTGAGCCGGTGGAGGTCAAGTACATCCTTGACCCGAAGGATTTTTCAAACCATCCGGATGCACACCTGTTTATAAAGAACTTTGATACCATTCTGGAAGACCCGGAGATCAAGGTGGTGGTGGAGACCATCGGCGGCACCCGCTTTGCGTATCCGTACGTAAAGGCCTGCCTTGAGAGCGGCCGCAGCGTATGCACCTCCAACAAGGAGATGGTGGCCACCTACGGCGCAGAGCTGCTGGGCCTTGCCAAAGAGCACGGCTGTGCCTTCCTGTTCGAGGCTTCTGTGGGCGGCGGTACGCCCATCATCACCCCGATGCACCAGTGTCTGGCGGCAAACGTCATCACCGAGGTGGAGGGCATCGTGAATGGCACCACCAACTTCATGCTCACCAAGATGGTGCGCGAAAATCTGGGCTTTGACGATGCGCTGAAGATCGCGCAAGAGCTGGGCTACGCCGAGACGAAGGACCCCAGCGACGATGTGGACGGCCGTGATGCCTGCCGCAAGATCGCCATTCTGTCCTCGCTGGTGTGCGGCCATCAGATCTACCCCCAGAACATTCCCACCCGCGGCATCCGTGCCATTACCACGGCAGATGTGGAAGCGGCGGAAAAGCTGGGCTGTGTGATCAAGCTGATCGCATGGATGAAGCGCGGCAAGGACGGCAGCGTGGCTGCCGGTGTGGAGCCGTGTCTGGTGCCCAAGGCAAACCAGCTGGCCAGCGTGGACGATGTGTTCAATGCAGTGCTGGTCAAGGGCGATATGCTGGGCGACGTGGTGTTCTACGGCAAGGGCGCAGGCAAGCTGCCCACCGCCAGCGCCGTGGTGGCCGACGTTGTGGATGCCCTGAAGCATGGCTCCAAGGTGCATGACAGCCTGTTCTGGCAGCCTGCTGAGCCGGTGGAGGGAATGCTCACCGACCCGGCTCCTGCTGCATATTATGTGCGTGTAGCAGGCATTGCTCCGGCGGTGGTGGAAGCCATCTACGGCTATGGCAGGGTGGTGGACGAACGCTACGAAGGCTGCGCTTACTTTGTGGAGCGAGCCGACGAAAAGGCACTGGCCGAAGCAGCCCGCAAGGTGGAAGCCGTGGGCGGCAGCGTGAAGCTGGTGCTCAAGCGTCTGCCGGAAGAAAACTGATAACGGAATAAGGAAAGGTGCGGCGGCTATGAAGATCAAGGTTTCTGTCCCGGCCACCAGTGCAAACATCGGCTCCGGCTTTGATGCGCTGGGTCTGGCGGTGACGCTGTATAATACGGTCACCTTTGAAGAGAGCGAAGTGCTGGATATCTCGTCTGCGGACGGTACCCGCATCCCGCGCGGTGAATCGAACCTCGTGTACCGTTCGGCAAAGGGGCTGTTTGAGAAGGTGGGCAAGCAGATCCCGCCCCTCAAGATCACCCAGACGAATCCCATCCCCATGGCGCGCGGCCTTGGTTCTTCCTCGGCCTGCATCATTGCGGGACTGCTGGGTGCAAACCGGATGCTGGGCGATGTGCTCAACACGCAGGAGCTGCTCACGCTGGCCACCTCCATTGAGGGCCACCCGGATAACGTGGCCCCGGCTCTTCTGGGCGGCCTGACCAGCAGCGTGTTCGAGGATGGCAAGGTGTACTCGGTCAAGCGCAATGTGGATGAAACGCTGTGCTTCGCCGCTATCGTGCCGGACTACAAGCTGCTGACGGAAGCCGCTCGTGCGGCCCTGCCTAAAGAAGTCTCCCACAAGGACGCGGTATATAACCTTTCGCGTGCTGCGCTGGTGCCCGCCGCCTTCTGCGAGGGCAGACATGATCTGCTGGCCATTGCCACCGAGGATAAGCTGCACCAGCCCTACCGTATGCCGCTGATGCCCGGATCCAAGGAAGTGTTCGATATGGCACGCCTGTGCGGTGCAAAGGCTGTTTACGTTTCCGGTGCGGGCAGCACCGTGATGGCCGTAGCGGAAAAGGCGGAGGCCGAAAAGTTCTATTCCAAGCTGGAAAAGGGTCTGGAGCTGCTGGAAGGTCTGGACGGATGTGAAGCATTTACATTGCTGCGTTTGGATGCCGATAACACCGGCGCAACGGTGGAATGATAAATGGGTAAGGGAAGTGCAAGGCGCTGCTGACCGCTTCCGCCCGGTGTACCCCCTTTTGACAAAGGGACAAAAAGAGGAGAGTGACAAGATATGGCGTTGATCGTACAGAAGTTCGGCGGTTCTTCGGTGAAGGACCGTGACCGTATCTTCAACGTGGCACGCATTGTGGCAAACACCCACAACGCGGGCAATGACGTAGTTGTGGTGGTGTCCGCTCAGGGCGATACCACCGATGACCTGATCGCCAAGGCTGGGGAGATCACCCACAACCCTTCGGCCCGTGAAATGGATATGCTGCTGGCTAGCGGCGAGCAGATCAGCATTTCGCTGCTGGCCATGGCACTGAATGAGCTGGGCTGCCATGCCATCAGCCTGACCGGCTGGCAGGCTGGCTTCCGCACCGACCGCGCCTATACCAAGGCGCGCATCACCCGCTTGGAGACAGAGCGCATCTCTTCTGAGCTGGAGCGCAACCGTGTGGTTGTTGTGGCGGGCTTCCAGGGCCTGAACAAGATGGATGACATCACCACTCTGGGCCGCGGTGGCTCCGACACCAGCGCTGTTGCCATTGCAGCAGCCCTGCACGCAGACCGCTGCCAGATCTTTACCGATGTGGAAGGCGTTTACACGGCCGACCCGCGCAAGGTGCGCAACACCCGCAAGCTGGATGAGATCACCTTTGACGAGATGCTGGAGCTGGCATCTCTGGGTGCACAGGTGCTGAACAACCGCAGCGTGGAGCTGGCCAAAAAGTATAATGTGGAGCTGGAGGTGCTCTCCAGCCTGAATCCCGTGCCCGGTACGGTGGTCAAGGAGGTTACAAAAGACATGGAAGGTATGCTGATCAAGGGTGTCGCAAAAGACACTGATGTTGCTGTTATCACGATTCTGAACGTTCCCGATGAGCCGGGCATGAGCTTCAAGATCTTCGGTCTGCTGGCCCAGAAGAACATCAACGTGGACATCATCCTGCAGTCCACCGGCCGTGACGGCAAGAAGGATATCAGCTTTACCTGCTCTGAGGGCGAAGCCGATCTGGCCATGCGCGTGCTGAAGGAGAGCGCACACTTCAACGATGTGAGCGTGGACACCACCTGCGCCAAGGTCTCCATTGTGGGTGCCGGTATGCAGAGCCACAGCGGCGTTGCTTCCAAGATGTTTGAGGCACTGTCCAACAACAACATCAACATCAAGATGATCTCCACCAGTGAGATCAAGATCTCCTGCATCATCGACCGCGGGGATGCCGACAAGGCCGTTTCTGCGATCCACGATATGCTGTTTGATTAAATAAAAATATAGGAATGCCGCATCGCTTTTTAGGTGGTGCGGCATTTTTGCGTGGAAAACTCCTCCAGTCGCCTGCGGCGACAGCCCCCTCTGAGAGGGGGCCTTTGGCAGAGCGGGAAACTTTTCTGTTTCGCCAGAGCCTCCCTCATTGAGGGAGGTGGATGCGAGCGTGCGAGCAGACGGAAGGAGTTTTTTCGGTCATACTTATTTTACACTTCCGGCGTTTACACAAAATGCAAAGGGGTGTATAATATACACTGTATCTGTGCGGCGCAGTGCGCTGCAAATTCTGCAAAAGGAGCTGCAACGCACCATGGAACCGACTGATAGAAATGCTGCAAAGCCCCGCCTGACCCGCGCTCAGTGGAAGCGCCGCAAGCGGCTGCGTCTGGCCCGCAACTGGGCCGTTCTCATTCTCGTCTGCGCCGCCATTGTGGCGCTTATGACCAAAGGCATCCTCTGGCTGCTGCCAAAGGTGAACGCCATGCTTGCAGGGCCGCAGAGCTTTGATGCGGCCAGCTACGATGGCACCGGCTACAGCTTTGATGCTGACGATGAGCGCTTTGTGCTGGTGAACACCAATCTGCCTTTTGCCGAGGAACCCTCTCCGGCCCTTGCCGATGCCGATGAAGCCAGCGGTATCCAACTGGAAGCCGAAGCAGCTGCAGCCTACCAGAAAATGGCTGCGGCTGCGGCTGAGGACGGCGTTGCACTGGTGCTGACGGCAGGCTATCAGGACGCAGATGCCCGCAGCGCGGCCTATGAGACGCAGAAGCAGCAGTATCTGGAAAAGGGCAAAACCGAGGAAGAAGCCGCCAGCCTTGCGGCAGATATCCAGCCGCCTGCGGAATGCAATGATCACGGCACCGGCTATGCGGCGGATATCCTCAGTACGGACTACCCGACCCGTGATACCGGCTTTGATACGACCCGCGCCTACGAGTGGCTCACCGCCTACGCCGCCGAATACGGCTTTATCCTGCGCTACCCGCAGGACAGGCAGGCTGCTACCGGCGTGGTGTTTGAGCCGTGGCACTGGCGGTATGTGGGCGTTGAAAATGCCCTTGCCATCCGTGCCAGCGGCCTGAGTCTGGAAGAATTTCTTGCCTTGCAGAAGGCATCATAAAAATAAAAGCTCCCTGTGAAAGCAGGGCGGAGGAACAAATTGGAACGTACTCTCATTGCGCCGGGTGTGCATCTTTCCTGTGACCCGGCGGAAAAATTCAACCGCTGCCGCATCAGCGTCCACTTTGCCTTTCCGGCAAAGCGGGAAACGGCCACAGCACATGCGCTGCTGCCGCTGGTGCTGGAGCGCGGCTATGCCGACTGCCCGGATATGACCCGCCTGACCAAAAAGCTGGCCAAGCTCTACGGTGCAGACCTCACAGTGGATGCCCGGCCCATGGGCTGCAGCCACAACCTGTGTGTTAGTGTTACCGGTATCAAGGATCAGTTTGCGCTGGAAGGGGAGACCCTTACAAGGGAATATGCATCCATTGCACTGGGTGCGGCCTTTCACCCGTATTTTGTGGGCGGCACTTTTGATCCGGAAGCCGTGGGCATTGAAAAGCAGATGCTGAAAAAGGCGCTGGAAGATGAAATCAACGATAAGCGCCTTTACTGCCTGCATCAGGCCAACCGGGAATTCTTTGGCGACAGCCCGGCGGGTGTGCGGCAGGAGGGCTATCTGGAAGAGGTGGAAGGCCTGACACCGGAACAGCTTACCGCAGCCTATTACGAGATGCTGCGCACCGCCAACATTGAACTGCTCGTGCTGGGCTGCACGGCAGAGCAGACCGCTGCGGTAAAGGATGCACTGCTGGCAGAGCTTGCGGCAATTGACCGCGCACCGCTGCCGCTGGCGGAAAACATTGCCATGCCCCGCCGGGAGCCGGTGCACAAAACCGAAACCTATGATATGGTGCAGGCGAAGCTCTGCATGCTGTTCACGCTGGGCGAACCCATGCGCACCGAACAGCTGGCTGCTGTGCGCCTTGCCATGGCGCTGTACGGCGGCAGTGTGACCAGCCGCCTGTTCCTGAATGTGCGCGAGCGTGACCACCTGTGCTACTACTGCTCGTCCTCGTTCCAGAGCTTTACCGGAAGCATGGCTGTGAACAGCGGCGTGGAGCACGCCGACGCAGCCCGGGCAGAGCAGGCCATCTTGAAGGAACTGGCCGACCTGTGCGATGGCCCCATCACCGACGATGAATTTGAGGACTGCCGTCGGGGTCTGCTGAGCGGGATGCAGGGGGTAGAGGATACCTTGGGCGGCATCGAGACATGGTATTACATTGAAGTGCTGCGCGGCGGCGACCCGGCCAAGGTGCAGACACCCGCCGAAGCCCGCGCCGCTCTGCAGGCCGTGACCAAGGACGACGTGCGCGCCATCCTGCGCAAACTGACCCTCTCGGTCAGCTATCTGCTCACAAAGGAGGTGGCCGCTCATGCCGCAGAATAACCAGACCCTGCTGGAAAAGACCGTGGCTGACCAGTGGCAGACCCTGCCCTCCGGACTGACCGTTATCGTGCGGCCCATGCCGGGCTATTCCAGCACCCATGTCATTTTTGCTACCCGCTTTGGCTCCATTGACCGGGATTTCCGGCTGGACGGCAAAGAGGTGCATCTGCCTGCAGGTGTGGCACACTTCCTCGAGCACAAGATGTTTGAAGATCAGGACGGCGATGCCTTTGCAAAGTATGCCAAGACCGGTGCCAATGCCAACGCATTTACCAGCTTTGACCGCACCTGCTACCTGTTCACTGCGACCCAGCAGCTGGACGAAAGCTTGGATGTGCTGCTGGGCATGGTGACTCATCCGTACTTTACCGAGCAGACCATCGCCAAGGAGCAGGGCATCATCGGGCAGGAGATCAAAATGTACGATGACAGCCCGGACTGGCGGCTCATCACCGGCCTGTTCGAGTGCTTGTACCACGAGCATCCCATCCGCAGCGATATCGCGGGCACGGTGGAGAGCATTGCTGAGATCACGCCGGAGATGCTTTACGACAGCTGCAAAGCCTTCTATGCACCGGGCAATATGGTGCTGGCGGCTGCCGGCGACACTACCATGGAGCAGATCCTGGCTGCCTGTGAGCGCCACGGCCTGATGAAACCGCGCAGCACCGAAAGGGTGCAGCGGCTGTGGAAGCCGGAACCCATGACGCTGGCGGCAGCCCATAAGACCCTGAAAATGCCGGTGTCCAAGCCCTGCTTCGGCGTGGGCTTCAAGGAGAAGCCGTTGCCCCCGGACGATCTGCGCACTGAAGCGCTGTATGATCTGATCCTGAGCTGCATCACAGGCGGCATGTCGCCGCTGTACCGCCGCCTGTACGACGGAGGCCTTGTGAACCCCGGCTTTGGCGGGGAAGTGCTGCGGGTGGACGGCTGCTGCTGCATCCTGTTCACCGGCGAGAGCGATGCCCCCGATGCCGTGCGGAAGCTGCTGCTGGACGAGATCGCCCGCATCCGTGCCGCGGGTGTGGACCGGGAGATCTTTACCCTGTGCAAGAACGAAAAGTACGGCCAGCTGATCGAAAATCTGGAAAATGTGGAGGACTCGGCCAGCCAGATGGCAGACTTTGCCCTCTCCGGCCAGACGGTGGCGCAGCAGATCACCATGCTGGCAGGGCTGACTGCCGAGGATGCGGACGCTGCGCTGCAGCACATCCTCAGCACCGACCGCATGGCTGTGATGGATATTCTGCCAGATGGCACTGCGCCGCTGGCCGAGAACGAGGAGGAAGCAGAATGACAAATCTGGTGCAGTTCCCGGGGCTGGGCCTGAGCTTTGAGATCAACCGCGTGGCCCTTTCCATTGGCGGGTTCAATATTTACTGGTATGGCGTGTGCATTGCCTTTGGCATCTGTCTGGCGCTGGTATTTGCGTTCCGCCACAGCATCGAGTTCGGCGTGGACCCGGACAGCATGGTGGACGTGATCTTGATTGGCATCGTGCTGGGCATTGTCAGCGCCCGCGCCTACTATGTGGCCATGGCACCTTTTAAATACGAAAGCATCTGGGAGATGATCGCCATTCGGGATGGCGGCCTTGCCATCTACGGTGGCATCATCGGCGGCTTTCTGTTCGGTGGCTTGGCCTGCAAACGGCGGGGCGTGCCGGTGCTGCCCATGTTCGACCTGACCGCTATGGGTTTTCTGCTGGGACAGGGCTGCGGCCGCTGGGGCAACTTCTTCAATCAGGAGGCCTTCGGCTGCAACACCACCCTGCCGTGGGGCATGTTCAGCGAAACGACCCGCGCTTACCTGATGGGCAGCACAGTCACGGCCCAGAGCGGCGTGACCATTGACCCGAATCTGCCGGTGCATCCCACCTTCCTGTACGAAAGCATCTGGTGCTTCGTGGGCTTTCTCCTGCTGTTCCGTTACATTAAAAAGCGCAAGTTCAACGGTGACATTGCCCTGCGGTATATGATCTGGTACGGCGCGGGCCGCTTCTGGATCGAAGCCCTGCGCACCGACAGTCTGATGCTGGTGCCCTCCATTGGCCTGCGGGCATCCCAGCTGGTGGCAGGTATCGCTGTGGTAGTCGGTGTGGCTGCGGAAATTTACTTCACCCACAAGTTCAAGGACAAGCCCCTGATGGTAAAGCTGGCAATGACGGCGGACAACAAAGCCGCAGTCAATAAGCTGAGCAAAGAAAAAACTGTTATCGGTCTGATGACGGATGCAGATACTGAACTGCTGGCCTCCAGCCCGCGTAAGCTCTTCGTGGAGCGCACCGAAGCGTATAATGCCGAAGTAAAACGCACCATCGCGGAAAGCGGGAAGACGGAAAAATAAAAAATCCTTCGGAAAGAGGAAAATTCCTCTTGCATTTCCATCGCTTTTTTGCTATAATATTCTAGCCGCGTGGTGTGGGCGCCTGAAATGGCCCAGTGTAAGGGCCTGCCTTTACGACCAGCGAGTACAACGAAAAGGAATGAACAAAATGTACGCAATCATTGTTACCGGCGGTAAGCAGTACCGCGTGGAGCAGGGCGACATCGTCTACATCGAAAAGCTGGACGTTGAGGCCGACTCCGAAGTGAAGTTTGATCAGGTTCTCGCTATTGGCGAGGAGGGTTCTGTGAAGGTTGGCGCTCCCGTTGTTGAGGGTGCTACCGTTACTGCCAAGGTCATCAAGAATGGCAAGGGCAAGAAGCTGAACATCATCACCTATCGCGCAAAGAAGCACAGTGCTCGCCGTATGGGCCATCGTCAGCCCTTCACCAAGGTTGAGATCACTGCGATCAACGGCTAAGGAGGTAAATTACAATGGCACATAAAAAGGGCGTAGGCAGCACCAAGAACGGCCGCGATTCCGCAGCACAGCGTCTGGGCACCAAGCGTGCAGACGGTCAGTTCGTTCTGGCCGGCAACATCCTGGTTCGTCAGCGTGGCACCCACATCATGCCGGGTGAGAACGTTGGCAAGGGCAGCGATGACACCCTGTTTGCTCTGGTGGACGGTACCGTCCGTTTCGAGCGCGTGGGTAAAGACGGCAAGAAGTGCAGCGTCAAGCAGTAACTTCTTTCGGATAACTGCAAAACGTAGAGAGCCGGACCCTCGTGGCCCGGCTCTTTTTGATGAAGAATTCTCTTTTTGACTGTCTGGCAGAAACTCCCCCAGTCGCCTGTGGCGACAGCCCCCTCGGGGAGGTGGCATCGTGCAGCGATGCCGGAAGGAGTTCCCGGCAAGGGAAGGGGAATAAACGAACATATAAAACTAAGGAGGGGCTGTATGGCAGCACAAACCAACTTTATCGACATCGCCACGATATGGCTCCACGCGGGCAAGGGCGGCGACGGTGCGGTGAGCTTTCACCGTGAAAAATTCGTGGCCGCTGGCGGCCCGGACGGCGGCGATGGCGGCCGCGGCGGCGATATCATCTTTGTGGTGGACGATCACCTGACCACCCTGATGGATTTCCGCTATAAGCGCAAGTATGTGGCCCCGGAGGGTGGCAAGGGCGGTGCAAGCCTGTGCCACGGCAAAAACGCGGAGAACCTTGTCATCAAGGTGCCGCTGGGCACCGTCATCAAGGACGCCGAGAGCGGCCTTGTCATTGCGGACCTGTCCGACCACACCCCAGTCACCATTGCAAAGGGTGGCCGCGGCGGCTACGGCAATGCGCATTTTGCCACTCCCACCCGACAGATCCCCAAGTTTGCAAAGCCCGGTATGCCCGGCGAAGACATTCAGGTGACGCTGGAGCTGAAGCTGATCGCCGATGTGGGTCTGATCGGCTTCCCCAATGTGGGTAAGTCCACCCTCATTTCCACCATCAGCGCAGCCAAGCCTAAGATCGCAAACTACCACTTCACCACGCTGGTGCCCACGCTGGGCGTTGTATCCGTGGCGGAGGGTGCAAGCTTTGTCTGCGCCGACATCCCCGGCCTGATCGAGGGTGCCAGCGAGGGCATCGGTCTGGGACATGACTTCCTGCGCCATGTGGAGCGCTGCCGCCTGCTGCTGCATGTGGTGGATGTTTCTGGCAGCGAGTGCCGTGAACCCATTGAAGATTTTGAAAAGATCAACGAGGAGCTGGCAAAGTTCAGCCCTGTGCTGGCTGAGCGCCCGCAGATCGTCATTGGCAACAAGTGCGATCTGGCCACCGAGGAGCAGATCGAAGCTTTCCGCAAGTATGTGGAGGGCAAGGGCTTGACCTTTGTGCCCATCTCTGCCGCTACGATGCAGGGCGTGAAGGAACTGCCGGGCCTCGTGTATAGCCGCCTGAAGGATATCCCGCCGGTGCCGGTGTTTGCTCCCGAGTACAAGAAGCCCGAACCCAAGGCCAACGACCGTGCGTTTGAGATCAAGCGCATGGAAGCCCATGTGTGGAGCGTGGAAGCCCCGTGGCTGGAATACATTCTGGCCGGCAGCAATGTGGACGACTACGAAAGCCTGCAGTTCTTCCAGCGTCAGCTGGGCGAGAGCGGCATTCTGGACGCTCTGGTGGAAAAGGGCGTGCAGGAGAACGACACCATTCTCATTGGCGATTACCAGTTCGATTATATCTTCTAAGAGGTCACTATGAACGAACCTGAAAAGATCGACCCGCGGGAGCTTAGCCCCTTGGCGCTGGCCTTTGTGGGCGACAGCGTGCTGGAACTGCTGGTGCGACAGCGTCTGGTGGAGCATCACCGCCTGTCTGCCGGAAAGCTCAACGCAGAAAAGGTCAAATATGTCTCGGCCCGGGCACAGTTCCGGGAGGAACAGCTGCTGGAGCCGCTGTTCACTGAGGACGAACTGGCCGTGTTCAAGCGGGGCCGCAACGCCAGCAAGGCCAGCGTGGCAAAGCACGCTTCCCCGGAGGAATACCGTGCTTCCACCGGCTTCGAGTGCCTGCTGGGCTGGCTGTATCTGAACGGTCAGCTGAGCCGTGTGCACGAGCTGTTTGAAACACTGTGGCAGCAGTTCGACCCCAACGAAAAATAAAAACGCGAAAGCCCGCTGCTTTCCGCACTGGAAAACAGTGCCGGAGGGCAGCGGGCTTTGCGATTTGAGAAGATCAGAGGTTCGCGCCCGTGGTCCATCAGGCGCGAAGGGCAGCGTCAGCGGCTGTTTTTGGCGTTGCTGGAACGGCTGCTCGTGGAGTTCTTGGCGCTCTCATCGTCGGCACCCTTGGTGTACTGGTTGGGGTGCTTGTGCTCGTTGGTGGCGCTGTTGGTGGTCTGGCTGGACGTGCGGTTCGAGGTCTGATTCTTGCAGTTATTGCTGCGGTTTTCGGTTGCCATAGTGAATGATCTCCTTTCGGTTTTCCGTGCGGGGCGGTGTGCCCCTCACAAGACCTAGTTTGGCCGCGGACGGCGGCTTTATACATCCCACAGGAGGAATGCAGAATGCCCATGGAATATTTTGAACAGCGGGAGCGCGCTCTGCTGGGAGACCGGTTCGATGTCCTGTATGCAGCCCCGCAGGAAATGGCGGAGCGCGGCGTAACGGTGTCGGCCCTGCGCAGCTCACCGGAGCAGTTTGCCGCAAAAGCCGATTTCCCACTGGAAGCATCGCCCTTTTGCAAGGCGGCATTCGTGGTGCATCAGCCGGATGATTTGAAATTCCGGCCCGGGCGGCATCCGTACCACCATGCGGGCGTGTTCTACTCGCAGGAGCCGTCTGCGTCCTCGGCGGCACCGCTGCTGGGCGTGCAGCCCGGGATGCGTGTGCTGGACATGTGCGCCGCGCCCGGCGGCAAAAGCAGCCAGCTGGCGGCGGCGCTGCAGGGCCGGGGTGTGCTGGTGAGCAACGAATACGTTGCAGCTCGTGCGGATATCCTGAAAAGCAATCTGGAACGCATGGGCGTGCCCAATGCAGTGGTGCTGAACGAAGCACCTGCCCGCATTGCGGATGCGCTGCCGGAATTTTTTGACCGGGTGCTGGTGGACGCACCCTGTTCCGGCGAGGGCATGTTCCGCAAGGAGCCGGTGGCCCGTCAGCAGCACTGTGAAGCGCTGGTGAAGCAGTGTGCTGAGCTGGGTGCAGAAATTCTGGACTGTGCAGCCGCTGTGCTGGCCCCGGGCGGGCAGCTGGTGTATTCCACCTGCACCTTTGCACCCGAGGAGGACGAGGGACAGGTGGCGGCGTTCCTGCAGCGCCACCCGGAGTTCACCCTTGCGGATGCCTTGGGAAATGTGGACTACACCTTTGGCAGCGAGGGCGAAGCCAACCGCACCGGCGGTCTGCCGCTGGATGTGAGCAAGGTGCGCCGTATCTGGCCCTGTCAGGGCGGCGAGGGCCACTTTATGGCCCGGCTCGTCAAAGCTGGCACTCCGCGCGTTCTGCCCGCAGAGGGCGAGTACACTGCCGAAGAACAGCTCTGGCTGGCAGCAGCGGAAGCTGCGGGCAAAAAGGCCAAGGGGAAGGGCGGCAAGCCTGCCAAGACCCCGGATGCCCGCAGTGCCCGCCGCGAGAATGCCCGTGCCTGCCGGGAAGCGGTGCAGGGTGACAAGCGCAGCCGCGAAGCACAGGCAGGGGAGACAAGTCCTGCCCAGAGCCTTGCAGCATGGCACGCGTTTGCCGGGCAGTATTTCCCGGCGCTGGTTGACCGCCCGGCTGTGGTGCACGGCGGCGGTGTGCTGCTGCCGGTGCCGTTCCCGCAGACGAACCTGCATGTGCTGCGGGCGGGCGTATTTGTGGGCAGCGTGCAGAAAGGCCGCTTTGTGCCGGAGCACCATCTGTTCACGGCATTTGGCGCACAGTGCGTAAACCGCGAAGAACTCACCCTTGATGACCCGCGCTGCGTGGAGTATCTTTCCGGCCGTGAGGTGGAAGCCCGCATCGCTGCTGACGGCTGGTGCTGCGTGACGGTGGACGGCTGGCCGCTGGGCGGCGGCAAGGTATCCGGCGGGCGGGTGAAAAACCATTATCCCAAGGCGCTGCGGCTGCTGTAAACGGGCAGAAAAAGCGCATTTTTCCGCGCAGAATGCTGAAAACCGGGCGGATAAGGCTTGAACGCTCTGCCCGGTTGTGCTACAATAATAGAGTTAGATTTTGTGTGCTGCCACAATGCGGGCGACCACAGCCCGTCTGCCCGCAGGCGGAGATTTGAGAATATACAGGAGGCTCTTTCCCATGTCTGGACATAGCAAATGGAACAATATTAAGCGCAAGAAGGAAAAGACCGATGGCGCAAAGGCAAAGGTCTTTACCAAGATCGGCCGCGAGATCAGCGTTGCCGTGCGTACCGGCGGCCCGAACCCTGCTTCCAACAGCAAGCTGGCTGACCTGATCGCCAAGGCAAAGCGCATGAGCGTGCCCAACGATAACATCCAGCGCATCATCAAGAAGGCTGAGGGCGGCGATAAGACCGAGTACGAAGCAATCACCTACGAAGGCTACGGCCCCGGCGGCGTTGCTGTTATGGTGGAGACCCTGACCGACAACCGCAACCGTACCGCTGCCGACCTGCGCCACTACTTCGATAAGAACGGCGGCAATCTGGGTGCTATGGGCTGCGTGGGCTTCCTGTTCAGCCAGAAGGGTGTCATTGATATCTCTCTGGAAGATAAGGATGCCGACGAGGCTATGATGGATGCTCTGGATGCTGGTGCCGAGGACTTCGATGCCAGCGAGGATGCAGCCGAGATCACCACCGATCCCGAGAACTATTCTGCTGTGGTCAAGGCCATGGAGGAGAAGGGCTACGAGATCCTCTCCGACGATCTGGCCATGGTGCCCATGACCACCACCCGCCTGACCGACCCCGATCAGCTGAAGCTGATGGGCAAGCTGCTGGATGCGCTGGAAGACAATGATGACGTCCAGAACGTCTGGCACAGCCTGGAGAACGAAGAGGATCTGCCGGAATAACCTTCCGCAAGGCTCTTTGCTCCTGAAATAAGACGATAAAAAGCCGCTTTTTGTGCTAATTGGCACGAAAGGCGGCTTTTTTGTGCTGTGTTACGGGACGGAAAACGTCTTGGAATCTCCACTGAACAATAAAAATCCCCCGTCGGCAAGGCATACCGGCGGGGGAAAGGGGGAGAGCGTTTTTTAATAGATTATTGCACGCTTGCAAGGAACCGCACAAAACCTGCGCGGCCAGCCTCGTCCATTTTATAGACACCGGCATCGGCCAATACCTGAGCGAACACATGGCCCACCTCGTCCTGCAGGATGAGGTGCACGGTGTCGCCGTTCAGTTCCGGGTGGCGGGCAAGAATATCCTCGGCCCACTCGGCGTGCTTCTGCAGTTCTTCCGGGTACTGGCTCACCGGGGTGCGGGCCACCAGTGCATCGGCCAGCTCAAACAGCTCCTTTTTCAGGCGGCTGGGCAGCACGGCAAGGCCCATGACCTCGATCAGGCCGATGTTTTCCTTTTTGATGTGATGCAGCTTTGCATGGGGATGGAACACGCCCAGCGGATGCTCCGGGGTGGTGATGTTGTTGCGCAGCACCAGATCCAGCTGATACTTGCCGTCCCGCATCCGGGCAATGGGGGTGATGGTGTTATGTGGCTCGCCGTCGGTCTCGGCAAAGATGAAGCATTTTTCGTCCGAGTAGCCGCGCCATGCGGTCAGAATTTTATCGGCCAGCTCCACAAGACGGGCATCATCCTCGCTGGTCAGGCGGATGCAGCTCATGGGCCAGTGCACGATACCGGCATCCACATCCTCAAAACCGGGGAAGACCCACTTCTTCTCGACGGGAGCCTTTGCCATAGCGAATTCATAGTGGCCGCCCTGGAAATGGTCGTGGCTGAGAATGCTGCCGCCCACGATGGGCAGGTCGGCGTTGCTGCCCACGAAATAGTGGGGGAACAGGCCCACGAAATCCAGCAGCTTGCGGAAGGTAGCACGCTCGATCTTCATGGGAGTGTGCTGGTTGTTGAACACGATGCAGTGCTCGTTGTAGTAGACGTAGGGGCTGTACTGCAGGTTCCAAGCGCTGTCGTTGATGGTGAGAGGGATGATGCGGTGATTCTCGCGGGCGGGGTGGTTCATGCGGCCTGCATAGCCTTCGTTCTCGGCGCAGAGCTGGCACTTGGGGTAGGCGCTCTGGGGAGCCAGTTTGGCGGCGGCAATGGCCTTGGGGTCTTTTTCGGGCTTCGAGAGGTTGATGGTGATATCCAGATCGCCGTAGGGGGTCTTGGTGACCCATTTCAGGTCGCGCTTGATGCGGTAGCGGCGGATATAATCGGTGTCCTGACTGAATTTATAGAACCAGTCGGTTGCGGCCTGCGGGCCTTCGCTTTCGTAGCGCTCCTCGAAATTGGCGCGCACGATGCTGGGCCGCGGGGTCAATACGCCCATGAGCTTTGTGTCGAACAGGTCGCGGGCGGTGGAGTTGTCCTCGCACACACCGCGGGCAACGGCATCATCTACCAGCGTTTTGAGGATGCTTTCCAGATCGGTATAGCACACCTCGCCCTCCGGCGCGGTAAAGTCGTCCAGCTGCATGGTCATAAGCAGCTGGTTGCGGATGTAAATTTTATCATCGGGCAGGATAAGGCCGGTGTCCAGCCCGTAATTCACGAGCTGCTGGATGGCGGTAGAAATCACAGTACTGCGCCTCCTTCCGGGCGGATGCTCAGCACATGGCAGCGGCCCTCACCAAGGATGGCTTCCATGTGGGCCTTGAAGTCGGCCAGCATTTCCACCGGCACAAAGGCCTGAGCCGTACCGGCAAAGCCGCCGCCATGCACGCGCACAGCGCCCTTGCCGTTCAGATAATGCTTGGCAGCTGCAATGGTCACGCCCATCTCCTGATGCTCCTTGTAACCGGCGGGGATCACGTTCTGCAGGTATTCCCAGCTGCTGTGGCCGGACTCGTTGACCAGACGCAGGAAAGTGTCAAAATCGCCCTCGCGCAGGGCAGCTACCTGTTTTGCCACGCGGTCGTTATCGGCATAGATATGGAAGGCGCGCAGCACGGCACGGTCGCCGCACTGCTTGCGGCACTCCGGAAGCTTTGCAAGGAAGGTCTCAAACGGCACATCCCGCAGCACTTCGCCGCCGCACACGGCAGCCACGGCGCGGCACTCGGCGGGCACAGCGGCATATTCGTCGGTCAGGTCAGCATGATCTGCGCAGGAATCCAGAATGCACAGGGCAAGGCCTGCCTTGGAGAAATCCACGGCCACCGGCTCCACATCCGGGTGGGCAGGGTCCGCAAAATCAATGGTAATAATGTTGCCAACGCTGGAAGCCATCTGATCCATCAGGCCGCAGGGCTTGCCAAAGTAGACATTTTCTGCCCACTGGCCGATCTGCGCGATCTCGATGGGGGAGACTTTATCGGTCATGAAGCAGTCATTCAGGATCACGCCGATCAGCACTTCAAAGGCGGCGGAGGAAGAAACGCCGCTGCCCTTGGGCACGTTGGAGGAAATGTACACATCCAGACCGGCCAGCTTTGCGCCGCGCTGACGGAAGGCTTCGCATTCGCCGCGCAGCAGAGAGAGGGTAGTGTTTTCCTCTTCCTTGCGGGCAGCAAGGTCATCAAGGCCGACCACACACAGGTCGTAGCCTTCGCTCTGCACGCGCAGCTGGTTCAGGGTGTTGGGCGCGGCGGCAGCGATCATATCAATATTCACGCTGCCGGCCAGCACGCGGCCGTGCTGATGGTCGGTGTGGTTGCCGCCGATCTCGGTGCGGCCGGGGGCGCTGTAAAGGCCGGCTTCAGCATGGGGGCCAAAGGTGGCATCCAGACCATTCAGAACTGCTTCGTAGCGGGCAGCCTGTGCAGGAGTTTCGTCGGGCGCACAGCAGTAAAGTGCTGCCAGCCGGGCAGCGTGAGCGCCGCTGGAAAGCTCCTGCTTCCATGCGGAAACAGATTTCATCATAGGATAATCCTCCTTTTGAGCGGGTTGGAACTGCAGTACAGGGCCGCATACAGGATGCTCTGCACACTTCTGTCCTTATCATATAAAATCCGGACAGAAAAAACCATGTGTTATTGTTGCATCTGGATGAAAAGTTGCAAAAAGACTGAAATTGGCGCACAGAGTGGAATTTGACGGTTGAAATAAAATTAGATATAAAACGGAAAAACCATTGGCAAAAATGCCTGCAAATCCACGGCTTTGCGTGGGACGGACGAGGCCTGCACAACATGGAGATTTGCGCTTTGAAAAAACAGGGAAAAAGCTCATGGGCCTTTTCCCTGTTTCCCAAAATATTATTTTGTAAACTCGTTTCCGGTCAGGCCGTCCATGTTCAGCATCCCTTCCAGTGCGGCCACATCTGCCGAAACGTCCAGTGCGTCGGACTGGAACAGCTTGTCCAGCTGATTTTCAAAGGCGGTCACCAGCAGGTCCATGCTGCGCTCGATGTTCTTTTTGGCATCGGCGATGTTTTCCCCCTGCACATCCTGCGCAGGAAGGCTGGCGTAGGTGTTCAGCAGCTTGAGGACGGTGGGCAGATAGTAGTCCATGAATTTCTGCAGCTGAGCCTTTTTGCCGGGGTCCTGCTTTGCCAGCTCAAAGATGCGGGCACTGACCGCTTCCAGACGGCTGATCTTGATGGTCATCACGGGGTCCGGGATGGCATCGTTGACCTGCCGCAGCTGCTGCAGAATTGCGGTATATTGGTCCGCTGGTGCAGGTTCTGGGGCGGGCGCAGGCTTCGGTTTCCGGGGCGGCTGGGGAGCCGCGCCGCGCACTACCAGAGTATTGGTGCGGTTATCAATGTAAGCATCTGCACCGAAGTAACCGTGGGAAATAGCACTTTCCACCACGGTGCGGCCCTTTGCGGCATCGATGCCCGCGGCAGCAAACAGCTCGTCCAGCGGAATATTGTCGCGATCGCCTGCGATCTTGTCCAACAGGCGTTCCAGCTTGCGGGTGCGGTCCATGCGCAGGCCGGTCAGCAGTGCGCCGGCTCCGCCAATGGTCGTGGCCAATGCAGGGAGCAGATCGTCGAAGTCCGGAAAGTCGAACAGGCAGTCGATCAGTTCCTCCGCACCGGTAAACAGGAAGACAGCACCCAGAATGGTGCAGATCACGGCAATGGTCTTGTGCCAGTTTTGAGCGCTCTTCTGTTCTGCGGTGGGGCGGTCAGTGCCGCAGGCGGCCTCGGGATCCTGCCGGGGTGCCGTCTGCGCAGGGGCGGGGCCGAGGTCGGAACGATAGTCTGCCTGCGCCTGTGCAGCGGCTTTTTCTTCTTTTTCAGCGTTTTTATCGATGCTTTTTAAGATGAACAGCAGCACGCCCAGCGGTGCCGACATGGCAAACACAATAAAGATGGCAATGGTGGGAATGTGGGCAAAATAATGTTTTTTGGGCTGCATGAGCAAAAACCTCTCAATTTATCCTGACTGTCCGGCAAAAGAACAGAAAAAGACCGCGTTCCACTCTATTATAGCGGAGCACGGCCTTTTTGTTAAGGGGGAAATATTGATGTGCGTGGAAGCGGCAGGGGAGTAAGTCTGCTGCCTACCGGAAAAAGTTACTTCATCAGGCTGCAGACGGCCTCGGCGTAGGCGGCGGGATCATCCACCGGCAGGCCTTCGATCAGCTGAGCCTGTGCGTACAGCAGAGCACTGTACTTCTTGAGCTTGTCGGTGTCACCGGCCTCCTGTGCGGCCTTGAGCACGGCAAACACGGGGTGGTTGACATTCAGTTCCAGAACCTTATCGCTCTTTACGCCTTCGCTGCCGGGCTGCTTGGACAGCACCTTTTCCATCTCAATGGACAGCGGGCCGTCAGCACTCAGGCACACAGGGTGATCCTTCAGGCGGGTAGAGACCTTGACCTCTTTCACCTTGCCGTCCAGTGCGTCCTTCATGGCATCGAACAGGTTCTTGTTCTCAGCGGTAGCGTCCTCGGCGGCCTTCTTCTCTTCCTCGGTCTCAAGGCCCAGATCACCGCTGTTGACATTCTTGAACTCCACGGTGCCGTCCTTGCCCTCGGCATCCTTGCGGGGATAGGTGCGCAGGATCTGCAGGCAGAACTCATCCACATCCTCGGTCAGCAGCAGGACGTCATAGCCCTTATCCATGACCAGCTCAGCGGCGGGCAGCTTTGCCAGACGGTCGGTAGAATCACCGGCAGCAAAGTAGATATACTTCTGCTCAGCGGGCATCTTGTCCACATACTCCTGCAGAGTGACCATCTTCTGCTCCTTGGCAGACCAGAACAGCAGCAGGTCGCGCAGCAGCTCGGCGTGCATGCCGTAGTCGGAGTAAGCACCGAACTTGATCTGACGGCCGAACTCTTTCCAGAATTCCTCGTACTTCTCGCGGTCATTGGCCAGCATGGCGTGCAGCTCGTTCTTGATCTTTTTTTCCAGAGCGTTGTGGATCAGCTTGAGCTGGTTGTCCTTCTGCAGCATCTCGCGGCTGATGTTCAGGCTCAGATCCTGACTGTCCACAATGCCCTTGACGAAGCTGAAGTAATCGGGCAGCAGGTCGGCGCACTTCTCCATGATGAGCACGCCGGATGCGTACAGGGCCAGACCCTTTTCATAATCCTTGGTGTAGAAATCGTAGGGACGGTGGCTGGGCACGAACAGCAGGGCATTATAATTTGCAGTGCCCTCGGTGCGGCTGACGATGACGCGGGCGGGGTCGGTATAATCGCCAAACTTTTCCTTATAGAAGTTCGCGTACTCCTCGTCGGTCACTTCGCTCTTCTGCTTTTTCCAGATGGGCACCATGCTGTTCAGAGTTTCCAGCTCGGTGTAAGTCTCCCATTCGGGCTTATAGTCCTCCGGCTTGGGATCGGGTTCCGGCTTCTGGCGCTCGTGCTGGCGTTCCATCTGGATGGGATAGCGCACGTAGTCGCTGTATTTCTTCACGATGGCCACGATGCCGTACTCATCGAGGAAGTTGTCATAGTGGTCCGTCTCAGTATCCGGCTTGATGTGCAGGATGATCTGGGTGCCTGCGGTGTCCTTCTGGGCGGGGGTCATTTCGTAGCCGTCCACACCGGAGGACTCCCACTGCCATGCTTCATCCGAGCCATAAGCCTTGGAAATGACGGTGACTTTATCGGCTACCATGAAGGAAGAGTAGAAGCCGACACCAAACTGACCGATGATATCGATGTTCTCGTCCTTGTTGTCCTTCTTGAAATCCAGAGAACCGGAGTGAGCAATGGTGCCCAGATTCTGCTCAAGTTCCTCTTTGGTCATGCCGATGCCGTTATCCTCAATGGTCAGGATGCGGTTCTCCTGATCGCGGGTGATGAGGATGCGAAAATCGCCCTTGTTCATGCCCACAGAAGGATCGGTCAGGCTCTTATAATAGAGCTTATCGATGGCATCCGATGCGTTGGAGATCAGCTCGCGCAGGAAAATTTCCTTATTGGTGTAGATGGAGTTGATCATCATATCCATCAGCTTTTTGCTTTCAGCCTGAAATTCTTTCTTAGCCATAATGCAAAACCTCTTTTTATCTGTATTCGGCACCAAGCACTCGGAATAGGATATTGCTTTTGAACGCTTAGCACTCGTAACTTTCGAGTGCTAATATACACCGACAAAAAGCAAAAATCAAGGGCTTTCATAAAAAGTTTAAAAAATGGTTCGTTTTGTGCTATAATGAACCGCAAAGGATGCTGTAAAAGGAGGAAATATCATGCAGCTGAAACAGCTGGAACTGGCCGGCGGTGGGACACTGACCGTTTATCTGCGTGATTGCTGTGAGCGGATGCCGAATGTGCTTGACCGGCCATTGGTGCTGGTGGTGCCCGGCGGCGGCTATACCCATGTGAGTGCCCGCGAGGGCGACCCGGTGGCGCTGCAGTTTGCGGCGGCAGGGTACCACACCGCTGTGCTGGACTACGCCATCTGCGAAAAGGCAAAGGACTACATGCCGCTGCGCCAGCTGGCCGAGGCTATCGGCCTTGTGCGACAGCACGCGGCCCAGTGGCATATCCTGCCGGAAAAAATTGCCGTGTGCGGCTTTTCAGCGGGCGGCCACTTGGCCCTTTCCGGTGCTGTGCTGGACATTCCCGGCGAAGCGGCCCAGCCCCGGCCCAATGCGGTCATTCTGGGCTATCCGGTGGTCACGGCAGGGCAGTATGCCCACCGCGGCAGCTTTGTGCAGCTGGCGGGCAGCGCCGACCCGGCGGCACAGCAGGTGTTCGGGCTGGAGGATAAGATCACGCCGCAGACGCCGCCGGTGTTCGTATGGACCACCATGGAGGATGCCACCGTTCCGGTGGAGAACACCCTGATGCTGGTGAACGCTCTGCACCGGGCGGGTGTGCCATGCGAGGCGCATCTGTTTGAAAAGGGGGTGCACGGTACCAGCATCAGCACAGCAGAGGTGGACCAGCCCAGCCGCCACCGGCATCACTGGGTGGAACTGGCAGTGGAATGGCTGGGAGACACTTTTGCCTTTTCCGTCTGTTAAGTCTGGATATATTTGAACGAACCTACAAAAAATTCACAATTAAACTGTTGACTTGCATAAGCCTTTGACGTATACTGGTCAGCAGGGACAAACTAAAGGAAGAAGGAAATACCTATGGTTATGGACCCGACCCTGCCGCGCATCTCTGTGCGCGACCTGATGATGCAGGCTTTTCTCACCGGATGGGAGCTTTCGGACAAGACAGTCTCGCAGGACGAATACCTGCAAAGCTCCATTCAGGTGATCGAAATGCTGCAGGTGGAACCGGAAAACCTTTATGCCGAAGAAGGCCTTGGCCTGCCGGACGGCGAAGAAGTGGATCATCTGGACGACTGGCTGCGTGCCGACGGCCAGTGGCTGTACTACGGTGTAGAGGAAGAAAATTTCTTCCTGATCCAGTGGTACCCGGACGAAGCCGCCGCAAAGGCAAAACTGGCCCAGCTGGAAGAACTGGGCGACGGCAAGCAGTATCTGGTAGATTTTTCCCTCAAGCGGGAGAACCCTTCCAGTGCAGAGAACTTCGGCAATTCCAATCCGGTCCAGCTCCGCTCCTGAAAACATCACCTTAAAGCGAAAGGAAATTTTGCAGCATGCAGCTTTCTGAGATCGAGCGCGAACAGCTTTATGCCATCGTTGAAAAATACGATCATCACCCGGATGTGCAGCGGATGCGGGAGTACATCCAGCACGGCTCTGTCACCACCTACCAGCATTGCAAGAATGTGGCGCTGGTGAGCTTCTGGCTCAACCGCCGCCTGCATCTGCACGCTGACGAGACCTCGCTGGCAGTGGGTGCCCTGCTGCATGATTTTTATCTGTACGACTGGCACACCACCGGTACCTTTCACGGCCTGCGCCGCCTGTTTGAGATGCACGGCTTCTCCCATCCGGGTTATGCCTGCGTCAATGCAAAGCGGGTGTTCAGCATTACCAGAAAGGAACAGAGCATCATTGCAAGCCACATGTGGCCGCTGACCTTCCGTCATGTGCCCACCTGCCGCGAAGCAGTCATCGTCTGTCTTGCCGATAAGTACTGCGCCGTGGTGGAAAGCATGTTCCAGCGTTCCCGTGCCGGTGCCGTGGTGGACGGTAGCGTGGACATCGACGGCGAAGAGTGGTAAGCCTGTTTTTACCTTTATCATTTTATCAATGGACAAAAAAGAACTCCGCACCTCACAGGGCGCGGAGTTCTTTTGCATCTTACAGCTTTTTATAGCCTTCCGGTTCATTGGCGGCAGCGCGGTATTCCATTAAGAATGTGTCCAGCCAGCGGCCGTGACAGTCGCGGGCAATGCGTTCCCGGCGGCCCACTAAGCGAAAGCCGCATTTTGTGTGCAGGGCGCGGCTGGCAGCGTTGTCCTGCAGCACGGTGGACTGCAGTGTCCAGTAGCCGGCCTTTTCTGCCTGATGGCACAGCTCGGTCAGCAGGTGATAGCCAAGGCCATGGCCCCGGAACTGCTCACCCACGTAAATACTCACCTCGGCAACGCCGCGGTAGCACCAGCGCGGGTCCACCCGGCGCAACGCCGTCCACCCGGCGATCACGCCGTCGACCAGCAGTACCAGTCGGCATTCTTTTGCGTGGGAAGCATCCCACGCAGAATACGGCGGACAGGTGGTCTGAAAAGTGGCATGTTCTGTAGCAATGCCCTCCAAATAGATTCTGGAAACAGCGCTCCAGTCTTCCGGCTCCATGGGCCGGATCTCGATTTTGCTCATATTTCGATCCCGGCGGAAAGTGCATAGCTTTCCGCGCCCTCAACTCTCAAAAATATCCGGCTCCAGTATAGCAGAATTTGCGGTGCGGTACAAGCGCCGTACTGCACAGAAATTTCTTTGACAAGCGGAAGGTTTGTGATACAATAAATCATAACAAAGAAAAGCACGGCAGGATACGCCGTTGCAGAATGGAGGATGTCCCAAAATGAAGTGGATCAGAACGATGGTGTGCGCGCTGGGAATGCTGGCGTGCGTATCGCTTTCGGCATTTGCTACAGAGTACGGCGAGCCGAACATCACAACAAAGACGACCATGAAAGAGCTGCGGGAGAACCCCAGCATCAAAGGCTCCGGCTACTATACCTACTGCAACGAATGGATCGAGGGCAGCACGCAGTACGATGATACGCCCATTGAGGGCTATGTAAGCTACGCGGCTGCCGAGGATGCCGCCGAAGGCATGAACCTTGTGATCGAAAACTACAACAGGGGCGTACAGATCACCTGGCAGGTGTATACCCCGGAAGAAATTGCGGAAAATCCTTCTCTGGGCATGGTGCAGATGTATTATTTCCCGGCTAAAACAGCCAACGCAAAGTACGCCATCGTGGTGCCCGGCAACGGCGGCAACACCACCGCAGAGCTGAACGAGGGTGCATCCATTGCCAACCAGCTGCACGAGCTGGGCTATGCGGCTTTTGTGCTGCGGTACCGCTCTTTCCTGAATGCATCCGACAATGCGCCACTGTACGATATTGCCAATGCCATAAAGTACCTGACCGAAAATGCAGATCAGTTTGGCGTTCAGCGCGAAAACTATGCGCTGATGGGCTTTTCTTCCGGCGGACACATCGTGGGCCTGATCGGCTCGGACAACGAAAAGTTCGGCTATAAGGCATTTGGTCTCCCACAGCCTGCAGCGCTGCTGCTGGGTTACCCCATCAACGATTTCTTTGAGGTGAAGCCGCTGTATCAGCTGGCCATTGACCCGCTGGTGCTTGGCTGGCGTTACTACTGGGCCGATATTTCGGATGTGGTGAACGAAAACTTTACCCCTACCTATTTCTTCTACGGCAAAAATGATCTTTATATGCAGCGCATGTGCTACTCCCAGCAGGGGCCGCTGCTGGAGCGCAAGCTCCGGGAGAGCGGGGCTGTTTATGAGTGCCATGTGTACGAGAACGCACCCCACGCCATTGGCCCGGGCCGCCACACCGATGCGGACGGCTGGATCCGGCAGGCAACGGCATTCTGGGAAAAACAGTGTAAATAAAGAGATAAACGGGGGATTGCTGTGAGAAAACGATTGCGCACGGTGATGTTTGGTATTGGCCTGATGATCCTGCTGGCACAGCCGGCGTTTGCGGAGGAGCTTGGTCAGGCCAACATCACACCGCGCACCAAAATGGCAGAGATCCGCTCCAACCCCAGCATTGTGGGTGCGGGCATCTACACCTACTCGCTGGATCAGGACCGTGTGCTGGACCGGATGTACTGGGACGCGCAGCCGCTGAGCTGCCTTTCCAATCACTGGACGGCACAGGATGCGGCGGATGGACTGAACTATCTGATCCGCACCTATAACGCTGGGAAGCAGGTGACCTTCCCGCTTTATACGGCGGAGGAGATCGCGCAGGATACCAGCCGGGACGGTGTGGAACTGTATTATCTGCCGGCAGAAGGGGCGCAGGCGAACCAGAAATATGCGCTGGTGATCGGCGGCAATGCGATCGTGGTCAGCGCGGAGATTCGCGAGGGCATTTCCACTGCATGGAACCTGCACGAAATGGGCTATCCGGTGTTCGTGCTGCGCTACCGCATCGGCATGAAGGCTTCCAACAATGCGCCGCTGCAGGATGTGGTCCGCGCGGTGCAATACATCACGGAACATGCAGGACAGTTTGGCGTGCAGGCGGAGGATTATGCCATTGTAAGCTATTCCTCAGGCGGGCAGATCGCCGGACTGTTCGGCACCGACGCGGTGGGCTACAAAAATTACGGCCTGCCAAAGCCCGGTGCCATGCTGCTGGGCTACCCGGTAAACACCTTTCTGGAGTTCAAACCGGTCTATAATATCCTGCTGGACCCCGGCGTGTGCAAGCAGCGGTATTATAAAATGACATTGTCTGATTACATCACACCGGATTACCCGCCTACCTATCACTGGTACGGCAAAAACGACATGACCCTTATGACCATGTGCTGGTCGGCGCAGGGGCCTGTGCTGGAAAAGGCACTGGCCCGCAACCATGTGACGCATATCTACCATGTGTATGATGATGCTCCCCATGCAGTGGCCGCAGGCAAAGGCACCGATGCGGAGGGCTGGCTGAATGAAGCAGTTGCCTTCTGGGAGGAACAGGTCGGCTGAAAAGGAGATGTTGAGTTGAAACACAGGATGTGCACCGCAGCAGCCTGTATCTGTCTGCTGCTGATGATGGCGCTGCCCGCATTTGCAGCAGAGTATGGTGAGCCGGATATCACGCCGCAGACCACCATGGGCGAGATCCGCTCGAACCCCAGCATCCTTGGTGCAGGCGTTTGGACCTATTCCAAGGAGCAGAACCTGCCCGGCACCGAGGACTGGTGCAATGACCAGACGCTGGAAAAATATGTGAGCAGCCATGTGGCACAGGATTGTGCCGATGGTCTGAACCTGCTCATCCGCAATTACAATGCGGGCGTGCAGATCACCTATAAGCTCTACTCGGAGCAGGAGATCGCCGAGGACAGCTCCCGCAACAATGCGGAGTTCTATTACTACCCGGCCAGCACGCCGGATGCAAAGTATGCGCTGGTGCTCTCCGGCAACATCTTCAACCGCACGGCGGAGTTAAAGGAGTGCATCTCCACAGCTTACCAGCTGCACCAGAAAGGCTATGCGGTGTTCGTGATGCGCTACCGCGCCTACCCGGATAACGACAACAACGGACCCATGGAGGACATTGCACGGGCGGTGAAGTACATCACCGGCCACGCACAGCAGTTCGGTGTGCAGACGGAAAGCTACGCCCTGATCGGCTATTCTTCCGGCGGACATCTGGCGGGCCTGTTTGCATCGGACGCTCTGGGCTATAAAAACTATGGCCTGCCCAAGCCCGGCGCAGTGATCCTGGCGTATCCCATCGTGCAGTTTTCCGAGATCACACCGATCTACCGTGTGGGCATCGACCCCTTTGTGTGCGGCCGGTTCTACTATGAATACAGCCTTGCCGACCTGATCACGGAGGACTATCCGCCGGTGTACTTCTGGTATGGCAGGGATGACCTGACCTTGAACCTGCTGTGCTGGCCGCTGCAGGGGCCGGCCCTCAGCAAGGCACTGGCCGCGCATGGCGTACCTTACAAAGAAGTGGTATATGACCACGCAGCCCATGGCATCTGCCTTGGCCGCGGCACGGCTGCGGATGGCTGGCTGGACGAAGCCGTTGCCTTCTGGGAAGAACAGACAAAATAATATAAAGTACGCAGATCCGGGCTTTGCAGCTGCACAGCCCGGATTTTGCAATAGGAGACATTATGGAATTTTTAGCGTTTCTTTACACGGTGCTTCTGGTGGCCATCTGCCTGATGATGGCCCTGCTGCTGTACCGCTCGGCAAAGCCTGCCGCAAACCGGGACGATGCGGAACGGAAGGAATGGCTGCGTCAGCAGCTGGAAGCGCAGAACCGCCAGATGGACGCGAAGCTGGCAGAGATGGCGCAGCAGAACCTTGCCGCTATGGGCCACATCAGTGAAACGCTGCAGGCCTCGGTGCAGAGCATGAGCACCGCCCTTGCCGCAGGGCAGGGCACCCAGCAGCAGACCATGGAGCAGCGCCTGCAGGGGCTGGAAGCCTCCAACGCCCGCAAGCTGGAAGAGATGCGCCGCACCCTTGCCGAGGGCATAACCGCCCTGCAGGCACAGAATGCCCAGAAGCTGGACGAGATCCGCTGCACGGTGGACGAACAGCTGCAGGATGCCCTGCAGAAGCGGGTGACCGAAAGCTTCAAGGCGGTGAACGACCAGCTGGAACAGGTGTACAAGGGTCTTGGCGAAATGCAGAACCTTGCCGCTGATGTGGGCGGGCTGAAACAGGTGCTTTCCGGTGTGAAGACCCGCGGTATTCTGGGTGAGATCCAGCTGGGAGCCATTCTGGAAGAGATCCTTGCCCCGGAACAGTACGACACCAACGTGGCCACCATTCCGGGCAGCACCCAGCGGGTGGAGTACGCCATCCGGATGCCCGGCGCGGACGGCGGCACGGTGTGGCTGCCCATCGACTCCAAGTTCCCCGGCGACACATACGCCCATTTACAGGATGCGCAGGCATCCGGCGACGCGCAGGCCGTGGAGAACGCCCGCCACGCACTGGAACTGGTGCTGCGGGCCGAGGCCAAGGACATCCGGGAAAAATATGTGGAGCCGCCCTACACCACGGCGTTCGGCATCCTGTTTTTACCGTTTGAGGGCCTGTATGCCGAGGTGGTGAACGCCGGTCTGCTGGAAGTGCTGCAGCGGGACTATCAGGTGAACATCGCGGGCCCCAGCACCATGGCGGCGCTGCTCAACAGTCTGCAGATGGGCTTCAAGACCCTTGCCATCCAGAAGCGTTCCGGCGAGGTGTGGCAGCTGCTGGGTGCGGTAAAGACCGAATTTGACAAGTTCGGGCAGGGGCTTTCCAAGATGCAGCAGCGCCTGCGCCAGACCGACGAAGAGCTGGATAATCTCATTGGCGTGCGCAGCCGTGCCATCAGCCGCAAGCTGCGCGCGGTGCAGACCATGGACGAGGGCGCTGCCGCCGCGCTGCTGGAGCTGGACAACGAGCCGGGCAGACCGGTGGCGGCACGTCTGCCGGAGAATGGGGAAGAGCTCTGATGTGCAGAATATTCCCACGTTATCCCTTGCGATTTTTCTGACGATGTGGTATGATAGGAACTGTTCTCAGAAACAATCGCCGCAGAAACGCGGCACTGCATAAAAATATAAATAAGGAGACCGAGCATTATGAGCGTAAACAAGATCAGTGAAGCCATTTTGGGCGTTGGCGTGGATGATACCACCATCGACCTCTTCGAGAGCCAGTATCCGGTGCCCACCGGCGTGAGCTATAATTCCTATGTCATTCTGGACGAAAAGACCGCCGTTCTGGACACGGTGGATGCCCGCGCTACCGAGCCGTGGCTGGAAAACCTGACCGAAGCTCTGGCAGGCCGTAAGCCGGATTATCTGGTGGTCTCCCACATGGAGCCGGACCACGGTGCCAACATTGCAAAGCTGGCGGCACTCTATCCTGAGATGCAGGTGGTGGGCAACGCCAAGACTTTCCTGTATATGGATCAGTTCTTTGGTGCTGATGCTGTGGCAAAGGAGCGCCGCGTGGTGGTGAAGGACGGCGAGAGCCTGAGCCTTGGCACCCACACCCTGACCTTTGTGTTTGCCCCCATGGTGCACTGGCCGGAGGTCATGGTCAGCTATGAGAGCAGCGAGAAGGTGCTGTTCTCCGCGGATGGCTTCGGTCGCTTTGGCGCTGTGGCAAAGTTTGACGAAAAGGCCGACTGGGCCAGCGAAGCCCGCCGCTACTACCTGAACATCGTGGGGAAATACGGCCCGCAGGTGCAGGCGCTGCTGAAAAAGGCTGCGGCTCTGGACATCCAGACCATTTGCCCGCTGCACGGCCCGGTGCTCACCGGCGATCTGGGCAAGTATCTGAACTACTACGACATCTGGTCCAGCTACAAGCCCGAGGAGCCGGAAAAGATCCTTGTGGCAAGTGCTTCCATCCACGGCCACACCCGTGCAGCAGCCCACCTCATGGCAGAAAAGCTGCGTGCAAAGGGCGCAAAGGTCGTGGAGATGGACCTGACCCGCACGGATGTGTCCTATGCCGTCACCGAAGCCTTCCGCTGCGGAAAGATCGTGCTGGCCTGCGCCACCTACGACGGCTTCCTCTTCCCGCCGATGGAAAATCTGCTGACCCACCTCAAGACCAAGAGCTTCCAGAACCGCACGGTGGGTCTGATGGAGAATGGCACATGGGCACCCATGGCCGCAAAGCTCATGCGCGCCGAGCTGGAAGGCATGAAGAACATCACGGTCTGTGAGAATGTGGTCACCATCCGCAGTGCTGCCAATGCTGCTGCCGAAGCGCAGATGGATGCTCTGGCTGCAGAAATCGTGGCAAAATAAAGCACTCTGGAAAAAATACGCAAGATCCTCTGCCGACTGCCCGGCAGGGGATTTTTTTATTGAACCATGTGGAAGAGTTTGATATACTGAAAAGCAGAAGTTTATGGATGGAGGAATATCATGTCTGTAGAAATAAAAGCGGATATCAGACACTGGCTGCGGGAGTTGGATAAGAAATATTTCTTTGTGATGCTGGGCTTTGCGGTGATGGTCTATTTTCCGCTGATCAGTCAGCGGCTGGTCAATACGTTTGACGGCCTGTGGAATGGGTCGTGGTTTATAGGCGGCTTCTGGGAACTGTCGATCGGCAGATGGCTGTGGTGTGTGGCAGATGCTGTACGTTTCGGTGTACAGACGGAACCGCTCAATGCCCTGTTGACTCTTTCCATGATGGTGCTGGGCATCACGCTTCTGCGCAGGCTTTTTGTGGAGCGTGACAACGCACTGACCTACTTTGCGGGAATGGCTGCCATTTCCGGCGCAGCAGTTGGCGTGCAGCTTTCTTACCGCTATATGTCACCGATCTTTGGCTTGTCCTTTCTGTTTGCCGTGCTTGCAGCATACTGGGTGATCACCACCACCCATGCAGGTGCGGCTGTCGGCTGCGGTGCGGTTATTTTGGCATTGAGCTTGGGTTTGTATCAGGCCAATCTGGCGGTGTTCTGCATGATATTGCTGGCATATCTGCTGCGGCTGCTGTTTCAGAATGCAGAACCACAGAAAACAGGTGTGCACATTGCAAAAAGCCTTGGCAGTGCAGCAGCGGGCATGGTGCTCTACTGGCTGGTGCTGAAGCTGGTGCTTGCATTTTGCCGTATTGACCTGACCAGCTATAATGGTGCCGCAGAGATCTCAGTAAAAAGCATTCTGTTTGGTTTGCCGAATGGTATTCTGCAGGCGTATCGGATATTCGGAATTTACTTTTTCCGTAATGCCTACCGGCATAATACACTGCAGCCGTTCGGCTTGTTCGCAGCAGTGCTGGCTATGCTTGCGGTATGGTTCCTTTGCCGTTTTGTGCGGATGGCGCGCAGTGGAAAAACAGGGGGCCTGCTTTTGGGCACTGCCGCTCTGCTGGCACTGTCGCTTGCCTGCAATGCCATGATGCTGATCAGCAGTGAAGCTGTGTGGCGAATGCAAATGGGCGGAGGCCTTGCGTTATTTGTGCCGTTGTGTCTGCTGTTGTTGGAGGGCACCCGTCCGGAACAGGGCAACAAAGCCCGATGGTTGGTACTGGTGCTTGCATTTCTGGTCGTATACGGAAATGTTTACATGATGGCTGTCGATCAGGAGGCGATGCGGCAGGGCCGGGATTCACTGCGGGTAATGTCGGACCGAATCGTGAACGACCTGACGGAGGAAGGCTGCTTTGACGAAGGAAATCACTGGTCGGTCATGATCGCAGGCAGGCCCAGCTCGAACCCGACTTTTAAAAAAGGCGACCTGTACCCTTCGGCCAACAGGTATGCACAGATGGGCTGTTTCTGGCTGTCACCGGAATGCGCAAGACTTTCCTGGCGCGGCGTGTTTGAAAAGATCACTCCGGTGGAGATCACGCTGTGCGAAGATGAAGATTATCAGAAACTGAGACAGACCGAACTGGTAGCAGAAATGCCGGTTTATCCGCAGGAGGGATGTATCCAGCAGGTGGGTGATATTGTGATCGTGAAGGTATCAGAGGATTATCTGATCGATGAATAACAAATGAGCCTGAGAACATAAAACAGGACAGATGGAGAAAATAACGATGAAAGAAAAAATCGATGTACAGAAACCGGACGACCTTGGGCTGGATATATCGGATCTAAGATATTTTCTGGTGATGCTGCTGTTTTCGGCGGTAGTGTTTTTCCTGCTGATCAGCCAGCGGCTGACCAATACATTTGACGGATTGTGGAGCAATACATGGTTCTTCGGCGGCTATTGGCAGGTAGTCACGGGCCGATGGCTCTGGCCGGTGATCGATGCGCTGCGGTTTGGCATCCAGACGGAACCTTTCAATTCATTGCTGACACTTTCCATGTCGGCGCTGGCTGTTACCCTGCTTCGGAAGTTTTTTACAGAGAAGGATTCTGTCGTGACCTATCTGGCGGGTATGGCTGTTCTGGCCAGCACGGTCACTGAAATACAGCTGTCATATCGCTTTCAGTCGCCGATGTTTGGCTGCTCATTTTTGTTTTCTGTTCTGGCGGCAGAGCGTGTGGTTCGTGCCGCAGATTTTAGAAAAGCGGTCGTACAGGGAGCACTGCTTCTGGTCATGAGCCTTGCGTGCTATCAGACGAGCCTTGATAACTTTTGTCTGCTCCTGCTGACATATCTTCTGCTGCTTCTGTTCCGCAATGTGGACAGAGAAAAGGTCCATGCCCACATTGGAAGAAGTCTTTGCAGCGCAGCTGCAGGAATGGTTTTGTATTTCCTGCTCACAAAGCTGATCGTATGGGCATGTGGATGGCAGATGGCAAGTTATAATGGAGGAGCGGATGTTTCGGTACTTTCTATACTGAAAAATCTGCCCAATGCCATTGCAGAGACCTACCAACTGTTTGGAGCTTACTTTTTTCAGAATTACTATCGGCATAACATTCTGCAGCCGGTGGGCTTTTTCGTTTTGGTATTTCTTGCGCTGAGCATCGGACTGCTGAACCGCTTCAGAAAAATGCTTCACCGGAAAAATTGGGAATATATCCTTCTGGGAGTGGCAGCGCTGATCGTTTTGCCCATCATGTGCAATGCCATCATGCTGATCACAAGCGAGGCGGTCTGGCTTTTGCAGATGGGCGAAGGATTGAATCTGTTCGTGCCGGTATGTCTGCTGCTGCTTGAAGGGACGCGCACAAATCAGCCTATGGTAAAAAAGTATGTACGTGCTGCCCGGACAGGGGCTGTAGTACTTGCGGTTTTGGTCGTCTATGGCAATGTCTGCTCTGCCGTGATCGATCAGGAAGCTATGTATGAGGGAAGAAAACACTCTCAAGAGCATGTCGGATCACATTGCGGACGACCTGATGAGCAGCGGATATTTTGACGATAACGAGCAGGAAGGATATATCCAGCAGATCGACGGTGTGGTCGTGGTAAAAATTTCAGATGATTACAAAGTTGATAAAGAGTTTGCGCCACTAATCGACCTGAGAGAATTGTTTCAGCTCATAATGGATGACATAAACGATTCATAATGGCTGCGGCTTTGTGAAAAAACCTCCACCGAACGCGATTTTTGCGGAAAGTGACTGCACAGCCCTTGCAAACTGTCCCGAAATGTGGTAACATAACTCTTGGTTATAAAACCTGAATACTCCCAAACGCAGCGACGGAGAGAGTAGGCATGGCGTACACGGCAAAGAGAGAAGCTTCACCGGCTGAAAGGGCTTCCGGGTGTGTCTGTGCTGAAGTTCGCTCCTGAGCGGTCTGTGCGAAACAGCAGTAGTACAGAACGGCCACGCCCCGTTACGGCGTTCTGAGAGCCGCCCGGCATCTGTGCACGGGTGGAAACCGGGTGGTACCGCGGAGCTAAGAATCAACAGCTTCGTCCCTTTTGCCTGAGAAATCGGGCAGGGGACGGAGCTTTTTTGTTGCACTCCGCTCATCAACACGAAGAATAAAGGAGAGAACATCCATGCAAGCAATGATCGACGAGCTGGCAAAACAGGCCGCTGAAAGCCTTGGTCAGGTGTCCGGCAAGGAAACGCTGGCCTCCTTCTGGCAGGAGTACCTCAGCAAAAACGGCAAGATCCCTGCCCTGATGAAGAATCTGCGCACCGTTGCGCCGGAAGAGCGCCCCGCTATGGGCAAGATCATCAATGAACTCAAGGCAAAGGTTCAGGCAGATTACGACGCTGCTGCAGAACAGGTGAAGCAGGCAGAGCTTGCTGCCCGCAATGCTGCGGAGACGGTGGATATCACGCTGCCCGCCAAGACCCGCTCTGTGGGCGGTCTGCACCCGCTGACCCTGATCACCAACCAGATCATCGACGTGTTCTCCGGCATGGGCTTTTCGGTGGGCACCTTCCCGGAGATCGAGGACGATGACCACAACTTTACCCGCCTGAACGTGCCCAAGGATCACCCGGCACGCGACATGCAGGACACCTTCTACCTGTCGGAGGAGTTCCTGTTGCGTACCCAGACTTCCGGCGGCCAGATCCGCACCATGGACGTTCAGAAGCCGCCCATCAAGATCCTGATGCCCGGCCGTGTGTTCCGCTCCGACTCGGACGCTACCCACAGCCCCATGTTCCACCAGATGGAAGGTCTGGTCGTGGACAAGGGCATCACCCTGGGCGACCTGCAGGGCGCACTGAACACCTTCGTGCAGAAGCTGTTCGGCGCTGACACCCGCACCCGCCTGCGTCCCTCCTACTTCCCGTTCACCGAGCCCAGCGTGGAGGTGGACGTGAGCTGCTTCGAGTGCCACGGTAAGGGATGCCCGCTGTGCAAGCACACCGGCTGGATCGAGGTGCTGGGCGGCGGCGTTGTCAACCGCAAGGTGCTGGAGAACTGCAATATCGACCCGGACGAGTATTCCGGCTTCGCCTTCGGCATCGGCATCGAGCGTATCGCCATGCTGAAGTATGGCATCAACAACATCGGCCTGATGTTCGAGAACAACCTGCAGTTCCTCAAGCAGTTCCACGAATAAGAGGGGAGAGAAGAGACAATGAAAGTACCTTTCAGCTGGTTAAAAGAATTTGTAGATATCGACGTTACTGCGCAGGAACTGGAGGAAAAGCTCTTCTCCTGCGGCTTTGAGGTCGAAGAGCTGATCCCGCTGGATGCCGGCATCAGCAAGGTGGTCGTCGGCAAGATCGTGGAGATGGAAAAGCAGGAGGGCACCCACCTGACCAAGTGTGTGGTGGACTGCGGCGACTACGGCCACGACATCCGCATCAGCACCGGTGCCGCCAACATGAAGCTGGGCGACTGCGTGCCTGCTGCTCTGGATGGCTCCACCCTGCCCGGCGGCATCAAGATCAAGGCCCGCAAGATGCAGGGCGTGGAGTCCAACGGTATGCTGTGCTCCGGCGAAGAGCTGGGCCTGAACGACGACCTGTTCCCGGGCTCTGAGGTCTACGGCCTGCTCATCCTGCCCGAGGATTCTGTCCCCGGCACCGACATTGCTCCCGTGGTGGGTCTGGACGACTATATCTTTGATATCTCCATCACCGCGAACCGCCCGGACTGCCAGTCCGTTCTGGGCATTGCCCGTGAGGTGGCGGCGATTCTCAACAAGCCTCTGCACATGCCTGCCATGGACTACAAGGCTGTCTGCGAGCCGGACGCGCCCATCACCGTTAAGGTGGAGGCTCCGGATCTGTGCCCCCGCTACATGGCACACTATGTGCGCAACATCCGCATGGGCGAGTCTCCCCGCTGGATGAAGCGCCATCTGGCTCTGTGCGGCCTGCGTTCCATCAGCAATGTGGTGGATATCACCAACCACACCCTGCTGGAAATGGGTCAGCCCATGCACGCCTTTGACCTGAACAAGGTCGCCGGCCGCACCATCGATGTGCGCCGCGCCCATGCGGGCGAAAAGATCGTCACACTGGACGAGAAGGAATTTACCCTGAACCCCAACAATCTGGTCATCTGCGATGCCGAAAAGCCGGTGGCACTTGCCGGCATCATGGGCGGCGCAAACTCCGGCATGGATGAGAACACCACCAGCCTGCTGTTTGAGTGTGCCACCTTCGCCCGCGACTGCGTGCGTAAGACCAGCCGCGCTCTGGGCCAGAACAGCGACTCCTCCGCCCGCTACGAGAAGGGCGTGGACCGTCATTCTCCTGAACTGGGCCTTGCCCGTGCCCTGCACCTGATTCAGGAGCTGGACTGCGGCGACATCACCACACTGGAATATGACCTGACCGATGGCCGCCCGATGGAGCGCAAGCACATCGTTACCACTCCGGCTAAGATCTGCGGCGTGCTGGGCATCACCGTGCCGGATCAGACCATGATCGACATTCTGCAGCGTCTGGAGTTCACGGTGGATGTACAGGCCGATGGCAGCTGGGACGTGTCCGCACCCCTGTACCGCGAGGACGTGGAGAGCTTCCCGGATCTGGCCGAGGAGGTCATCCGTGAGTACGGCTACGACCACATTGTGCCCACCTTCCTGAACACTGCCTCCGTTACAAACGGCGGTCTGAACTATGACCAGAAGCAGCAGCTTAAGACCAAGCGTCTGCTGGCCGCACAGGGCTTCTATGAGGCCTCCACGCTGGCCTTCTACTCCAACGCAGAACTGGATATGCTGCACATCCCGGCGGATGATGAAGCCCGCAAGGCCATCCGCATCCTGAACCCCATCAGCGAGAATTTGTCCATCATGCGCACCCTGCTGGCTCCCTCCATGCTGAACGTCATTGTGGATAATCTCAAGAAGGGCAACACGGAAGGCCGTCTATTTGAGATGGCACCGGTGTATCTTGCCAAGGAACTGCCCATCAACGAGCATCCGCACGAGCGTCAGACCCTCTGCATTGGTGCATTCGGCCCCGAAGAAGATTTCTTCACGGTCAAGGGTGCACTGGAAGCACTGGCAGCCGGCTTTGGCCTGAGCTTTGATTATAAGCGCGAGACAACCCCGTGGCTGCACCCCGGCATCAGCGCCGCTGTTTACTGCGGTGACAAGCGTCTGGGCGTGTTCGGCAAGCTGTCCAACGAGATAAACGGCGAGCTGGAAATTGCAAAGGATCAGAAGGACAACCAGAATATCTATCTGGGCGAGCTGGACTACGAGGCTCTGATGTCCTGCGTGGACGGTGAGCTGCGCTATCAGCCGCTCAGTCCCTACGCTGCTGTCAAGCGTGATCTGGCACTGGTCTGCGACGAAAAGACCACCTGCGGCGAGATCGAGGAGACCATCAAGAAGGCCAGCCCTCTGGTGGGTGAGATCAAGCTGTTCGATATCTACCGCGGCGCAAATCTCGGCGAGGGCAAAAAGAGCATGGCATTCACCCTGTCTCTGTCCGACCCGAAGAAGGAAGTCTCTGCGGAGGAAGTGGAGCGCGTGGTCAAGAAGATCCTCGGCAACCTGAAGTTCAAGCTGGGCATCGAGATCCGCTAACTCTATTATAGAAGTAATATAAGGCCGTCTGTGCAGGAATGTGCAGGCGGCTTTTTTGCGTAAAAAGAGAACGTTGAATACAAGAAAATGAACGTTTTTCAGCAGCGCAAGAAAAAAGATGAAAAAAGTTGTCAAAAAGTGTTGACAAGGAGGCGGGGGTGTGGTATTATACTTGAGCGCCAAGCGCTGAGGCAAAAGAATGACTTCCAAAGCCCCAGCAGGAAGCCCTTGAAAAGAACCAATAGACGCAGAAAAACACCAGCTGACACTGAGATGTTTGAAGCGCTCCAAGTTCAGAAAGTTCAAAAGCTTCTAAAAAATAAGGCTTGACAAAAAACCACTTCGGTGGTAAAATAAACAGGTCGTCAGCCGCAAGGCTGAGGCGTACAGGACCTTGAAAATTGAACAATATCGAAAAACTTGTAAGGAACCTTTAAGTGTTTGGAAAAACACTAAAAACAATTCCAAAAGTAATTCACACAGGACGCAAGCGATTGCGTGCTGAGCGAACAAGATTTAACACTTTTAAGTGATAAATATCATTTATAAAGAGTTTGATCCTGGCTCAGGACGAACGCTGGCGGCGCGCCTAACACATGCAAGTCGAACGAGCGAGAGAGAGCTTGCTTTCTCGAGCGAGTGGCGAACGGGTGAGTAACGCGTGAGGAACCTGCCTCAAAGAGGGGGACAACAGTTGGAAACGACTGCTAATACCGCATAAGCCCACGGCTCGGCATCGAGCAGAGGGAAAAGGAGTAATCCGCTTTGAGATGGCCTCGCGTCCGATTAGCTAGTTGGTGAGGTAATGGCCCACCAAGGCGACGATCGGTAGCCGGACTGAGAGGTTGACCGGCCACATTGGGACTGAGACACGGCCCAGAATCCTACGGGAGGCAGCAGTGGGGAATATTGCACAATGGGGAAACCCTGATGCAGCGACGCCGCGTGGAGGAAGAAGGTCTTCGGATTGTAAACTCCTGTTGTTGGGGAAGATAATGACGGTACCCAACAAGGAAGTGACGGCTAACTACGTGCCAGCAGCCGCGGTAAAACGTAGGTCACAAGCGTTGTCCGGAATTACTGGGTGTAAAGGGAGCGCAGGCGGGAAGACAAGTTGGAAGTGAAATCTATGGGCTCAACCCATAAACTGCTTTCAAAACTGTTTTTCTTGAGTAGTGCAGAGGTAGGCGGAATTCCCGGTGTAGCGGTGGAATGCGTAGATATCGGGAGGAACACCAGTGGCGAAGGCGGCCTACTGGGCACCAACTGACGCTGAGGCTCGAAAGTGTGGGTAGCAAACAGGATTAGATACCCTGGTAGTCCACACCGTAAACGATGATTACTAGGTGTTGGAGGATTGACCCCTTCAGTGCCGCAGTTAACACAATAAGTAATCCACCTGGGGAGTACGACCGCAAGGTTGAAACTCAAAGGAATTGACGGGGGCCGCACAAGCAGTGGAGTATGTGGTTTAATTCGACGCAACGCGAAGAACCTTACCAAGTCTTGACATCCCTTGACAGGCATAGAAATATGTTTTCTCTTCGGAGCAAGGAGACAGGTGGTGCATGGTTGTCGTCAGCTCGTGTCGTGAGATGTTGGGTTAAGTCCCGCAACGAGCGCAACCCTTATGGTCAGTTACTACGCAAGAGGACTCTGGCCAGACTGCCGTTGACAAAACGGAGGAAGGTGGGGATGACGTCAAATCATCATGCCCTTTATGACTTGGGCTACACACGTACTACAATGGCGTTAAACAAAGAGAAGCAAGACCGCGAGGTGGAGCAAAACTCAGAAACAACGTCCCAGTTCGGACTGCAGGCTGCAACTCGCGCACGAAGTCGGAATTGCTAGTAATCGTGGATCAGCATGCCACGGTGAATACGTTCCCGGGCCTTGTACACACCGCCCGTCACACCATGAGAGCCGGGGGGACCCGAAGTCGGTAGTCTAACCGCAAGGAGGACGCCGCCGAAGGTAAAACTGGTGATTGGGGTGAAGTCGTAACAAGGTAGCCGTAGGAGAACCTGCGGCTGGATCACCTCCTTTCTAAGGAGTCAGGCAAGGACAGGACATCAAAAGATGGACAGTCCTTGGACAGGTAACAAACGAGAAGAGTAGATATTGTTCGATTTTGAGGGGGCCCTGAAAAGGGAACTCAAAGACGTACCTTGAAAACTGAATAATAACTGCGAAACAAAGATTATAGTAAGTTCTTTTTTAAGAAATATTGCAATTTCAAAAGGAAGGGTAACAATAATCTTCGTTGGCAAGAGAGAATCAAGAGGATACCAAATGTTCTTGAGAGAACGTTTGAAAGGTCAAGCGAACAAGGCGCAGGGCGAATGCCTTGGCACTGGGAGCCGATGAAAGACGTGATAAGCTGCGATAAGCTTCGGGGAGCTGCAAATAAGCATTGATCCGGAGATTTCTGAATGAGGAAACTCACCTGGGATCATACTCAGGTACGTTATACTGAACTTCAAAATAGGTATATCGAGGGAACCGCCTGAACTGAAACATCTAAGTAGGGCGAGGAAGAGACATCAAACGAGATTCCGTAAGTAGTGGCGAGCGAACGCGGAAGAGGGCAAACCGAGAGTAGAAATACTTTCGGGGTACGGAGCGCATTTAGGACTTAAGTTGTTAACCGAACGGCATGGGAAGGCCGGTCAGAGAGTGTGAGAACCACGTAGGTGAAAACGACAAGAGCCGAGCGAATTCCAGAGTACGGCTGGGCACGTGAAACCCGGTCGGAATACGGGGGACCACCCTCCAACCCTAAATACTACCCAGTGACCGATAGCGTATAGTACTGTGAAGGAAAGGTGAAAAGCACCCCGGGAGGGGAGTGAAAAAGAACCTGAAACCCTGTGCCTACAAGCACACAGAGGACGTCAAAGTCTGATGTGGTACTTTTTGTAGAACGGTCCGGCGAGCGAATGTATGCAGCGAGGTTAAGGACTTAAGGTCTGGAGCCGAAGCGAAAGCGAGTTTGAAAAGGGCGTTAAGTTGCATATAATGGGCCCGAAACCGGGTGACCTACCCATGGTCAGGTTGAAGTGGAAGTAAAATTCCATGGAGGACCGAACCGACCTCCGTTGAAAAGGCGGCGGATGAACTGTGGGTAGCGGAGAAATTCCAATCGAACCCGGAGATAGCTGGTTCTCCCCGAAATAGTTTTAGGACTAGCCTCAAGTTAGATACCTGGAGGTAAAGCACTGAATAGCCTAGCGGCCGAGAGGTTAGCGAAGCTTATCAAACTCAGAATGCCAGAGTATTGATGCTTGGGAGTCAGACAGTGTCAGATAAATGTCATTGTCAAAAGGGAAACAGCCCAGATCTACAGCTAAGGTCCCAAAGTCAGGTTAAGTGGAAAACGATGTGAAGATACGTAGACAACCAGGATGTTGGCTCAGAAGCAGCCACTCATTCAAAGAGTGCGTAATAGCTCACTGGTCGAGCGTCTTTGCGCGGAGAATTTAACGGGGCTAAACCTGACACCGAAGCTTAGGCAGCATGTTTACATGTTGGGTAGGGGAGCGTTGTATACGAGGTGAAGCGATAGCGTAAGCGGTCGTGGAGTGTATAGAAGTGAGAATGCCGGAATGAGTAGCGCGAATGCAGTGAGAATCTGCATGGCCGAAAGCCTCAGGTTTCTGGAGGAAGGTTCGTCCGCTCCAGGTTAGTCGGGAGCTAAGGTGAGGCCTAACGGCGTAGCCGATGCACAGACGGTAGAGATTCCGTCACCACCAAAAGAGTTAAACACAGGGACACATATGAAGTCTCGGAGCCGGGTGTTGGTTCCGGTAGCGATCGAGGGAAGTTAGTACCGAAGTCCGAGATGGAAGATGGCGAGAAAAGCTGTGTGTATTTCTGCGGTGCCCGTACCGCAAACCGACACAGGTAGGTAGGAAGAAGATTCTAAGGCCAACGGGAGAAGGGTTGTTAAGGAACTCGGCAAATTGACCCCGTAACTTCGGGAGAAGGGGTGCTGCAGCAATGCAGCCGCAGAGAATCGGCCCAAGCAACTGTTTACCAAAAACACAGGTTTGTGCTAAATCGAAAGATGACGTATACGAGCTGACGCCTGCCCGGTGCTGGAAGGTTAAGAGGAGATGTGCAAGCATTGAATCGAAGCCCCAGTGAACGGCGGCCGTAACTATAACGGTCCTAAGGTAGCGAAATTCCTTGTCAGGTAAGTTCTGACCCGCATGAAAGGCGTAATGATCTGGGCACTGTCTCAACAGCCCGCCCGGCGAAATTGTAGTACCGGTGAAGATGCCGGTTACCCGCGACAAGACGGAAAGACCCCATGGAGCTTTACTGTAGCCTAATATTGGGTTTCGATGTTGCATGCACAGGATAGATGGGACACTGGGAAGCAGGTGCTTTGGCGCTTGTGGAGTGGCCGTTGGGATACCATCCTTGCGATATTGGAATTCTAACCTGCGCCTTTGAATCAAGGCGGGGGACATTGTTAGGTGGGCAGTTTGACTGGGGCGGTCGCCTCCTAAAGAGTAACGGAGGCGTTCAAAGGTTCGCTCAGCTTGAACGGAAATCAAGCAAAAGAGTGCAAACGCAGAAGCGAGCCTAACTGCGAGACTGACGGGTCGAGCAGTAACGAAAGTTGGAGTTAGTGATCCGGTGGTATGTGAGTGGAAATGCCATCGCTCAACGGATAAAAGTTACCCTGGGGATAACAGGCTGATCTCCCCCAAGAGTCCACATCGACGGGGAGGTTTGGCACCTCGATGTCGGCTCATCGCATCCTGGGGCTGTATTCGGTCCCAAGGGTTTGGCTGTTCGCCAATTAAAGCGGTACGCGAGCTGGGTTCAGAACGTCGTGAGACAGTTCGGTCCCTATCTGTCGTGGGCGCAGGATATTTGATGGGAGCTGTTCCTAGTACGAGAGGACCGGAGCGGACGTACCTCTGGCGCACCAGTTGTTCTGCCAAGAGCATAGCTGGGCAACTATGTACGGATCGGATAAACGCTGAAAGCATCTAAGCGTGAAGCCGACCCAAAGATAAGATATCCCATTGTTTCAAACAAGTAATACCCCTTGAAGACTACAAGGTTGATAGGCACGATGTGTAAGTGGAGCGATCCATTCAGCAAGCGTGTACTAATAGGTCGAGGGCTTGACCACAATTCGCTTGAGACTCTGAGAGTCAACGAAAAAATGTAAGCAGTGATTATTCAGTTTTGAAGGCACGTCCTTCTAAGAAACACTGGACAAAGTACAACAAACATGTTATACTGGTTCAGTCAGATCGGTCGGTGTCGATGACGGTGAGGTTCCACCTGTTCCCATTCCGAACACAGAAGTTAAGCTCACTTGTGCCGAAGATAGTTCGCTGGAAACGGCGCGTGAAAATAGGTAGTCGCCGACTTGAACAAAAAACGCTTCAGAAGAAATTCTGAAGCGTTTTTCTTTTGTCTTGAAACCGTTTTAGGAGAAAACAGAAAGGCAGGTATGCTTTGAAAATGATGTGAGCATTGAAGATGAAACAGACTGGAAGAGAAGGGCACAATTTCATGCAGAGTGAAGCGAAAAATTTTATGATGTGTTTGTGCCTTATCTATTGAACAAACAAAACCTTAAATAAATCATGGTGGCTCGGCTGTGCTGACCTTTTGGCACGACCGGGCCGCTTTATTGTAATAAAACCTTGACTCTTCAGTCGTTGTAGGGTTTACTATCTATAACGGAAAGGAGCTGCCCGGTCTGGCAGTGTAAGCTCTGTACATTCGGCAGAGAAGAGGGAAGCCGGGCAGAAAACATTATGGAAAAAAATCTGACCAGCGGCAGTGTGTTGAAAAGCATTTTGTTTTTTTCACTGCCCTATCTGCTTTCGTACTTTTTGCAGACGCTGTACGGCATGGCGGATCTGTTCATCATCGGGCAGTTTGAAGGTGTGGCTAGCACAACGGCGGTGTCCATTGGCAGTCAGGTGATGCATATGATCACTGTGATGATCGTGGGCCTTGCCATGGGAGCAACGGTCACTATTGGCCGGGCCGTGGGCGCAGAGAACAAACCTCGTGCGGCGCGGCTCATTGGCAACACAGTCACGCTGTTTATGGCAGGATCTGTGGTACTGGCAGCTGTGCTGGTAGGGCTTGTGGATCCGATCGTACGCATTGTCTCCACACCGGAGCAGGCCGTGGCGGGCACTCGTACCTACCTGATCATCTGCTTTATCGGCGTTCCATGCATCACGGCGTATAATATCATGGCATCAATCTTCCGCGGGTTGGGCGATTCCAGAAGCCCGATGTACTTTATTGCGGTGGCCTGTGCAAGCAACATTGCGCTGGATTATCTGTTCATGGGTGCGCTGCATCTTGGCCCTGCCGGTGCAGCGCTGGGTACCACTCTTTCTCAGCTGGTCAGCGTGCTCATCTCGCTGGTCGTGATCCTGCGCCGTAAGAGCGGCATCCACCTTTCGGGTGCGGACTTCAAGCCGGAACGCAGTGCACTTGGCGAGATCCTTTCCATTGGCATACCGGTGATGATGCAGGACGGCTTTATTCAGGTATCTTTTATGATCATCACCATCATTGCCAACCACCGAGGCCTGACCGATGCCGCCGCCGTGGGCATCGTGGAAAAAATCATCAGCTTTTTGTTCCTGGTGCCCAGCTCCATGCTGTCCACTGTATCGGCACTGGGCGCGCAGAACATCGGCGCCGGCAAGCACGACCGTGTGGATGCCATTCTGCGCTACGCCATCGGCATTGGCCTGACCTTTGGACTGATCGTGGCAGTAGCAGTGCAGTTCATTGCACCGTCGGTGGTGCGGCCCTTCACCTCGGACGAGGCTGTGGTGCTGGCCGGTGTATCTTACATCCGGGGTTATATTTTTGACTGCCTGTTTGCAGGTGTGCAGTTCAGCTTCAGCGGCTATTTCTGCGCCTATGGCAAGTCCGGGCTGTCCTTCCTGCATAACACGCTGTCCATTCTGCTGGTGCGCGTGCCGGGTGCCTACCTCGCATCCAAGTTTTTCCCGCAGACGCTGCTGCCCATGGGTCTTGCTTCGGCCTGCGGTTCGCTGTTCTCCATTCTGGTGTGCGTGATCGCTTACCACTGGCTCAAGCGGCAGCAGAAAGCAGTGCTGTATGGCTGAGCGGGAACCGTTCCAAATCGGTGAGATGGCATAGATGTACCGCCTGAGTGTGGGTGCGCTGCGCCACTATGAGCTGCTGTCAAGCGTACAGCAGCTTTTTTGTTGCACAAAAACCGGCCCTGCGGTACAATAGACCTGTTATTTATTATGCAGGAAAGAAGAGAGAACAGATGCGAGACCACCATATCGACCTGTGCGGCCAGATCGATTTTACCCGTACCGAGGCAATGCCCCTGCTGGCGCGGGATGCACATTTCAGCTTTGCGTGCAATGGCTGCGGCGACTGCTGCCGTGGCAGAGAGGACATTGTACTTTCAGGCTTTGATCTGTGGCGCATTGCAGCCCGGCTGCGCCTGCCGCCGCAGATCGTGGCGCGGGGATATTGCCGGGCCAGCATTGGCACGGTGAGCCATTTGCCGGTGCTGCGTCTGGCCCCGGTGAAGGAGAACCGGAACAACTGCCCTTTCCTTACGGGAGACCACTGCGCCATCCACGATGCCGAACCGCTGGTGTGTGCTCTGTACCCGCTGGCGCAGGAGATCAGCAGGAAAGGACAGGTGAGCTATTTTCTGCAGCCAACCGGCTGCGGCGGGCAGGTGATCGAGGCAAGGGTGGAGGATTATCTTGCTCGTTACGATGTCCCGGCCCGGGAACAGACCGATGTGCGCTGGGCGCAGACCTGCATGACACTGGAAGACACGGTGGAACAGCTGGGTGCGCAGCTCAGCCCGGTGCTGGTGCGCCGGATGCAGGACAAGCTCTGGCAGGCGCTGTATTTTGGCTACGACTATGCCGCACCGTTCTTGCCGCAGCTGGAGAAAAACCTGCACTGGCTGGATGCTGAATTTGCAAAACTGACAGAATATCAGCAAAAGCGGAATAACGCATCAAAATAATCAATCGATATATTTGATACAATCGATAATAAAGGCCGTTTTAGGGCAAAAGTGAGTTGTTTTACCGTGAAATGTGTGATATACTTCACGAGTGTAAAGCGAGACTGTACGAGCCTTGCATACAAAACATAGCTTTCCGGTGCGGTACCTGTAGGCCGCACACGCAAAGAGATAGAGGAGATAAACATTATGCGTAAAATCACTCGTCGTTCGTTTCTGGCTGCTGCCGCTGCCTGCGGCGCAGCTGCTGCCCTGACTGCCTGCGGCGGTTCTTCTGCATCTTCTGCAGCTGCTTCTTCCGCTGCGCCTGCATCCTCCGCTGCTGCTTCTGCTGCAGCCGATGGCCAGAAGTTCACGATCGGCATCTGCCAGTTGGTGCAGCATGCCGCTCTGGATGCCGCTACGCAGGGCTTTGAGGATGCTCTGACTGCTTCCTTCGGCGAGAACGTCACCTTCGATTTCCAGAATGCACAGGGCGATTCCGCTACCTGCGCTACCATCACCAACGGCTTCGTTTCCTCTGGTGTGGATCTGATCATGGCCAATGCTACGCCCGCTCTGCAGGCTGCACAGTCTGCTACCGACAGCATTCCGGTGCTGGGCACCTCTGTTACCGAGTACGGTGTGGCTCTGGGCCTGACCGATTTCGACGGCACCGTGGGTGGCAACATTTCCGGCACCTCCGATTTGGCCCCGCTGGATCAGCAGGCTGAGATGATCGTGGAGTGGATGCCGGAGGCCAAGAAGGTTGGCCTGCTGTACTGCTCTGCTGAGGCCAACAGCCAGTATCAGGTGGATGAGGTTCAGAAGTATCTGGAGGAAAAGGGTGTCACCGTTACTCAGTATGCTTTCTCTGATTCCAACGACCTGTCCTCTGTCTGCCAGAAGGCTGCCGACGAGAACGACGCACTGTATGTGCCCACTGATAACACTGTTGCTGCAAACACCGGCATTGTGGACGGCATCTGCCGCCCGGCCAAGAAGCCCGTGTTCGCTGGCGAAGAGGGCATCTGCGCCGGCTGCGGCGTGGCTACCCTTTCCATCAGCTACTACGATCTGGGCTACACCACTGGTGAGATGGCAGTGAAGATCCTGAACGGTGAGGCTGATATCTCCACCATGCCCATCGAGTACACCGATGTGACCAAGAAGTACAACAAGACGATCTGCGACGATCTGGGCCTGACCGTTCCCGACGGCTACGAGGAGATCGAGGGCTAAAATACTCCGGGAAACCAAACAGAAAATCAGCGGAGAAGGGTAAAAAGTGCTCTTCTCCGCTTTCCCGTATCAAACGGGAAGAAAAAAGTGTAACGTTTAGGAGGAATTGTTTTGGAAATCATTGCAAGACTGGCAAACCTGCCGGGCGCTTTGCCGGGTGCCTGTGCACAGGGCCTTATCTGGGGTATCATGGCCATTGGCGTGTACCTGACCTACCGTATTCTGGATGTGGCCGATCTGACCGTGGACGGCTCCTTTGGCACCGGCGGTGCAGTGTGCGTCATGTGCCTGCTGTCCGGCCAGAACGTCTGGGTCTCCCTGCTCATGGCGCTGCTGGCAGGCCTGCTGTCAGGCTTCGTCACCGGCGTCCTGCACACATTTATGGGCATTCCGGCCATCCTTGCCGGCATCCTGACCCAGCTTTCGCTGTATTCCATCAACCTCAAAATCATGGGCAAGGCCAATCAGGCTATCAACGTGGACAAGTACAACCTGCTGATCTCCCTGCGCTGGGTCAAGGAGTTCGCTCTCCACAACCCTATCGTTATGATCATCATTGTCACAGCGGTGCTGATCGGCATTCTGTACTGGTTCTTCGGCACCGAGCTGGGCTGTGCCATCCGTGCCACCGGCTCTAACCCCGCCATGTCCCGTGCGCAGGGCATCAACACCAACTTCAATATCGTGCTGGGTCTGGCTGTGTCCAACGGTCTGGTGGCGCTGTCTGGCGCTCTGCTGAGCCAGTATCAGGGCTTTGCAGATGTCGGCATGGGCCGTGGCGCCATCGTCATTGGTCTGGCTGCTGTCATCATTGGCGAGGCACTGTTCAGCCGCATCTTCCACAACTTTGCACTCAAGATGGTTTCTGTCTCTCTGGGTGCCATCATCTACTACATTGTGATCCAGCTGGTGCTGACGCTGGGTTTCGATGCCAACCTGCTCAAGCTGCTGAGCGCTTCTGTGGTGGCTGTTTTCCTTGCCGTGCCGTACTGGAAGGGCAAGTACTTCTCGAAGCCGGTGAAGAAGGCAAAGGAGGATGCAAAAAATGCTTGAGATCCAGAATGTTTCCAAGACCTTTAACGCTGGCACGGTCAACCAGAAAACTGCCCTGAACGGCCTGAACCTGAAGCTGAACGAGGGCGATTTCGTTACCGTGATCGGCGGCAACGGTGCAGGCAAATCCACCATGCTGAACGCAGTTGCCGGTGTGTGGCCGGTGGACGAAGGCAAGATCATTATTGACGGTGTGGATGTGACCCGCCTGAGCGAGCATCAGCGTGCCGCTTACATCGGCCGCGTGTTTCAGGACCCCATGACCGGCACTGCTGCCACCATGCAGATCGAAGAGAACCTTGCCCTGGCTGCACGCCGCGGCAAGCCCCGCACCCTGCGCATTGGCATTACCAAGGCAGAGCGCGAGCAGTACCGTGAACTGCTCAAGACGCTGGATCTGGGTCTGGAAGACCGCCTGACGGCCCGTGTGGGCCTGCTTTCCGGCGGCCAGCGTCAGGCACTGACCCTGCTGATGGCTACCATGAACAAGCCCAAGCTCCTGCTGCTGGACGAGCACACCGCTGCGCTGGACCCCAAGACCGCGCTCAAGGTGCTGACCCTCTCGGCCAAAATCGTGGAGGAAAACCATCTCACCACCATGATGATCACCCACAACATGAAGGATGCCATTAAGTATGGCAACCGCCTGATCATGATGTACGAAGGCCATATCATCTATGATGTTTCCGGTGAGGAAAAGAAGAACTTGCACGTCTCCGACCTGCTGGCAAAGTTCCAGATCGCCAGCGGCGGCGAGTTTGCAAATGACCGCATGATTCTGTCCTGATAAATTACAAGGTTAAAATGCAAAGCGCCTGTCCCGGAAAAAACCGGGACGGGCGCTTTTTATGTATGTTTACCAATTCAAGAGCAAGGCGGTTAACTGGAGTTTTTGAGAGATGATTTTCTTTACATCTTTTGAAGAATGCGGGGCACCGTCCTGAATTGCAAAGAGGAACAGCGAGTAAAGTTCATTATATTTTGGAATAGCCATTTTTTCAAACCTCACACCTTGGAAAGGCTCAGCACACATTCGGTATGACTTTTGTTGTCCAAACGCAGATCAATGTCGTTTTCGACGATAGGCAGTCTGAATTTGATGGATTTGAGCCACTGACCGTTGGGCTGACGCTCCGGGTAGATCTGAATTTCAGAAATCAGATGTTCCATCAGCTTTTTGCGTTCAAGGGGATTCATCACATTGTAGAGCCTTTCAAAGCAGATGAGAACTTTGTAAATGTTATCGCCCGTGATTTTATCCGCTTCGATAGCCTGCTTCTTTGCCCGGGCATCCATCAGGTTGTTTTCGGCTTCCTCGATTTTATCGTACATCCTGTAAAGCCGCTCGTCAAGGTCAGATTTGCGGATGATGTAGTGGCGGTCATCCGGATCAAGTGTGTCGATTTCCTCCATGATTTTGGACTTGATGGAATAATACTGCCGCAACTGCTTTTCAGCGGCAGCAATTTCCTGTTCAATGGCAATGGTGTCTACTTTGCTGTTGATCTTCTCCTGCATCATGGCGGCAAACTTTGGATTGCTGACCAGTTTGATGATAACCTCCACCACGGCGTTGTCCAGAACTTCTTCCTGAATTTGCTTGTTGAAATCGCATTTTTGCCCACGTTGCATCTTGCGGTGCTTGCAACTGTAATAAGAGAAAGATTTATAGGGTGTGCCATCTTTCTTTCGTTTGGTGCATTTGTTGCTGTACATTCCAGCACCGCAAATGGGGCACTTGACAAGGGCGGATAATAAATGCGCCTGTTCCGTCTTGCTGCGGTTGACTGGTTCGTATCGTTTGGACTGCGCCAACAGCTTGACCTGTGCGGCGTTCCACAATTCTTCCGATACGATGCCCTCGTGCAGGCCGTCCACCAGTAAATAATTCTCCTGTGGAACCTGATGATATTCGTTCCGGGTGCCGTGAATCTTTTCGAGTTTGCGGCGACCAAAGGCGATTTTTCCGCAGTAGACGGGGTTCTTCAGGATGGCACGAATCAACGTTGCGCTGAAAAGGGGAGAGGTGCCATTTTGACGAGCAAGTTTCTGAAAGCCGTGGGTCTCCAGATATTTGGAAAGACCATTTGCACCTGTGTCCGTGTTTACATATTGCTCAAAAATCGTGCGAATGGCAGGGGCTTCATCCTCATTGATTTGCAGCACACCGTCAACCAAACGATAGCCATAAGGCGCAAAACCGCCGTTCCAGCGACCTTCCCTTGCTTTCTGGATACGACCTTCCATGGTTTGGACACGGATGTTCTCACGCTCGATCTCAGCGACAGCAGACAAAACGGAAATCATCAGCTTGCCAGCGTCTTTAGAAGAATCAATGCCGTCCTCCACGCAAATCAGGTTCACACCAAAATCCTGCATTACCTGCAAGGTAGACAGTACATCGGCAGCATTGCGGCCAAAACGGGAGAGCTTGAACACCAGCACATAGGCAACGCCATCCTTGCCGGATTTGATGTCCTCCATCATCCGGCAGAAAGAAGCACGGCCTTCAATGGATTTACCCGATTTGCCTGCATCCTCGTATTCGCCGACGATCTGGTAGTCGTTGAAGTCTGCATAGGCTTTCATGCGAGCTTTCTGTGCATCCAGCGAGTATCCATCAATCTGCATGGTCGTGGAAACACGGGTGTAAATGTAAACCTTTGTCTTTTCCTGTGACATAAAAACCTCACAAAACAATTATTTCTTGTCTGCTTTCTGCTCCAGAAACTTAATGGAATCCAGATAATCCTGCTCCACATCGCTGAGGGTTTTAGCCTTATATTTCCGATATTCGGTAGTAGCTTTGTCCACTGCCTGCTTGTGGGTCACACTGCCATTGCCAACAAGCAGCTGCTCGCCGCTCATAGTCAGAATACGGTCAAGGTGGTTTGCCCAATCCTGCATTGTCATGGGCTGTTCACGTTCTGCCTGACGCTCAGCAAAATCCAGATAACCGGAAACCAACTGCCCCATAGCACGAAGCTCTTTCTCGTTCAGATAGTTTTTGGCAATAGTAGCTTCTCGTAAAGTGGGCTGGTTTCCTGCAAAAGTGGTCAGACCCATAAATTCCTTTTCGGCATCTACACGATTGTAAATGACCTCAGCGGCAGTCTGACCGTGGATGGCATAATGAATTTTATTCTGGACTTTTTTGAAGAACTGGACGGAGATTTCTGCTTTTGGGTCGTAGTCAATGCTGGTTGCATAGATTTCCAGAATCTGACGATAAAACACTTTTTCGGAAGCACGGATGTCACGGATGCGTTCTAACAGCTCTTTGAAATATCCACCGCCGCCCAGATTTTTCAGGCGTTCGTCATCCAGCGCAAATCCCTTGCGCATATATTCCTTCAGGATGCCAGTTGCCCAGATACGGAACTGTGTGCCTCGTTTGGATTTGACACGATAGCCAACAGAAATAATGACGTCAAGATTGTAGAATTCGACCTGATAGGTCTTTCCGTCTGCGGCAGTTGTTGCAAATTTTGCAACAACTGAATCTCGTTCAAGCTCACCCTCTGCAAAAATGTTTTTGATGTGACGGGAAATTGTGGATTTGTCACGTTGGAACAACTCACCCATCTGGTCAATGGAAAGCCAGACGGTGTCACCGTCAAAGGTAGTATCAATTTTGGTCAGGCCATCTTCTGTGGTGTAAATGAGGATGGAATTTTTGGGAGAGTCATCTGGACGATTCATTTTAAGTACCTCGTTCCGTGTATGTAGTACAGTGGAGAGGAAGACCCTACCACTGTGTTGGGACAAGTATTACAAGAATATTATATCATGCTGCAATGGTGGTATCAACAGCATCTTGTTGATTTTCGTTGTTTGATAAGGATTCTGCTTTGTCTATTTCCAAGACAGATGCGTACTTCTCAATCACATCAGCTAGAAAGGTTGCGAATGCGCTCCATTCATCGAGTGTGGGCGTAGAGCAGTCCAAAGAGGAAGGGCCGGTTTCTGTACGGTGGCAATTATTCAATAGGCAGCTCCATTTCCTTGTAGCTGGATGACTTTTGCACCCGGCAATTTTTGTTTTCCGACATTTTCGTTTTATCCGATCAAAAGTTTCAGTCGTTCCAGCTTTTCCTGTGCGTTCTCCTTCCGTAAGCTGACCCCAATGCAGTAAATCGGAACGCACATTTCCAGCAGGCGGTCATAGATGCGGGCATGGGCGGTATGTCCATCCACAATATAGCCGTTCCATGTGATGATCGGATTCAGTACACGTTCCTCCTTGAGGATGTTCATTTCCGGTTGGTGGGTTTCCTCAAACGACGGAGGGTTGATTTGATTCTGGAACTCCGGGTCGATTTTAAGCTGGCTCAGTTTTGTCATAGGCAAACCATCCTTTCTGAAATGAAATAGAATATCATTGTTCTTACGCCGTTCTCTCTGCATGGTGTTCCTGCCCCTTTCCAGCGGCGTTTTCCGGCTCACTCTTGCGAGATCATCGCCGGGTATTCCATGCAGACGGTCATGTGGTTTTCAAGGTTCGATGAAGGCTCTGAAATTAGAATAACACATTCATAGAAGATTTTTTAGGAGGTCGTACCTCCGGTTTTTGATTATAAAAAAGCGGAAGTAGTGCTTCCGGTTTTCTGCTGCAAACCATTGAAAAATTGTATCACATCGTAAATTTTATTTTTAGGAACTGGTAGTTCCGGAACTATTGGTTCTGGTTTTGCGTATCAACGTAATTTCAAATTTTGGGTGCCGTTCTCTCTGCACGGACTTCCTGCCCCCTTCCAGCGGCGTTTTCCGGCTCTCCCTTGCGGGGTCATGGCCGGGTATTCCATGCAGACGGTCATTCGGTTCTCAAGGTTCGATGAAGGTTTGTAGAAAGCCTATCACAATCAAATAAGTATTTTTAGGACGTATCAGGTCCGGTTCTTGTGAACGGCTCTGGATAGAGCATACCATAAAATTGCTCGATTTTTTAGGAAGTGATACTTCCACTTTTTGCCTTCAAAACCGGAAGTAATAGTTCCGGTTTGATGCAATATTGAATGAATCAACGCCGATTTTCATAGAACAAATTTTTCTCCAAGAAAATTTGCTTATTCAGCGACCGTTAAGGTGCGGAACTAGCGCATTCTTGTGCTAATATCTGCTTGCTGCGGTTGCAAACTCGAAAATTTTTGTGCAGAAAAATAACCGTCCGCTTCAAGTTGAACTTGAAAACGGACGGTCTGATTTGCAAAATGATTTTCAAATTTGGGAAGCACGTTGAGAGGCTTCATAGCATCCGCAAGCAATGCAGATGTATATACATCTGCTTATTTTGCTTTGCAAAATACTTGTTGGGAACACTCAAACCCCTGAACTGCATCCCGTGGATGCAGGCTGTTTTAAGAAAATAAAAAGGGAAAACTGTTTTACTTTTTGCGGAATTCTCCATATAGCCACTCTGCCAGAGCTGACATAATAGCCTTGTACTTGCTGGTATCCTCAAACAAGGAAGAGAAGGTGTCCTGCGCTTCGAGATAGCTGTCCTGTGCGGCAGTATCAAAGGCTTTGGGGAAGATGCTCTCGGTAAAGATCTGCGGGTCGGAGCTGCGCGCCAGCTTTGCCAGCTTCGGGTCGGCCAGCAGACGGTCATGCAGGGCAGTAAGCAGCACCCGGTCGGCGTTGGTGAACTCGCCCTTGAACTTCTCGTTGATCTTCAAAATGATCTCGTCCAGTGGCTCCTTGGGGTCGTGGCCGAGAGCACCCTTCTGGGTGACCGGCTCGTAGACGCCCTTGGCGTGTTCCAGCTCGATGGCACCGGCAAAGGTCTTTTGCAGCTTGTAATACTCCAGCTGCAATTTGCCTTCCAGATCCAGCGGAGAGACCTCGTCCGGCGGCAGCAGCTTGAGCAGGTAGGCACAGAATACGTTCTCCTTGTGCAGCTCTTCATCGAACATCCGCGCCACCTGTGAAACGTAGCCGTACCACTTGACAAGACTGCGCAGCAGGCGGCGGAACTGGTACCGCTCGGCCTGCGTTTTCTGGTTGTAGCGGTCCGCCACGGGCTTCAAAACGCTGCTCATGCGGCCCACGGCGTTTTTATCCTGCTTGGTGCTGCGGAAATACTCCTTGGCAAAGGCTTCCACGTCTGCATCGGAATAGACGGCAAAGCTCCGCAGCTCCTTCTGGGTCTTGTAAATGAGGTCGGTGTTGACCTCCTGCTCCAGAAAAGTCTCCTGATAAAAGGGCTGAAATGCCTCCCGGATGTCCTCTGCTTTGTTCACAAAATCCAGCACAAAGGTGTCAGTTTTGCCGGGGCAGGTGCGGTTCAGGCGGGAGAGGGTCTGCACCGCCTTGACGCCCTTCAGCTTTTTGTCCACGATCATGGTGTGGAGCAGCGGTTCGTCAAAACCGGTCTGGTATTTTTCTGCCACGATGAGCACATTGAAGTTGTTGTGAAACTCCTTTTTGGTCTGGCTCTCTGCAATGTGACTGCCGTCGGCACGGACGTTCAGGGACTGCTCTGTGTACTCCACGCCGACGTCCGGTACGGCACCGGAAAATGCCGCTAAGATCTGTACATCGTCATAGCCTTGCTCCGCAATATAGCGCTTGACCTCGTGGAAGTACCGCACCGCCGCCAATCGGCCAATCGGGAGGAGGTGACTACCATCATCTTGCCCCGCCCGCCGATCTTGTGGCTGGTGGTCTCCCGGAAGGTCTCTACAATGATCTTTGCCTTCTGGCTGATGTTGTAGGGGTGCAGCTCCTCGTACTTGCGGATGAGCTTCGCCGCCCGGCTGGCAGGCAGGTCGGGGTTGTCCGGGATGGTCTTGGCGATCTTGAAGCAGGTGGAATAGGTCATGTAGTTTTGCAGCACATCCAGAATGAACCCTTCTTCAATGGCCTGCCGCATACTGTAAATGTGGAAGGGGTGGTGGCTGCCGTCCGGGTATTCGGTGCCGAACAGCTCCAGAGTGGCGGCTTTTGGGGTGGCGGTAAAGGCAAAGAAGGACAGGTTCTTGTGCCGCCCGTGGGAGGTCAGTTCCTTCACCAGTGCATCCTCCGGGTCGATCTCGTCCTCCGCTTTGCCTTCCAGCTCGGCATATTCCCGCAGTGCGTCTTCGGTGTCGGCAAGGGCGGCTTTCAGCTTCAAAGCAGAGGTGCCGGTCTGGGAGGAATGCGCTTCATCGATGATGACGGCATAGTTCTTCCCGGCGGTCTTGTTCACCTCAGTATAGATGACCGGGAACTTTTGCAGCGTGGTAATGATGATGCGTGCGCCATTGTTGATGGCATCCCGCAGGTCGCCGGAGTTTTTGTCCTCGCCGATGGCCTCCACCGCACCCAGCGTATGGTCGAAGCCGGAGATGGTCTCCTGCAGCTGTGCGTCCAGCACGGTGCGGTCAGTCACCACGATGACGCTGGCAAACACCGGCTTGTTCTCGGTGTTGAACAGGGAAGCCAGCCGGTACGCCGTCCAAGCAATGGAGTTGGACTTGCCCGACCCGGCGCTGTGCTGGATGAGATAGTGCTGCCCGGCACCCTTTTGCCGCACATCTGCCACCAGCTTGCGCACCACGTCCAGCTGGTGGTACCGGGGAAAGATCAGGGTCTTGCCGTCCTGCAGGCTCATAAACTTTTGCAGGATGTCCATCATGCTGTCCTTCTGGAACACTTCTTCCCAGAGGTAGGCGGTAAGGTAGCCGCTGGGGTTGGGCGGATTGCCTGCGCCGCCGTCCCGTCCGGCACCGTTAGAGCCCTGATTGAAGGGCAGAAAGCGGGTGTCCTTGCCCGCCAGCCGGGTGGCCATCCACACCTCGGTCAGGTCTACGCAAAAGTAGCCCAGAATGCGCTTGTTGAACTGGAAACACACCTCCCGGGGGTCCCGGTCGTGCATCCACTGCTGCTTGGCGTTCTCCACGGTCTGCCCGGTGAACTGGTTCTTCAGCTCAAAGGCGAATACCGGGATGCCGTTTACTGCCAGCACCATGTCCACCGAGTTGTGGGTGGTGTCGGAGTAGAACCACTGCCGGTTGCAGGTGACCTCGTTTTGGGCGTAGCGCTGGGCGTCCTTCTGGTTCAGCGCGGACTCCGGCTGAAAATAGCACACCCGGAACCGCCGTCCCCGGTGCTTGAACCCATACCGCAGCACCGAAAGCAGCCCATCCGCATCGCAGGCATTGTTAAAGGCAGTGCAGAACTTCCGCACCGGGTTTACCGGGTTCTGCTTTTCAAAAAATGCCCACTCGTTGGGCTGGGTCTTTTGCACAAAGCGAATCAGGGTATCCACAAACAGCCCCAGTTTGGGGTCGTAGCAATCCCCGTTTCGGGTGTAGCCCCCGGCAGGGGAGAGCAGCGCCGCCGCAATGTCCGATTCAAACTGCTTTTCGGTGGTAATGAGGGGCATGGTTAGATTCCTTCCTTAGTCGTTCGAAAATTGGTCTTTGATACCCTTGCATACAATGTCAATACTGTCGCTGAAGAGGCTGTACTCGGTGATTCCCAGAGTCTTTAGTTCTTTTAGAACAGCTTTCTTTTGCTGATTGGAAATGATGATTTTTCCGGCTACAGATTCATCATTTTCATCAATTGGAGCAAGGGTATCAGAAAAACACTTTTCATCATTGGCATCATGGGTAATCTTGTTCGGGAATAAGATATAACGCCCTTGTTGAATCTGTTGTCTTAGAGTAAAAGCTGGTGCATTTACAAAAAGAGGACCACGAAGGTGTTTGTCAACATAATCAGGTTTGGAGTTTTTATGATCTCCGTGAGCAGCGGAAGTGGATTTCCAATAAGACTGCTTTAGCATGGCGTCAAAGAAATCTTCAAGACGAACAGTATGAAGATTGTTAAAGTTTAAAATATAGGCACTATCCGCAACGGCGTTTAGGATAGCGTGATTTGAAACGCGTTTCGATTTATCACAGAATACGTAAACGACACCATCCTTGTTGGTGCTATTACGAGTGGGCTGACAGGCAAAATACAATGCAACAAGAGCACTCTCTGTTACGTCGAGAAGACGAGTCGGCACGCCATAGTGCTGGAGCAAAGCAAGCGTTTCGAGAGGAAGCATGGCGTTTGTGAAAACATCGGGTTTCTTATATTTCGCAAGGGCAATTAAATCGCGTTCGTGTTTTAAAAAGTTGGAGTTTCTACCTAGAGAAGGAAGTAGTTGGTAGTCTACACTGGACTGTCCGCGAAACAAAAACTCTGCATCTGGAGCAGATGCCTGCATGATTTTCTTGATTTCAGTAACATAAGTACTGGCAGCGCCTATACGAACAGTCCTTTTAGGATCAAGCATTATAGTCCCTCCTTTTTATTGGAACATCTGAAAAACACCGACTATAACTCTATTTTACACCTCCCTTTTCCCCGTTACAACCTCATAAATCAAACTTTTCTTATAGTTTTCCAGTTCTTTCACCAGCTGCTCCTTCTTTGCAATCAGTCCGTCGATCTCAGCGCATTTGCTCTCCAAGTAATTCTCGATTTCACATTGTTCGTTTACGTTAAGAGTTACGGGAATAAAAGTTTCTTTTACGCGGTCGATATTTAAATTGAGTTGAGTGCTTTTAATAGCTGTACGGATAAACTCATCCTTCATAGCAGAAAAAACATAAAAGAGATAGAGTGTTCGGATGTTCTTGTTGGGGACAAAGCCAACGACGCTGTCCGGAAAATAAGCATCAAAATTCAAAATTGCAACATCGCCAACATTTGCGGCAATTGTCATAGTCAGTGTGCCTTTTGGAAACTCTTTGCTGACTGATTTTCCAAGTTCGTTGAGCGTTTGGCTGTAAGAAACGATATATTTTGTAGCATTTGCTACATCACCCGTTTGAATAAAAGGATATTTGCCATTGTAATATCGTTCATCATTTCGAGGACGATGGTTGAAGAGTCCACGAGAAATAGACGTAGCATATTTGATTTTTTCGCATACCCATTCTTTCGGAATCTCCCCAATCCACTCAACGCCGCTATCCTTCATCTCCCGCTCACCACGCACGCCTTTGGTAACGGCCTGCGTAATAACTGCCTGTTTGAGTTTTTTGTATTCCTCAATGCTGGTGATGGTTTTACTAAGTAGTGAATTGGTTTCAGAAGTTAATGAATCTAAATGAGCGATGACTTTATTTTGGTCAATGAGGGAAGGTAAGAGAATGACCGTATCACCAATCTTGTCGATATTTAAGTTTTTTACAACACCGCCATCAACCTGTTGTTCGAACTGAATTTTTGCAAGTGGAGAAGTAAGGAAATAATATAAGAACTCTTTGTCAATTTTTTTGAAGTCTGAAAAAAAAGCAACCCAGCCATCGTGAATACATCCATCAATGTCTAAAATATATGGTTCTCCAAAACTCATGGAATTGGTTAAAATTAAACTTCCACGCTTTATAAAACGGCTTTTTGAAATACCGGAAGCAATAAGTTTTCGGCTAGTATGAGTTATATACTTGCTGCCTTTTTCAGTGTCACTTATACGAATCCAATTTACATCATTATCGTTGTCAGACATATATGCTTCAATAGGACGAGGAGAACCGCCACGAACAATAGAGACTATATTTTTGAGCTTAGCAACTTCCCACCCCTCTGGAATCTCCCCGATCCATTCAATGCCGCTGTCTTTCATTTTACGCATTTTCTGCACCATACTTTCCGTATTCAGAAACTAGATAGTTGACAATTGCACTACAGGTGACCATCATGAGTTTGGCTTCTTCAAAAGTAACGGTGCTTTCGACTTCACCTTCGCCATGGCGAACACCGCCCTGATCACAAGCGTATCCATACAGTTTGCTGATACCTTCTCTAAGACTGGAATGAATTTTAAGGCCATGTTCTTCTAAGTGCTTTACCGCTTTTCCTAGGGTGGCGCCATTGTCAGAACCCACGATTGTTTCGCATACAGATTCTACAGCACTAATACTTTCCTTGACACAATTTTTGTAATCGGGATGCTCACGATTAGAAAGAAAACCAAGTGCTTTTTGAAGCTGGATTCGTGCACCCTCAAAAGGTGTCTGACAGGCTTCTTCAATTTCCTGCATTTCGATTTTATCAGTTATAGGAACAATTTTGCCAGCGACAAAACGATAACCAACATACTCTTTCTCAAACAGATCGTTAAACCACTTTTGAAAGATGTTAAAACATTTGTGGGTGGCGATTGATAGCCAGTAACAAATATACCAAAGCAAATCTAGGACTTCGTTATATGGGGCTTCCATTATAACTTTTTCAATACGAGAGTAAAGATTTTCCCAATTATACTGATGACCTACGGGAAGATGGTTATTATCTGTAAAAACATTTTGTATTAAATCCTTGCAGAAAACGGTAGAAAGGTTTTGATTAGATGAGCCATAGCGGAGGTTACGCATCTCAGTTTCGTGTTCAAATGTAATTTGAAGAAAATCGTAAAGTCTATTACTGATGAATGTGCGGGTTCGATTATCAAATTCAGAGGTCTGCGGTTGAGTGTTACATGGATTGAATCCCATATCTTCGCTGAATCCACCGCGGACTTTAATCATGCTTTTGCGTTCGGCTTTAGCCATCTTAAAATCCTTTCTATAGACTTGTACAAAAACGAACAAGTTGGAATTTTTAACAATCTGGGAGGACTTCACCCCTCCTTATGAAACAGCTCTGCCAGCCCGGCGGAGATATCCTGTTCCAGTGCGGTGATGCGCGCCACGATATCCTCCACGGCTTCCGGTGCCTGATACTCGTAGAAATAGCGGGTCATGGGGATCTCGTAGCCCACCTTGGTCTTGCTGTGGTCGATCCATGCGTCGGGGGCGTAGGGCAGAACTTCCCGGGCAAAGTAGGCGTCAATATCCTGCACCAGCGGTACGTTTTCGGTGTCACGCAGGCTGGTGTCCGGCACAGGCTTGCCACGCTTCAGGATAACGTTGCCCGCCTCGTCCCGCTGGGGGCGCTCCACCACGATCTTGTTGTAGCCGAACTCCACGCTCTCGAACACCTTGCTCTCGCAGTAGATGCCGTTTTTGTCGCCGTACACCTTGCCGTTGGCAAACTCGCCGTAGGCGGTGACGATCAGCTCCCGGCAGGCATCGGTGATGTCGTTGCGCTTGGTGCCGATGCTCTTGCGGCGTGGCTCGAAGCAGTGGCTGGCGTCAATGAGCTGCACCTTGCCCGCACGGTGGGCGGGCTTATCCTTGCTGAGCACCCAGATGTAGGTGGAGATGCCGGTGTTCATGAACATATCGGTGGAAAGCTGGATGATGCAGTCCAGCCAGTCGTTTTCCAGAATATACTGCCGGATGTTGCTGGGCCCGCTGCCGGCATCGCCGCTGAACAGGGGAGAGCCGTTCTGGATAATGGCCATCTTGCCCTTGTTTGACAGCTTGGCAAGGCCGTTCAGCACAAAAAGCTGCTGACCATCGCTGATCTTGGGCAGACCGGGGGCAAAACGCCCCATCTCGCCCCGGGCGGCTTCGGCTTCCACCGCCTTCTGCTCCCGCTTCCAGTCAATGCCGAATGGAGGGTTGGAGATGATGTACTGGAAGGTGAACCCGGGAAACTGATCTTCCGACAGAGTATCACCGAACCGCATATTGTTGGGGTCGCCGCCCCGGATCATCATGTCCGCCTTGGCGATGGCAAAGGTGGAGGGGTTGAACTCCTGCCCAAAGCAGGTCACCTCAATGTCACTGTTCAGCTCGTGGATACGCTCCTCCATGCAGCTGAGCATCTGGCTGGTGCCCATGGCCATATCGTAAACGGTCATGCTGCTGGTGTCGAGGTCGGCTTCGGACAGTAGCAGGTCGGTCATCAGGTAGATGATGTCCCGGCTGGTGAAGTGGGCTCCGGCTTCCTCGCCAAAGCTCTCGGAGAACCGCCGCACCAGGTCCTCGAAGATGTAGCCGCAGTCCACGGCGCTGATCTTGTCCGGGCCGAGATAGCCCTTCTCGGAGCCGAACTCCTTGATAACGAGGTAGAGGGTGTTGCTCTCCACCATCCGCTTGATGATGTTGTCAAAGTCGAACTTTGCCAGCACGTCCTGTGCGTTGGCAGAAAAGCCGGACAGGTAATCCCGGAAGTTGGACTCAATGTTGTCCGGGTCTGCCAGCAGGGTCTCGAAGGTGAAGCGGCTGGTGTTATAGAACTGGTAGCCGGAGGCCTTCTGCAAAAAGCCGTCGATGACCTGCAGCTTTTTCACCTTTTCGTAGGTGTCCAGCACCGCCTGATGGGTGGGCAGCAGGCAGTCGTGGAACCGCTTCACCACGGTCATGGGCAGAATGACCAGACCGTACTCGTGAGGCTTGAACGGCCCCCGCAGCATATCGGCTACGTTCCAGATCATGGCGGCTTTTTCGGCAATGTTGGCACCTACGGCGGTGATCTTATCGTTTGGAATACGTTGCTCCTTGTTTTTGTGATAGGTGGACATCCTGATTTTACAACAATGGGTGTCCTATAAAGTGGACGGAAGATTGCTTTTCCTGAAAAATGATGCTTGCATCTATTGTACCACGACAAAAGTGGAAACACCATATTCCGGCAAAAGAAAATGCCCGCCTGAAAACCAGACGGACATCTTTATCAAATCATCTTACGACCCCTCCGATGAACACCGCAAGGAACAGCAGAAGTTGACCCACGCCGAACAGGACGAAATACACAACTACGAAGAATATTTGTGGTGAAAACGAAACAAGAACAGCCGCACAGCGAGACCGTGAGAGGTGGTCGCTGTGCGGCTGTTCTTATAAACAGTTTGATTTTTACTTCTTATTTTCCCCGGGCTTCTGCAAGATTGTCAAAATAGTTGGATTCTAGCTTCTCATAGGTAGCAGTTTTATCAATAATCGCTTTCACCAGCTGATCAAGTTCACTACCCTCCGAGTAGTCAGCCGGAGCAAAGTGCTTGATGCGATTATCTTGAATCATCTTAAAGACTTTCTGCTTGTCCATCGTAGAGGGATTATAAACTCCAATAGAATGTCCTCCAGACGAATTCACAAGTTTCATGCAGGGAATGTCTGTATCGCTATCCCCAATATAAACAATATTGCGGAAGGGAACGCGCATTTGCTCTGGTGGAAAATAATCATTTACTGCTGGATCGTTGATGTCCAATGCTCCTTTTTCAATGCGGAACAGGAACTGAGTTTTGCTTGTGTAATTGATGACTTGTGCAGGCCATTTGGCAACACCACGTTCGTTGTAATAAAACGAGCTTGCGTATATTTTTTCGAACGCGCCATTTTTTGCCATGGGGGTTCCTTCTATCATTTCCTTTAGTCCAGAGGAAATGATATAGTGCTCTACAATGACACCATGTACTTTTCCATAAGCTCGGATGCGTTCAAACCACGTTTCTACACCGTTAAAGAATTTTACTTTTGCGCCATATGCAGCGAGAGTCTTTTTTGTGAAAGGTAAATTCCCTTCCGCCTCTGTCATCATAGTATACATATAGGCCAGATTTGTATCCATGTCATTATCTTGGGCCATCTTATTGGATTTGTCCCAAAATGTTTTGACATCATAGCCGACAGACTGAATGTATCCCTGAGCTTGCATATCGTCGGGCGACAAGGTTTTATCAAAGTCATAACAGATGGCTAACACCGGAATTTTTTCTTTTTGTTTGCGTATAAAATCCATAATATCGCCTCCAAACGATAAATTCTATCTTAAATAGTACTTGGTTTGTTGTATGTTGTCAAATGCTTTCAACGAAATTATTTTGTGTAATAAAAATCCCACGATTTGCAAAGCGGTCAAGTGTTTGTAAATCGTAGGATTCCTGCTTATATCATCTTAAAACACTTCAACGCTTCCACAATGGCATCCTCTTTTTCCTTCGGACACTTAGGCTGCTTCGCATTTTCGTTTTTTGCTTTATGGTAATTCTCTCGCTCAATAATGCCGTGTTTCTGCTTCACCTGTGCGATATAGAGATTGGAGACCTTGAGTTGATAGTGTTCCCACACATAATCCCGAATCTCGTTGTAAGTCGCCTTGCTTTCCGCAGCAGTCACATCCAGTTCATCCATGCTGACGTCCACTTCGATGTGCCGCTCGACATTGAGTTTGGTCAAAAGGAGAACCGCTTCGCAATGCCGTGTTCTTGGAAACAGATCCACCGGCTGCACCTTCTCTGCGTGATATCCATTTTGTTCCAGCCATGCAGCATCTCTTGCGGCGGTGGCGGGGTTGCAGCTGACGTAGACCACCCGGCGGGGAGACATGCGCACGACAGCGGAAAGGGTGGCTTCGTCGCAGCCCTTGCGGGGCGGGTCCAGCATTACGATGTCCGGGTGAAGGCCCTCAGCGGCAAGGCGGGTGGCGGCCTGACCGGCATCTGCGCAGAAAAATCGGCTCTTTGCGGCCACATCTGCACCCATGCGGGCAGCGTTAGCCTTGGCGCTTTCAATGGCTTCCGGTACGATCTCCACACCGATCAGCTCACGGCAGTGCGCTGCCATGGAAAGACCAATGGTGCCCATGCCGCAGTAGAGGTCCAACAGCAGGTCGTCCGGGGTAAGCTGAGCATACTGGGCGGCAATGCCGTAAAGCTGCTCGGCAGCAAGGGTATTGACCTGATAGAAGGAAAGCGGGCCAAGCTGCACCGGAACACCGCACAGGGTGTCCTCAATATACCCCTGCCCATACAGGGTGTGGGTCTCGGTGCCAAGGATCACGTTGGTGTTTTTAGCATTTACGTTCAGCAGGATCGTGGTGATCTCTGCAAATTGAGCTTTCAGCCGGGTGCAAAGCTCTTCAGCGGAGGGCAGCTTGGCACGGGTGCAGACAAGGCAGACCATGATCTGGCCACTGTGAGCGCCGCGCCGCAGAAAGATATGACGCACAAGGCCCCTGCCGGTCTCCTCGCTGTACGGCTGGATGCCCTTTTCTGCAAAAAAAGCGCACAATGCGTTGCCGATCTCATTCAGCACGCCGGGCTGCAGACGGCAGTCCGGGCAGGGGACGATACGATGGGTGCGCCCGGCGTAGAAGCCGATACAGGGCTTACCACTTTTGTCCACGCCCACCGGGAACTGCACCTTATTGCGGTAGCGGTTCACTTCCGGCGAACCCACAATGGGCAGCACAGGCATATCCAATCCTCCGATGCGGGCAAAGGCATCTGCAACATTCTCCTGCTTGGCGCGCAGCTCGGCAGCATAGTCCAGATGCCGCAGGCTGCAGCCGCCGCAGGGGCCTGCCACGGCACAATCCACCGGGATACGGTCCGGCGAAGGAGTGAGCACCTCGTCCAGAATACCGAAGGCGTAGCGCTTGCAGTCCTTAACGATGCGCACCCGGGCTTCGTCGCCGGGGGCGGCACCGGGAATAAACACGGTCTCACCGTCTGGGCTGTGTGCTACGCCGCTGCCATCGCTGGAAAGACGCTCTACGCGCAGGGTGAGAGCTTGATTTTTCTGTAAGGGCATGAAGGGTCTCCTTTACTGGTGGTCGGGGCCGTCGGCGGGAGCATCAGCCTGCGCCGCAAAATACTTGCTGGGCGGCACGCCCTTGGCACGCTTGAATACCCGCGAGAAATAGAACTGGTCAAAGAAGCCTACCGACACCGCGACCTCGGCAATGGAAAGGTTGCCTGCGCGCAGCAGCTTGCAGGCTTCGTTGATGCGGTATTCGGTAAGATAATCGATGGGGCTTTTGCCTACGTTCAGCATGAACACGCGGTACAGGTGACTGCGGGAGACACCTACGCTTTTTGCCACATCATCAATGGAAATATCGTGTGAATAATTGAACTGGATGTACTTGATGGCGTTGAGCACATACTGGCTGGAAGAGGAAGCCGTGTGCGGTTTGCCAGCGCTGGTCTCCTTCATCAGAGAAGCGATGAAGAGATAAAGGTAGCCCACCATGGCGGCTTCATCCTGCGGCTGCAGCCCGCGGGAGGAATAAATGTTGGCCAGAGCGGCACGCATCCCATCGGGGTCGTGGGTGTGATGCACCGGCGAGTCGTCGGTGAAGGGGAGCTGCGCGGCCAGTTTGTGGGCACACGCACCGTTGAAGCCTACCCAGCTGTACTCCCAAGGCTGCTGCTCATCGGCAGTATACCGAATCAGCTGGCTTGGCCGGGCAAAAAACAGCTGACCCTGGCTCACTTCCCAGGTGCGTCCGCCCACCTCGAATACGCCCTTGCCGGAAAGTACCAGATGGATCAGGTAATGGTCGCGGATACCCGGCCCCCATGTTTGGCCCGGAGCACAGCGTTCGATGCCGCAATTGAAGATGGAAAGCTCAATATTATTGGTATAATTTTGTTTGAAGGATTGCTTATATACATCTGCCATAGCCGCGTTTCCTCCGCTCTGTCACGTTGCGGGCAGCTTTGTGCCCGATCTTTGGTATAGTATACCACACATCTGCCCGCAAATTCAACAAAAGTACATCTTATTCTTTGAACTGGGTGCCAAAATTCGCGTTTTTTCAGCGTTGGAAATTGAAAAAAGCGGTTGGATGCATTACAATAGACGTAACAAACCCATCTATCCCAAAGCAGCATATTGAGGGAGGAATCGTTATGGCAAACAGTGCGCAGCTCCGAAATGAGATCGCGGCGGGCAAATGGGACGATAAGCTCCGGGCACTGTATGGCGATGCGGCGCAGGAGATCTGCCGGCAGCGGGCACGCTACTGTGCTGCGCTGGAACAGTTTGAGCTGTACTTTGGGCCGGGCAGGCAGGTGCAGGTTTATTCGGCACCGGGCCGCGCAGAGCTGGGCGGCAACCACACCGACCACCAGCACGGTTATGGCCTTGCGGCGGCTGTCACGCTGGATCTTGTGGCCGTGGCTGCGCACAATACAGACGGCTACGTGCGGGTCAAATCCCGCGGGTTCAACAAGCTGGATGTGATCGACCTGACCGTGGAGGGGCCGCAGGAAGGGGAGAGCACCCACTCGGCCAGCCTGATCCGCGGCATTGCCGAGGGCTTCCGCGCGGCAGGCAAAGCGGTGGGCGGCTTTGATGCATACACGGCCAGTGATGTGCTGCGCGGCAGCGGCCTTTCCAGCTCTGCTGCCTTTGAAATGGGCATGGCTGCCATCTGGAACGGAGAATATGGCTGCGGTCTGGCCCCGGCGGAGCTGGCAAAGATCTGTCAGTATGCGGAGAATACCTATTTTGGCAAGCCCAGCGGCCTGCTGGATCAGCTGACCAGCGCAGTGGGCGGTATTATCTTTGCGGATTTTGCAGACCCCCAGCAGCCGGTTCTGGAAAAGATCCACGCCGACGGCCTGCTGCCGCCGGGCATGAGCCTGTGCGTTACCGATACACGCGGCAGCCACAGCGAATTGACCGGTGAGTTTGCAGCCATCCGGCAGGAGATGGAGCAGATCGCAGCGTTTCTTGGCAAAAAGGTGCTGGGACAGGTGACGGAGAGCGCATTCTGGGCAGCACTGCCTGCGCTGCGCAAAGCCTGCGGCGACCGCGCGGTGCTGCGCGCCATCCACTATTTTGAAGAGAACGCTCGCACCCTTGCCCAGAGGGACGCGCTGCAGGCCGGGCAGTTTGCTGTCTTTGCAGCGCTGGTGCTGGAAAGCGGACGCGCATCCTTTGCGCTATGCCAGAATGTCTACTGCAGCACCGATGTGCGGCATCAGGGGCTTTCGGTGGCACTGGCGCTGAGCCAGAGTATCCTGCAGGGCAGCACGGGAGCCTGGCGGATGCAGGGCGGCGGCTTTGCAGGCACCATTCAGGCGTATGTTCCCCAGAGCCTGCTGGAACGCTATCACAGCGAGATCGAGCGGGTATTCGGCAAGGGCAGCTGCTACATTCTGCGTCTGCGGGAGCAGGGGGCAGTGAAAGTGATCTGAAAACAAAAACGCATCTGCAAGATTTTGCAGATGCGTTTTTTTGCTATGCTTTATACTGCTGGGGAAGTTCAGAAAACCGGTTTCGGGCCGGGAGCGGACTGAGCCTGCTCTTTCTCTTCTTCCCGGCGCTGCTGATCCGAGATATACTGCACCATGTCCCGCTCCTCGTGGGAAAAATGGAACAGGTCTGCGATGGTATCGTAGGCGCTCACCACGAAGTTGAAGCCTGTCTTTACCACATTGAACAGCAGCATGGGCACAAAGGTGAAAGAAAGTGAGATCAATCCGCCGCTAAAGAAAAGATCGTCCAGACGCAGATTGCTGAAGAAAAGATCTAGCGCATCGCCCAGCGGCCCGCCGCCGGAAATACTGCGCAGCTCTTCTTCGGAAACAGAAATGTATGAATGCGGCATCTGAAGGTTTTTCATGGAGAAAGCTCCTTTCTGACAAGATCGTTCCGGGAATGGAATCAAACTCAGGCGGCAGCGGTTCCCTCGGCCTGAGCGGCATCAAAGCTCGGCATGGGGTTCACGATCTGATCGTAGATGCTTGTAACGGTACGAATGACGTTCATGACCTGCGAATAGACATAGACACCGGCCAGACCGGCAACGCCCACAGAAGCGATACGGCTCCAGGTGTTCATCTTATCCCAGGTGTGATAGAAGGTGCCGGACAGGCTCAGACCATTCGACAGACCGGACTGCACACGGCCTGCGATGTACCGGAAGGAATAGTTGGTCATCAGCACGAACAGGTTGATCGCTGCATTCTGGCAGAATGTAGCAAACTGATCGGTGTTGAAATAAATATCGTGATTAAAGGCTGAGCCAAGGTAGATGGACTGACCGCCATCCAGATAGGTCATTTCTTCTTCGGAGATAACGGCATAGGAAGCCGGTAAAAGCATGGTATTCTGATTGGGATGATCCATGGTGGAAGAACTCCTTTCCGTAGTGGAATCTGCACAAAGGCAGACAATAATACTATCTGAATTGTAACATAACTGTGTCCAAATAACAAGAGCAGAGATGCGCAAAATCATGATACATTTGTGAATAAACTGTTACAGAAAGGCGGCAAAATCACGGATGTCAGCCCAAAAATGCGCAATATGTCCATAATCTGGTCCTGAAAAAATGTTCTGTAGAAAAAACAAAAGCGCCTGCACATTCCGGGTGCAGACGCTTTTACGAGGAGAAAATGATCGGGGAATTACTGTGCCCGTTCGTAGAGCACGGTCAGCTGCGCAATGTGCCCGGCCAGTGCTTCCGGCAGGGGACAGGTGAGCCGCCACTGCCAGTTGGAGCCTTGGGTGCTGGGAGTGTTGATGCGGGCCTCACTGCCCAGATGCAGCCAGTCCGCCAGAGGGATCACAGCGGTATCCGATACACTGGCAAGGCAGGCACAGATCATGGCCTCGGTCAGCTCTTCCGGCTGGCAGCGCAGGTAGCGGCAGGCATAGGCCACATCCTCGGCACTGGCGTTGGTGCGCCAGCCTTCGGTGGTCACATTGTCGTGGGTGCCGGTGTACACCACGCTATTGCGGGGGTAGGTGTGGGGCAGGTAATTGCCGGATTCCCGGCTGTCAAAGGCAAACTGCATGATCTTCATGCCCGGATAGCCGCTGGCAGAAAGCATGGCCTTGACCTCCGGGGTCAGGTAGCCAAGATCCTCGGCAATGATGCCGCCTTCGCCAAGGCTTTCGTGCATGGCGTTGATAAAATCGCGGTCAGGGCCTTTTTCCCAGTGGCCGCCCGCCGCCGTTTTGTTCCCGGCGGGAATGGAGTAATAGCTCTCGAAGCCGCGGAAGTGGTCGATGCGCACCACATCGTAAATGGAGGTGGCATGCTTCATGCGCTGCTTCCACCACGCAAAGCCGGTGGCCTTGTGAACAGGCCAGTCGTACAGCGGATTGCCCCATAGCTGACCATCCGCTGCAAAGGCATCCGGCGGGCATCCGGCAACCTGCGTCAGGTGCATCTGGCCATCGGTCTGGAACAGTTCCGGGTGGGTCCACAGATCGCTGGAATCCGGGCTGACATAGATGGGAATATCGCCCACCAGACGGACGCCCTTGCTGTTGGCGTAAGCCTTCAGGGCGTTCCACTGGGTGTAGAAGAAGAATTGCACCGCCTTGTAGTAATCCACCGCACCGGCGAGACGCTGTTTTGCGGCAGCAATGGCTTCCGGTTTGCGGCAGCGCAGATCATCCGGCCAGTCGGCAAGGCCGGCCTGCCCCTGTTCGGCCTTGACAGCCATAAACAGGGCGTAATCCTCCAGCCAGAAGCTCTGCGCCTCGCAGAAGGCTTCATAGGCGGGGGAGGGAGCTGCCAGCAGGCGGTCGGCTGCCTTTTTCAGGATAACAGGCCGCTCGTTGTACAGGGCACCGTAGTCGACAGAACCGACCGGCTTTTCAGCGGGGATCTCGTCGGCGGTCAGCAAATCGTCCGCAGCCAGCAGGCGGTAATCGATAAAATAGGGATTTCCGGCAAAGGCGGAGAAACTCTGGTAAGGGCTGTCGCCGTAGCCGGTGGGGCCGATGGGCAGGATCTGCCAGTAGGTCTGCTTTGCATCGGCCAGAAAATCCACGAATGCAAAGGCCTCTTTTCCCAGCGTACCGATGCCAAAAGGCCCCGGCAGACTGAAAACGGGCATCAAAATGCCGCTTGCACGCATAGTGTGCGCACCTCCTTAGCCCTTGACAGCACCTGCCACAACGCCCTCAATGATGTACTTCTGGCAGGTCATGTACAGGATGATGATGGGGATAATGGCAATGATGATGCAGGCCATCATGGGAGCCAGCTCCACACGGCCGTAGCCGCCGCGGAAGTACTGGATGGCCATGGGAATGGTGCGGTATTTCTTGATGTCCAGCACCAGAGTGGGCAGCAGGTAGTCATTCCACACCCACATGGTCTCGAGGATGGCGGTGGAGATCATGGTAGGCTTGAGGATGGGGAATACGACCTTGAAGAAGATCTGAATGGGGTTGCAGCCGTCGATCATGGCCGCTTCCTCAATTTCCATGGGCACGCTCTTCATGAAGCCGGTGAACATGAACACGGCCAGACCGGCACCGAAGCCCAGATAGATGATGCAGATGTTCCACGGGGTGTTCAGATTGAGCTGGTCAGCGGTCTTGGACAGGGTGAACATGACCATCTGGAAGGGCACGACCATGGAGAACACGATCAGCAGGTTCATGAACTTGCTCAGCTTATTGTTCACGCGGGTGAGGTACCAACCGGTCATGGAGCAGCACAGCAGGATCAGCGCCACACTGGTAACGGTGATGACAAGGCTGTAGCCAAGGCTGGAAAGAAAGCCCATCTTGGTGACACCGTAAACGTAGTTGCTCAGGCCCGCAAAGGTCTCGGCGGTGGGCAGCTTGAACACGGTGGAGGTGGTAAAGCTGCCCTCGATCTTCAAGCTGTTCAGCAGGATCAGCACGATGGGGTAGATCCACAGAAGACTCAGTAGCGTCATGATGACGGTGAGGATGTTATCCCACATTTTTTTCTGTTTAGGCATTACTGCTGCACCTCCTTGGAACGGGTAAAGTGGAGCTGGATCAGAGAAATGACCACGACGATCAGGAAGAACACCACAGCCTTCGCCTGACCAATGCCCTTCCACTGGGCACCGGAACGGCCATAGAAGGTGTTGTAGATGTTCAGGGCCAGCATTTCACTGGCGTTGGCGGGTTCGCCTGCGGTCAGGGCAACGTTCTGGTCGAACAGTTTGAAGCTGTTGGTCAGGGTCAGGAAGGTGCAGATGGTCACGCTGGGCATGACCATGGGAATTTTGATCTTGAACAGGATCTCGCGGTCGTTGGCACCGTCGATTTTGGCGGCTTCGATCAGGTCGCCGGGCACGCTCTGCAGGCCGGCAACGTAAATGATCATCATGTAGCCGATCTGCTGCCAGCACATCAGGATGACCAGACCGACGAAACCGGCCTTGGCATCCAGCGCCAGCAGAGGTTTCTGCAGGTTAGCCAGCACACCGTTGAGCAGGATCTGCCAGATGTAGCCCAGCAGGATGCCGCCGATCAGGTTGGGCATGAAGTAGACGGTACGGAAGATGTTGGTGCCGCGGATGCCGCGGGTGAGCACCAGCGCAATGGCAAAGGCGCAGACGTTGATGAGCACGGTGGATACTACAGTGAACGCTGCGGTAAAGCCGAAGGCGTGCAGGAAGGTGGAATCCTGAAATACGTTGATGTAGTTCTGGATGCCCACAAAGGTGGTCTTGCTAACAGTAGTGAACCGCTGGAACGAAAGGTAAATGCCCCAGATAAAGGGCCAGATAAAGCCGATGATGAACGCGAGCAGCGTGGGCAGCACGAACACCGGCCAATATTTGCTGATGGCTTTTTGCATGATGTACCTCCTATATGCGGAGTGGTTAACAAAAAAGGGGAGGCGGGGCGAACTTCTTCGCCCGCCTCCCTGTTCAGTTCTTTTTTATAGACCGATCAGGAGCTTAGCCGTTTGCCAGCTTGTATTCCTTAGCCCAGCCATCGACGAAGGCGGTCACAACGCCGTCCCAGTCGCCGGTGCCTGCTGCGTAAGCGGTCAGAGCGGAACCAACGCCGTTCTTCCACTCTTCAGAAGGCATGGTGGAGAAGCACCAGTCAACACTGGTCTTGCCGTCGGCCACATACTGGTTTGCAATGCCGATCAGGGGGTTGGTGGAGTCCTTAGCCTTCTTGAAGGGGATGACGAAGCCCATCTTGTCAGCCATCGCGCTGGTGCCGGCCTCAGAGGTGACACACCAGTACAGGAAGTCCAGAGTAGCCTGAATGTCGGCATCAGAAGAGTTGTTGTTCACGCACCAGAAGTTCTCGGAACCGGTGCACAGGCCCTGATTCTCCTCGCCATCCACGCCGATGTAGATGGGCAGCATACCCAGGTTGTCGTCGCCCAGATCCTTCACGTCATTGTAAGCCCAAGTGCCGTTCTGGTAGAACACAGCCTTCTTGCCCACAAACTCAGCCACAGCGTCGTCGCCGGTCTTGGAAGCCAGCAGGGTAGGATCGCAGGTGGAATCGGTGATGTACAGATCCCAAATCTGCTTATAGTTGTCCAGATAGGTGCCCTTGATGGCATCGGTGGAGCCGATGCCGTCTGCCTTGTACTCGTAGTAGATGGGCAGGTTTGCCAGATGGGTCTTGAAGCGCCAGTCAGAAGAACCGTCCATGCCAGCGGAGGTGAAAGCACCGTCCACGCCCAGCTCAGCCTTGCGTGCCTGAATATCGTCAGCGACCTTCTTCAGATCAGCAAAGCCCTTGATATCGTCCTGCGTGTAGCCGGCGGCGCTCAGCAGTTCCTTGTTATAGATGATGCCGTAGGTCTCGATGACATATGCGATGCTGGTAACAGCGTCGCCATCCTTCAGTGCGAAAGAGTCGCTGGTCAGCTCGCCGTACAGCTGGCTGCCGGACAGATCGTAGCAGTAATCCTTCCAGTTTGCCAGACCCACAGGGCCGTTCACCTGGAACAGGGTGGGAGCCTCGCTCTTCTCCATCTCGCTCATCAGGGTGGTCTCGTACTGGCCGGAAGCGGCGGTGACAACGGTCACAGGCACGCCGGTCTCCTTGGTGTACTCAGCGGCCAGATCCTGCCAATCCTGATCCTGCTCGGGCTTGAAGTTCAGGTAGTAGACCTTGCCGTCTGCCTTTGCAGCGGTGCTGGAAGCAGCGGTAGAACCGGCAGCAGAGGAAGCGGTGCTGCTGGAGGAGCCGCCGCAGGCAGCCAGACCCAGAGCAGCGGCGGAAACGCCAGCGGCCTTCAGGAAGTTACGACGAGTAATCATTTTCTTCATAATAAGTTCTCCTTCTTATTAAAAATAAACTATTTCAAAATCTCCGTCCCCTGACGGAGGGAGTACAAAGTTTAGATGGCCCTCACGCTCTCACCCTGCTGCAGCTCCGGCTGCAAGGTGATGGTCTGGGCCGGGGCACCGTGCTCGATCTGCCGCACCAGCAACTCAATGCTCTGCAGCGAGATCTGTTCACTGGGCTGCACAACGGTAGTCAGAACAGGCACACAGTAACGGGACATCGTGATGCCGTCAAAGCCGATCACCGAGACATCCTCCGGAACCCGTAGCCCGGCGCTCACCAGCGCGCGGATGGCACCTAAGGCGATCACATCGCTCATGGCGAACAGGGCGGTGAAGTCGACCCGGCGGGCCAGCAGGCTGTTCACGGCGTGATAGGCAGACTCAAAATCGTAGTTGGACAGGCCGTACAGCTTGTCGCTGAACAGGATGCCTGCGTCCTGCATCGCCTGCTGTGCACCCTCGCGGCGCATCACGCTGGGATAACTGGTGACCGGACCGCCCAGCACTGCGATCTTACGATGCCCTTGCTGGATGAGGTAGTCCACAGCAGTGTAAGCTGCGGCGCGGTCATCCACGCCCACCATGGAAAGATTGGGAAAGTCCAGCTCGTCGGAGACCAGTGTGGTCAGCACCGAGGGGACTGTGATGTTGGCAAAGCCTTTTTTGAAGTTGGCTACGCTGCCGCCCAGAAAGATCATACCTTTGGGCTTGATCTCCCGCAGGATCTTTTCGGCGGCATCGATCTCGTTGGCGTTTTCATCCAAATAGGAAACGATGCCATTGTAGCCATACAGGGTGGCGGCCCGCTGCAGCTGGACTAAGAAGTCCGAGAAGAAGAGATTGCGGGTGCCTTTGACCACGAACACCAGACTGCGGGACTGCTGGATCTTCAACTGCCGTGCATTGGTGTTGGGCACGAACCCGGCCTCCCGCATTACCTTGAGTACATGCTCCTTGGTCTCGGGCCGGACATCGGGCCGGTCGTTGATGACACGAGAAATGGTGCTTACCGAGCAGCCGCTGATCCGGGCAATGTCCTTAATGGTCAGATTCGGCATTTTGTCGGAGTACCTCACTTTCGGTAATAGATTCGGGAACGTTGTCGGGAACGTTTTCAGTGGCTATAGTATGGCATAATTTGCATAAAAAATCAATAACCCAAAAGTGTTTTCGTGAAAATTGCATAGCATTCTGAGCTACTTTTGTGCAGATTGAATTGCGCACAAATCAAAATGTGCCGACAGTTCCGCAAATTCCCGGTACAAATCAGAAACAACCGGTAAAACCGTACCGATTTGTAACTTTTCAACATAGAGCAGTGGTTTTATAAAAGGAGAAAGAAAAAAAAGCAATGCCCGGCAGATAACACAGCCTGCCGGGCATTGCATGGTTTTGAAATGGTTTATCCGCTTTTTCAAAAATACGGGTGCTGATAGGGTTCGGGTTCCGGGCCGCAGTACAGGCCGAACGCATCGCAGATCCAGTAGCTGCCGTCCTCCATGGGCACGCGGCACCACTGGTGGCTGTACTGGTTCTCGTTCACATGCTCATATGGGATGCCCAGAATGTCCAGACACAGAGCGGTGGCCCGGGCACACCCGGCACAGGATGCTGTGCGCAGTACAAAATAACCGTAGGGGTCGTTGTAATGGTTGGCTTCCATAGAGTAAGCCATGGAGCCATCATCCACCACCGCACGCAGGGCAGAGGCAATGCCGTAAAGCTGGTCTTCCCGGCTCATGAGCGCCAGCGGTGTGACCACCTTCAGCGCTTCCTGATATGCCTGCGCAAACTCCTCATCGGTGCATTTGCGCTTGAGAGACTTGTAGTGGGCCAGCTTGTTGATGGCCACCGGCGACCAGACGGAAGAAAACTGCGCTTCGGTCAAAGAAAGCTCGTCATCACCGGCAATGCCGTCCGCAGAAGGTTTGCGGCCTTCGTCAATGCCGTGATCCAGATAATGACGCAGCAGTGCACCCTCGTCATTGCCGCATACGGCCGCAACATCCGGATACTGTGCAGCGTAGTATGCTGCATCAAAGGTAGAAAGCGCAGCAGCGGAAAGACCGGTCTGTGCGGCCAGTAGCACACCGGCCGTCAGCGCCGCAAGTCTAAGATACCGTTTTTTCATGACAAAAACCTCCTCAAAAAAGGATAAAACGCCTCCTGAGCTCAGTATAGCACATCCGGGCCGGAGGGAAAAGACAAAAAAGCGCTCCCACCTTGTCATCGGTGAGAGCGCTTTGCTGATTGCTGATTATTTTGATTGAGTTGATTCTTTAAAGATTAGTCACTGACGTAGGGCATCAGAGCAACGTGACGAGCACGCTTGATGGCGATGGTCAGTGCGCGCTGATGATAAGCGCAGGTGCCGGTCACACGGCGGGGAATGATCTTTGCACGCTCAGAGACGTACTTACGCAGACGGGGCACGTCCTTGTAATCGATGGTGTCGATACGATCGACACAGAAGCTGCAAACCTTCTTGCGGCCGCGACGCATGGGGCGTGCGGGGCGAGAGCCTTCGGTTCTTTCAAAAGCCATTGCTTATTACCTCCTATTGGATTTTTAACGGATTGACCGTTTCGTGTCAGAACGGCAGGTCGTCGCTGTCGTCGATGACGGCGAAGTCGTCTGCATTGCCGGCAGAGTAGCTGGGAGCTGCCTCCACAGCGGCCGGGCGGGCAGGCGCTGCGTTCTGGTAGGCGGGAGCAGAATGATTCTGATAATTTGCTCCGCCGCCTGCATTGCTGTTTTTGGAGCCTGCAAAGTTGATATTGTTTGCTACCACTTCCACAGCGGTGCGGTTGTTGCCGTTCTTATCCTGATACTGGCGGGTCTGAAGACTGCCTTCAATGGCGATCAGACTGCCCTTCTGGAAATACTTGCAAACAAACTCGGCCTGCTGACGCCATGCAACGATATCGATGAAATCGGCCTGACGCTGCTCGCCCTGACGCGCAAAATTGCGGTCACAGGCAATGCGGAAGCTGCACACATTGGTACCCTGCGGGGTGGTGCGCAGTTCGGGATCCGCCACAAGACGGCCCATGATGGCAACAACATTCAACATTTTACGGTCTCCCTTTCTGTCACAGAAGAATTACTCCTCGTGAGCAATGATCAGGCTGCGCATAACACCTTCAGTGATCTTGTACACACGGTCCAGCTCAGCAGGGAAGCTGGGCTCGCTGGTGAAGTCGATCACGGTGTAAACGCCTTCCTCCTCGTCGTTGATGGGGTAGGCCAGACGGCGCTTGCCCCACTCGTCGATGGAATCGATCGTACCGTTAGCCTCGATCAGGGACTTGAACTTACCAACCAGAGCGGCGGTAGCCTCCTCGTCGAGAGCGGCGCTGGTAATCAGCATGGTTTCGTACTTTGCCATTTTGTAGCACCTCCTTTTGGACTTAAGGGTCCTGCAATCACAGGACCAAGGGTACACACAAAACGCGGCATCGCGCCTTGTGTGCGGCGTGTCTGTTCAGACAGCAATTTATTATAGCAAGCTGTGTGGATTCTGTCAAGCTTTTTCCGAAAAAAGATATAATAAAAAATATTTTGATTTTTTTGTGAAAGAGGAATATAATATAGTGGCTTTCAGAGGATGAACGGCAGGGCAGCCGGGGATCGGCCGTCTCTCTGCTCTCTGTTATCCATCTTCGGAAGGAATGTATATATGGTTCTGGGAATTTTATAGTAAAGGAAGGATTCTTTGTGTATTCGGTTTTCCGTAACCTGGCAATCATCATCCTCAGCGCAAAGTTCTTTGGTCTGGTGGCCCGCAAGTGCAAGGCCCCGCAGGTGGTGGGTGAGATCCTTGCCGGTTTGATCATCGGCCCCTGTGTGCTGAATCTGGTGCAGACCAGTGATGCCATCTCCACCTTTGCAGAGATCGGCGTGGTCATGCTGATGTTCACCACCGGCCTTGGCACCAATCTGAAGGAACTGATCAAAGCCGGCCCCATCGCCACCCTGATCGCCTGCGTGGGCGTAGCCGTTCCGCTGGTGGGCGGCACCCTGCTGTACAGTGCGTTCTACGGCTTCTCTGCCGTGGGCAGCCCTGAGTTCTACCGTGCCCTGTTCATCGGCACCATCATGACCGCCACCAGCGTGTCCATTACGGTGGCAACCCTGCAGGAGATGGGCCACCTGAAGAGCTTTCTCGGCACCACCATCGTCAGTGCCGCCGTCATTGATGATGTCATCGGCATCGTAGTCCTCACCTGCGTGCTGGGCGCAAGCTCCGGCACCGGCACGGGTCTGGGCAAGGTGCTCATCAATACGGTGCTGTTCTTTGCCACTGCCGTGGGCGTGGGCGTTGTGGCTCACTTTGCTATGACATGGCTGGACAAGCGCAATCCCCACACTCAGCGCATCACCATCGTGAGCATGGCGTTCTGCTTTGCCATGGCCTACATCGCCGAGGAATACTTCGGCATTGCAGATATCACCGGTGCCTATATCGCCGGTATCGTTCTGTGCACCATGGACGATGCCTCCTACGTGGAGCGCCGCGTGGATATCAGCAATTATATCATTTTTGCGCCCATCTTCTTTGCATCCATCGGCTTGAAGACCGACATCAGCGGCCTGACGCCGGAAATCTTCCTGTTCTGTGTCTGCTTCGTCATTGTAGCACTTATCACCAAGATCATCGGCTGCGGCCTTGCGGCCAAGATCTGCCGCTTCAACTGGGGCGACTCCCTCAAGATCGGCGTTGGCATGATGACCCGCGGCGAGGTGGCACTGATCGTGGCCCAGAAGGGCCTGGATGTCGGCGTGGTGGACTCGGTCTACTTTACCGCTGTGATCCTGCTGATCGTGGTGTCCAGTGTGGCAACGCCGCTGGTGCTGAAGGCGCTCTTTACCAAGATGCCGCCGCAGAAGCACCCCAGTCAGGTAAATGGGTAAACAATAAAAAAGATCCTCCGACAGGTCTGCCGGAGGATCTTTTATTTTCAGGATAAGTTACAGTGTCTTGCAGAACTCCTTCAGGTAAGCGCGGAATTCTTCGCCGATCTCCGGATGCTGCAGGGCCAGCTCCACCTGAGCTTCCACCACCTTGAGCTTGTTGCCCATGTCGTAGTGCTTGCCGGTGAACTCTACGGCCGTCATGCCGCCGCGGGTGCGGGCATACTCGGCCATGGCATCGGTCAGCTGGATCTCGCCGCCTGCGCCGGGCTTGGTGTGGGCAAGGATCTCGTAGATCTCCGGGGTCAGCAGCACGCGTCCCAGAATGGAGTAGTTGCTGAACTCCTGTCCCTTCTTGGGCTTCTCGATCATGTCGTCCACAAAGAAATAGTTGTCGTGGATAGGGGTGGTCTTCAGGCTGCAGTACCGGCTCACATCTTCCCATGGCACTGCGGAAACGCCTGCCACCGGGCGGCCGAACTCCTCGTAGGCGCGGATCAGCTGAGCACAGACCGGGTCCTCGCCCCAGATCACGTCGTCGCCGTAGATGACAACAAAGGGATCATCGCCGGTGAAGGCCTTGGCGGTGTTCACAGCATGGCCCAGACCCAGCGTCTGCTTCTGGCGCACAAAGAGGATGTTTGCCATGTTGGCGATGCCAAGGCACTCTTCCAGAGCCTTTTCCTTGCCGGGCTTTGCCAGCTTTTCTTCCAGCTCAGGGCTGCGGTCGAAGTGATCCTCAATGATGCTCTGGTTGCGGCCCAGAATGATGAGGATATCGGTGATGCCGGAACGCACAGCTTCTTCCACCAGATACTGGATGGCAGGCTTGTCCACAATGGGCAGCATACCCTTGGGCATGGCCTTGGTAGCGGGCAGCACGCGGGTGCCAAGACCGGCGGCAGGAATGACAGCTTTTGTGACTTTCTTCATCATGATCCATATTCTCCTATTACTATTTTGAAATCCGCAATGCCAGCCTTTGCAGGCGGCATTGCAGATCAGAGCATCCCGGCCAAAGCGTCCAGATTCGGACCCATCAGCACGGTAGCGCAGGCACCCAGCACCATCAGCAGCACAAAGGCACCGATCACACCGGCGATGCTCACGCCGCCCTGCGCAGACAGGACCGCACGGCGCTGGGCAGCGTCCGGGAACTCAGCACGGATGCGGCGGATGCGCTCGGCTGCGCTTTTGCGGTACAGCCACTTGGCGTACAGGGTGCGCAGCATCACCAGTGCAAAGCTGAACACTGTCATAATGCGGGAAAGCACGACGATAGCAGTGCTGCTGATGCCCGCAGTGAGCGGACTGCCGGTGGCCTGCATCATGCTCAGCAGGGTGGGCAGGGCCACCACCAGCTCTGCGGCCAGAAAACCAAAGGCCGGCTTCCACGCCTTGCGGTAGAAGAAATAGAACGGGCCGAACACCAGCGCCGAGAAGCACATGGAAATTTTGGTGTGCTGCAGCTGCATCCGGCTGTAATCGTTCAGGTAGACGGGCGCGGCCTTGCCAATATAATCGTTCCAGTCGCTGTAGGGGATGCCGTCGATCAGCTCTTCCTTGCCAAAGGCCGCCTGCACGTTGCGGCGGGTGGGCTCCTCCACCGTCTGCTGATACTGGCGGTAAAGGTCGTTGTAATCAAAGCGTCCGTCTGCGTCGGTGCCGGGCTGGCTCTGGGTGGGCGGCTCCGGGCACTGGCTCTCCGGCGGAAGAACGGCACCGCAGCAGCGGCAGCGCTCTTCGGTGCGCAGGGTGAGCTCACCGCAGCTGGGGCAGGTGCGCAGAGCATCGTCTTTGTACGGGAACGTCCATTCATAGCCCGCGCCATGGGCGGGGGTGTGGATGCAGCGGCCAAGCTTTTCATAGCACTCGCGGTGATAGGGTGCGCCGCAGTCCGGGCAGACCACGATATCATCGGTCAGCGCCAGCGGTCTGCCGCAGCCTTCGCAGGGACAGCCATAATATTTCGGCATGATTTCCTCCTGTTATATGGTTCATACTGGTATTATACTCCCCTGAAAGAGAAAAGAAAAGGTGAAAATCTTCAAAATTCCAGCAGGATAATCCATTTACCCCTTTACTTTAGCATAGATTCTCGGTATACTAATGAAGTATCTGTGTATAAACTGTGTCTTTTGACAAGTACAAAGGACTTTACCTTATTTATCATTTCGAGAGGGATTTAGAGAATGATCACGATTGACGAACTGAAGGTGCAGCTTGCCGATTATGGCAAGGCGGTCAAGGACCTGGAAGAAGCTCTTGCCATTGATGCCTCCCGCAAGCGCGTGCAGGAGCTGGAGCACACCATGAGCCGCCCCGGCTTTTATGATGATGCAGACCTGAGCAAAAAGGTGTTTGACGAGGTGGGCGACCTGAAGGGCAAGCTGAGCCGCTTTGAAAAGCTGCAGGGCCTGTACGATGATGCCGAGACCATGCTGGAAATGCTGGATGAAGAATACGACCCCGCCATGATCCCCGAAGCAGAGGAGTCTGTGAACGCTGTGGGCAAGGCAGTGGACGAGCTGCAGCTGATGACCATGCTGAACGGTGAGTACGACCACAGCAACGCCATCCTGACCTTCCACGCCGGTACCGGCGGCACCGAGGCACAGGACTGGGCCGAAATGCTGTACCGCATGTACAACAAGTGGGCTTCCAACCACGGCATGACCGTGGAGGTTCTGGATTATCAGGACGGTGATGAAGCCGGCATGAAGAGCGCCTCCATGATGGTGAAGGGTGCCAACGCCTACGGCCTGCTCAAGAGCGAGAACGGTGTGCACCGTCTGGTGCGCGTGTCGCCCTTTGACGCCAACGCCCGCCGCCAGACCAGCTTTGCTTCGCTGGAAGTGATGCCCGAGCTGGATAACACCATTCAGGTGGATATCCGCCCCGAGGACATTGAAATGCAGGTGTACCGTTCCTCCGGTGCAGGCGGCCAGCACATCAACAAGACCTCTTCCGCTGTGCGTCTGATCCACAAGCCCACCGGCGTCGTGGTCAGCTGCCAGACTCAGCGCAGCCAGTTCCAGAACCGTGACTACGCCATGGAAATGCTGAAGGCAAAGCTGTATCAGATCGCAAAGCAGCAGCACATGGATAAGATCGACGACATCAAGGGCGTGCAGAACGAGATCGCATGGGGTCACCAGATCCGCAGCTATGTGTTCATGCCCTACACCATGGTCAAGGATCACCGCACCAACTACGAGACCGGCAATGTGGATGCCGTGATGGACGGCGATCTGGACGGTTTCATCTTCGCATACCTCAAGGCTGCAAGCCGCGGGGAACTGCAGGATACCTGATCTTGAACGTATAAAATGCAAAGGCCGTGCTTCCTTTTATGGAGGCACGGCCTTTTTTGTGTTCTTACGCCAGATCAGGCAGAATGGTATCCCAGAGATTTTCCTCCTGCCGCAGGGCGTTGAAGCAGCAGTCCAAGTACATTTTGTTTGCCGCTGCAAGGATCGTGCTGCGCAGAAGCAGCTTTTCATCTGCGGCATCCACGGCAAGGTCGCGGATCTCCCTGGTGCAGCCGAATACGAATGGCAGGCAGTTTTCCATCTCGTCGCAGAAGTAGTCGTAAGCTGCCCCGGCGGAACAGTGCGCCCGCTGCATTTTAAACAGGGCATCGATGTTTTCCATTGAGAGCACCGTTTTGGAGACTGCAATGTACATCAGGGATGCGATCTGATCGCGGGCGTACTTCTTGCGCACCGGGTGGGACAAAATGCCCTTTTTAACGTAGTTGCTGACCATGGAAGAGGTGAGCTCCACGCCGCAGAAGGTGCGAAAATAGCTGTTGACGTACTGCACGGTCTGGTCAAGATAAAGCCCCATCTGCGGGAGATCGGCGTACCGGGGCAGGGCAAACCCGGCGGCGCAGGCCGCAACGCGGCATTTGGTTTCAGTTTTCATATCGTAAGCAGTTTTCTAAGGTTGGTGCAGCAGGGCTGCGCGGGATACAGAAAATGGTTTTCTGGCGGTATTATAGCGCAAATCGGTTCTCTGGTCAACGGATTTTTAAAACTTTTGAAAGAATGCATAAAATCCCTTGACAGGTTTTTGAAAAACTGCTATGATGTCTGCAGTGAACCGAAAAACCATGCAGGCGGAAGTGCGTGTAAGGCACGGAAAATAAAAAAATGACCTGCTATCACAAAATAGATTTGGAGCGTGCATTTTATGAAAACCAAGATCGTTGTGGATTCTTCGTCCAACCTGTATGCCCTGCCGGGCGTGGATTTTGCCTGTGTGCCGTTGAAGATCGTCACGGATGAACAGGAATATCTGGATGACGGTACTCTGGATGCTGTGGGCATGGCCCGGTCTCTGCGTACTTACAAGGGCAAGACCAGCACCTCCTGCCCCAATGTGGCAGACTGGCTGGCTGCTTATGAGGGTGCGGAGCAGATCTTTGTTGCCACCATCACGGGCACACTGTCCGGCAGCTACAATGCTGCACTGCTGGCAGCGGAAGAATACAAGGAAACGCACCCGGAGGCCCGTGTTTTTGTTCTGGACAGCCTGTCCGCCGGGCCGGAGCTGCGTCTGCTGGCAGAGCGTCTGCGGGATCTCGTCCGGATCGGGATGGAGTTTGACGAGATCTGCGAGGCGATCCTGGCTTACCACAAGCACACACATCTGCTGTTTTCGTTGGAATCGCTGGCCAATCTGGCCCGCAATGGCCGTGTGAAGCCTGCTGTTGCCGCTGTGGCACGGATGCTGGGCATCCGGGTCATTGGTCAGGCCAGTGAGAGCGGCGAGCTGGAGGTGCTGTGTAAGACCCGCGGCGAGCACGGTGCACTGGAGCGCATCGTGCTGGAATTGAAGGATCACGGCTTTACCGATGGCAAAGTGCACATTGCCCACTGTGATAACCCGGAAGCTGCCAAGCGCCTGAAGCTGATGATCCACGCGGTGTTTGCAGGGGCGCAGGTGGATGTGACCGAGTGCGGCGGCCTGTGCAGCTACTACGCTGAGCAGGGCGGCCTGATGGTGGGCTATGAGGACGGAAAAACAGAGTAAAAGAGTTTTTGATATTGCAAGCAAGCCGGGCCTGTGGGTCTGGCTTGCTTTTTTTTTTTCCGGAACAATGCAAAACTTGAAAAAGCTGCAAAACCGCGCTATACTTACACATAATTATAAATGGGAAAGGAGGGCAGGCCCATGCTTTTTCGTTCACCGGTCGTGCGCTTTTTCAGCAGCATTCTGAACCGCGTCACCATCACGGTGGTGTTGGTGGCATTGCAGCTGCTGTGGCTGTGCTGGGTGGCGTTTGCCATCACCACCGGCACGGGCCGCGTGTGGGTGAACGGCCTGCTCAACGCACTGAGCCTGCTCATCGTCCTGTACCTTGTGCGCAAGGATGAGAACAGCGCCTATAAGGTGGGCTGGATCGCGCTGATCGGCATTCTGCCGCTGCTGGGCGGTGCGCTGTATCTGGCCTTTGGCAACAAACGCCCGAGCAAGCGTCTGCGCCTGAAAATGCAGGCGGTGGAGGATGCCCACAAAAAAGACCTTGTACAGGAGCCGGGTGTGCTGGAAGGTCTGGATGCCCGCGAGCAGGGGCAGAGCCGATATGTGGCAAAGTACGGCCCCTATCCGGCGTGGCAGAACACTCGCACGCAGTATTTTGCCTGCGGCGAAGCCATGTATCCGCAGCTGCTGGCCGATCTGGAAAAGGCTGAAAAGAGCATCTTTCTGGAATTTTTCATCGTGAGCCACGGCTGCATGTGGAACGGCATTGAAAAGATCCTGCGCCGCAAGGCTGCGCAGGGCGTGGATGTGCGCCTGATCTACGATGATTTTGGCAGTCTGCTGGGTCTGCCCGCCGATTTCATCGTGCGCATGGAGCGGGCGCACATCCGCTGCATCCCGTTCAACCCGGTGGTGCCGCTGCTCTCGCTGGTGATGAACCACCGCGACCACCGCAAGATCGTAGTCATTGACGGTACGGTGGCCTACACCGGCGGCGTGAATCTGGCAGATGAGTATATCAATGCGGAGCAGCGCTTTGGCTACTGGAAGGATGCAGCCCTGCGTGTGGAAGGCGATGCCGCGTGGAACTTTACGGCGATGTTCCTCAACTTCTGGAACGCCTTCCGCCCCAGCGAGACGGATTATGATGCATTTCGTCCCATGCCGCTGGTGACGCCGGTATCGGACGGCATCGTGCAGCCCTACGCGGACAGCCCGCTGGACGAGGAACCGATGGCCGAGACGGTGTACCTGAACATCCTTGCGCAGGCACAGCGGTATGTTTATATCTACACGCCCTATCTTGCCGTGGGCGAGGAAATGCTGGACGCACTGAAAAACGCGGCCAAGCGCGGGGTGGACATCCGGCTGGTGCTGCCGGGCATCCCGGACAAAAAGCTGGTGTTCCGGCTGAGCCGGTCGTACTATCTGCCGCTTTTGAGGGCAGGTGTACGCATTTACGAATATACGCCCGGCTTTCTGCATGCCAAGTGCTGGGTAAGCGACGATGTAACTGCCGTAGTGGGCAGCATCAACATGGACTACCGCAGCCTGTTCCTACACTTTGAGTGCGGTGTACTGCTGCAAAAGAACAGTCAGGTGGCAGTTCTGCGGGACGATGTACGGGCCACGCTGCCGCAGTGCCGCGAGATACAGGTGACGGAATGCCGCACCAGCCTGCCCGGCACGGTGCTGGACAGTGTGCTGCGGCTGCTGAGCCCCTTGATGTAAAGAAACTCCCTCAGTCACCTCCGGTGACAGCTCCCTCGGAGAGGGAGCCTCTGGCGAAGAAGAAAAGCTTTCTGCACTGCCAAAGCCTCCCTCCGGGAGACAGACTTCCCCCGGCCGGGACAGATTCTCCCCGCGCCGGGGAGAAATGTCACCACAGGTGACAAAGAGAGGAACAGATGTCACGTAAGTGACAAAAAGGGGAACAGGTGGATGCGAACGAAGTGAGCAGACGGAAGGAGTTCCGTTTTATAAAACGTTCCTTTTCCGGGTAAACTAGCCCAAAAGCCCCTTTACGATGGGGGCAGGAAAGGGAGCGTTTTATTATAATGAAAAAGATACCTCGCATGATCCTGGGCTGCACGCTGGCGGCAGCTCTGGCCCTGACCGCCTGCAGCCGAAGCGATTCCGGTTCCTCCGGCAGCATGAGCACGAACATGGGCGGCAGTTCATCGCAGACGGGGCAGAACGCTGCATACCGCACCGGCCTTGGCATCCTGACCGAAGCGTCTGATCAGGAACGCGCGGGCAAGATCGATACCATCGCAGCTGCCGTTCTGCTGGATGCCGAGGGCAGGGTGGCAGATGTGATGCTGGACGAGGTGGAGATCTCGGTCACGGGGGACAGCACCGGCAAGGTGACGATGCCCACCGACAATCGCACCAAGCGCCAGAAGGGCGATGATTACCCGCTGGCGGCGGTGTCCTCGCTGAAAAAGGGCTGGGCAGAGCAGGCGGATGCCTTTGGCAATTATCTTACCGGCAAAACCCCGGATGAGGTGAAGAAGCTTGCCACCGACGATGACGGCAAGCCGAAGGATGCTGACCTGCTCTCCACCTGCACCATTGCGGTGGACGGCTATCGGGATGCTGTGGTGCGCGCCTGCGAGAATGCAAAGGCAGTCGGCTCGGCCCGCGGCGACCGCGCTGTGCTGGGCGTGTCAGTGCGCAATGACACCAAGGAACTGACCGCCGACGATGACCACGATGTGACCGCGCAGGTGGACATCACAGTGGCAGCCCTGACGCTGGATGCTGACGGCCGTGTGACCGGTGCAGTGGCGGATGTGGCAGAGCCTGCCCTTACCGTGGGCGCGGATGGTACGGTGTCGGCACCGGAGATGGTCAAAACCAAGGTGGAACTGGGCGACAGCTACGGGATGCGCGGGGCATCCAGTCTGGACAAGGAATGGTACGAGCACAGCGAGGGCTGGTGCGATTACCTGAAGGGCAAGACCCGTACTGAGATCGCAGGCATCCCGGACGATGGTTCGGATGCCGACCTTGCGGCACTGTGCACCATCTCGGTGACGGAGCTGCAGAAGGCTGCGCTGGCGGCGTTTGCGGAAGAGTAAAGCGGAGAAAAGAGGAAAGGCGCAAAGCTTTTCCTCTTTTCTTTGTGCAACCAGACCAAAGAACTGGCGCAGAAAAGCCTTGAAAAAGACGAACTGCACTAACTTTTGCATTTCCTCTTGCCAAATGGCTGCAAACGCGCTATTCTATAGTCACAGTTTAACACTTTAGCATGATAAAATGCTAAACCGAGAGGGAACACATTTGGGAAACAAAAAAGGGAGGAACCTTTTATGAAACGTCTTGTCTCTGCTTTTCTGGCTGGTGCCATGGCACTGAGCCTTGCCGCCTGCGGCGGTGCCGCATCCACTTCCACCGTGGCATCTTCTGCCTCTGCATCCGGGAGCGCAGCCGCCTCCGAGACCGCAGCCAGCGATCTGGACTACATCAAGGAAAAGGGCAAGATGGTCATTGGCTACACCGTCTATGAGCCGATGAACTACACCGATGCCGACGGCAACTTTACCGGTTTTGATACCGAGCTGGCAACTGCCGTGTGCGAAAAGCTGGGAGTCGAGCCGGAGTTCGTGGAGATCAACTGGGATACCAAGGTGGTGGAGCTGGATGCCAAGAGCATCGACTGCATCTGGAACGGTATGACCCTGACCGATGACATCATGGCCAACGCCGCAACCACCAAGGCCTACGCCAAGAACGCACAGGTCGTGGTCGTGAAGGACGGCACCGACTACAGCTCCACTGCGGATCTGGTGGGCAAGACCGTGGTTGCCGAGGCTGGTTCTGCCGGTGAAGCCGCCATTGAGGGCGACGAAAACCTTGCACAGGCCGATTACGTCTCCAAGAGCGTGCAGACCGACTGCCTGATGGAAGTTGCCGCAGGCACTGCTGATGCCGCTGTGCTGGATCTGACTCTGGCCAACGCCATGATCGGTGAGGGCACCGACTATGCAAGCCTGAAGATCGTGGACGAGCTGAACGCTGAAGAGTACGGCGTGGCCTTCCGCAAGGGCAGCGATGTCGCCGCAGCTGCGGATGCCGCCTTTGACGAGCTGAAGGCCGACGGCACCATGCAGGCTCTGGCCGACAAGTACGATCTGGCTCTGGCCGACTGAGTTCTATAAGAATGTAATTACTCCTTCCGTCATCGCTGCGCGATGCCACCTCCCTCGGTGAGGGAGGCTTTTTGTTGCCGATATGCGTGAGGCTCCCTCATTGAGGGAGCTGTCACCGAAGGTGACGGAAGGAGTTCAAAAAACGGATTGATGGGTGTGTTCTTGTGTCTGTGATTCTGAGTCGCCTTTCCGGCGCGTTTCTGCTCAACTGTGAGCTGTTCGCTCTGACCCTGCTGTTTGCGCTGCCGCTGGGACTGGTGGTTGCATTCGGCTCCATGAGCCGGTTCAAGCCGCTTTCCGGCGCGGTAAAGACCTTTGTGTGGGTCATCCGCGGCACGCCGCTGATGCTGCAGATCATCGTGATCTACCTTGGCCCCGGCCTGCTGGGCATGAATAACCCGTGGCCCTCCGGCTCCGGCGGACGCATGGTGGCGGCGGTGGTGGCTTTTGCCATCAATTACGCCTGCTACTTCTCCGAGATCTACCGCGGCGGCATCGAAGCCGTTCCCAAGGGCCAGACCGAGGCCGGTCAGGTGCTGGGCATGACCAAGACCCAGATTTTCTTCAAGGTGACGCTGCTGCAGGTGGTCAAGCGCATTCTGGCTCCCATGGGCAATGAGGTGATCACCCTCGTCAAGGATACCTCGCTGGCAAACACCATTGCCAACAAGGAGATCATCATGATGGCCAAGGAGTACAGTGCAAAGGGCCTGATCTGGCCGCTGTTCTCCACCGCCATCTTCTTCCTGGTGTTCGTGGGTGCACTCACCTGCTGTTTGGCTGGGCCGAAAAGAAACTGGATTATTTCCGCTGATGAAAGGGAGGAACTTGGAATATGGCATTGCTTGAAGCCTCCGGCATCGGCAAAAACTTTGGCGATACCAAAGTACTCAAGGATATTTCGCTGAACCTTGAGCAGGGCGAAGCGCTGGCGATCATCGGCTCGTCCGGCTCCGGTAAGACCACCCTGCTGCGCTGCCTGAACTTTCTGGAACGGCCGGACACCGGCATCATCAAGGTGAACGGCGAGACCATGTGGGATGCTGCCGACCCCGCCACCCAGCGCGAGAGCGAGATCCGCAAAAACGGCTGCACTTTGGTCTGGTATTCCAGAACTTCAACCTCTTCCCGCAGTACACCGCCTTGCAGAACGTGATGCTGGCGGGTGAACTGCTGGCGAAGGAGCGCCCGGATTACAAGGCCAACAAAAAGGCCATCCATGCCCAGCTGGAACAGCAGGCACAGGAACTTCTGGCCCAGATGGGCCTTTCTGCCCGGGCAGGCCACTACCCGCACCAGCTTTCCGGCGGTCAGCAGCAGCGTGTGGCCATTGCCCGCGCACTGGCTCTGCACCCGGACATTCTCTGCTTCGACGAGCCGACCTCGGCCCTCGACCCGGAGCTGACCGGCGAGGTGCTGCGCGTCCTGCGCGACCTTGCCGACCGCAAGACCACCATGATCATCGTCACCCACGAGATGCACTTTGCCCGTGACGTGGCCGACCGCATCATGTTCATGGACGGCGGCGTGGTGGTGGAGGAAGGCCCCGCCAAGCAACTCATTGAGCACCCGCAGGAGGAGCGCACGAAGCAGTTCCTTGCGCATTACTCGGAATAAGCAAAATCACCAATTCTTGCCGCAAAAATTCGTAAATGTTGATGCAATGCAAATCTTGTAAATCCTGCGTTACTCCACTATAATATCATTCATGAATGTACACGACGTCCTGCCCCTTTCCGGCAGGGCGTTTTTCACGGCAAAAATCACGACATCAAGCCGGTTCCCAGTGTGGCAGGAGGATTTTATACTATGACAAAGGATATGACCCAAGGCAGTCCGCTCAAGCTGATCCTTGCGTTTGCGGTGCCGCTGATGCTGGGCAGCCTGTTCCAGCAGTTCTACAATCTGGCCGATACCATCATCGTGGGCCGCTTTGTGGGCGTGGAAGCGCTGGCCGCTGTGGGCAGCGTGGGCGGTTTGAACTATCTGGTGCTGGGCTTTGTGAACGGCATCGCCTGCGGCTTTTCCATCCCCATCTCGTGGACTTTCGGCGCAAAGGACTACAAGGAGATGCGCCGCTACACTGCCAACACTGTGTGGCTTTCCATCTTCTTTGCGGTGGTGCTGACCATTGTCACTGTGGCGCTGACCCGCTCGGTGCTGGTGTGGACGAACACCCCGGAAAACATCATCGACCTTGCGGATATCTATATCCGCACCATTTTTGCAGGCATCCCCTTCACTCTGCTTTATAATGTGACCAGCGCCCTGATGCGTGCACTGGGCGACAGCAAGCGCCCGTTGTATTTCCTGCTGGTGGCAAGCTTTTTGAACATCGGGCTGGATCTGGTGTGCATCATCGTGTTCCAGATGGGGGCATTCGGTGCGGCATTTGCCACTGTGGTCAGTCAGGCTGTGGCGGGCATCGGCAGCCTTATTTACATCATGCGCCACTACCCGGAACTGCGCTGGAGCAGGGAAGAGGGCTGTTTCAGCCTGACCCACTGCGCAAAGCTGTGCAGCATGGGCATTCCCATGGGCCTGCAGTGCAGCATTACGGCCATTGGCAGCGTGGTGCTGCAGGGTGCGGTGAACGGTCTGGGCAGCGACATCGTGGCCGCGCAGACCGCCGGCGGCAAGGCGGCGCAGTTCCTGTGCGTGCCGCTGGAGAGTATCGGCACAGCGATGACCACCTATGCCAGCCAGAATATGGGCGCAAAGGACCTGAACCGTGTGGACCGGGGTGTGTACACCGCCCTCGGCATCGGCTGCGTATACAGCATTGCGTCCTTCCTCATCCTGCGCGTGACGGATAAGCTGCTCATCGGCCTGTTCCTGGATGCCAGCGAGACCGCCATCATGGCCAATGCCCAGAGCTTCATCTTCTGGAACAGCGTATTCTACATCCCGCTGGCGGTGCTCATTATCTACCGCTACACCATTCAGGGTCTGGGCTTCTCCGGCCTTGCCATGTTTGCCGGTGTGGCCGAGATGATCGCCCGCGCCATGGTGGGCTTCTGGTTCGTGCCGCTGTGGGGCTACTTTTTGCGGCCTGCATCGCAAGCCCGGTGGCATGGTTCTTTGCCTGCTTCTTCCTCATTCCGGCCTACTTTGTGGTGCGCAAACGCCTGCAGAAGGAAAAGGACGTCGAGAAGGAACACGATGCCCGCACCGCAAACGCTTAAAGAATGTTCGCAAGCTCTCCTGCAAAGGGGAGCTTTTTGCTGTTCGGGCTGTAGAGTAGGCCGCGTGCTGGGAGCTTTCTCCGCGAACAGCCCGGAACCCACGGTTCCGCCCCCTGTGCTTACGCACGGGGCCCCCCCCACTTCCCGGACATTCGCTGGAGAAACTCCCAGCCCTTGGTTTCAGGGAACTTTATCAGGTGCTACTGTAGGAGCGTTATCTGAGCAAGTTTAAACTTTTAAACGATACAACGATTAAAAAGTAACTTCGGCAAGCTGCGTAAGTTCCAAAGGCTGCATAAGTTTGAACTTGCGCACGAAGTAGAACTTGCGCAACCTGATAAACAATCAAAATAGAACGTATGTATGCTTATAATTTTGAACTTGCGCACATATTTCTCCACGGTAGGGCTGCACTGCAGTCTGCCCGGATGATTTACAAATCCCGCCAAAAGCGTTATACTACTTATGATTGTGTAATTTGGCAGGAGGTGAGCGCATGGCAGAGCAGCAGCTGGAACAGATCGAGGGCACCGTGGAGGACATCATCTACGAGAACACCGACAACGGCTATATGGTGTTCGAGGTGTCCGGCGGCGGTGTGGTCACAGTGGTGTGCGGCATTGTGGGCGAACTGCACGCGGGCGAAAGCGTGGTCTGCCGCGGCCGCTACGAGAACCACGCCACCTATGGCCGCCAGTTTCACGCACAGGAGTGCGAGACCGACATGCCCAAGGATCTGGAAGCGGTGTACGCCTTCCTTGCCAGCCGGTCACTGCCGTACATCGGGGCCAAGACGGCGGATAAGATCATCGACCTGTTCGGTGCCGAGGCGCTTGAGGTGATCGCTAACGACCCGGCCCGGCTCACGCAGGTGCCCGGCATCTCGGCGGACAAGGCCGACCGCATCCAGCAGGAGTTCAAGCGGATGTTTGGGATGCGGGAGCTGATCGCCTATCTGGCGCAGTTCGAGATCAGCCCGCGCCGCGCGATGGAGGTGTTCCGCACCTTCGGCCCCGGGGCCATGCAGGCCATTGCGGCAAATCCCTATCTGCTCTGCGGCGAACCGCTGCAGCTGGATTTCCGCCACGCGGACAGCATTGCCCAGTATTACCACATGGAAGGCGACTGCGCCCAGCGGCTGGAAGCGGCCCTGCTGCGCACCCTGCGCCATAACGCGGGCAACGGCCACACCTGCCTGCCGCGCACCCAGCTGCTGGAAACGGCATCCAATTTTATCCATCAGCCGCCGGAAAAGCTGGCTGCTGCGCTGGACGAGTGCATCCGCACCGAAGAACTGCGGGTGAAGCTGTTTGACGGCACACCGTATATTTATCTGCCCGACCTGCTGGAAGCCGAGGAGGACATTGCCGCCCGGCTTGCCATGCTGACAAAACGGGGCAAGAATACCGCCCACGGGCTGGATAAAAACATTCAAATTCTGGAACTGACGCAGGGCTTTGCCTATGCGCCCCTGCAGAAGGAAGCCATCCGCAAAGCCATGACCGAGAACTGCCTTGTGCTCACCGGCGGCCCCGGCACCGGCAAGACCACCACCGTCAACGCCATTCTGCAGCTGCTGGAAGATCAGGCGGAACGGGTGGCCCTGTGTGCGCCCACCGGCCGCGCGGCTAAACGGCTGAGTGAGCTGACCGGCCGCAAGGCCAGCACCATCCACCGTCTTTTGGAGGTGGACTACACCGGCGGCGTGGTCAGCTTTATCCACAACGACAAGAATCTGCTCAAGTGCGATGTGGTCATTCTGGACGAAATGAGCATGGTGGATGTGAAGCTGTTTCAGGCCCTGATCGCAGCGCTGCGCTACAGCTGCCGCATTATTATGGTAGGTGATGCCGACCAGCTGCCCAGCGTCGGCCCCGGCAATATTCTGGGCGAGATCATCCGATCCGGGCTGGTGCCCACCGTGTGCCTGAACGAGATCTTCCGGCAGGCAAAGCGCAGCCTGATCGTGGAGAACGCCCACCACATCATCTCAGGTGAACCGCTGCAGAAGGGCGGTAAGACCGACGACTTCTTCTTTTTGGAATCGGATGGCGATGCGGCCCAGCGGTTGGTGTGTGATCTGGTCACCACCCGCCTGCCGCGCAGCTACGGCTTCGATCCGATCCGGGACATTCAGGTGCTGTGCCCCACCAAGCTTGGCCCTACCGGCACACAGGCACTGAATGTGGAACTGCAGAACCTGTTGAACCCGGAACAGACGGGCAAGCCCCAGCTGCAAAGCGCCGCCCGGGTGTTCCGCGTGGGCGATAAGGTGATGCAGGTGCGCAATAATTACGAGATCATCTGGAATCGCATTGGCGGGGAGCAGGGCGTGGGTGCCTACAATGGCGACATCGGCATTGTGGAGAGCATCAACACGCGGGATCGCTCCATGGTGGTGCGCATGGATGACAAGCGGCTGGTCTACCCGGCAGAGAACCTGGGCGAGCTGGAGATCGCCTATGCCATCACGGTACACAAAAGTCAGGGCAGCGAGTTCCCGGCGGTGATCTTGCCGGTGGCGCAGGTGCCGCCGCGGCTGTGCTACCGCAACCTGTTCTACACCGGCGTTACCCGTGCACGGAAGTTGTGCATCGTGGCGGGCCGCAGGGACGTTGTGAACCGCATGATGGGCAACATCCGCCAGAACCTGCGCTACAGCGGCCTTGCCTATCTTTTGCAGGCAGAGCTGCCGCCGGAACAGACGGAAGCAGAATAGGGCAGGCCAGCAGATAGCTTTCTCCGCGAACAGCCCGGAACCCACGGTTCCGCCCCAATACTTCGTATCGGGGCCCCACTTCCCGGTCATTCGCTGGAGAAACTATCTGCCGTCCTGATGGCATCGGCACCGTTCGCTCCGGCAAGATGCGCGAAGCCATGTCTAAAGTGCAGGCTGCAATTGGAATCGACAGCAAAGCCCGACGGGAAGTGCGAGGGCTTCTCACGCTGGTGGTCTGGCGAGCGCAGGCGGGACGGAGTGAACGGTGACAATGCTGCATTGCGCCAAAACCGGTATACTTTTTACGGCAACTATGCTATACTGTAAGCTGGTATGATTTCCGGCCTGCATCAACAGGCCGTTGTTTCGATAGAGGAACCAGAGAAAGGAAAAAGAGAACTTATGGCACAGAACGATATCGGTATCGATCTTGGTACCACTACTATTATCATTGCGCAGGAGGGCAAGGGCGTTGTGCTCAACCAGCCCAGCGTTGTGGCAATGGATACCCGCAAGAAGACCGTGCTGGAAGCAGGCGATAAGGCCCTTGCTATGGTGGGCCGCACCCCGAACTATATTTCTGCCATCTTCCCGCTGAAGGACGGTGTGATCAGTGACCATACCATGACCCGTGAGCTGATCTGCCGTTTTGTCAAGCAGGTGTACAGCTCCCACATGGTCAAGCCCCGCGTGGCCGTCTGTGTGCCCGCCGCCATTACCGGCATTGAAAGCGATGCCGTGGTGGAGGCTGTGGTGGCCGCTGGTGCCCGTCAGGTGTACCTGATCGACGAACCCATTGCCGCTGCCCTTGGCTCCGGCATCGACATCACCCAGCCGGAGGGCCGCATGATCATTGATATCGGCGGCGGCACCACCGATATTGCAGTGCTTTCTCTGGGCGGCAAGGTCAAGGCCACCAGCGTGCGCGTGGCCGGCAACCACTACGACGAAGAGATCCTCAAGTTCGTGCGCAACAAGTACAGCGTTGCCATTGGCCAGCGCACCGCCGAAGAGCTGAAAAAGAACGTGGCCTGCTGCCCCCAGAAGACTGATTTCCACGAGACCATGGAGATCAAGGGCCGCAGCCTGCTCACCGGCCTGCCGGTGCGTGTGAATGTTTCCACTGACGACCTGTACGACCCGGTCATGATGCTCAGCGAGCAGATCGGCACCGCAGCCCATCAGGTGCTGGAAAAGACCCCTCCGGAACTGGCAGGCGATATCTTCCGCAATGGTGTCATGCTGACCGGCGGCGGTGCACAGCTGCACGGCCTTACCGAATACCTGAGCGAAGAGCTGAAGGTGGAGGTGACGGTTTCGCCCGATCCCGTCAACTGTGTGGCACTGGGCACTGCCATGAGCCTTGGCCTGAACGACAAGCTGGAAACCGGTTTTTTGGATGCAACGCCCCGTATTGGCCGCAGATAATCAAAGTTGCACCATTTATCCATGAATCTGAACAAAAGCGCCAAAAAGAAAAAATATCTATTTTTGTTGAAATAAATTGGAAAATAAGGTATAATGTACCCAAATTGATTTTCTGCTGACGATCTTGTATCGGACGCAGTATACAAGAAACAGGAGGAAAACCATGGATTTAGGTTTTGACGTGGTCGTTACCATTACCGGCATCGTACTGGTGTTCTTGATCCTTATCCTGCTGATGGCGATTATCACGCTGGAAGGCAAGATCTTCGATTCGATGAACGCAAAGAAGAAGGCTGCCAAGGAAGCCGCCAAGGCTCCCGCTGCACAGCCCGCTGCACCCGTGCAGCAGGCCGCAGCTGCTCCCGCTCCTCAGGTGGAAGAGGGCATTCCCGGTGATGTGATCGCCGCCATTATGGCAGCAATCCATGCAATGGGCAACGGCAAGTACACCCTCAAGGCTGTGCGCCGCAGCAAGAACGGCTGGGGCAATGCGGGTGTAAACGACACCACCGCACCGTTTTAACAGAGGAGGAAGAGCATGACACAGTTTATTGATACTCTGGTCGGTATTTTCCAAAGCTCCGGCTTTGCGAAGTTTGGCGAGCCGGGCGGCTACCTGTACGCAGTTATGATCTGCGTGGGCTGCTTTTTGCTGTACCTGGCCATCGTCAAAGAGTTTGAGCCGCTGATCCTGCTGCCCATGGCATTCGGCATGATCCTGGCAAACCTGCCCGGCAGCGGCGTTATCCACATGCAATATTTCGTCGGTGACGGTCTGGAACACCCCATGTGGGTGGAGATCCTGAACAACGGTGGTCTGGCCGATATGCTCTACATGGGCGTTAAGCTGGGCATCTACCCGCCGCTGATTTTCCTGGGCATCGGCACCATGACCGACTTCGCACCCCTGATCTCCAACCCCAAGAGCCTGCTGCTGGGCGCTGCCGCTCAGTTCGGCATCTTCGGTACTTACATGGGCGCTCGTCTGCTGACCGCTACCGGTCTGGTGGACTTCACCCAGAAGCAGTCTGCTGCTATCTCCATCATCGGCGGTGCAGACGGTCCTACCGCTATCTTCGTTACCTCCCGTCTGGCACCTGAGCTGCTTGGCTCCATCGCCGTTGCAGCCTACAGCTACATGGCTCTGGTGCCCGTGATCCAGCCGCCCATCATGAAGGCACTGACCACCAAGAAGGAACGTACCGTCGTGATGAAGCAGCTGCGCACCGTCTCCAAGACCGAGAGGGTCATCTTCCCCATCATGGTCACCATCATCGTTTCCCTGATCGTTCCGGATGCCGCTGTTCTGGTGGGTATGCTGATGCTGGGCAACCTGATGAAGGAGTGCGGCGTGGTGGATCGCATCCAGAAGACTGCCGGCAATGAGCTGATGAACATTATCACCATCTTCCTGGCACTGTCCGTTGGCTGCACCACCTCTGCAAACACCTTCCTGAACACCCGCACCCTGTTCATCATCGTGCTGGGCCTGATCGCATTCTCCTTCGGCACTGCTGCCGGTGTGCTGTTCGGCAAGCTGATGTACATGCTGACCGGCGGTCAGGTGAACCCGCTGATCGGTTCCGCAGGCGTTTCCGCTGTGCCTATGGCCGCTCGCGTTTCCCAGAAGGTTGGCCAGAGCGAGAATCCCTCCAACTTCCTGCTGATGCACGCAATGGGCCCCAATGTGGCCGGTGTTATCGGCTCTGCCGTTGCTGCTGGTATCCTGATCAACATTTTCAGCTAAGCGCTTTCTGAAAAGCATTTTTTCCGCCCGTCGGTTCGCAAGAGCTGCCGGGCGGTTTTTGTTTTACGATTTGAAATGCCCGCCGCGTTTGCTTTGGGCATAAAATAAGGAAATTATATTATTTATTTCGTGTTTGTCGCAGCCTGCGGGCTGCTCCAAACACATTTTCACAAAAAGGCCGTAACGAAAAACGGCTGCTGTTTCATCAGATGCAATTTTTCTCTACGACCTCTTTCGTGAAAAAGTAACTCCGAAAAGCCCGCAGGCTTTTCGGAGTTACAAATTATAAAAATATTTTTTCCGCTGAAAATAGCCAGAGCGAACGCGGCGGCTATTCTCAATCGTTTTGAAATGTGGTATACTGTATTTTGATAGTATAAACATAAAAGGAACAGGGGAAACCATGGCAACAGATCTCACACAGGAATTCTGCGCTCTGCGCGATACCTATATCGAAAAACAGTTTGGCCGCCTGAACGATATGCAGCGGCAGGCAGTGTTCACCACCGATGGCCCGCTGCTCATCCTTGCTGGTGCAGGCAGCGGCAAGACCACCGTGCTGGTAAACCGCATTGCAAACCTCATCCGGTTCGGCTCGGCCCACGGCTCCAAACAGACACCGCGTCCGGCCACGGAGGACGATATCAAGGCTCTGCGCAACGCCATCATGACCGGCACTGCCGCCCCCAGCTGGCTGGACGGGATGCTGCGCCAGAACGCTGTGCGCAGCTGGAACGTGATGGCCATCACCTTTACCAACAAGGCAGCAGGGGAGCTGAAGGAACGTCTGCGCCGGATGCTGGGCGGCGAGGAGGGAGACGAAGTGTTTGCTTCCACCTTCCACTCGGCCTGTGTACGCATCCTGCGCCGCTGGGCGGAGGAGATCGGCTATCCGCGCAGCTTTACTATCTACGATACCGATGATTCCCAGCGCGTGATGAAGGCCGTGTATAAAGAGCTTGGCTTAGATGAGAAATCTGTAGCAATTAAGACGGCAATCAATATGATGAGCGCACGAAAAGATCAAATGGTTAGCCCCACCGATGCGTTAAAAGATCCAACATTGGGAATTGAGGGCAAGTATGATCGATATAAATGCGAAATTTCGGCCAGAGCATATGCCGCTTATGAGAAAAAGCTCAAAGAAGCCGGAGCATTCGACTTTGACGACCTGATTTACCAGACTGTGCAGCTGCTGGCCGAGCACAAGGATGTGCGGGATTTCTACCAGAACAAATACCGCTATCTGCTGGTGGACGAGTATCAGGACACCAGTGTGGCGCAGTTCCGTCTGGTGAGCCTCCTCACCGGCCCGGAAAAGAACATCTGCGTGGTGGGCGACGATGACCAGAGCATCTACCGCTTCCGCGGCGCTACCATTGAGAACATCCTTAATTTCGAGCGCATTTACCCGGGCACCAAAACCATCCGTCTGGAACAAAACTACCGCTCTACGTCCAATATCCTGAACGCTGCGAACTGTGTCATTCAGCACAACACCGAGCGCAAGGGCAAGACCCTGTGGACCAGCAATGGCGAGGGCGATAAGGTGCAGGTGTACACCGCCGAGAACGAGCAGGACGAGGCCAGCCACATCGCGGATGTGATCGGCCAGCACCTGAAAGAGGGCGGACATCTGGCCGACCACGCTATCCTCTACCGTATGAACGCCCAATCGGCCCCCATCGAAAGCTACTTTACCCGTGCAGGCATCCCCCACAAGATCGTGGGCGGCCAGCGCTTCAACGACCGCAAAGAGGTCAAGGATATCCATTCCTACATGTCCATCGTGGCGAACCCCCGCGATGATGTGCGCCTGCGCCGCATCATCAACGAGCCTGCCCGCAAGATCGGTGCCACCACCGTGGAGGTGATTGCCGATCTGGCCGCGCAGGAGGGCGTGAGCATGCTGGACATCATCGGCCATGCCGACCAATATGCAAAGCTCAGCCGCGCCGTAATGCCGCTGCTCAAGTTCTGGCAGATCTATCAGCGCCTGCAGGATTCTTTGGAGACCCGCACGCTGGACGAATTTGCAGCCGATGTGATCGAGCTGACCGGCTATAAGGCCATGCTGGAAGCCGATGCAGCCAAGGGCCACGAGGATGCGGCTGACCGCCTGCAGAACCTTGGTCAGCTGGTCAACAACGTCAAGAACTACTGCGACCAGCACGGTGAGGAAGCCACGCTGGAAGGCTATCTGGAAGATATCGCCCTCATCAGCGATATCGACAGCTATAACGAGAGCGCCGATCAGGTGGTGCTGATGACCATTCACTCTGCCAAGGGTCTGGAATTTCCGTATGTGTTCCTGATTGGCATGGAGGAGGGCGTGTTCCCCAGCGAGATGAGCAAGTATTCCGAAGCCGATCTGGAAGAGGAGCGCCGCCTTGCCTACGTGGGCATCACCCGCGCCAAGAAGGAGCTGTACATCTCCAACAGCGTTTCCCGGATGCTGTATGGCCGCACCCAGCGCAACGAGCCGAGCCGCTTTTTGCGGGAGATCGAGCCGGAGTATATCGAGGAGACCCGCAGCCCGGTACTGGAACAGCGCTCCCGCTTTGGCGGCTGGGGCGACAGCTATCGTGATACGGTGCCCGGCGGCGCGTCCGGTTACTCCGGGCCGTCCGGATGGGGCCGCAGCGCCAGTGGGTACGGTACGGGCGGCTACGGAAGCGGCTATAGCAATCGCAGCGGCTACCTGAACCGCGAATACAACGCGGGCGAGGGCCGCGGCTTTGGCTCGGCCTATGCAAACCGGGGCCAGAGCCAGAGCGGATACGGTTCCGGCTATGGCCGCAGCGGCGCAGGTACGGGATATGGCTCTGGTTACAGTTCTGCATATTCTAACGGAACAACGCAGAAAAAATCTGCAAAGCAAATCTCCTTTACAGGCGCACCGGCAGCAAAAACCGCTGCAAAAGGCGCAAAACACTATGAGCCGGGCGATCTTGTGGAGCACAAGGTGTTCGGACGCGGTCAGGTAGTGGCTGTGAAGCCTGCCGCCGGAGATCAGATCGTGGAGATCAACTTTGAAAAGGTGGGCATCAAAAAGACCATGGCCAATTTTGCGCCCCTGACCAAAATCACTGCGGAGGAATAACACACTTATGATGACTGTTCGTTTGATCGCACATACCCCGGAACCGGAAAAGGTGGTGGCTGCAGCGGCAAAGCTCTGCTATTCCGATGCGCACATCACCGACCTGCTGGACGGCCTGACCGAGGAAAAGACCGCGAAGTTCCTGACCATGCTCAGCGATCTGGGCCATGCCAGCCCCATTGAACATGCCAGCTTCACCTTTGGCATCGAGGGGGTCAGCCGCACTTTGCTGGCGCAGATCACCCGCCACCGCATTGCATCCTTCAGTGTGCAGAGCCAGCGCTATGTGCGGCTGGACGATTTCCGCTATGTGGTGCCGCCGGAGATCGAAGCCATCCCGGAAGCAAAGGAGCTTTCCTTGCCAGTATGGAAGAGGACGCCAGACGTTATCTTGATCTGGCTCACAAGCTGGAAGAAGGCCACACCGCCCGCCTGATGGCTGAGGGAATGCCGGAAAAGCAGGCCCGCGCCAAGGCCAGCAAGCAGGCCAACGAGGATGCCCGCTTTGTACTGCCCAACGCCTGCGAGACCAAGATGGTGGTCACCATGAATGCCCGCAGCCTGCAGAACTTTTTCCACCTGCGCTGCTGCAACCGCGCCCAGTGGGAGATCCGGGAACTGGCCGAAAAAATGTTTGAGCTGGTGTACCCGGTGGCACCGCATATCTTTGCAAAGTCCGGCCCGGCCTGTGTGAGCGGCCCCTGCCCGGAGGGAAAAATGTGCTGCGGCAAAACCGCTGAGGTGCGCGCAAAATATGCATCCATCAAGGAGGCTGCAGGCGTATGAGCAAGGGAAAACTGATCGCCATTGAAGGACTGGACGGCAGCGGAAAGGCCACGCAGGCAAAGCTGCTGGCCGGGTATCTGGCTGCACAGGGCCTTGCGGTGCGCGAGGTGAGCTTCCCGGACTACGGCAGCGACTCCAGCGCCCTTGTAAAAATGTATCTGGCAGGGCAGTTCGGCCAGCACCCGGACGATGTAAACGCCTATGCAGCCTCCAGCTTTTATGCGGTGGACCGCTATGCCAGCTACAAAAAGGACTGGGGCAGTTTTTACGAGAATGGCGGCATCGTCATTGCCGACCGCTACACCACCTCCAACGCGGTGCACCAGTGCTCCAAGCTTCCGCCGGAGCAGTGGGAGAGTTTTCTCGGCTGGCTGTTTGATTTTGAGTTCCATCTGCTGGGCCTGCCTGCGCCGGATGAGGTGATCTACTTACAGGTAGACCCCGCCGTGAGCCAGAAGCTTATGACCCAGCGTTACCACGGCGACGAGAGCAGGAAGGATGTGCACGAGAAGGATACCGAGTATCTTGCCCGCAGCCGCTGCGCCGCCGAGTATTGTGCCGCGCACCTTGGCTGGGCCGTCGTGCATTGCACCAGCGGGGACAACATGCGCAGCATCGAAGACATTCAGGCCGAAGTGCAGGAGATCGTGTTGAAGCAGCTGACATAATTTTCGATAAGAGGGGGCATCCTGACAGATGTATCGTTTGATGCAGCCGGAAGATAAACCGGCAGTGCTGGCTTTATGGCAGAGCCAGCGTAATGAATCAGAAGAATTTGCCAAAAAGGCCATTGAGCAGTTTGCAGGCGAGCAGAACGTCTATGTGGCCGAGGAAAATGACGAGATCGCCGCGGTGGCGCTGGCTGTGCCGGTCACGCTGCAGGGCCGCAGCGGCACCTATCTGTACGGTCTGTGCGGCGAGGGCAGCCTGATCCTGGCGGGCCTTGTGGACTATCTGTGCGCCCAGCAGAAGCTGCGCGGCGCAGGGTTTACGGTGGCAGTGCCCACCAGCCCGGAGCAGGCTGCACTGCTGCAGGATAAGGGCTTTGCATGGGCCTTCGCCCTGCGCTGCCTGCCGCGCGAGGTGGAGCGCAACCTGTGGAGTCAGGCGGAGTTTGATTCCGTCACCGCCAAAAAGCTGTGTGAGCTGCGGGAGCGCTTCTGGCCCGATACCGTGCAGCTGACCCCGGAGCGCATGGCCGTGGTGCTGGGAGATCTGTACTCCTCCGGTGCCACCATCGTTTCCAGTGCCCACGGCTATGGCATTTATTTCCGCAAGGAGGATACGCTTTACTTTGTGGAGCTGCAGGCCGACAATGACCGCGCCGCCGAAGTACTGATGGAAGCCGCCCGCGAAAAGGAAGTCATCGTGGAAAAGGCGGTCATTACCGTGGGCGCATCCCAGCCGCTGTTCCTCGGCGAGGGCACCCGGCAGGACTACGGCATGATCCGCTTTGATGCCGAACCCTTTGATGTAGCCGAAAGCTACATGCGCCTGATGCTGGAAAACTAAGATAAAAGGAAGGTGCTTATGGCACACGAAAAAAACACCCGCAAAAAAGGCGGTGTAGGGAAGATCCTGCTGGTGCTGGTGGTACTGCTGGCGCTGGCCGTTGGCGGGGCGCTGCTGTTTGCGCACAACGAGATCAGCGGCAATGGCAGACCCGGCACGGAGGTAACGGTGAACATCCCGCAGGGCAGCGGCGTTTCCGTCATTGCGCAAAAGCTCAAGGATGCGGGTGTGATCCGCTCGGCCTATCTGTTCCGCTGGTATGTGGGGCAAAAGGGCGCGGCATCAAAGCTGCAGTATGGCGATTTTACCCTGCAGAAGAGCGCCTGTTCTTACGATGCCATTATTGCGGTCCTGTCCACCTACGCCAAGGCCGAAACGGTGCGCGTGACCATCCCAGAGGGAACCACGGCCATTGCCATTGCCCAGAAGATGGAAGCCGCCGGGCTGTGCAGCGCCGAGGATTTCCTGAAGGAAGCCAACGAGGGCGATTTCAGCGAATACACCTTCTGGCAGTACGTGCCGGACGATGCCGATGCGCCGGACCGCTTTATGAAGTGCGAGGGCTATCTCTTCCCGGAGACCTACGAATTCTTAAAGGACGACACCGTGCACAACTATGTAGCCACTTTCTATGCCCAGTTCGATGCACAGATCACCGATGAGATGTATGCAGAACTTAAAAAGCAGGATATGACCCTGCCCCAGCTGATCACACTGGCATCCTTTGTGCAGGAGGAAGCGGGCAACAGTCAGGACTCGAACGTGGCACAGGTGTTCCGCAACCGTCTGGCTGCGGATTCACCCTACCCGCGCCTGCAGAGCAACACCTCCAGCCACATCCAGAGCGACAGTGACAACAATTACCTCTGGAACTGGGTGGCACCCTACTATGGCGGCTGGGATCATATCCCGGAAAATATCGTGGCTGCGTATGATACCTACAGCTGCAAGGGCCTGCCTGCCGGGCCGATCTCGAACCCCGGCATTGCGGCCATCAAGGCAGCGCTGGCCCCCCAGCCCGATGAGGAAGCCAAGGATGCCTATTTCTTTGTGACCGACCTCAAGGGCAGCTATTATTATGCCCGCACCCTGAGCGAACACAGCGCAAACTGCCAGAAGGCAGCACAAGTGAACAAAACTGTGAATACGGAAAAATGAGAGGAATTTGAACTATGCTGCAAATCCCGGAACTGCTGGCCCCGGCAGGCGATCTGGAACGCCTGCGCTATGCCATCAACTACGGTGCCGATGCCGTTTACTGCGGCCTGCCTGAATTTGGAATGCGGTCTGCTCCGGCCAACTTTACGCCGGAACAGCTGGCCGAGGGTGTCATCTACGCTCACGCCCGCGGCCGCAAGGTCTACCTGACCATGAACACCCTGCCCACCAACGAGGAAGCCGACCGTCTGCCCGAGGCCATCAGGGAAGCAGCCAAGGCCGGTGTGGATGCCTTTATCGTGGCAGACCTTGGTGTGCTGGATGCCTGCAAGACCTTTGCACCGGACATCGATGTGCACATGTCCACCCAGACAGGCATCACCAACTGGGCTGCGGCCCGCGCCGCCTACAATATGGGCGCAAAGCGCGTGGTGCTTGCCCGTGAGATGACCCTGCAGGATATTGCGATCCTGCGCGATAAAACACCGCCGGAGCTGGAGATCGAAGCCTTTGTGCACGGTGCTATGTGCATGAGCGTTTCGGGCCGATGCCTGCTTTCCAACTACATGGCGGGCCGCGACGCGAACCGCGGCCAGTGTGCCCAGCCCTGCCGCTGGAAATACTATCTCAGCGAGGAGACCCGTCCGGGCCAGCTGTACGAGATCGGCGAGAACGAGAACGGCAGCTACATCCTCAACGCCAATGATATGTGCACCGCGCCTTTCCTTGATCTGATCTGCAAGGCAGGTGTGGACAGCCTGAAGATCGAGGGCCGTGCCAAGACCTTCTACTATGTGGCAAGCGTTACCGCCGCCTACCGCAGGGCGCTGGACGCTTATCTGGCCGACCCGCTCAACGACAACTTTGAGCTGCCTGCTGAAGTGTACGAGGAGCTTACCCGTACCAGCCACCGCCATTACTCGCCGGGCTTCTATTTTGGCCGCGAGCAGGCCAGACAGGCCACCGACAGCGCTACTTACATCCGCGAGTGGGAGTTTGTGGGCACGGTGGACGGCTGGGAGAACGGCGTTGCCTCCTGCCAGCAGCGCGGCAAGTGGAGCCTGGGCGACACTCTGGAAGCACTCTGCCCGGATGGCCGCAGCATTCCGCTGAACCCTGAGTGGATCGAAAACGAAGCCGGTGAGCGGGTGGAGAGCACCCCGCATGCCATGGAAAAATACACCATTCCCACGCCGGAGCTGCCGCCCATGAGCCTGCTGCGGCGCAAAACGGTATAAGGAGACCACAATGGAAGCAACACGCCTGTGTCCATACTGCCTGCAGCCGCTGCCCGGAGCAGCACAAAGCTGCCCGCACTGCGGCAAAAGCTTTGCCGGACGCAACCCCGGCGGCACCCTGCCGGTGGGCACCGTGCTGGCCGGGCGCTACACCGTAGGGGAAATGCTCAGCATCGATGGCGAGGGCATCCTCTACCGCGGCGCAGAAAATCTGGGCCGTTTCCGGGTGACCATCAAAGAATATCTGCCCATTACCCTCACGGCGGAGCGCACGGCAGAAAGCACCCTGCGGCCCAAGACCGGCAGTGAGGTGCTGTTCAAGACCACCCGCATGGATTTTGCGGACCTGTACCGCTCCATCCAGCGCATCACTCCGGCCAATGGTCTGGAAGCCGTGCTGGATGTGGTGGAAGCCAATAACAGCGTTTACGCCATTCTGGAAAATCTGGGCGGCACCCCGCTGGATCAGTGGCTGGAAAACCACCCCGGCACCATCCGCCCGGACGATGCCTGCACCATGCTGCAGCCGGTGTTTGAAGGCGTAGCCGCCATGCACAAGATCGGTCTGGTGCACCGCGGTATCTGCCCGGAGAACATCCGCGTGATGGAAAACGACCGCTGCCGTCTGGCGGGCTATGCCACGGTGGGCCTGCGCACGGCGGGCAGCGGCCTGCACGAACAGCTGTACGAAGGCTATTCCGCCCCGGAGCAGTATTCCACCGCAGAGTTCGAGGGCCGCTATACCGATGAATACAGCCTTGCGGCCGTGTTCTACCGCATGGTGTGCGGGCAGGCCCCGGTGCCTGCGGCGCAGCGCATGGTGGCAGACTCCAACCCACGTGCAAAATCGGTGAACGGCAGCCTGCCGCTGTACGTCTCGCAGGTGCTGCAGCTGGGCCTGCGCCTGCGGCCCATGGAGCGCATCCAGACCGTGCCGCAGCTGTATCAGGCCCTTTCTTCCAAGGAATACACGGCAGAGCTCACCCGCACCATGAAGCCGGAGACTCCTGTGCGCACAGCCCCGCCGGAACCGGAACGCAAGGAGCATCTGCTCAGCTTAAAAGCGCTGCTGGCGGGCATCGTGATCCTGCTGTCCATCCTCATTCTGCTCACGCTGTGGAGCGTGCTGAGCCAGCACATCCACCAGCCTGCTGCGTCGGCTGCGGAGTCGGAACCGGCCAGCAGCGAGGTGATGGTGCCGCAGAACCTTGTGCCGAACTTTATTGGCATGGACTACACGCAGGTGCAGAACAACCGGGAATATACCAGCATGTATCTGTTCTACGTCACCGAGGAATACAGCGATACCGCCCCGGCGGGCCAGATCATCCAGCAGGAGCCGAGCGCGGACACTGTGCTCAAGGCAGGGGAGACCATACGGCTGGTGGTGAGCAAAGGCCCGCAGATGGCCGAGATGCCCAATATCATCGGCTTTACGCAGGATAGCGCGGTAAAGGAACTGGAAGCGCGGGGCCTTGTGGCCAGCTGCTTTATGGTGGTGAACGATGGCTCCTATGCATCCGGCTGCGTGGTGCGTACCAGCGAGGAGCCGGGCACCAAGGTGGAAGTGGGCACGGTGATCACCGTGTATATTGCGGCAGACCCCAGTGTGCAGATCACTGCCACACCGGAGGAACCCGCCGCTACCGAACCCACTACGACAGAGCCGGCCCCTCCGGAAACAACAGATCCTACCCCCACGGAACCGGAATACAATACAGACTAAAAAACAAAAGCAGAAGCGGGAGCCTTGCAAAGGCCCCCGCTTCTGCTTGTTTAGGATAGGAAAGAGAATGGCTTAGTTAGAGGTTGGTGTAGCCCATCAGGTAGCGGTCTACCTCGGCGGCGCAGTCGCGGCCTTCGCGCAGGCCCCACACCACAAGGCTCTGGCCGCGGCGCATATCGCCGCAAACGAACACCTTTTCCACGTTGGTCTTGAAGCTGTGGTCTGCCACGTTGCCGCGGGCGGTCAGCTCCACACCAAATGCATCGGCCACGTAGCTTTCGCAGCCGGTAAAGCCTGCGGCGATGAACGCCAGCTGGCAGTTGTAGGTAAATTCTTCACCGGTGGGCACCATGCTGGTACGGCCGGTCTCGGGGTTCCGCTCCGGCTTCAGGTAGGAGATGATAGCACCGGTCAGATTGCCTGCATCATCCTTCAAAAATTCCTTCACGGTGGTCTGGTACACGCGCGGGTCCTTGCCAAACTTTGCAAGGCACTCGGTCTGGCCGTAGTCCACCTTCAGCACACGGGGCCACTCCGGCCACGGGTTGGAGGCTGCACGCTCCTTGGGCGGCTGCGGCATCATTTCCAGTGCCACCAGATCGGTGCAGCCCTGCCGCAGGGCCGTACCCTGACAGTCGTTGCCGGTATCACCGCCGCCGATCACCAGAACATTCTTGCCCTTGGCATCGATGGCCTTGCCGTCCGCGAACTGGCTGTCCAGCAGACTTCTGGTCACGCTGGTCAGGTAGTCCACGGCAAAGTGCACGCCGTTTGCATCGCGGCCGGGCACATTCAGGTCGCGGGCCTTCTTGGCACCGCAGCACAGCACCACGGCATCGTAGCCGTTCAGCAGCTCTTCGGCGGCAACAGCCCCGCCCACATCCATGTTGGTGCGGAACTCCACGCCCTCGGCCTGCATGATCTTGATGCGGCGCTCGATGACGGATTTGTCCAGCTTCATGTTGGGGATGCCGTACATCAGCAGGCCGCCCACGCGGTCTGCACGCTCGAACACAGTCACGGCGTGGCCGCGCTTGTTCAGGTATTCAGCCACCGAAAGGCCGGAGGGGCCGCTGCCCACCACGGCTACGCTCTTGCCGGTGCGGGAGGGCGGCGGTGCGGCGTGCAGCCAGCCCTTGGCGTAAGCCGTTTCGATAATGGCGTGCTCGTTCTCGCGCACGGTCACGCTGCTGCCGGTCACATCGCCGCAGGTGCAGGCCGCTTCACACAGGGCAGGGCACACCCGGCTGGTGAACTCCGGAAAACGGTTGGTGGCCATCAGCCGATGCATGGCCAGCTCCCACTTGCCATGATAAACAAGGTCGTTCCACTCCGGGATGAGGTTGTTCAGCGGGCAGCCGGAGGCCATGCCGCCGATCATCATGCCGGCCTGACAGAAGGGAACACCGCAGTCCATGCAGCGTGCTGCCTGCGTCTGCTGCTCCTCGCGGGAGAGCCAGACGTGAAATTCGTTAAAGTTTTCAATGCGTTCCAGCGGCGGAACATCCGTGCTGGTTTTGCGCGTATAGTCGATAAATCCAGTTGTCTTACCCATGACGCTGCCCTCCTTACTTCTTCTTCTGCACCGTGTAGAATGCTTCGATCTGCGCCTGCTCGCCGTCCAGACCGCGCTCCTCAACGGATGCGATCACACGCAGCATACGGTCATAATCGTAGGGCAGAACTTTCTTGAACTTGGGCAGGAATTCGCTGAAGTTGTCAAGGATTTCTTTGCCGCGGGGAGAGCCGGTGGCCTCCACATGTTCGCGGATCAGCTCTTTCAGGGTGGCAACATCGTACTTGTGCTCCACAGGCTCCAGGCTGACGGTCTCCTTGTTCACGCGCTGGTAGAAGTCCCAGTTCTCGTCCAGCACATAGGCGATGCCGCCGGTCATACCGGCTGCAAAGTTCTTGCCGGTCTGGCCCAGAACCACCACCGTGCCGCCGGTCATGTACTCGCAGCCGTGGTCGCCAACGCCCTCCACAACGGCGGTGGCACCGCTGTTGCGCACGGCGAAGCGCTCACCGGCCACGCCGGAAATGAACGCCTTGCCGCTGGTAGCACCGTACAGGGCCACGTTGCCGGTGATAATGTTCTCCTCGGGCTTGAACGTGATGCCCTTGGGCGGGCGCACGACGATCTTGCCGCCGGACAGGCCCTTGCCCATGTAGTCGTTGCAGTCGCCCACGAGGTCCAGCGTCAGGCCGTTGGGGATGAAGGCACCAAAGCTCTGGCCGCCTGCACCCACACAGTGGGCGGTGTAAACATCATCCGGCAGGCTGTTGCCGTATTTGCGGGTGATCTCGCTGCCAAAGATGGCACCAAAGGCGCGGTCGGTGTTGGAGACATCCAGCGTCACGCTCTGGGCATTCTTGCTGCTGAGCTTGAACTTCTTCATCAGCACCTTCATATCGAGGGTGTTTTCCAGATGGAAGTCGTAGGTGTCCTCCTTCACGAAGTGAACATTGCTGTTCTCGATGGCAGGGTTGTGCAGGATGCAGTCGAGATCCATCTTGGAAGCGCGGCTGCCGGGTGCGGCAGGCTTGACCTTGAGCAGGTCGGTGCGGCCCACCAGTTCATCGATGGTGCGCACGCCCAGCTTTGCCATGTACTCGCGCAGCTCCTCGGCCACAAAGGTGAGGTAGTTGATGATGTATTCCGGCTTGCCCTTGAAGTTCTTGCGCAGCTCCGGGTTCTGGGTGCAGATGCCCATGGGGCAGGTATCCAGATTGCACACACGCATCATCACGCAGCCCTCGGCCATCAGCAGGGTAGTACCGAAGCCGAACTCCTCTGCGCCCAGCATACAGCTGATGGCAACATCGCGGCCGGAGAGCAGCTTGGAGTCGCTCTCGATGCGCACGCGGGTGCGCAGGCCGTTCAGGATCAGGGTCTGATGGGTCTCGGCGATGCCCAGCTCCCACGGCAGGCCAGCGTGCTTGATGGAAGTACGCGGTGCTGCACCGGTGCCGCCGTCGTAGCCGGACACCAGAATGACCTGTGCGCCGCCCTTGGCAACACCGGCCGCAATGGTGCCAACGCCGGCCTCACTGACCAGCTTGACATTGATGTTGGCGCTGCGGTTGGCGTTCTTCAGGTCGTAGATCAGCTCTGCAAGGTCCTCGATGGAGTAGATATCGTGGTGCGGCGGGGGAGAGATCAGGCCCACACCGGTGGTGCTGTGGCGGGTCTTTGCAATCCACGGATATACCTTGGCACCGGGCAGATTGCCGCCCTCACCGGGCTTTGCGCCCTGTGCCAGCTTGATCTGGATCTCTTCGGCGCTCACCAGATACTTGCTGGTGACGCCAAAACGGGCAGAAGCCACCTGCTTGATCTTGGAATTGCTCTCGCTGTGGTAGCGCTCTTCGGGTTCGCCGCCCTCGCCGGTGTTGCTGCGGCCGCCCAGACGGTTCAGGGCGATGGCAATGGTCTCATGGGCTTCACTGCTCAGGGCACCGTAGCTCATGGCTGCGCCCTTGAACCGCTTGACGATGGAGCTTACCGGCTCCACCTCTTCCAGCGGGATGCCGCCGTCAGGAGCATAGTTGAAGTCCAGCAGGCTGCGCAGATGCACGCCGTCAGCACCCATATTGTCCACGGTACTGGTGAACTGCTTGAAAGCCGAGTAGTCGTTCGTCCAGCAGGCTTTCTGGAACAGGTGGATGGTCTGGGGGTTGAACAGATGTTCTTCCTTGCCGCTGCGGAACTTGTGTGCGCCGCTGTCGGCCAGCTCCATGTTGATGTCCAGACCCAGCGGGTCGAAGGCTGCGTTGTGCTGGGCTTCCACATCGGCCTGAATGTCCGAAAGGGTAATGCCGCCCACACGGCTCACGGTGCCGGTGAAGTATTTGTCGATGACATCCTTGGAGATGCCCACAGCCTCAAAGATCTGGCTGCTCTGGTAGCTCTGGATGGTGGAAATGCCCATCTTGGAGGCAATCTTCACAATGCCGCTGAGGATGGCGTTGTCGTAGTCCTCCACGGCTGCATAGTAATCTTTGTCCAGCAGGCCTTCGTCGATGAGCTGGCCGATGGTCTCATGTGCCAGATAGGGATTGATGGCGCAGGCACCGTAGCCCAGCAGAGCGGCAAAGTGGTGCACCTCGCGCGGCTCTGCACTTTCCAGGATCAGGGCCAGTGCGGTGCTCTTCTTGGTGCGGATCAGGTACTGCGAAACCGCGGAAACTGCCAGCAGGCTGGGAATGGTTACGTGGTATTCATCCACATCGCGGTCAGAAAGGATGATGATGTTTGCACCATCCTTGTAGGCGCGGTCAACCTCCAGAAATACACGGTCGATGGCCTTTTCCAGACTGGTATTCTTATAGTAGTTGATGGACACCGTGGCTACCTTGAAGCCGGGCACGTTCATGTATTTGATCTTGAGCAGGTCGGTGCTGGTCAGGATGGGGTTGTGCACCTTGAGCACCTTGCAGTTTTCGGGCTTGTCCTCCAGCAGGTTGCCGTGTGCGCCAATATACACGCTGGTGGAAGTGACCACCTTTTCGCGGATGGCATCAATGGGCGGGTTGGTGACCTGCGCAAAGCGCTGCTTGAAGTAATTGAACAGCGGCGGATGCTGGTTGCTCAGCACAGCAAGCGGGGTGTCGGTGCCCATAGCGCCGGAAGGCTCTGCGCCTGCCCGTGCCATGGAGAGGATCATGGTGTTCACATCCTCATACTTGTAGCCGAACACCTTCTGCAGGCGGGTGAGCTGGTCGCCGGTGTAGCTTTCCACCTTCACGTTGGGAATTTTCAGTCTGGCCAGCTCCACAAGGTTGCGGTCGATCCACTCGCCGTAAGGCTCACGGCTGGCGTAGAACTCCTTGAGCTTTTCGTCGTCCACCACTTCGCCCTTCACGGTGTCCACCAGCAGCATTTTGCCGGGGCGCAGACGATCCTTGACCAAAATATTATCCGGCTCGCATTCCAGCACACCCACCTCGGAGGACAGAATCATGCGGCCGTCCTTGGTGATGTAATAGCGGCTGGGGCGCAGACCGTTGCGGTCCAGCACAGCGCCCATCACGTCGCCGTCCGAGAAGAGGATGGCAGCGGGGCCATCCCAAGGCTCCAGCATGGTGGCATAATACTGGTAGAAATCGCGCTTTTTCTGGCTGATGTTCTTGTTGTTCTCCCACGGCTCGGGAATGGTGATCATCACGGCCAGCGGCAGATCCATGCCGTTCATCACCATGAATTCCAGCGCGTTATCCAGCATGGCGGAGTCGGAGCCGGAAGTGTTGATGATGGGCAGGATCTTGTTCATGTCGTCCTGCATGATGGAGCTGGAGATGCTCTCTTCACGGGCCAGCATGGCATCCGTGTTGCCCTTGATGGTGTTGATCTCGCCGTTGTGCAGGATGAAGCGGTTGGGGTGTGCGCGCATCCAGCTGGGGTTGGTGTTGGTGGAGAAGCGGCTGTGCACCATGCCGATAGCGGATTCATAATCCTCGTCCTGCAGGTCGGTATAGAACAGGCGCAGGTCGTGCACAAGGAACATGCCCTTGTACACGATGGTGCGGCTGGACAGGCTGGGCACATAAGTGCCGTTGCTGGCCTGCTCGAACACGCGGCGCACAATGTACAGCTTGCGGTCAAAATCAATGCCCTTGCTCACCTTGGCGGGCTTTTTGATGAAGCACTGCCAGATGGCGGGCATGCAGTCGCGGGCCTTCTGGCCAACAGCATCCGGGTTCACGGGAACCTTGCGCCATGCCAGAAACTCGAGGCCTTCCTTGCGGGTGACCACCTCGAACAGCTTCATGGCCTGCGCACGCAGGTGTTCGCTCTGGGGGAAGAAGAACATGCCCACACCGTACTCGCGCTCGTTGCCAAGGCTGATGTTCAGTTCTTCGGCCACCTTGGAGAAGAACTTGTGGCTGATCTGCAGCAAAATGCCCACACCGTCGCCGGTCTTGCCTTCCGCATCCTTGCCGGCACGATGCTCCAGCCGCTCCACAATGGACAGCGCATCGTCCACGGTCTGGTGGCTTTTGCGGCCCTTGATATCCACCACAGCGCCAATGCCGCAGGCATCGTGCTCAAACTGTGGATCGTACAGACCAAGGGTGTTTTTCTGCTCTGTAAAGTTTTCCATAGACTTTCCCATCCTTATCTAAAATCCTCACCGGTGCGGCACCCTCCGCATTTTGACAAAAAAGAAAAAGCGCCCCGCAAGGGCATACTTTACCCTTGCAGAACGCCTTTGTTCCGGTAACTATTATTATACTGAACGCTGAAAAATCTTCAAGTGTCAGCTGCACCAAATATGACAACTGCTTTACACCACTTCTTGTGCGAAACGCCGCGTATGGCGGTCAGTTGTAGCTATAGTGAGAACAGTGCAGGCTCAATGTCTGCCCAGAATGGCCTGCAGGTCATTTTCCGGCGTTGTTACGGCTTTTAAATCGTACTTTTGCTGAAGGGCAGCCACAATGACCGGCGAGAGGAACGGGGGCAGGGTAGGCCCCAGCCGGATGTTCCGGATGCCCAGCGCCAGCAGCGCGATGAGGATGCACACGGCCTTCTGCTCAAACCAGCACAGCACCAGCGAGAGGGGCAGGTCGTTGACGCCGCAGCCAAAGGCGTCGGCCAGCGCCAATGCGATGCGGATGGCGCTGTAGGCGTCGTTGCACTGGCCCACGTCCAGGATGCGGGGCAGGCCGGTGCCCGGCACGGTGCCAAGGGGCAGGTCGTTCAGGCGGAACTTGCCGCAGGCCAGGGTCAGCAGGATGGTGTCGGGCGGGGTAAGGCGGGCAAACTCGGTGTAGTAGCGGCGGCTGGGCCGGGTGCCGTCGCAGCCGCCCACCAGAAAGAAGTGCCGCAGCTTACCGTCCCGCACCGCCTGCACGATCTCGTCCGCGTGCTGCAGCACGGCGGTGCGGGCAAAACCGGTGGTCACCGTGGAGCCGCCGTTCAGGCCGGGCAGCAGGGTGTCCTGCGCGTAGCCGCCCAGCTCCAGCGCCTTTTCGATCACCGGGGAAAAGTCGCGCCCTTCGTCGATGTGGGGCACGCCGGGGTAAGCCACCACCGAGGTGGTGAACACCCGGTCGGCGTAGCTGGCGCGCAGGGGCATGATGCAGTTGGTGGTGAACAGGATGGGCGCGGGGATGTCCTCGAACTCCCGCTGCTGGTTCTGCCATGCGGTGCCAAAGTTGCCCTTGAGGTGGGGGTAGCGGCGCTTCAGCTCCGGGTAGCCGTGGGCGGGCAGCATCTCCGAGTGGGTGTAGACGTTGACGCCCCGGCCTGCGGTCTGTTCCAGCAGCTGCTGTGCGTCGTAGAGGTCGTGGCCGGAAATCACGATGAACGGCCCCTTTTCAATGGTCAGGGGCACCTGCACCGGTTCCGGATCGCCAAACGCGCCGGTGTTGGCCGCGTCCAGCAGCTCCATGCAGCGGTAGCTGGCTTCTCCTGTGGCCTGCACCAGCTGCCACAGGGCGTCGGTGGTCTGGCCGGGGTCGCCCACGGCCTGCAGGGCGGTACAGAAGAACCGGTCCAGCTCCGGGTCGATGCGGCCCAGCACCCGGGCGTGGTAGTTGTAGGCGGCCATGCCCCGCAGGCTGAACAGCACAAAGCATTTCAGGCTGCGCCGGTCGGCATCCGGTTCCCGCCAGAGGGCCTGCATGTCGTAGTCCGGGCCGGTGCCGGGGCTGGCGTCGTGCACCCGGCGGGTCAGCGCGTCCACGGCGGCGGGGTCAAAGTTCACGTTGGTAATGGTGGTGAACAGCCCCTGCATCAGCAGCCGGGCCTGTTCCGGGGTCGGGCCGCGCCCCGCCGCGATGAGCTGCCCGGCAAACGCGATGAGCGCCCCGGTGAGCCGGTCCTGTGCGGCGGCTGTCTCGGCCGACTTGCCGCACACCCCCGCTGCGCCGGTGCAGGCGGTGCAGCCCGCCGCCTGCTCACACTGAAAACAAAACATCTGCTCGTCCATACAAAACTCCCTTTCTGCCATAAGATACTGCCAGTGTGGGCAGAGCGGGGCGGGGTTATACCAAAAAAGAGCCGCACCCCTGCGGGCGCGGCTCTTAGACGACGCGGTATGACTTAGTAGGTGATGCCCTGTGCCATCATGGCGGTTGCAACCTTCAGGAAGCCGGCGCAGTTTGCACCGACCATCAGGTTGCCCTCGGAACCGGCAGCCACAGATGCATCGTAGGAAGCATGGAAGATGCCCTCCATAATGCCCTTCAGCTTGGCATCCACTTCCTCAAAGCTCCAGCTCAGACGCTCAGAGTTCTGGCTCATCTCCAGACCGGAGGTGGCCACGCCGCCTGCGTTGGAAGCCTTTGCAGGTCCGTACAGGATGCCGTTGGACAGGTAGACCTCGATGGCCTCCGGGGTGCTGGGCATGTTGGCGCCCTCGCACACGACAGTGCAGCCGCCCTTCACCAGAGCCTCAGCGGACTCCTTGTTGATCTCGTTCTGGGTTGCGCAGGGCAGGGCGATGTCGCAGGGGACAGTCCAGACCTTGGTGCAATCTGCAACATAGGTTACACCCTCGTGGGTCTCGGCGTACTCCTTGATACGGCCGCGGCGGACTTCCTTCAGATCCTTGACGTAGGCCAGATCGATGCCGTTGGGGTCGTAGACGTAGCCGTTGGAGTCGGACATGGTCACGACCTTGGCACCCAGCTGGGTAGCCTTCTCGCAGGCGTAGATTGCAACGTTGCCGGAACCGGAGATGACCACGGTCTTGCCCTCAAAGCTGTCGTTGCGCATGCACTTCAGAGCCTCAGCAGTGAAGTAGCACAGGCCGTAGCCGGTAGCCTCGGTGCGGGCCAGAGAACCGCCGAAGGTCAGGCCCTTGCCGGTGAGCATGCCGCCCTGGAAGCTGTTGGTCAGGCGCTTGTACTGGCCGAACATATAGCCGACCTCACGGCCGCCGACGCCGATATCACCGGCGGGGCAATCCACGAACTGGCCGATGTGGCGGTACAGCTCGGTCATGAAGCTCTGGCAGAAGCGCATCACTTCCATGTCGCTCTTGCCGTGGGGGTCAAAGTCAGAGCCGCCCTTGCCGCCGCCGATGGGCAGACCGGTCAGGCTGTTCTTGAAGATCTGCTCGAAGCCGAGGAACTTCAGGATGCCCTGATTGACAGAGGGATGGAAGCGCAGGCCGCCCTTGTACGGGCCAATGGCGCTGTTGAACTGCACGCGGTAGCCGCGGTTCACCTGCACCTTGCCCTGATCGTCAATCCACGGCACACGGAAGGTGATGATGCGCTCCGGCTCGACCAGACGCTCGATCAGAGCGGCCTTCTCGTACTCGGGGTGCTTCTCAACAACGGGCTGGATGCTCTCCAGAACCTCGCGCACAGCCTGCAGGAACTCAGGCTCGTTGGCATTGCGCTTTTCCAGACCTTCGTAAACGCGCTTCAGGTATTCATTCGTCAGCATAGTAGAATACTCCTTTTCCCAATTACTCTATAAAATTTGAAAAAGACGAGACCGCCCGGCCCGCCGCACAGCGGACGCGCTGCTAAAACGCTTTGGGACGATCCCGGATTTCCGTTCTTACACACCGGCCTGCTTATGACTGCAGACCGCTTTATTATTATAAAGCATTTCTGTGGGTTTGACAATAGCGAGAAAGCAGAAAATGCTTCAAAAAAACAGATGAAAAGTTGAGACCGCTTCACAAAACGAAAAATAAAAGAAAAAAACGGCACAGAACCTTGTTTTTTAAAGCGCTGACAGAACAAAAGAAATACGGAAAAGAACGTCTTTTCTCCATTTTGCTGCATTTCGCAGGCGCAGAAAGCCATATTTTCTGCAAACAAAAAGCCCTGCACCACGCAAACGGCACAGGGCAGAGAAACGATTTTTACTTCTTCAGCAGCTTTTCGCAGGCATCTGCGGCACCTTCCAGATACTCGCCGCCGTAGGTCTCGATCATACCGGCATCGGAAAGCGCAGCCAGCTGGGGGTCGATGGGACACTTGGCCAGCACGGGCAGGCCGTGCTTTGCAGCCACCTCATCCACATGGCTCTCGCCGAACACATTGATGTGCTTGCCGCAGTCGGGGCAGACGATGTAGCTCATGTTCTCCACAATGCCCAGCATGGGCACCTTCATCATCTCAGCCATGTTCACGGCCTTGGCCACGATCATGCTCACCAGCTCCTGCGGGCTTGCCACCACAACAATGCCGTCCACCGGCAGGCTCTGGAACACGGTCAGGGGCACATCACCGGTTCCCGGAGGCATGTCCACGAACAGAAAGTCCACGTCCTTCCAGACCACATCGGTCCAGAACTGCTTGACAGCACCGGCAATCACCGGGCCGCGCCACACAACGGGGTCTTCCTCATTTTCCACCAGCAGGTTGATGCTCATAACATCAATGCCCATGCGGCTCTGGATGGGCCAGCAGCCCTTGTCGTCGGCCATGGCACGGCCATGGATGCCGAACAGCTTGGGGATGGAAGGGCCGGTGATGTCGGCATCCAGAATGCCGCAGTGGTAGCCGCGGCGTGCCATGGCGCAGGCCAGCAGAGCGCTGGTCATGCTCTTGCCAACGCCGCCCTTGCCGGACACAACGCCAATGACCTTTTTGACGCTGCTGTTGGGGTTGGGGGCATCGTGCTTGGGCGCTGCATCGCGGGAAGAACATGCTGCTCCACAGCTGGAGCAGTCATGGGTACATTCTTCGCTCATTCTCTTTTTGCGCACGGCGGGCGCGGGGCGTTTGCCGTGTGCTTCCTCCTTGATCAGAATACGGCTGCAAAGGCCGCCCCTTTACTATACCATAAAAGTGCGCGGGAAACAACCCGCCGCGCCGCTCTGCTTTTGCATATCCTGTTCCGCCGCTTCATATGTTGGAACCGGAACATTCCGGCAGGAGGTGCGCCATGCGGCAGAGCTATTTGAAAAATGCGGCGCTGCTCACCGGTTCAGACGTGGTGCTGCGGCTGGCCGGCATGGGCCTGCGCATCTGGCTGGCAAACGAGCTGGGCGGCGAGGGGATGGGCCTTTACCAGCTGGTGCTGGCGGTGTATTCGCTGTTCATCACGCTGGCAACGGCGGGCGTTTCGGTGGCGGCTACCCGGCTCATGGCCGAGGAACTCAGCGGCCCGGCTTCCGCCCGTGGTGCAGCCCGCGGCATGCTGCGCCGTCTGCTGGCGGCAGGACTTGTGCTGGGGCTGTTTGCCGCCGCGCTGCAGCTGACGACAGCGGATCTTGCGGCCCGGTTGTGGCTTGGCGATGTCCGCGCCGCCGGTGCTTTGCGCGTTTCAGCGCTGGGAATGCCATGGATGGCGGTCTCGGCGGTGCTGCGCGGTTTTTTCATCGCCCGACGGCATGTGGCTCCCAATGTGTTCAGCCAGCTTACGGAGCAGACGGTGCGCATCGCGCTGGTGGCACTGGCGCTTACCCGCACCGAGGGCCTTGCGGTGGGCGTGCGCTGTATGCTGGTGCTGGGAGCTACCGCCGTCAGCGAAGCGGTGTCGGCGCTGTGCATGCTGGCCTTTTACCGGCGGGATGCCCGCAGTGCCTTTGCGGGGCAAAAAGCCGTCCGCCCGGCAGACCCGGCCCGCCGTCTGTGGGAGATCCTGTGGCCGGTGGAGGGCGGGCGGGTGCTGGCAAGCGCCCTGCACACGGCGGAGAATATGCTGGTGCCCGCCTGCCTTGCGGTCTATCTGATCAACGCGGGCGGGCGCACCGCCGCGCTGGAGCAGTACGGAGAACTGAAAGGCATGGCTCTGCCGCTGCTTACGTTCCCATTTGGCCTGCTGGGCAGTCTTTCGGTGCTGCTGATGCCGGAGATCACGCAGGCTCATATTCTGGGCCAAACCGAACGGCTCAACGCACTTTTGAACCGGATGCTGCGGCTCACCGGCTATTTTTCCGCGCTGGCAGGGGTGCTGTTCTGGGTGTGGGGACGGCCGCTGGCACAGCTTTTGTACCAAAGTGCGGATGCCGGGTTTTATCTGGAAACGCTGGCTCCTGCCATGCCGCTGATGTATCTGGAAAGCATGGTGGACGGTGCCATGAAAGGGGTAGGAGAGCAGAAGGCGGCCTTCCGCTACAGCGTGTGGGATTCCATCCTGCGCATTGGCGGGGTGGTGGCGCTGCTGCCGCGCTTTGGCATGAAGGGCTTTTTGGCAGTGATCCTGCTTTCCAGCCTGTACACCTGTGCGGCCAACACCGGGCATCTGCTGTTTTCCAGCGGCACGCAGCATGCATTCCGCCGCTGGCTGGGTGCACCGGCACTGGCAGCTGTGCTGGCCGCGGCGGCTGGTATGGCGTTGCGGAAGCTGCTTGCGGATGGGTTTGCGGCTCGGCTGCCTTTGCAGCTGGCCGCGTTGGGCATAGGCGGCTGCGCTACCACAGGAGTGTTCCTACTGGCGGCATGGCCGCTGGGCCTTGGAGAGGAAGCAGCCGCGCTCTGGGCTGCGCACCGGCCCGGCAGACCGAAAAAATAGAGGGAGTTTGGCAGCGGATTCAAATTTTCTGGACATTCTGCAGTGTTCTGAGTATAATATAAAGATAGGGCTGTCCGGTGTACCGGATACTCTGTGAAACCGGAAGCTTTTCCGGCCAAAACTGCGGCTTTTGTGCCGTATGTAAAAGAGGACTTTTTTGTGAAAGATAAAAAGAACACACCGCAGGTGCTTGCGCGCCGGGCGCTGCTTGTGCTGCTGGATGCAGCCATTGTTGCATTCAGCTTTTATTTTGCGCTTCTGCTGCGGGCAGACGGAGCAGTGGAAGCTGCCTGGTGGCCGCATAACCGTGAGCTTCTGTACGAAAATCTGCCATGGATCGTGGCGGTGTACATTGCCAGCTTTCTGTTCAGCGGGCTGTACTCCGTACTGTGGAAGTATGCCGGTGAACGCGACCTGATGCGTCTGGCGGGAACGGTGGCTGTGCCTACCGTTGTCGTCTACTGTGTCAACCGTCTGTGCATCCACGGCGTGCTGTTCAACTCCGCCAACTGTATGGCGGCGGTGCTCATCTTCCTGCTGGTGGGCGGCAGCCGTCTGGCATGGCGGCTGTTCCTGAACCACCCGCTGGGCGAAAAGCTGCGCGGCGCTGCCAGCAAGGACCCCAACCGCCCGGTGATGATCGTAGGTGCAGGCGAAGCCGGTGCATGGGCCATCAACGTGTGCAAATCCAATAAGGAATATGGTCACGCGGTGGTGGCGGTGGACGATGATCCCACAAAACTCAACCAGACCATCCACGGGGTGCCGGTGAAGGGCACGCTGGAGGATATCCCGGACCTGTGCAATCGCTACGGCATCCACAGCATCATCATCGCCATTCCTACCCTGAAGGGCAGCAAGCTGAACCATGTCATCGATCTGTGCGTCAGCACCCATTGTGCGGTGCAGGTGCTCAGTGACCCGCAGCTGGTGGGCAGCGGTACACCGCAGCAGGGAGCCTTCCGCGAGTTGAACCCGGCGGATTTCCTTTCCCGCGATGAGGTGACGCTGGATACCGATCAGATCTCCGGCTACCTCACCGGCAAGACCGTTCTGGTCACGGGCGGCGGCGGCTCCATCGGCAGCGAACTGTGCCGTCAGGTGATGCGCTTCAAGCCCGGCAAGCTGCTTATTTTTGATATCTACGAGAACTGCGCCTATGAGCTTTTGATGGAGCTGCAGCAGAAGTACGGCCGGGATATCCCGGTAACGGTGCTCATTGGCTCCATCCGCGATAAAAAGCGTCTGGACGAGGTGTTTGAAACATATCATCCCACTGTGGTGTTCCATGCGGCAGCACACAAGCATGTGCCGCTGATGGAGGTCAGCCCTGCAGAAGCGGTCAAGAACAATGTTCTGGGCACCAAAAATCTGCTGGTGAGCGCCAGCGAACACGACGTGGAGCGGTTCGTGCAGCTTTCCACCGATAAGGCTGTGAACCCCACCAGTGTGATGGGCTGTACCAAGCGCATCTGCGAAATGCTCATCCAGACCTTTGCGGGCAACACGGATATGAAGTGTGTGGCTGTGCGTTTTGGCAATGTGCTGGGCAGCCACGGCAGCGTCATTCCGCTGTTTGAGGCCCAGATCAAAAAAGGCGGGCCTGTCACCCTGACGGATCCCAACATTGAGCGCTACTTTATGACCATTCCGGAAGCGGCCCAGCTGGTGCTGCAGGCCGGTGCGCTGGCCGAAAGCGGCAATATCTATGTGCTGGACATGGGCGAGCCGGTCAAGATCATGGATCTGGCAAAGCAGCTCATCCGCTTTTACGGCTATGAGCCGGGCGTGAATATGGAGATCAAGATCGTGGGTCTGCGTCCGGGTGAAAAGCTCTATGAAGAGCTGATGATGGACGAGGAGCAGGATAAGATGCGCCGCACCCAGCACAATAAAATTTTTGTGGCTTCGCCGCGCAGCATCGATCTGGCCGAGTTCTACGAGCAGCTGCAGGAGCTTGCCGCTGCGGCAGAGCACAACGACGAGGGTGTGGTGCAGCAGCTGGCAAAGATGATCCCGACATTCACCCCCACCCGCCAGAATCTGAAGCTGTAAACTCCCCCAGTCTGCTGCGCAGACAGCCCCCTCAAAGAGGGAGCCTGTCCGTGCGGCAAAGCCTCCCTCTTTGAGAAAGACTTCCCCCGGCCGGGACAGATTCTCCCTGCGCCGGGGAAAAATGTCACCACAGGTAACAAAGAGAAAAACAGATGTCGCGCCAGCGACAAAAAGGGGAATGGGTGGCATCGCATCAGCGATGACGAAAGGAGTTTCTACTGATGTCACTGCGGCGATCGGCCGCGTGCATATAAAATGAGAGGGATGTTACTATGGAAAAGAAACCGTTTCTGACCGAGGCGATGGCACAGGAGATCATTCAGGATGTGCCCACGCCGTTCCATGTCTACGATGAGAAGGGCATCCGTGAAAATGCCCGCCGCATCAACAAGGCATTCAGCTGGAACAAAGGCTTCAAGGAGTATTTTGCCGTCAAGGCTCTGCCAAACCCTGTCATCCTGCAGATCCTCAAGGAGGAGGGCTGCGGCGTGGACTGCTCGTCCCTGACTGAGCTGATGCTCAGCGAGGTGTGCGGTTTCTCCGGCAGTGAAATCATGTTCTCCTCCAACCAGACTCCCGTGGAGGATATGAAGAAGGCCTACGAGCTGGGTGCCTATATCAATCTGGACGATGCCACCATGGTGGAATTTCTGGAGCGTGTCGCCGGCGTGCCGGAGAACATCTTCTGCCGCTATAACCCGGGCGGCACCTTCCGTCTGGGCGAGAGCGAAGAGGGCTTTCAGGTCATGGACAAGCCCGGCGATGCCAAGTACGGCATGACCGAGGAGCAGATGATCGAAAGCTACAAGAAGCTGGCCGCCAAGGGTGCCAAGAACTTCGGCATCCACGCTTTCCTTGCTTCCAATACCATTTCCGATGAGTATTACCCGGAGCTGGCAGGTATCCTGTTCCAGCTGGCTGTCCGGGTGCAGAAGGCCACCGGTGTGCACATCGGTTATATCAACCTGTCCGGCGGTGTGGGCATCCCGTACCGCCCGGAGCAGACCGAGAACGATATCATGGCCATCGGTGAGGGTGTGCGCAAGAAGTTTGAGGAAATTCTGGTGCCCGCAGGCATGGGCGATGTGGCCATCTTTACTGAGATGGGTCGCTTTACCACCGGCCCCTACGGCGCACTGGTGGCAACTGCCATCCACGAAAAGCACATCTATAAGGAATACATCGGTCTGGATGCCTGCGCAGCCAACCTGATGCGCCCGGCCATGTACGGCGCTTACCACCACATCACCGTGCTGGGCAAGGAAAATGAGCCTTGCGATCACATGTACGATGTGGTGGGCGGTCTGTGCGAGAACAACGACAAGTTTGCCATTGACCGGATGCTGCCCAAGATCGACATTGGCGACATCGTTTATATCCACGACACCGGTGCACACGGCTCTGCCATGGGCTACAACTACAACGGCAAGCTGCGCAGCGCCGAAGTGCTGCTGTGCGAGGATGGCACCCACCGTCTGATCCGCCGTGCCGAGACTCCGCGCGATTACTTTGCAACGCTGGATTTCCTGCCCCTGATGAAGCCACTGTTTGAAGATTAAGAGGTATCATAAATGTTTTTTGGCTTTCAGCTCACCCTTGGCCTGATGATGGTATTCTACGGCTATTCGGTCATGAAAAATCCCCGTGTCTGGGGAGATCAGGGCCGCCGTGCCGTCAAGGCGGAGCACTTTGAGGAATACTGCCGCCAGAACGGCCTGTTCTTTTTGAAGGCAGGCTGCGTGGTGGCGGTGATCGGTGCACTGGATGCACTCATCACGCTGGATGCCCTGCTGTACGCTCTGCTGTACCTCTTCGGTCTGGCCTTCGCGTTCTATCCGCTGGTCAAATGGTGCCGCGAAAATGAGGGCTTCAGCTGGCCATGGCCCCATGTCCAGAGCGAGAAAAAGCGCATCAAGGAGCTGCGCCGTGAACAGGAATCGCAGGAAAAGGCGGAGAAGGACTCCGACAAAAAGTAAAGAGAAAAACGGCTGCTGTACGGTAAAGTACAGCGGCCGCTTTTTTGTTTCCACTTTATGCAGGGTGGTTTTCCTCGCTGTTTTTGCTCTTATCCAGCGCATCGAACTGCTTTATGATCTGCGGATCCTTCAGCTTGACGACCTTGCCGGAGAGATAATGCAGGGTGTTTTCCTCGGGAATATCAAGGAAAGTGACCCGCACAGCGCACAGGGCCTGCGTTTTGGTGCCGGTGCGCTCGTTCATCTTGCGGTTGCCGTACTTGATGTCGCCCAGAACCGGACGGCCCAGATAGGCCAGATGTGCACGGATCTGGTGGGTGCGGCCGGTGACAAGGCCGATCTTGCACAGGGCGAACGGCCCGGCGGTGCGCAGCACGTCCACGTCCGTAATGATCTGCTTGCGGCGCTCGTCCTGCGACTGGTGTGCGTGGATGCTTACCTTGTTGTTCTTCTCGTCGTGCTCCCACCATGCGGTGAACCGCCCGGACTGCGGGATACCCACCGTGATGGTGTAGTACTCCTTTTTGAGTAGATCAGTGCGGATGATCTCGTTCATGTCCCGCAGGGCGGTGTAGCTCTTGGCGGCGATCACAAGGCCCTCGGTGCCGCGGTCCAGCCGGTTGCAAATGCCGGGCTTGAACCGGTTCTCGCCGTGGGGGTCGTACTCGCCTTTTTCGGCCAGATATTGGGTAAAAGCGTCCACAAGGTTTGCGTCGCCGGTGCGGTCACTATGGCACAGCAGGTGGGTGGGCTTGTACAGAACAGCAATGTTTTCGTCCTCATAAATGACATTGACCTTGGGCTGATTCTGCTTTTTTTTCGGCGCGGCCTTCTGCACGGCTTTTGCGCCTTCCGGCGGGAAAAACTCGTCGTTGATGTACAGCTCGATCAGGTCGCCTGCCTGAATGCGGTACTCCGGCACGGCCTTTTTTCCGTTTACCTTCACGCGCTTATTGCGGAAGCTCTTGTACAAAAGGCTGGTGGGAAAATCGCGGGTCACGCTCTGCACAAAGCGGGAAAGACGAACGCCGTCGTCGTTGGCGGTTGCGGTATATTGTTTCATAAATGTTCCTCAATTTTCAAGAGATACCTTTATAGTAATACAGCCTTGGCTGCAAGTCAACGCGGAAACGCCCCGGATCAAAACTATTTTACCGCAAAGCCTTGAGTTCCGGGCGCAAAATGGGTACTATTATAGGGAATGAACAAGAAGGAGAGTACCGGCAATGGCAGAACACAAACGGCATCAGGGACACCGCCAGCGGATGCGCGAACGGGTGCAGAACTACGGGCTGGACAGTCTGGCCGAGCACGAAGCGCTGGAATATGTACTGTACCTCACCAACGCCCAGAAGGACACCAACGGCATCGCTCACGACCTGATCGACCGCTTTGGCGATTTTGCCGCTGTGCTGGAAGCCAGCGAGGAAGAGCTGTGCACTGTGGAGGGCGTAGGCCCGTCCACAGCCCGGATGCTGCATCTGCTGCCGGAGATCAGCCGCTACTATGGCCGCAGCCGTACCAGCACTACCCGCTGCATCAGAACTACGGAGCAGATGGGCAGCTATCTGATGGCGAAGTTTGCGTGGTCGGACTACGAGCGTGCAATGCTGGTCAGTCTGGACAGCCGCAAGCGGGTGCGCGCGGCGGTCTGGCTGCGGGAAGGCACCACCGACCGGGTGAGTCTGGAGATCAAGAACGTGGTGGCTGCGGCTATCAAGGGCGGCACCGACACGGTGGTGCTCAGCCACAACCACCCCAACGGTGCGGCCTTGCCCTCCATGGAGGATCTGGAGGCCACTGGCAATATTGCCCGGGCATTGGGCCTTGTGAACATCCATCTGCTGGATCACTTCATCCTGACCGATACGGAGTATTTCTCCATGCGGGACGCAAACCGCCTGCCGATCTATGACTTTAAAACAGGTACGCTTTTCTGGCCTTGATTCGTGAAACAACAAAAAAGTGTTTACATTATAAAACTGGTGTGCTATAATCAAACTGTAAAATACAACTGATTGTGGTTCTTTGCGCGAGGGCCGGAGAGGAGAGGGAAGATGGCAGACGAAAAATTTGAACTGGTATCCTCTTACCAGCCCACCGGCGACCAGCCGCAGGCCATTGAAACACTGGTGAAAGGCGTGGAGCGGGGCGACCGCTGCCAGACCCTGCTGGGTGTTACCGGCAGCGGCAAGACCTTTACCATGGCAAATGTTATTGCAAAATGCAACCGGCCCACGCTGGTTCTGGCCCACAACAAAACGCTGGCGGCCCAGCTGTGCACCGAGTTCCGGTCGTTTTTCCCCAACAACGCGGTGGAGTATTTCGTCTCCTACTACGATTACTACCAGCCGGAAGCCTATATCCCCAGCACCGACACCTATATTGAAAAGGACAGCGCCATCAACGACGAGATCGACCGCCTGCGCCATTCGGCCACGGCGGCGCTTTCGGAGCGGCGGGATGTGATCATTGTAGCATCGGTTTCCTGCATCTACTCGCTGGGCGACCCCATCGACTACCGCAGCATGGTCATCAGCCTGCGCCCCGGCATGCAGATGGAGCGGGACGAGCTGTGCCAGAAGCTGGTCACCCTGCAATATGAGCGCAACGACGTGAATTTTGTGCGCAATAAGTTCCGGGTGCACGGCGATATCGGGACATCTACCTTGCCTATATGAGCGAGCTTGCCATCCGGGTGGAGTTTTTCGGGGACGAGATCGACCGCATCACCGAGTTCAATCCGCTTACCGGTGCCAAGCAGAATGTGGTCAAGCATGTGGCCATCTTCCCGGCCAGCCACTACATCGTCAGCGCCGAGAAGAAGGCCGCAGCACTGGAAAAGATCCGCGCCGAGTGCGACGCACAGGTGAAGCAGTTCACCGCCGAGGGCAAGCTGATCGAGGCGCAGCGCATTGCCCAGCGCACCAATTACGACATTGAGATGCTCAACGAGGTGGGCATGTGCAAAGGCATCGAGAACTATTCGGCAGTGCTCTCCGGCCGAAAGCCGGGCAGTATGCCCACCACTCTGCTGGATTATTTCCCGGATGATTTTCTGCTGTTTGTGGACGAGAGCCATGTTACCCTGCCGCAGGTGCGCGCCATGTACGGCGGTGACTATGCCCGCAAAAAAACGCTGGTGGAGTACGGCTTCCGCCTGCCGTCCGCCTTCGATAACCGCCCGCTCAAGTTTGAGGAAGTGGAGTCCAAGCTGAACCAGATGATCTTCGTTTCGGCTACGCCCGGCGACTATGAGCGGCAGAACAGCACGCAGGTGGCGCAGCAGGTCATCCGGCCCACCGGCCTTTTGGACCCGCTCATTTCGGTGCGCCCGGTGGAAGGGCAGGTGGTGGATCTGTTGGGCGAGATCAATACCCGCATCCAGCGGCACGAGCGCGTTCTCGTGACCACCCTGACCAAGAAAATGGCCGAAGACCTGACCGACTACCTTACCGAACAGGGCATCAAGGTCAAGTATATGCACCACGAGGTGGACACCTTCGAGCGTATGGAGATCATCAAGGACCTGCGCCTTGGCTCCATTGATGTTGTGGTGGGCATTAACCTGCTGCGCGAGGGTCTTGACCTGCCTGAGGTGAGCCTTGTGGCCATTCTGGACGCGGATAAAGAGGGCTTCCTGCGCAGCGAGACCAGCCTGATCCAGACCATTGGCCGCGCGGCCCGCAATGCCGAGGGCCTTGTCATCATGTACGCGGATGTCGTCACCGACAGCATGGAACGCGCCATCACCGAGACCGAGCGCCGCCGCGCCATCCAGATGGCCTACAATAAAGAACATGGCATCGTGCCAAAAACCATCGTCAAGGCCATTGCAGACAGCATCGAGATCAGCGATAAAGCGGAGAACGCTAAGCTGAACACCCGCCGCATGGGCAGGATGGAGCGGGAGGCCGCCATCGAGCGCCTGACCCGTGAGATGAAGGAAGCGGCGAAGCTGCTGGAGTTTGAGCACGCGGCCTTCCTGCGTGACCAGATCGACCGACTGCGCCGGGGCGAGAACCCGACGGTGGACTCTGCGGCAGAAACGGAGCGCAAACAGAATCATTCACAGACACAACGAAAAGGGAGAAAATACCTTGGCAAACGATAAGATCGTCATCAAAGGTGCCCGCGAGCACAACCTGAAAAATGTTAACCTGACCCTCCCGAGGGAAAAGCTGATCGTCATGACCGGCCTTTCCGGTTCGGGCAAGTCGAGCCTTGCGTTCGACACCATCTATGCCGATGGTCAGCGCCGCTATGTGGAAAGCCTTTCCAGCTACGCACGCATGTTTCTGGGTCGCATGGATAAGCCCGATGTGGACGAAATTACCGGCCTATCACCGGCAATTTCCATCGACCAGAAAACCACCAGCCACAACCCGCGTTCCACCGTGGGCACCGTGACGGAGATCTACGATTATCTGCGACTTCTGTACGCCCGCGTGGGCGTGCCCCACTGCCCGGTGTGCGGGCGGGTGATCAGCCAGCAGACCGTGGACGAAATGGTGGACGCGGTGCTCAAACTGGACGAAGGTACGAAGTTTCAGGTGCTGGCTCCTGTGGTGCGCCAGCGCAAAGGCACCCAGCAGAAAGAGCTGGATGCTGCCCGCCGCGGTGGCTATGCTCGTGTGAAGATCGACGGCAACCTGTATGATCTTGACGAAGAGATCAAGCTGGAAAAGAACATCAAGCATACGGTGGAGATCGTGGTGGACCGCCTTGCCATGCGCAAGGGCATCCGGGGCCGTCTGGCAGATTCGCTGGAAACCGCGCTGGCGCTTACCGGCGGCATCGCCGAGGTGGACGTGATCGGCGGCGATTGCATGACCTTCAGCCAGAACTTTGCCTGCCCGGAGCACGGCATTTCCATCAGCGACCTGTCACCCCGGCTCTTCTCCTTCAATAACCCGCTGGGAGCCTGCGAAAAGTGTACCGGCCTTGGCACCTTTATGCGGGTGGACGAGGAACGCATCCTGCCCAACCGGAACCTTTCCATCCGTGAGGGTGCCATCAAGGCCAGCGGCTGGTACTATGCCGAGGGGTCTGTATCCGAAATGTATTACCTTGGCCTTGGCAAAAAGTACGGCTTTACGCTGGATACGCCCATCAAAGAGATGAGCACCGAAGCTGTCAATGCGTTGCTGTACGGAACCAATGGCGAAAAAATTGAGATGCATCGCACGAATGAGTTCGGAAGCGGAGTGTATTATAATACCTTCGAGGGCATCGTGGAGAACCTTGAGCGCCGCTTCCGCGAGACCAACAGCGAGTGGATGAAGGAAGAAATCGGCAGCTTCATGTCCGGCGTGGAGTGCCCGGACTGCCACGGAAAGCGCCTGAAACCCGTGGTGCTGGCTGTGACCATCGGGGATAAGAACATCAGCGATTTCTGCGAAATGTCCATCCGGGACGAGCTGAAATTCATTGCCGAGAACGAACCGAACCTGACCGAAAAACAGAAGCAGATCGGCGGCCAGATCATGAAGGAGATCCGGAACCGCCTGCAGTTTTTGCAGAGCGTGGGTCTGGATTATCTCACGCTGGCCCGCTCAGCAGGCACTCTTTCCGGCGGCGAGAGCCAGCGCATCCGCCTGACCACTCAAATCGGCAGTGCGCTTTCCGGCGTGCTCTATGTGCTGGACGAGCCGTCCATCGGCTTGCATCAGCGCGATAACGACAAGCTCATTGCCACCCTGAAAAATCTCCGCGACCTCGGCAATACGGTGATCGTGGTAGAGCACGATGAAGATACCATGCGCAGCGCGGATTATATCGTGGATGTAGGCCCGGGTGCAGGCGTGCATGGCGGTGAGATCGTAGCCGCTGGCAGCGTGAAGGACATCTGCAAGGCAAAGCGCAGCATCACCGGCGATTATCTCTCCGGCCGCAAACGCATTGCCGTACCGCAGACCCGCCGCACCGGCAACGGCAATTACCTTACTGTACGGGGTGCACGGGAAAATAACCTGCGCAATATCGACGTGAAATTCCCGCTGGGAGAGTTTATTTGCGTTACCGGCATTTCCGGCTCCGGCAAGTCCAGCCTCATCAACGAGATTCTGTACAAGACGCTTGCCTGCGAGCTGAACGGTGCGCGTTCCCGCGCAGGCAAATGCGATGGGGTAGAAGGGCTGGAATTTGTGGATAAGGTCATCGGTATCGACCAGCAGCCCATTGGCCGTACGCCGCGCTCCAATCCGGCCACTTATACTGGTGTGTTCAATGATATCCGCACGGTATTCTCCCAGACACAGGATGCCAAAATGCGCGGTTACGGCCCGGGGCGTTTCAGCTTTAATGTCAAGGGCGGCCGCTGCGAAGCCTGTGAGGGCAACGGTATTCTGCAGATCGAGATGCACTTCCTGCCGGATGTGTACGTGCCCTGCGAGGTATGCAAGGGTGCGCGTTACAACCGCGAAACGCTGGAAGTGAAGTATAAGGAAAAGACCATCTCTGATGTGCTGAACATGACCGTGGAGGAAGCAGTGGTGTTCTTTTCCAACCAGCCCAAGATCGCCCGCAAACTGCAGACCCTGTTGGACGTGGGTCTTGGTTATGTAACACTGGGCCAGAGCGCCACCACCCTTTCCGGCGGCGAAGCACAGCGCGTGAAGCTGGCCAATGAGTTGGCCCGCCGCAGCACTGGCAAGACCGTGTATATTCTGGACGAGCCTACTACCGGCCTGCATATTGCAGATGTGCACCGCCTGATCGAGGTGCTGCAGAAGCTGGTAGATGCGGGCAACACGGTTATTGTCATCGAGCACAATCTGGATCTTATCAAGTGCGCCGACCATATCATCGATCTTGGCCCTGAAGGCGGCAGTGCAGGCGGCGAGATCGTGGCCGAAGGCACGCCCGAACAGGTGGCAGAGGTGCCAGGCAGCTTTACCGGTCAATATCTGAAACCGCTTTTGGAAAAAGACAAGCTCCTGCAAGAAAGAAAGCAAAATAAATAAAGCGCGTACTTTCGCAAAAATCAGACTTTTTACGAAAAAAGCAAAGAAAATTGTAAAAATCTGTTGACAAAACTGCTGCATCTGAGTATAATATCTCATGTCGCCACGCTTCGGTAGGAAAGCGGCGGTCGATATCCGGGTGTAGCGCAGTTTTGGTAGCGCGCTTGAATGGGGTTCAAGAGGCCGTGAGTTCGATTCTCGCCACTCGGACCAAACAAAAATAATCCGAACTTGTTTCCGATAGGAGATGGGTTCGGATTATTTGTTTTCTTCGGAAAATTAGCGTTTGCGAAGCAATGAAAGCCCCAGTGGGGCTTTTAAGCGACGGAACGGTCTGCGTTAGCAGATGGAGGGGCTTTGCCCCGACAAGTTCCATGCAGGTGTCCGTGGAAGATGAAATCCGAAATCATAGATTGACCGACATAAGCCACAACGTGATTTCAGGAGGACACGAATATGAAGTACGATGCAAGAGCTTGCCATTTCAACATGGACACCGGATGCGTGGAGCTTCTGCTCCGGGATGGAAGAAAAATATCAATCGACTGCACCGGGGTCGAGAATGCACTGGATGTGACTATAGCACAGAGGTCGGAGTTGGATTATCTCATCTACAATGACCCGCTGGGCTATGCCGATTTGATTCTGAATGGAGATCCGAAGGAATATTTGAAAAACCTAACTGGGAGCCATGGGTTAGAAGATTAAGAAAAATGCCGTTCCAAAAGCAACTGGAACGGCATTCCTTATTTTTCGCCATTCGGAATCTTCTGTCCCCGCAGCTCCTGTCGGATGGCACGGAACTGCTCCGGCACATCCGCATCGGTCATTGCACCGGGGACATCCACTGTCCCAGCGGCTTTGGCGGCTTCATAGAACCAGCATTTATACTCCACGGTCTCCAGCGTATGCTGTAACTGCTGGATCTGCTGGGTGAGCACCTCCCGCTGATGCCGGAACATGGCCAGCCGGGTGTCAATGGTGTCGTCTCCCTGCATGGAAAGCTCAATATACTGCCGGATATCCTTGATGGACATTCCGGCTTTTTTCATGCAGCGGATGACCTGCAGCCACTCGAAGTCGTTTTCCCGGAACATCCGAATGCCGCCGGAGGAACGCTCCACAAAAGGGAAGTAACCCTTCTTTGTCATAGTAGCGCAGGGTGGATGCAGGAACGCCCAGCTTGTGCCATTTCACCTACGGTATAGATCATCTGAAACCTCCGTTTTTTTCAAAAAGCCCTTGACTTAAAGTACGCTTTAAGTTGTATGATAAAATCAAACTTTATCAACATCATAATGCGGATGCACTCCGCTGTCAAGGAGGTTCCTATGAGCAAGAAGGTATTGATTTTGTCTGGCAGTCCCCGGAAGGGCGGTAACTCTGATATTCTATGCGATGAATTTCTGCGTGGAGCACAGGATGCCGGGCACAAAGCAGAAAAGATCCGGGTCGCTGAGAAAAAGGTGGCTCCCTGTTCCGGCTGCTACTACTGCAGCACCCACGGTGGAGCTTGCGTCCACAAGGATGATATGGCAGACATCCTGCAAAAGATGATCGATGCCGATGTCATTGTGCTGGCAAGCCCGGTATACTTCTACTCCATCAGTGCCCAGTTGAAGACAGTAATCGACCGTACCGTGGCACGGTGGCTTGAGGTCAAAGACAAGGAATTCTACTACATCACCACCATGGCAGACGAGGAAAAATCCTCTGCAGATACTACGCTGGCCTGCTTCCGGGGCTATGCAGACTGTGTGGAAGGTGCCGTGGAAAAGGGAGTCCTTGTAGCATGTGGCGTTTACGAGCCGGGTGCGGTGCGAAACACCTCTGCAATGGCACAGGCTTACGAGATGGGGAGAAACGTATAATGGCAGTGAAACAGACCGCAGGGCGTGATGCTCTGGGCGAATTTGCGCCGAAGTTTGCAGAGCTCAACGATGATGTGCTGTTCGGGCAGGTGTGGAGCCGAGAGGATAAACTCTCCCTCCGGGACCGCAGCCTTGTGACGGTGATAGCACTGATGGCGCAGGGACTGACGGACTCCTCGTTTCGGTATCACTTGACGGCAGCGAAAAACAACGGTATTACCCGGACTGAGATTGCAGAGATCCTGACCCATGCGGCGTTTTATGCAGGTTGGCCCAAGGCGTGGGCGGCTTTCCGCATGGCCAAGGAACTGGGCAGAGGACGCTGCAGAGGATGCCAAGGCAAAGCACCAGAGTGAAATGGTGTTCCCCATCGGTGCATCCAACGACGGTTTTGCACAATATTTCAGCGGAAAAAGCTATCTGGCCCCCCTGTCCACCGCACAGGTTGGCATTTACAACGTCACCTTTGAGCCGGGCTGCCGGAACAACTGGCACATCCACCATGCCGCAAAGGGCGGTGGGCAGATTCTTGTCTGCGTGGCAGGCCGGGGCTACTATCAGGAATGGGGCAAAGCTCCGCTGGAGCTGCATCCGGGCGATGTGGTGAACATTCCCCCGGAGGTCAAGCACTGGCACGGTGCTGCACCCGATTGCTGGTTCTCTCATCTGGTAGTGGAAGTGCCCGGCGAAGGCACCTCTAACGAGTGGTGCGAGCCGGTGCCGGAAGAAACCTATAAGGAGTTACGGTGATAAACACAGGATCATCTCAGCAGGGAGGCTTTTATATGAACTATATCACATTGAATAACGGCGTAAAAATGCCCCAGCTTGGCTATGGGGTCTATCAGGTCTCACAGGAGGAATGCGAGCGCTGTGTACTGGATGCTTTGCAGGTGGGCTACCGCTCCATCGACACGGCACAATCCTACTTCAACGAAGAGCAGGTGGGTACAGCAATCGAAAAATCCCGTGTGGATCGCAAAGATATTTTTCTGACCACCAAGGTCTGGGTCGAGCATTACGGTTATAAGGAGGCCAAGGCATCTGTGCTGGAATCCCTGCGTAAGCTGCGAACGGATTATCTGGACCTTTGTTTGTTGCACCAGCCGTTTGCTGATTACTACGGCGCATGGCACGCCTTGGAGGAGCTATATGAGGCAGGCAAGATTCGGGCCATTGGCGTGTCCAATTTTTATCCTGACCGCCTCGTTGACCTGTGCAGCTTTGCTCGTATCAAACCTATGGTGAATCAGGTAGAGGTGCATCCGTTGCACCAGCAGGGCAAGGCAAAGGAATGGATGGAAAAGTACGGCGTTCAGATGGAGGCATGGGCTCCCTTTGGCGAAGGTCGGAGTCAGATGTTCACAAACCCTGTGCTGGCAGAAATCGGCGCAAAATACGGCAAAACCGTGGCACAGGTTATTCTCCGCTGGCATTTGCAGCGGGGCGTGGTGGTCATCCCAAAATCCACCCACAGGGAGCGGATGCAGGAAAATCTGGAAGTGTTCGACTTTACGCTGTCCTCTGAGGACATGGAAAGGATCGCCGCACTGGATACCAAAACCAGTGCCTTCTTTGCTCACGACGACCCTGCAATGGTGGAATGGTTCGCCCAGATGGTGGAACAGCGCAAAACCAACCACGATGCAGCCAAGGAGAAAAAGAACCGGTAAATGCGTTTTGGCGTACACCCAACCACGATGAAACAAAAACAGGGTGCGCCCTCCGGACGCACCCTGCCAAAGACCACAGACGATAGCGATATGTACAACAGGGAGTTCCCCAGTGGGAACTTCCTGTTTTTCGTTGTTTGCATGATGAGCCTGTTCCGCCTGCCATAGGCAAGCACGCGTTTGCGCAGCGCAGCGGAGCAATGAAAGCCCCAGTGGGGCTTTTAAGCGACCGAACGGTCTTGCGTTAGCAAGATGGAGGGGCCTCCGCCCCGACAAGTGACCGCTGGCCTTCCGCGCTGTTCCAGCAGACAAGGATGGCCGGGTAGAATGCCCGCGCCAGACGGTCAATGACTTCATCGGGATAAGGGGAAGTGTTTGTGGACTTTTTCTTTTTGTTCAAACGCACGCTCCTTTGATCCTCCCACCGCAGCAAAGTCGGGCGAGAAAATCAAAGTTCCAATTTTTATCAGGCGCAAGGGCGCGGATGATTTCCGCCCTGCTCTTGCGGCTGGGTGGCTCATTGATGGCTTAAAGCAAAAAGCTCTAGGCTTAACCCCTCTTCTTTGCGGATCTTTCTGATTTGTTCTCCAACAAGGGATGCTAGTTCGGCTGGTTCAGATTCAGGTTGATTGCTTTTTTTCACAGAGAACACCTCATTTGCGGGCAATCATCAGATGCCACGGAACGTAAAGGTGAACTCCACAGGCTTGGTCACATCAGGAATATACTCCGGGTGGACATTGGCACCCCAGCTGTCATCACCGCCGACGCCCATCTGCTCGCCGATGGCACGGATGACCGTGTAATGGATCGGGGGCAGCTCGTAGGGATGCTTGGCACTCTCCATTTCATGGGGAGTGTAGGGCAGCGCAGAGAAGAACATGGGCTTTGCGGCATCTGCGGTAAACAGCAGCCCGCGACCCTTGCGGTCCACTACCTTTGCCCAGCGCACAGCGGTCTTTGCACCGCACTCCTGCGGTACAAGGTACTGTGCCATGTTGTCTGCAACCTTGTTCTGGTAAATGCCCAGCTTTGCACCATGCTGGCGATCCCAGTAGGTCTCCGCAGGGCCGTTTCCGTACCACTCCACCGTGTCGTAGTCAGCGTCGATCTTGAACAGTACGCCGAACTCCGGCATTGCTGCAAGTCCTTCCACCGGGTCATAGTGCAGGGTGGTCTGGATGCGGCCATCGCCGAACACACGGTACTGCAGGCTGCACTCTGCTGCGGGGCTGGTCTGGAGGTTATAGAGATAGGTCACGACCACGCTGTCGGCTTCCACCTCGCAGGTGGGGTTCTGGAGGATGGTGCCGCCATGAACAGACGGGATCTCCTTGCCGATGCCCTTGGCGGTAGCGTACAGGCTTGCCAGCTTCCACTGACCGCGAACGCCGCCCATGTTGTTGCCGCAGTCGTTGTCGGTGGGAGCGCGCCAGAAGTTGGGACGGGGAATCTCCTGAATCATCTCCTTGCCGGCATAGCGGTAGGAAGTCAGGCCGCCATTCAGATCGGAGAACAAAACATCGAAATTCTCGCCCCGGACACCGATGTTGTGTGTACCGTGCGTAACGGTAAACGGCGTGACCTTCTTGCTGGGAATGGAACGAACCACAGCGATCACACCCTGTCCAAAGGCGACTTCATGGCCCTTCTTTGCCCAGTTGGTGTCCTCCTTCAAACGGAAGCTGATGGTCACTGCATATTCACCGGGGAGCGCAGGAACCATAAACGGCAGCGGGAAGCTGGAACGCTCTTCGGGAGCAACATCAATATTGGTCAGTTCCTGCTGCTGATACAACTTTCCATCCCGGTGCAGCAGAGCAACGCAGTCGAAAGCATCCGTAGAGGTGAACAGGTTCTTGTTCCAGACTTCAAATCCGGAATTGTCGATGGAAACTGCGATATTCTGATAGCAGAACTTGACCTCCTGCATCTTGGGAGAAGGAGCACGGTCACCACCGTAGGCAATGCCGTTTCCGCTGAAATTATAGTCGGTAGGACGCTCACCGAAATCGCCGCCGTAGGCTTGGAACCACTTGCCGTAGCGGTCTTTTTTCCAGATGGACTGGTCGATGTAATCCCAGATAAAGCCGCCCTGATAGCCGCAGTCCTTCTGGTCGGCAAGTTCCGTGTACTTGTATAAAGCACCGTTGGAGTTGCCCATAGCATGAGAGTATTCGCACTCGATATAAGGCCGCTTATCGCCCTGTGCCAGATACTCTTTAATGTCCTTGACCGTGCTGTACATATGGCTCTCGATATCGGTGGTTTCGAGGAAGCGGGGATCGTTGACCACACCTTCGTAATGCACCAGACGGGTGTCATCAAAGCGGCGGACCATCTCTGCCATCTGGAGCAGGGTCTCACCGCCAAACGATTCGTTGCCCAGAGACCAGATCAGAACAGCAGGGTGATTTTTTTGTCACGCTGGCAAGTGGAATTCATGCGGTCAAACAAGACAGCTTTCCACTCCGGCTTATCATTGGGCAAAACGCCCTCGATGCCGCGAATGCCCGCCTGATGGATGTCCCATGTGCCATGGGATTCCAGATTGTTCTCTGCGATCAGATACAGACCATACTCGTCGCACAGGTCGTACAGTGCATCCTGATTCTGGTAATGGCTGGTACGGATGGCATTGATGTTGTTCTGCTTCATGGTGATGATGTCCCGAAGCAGTTCCTCATGGGTGTGTACGCCCACAGCACGACCCGTAATGGAGCTGAACTCATGACGGTTGGCACCCTTGAACACGATGCGCTTGCCGTTGAGCAGCATCCGATCGTTCTTCAACTCGAACTTGCGGAAACCGACTTTCTGCCCGGTCACCTCTACCAGATGGCCTGCATTGTCCAGCAGCTCGATTTCCAGTTCATACAGAGCCGGGTCCTCTGCACTCCACAGGTGGGGGTTCTCCACCGCATGGCTGAACAGCGCAGAGCCGCCGTTCAGTGCGATTTTTTCGGAGAGCACTTCCAGCTCACTGCGGCGTAGGGTCAGACGGGCTGCGCCCTTACCCTCCACCTGCAATGCAACTTCCAGCGTGGAATGAGTAAAATCATCCCCGGCAAACAGCGTTTTGACGGATACATCTTCCAGATGCACGGTGGGGATGGCGTACAGCCACACGCTGCGGAAGATGCCGGAGAAGCGGAAGAAGTCCTGATCTTCGCACCAGCTGGAGGAAGTCCACTTGAACACCTGCACAGCAAGTTTGTTCACGCCCGGCTGGAGATAGGGAGTCAGATCGAATGCGTGTGCGGAGAAGCTGTCCTCGGTGTAACCCACATAAGACCCGTTCAGCCAAAGAGCCATGCCGCTTTCCACACCCTCGAACTCGATGTGGACGGGCTTGCCCTGCATGGATTCCGGCAGCTCGAAGTATTTTACATAGCTTGCCACCGGATTGAACCGCTGCGGGATCTCACCCGGCTGTACTTCTTCACGGCCATCCCACGGATACTGAATATTCGCATACTGGGGAATGTCGTAGCCCTCCATCTGGATGTGTGCCGGAACATGAATGTCATCCCAGCCGCTGCAATCGTAATCTGTCTTTTTTTCAAAGCCGGGGATGGCACTGGTGTAGTTCTTTGCGTAGGCGAATTTCCAGATACCGTCCAGCTTCAGCGCCAAAAGCGAAGATTCTCCTGCCAGATATTCTTCGCGGGAAGCGTAAGTACGGAAACTTGCATGAGCATTCAGCACGTTTTCCTTGAAAAAGGTGGGGTCTTTTACCTTTGCAAAATCAAATGCAGCCATAGTATTTCCTCATTTACCTTTTTATAATTTTATAATATTTCTCCAGCCTCCCCGGAGGAATCGCTGGATTCCTCCGGGGAACAGCAGATGAAGGAGAAATGATAATGACTTCTTATCAGACTGCTGCACGCAGTTTTTCATTTGCTTCTTCGACCTTCATACGAGAGAGAAGGAAGGTGATGATGGCATCCAGAGCAAACGGAATCACCAGATACATGATCTTCAGCATCGAGATGCAGGATTCGGGCTGGACAGCCAGTGCACTGTCGAAAATGGCTTGCAGCCAGCAGCCAGCCGGTGATGGCAGTACCCAGACCGCCGCCCAGCTTCACACCGAGAGAAGTGCAGGAGTACATCGTGCCATCCACACGCTTGTGCTTCGTCAGCCAAGTATATTCAGAGCAAGCAGCAATCGCAGCGTTCATATCGCCCTGCCAAGGACCCTGACCAAGAGCTGCGATTGCGGTAAAGAGCAGCATCAAGGTCACATTGCCGCTGCCCATGTAACCAGCTACAGCAACCAGTGCACGAGAAATCGTTGCCAGAGTATAGCTCATGACGTTCAGCTTATACATTCCATTCCACTTTGCAACCAGGGTCGGGGTGAACACCAGTGCGATGATCAGAGGAATGTTGATTGCCCAAGAGAATACACCGAACAGATTCTGGTTGCCAAGGATGTAGGTTGCATAGTAGGTGCCCATGCTGATCATGGCACCGTAGATCTGCTGCAAAAAAATGTAGGTGACGCAAATCATCATATAATATTTGTTACCAGCAAGCAGCTTTGCAGCCTGAACCAGATTATACTTTTCGTCCTGCTCGATTTCCTTTTTGTTGGTGGTATCCACCAATTCGCCTTCCGGCAGTTCCTTCACGGAGAAAACGGAGAGGGTGTTGACAAGCAGACCGATGATGGCGTAGATGATTGCAACAGTGCGCCAACCGGCAGCACCACCGCCCAATGCCGTAACAGCACCCAGCGTGATGGACTGGATGAGCAGGCTGGTGGCAAAGGCGAACATGAAACGCCAAGAACCCATCTCGACCTGTTCGGCACTGTTCTTCGTGATGAGAGCAGTCAGTGCAGAGTAAGCAATGTTGTTGGCAGTGTAGAATACAGCGTTCAGCAGAGTATATGCGATCAGGAACCATGCGTACTGTGCAAACTGTCCCAGATTGGTCGGGATGGCGAAAATTGCCACCAGCGTAATGGCACAGCCAATGTAGCCGTACAGCATCCAAGGACGGGCTTTGCCCATCTTGGAGTGCGTTTTGTCAATCAAAGAACCAAAGAAAATGTCCGTCACACCGTCCAGCAGTTTGGAAACTGCAATCAGAGTGCCGACAATACCGGGGTTCAGGCCAACGGTGTTGGTCAGATAGATCATGACGAAGGAGGACAGGAACGCATACACCACGTTGCCCGCAATATCGCCTGAACCATAGCCGACTTTATTATACCACTTTTTAGATAACGCTTCCCAGTCATTGTGCTTTCTCCCATCTTGCTTGTTTTGTGTGGGCGCGACCAATCTGCTGCGCACTTCAGACTGGAATTCTCATTACGCAAGTTGCCCAAATCTCTTGCGTTTCGTCTGAAAATATTATAGAATCTAATGGAACGAAAAGATATAGACAAGATGGAACAAAATATGCACAAAATCAAAGAGTTTGTAATTTTTTGATAGAACATTTCCCAAATCACTGTAAAATCTCTGAAGATGAGGAGGACGCAGGGATGTATTTCAACTCAGGATATTTGAACAACTCCCGTTTGGATTTCAAAGACTACTCAAAGCCGCTGGTCGTAGGCAGCTGCGGCACTTATCGCTTGAAAAAACGCCCTAAGCTGCCTACTTTTTGGGCAAAGGGTCGCAGAGACTATCAAATCCTCTATGTGGCATCTGGTAAAGCACACTTCTGGTTCGATGGTGTTGAGGAAGTGGTGACTTCTGGACACATGGTGCTTTATCAGCCGAAAGAAATCCAGAAGTATGTCTATTATGTAGAAGATCATCCAGAGGTGTTCTGGATTCACTTTACAGGATATGATGTCAAAAACATCCTGAACTATCACGGAATCCCCTTGGACAAGCACGTTTTTTACAGCGGCACACTGCCGGATTACAAAATGCTGTTCCGAAAGATCATCCGGGAACTGCAACAATGTGAATATGGCTATGAAGACTATATTGCTTCTCTCTTCAACATCATGCTGTTAGTAAGCAGGCAGCAGCAGGAAAGCGAGAAAAAACAACTACAAGCATCCCGGAAGAAATCGAAGCCGCCGTTGCCTACTTTAACGAGAATTATAATACAAAGGTCAGTGTGGACGATTACGCAGAATCGCTGCATATCAGTACGAACTGGTTTATCCGTAATTTTAAGCTGTACATGAAAATAAGCCCTGCACAATACATCCTGTCCCTTCGGATGGTAAATGCACAGAGCTTATTGGAGAACACCGAATACAATATTGGAGAAATTGCAGAGATCGTAGGGTATGATAACCCACTCTATTTTAGCCGGGTATTCAAGAAAGAGTATGGTGTCAGTCCGGCACAGTACCGAAAGAATCTGGAAGAATCTACTGAAAAATGAGAAAGCCATCAGGTCTGAATTTTCCATAATAAAGGTGTGGGCAGTATCCTGTCCCCACGAGTTGTCGTATTTCAGCATCAGATAATCGCTCAACTCGGTCCGATTTTTGAACTTCAACAAGCGATACGGCTCCTGAAAAGCGACCTTTTCGACGAAATATACCGCATCCGATGTGGGAAGCATAACGCCGACATGACCGATCATAAGAGAATTGTCCGTTTCGGAGAACTGATCGTGCAGGACCACGGAGACAAGACGGATTTTATCATCTTCCACGAAGGAGAGGCCGCGTTTCTTCCATTCCTGCTGAATCGTTTTCAAATGGGTAGGAATATCGGTCGTATTGGTAGTTTTGACCGGGGCGAACAGCGCATCAAACTTTTGCCGTTCGTCGCCGCAAAGGGATTCCGGGTCAGAATCCAGTGTTTCATAGTCCATAAACAGGGTGTCCTCGGCTGAGTCAAGGTCTGCCTTGCCCGTGACAGTGATAAAATCACCGAACAGCCCACAAGCGGTGATCCGACAGTTCCAGCCGGGGAAGGTGTCATATTTTTCTGTCCATGCGTCCTGCATGGAGTAAGGATCGTATTTCAGATCCGAAGGCTTGGCATTTTCAAACCCTGTGGTGAGCCATGCCGGGTCCACAGCATTGTTGAACTTTTGCACATGATCAAAGAAGGTCTGTATCCGTAGGTCGGATACGCCGGCATCCTGCAAAAGCTTGGAAAGAAGAGCTTGTGTATCCGAATCTGCCAAATTGGAGTATTCAATTTGCTGAAGGACGGGCTGAGAGGTTTTTTGAGTGCAGCCCACTGCCAGAAGCGCACCGCAAAAAAGTGCAGCGGTGCAGACAAGAAAAGTTCGACGTTTCAAAAATGGTCACCTCGTTGTGTTTTTCGGAAAGTTTCTTTGAGTGCCGGAGTCTCAACCATAAGCGAAGAGAGCAACGCCGTTGGTCTCGTAACGAATGGTATCACAGATAAACAAAGAAAATCAATGACTTCTGTCGTATTTGACCATATATAATGTTGCAGTATCCATATCCTATACGGCTAACGCCCATTTGGGGAAAGACAATGCGGCAGCTTTCTGAACGATTTTATTCATGTCGGACACAACAGGAGTATACCCAAGTTGGAATAAAAATTTTCCGTTTTTTCCGAACGGAAGGTTCAAATCGCTTTCCAGATAGACGGAGGATACCAACTTGCGAAGCGCGGCACGGCGATTTCGGCCAACCTCGTTTCCGCCGCCTTGATGGAATCGCCCATGGCATGATAGCGTTCTGTCGCCGCCGTTGCTCGTTCCCGCAGTTCGTCGGCACTGCTGATCTTCTGCTCCTTGACCTTCGCCGCCGTGTGCTTGCCACGCTTCACCTCGTAGCCCTGCTGTATCAGCTTTTGAAGAAAAACTTCAAAGTCCTTCGGCTGCTCTGCAAGGATGGTGTCGATGATCCCGCACAGGCGGTCACGGTTGCTTTCTCTCGGCGGGTAAACGATCGAGTTGCGCCGAGCACACAAAGTAATCTCTCCAACCCTACAGCTCAGTTTCCACCGCAAGCTGCTCCTGCTTTTCTTTTTCGTCAGCGATTTGGACATCAACATCTTCGCGCATCTTTTTCAGAAGTGCAAGGACTCGCTTGATTTGATCCTTGGTGTTTTCCACCCTGCTCTGTGCCTGATTGATGTGATCCAGAACCGCCCAGTCTGCAAAGAGGCTGTCAAAGAAGAAATCTGCAAATTTCAGAAAGCTGTCCACCGTAACCTGAAGGTCTGCGGTGATCTCAACATCGGCAAGCTCAGTTTTGAACCGCCGCAGTTCCACTTGGAGCTGTTCGATTTGTTCCTGTGCATCGTCCAGTTCCTCATACTTGGCAAGATCGGCCATCAAACCGCCGCCCATTACGTCCCATGTGCTCCAGCCCTCGGCATTGTCGAGGGTTTCCAGAACTTCATTGACCGTATGCAGGGCGGTCTTTCCGGCGTTGATAGCTTCCAGCAGCTCCCGTTTTTGGACTTTCAGCGCGGCAATACGGCTTTCACTTTCCGCAACCTGCTGTGCGGCAGGGTGGGCAGATGCTTTGATGCTTTTGATTTTTTCGGAAAGAGCAGCTTGATACTGCCTTTCGCAATCGGACAGCCGTGCCAGTCTATTTTGAATCTGTTCCAAGTCGGCATCAACGGAAGAAAGGTCATGGAGAGCCACATCGTACTTGACACGGGCTGCATAGGCTTCTTGCCGTTCCTTGTCCAGCTTCTCATCCATCTTTCCGATGACCTGATAGAAAAATGTGGCAAGGCTGTGTCCCTCCAGACGGTCCACGTCAGCCTGCTCTGCCAGCTTGGATTTTTCCAGCTTTTTCAGGCGGTCAGCAAGCGTATCTCTCTGGGCGGTCAGTTCTTTCTGTTTTGCTTCACAGCTTTTCTTTTCTGCGACCTGCTGCCAAAGCTCTTTCAACGTAGAATTACTCATATGGAATGTCCTTTCCCGGCATTACGTCTTCGTTCAGAAGCTGGTTCAAAAAATGCTGCCGATTATTTACAAATGTTTTGGTGATAACGTAGCTGTCCGTATCTTCATACTGACAAGGATGAATCGTGCCATTGTCGAAGCTAAAAATCTCAGCATCAGGCATTCCGAGGAGAATGGGTGAATGTGATACGATAATGAATTGCGCCCCTTCTTGGGCACACCGATAAATGTTGATCAGTAACGTGAGCTGCCGCTGCGGGGATAAAGCGGCTTCCGGCTCGTCAAAAATATAGACTCCATCTGCACCCATGTAGTCCTGCGCAATGGCGAGGAAACTTTCACCGTGTGATTTTTGGTGATAGCCTTTGGAGGGATGATCGTCATCGGAATAGTCGATTTCCTTGGTGGCTACATTATAGAAACTCTCTGCTCGGAGAAAATACCCGAACTTTGGTCTGCGATACCCCTTGAAATCGTCATAGCCTCACATAGTTCCGAATGGGAGTTGTATGTGGAAAATGAATAGTTCTTCGTTCCACCCTCTGCGTTGAAGCCGTAAGCAACAGCGATTGCTTCCAGAAGCGTAGATTTTCCACTTCCATTTTCGCCAACAAAGAACGTAATGGGCTTATGGAATGTAAAAGTGTCGATTCCACTGATGGCAGGAATCTGACGAACATAATTGTATGGGCGAACTCTGTTCCAGTCGATGGTCAGCCCTTGGATAAACAAATCGTTCATACAGCACTCCATACTATATAATGTAAGAAACACTTAGCTCCGCTCAAACCCAAGATAGCGGGTGCCCTGAAAACTCAGCTTTCCGATGTCGCCCTGCACGAGCAGACCATAATAATCGCTTCCGTCCACTTCAAATTCCATGCGGTCGCCGCTCTCCACCTGAAAAGTCACATAGTACGATGTAAATGTGCTAGTGTCGTATCCGTGCGCACCGGACATATCTCCGGCATTGGCACTGCTGGAATGCGAAACATCGGTGCGCTTTGCTACCACTGTTGCCGGAACGGTAAGCCGCGGCGAGTGGTTGTTTTTGTTCCATGTGCGGAGATTTGAAATTAGAGCAAAGAAAAACATTCCAATAAAAAGCAGGAACAGGATTGGGAAAATGAAGCTGAATATAGCGTCAAACCATCCAAAAAACATTTTACTCCTCCAAAATTTCTTCCAGCAGGTCTTTTACATCGTTCAGAAAAGATTCTTCTCCGAGGGTGTTCACCTTGAAGAACACCGCTTGACTGCCTCCTGCAGTGATGGCAGACAGCCGGATCGGACTGTCTCCATTCTGGAACAGGGTCAGCGTCAGACTCAGGCGGTTGCCGCCCATCATGCTGTACCGTTCAAACACACGGACACTGCACCGGGCATCGCCCTCTTTGAAATCACTGCCTGCCTCTAAATCTGCCGACCAACTGCTGTCCGGGATTTCATTTTCCAGCTTCCGAAGCAGCTTGTCAAAGTTTTTGTTTCGGATGGTCTTTTCAAAGATTGCCATAATGGTTCCTCCGTTCTGACAATTAAAAATCGGTCCCTTATTTTTGATACGAGCAGAGCCACAGGAAAATTGCGGAGAAATCGCTTGAAGAGAGGAATTTTGTCTAATTTGATTATAGCATATCTTTTGGAAGAACAAAATACTTTATGTACACCGCCCGCAGGCGGCAAAGATCAGTCCGGGGGAAATTCCAGCTCGGCAAACTCCGCATCGGTCAGCAGTTTCAGTTTTTCGATGACCTGTTTCGTGGATAAGCCCCAGCCGGGTGCCGGTGTTGTAGAACATGGAGATAATACTCAGTCATCTCAGTGTCGGCATGGCCTACATTGCCTCCATGGGCTGGATCTTGTTTATGCAGAAAAAGGGCCTTTGGCAGCAGCTGATCCACGCAGCCACCGGATGTGAAAAGCTCTTCTTCACACTGGGTGGTTTAGTGTTGATGATGAGCCTGCACATTTTTTCCATTCATGCTAACCATCTACGATTATTTCCTCAATGGGTCGTTTTGCATTTTATGCCATGCAAAAGGCAGAATCAGATATAAAAAGTTCTTTCGTATGTAAAAGCCTTCAAAAACAACTTGAAACACTTTTGTTGCAATGGTACAATAATAATGTTATTTTATGGAAGCTCGGCGCAAAGCCCATGCGGACAGGCTGCGGGTGTGTGGATTCCTATGGGATGTGTAAGAATAGCTAGGGCAGCACTGCGCTACTGCACTTGCCGACAATGTGAGGGAGGTATATTTATATGATGAAAAAGATCTCCCGCCGCTCGTTTTTGCAGGTTTGCGGCATTACGGCGGCCACGGCAGCGCTGACCGCCTGCGGCGGCGGTAAGACCGAAACGGCTAAAAAAGACGATGCGCACGAAGCCATCACCTTTATGGCACCTTATAAGGAGGTAGAAGCCTTTATTGAGCAGGTACACAGCGTTTACCCGGAAGTGAACATCGAGGTCGTGCCCTACAGCGGCGATAACACCACCACCTGCCTGCAGAATATGTTTGCGGCGGGCGACCTGCCGGACGTTTGCACCTTGACCTACTACGACCCCCAGATCGATCTGGTCTCCGACAAACTGCTGGACCTTTCCGGCTACGATTTTACGGATAACTATGTGGAGTCCCGTCTGCAGGACGTGTTCGACAACGGTGCCATCTACCTGCTGCCCTCGACCTACAACTGCTACGGCATCACCTACAACAAGACCCTGCTGAAGAAATACGGCTGGGAACTGCCCAATTCTTTCGCTGAGCTGGAAGAACTGGCTGCAAAGGCCAAGGAAGCCGGGGTCGATCTCTGTCTGCCGCAGATCCAGTATCCGGGCTATGGTTTCCAGTATCTGTGCAACATTGCGGACGCCGATTTCCTCGGCACACTGGACGGCAGGCTGTGGCAGCGGGATTATCTGTCCGGTAAGGCGAATGTCAGCAATACCCCCGGCATGATGCAGGCGATGGCCTATGTCCAGAAGTGGAAGGACATCGGGATGCTGAACGACACCGGCGACGCTCTTGACGACAATGTGACCCGGCAGAGGATGGCCGAGGGCAACACCCTGTTTCTGATCGGAAACACCAACGGCATCGTGGAGGCAGACGGCAACGCCGATAAATACGGGTTGATGCCGTTTCTCTCGGAGGACGGCACCCAGAACGTTTTTGTGCTGAATGTGAACCGCTTCTACGGTCTGAATAAAAAGCTGGAGCAGGACCCCCAGAAGCTGGAAGATGCGCTCAAGGTGATGCGTGTGCTTTCCACCGTTGCAGGCACCAGCGCTCTGCAGCCCGCAACGGCGCTGAAAAGCAGCCTGCTGCCCTTCAAGGACGCAAAAGCGGACGGCACCTACTATGCCGACATCGCCGATGCCCTGAATGCAGGCAACACCGCGCCCTTTATCTATTCCGGCTGGGAAAACACCATCGTGACCACTGGCCTTAAAATGCTGGACTTCATGAAGGGCAATGCCACCATGGAGGATGTGATCCGTCAGCTGGACGAGGATCAGGATAGTGTGGTGAACAACACCCCGGATACCATCACTACCGTTACGGAGGAGCTTTCGCAGGAGGACTGCGCCATGCTGGTGGGCCGCTGCTTTGCACAGGCTACCGGCAGCGACCTTGCGCTGGTGTCGCTGAGCACATGGATCCCCGGCAACCCCACCGATCAGAACCATCACGGCGTAGCTGCCAAGCTGTACGCCAAGGGCATTACGGATTACGACCTTTCGGTGATCCTGCCCACCGGCTGGAACCGCACCATCCAGACCGTTACTCTGACCGGGCAGCAGATCAACGACCTGCTGGCCACGGGCTACGATGCCTACGGCAACGGCAAGGGCTACCCCTATGTGCTGGTAAGCCCGGTGCAGCCGGATGCGGGCAAGACCTATCAGGTTGCCATCTGCGGTGTGAGCGACCAGTTGGCTGCGGAGACCACGGTCACAGACAGCGGCGTGGTGGGCATGGATGCCGCAAAAGCCTTCTTTGGTGCATACACCACCATCAGCCGGGCAGATACTGCATGGAGCTGAACAGAACGGACAGGAGATACTGGATGTGAACAACAAACTATATAAAAAGCTGCTTTGGGGCACCGGCTTTGTCATTGTTGCGGTCATCCTGACCCTTTTTATCATGAGCCAGACCTACATCCAGAACCTTGTCTACCATGAGCGGCTGAACCAGATGGAAGAGGTCACCCACCAGATGTTCCGCAGTCTGGAGGATGTCATCGACACCCATTGGGACGATGTGAATGTACAATGCAATTATTTGTACTGCACTCCGTTAAAGACCGATACCGAGTTCTATCGCTATCTGAAAAAGCTGTCGGAGCTTTCCAATTACCATGAAAGACAGATCGAACTGGTTGCCGTGGACTCTGACGGACATTACTATACCGAGAATGGCGGCATGGGGCTGCTAAGGGAAATGAACTATCTGGCAGACTCTCCGCAGCGGGTCAGCTACGTTTCTAACTCGCTGACCGTGGACGAATCCCGGATGGTGTTTCTGGAACAGCTCTCCACCCCCATCACACTGCAAAGCGGAGAAAAAGAGATCACCCTGTGCTACTTTGGTATTTCGCAAAGCATGACCCAACTGAACGATTATTTCCGCTGTGATGCCTACGAAAATAACAACAGCGTCTATGTGCTGGATAACGACGGTTTCAAGCTGTTCAACGCCAACGATACCGAACTGCTGAAGGGACACAACGTATACACCGTGCTCTCCTGGATGTCCTATCTGCACGGTTCTTCCTTTGCGGAGGCAAAGGAGCGGCTTGACCGCACAGGCTCCTGCTATTCCAACGCCGTGCTGGACGGGACCGAGTATTTCTACGCCCTGAAGCAGATGGAAAACGCCCAGTGGACACTGGCGTTCCTTGTTCCGGCAGAATATGTGGCCGTGAATACGCAGAAGCTGGTCACCATCGTCATGGTCATCATCATCGTCATTGCAATGGTGTTCTCGGTCATAACAGTTTTCGTCGGCTGGTCTCTCCTGCGGCAAAAGCAGCAGCAGGAGCTGCAGGCAGAAAAAGAAGCGAACCTCCGTCTGGAGCAATACAACATCCATCTGACGCAGGTAAACGATGAGCTGCGGCAGGCACAGGACATTGCCGCAGAGGCGTTACAGTCCGCCGAGCGCGCCAGCAAGGCTAAGACGGACTTCCTTGCCAACATGAGCCACGATATCCGCACCCCCATGAACGCCATCATCGGCATTACCACTCTGATGAAAAACGAGCTGCACCAGCCGGAAAAGCTGGCCGAACATCTGGACAAGCTGGAAAATTCCGGCCAGTTGCTGCTGGGCATCATAAACGATATTCTGGACATGAGCCGCATCGAGAGCGGCAAGACCACCCTGAATGTGAAAAAAATGAATCTGCCCCAGCAGATCAGCCAGCTGGACAGCATCATCCGCCAGCAGGCAGGCCAGCGCCGCCAGACCTTTACGGTAAACACCCATCTGCAGCACGAAAATGTGCTGGCAGACCCCAACCGTCTGAATCGGGTGCTGATGAATATTCTCTCCAACGCAGTCAAGTATACGCCCACCGGCGGGCATATCCGGTTTGAGGTGGACGAGCTGCCCCGAAACGAGCACTACGCCCGATACCGCTTTGTGGTGCAGGATGACGGCATTGGCATGAGCGAGGCCTACCAGAAGACCCTTTTTGACCCCTTTACCCGCGAGGAACGCTCCGGCACCAACAAGGTGCAGGGCACCGGCCTTGGTATGGCCATCACCAAGAACATTGTGGACCTGATGGGCGGCTCTATCAATGTGGAGAGTACCACCGGCAAGGGCACTCGCTTTGAGGTGGTGCTGGAATTTCCCGTTGATGCCGAAGCAGATACGGTGCCAGAGGCACAGGTGCTCCCGGAGGAAGAGGAAGAAACTTCTCCTCTGTCCGGCATGAAGTTCCTCTGCGCCGAGGATAACGCCATCAACGCCGAAATTCTGGAAATGCTGCTGGAAGCCAATGGCGCAAGCTGCACCATCTGCTCCAACGGTCAGGAAATCGTGGATGCCTTTGCCAGCGTAAAGCCCGGCGAGTACGACATGATCCTGATGGATGTGCAGATGCCGGTGATGGACGGCTTGGAAGCCACCCGCCGCATCCGCAGCGGTGAAAACCCGCTGGGCAGGATCATTCCCATCCTTGCCATGACCGCCAATGCCTTCCTTGAGGATATGCAGAAGAGCAGGGAAGCCGGCATGGACGAGCACCTGTCCAAACCTGTAGATATCGCTGCGCTGGAGCAGACGGTAAAACGCTTCCGTGTTATCCCCCCGAAAATAAATAGCGGACAAGCGCGTTTCCGCAGAGAAAGCACACAAACGATGTAAATGATGCAGGAGAAGATTAGAACGTGAATACACCGTCCGAGATCGAGGAATATTACAAAGCGCGTGAGCAGCAGCTGTTGGAAAAACTTCATCAACAGGAAGCCGCTCTTGCTGCAATGCCTGACGGATATCCAAGCTGCCCTGAAAGAAGAATTACAGCAGCATAACTGAGCTGCGGATGCAATCAAAACAGGAGTATAAAAAGCCCGAATGAAACACAGAATCTCACGCCGTGCATTCCTGAACGGATGCACGCTGCTGGCGGCAGCTGCTGCCGTAAGCAGTCTGACTTCCTGCGGAGGAAAGGAAGCGAAAGACAGCGGTCTTGCACAAATCGTTGTGGGAAGCGACAGCTATCCACCTTATATCTATCTGAATAATGACGGTGTTCCCACCGGGATCGATGTGGAGATCGCCACCGAGGCGTTCCGCCGCATGGGGTATGCTGCCCGGTTTGAAACGATCAACTGGGAGCAGAAAACAAATCTTGTGGAAAGCGGCGCCATCGACTGTATCTGGGGCTGCTTTTCCATGGATGGACGCGAAGAGGTATACCGCTGGGCGGGGCCTTACATGGTGAGCCGTCAGGTGGTTGCGGTGGATGCCGACAGCAGCATCCGATCCCTCAGCGACCTTGCCGGCAAGACCATCGCCGTGCAGAGCACCGGCAAGCCGGAGGAGATCTTTCTCAGCGGCTCCGACCCGCGCATCCCGCAGACGGTGGAGGTGTTCAGCATCGAAAACCGCAGTGTGCAGTACGCAATGCTGGCCTGCGGCTATGTGGACGGCATCGCCGCCCACGAGACAGGCATCCTGCAATATATGAAGGACAATGCTGTAGACTTCCGCATTTTGGAGGAACCGCTGCTGGTCACCGGGCTGGGCATCGCCTTTGCCAGGAACGACACCCGCGGGCTGGACAGCCAGCTGACCGATACCCTTGCGCAGATGCGCGCGGACGGCACGCTGGAGCGGATCATTGGCCGATACCTTGAAAATGCTTCGCAGTATCTGGAGGTGGACACAATTGGCGCGTAAAAACAGAACCACCCCGGATAAAAGGATATGGATAGCCTATCTGATCATCGGCGTGCTCTTGATGGCCGGTGTTGCTTTTTTCTCCAGCTGGCGGGCAATGCGCACAGCAGAGGAACGCTTTTGCCAGACCCTTGAGTTTGTCAAATCCCAGTCCACCAGCTTTGAAAAGTACAATGATACCATCACGGCAAAGGCACTGCGCCGCACGGCGGTCGCGGTCCATCAGCTGGCAGAGGACCCTGCCCTCGACCTCTCCGACCCGCAGTGCCTGAACAGGCAGACAGAAAAGCTCTGGCTCACCGGCATTTCGGTTCTGGGACCGGATGGCACGCTCCGGTGCGAGTCCACGACCAACGGCATCGGCTATGAACGGTTTGGCGACCAGCTGAAAAATGACGCTGTTCTGGACGTTTTATCTTACCCGCGAAAGACCTATGTGAAGCGCGTCCTGCTGGAAGATGGCTCTGCTGTGGATGTTGCGGCGCACCGGGCAGAAAGCACAGAGCTGCTCCTGCTTGCCTACCGGTACACCCCGGCGGAATTTGTGGAGGAAACGGCGCTGTCCATCCAGAGCATACTGGATGGCTACCCGGCAGAAACCAGCGGCACGCTGTTCATCGTGCAGAACAATCAGGTCGTTGCCGCAAACCGCCCGGAGCTGATTGGGCAGGATGTTGCAGGCAGTCCGCTGGCGCAGGGGATCCGCAAAGCCGGGGCCGCAGAGAAGCTGACCCATACCCGGGACTGGAACGGCTCCGGCTGCTATTTCGGGATGTTCTGCCATGGCAGATCCTTCGATCTCTATGCGTACACGGATGAAAAAATAATCTTCCGGGAGGCGCTTTTGCTGATCCTGACGGTTCTGGTCGGCTACATCCTGCTTGTAATGATCCTTCAGCTGCTGCGCCGCCGCTCCGTGCAGGAGATGGAGCTGCAGAAAAAAGAGCAGGAGAGGAAGTACCAGACCCAGCTGGAGGAACAGAACCGCAAGCTGGAGATCGCGCTTCAGCACGAGGGGGCGGCAAACCGCGCCAAGCGGGAGTTCCTGTTCAATATGAGCCACGATATCCGCACCCCCATGAACGCCATCATCGGCTTCACCTCGCTGGCTGCGACCCATATCGACAATAGGGAACAGGTGCTGGACTACCTCAAAAAGATCTCCACCTCCAGCCAGCATCTGCTTTCCCTCATCAATGATGTGCTGGATATGAGCCGCATCGAGAGCGGAAAGGTAAAGATCGAGGAAAAAACGGTGCATCTGCCGGACCTCGTCCACGATGTGCGCTCCATCATTCAGCCCAATGTTTCGGCAAAGCGGCTGTCGCTTTTTATTGATACCATGGATGTGGAGAACGAGGATATCGTCACCGACCCGCTGCGGCTGAACCAGATCCTGCTGAACATTTTGTCCAATGCCATCAAGTTTACCCCCACAGGCGGCATGATCAGCATTCGCATTGCTGAGAAAAACGGTGCGCCTGCGGGCCGGGCCTGCTATGAGTTCCGCATCAAGGACAACGGCATCGGCATGAGCGAGGAATTCCAGAAGCACATCTTTGAGGAGTTCGCCCGTGAGGAAAACTCCACCGTCAGCGGCATTCAGGGTACCGGTCTCGGCATGTCCATCACCAAGAACATTGTGGACCTGATGGGCGGCACCATCGCCATTGAGAGCGAGCCGGGCAAGGGCAGCGAGTTCATCGTGAATCTCTGCTTTGCGCTCAGCGGACAAAAGGTGGAGCTCAGGCAGCTCCCGCAGCTGGAAGGGCTGCGGGCACTGGTGGCGGACGACGATACCGACACCTGCCTGAGCGTCAGCACCATGCTGTCCAAGATCGGGATGCGGCCGGAGTGGACGATCTCCGGCAGGGAAGCGGTGATCCGCACCCGGTACGCCATGGAGCAGGGGGATGAATTCAGCGTTTACATCATCGACTGGCTGATCCCCGATATGAACGGCATCGAGATCGTGCGGCAGATCCGCAAGATGATTGGAAAAAGCTGCCCCATCATCATCCTGACCGCCTACGACTGGGCCGATATTGAAGAGGAAGCCCGCGCTGCCGGTGTTACCGCCTTCTGCGAAAAGCCGCTGTTCCTCTCGGAGCTGCGCAGAGTGCTGGCAGAGCCGTTCGGTGCAGAGCCTGCCTGCAGGCCGGTGCAGCTGAACGCGGAGGCCTTCAAAGGGAAAAAGATCCTGCTGGTGGAGGACAACGAGCTGAACCGTGAGATCGCAGTGGAGATCCTGAAGGAAGCGGGCTTTGAGGTGGAATCTGCCGAGGATGGCGAGATCGCCGTCCGGAAGATGAAGCAGGCGGCAGACGGACAGTATGACCTGATCCTCATGGACATCCAGATGCCCAACATGGACGGCTACGAGGCAACGCGGCAGATCCGTGCGCTGCCGGATGCCGCAAAGGCTGGCATCCCCATCTTTGCAATGACGGCAAATGCCTTTGAGGAAGACCGTCAGAACGCGCTGAAGGCCGGTATGAACGGCCATATTGCAAAGCCGCTGGATATTCCGCACCTGCTGCAGGTCCTTGCAGACGTACTGAAATAAACAGCGCCCAAAAGCAAAAGCACCCACAGCAAGCGCCACAGAGGTTTTGAATCTCCGGTGAGCAAATTACTGTGGGTGCTTTATTTTTTTATGCCTGAACGGCAGTTTCTGTGATGTTTGGTGTAGCAATTTAACTGTACCACAGAACGACTCATTCGTCTTTTTTCACTTTGTGACACATCTATTGTAATCCTACACAGCTTTTATGGTTCAATATATGAAATTTTATTGAAAATTTTTCATGGTAGTGGTAAAATATTTTTATGTCTCTGTCATTCTGTGCCCCCTTCGCGGTAGAGGGAGAGCGCAAAACAGAAAAGACTCAAAAATTGCGGCATCCTTTCCGTGGGTGGGTTTTACAGCACACACTCTTGCGGGCGGTGATGTATGATCAGTAAGCAAAAGCAGCCAACCGCAAAACGATGGCTGTCCAAGAAGTGTGAGGAGGAGGATCGGATGAAAACAAAAACATTGCGCCGCCTATTTTCCATGCTTGCGGCACTGGTGATGGGGCTATCCCTGCTCACCGGATGCAGCGAAAAAAATGCGGAACGAACACAGGAGCAGGAAGACGCTCAGACTATTCAGGTGTATCTGTGGAGCACCAGCCTGTACGAAAACTATGCGCCCTATGTTCAGGCGCAGCTGCCGGACGTGAACATTGAATTCATCGTCGGCAACAACGATCTGGATTTTTACAAGTTTTTGCAGCAAAACGGCGGTCTGCCGGATATCATCACCTGCTGCCGGTTCTCGCTGCACGATGCGGCACCGTTGAAGGACAGCCTGATGAACCTTGCCATGACCAATGAGGCGGGCGCTGTGTACAACACCTACCTCAACAGCTTCAAAAACGAGGATGGCAGTGTGAACTGGCTGCCGGTGTGCGCGGATGCCCACGGCTTTGTGGTCAACCGCAGCCTTTTTGAGCAGTACGATATTCCCCTGCCCACCGATTACGCAAGCTTTGCAGCGGCCTGTCAGGCTTTTGAAAAGATCGGCATCCGCGGCTTTACCGCCGATTACGCCTACGACTACACCTGCATGGAAACGCTGCAGGGGCTTTCCGCTGCCGAGCTTACCACCACCGCGGGACGCAAGTGGCGCACTACCTACAGCGACCCCGCCAGCACCGCGCGGGTGGGTCTGGACGACACCGTGTGGCCGGGGGCGTTTGAGCGGATGGAGCAGTTCATTCAGGATACCCACCTTACGGCAGACGATCTTGCGTTGAATTACGACGATGTGACCGGGATGTTCCGGAACGGAGAAGTTGCCATGTACTTTGGCAGCTCTGCCGGCGTGAAGATGTTTCAGGATGAGGGCATCGACACGATCTTTCTGCCCTTCTTCAGCCAGAACAGCGAACCGTGGATCATGACCACCCCCTATTTCCAAGTTGCCCTGAACCGGGATCTGGAGCAGGACACCACGCGCCGCGAAAAAGCCATGAAGGTGCTGAACGTCATGCTCTCCGAACAGGCGCAGAACCGCATCGTCTCGGAGGGGCAGGACATACTGAGCTACAGCCAGAACGTTCCCCTGCGCCTGACCGAGTATCTGAAGGACGTCCGCAGCGTGGTGGAAGAAAACCACATGTATATCCGCATCGCCTCCAACGATTTCTTTGCCGTTTCCAAGGATGTGGTCTCCAAAATGATCGCAGGCGAGCTTACCGCTGAGCAGGCGTATCAGGCCTTCAATGCCCAGCTCCTTGCCGATGAGGAGCCTGCCGACAACGAGACCGTGCTGACCTCCGGGAAGGCCTATTCCAACGTATTCCACGCAAACGGCGGCAGCGCTGCCTTCTCCGTTATGGCAAACACGCTGCGCGGCGTGTATGGCACGGATGTGCTGCTTGCCACCGCAAACAGCTTTACCGGCAGTGTGCTGCAGGCGGATTATAACCAGAAAATGGCAGCTTCCATGATCATGCCGAACGGTCTGATGTCCCGCCAGCGCACCATGACCGGTGCGGAGCTGAAAGAGACCGTCCACGCCTTTGTGGAAGGCTGCGAGGGCGGGTTTGTGCCCTTCAACCGTGGTTCTCTGCCAGTGGTCAGCGGCATTGCTGTGGAGGTAAAAGAGAATAACGGCAGCTATACCCTGACCGGCATCACCCGGAACGGGCAGCCGCTGGGAGATAACGACACCGTTACCGTGACCTGCCTTGCAACGGAAAAGCAGATGGAAGCGCTGCTTGCGAGCGATAGCGGCACGTCTGTGGGCGAAGATACGTGGGTAAAGAACACATGGCGCGATTATATCTCCGGCGGCGCAGCGCTTGCAGAGCCGGAAAACTACATGACACTGAGGTGAGCGGAATGGCAGACGAAAAGCACGAATCCAAACACAGCTGCTATTCCCGGCACAAGTGGCTGCCTGCCGCCGCTGCCATCCTTCTTTTGGTCTTTCTGGCAGCCGGTTTCAGCGTCCGGTACATCTCGTTTATGTCGCAGACCATCTATCAGGAAAGCACCTCGCATCTGGAAGAGGTGCTGTATAAATCCAATAGTATGCTGAAAGAGATGGTGCGCAAAAACATGACCTATCTGCATCTGTACAACGGCTTTCTGAAAAACACCTCGAATGAGGATGAAATTCAGGCATATATCGAGGAAGCACAGCAGGCAACCGGATTTGTTAACTTCTACTTTCTTTCCTATGACGGCAACTACACGACCGTGACCGGGGAAACCGGCTACCTTGGCCTGCAGACCAATCTGGACGAAAAGCTCTCCGATGGCGAGGATATCGTCGTGAATACGGCGCTGCCCGGCAAAGCCCCGATGCTTGCGTTCATCTGCCCCGAAACGCAGGGCAGCTACCGGGGCTTTGCCTACGATGCCGTTGCCATCACCTATTATAATGATGCTGTGCTGAGATTGCTGGACAACTCTGCTTTTCAGGGCAATGCCAGCAACTATGTGATCTACCCGGACGGGCGGGTGGTGATCGACAATTCCGTAAACCGCAAGGAAATCATTTACAACTTCATTGCGATGCTGCGCGACCATTCCGACCTTTCCGAGGAACAGATTCTTGCCCTTTCGGATGATTTTGCGCAGGGCCGCAGCGGAAACCTGCGGGTCAAACTGGGCGACACCAGTTATTATCTGGTCTACGAGGATACCGCGGTCCAGAACTGGACGATGGTGGGGCTTGTACCGGTCAGCATCGTCAATGCCAGTCTGGATAAGCTGTGGTTCCACACGGTGCAGATCGTGGCGAGCATCGCCTTTGGCCTTGCTGTGCTGATCATCCTGCTGATCCTGCGCAGAAGCCATACGACCCTGCGCCGGAAGGACACTGAGATCCTGTACCGGGACGAGCTGTTCCAAAAGCTTTCGCTGAACGTGGACGACGTTTTCCTGATGCTGGACGCAAAGACCTCCAAGGTGGATTATGTCAGCCCCAACGTCGAACGGCTGCTGGGCATCCCGTGGAAAGAAGTGCGGCAGGATGCCCGTGCTCTGGCAGCGCTGCACCCGAAGGATGACCCGGATCGCGACAAGAACTTTCTGGAAGGACTGCTCAGCGGGCAGCAACGCGAATGGGATTTCGAGTTTGAGCATCGGGAGACCAAAGAGCGGCGCTGGTTTCATAACATCGCCATGGGCAGCGAGGTAGAGGGCAGGACCAAGTATATCCTTGTCTTGTCCGACCGCACCGCCGACAGGCAGGTGAATCAGGCACTTTCGGATGCCGTTGCAGCGGCCGAGACTGCCAACCGCGCCAAAAGCACCTTCCTTTCCAATATGTCCCACGACATCCGCACCCCCATGAACGCCATCATCGGCTTTACCACGCTGGCACTCAGCAACATTGACGATAAAGACCGGGTGAAGGATTATCTTGCCAAGACCCTCGCTTCCAGCAATCATCTACTTTCCCTCATCAACGATGTGCTGGATATGAGCCGCATCGAAAGCGGAAAGATCCATCTGGAAGAAGTGGAAGTCAACCTTTCGGATGTGCTGCACGACCTGAAAACCATCGTCAGCGGGCAGATCTACGCAAAGCAGCTGGAGCTTTATATGGATGCCATGGATGTGACCGATGAGGATGTCTACTGCGATAAGACCCGGCTGAATCAGGTACTGCTGAACCTGCTGTCCAACGCCATCAAGTTCACCCCGGCGGGCGGCACGGTCTCGGTGCGGGTGCGGCAGCTTGCCGGAGCGGTGCGCGGCTGCGGGCAGTACGAGTTCCGCGTCAAGGACAACGGCATCGGCATGAGCCAAGAGTTCGCCAAAAAGATCTTTGAGCCGTTTGAGCGGGAGCGCACCTCCACGGTAAGCCGGATCCAGGGCACCGGCCTTGGCATGGCTATTACCAACATCGTGGATATGATGGGCGGCACCATCGAGGTGCAGACGGCGCAGGGCAAGGGCAGCGAGTTTATCATTCGTGTGCCGATGCGTGCGCAGGCAGAGCACCGTCCGGTGGAAAAGATCACCGAACTGGAAGGCCTGAAGGCACTGGTGGTGGATGACGATTTCAACACCTGCGACAGCGTGACAAAGATGCTGGTCAAGGTGGGAATGCGTGCCGAGTGGACCCTTTCCGGCAAGGAAGCGGTGCTGCGTGCACGGCAGTCCATCGAGATGAGCGATGCTTACCATGCCTATATCATCGACTGGCGCTTGCCGGATATGAACGGCATCGAGGTTACCCGCCAGATCCGCAGCCTGAACGATGATACGCCCATCATCATCCTGACTGCCTACGACTGGTCCGACATTGAGGTGGAGGCAAAGGCTGCCGGTGTGACCGCCTTCTGCTCCAAGCCCATGTTCATGTCCGACCTGCGCGAGACCCTGATGAGCGCCATCGGCCAGACACAGACGGATGCGGCGCAGGAGCTTCTGCCGAAAAAGAACACCAACTTCAAGGGCAGGCACATCCTGCTGGTAGAGGACAACGAGCTGAACCGTGAGATCGCGCAGGAGATCCTGTGCGAGTACGGCTTCCGGGTCGATACGGCGGAAAACGGTGCCGTGGCGGTGGAAAAGGTAAGCACTGCCGCACCGGGCAGCTATGATCTGGTGCTGATGGATGTGCAGATGCCGGTGATGGACGGCTACACCGCCACCCGGCAGATCCGCGCACTGGGCGATCCTGCACTGGCAAAGATCCCGATCCTTGCCATGACTGCCAACGCATTCGATGAAGACCGCCGCAATGCCTTGGAAAGCGGCATGAATGGCTTTTTGTCCAAGCCCATCGTGATCGGCGACCTTGTGCAGGAGCTGCGCAAGATCCTGTGACCAACTCATCATTGACAAACCTACATTGTGAACTCAAGGAGCCTGTCCAAAAGAAAGCATAAAAATGCGTATAACGCCCTATGAAATGGTGCCACGGGGCGTTTTATTTTGTTTTGTTTTGTGGGCGATGTTGCGGTTTTGCGAAAACTTGCGAGACTAAATAAAAAAATCCCACGAAATTACGATTCTAAACGTAAATTCGTAGGATTTTTGGAGCTACTGACCTGATTCGAACAGGCGACCTGCTCATTACGAGTGAGCTGCTCTACCAGCTGAGCCACAGTAGCAGATAAAATTTTCTTGCATGTTCTGCAACGAGAAATATTCTATCATACTTCCTGTGCGCTGTCAAGATTTGATTTTGCGGCAGAACAGGTGCAAATCGTCTGTGACGCAAAAATATAACTGCCCTCCGAGAAAAACTCGAAGAGCAGCCTTGCACACAAGAATAATCAGTTGAACAGCTTACGGCCGATCCAGATGCAGATGCAGGCACCCACAACGGAAACGAGGATCTCACCCACGATGCCGGTAGCGCTCAGACCAATCAGGCCGAATACGATGCTGCCTACAAAACCGCCCAGAATGCCCAGCACGATATTGCGCACGGTGGAAGTTTCGCTGCCCATAATGCGGCCGGCGATGTAACCAGCCAGAGCGCCGATCAGCAGACTGAAAATAAAACCAAACATAATATTCTACCTCCTGAATTTTAAAGCTCTGCGCTCTGCCCGGCGGTTTCCCGGGCAAAGCGGCAAATATCCTTCAAACAACATTTTTCGCATTCTGGTTTGCGCGCATTGCACACTGCCCGACCATGCATCACAAAGCGGTGGCACAGGTCGCTGCCTTCTTCCGGAGGAACGATCTTCCACAGGGCCATTTCCACCTTCTGCGGTTCCTTGATGCCGTCCACAAGGCCGATCTTGTTGCACAGCCGGATGCAGTGGGTGTCTGTTACGATAGCAGGCTTGCCAAACACATCGCCCATGATAAGGTTTGCGCTCTTGCGGCCTACGCCGGGCAGGGCGAGCAGCTCTTCAAAGGTGGTGGGCACCTGACAACCGTATTTATCGCGCAGCACCCGCATACAGGCGGAGATATCCCGCGCTTTGGAGTGTCCCAACCCGCAGGGCTTGACGATGGCTTCAATGTCTTCGGGTTCCGCAGCAGCCAGCGCAGCAACATTGGGATATTTGGCAAACAGGTCTTCCACCACAATGTTCACGCGGGCATCGGTGCACTGGGCTGCCAGACGCACGCTGACCAGAAGCTGCCAGGCATGGTCATAATCCAATGTACAGCCGGCATCTGGGTATTCTTTTTTTAACCGGTCGATCACTTCCAGCGCCAGCGCCTTTTTTTTGCAGTAAGGTCTTCTGGTGCTTTTTTGTTACGAACAGGCATTTCATCCACTCCCATCGACAAAAGCTGATACGATAATACCATGTTTTGCGTTTTTTGTAAACTGCGGGCAAAAATTATCTGAGAATGATTTTCAGATAAAACCTTGCTCTTACTGCCAAAATGCGATATACTATAAAAAAATGCTGGGGGAATCGCGCCTCGGTACGGGAGGAGGAAAACACGATGAACGAACCACTGGCACAGCGTCTGCGGCCCAAAACACTGGCAGATGTCTGCGGTCAGCAGCATCTGTTGGCACCGGGCAGGGTGTTCCGCCGTACCATCGAGAGCGGACGCATCCCGAACATGATCTTCTACGGCCCGTCCGGTACCGGAAAAACGACGGTGGCACGCATCATTGCAGAAAACAGCGGTATGACGCTGCATAAGCTCAATGGCACTTCCTGCGGCACCGGGGATATCAAGGCGGTGCTCAAGGATATCGGCACGCTGGCAGGTGCGGGAGGCATCCTGCTGTATCTGGACGAGATCCAGTACCTGAACAAAAAACAGCAGCAGAGCCTGCTGGAATGCATTGAGGACGGCTCGGTGACGCTCATTGCATCCACCACCGAAAATCCATACTTCTACATTTATAATGCGCTGCTGTCCCGCTGTACGGTGTTTGAGTTCAAATCGCTTTCGGCAGCGGATGTGGAGCGTGGGGTGCACAATGCACTGAAAAAGCTTTCGGAAGGGGAGAGCACAAAGGTCTGCATGGACGAGAATGCCTGTGCCTACCTTGCCGAGAGCGCAGGCGGCGACCTGCGCAAGGCGCTGGGCTGTCTTGATTTTGCGGTGACGGCAGCTCCCATTGAGGATGGGGAAAAGCACATTACGCTGGAAATGATCCAGCAGGTCACCCGCCGCACTGCCATGCGGTATGACCGGGAGGGCGATGACCACTACGACATCGTGTCAGCCTACCAGAAGTCCATGCGCGGCTCCGACCCGGATGCGGCGCTGCATTATCTGGCCCGTCTGCTGGAAGCAGGAGATCTGCCCTCGGCCTGCCGTCGCCTGATGGTATGTGCCTGCGAGGATGTGGGCCTTGCCTATCCACAGATCATCCCCATTGTGAAGGCGGCAATTGATGCCGCCAACATGGTGGGCCTGCCGGAAGCACGGCTCCCGCTGGCAGATGCCGTCATTCTGGTGGCCACCAGTCCCAAGTCCAACAGTGCCCATGATGCCATCAACGCGGCCATTGCGGATGTGCAGGCGGGCCGTACCGGGCCGATCCCGCGCCAACTGCAGAACAAGCACTACGACGGTGAGGATGCACTGGTAAAGGGACAGAATTACAAATATGCCCACGATTATGCCCACCACTGGGTGGAGCAGCAGTACCTGCCAGATGCCATCAAGGACGTGAAATATTACACCTTTGGCGATAACAAAAATGAGCAGGCGGCCCGTGCCTACTGGGCAAAGATCAAGGGCGAAGAGAACGTCTGAACAAGACCTTTTGTATGAGGAGAAAGCAAAGGAGAAGTTATGCGATATTCCAAACAGCGTGAGCTGGTCATGCAGACGGTGCAGAACCTGTGCGACCACCCCACCGCCGAGGAAATTTATGATGCTGCGGTCAAGGAATGCCCGGGCCTGAGCCTTGGCACCGTATACCGTAACCTGAATAGTCTGGTGGATGCGGGCCGGGTGCGCCGGGTGTCCATTCCAGGCAAGGCTGACCGCTTTGACCACACGCTGCCCTGGCACAGCCATCTGTACTGCACCGTGTGCGGCAGCGTGACCGATGCCGAGGTGGACGAAAAGCAGGTAATGAAGCTGGTGAAAAACCAGAAGGGCCATGTGCAGGACTGCGCTGTTGTGCTGATCGGCGTATGCGAGGCCTGCTGCGAGAAGCAGGCGCAGGAAAACGCCCACTGAACCATAAAATTTGCACGGAACCTCTTGCCCGGAGCGTATAAACAGGGTATACTATAGAGAAGGCTCTTTTCAGAAAGTGCAAGTAGATTTTCGCCGCACAGGGCGCTTCGGCCCGGCGGAGAAGGATGGTTTGATTGGAATACATTAGTTTTGAACATAATAACATTGCCGCTGAGCTGGTAAAGCAGGCCTATGATACGCCGCCGCTGGCCTTTGTGCACAGCTATGGCTGTCAGCAGAACGTGAACGACGGCGAGCGGATCAAGGGCGTGCTGATGGACATCGGCTATGGCCTGTGCGATAAGCCCGAGGATGCAGACCTGATCCTCTTCAACACCTGCGCCGTGCGTGAGCATGCCGAGCAGCGTGTGTTCGGCAACGTAGGTGCCCTGAAGGGACTCAAGGAAAAAAAGCATGACCTCATCATCGGCCTGTGCGGCTGCATGGCGAACCAGAAGCACGTGGTAGAAAAGCTGCGCCAGAGCTATCCCTATGTTGACCTTGTGTTTGGCGTGGACGGCATCGACACCCTGCCGCAGCTCATTGCCCAGAAGCTGCAGAAGCATAAGCGTGTGCTGATGGAGCCCGCCCAGCGCCCGGTCATCGTGGAGAATATCCCCATCCGGCGTGAGAGCGAGTTCCGCGCATGGCTGCCCATCATGTACGGCTGCGACAACTTCTGCACCTACTGCATCGTGCCTTATGTGCGCGGCCGCGAAAAGAGCCGCAAGCCCGGCGATATCCTTGCCGAGTTCCGCGGTCTTGTGGAGGCAGGCTATAAGGAGATCACATTGCTGGGACAGAACGTCAACAGCTACGGCAAGGGTCTGGAAGAAAAGGTGGACTTTTCTGATCTGCTCAACCTGCTGTGCACGGTGCCCGGCGATTATCACATCCGCTTTATGACCAGCCACCCCAAGGATGCCAGTCACAAGCTGATCGACACCATTGCCGCCCAGCCGAAGCTGTGCAAGCACCTGCACCTGCCGGTGCAGTGCGGCTCCGATGAACTGCTGAAGAAGATGAACCGCCACTACACCGTGGAACAGTATCTTGAACTCATTGAATACGCCCGCAAAACGGTGCCAGGCATCACCTTTTCCAGTGACATCATCGTTGGCTTCCCCGGCGAGACCGAAGCGGACTTTGTAAAGACGCTGGAACTGGTGCAGAAGGTGGGCTATATGCAGCTGTTCACCTTTATCTATTCCAAGCGCACCGGCACCAAGGCTGCCGAAATGCCGGACCCCACCCCTCGTAAGGAAAAGACCGACCGCATGACCCGCCTGCTCAAGCTGCAGGATAAGATCGCCATGGCACTGGTCAAGGCGCAGGTTGGTCAGACTGTGAAGGTACTGGTAGAGGGCTTTGGCCGCAATGAGGGCACCCTCTCCGGCCGTCTGGACAACAACCTGACGGTGGAGTTCACGGCAGACGCTTCCCTGATGGGCAGCTATGCCAACGTACATCTCACGGGCGCACGGGCGACTGTGCTGCTGGGTGAGCTTGCCTGAGTGATTCCGGGGCAGTGCCCCTGAACGTATAAATAAGAAGGAGACCATTCAAATGGATTGCATTGATCTTTTCAAGCGCGCAGCCGTTGCGCTGCAGACCGATAGCCGCTACCTCGTTCTGGATCAGACCCGCAAGGCAAACGATAAGGACGAAGAGCTGCAGAACCTGATCGGCGAGTTCAACCTCGCCCGCATGGATCTGAACAACGAGATCGGCAAGAGCGAGCGCAACGATGCCCGCATCGCCGAACTGAACGAAAAGGTGAACAGCCTGTACGGCCAGATCATGGGCAACGAGGGCATGGTGGCTTACAACGAGGCCAAGCGTGACTGCGAGAACCTCGTGAACTATATCGATGCCATCATCAACACTGCCATGAATGGCGGCGACCCCATGACGGTACAGGAGCCTTCTGCTTCCTGCACCGGCAGCTGCTCCACCTGCGGCGGCTGCCACTAAAACCGGCAAAAACAAAACGCGGCTGTGCAAAACAGACCGCGTTTTGTTTGCAAAAGCGGTTACAAGCCGCAAACTTGTGCACAGAACCATAGAACGGGAGAGAGGGTAAACCATGGCAGAGCTGTCGCCCATGATGCAGCAATATCTTGAGATCAAAAAACAACATAAGGACGAAATTCTGTTTTACCGCATCGGCGATTTTTATGAGATGTTCTTTGACGATGCCCTGACGGCATCCAAGGAACTGGACCTGACCCTGACCGGCAAGCAGTGCGGCATGGAAGAGCGAGCGCCCATGTGCGGCGTGCCCTTCCACAGCTACGAGGGATATGTGGCGCGGCTGATCGCCAAGGGCTACAAAGTAGCCATCTGTGAGCAGGTGGAAGACCCGGCCAAGGCCAAGGGCCTTGTCAAGCGGGACATCATCCGTGTGGTCACGCCCGGCACGGTCATTGAGAGCAGTATGCTGCAGGATGACCGCAATAACTACATTGCCAGTATCTTCCTCAAAGGAAAGAAAGCAGGTTTGTGCTTTGCGGATGTCTCTACCGGTACGGCCCATATCACAGAGCTGAATGCAGACAAGATCGCCCCGGCGGTCATTACGGAGCTGTGCCGCTACCATCCCAGCGAGGTACTGATGAATCCGGGCCTTCTGGACTGCCGCGAGGTGACGGCGTACATCAAAAAGAATATGACTTGTTCGGTGGAGCTGATCGAAGAGGAACGCTATGCGCCGGGCCTTGTGGCGGCATCGCTGGAAAATCAGTTTGGCCGCGACTGGCCGCAGACCACCGGCATTGCCGCCGACGGCCTTGTGCGCTTTGCCATGGCGGCACTGCTGGAATATCTGCACGATACCCAGATCAAGGGCGTGGAACGTCTGAAAACGGTCATAACCTATAATAAGGCCCAGTTCATGCGTCTTTCGCCCGTGACCCGCGCCAATCTGGAGCTGACCGAGACGCTGCGCGGCCGCGAAAAGCGGGGCACACTGCTCTGGGTGCTGGATAAGACCAGCACCTCCATGGGCAAGCGTATGCTGCGCAGCTGGATCGAGCAGCCGCTTGTTTCCAGCGCACTCATCAACCACCGCCTGAACGCTGTGGAGAGCCTTGTCAAGCAGACCATGGCCCGCGGCGACCTGACCGAAGAGCTGGGTTACATTGCGGACATGGAACGCCTGATGACCCGCACGGTTTACGGCTCTGCCACACCCAAGGAGATCTATACGCTGGCCCAGACCTGCGACCGTCTGCCCGGCCTGCGCAGGCAGGCTGAGGCCTGCGGCTGCCCGGAGCTTGCTGAACTGGCAGCACAGATCGACCCGTTGGAGGACATCAAGGCCCGTATTTATGCGGCGGTGGACCCGGAAGCACCCTCCACCCTCAAGGATGGCGGTGTCATTGCCAAAGGCTACCATGCCGAAGTGGACGAGCTGCGTTCCATCCGCGACAATACCAAGGGCGTTCTGGCGCAGCTGGAAGCCCGCCTGCGGCAGGAGACCGGCATCCCCAAGCTGAAGATCGGCTATAACCATGTGTTTGGCTACTTCATCGAGGTAAGCAACTCCTATAAGAACATGGTGCCGGAGACCTACATCCGCAAGCAGACCCTGACTTCCGGCGAACGCTACATCACGCAGGAACTGAAAGAGCTGGAAAGCAAGATCTTAGGTGCCCACGAACGGCTCATCACGCTGGAGCACCGCCTGTTCAGCGAACTGCTGGAAAGCATCAGCGCTCAGCTGGACCGCATCCAGCACACGGCCAATGCGGTGGCCCAGCTGGATGTGCTCACGGCGCTGGCGCAGGTGGCAGCGGAAAACAACTACTGCCGTCCTATCGTGGACGACAGTGACGAGCTGACCATCACCGAGGGCCGTCACCCTGTGGTGGAGCAGATGCTGAAAGGCAGCATGTTTGTACCCAATGATACCACCCTGAACTGTGGTGCAGACCGCTGCCTGATCATCACCGGCCCCAACATGGCAGGTAAATCCACGTACATGCGCCAGAATGCACTGATCGCACTGATGGCGCAGATCGGCTCCTTTGTACCGGCTTCCAGCTGCCATGTGGGTGTGGTGGATGCCATTTTCACTCGCATCGGTGCGTCGGACGACCTGTCTGCCGGTCAGTCCACCTTTATGGTGGAGATGACCGAGGTAGCGGAGATCCTGAAAAATGCCACCGCCAAAAGCCTTGTGGTGCTGGACGAGATCGGCCGCGGCACTTCCACCTTTGACGGTATGAGCATTGCCCGCGCCGTAGTGGAGCACATTGCAGACCCCGCCAAGGGCCTTGGCTGCAAGACTCTGTTTGCCACCCACTACCACGAGCTGACCGAGCTGGAAGGCGGCGTGGACGGCGTAAAAAACTACAATATTGCAGTAAAAAAACGCGGCGAGGACATCACCTTCCTGCGCCGCATCGTGCGCGGCCCGGCGGATGACAGCTACGGCATCGAGGTGGCAAAGCTGGCAGGCCTGCCCGGCAGTGTGACCCGCCGCGCCCATGAGGTGCTGCGCGCGCTGGAAGCAACTGCACCTAAAAATAAAGTAGAGCAGATGGATTTTGATGCCCTGCAGGAGTACAACTCTCCGGCTGTGCCCAGCGAGATGATGGACAAGCTGGAAGCTCTGGATGTGGAAACACTCACCCCCATTGAGGCTTTGAACTTCCTCTACGAGCTGAAAAAGACCCTGAAGGGCAGCCTGAACAGATGAAACTGCTCTACCTGACCCAGACCATACAAGGAGGGAAAACACCATGGCAGTGATCCATGTTCTGGATAAGCACACCGCCGAGCTGATCGCAGCCGGTGAGGTGGTCGAGCGTCCGGCGTCCGTTGTCAAGGAGCTGCTGGAAAACTCCATTGATGCCGGTGCCACGCAGGTGACCGTCAGCATTGAATCCGGCGGCGTCAAGCTGATCGAAATCAGCGATAACGGCACCGGCATCGAGGCAGAATATATCTCCACGGCGTTTATCCGCCACGCCACCAGCAAAATTGAAACACCGGACGATCTGACCAACATCCATACGCTTGGCTTCCGCGGTGAAGCACTGGCATCCATTGCCAGCGTGGCCCGTGTAGAGCTGACCACCCGAACCGAGGTGGACGAGTTTGCCACGGTCTACCGCATTGAGGGCGGGGAAGAGGTCTCCCGTGAGCCGGGTGCCAGAGCTGTGGGCACCACCATCCGGGTAAAGGATCTGTTTTACAACACGCCTGCCCGCATGAAGTTCCTCAAAAAGGACTCCTCCGAGGGCACCTTTGTGTCGGATACAGTTACCCATGTAGCGCTCAGCCACCCGGAAGTCAGCGTCAAGTTCATCCGTGAGGGCAAGCTGCAGTATGTCACGCCCGGCGACGGCCAGCTGCGCGGTGCAGCCTATGCGGTGCTGGGCCGGGAGTTCAGCCGGGACCTCATTGAGCTGAAAAATCAGGAGGGCGTGTACCGCATCACCGGTCTGATTACCCCGCCCAAAAGCTGCCGCGCCAGCCGAAGTATGCAGCATTTTTACATCAATGGCCGCTATGTGCGCAACCGCACCATGATGGCCGGTATGGAGATGGCGTTCAAGGGCACCATGATGCAGGGCAAGTTCCCGGGCGGCATTCTGCTGCTGGAAATGCCGGCCGACCTTGTGGATGTCAATGTGCATCCGGCCAAGATCGAAGCCCGCTTTGCCCGCGAAAATGATGTTTTTGATGTGGTGTATCATGCCGTCAAGCTGGCATTGGCTCAGCCCGGCACCGGTGAACGGCTTTTTACCTTTGAAGCAGACAAAGAAGAAAAAGCTGAAAATTCAAAAAAATACGTTGATATAATCAAAAATGATGTAAAGAATAATAACTTTACAGGGCTTTCTGCGATCATTCGGGGACAGGCAGACCCGGGCGTTCTGCCACAGCAGCACTGGGAACCGGCAAAACCCGCCGCAGCACCGCAGCAGCCTGCCCCGTCTGCTGCAATGCAAATACCGACAGCACCCAGTGTGCCGCGCTGGAAAGGCAGTGCTCAGAACGAAGATATGCTGGATCCGTTCGTGACCCTTCACAGCCCGAAGCTGGAAACGACAAAGGCACCAGAGCCGTTCCGTGCGGCGGCAAGTGAAACGCAGCTGGATGTGGAACCGGAATTTGGTGAGACAAAACTGCATTCACCTCGGGACCATATGGCAGCGTGGAACCCTGCACAGGAAGCGCCAAAGGAAGAACCTGAGAGTGCACCCTGTGCAGAAACAGAACCGGATGCGCCGGAAGCGGCAGAACAGGAAACTGTACTGGCCGAGCCGGAGCAGATGAACTTTGATCCGACGGCGGATCAGCCGGAACCGCTGCGCTATGTGGGCGAGGTGTTCAGAACATATATCCTTGCAGAACGCGGCGACGAGCTGTGCCTGATCGATAAACACGCTGCCCACGAGCGCCAGCTGTACGAAAAACTGGCCGCGAACTACGGCAATGTGCCCAGCCAGATGCTGCTGGAGCCTGCTGCCATCGACCTTGCTGCGGAGGAAAAGCAGGCCCTGCTGGATAACATTCCTCTGCTGGAAAATGCGGGCCTTGAGATCGCGGACTTTGGCGGCAATACCGTGGTGCTGCGCGCGGTGCCCGCAGATGTGGAGCCGCAGAATGCCGAAAGCCTGCTGGTGGAGATCGCAAATAAGCTGCTCAAGGGCGGCCATGATGCGCTGAACGAGCACACCGAGTGGGTGCTGCATTCCATCTCCTGCCGTGCAGCCATCAAGGCGGGGGACAAGTCCTCGCCGCAGGAACTGCTGGCGCTGGCCGAAAAGATCCTTTCCGGCGAGGTGCCGCCGTTCTGCCCGCATGGCCGCCCCTGCGTACTCAAATTGACCCGGAAGGAGCTGGAAAAGCAGTTTGGACGCATCGTATAAACATCCCGTGGTGGCCGTCGTCGGCCCTACCGCAACCGGGAAGACAGCGTTGGGCGTAGAGCTTGCAAAACATTTTTCCGGCGAGGTCATCAGCTGTGATTCCATGCAGATCTATAAAGGTCTGGACATAGGCACGGCAAAGGTGACACCGGAGGAGACCTGCGGTATCCCACATCACGGCGTGGATATCCTTACGCCGGACAAGGCTTTCAGCGTGGCAGACTTTACCGCCATGGCCGGAAAGCTGGAAGAAGAGATCTCTGCCCGGAAGAAGCTGCCCATCCTTGTGGGCGGCACAGGGCTGTATGTTCAGAGCTTTCTGTATGGGGTGCGCTTTACAGAGGAAAAAGCACCTGCCGGTCTGCGGGAGCAGCTGGCGGCGGAACTGGCTGCAAAAGGCGGTGCTGCCATGTACGAAGAACTGAAGCAGGCCGACCCGGAAGCTGCTGCGGCTATCCACCCGAACAATCAGGTGCGGGTGCTGCGCGCACTCGAGCATTACCGTGCCACTGGCAAAAAGCTGAGCGAACAGAAGGCGGAGTCTCTCCCACCGGAGCGGCCCTACCGCAGCCTGATCCTCGGTCTGGATTTCCCAGAGCGCGCGGTACTTTACCGCCGCATTGACCTGCGTGTGGACAAAATGCTGGAAGCAGGCCTTATCAAGGAAGCGGAGCATGTCTGGCAGAACCGGGAAAGCTTCCGCACGGCAGCGCAGGCCATCGGATACAAGGAGTTCTTTCCGTATTTTGAGCAGACGGCTCCATTGGAAGCCTGCACGGAAAAGCTCAAGCAGGCGTCCCGCAACTATGCCAAGCGCCAGCTGACCTGGTTCCGCCATATGGACGGTGTGGTCTGGCTGGATGCCGGTGCACCGGATGCAGTGCAGACTGCCATCCGCAAAACTAGCGAATTTTTAGCGAAAGGATGATCGATATGCCGGATGAGACCCAGAAGGAACGCCATGCGCCGCATGTGCTTACCACTCTGGCAGGCGTGCTGATCGCGTTTCTGCTGCTGGCAGCAATTTATGTGGTGTATCAGGCCGCACATATCCTGTTCCCGCAGAATGTTTATGAGACTGCGCTGCCTGCGGTCATTTCGGATACGGTGGAAGCCGACGGAGTTCTGCTGTTCGACGAAAGCTATGTGGCAGGCAGCGGAAACCTTGGATATCTTGCTGCCGACGGCGAGCGCGTTTCAGCAGGCACCGCAGTGGCAGAGGTGTACAGCAACGCTTCGCAGGCTTCGCTGCGCCTGCAGCTGAACCAGCTGAATGATCAGATCGACCTGCTGCAGAAATCGCAGAACACTTCTGCGCTGCAGCTGGATACCCTTTTAAAAGAACGTTCTTCTGCGCTGTATGACCTGCTGGATACGCTGGACGACAGCGATTATGAAGCGGTGGATGATGATGCCAATGCCTACCTGCTGGCCCAGAACAAGCTCTGGGTGGTAACGGGCGAAGCTGCAAACTTTACCGATCAGATCACTGCGCTGGTCCAGCAGTCCCAGAGCGTGCAGGCGCAGCTGGGCAGCCCGGCGCAGATCACTGCACCGCAGACCGGCTATTTTGTGCGCTCTTCCAGCAGCGGACGGCTCAATGCCAGTGCCGATGATATCCTTGCACTGAACGCACAGGAGCTGCAGGGCTATCTGCAGTCCGACCCAGTGCTGGCACTGGACGGCTGCGCCGGTAAGATCGTGGCAGGGTTCACATGGCGCTATGTGGGCGTGTGCACTGCAAAGCAGGGCGAAAAGCTGCTGGGTCAGAACGGCAAGCCGCTGAGCACAGCGGTGGAGATCAGCTTCCCGGGTCAGGTAGAGAACAGCCTCAAGGCCACCGTCACTGAGGTGGAGATCGATCAGGACAGCGGCCTTGCCCGCTTTGTGCTTGCCTGCAACTCCATCAACGGCGATGTGCTTTGCCTGAACCGGGCTGCAGCACGCATCTCGGTAGGAGAGCGCAGCGGCCTGCGGGTGCCTGCTGCGGCTGTGCACTATTTAAAAGAGGATGGCACCGAGGCACAAACGCAGGGCGAAAACTACATTCCCGGTGTGTACGTGAAACTTGGCAACATTGCCCGCTTCTGCCCGATCGACCCGGTGGACGCAGACCATCCCCTCATCACAGACGGCGATTACATCCTTGTTCTGCCCGAAGGGACCGAGGGCTCGGTCAGCAAGGTGAGGCTTTATGACGAAATAATCGTTTCCGGACAAAATTTGTATGATGGAAAGCTTTTGTAGTTATTGACATCTGAGGCAAAAAATCCGATAATAGATAAAGCTATTATTTGCATCTTTTTGCAAAGAACGCCAGGCAGCGCCATGCTGCCCGAATGAAAGGAGCAGATTGTATGTCTTTGCTTGACAGCATTAAGAAAGGTCTGTTTGACCAGGAAGACGATTACGAGGATCAGTACATTGACGATGGCCCCCAGATGGTAAACAATAACAATGGCATCGGCCTTGGTGCTGACGACGAAAATGAAGAGCCTGTTGAGGGTGCCAAGAAGAACGGAAAGGTGGTCAACATCAATGCCACCACTCAGCTCAAGGTCGTTCTGGTCAAGCCTGAGCGTTTTGAGGATGCCAGTACCATTGCTGACCACCTGAACAACAAGCGCACCGTGGTGCTCAATCTGGAGTCCACCAACAAGGAAGTGTCCCGCCGTCTGGTGGATTTCCTGTCCGGTGTTGCATATGCAAACAATGGCCAGATCAAGCGCGTGGCCAACAGCACCTTCATCATCACTCCGTACAACGTGGATATCATGGGCGATCTGCTGGACGAGCTGGAGAACAATGGCGCGTTCTATTGATCCGCAGCCCAAGGCGGCGCGCGGGTTCATCCCTGCGCGTACCGATGAAGAACGCTATCTCATGCGCCATATCGAGGACTTGGCCCACACGGCCTTTTCCCGGGACATTGCGCGGTATTCGGCTTTCCTGAGTGACCGCGAGCAGGACTTGGCCCGCGCGGCACTGGGCCGTGTCGGTGTGCAGGAGGGCTTCCGGTTTGAGGGCGGCTGGTTGAATGCGGAGCGCAGGGTGCTCTGTATCGAGCCGGAGTACAGCTGCGGCGAAGCACCCATCTGCTGTGTGCGGCTGCAATGCCGTGCACAGGCGGGGGCTGCGCTGCCCGCCCACAAGGATTATCTGGGCAGTCTGATGGGCCTTGAGCTGCGGCGCGAGGCGCTGGGAGATATCGTTCTGCCGGAGGATCAGCCGGGCACAGCTTATGTGTTTGCGCTGGAACCGGCAGCACAGCTGATCTGCCGGGAACTGTTTCAGGCTGGACACACGGAGCTGACCACGGAACTGCTGACGCTGGATGAGGTGCCGCAGTTTCCGCAGGCGGAGCGTGAGATGCACAGTGCAACGGTATCGTCCCTGCGGCTGGACGCTGTGCTGGCAGCTATGCTGCACTGCAGCCGAGGACAGGCTTCGGAACTGATCGAGGCGGGCAGGGTGGAGATCAACCACCTGCCGGCGGATAAACCTCATGCGCAGGTATATGAGGGCGATGTGTTCACGGTGCGCGGCAAGGGCCGCTTCAACCTGACTGCACTGCCCGGCAAAAGCAGAAAAGATCGGTCAATCATCGAATTTTTTCAATATTAAAAGCAATGGGAGGAAATGACTATGCTGACTCCGCAGGATGTCCGCTCTGTGCAATTTGAGAAAAACCTCCGCGGCTACCGTACAGAGGACGTAGACCGTTTTCTGGACAAGGTGGAAGAACAGCTGCGGGAAGACGATGCGCAGGCGGAACAGCTTCGCAAGCAGATTGCGGACCTGACTGCTGAAAACCAGAAGCTGCACGATGAACTGAAGAGCTTTGAGGCAGATGGTGAAATGCTCAAGAGCGCGCTGATCAATGCACAGCGCATGGGCGAAAATGTCATCCGCGAAGCAAACCAGAAAGCAGAAGAGATCATCCATCGTGCAAATCTGCGCGGTGATGATATCATCCGCGATGCCAACGAACTGCTGCAGAAGGCAAACGACCGTGCAGACGAGATCGAGAACGAAGCAAACGAGAAGCGCCTTGCAGAGGAGCGCGAGTATGACCGCGTGCGTCTGGAAGTGACCCGCTTCAAGTCTGACGTGCTCAACCTGTACCGCAGCCATGTGGAGTCGCTGAGCCGTCTGCCGGAGTTCCAGAAGGAAACGGCTGCACAGGATGCCGAACAGGCAGAGCCTGCTGCAGAGGAAAGTGAGCCTGCCGCTGCAGCCCAGCCGCAGGCAGCGGACGTGCAGGAGCCGGAAGCAGAGCCTGCACAGCCCGCACAGGAAGATGCAGAACCTGCTGCCGTTGTTGAAAATGACGACGACAAGGCAGCTGACAGCAGCGAGGATTTCTGGTCAAAGGATGAGAGCCAGCTCAAGCTGGACCCGCCGCCCGCGCCTCCTGCTGATTTTAAGCCGGACGAGCCGGACTACGATGCTTTTCAGGGTGTCAAGTTCAGCGAGTAAGGCAACCCCATAAGGAAATATAGAGGAGAGTGTAAACCATTGGCTAAGAACAAATCGCAGTACGATAGTACTCTGAACCTGCCCAAGACCCTGTTTGAAATGCGTGCCGGCCTGCCCAAGAAGGAGCCGGTCATGCTGAAGGATTGGGACGACAACGACCTGTACAATCAGCTCATGAAGCACAACGAGGGCAAGCCGCAGTTCATCCTGCACGACGGCCCTCCGTACGCAAACGGCAATATCCACATGGGTACTGCCCTGAACAAGATCATCAAGGATATCATTATCCGCGATAAGAACATGGAGGGTTTCCAGGCTCCCTATGTGCCCGGCTTTGATACCCACGGCCTGCCAATCGAGCTGAAGGCTCTGTCCTCCGTCGGTGATAAGAAGAAGGATATTTCCAAGCTGGAACTGCGCCAGATCTGCGAAAAGTTTGCTACTGAGCACATCGATATCATGAGCGACCAGTTCAAGCGTCTGGGCGTTATCGGCGATTTCGAGCATCCGTATCTGACCCTGAAGCCTGAGTTCGAGGCACGCCAGATCGAGATCTTTGGCGAGATGGCAAAGAAGGGCTACATCTACAAGGGCCTGAAGCCCGTGTACTGGTGCCCGGACTGCCGCACGGCTCTGGCAGAGGCCGAGATCGAGTACGGCGAGGACGACTGCGATTCCATCTTCGTGCGTTTCCACGTCTCTCAGGACCCCAACGGTGTGCTGGCAAAGCACGGCATCCCGATGGACAAGACCTACTTCGTCATCTGGACCACCACCACTTGGACTCTGCCCGCTAACGAGGCGATCTGCCTGAACGGCCAGTTCGAGTACTCCTTCGTCAAGATCGGCGATGAGTTCCACATCATGGCCACCGAACTGGTCAAGAGCGTCATGGATGCCTGCCACATCGAGAACTACGAGATCGTGGGCGAGCCGGTCCCCGGTACCGAGTTCGAGCTGATGCGCTACAACCACGTCTACCTGCCCAAGGAAGGCTGGGTCATTCTGGGCGATCACGTCACGTTGGAAAGCGGTTCCGGCTGTGTCCATACCGCAGGCGGCCACGGCGTGGACGACTTCAACGTCTGCCAGAAGTATCCGCAGGTGCCCATCACCGTCCCCGTGGACGATGGCGGCTATCTGACCGAGCTGGCCGGTAAGTATGCAGGTCAGCGCGTGTGGGCTGCCAACAAGACCATTCTGGCCGATTTGACCGAGTCCGGTGCTGTCATGGGTCAGGTGCACATCAAGCATCAGTACCCGCACTGCTGGCGCTGCCATCACCCCATCATCTTCCGTGCAACGGAACAGTGGTTCTGCTCCATCGCAAAGTTCCGCGAGGATGTCTACAAGGCCATCGACACCGTTACCTGGATGCCGGATTGGGGCCATGACCGCATGAAGGGCATGGTGCGCGACCGCAACGACTGGTGCATCAGCCGCCAGCGCACCTGGGGCGTGCCCATTCCCGCATTCTACTGCAAGAAGTGCGGCACCTACCACATCACCGATGCCACCATCAAGGCTGTCAGTGACCTGTTCCGCAAGGAAGGTTCCGATGCATGGTATAAGTACGAAGCCGAGCAGATCATCCCCGCAGGCGAAGTGTGCGAAAAGTGCGGTGCTTCCGAGTGGACCAAGGACACCGACATCATGGACGTCTGGTTCGACTCCGGCTCCACCCACGCCGCTGTGCTGGAGGAGCGTCCGGAACTGCGTTTCCCCGCCGATATGTATATGGAGGGCGGCGACCAGTTCCGCGGCTGGTTCCAGTCCAGCCTGCTGACCAGCGTTGCAAGCAAGGGCTGCGCACCCTATAAGTCTGTTCTGTGCCACGGCTGGGTCGTGGATGAGCAGGGCAAGCAGATGCACAAGAGCGCCGGCAACGGCGTGGAGCCCAGCGAGATCATCAAGGACTACGGCGCTGATATCATCCGTCTGTGGGTGGCTTCTTCCGACTACACCGTGGATGTGCGTGCCGGCAAGAACATCTTCAAGCAGCTGAGCGAGGCTTACCGCAAGATCCGCAACACCGCCCGCTTCATTCTGGGCAATCTGGACGGCTTTGATCCCAACACCGACTGTGTGGCTGACGATCAGCTGCAGGAGATCGACCGCTGGGCACTGGCTGCTCTGGATGACCTGATGGTCAACACCAGCGCAGGCTACGCTGTGTACGACTTCAACAAGGTCTATCATGCAGTATACAACTTCTGCGTTGTTGCAATGTCCAACTTCTATCTGGATGTGACCAAGGACCGTCTGTACTGCACCAACGGCGCAGGCCGCAAGGCTGCTCAGACCACCATGTACAAGATCCTGGTGGCTCTGGACAAGATCATTGCGCCCATCCTGTGCTTCACCAGCCAGGAGATCTGGGACTTCATGCCCAAGACCGAGGGCATGAACAAGTACGTTGTCTTTGAGGAGATGCCCAAGGCCGGCCAGTATGCCGCCGATGAGGCCTTCAAGGCAAAGTGGGCTCAGCTGATCGCCGTCCGTGACGAGGTGAAGAAGGTTCTGGAGCAGGCCCGTGCCGAAAAGGTCATCGGTGCTTCTCTGGAGGCTGCCGTCACCCTGTACTGCAATGATACTGTGTACAGCCTGCTCAACAGCATCCCCATGGACGAGCTGGCCGACCTGATGATCGTCTCTCAGGTAGAGCTGGTCAAGGGCGAAGGCGGCGCTGCAAGTGCTGTTGAAGGCCTGGGCGTTGCTGCTGCACATGCCACCGGCGAAAAGTGCGAACGCTGCTGGAAGTATTCTTCTTCCATCGGTAGCCATGCCGCACATCCCACCCTGTGCGCACGCTGCGCCAGCGTTGTGGAAGCCTAAGCGTTCCGCATAAAACAATGTTTTAAAGGGCGGCGCTCCCTTATACCGGGGAGCGCCGTTTTTTATACTGAATGATTTTGGGAGTATCCTATGGCATATGTTGTTTTTAATCTGCTCGCGGCTGCGGCACTCATTGGCATCGATCAGGCCATCAAGCTGTGGGCCACAAATGTGCTGCAGCCCGTTGGTGCAATGCCGCTGATCCCCCATGTGGTGGAGCTGCGGTTCGTGCTCAACCCGGGCATGGCGTTCAGCCTGCTCAGCGGCAAGCAGCTGTTCCTCATCATCGCTACCAGCATAGCGCTGATCTTTGTGGCCTACGGGCTGTTCTTCCGCAGCCGCGGCAGATACCTGCAGCAGGCCGCACTGCTGCTGATCCTTGCCGGCGGCATCGGCAACCTGATCGACCGTGTGCTCAACGGCGAGGTGGTGGACTACATCAATCTGCTGTTCATGCAGTTTGCGGTGTTCAATTTTGCGGATATCTGCGTGTGTGTGGGCGTGGGCCTCTGGGTGCTGGTAATTTTTCTGGAAGAGCTGCACGCTGAGAACGGGCAGTCCCCGAAGGAGCATTGAGCCATGGAACAGCGTGAATTTGTGGTGGAGCAGGAGACGGCAGGCCAGCGCATTGACCGCTTCCTGAGCGGCGAGGACACCGGCCTTTCCCGGTCTGCTCTGCAGGCGCTGGTGGCCGACGGTCATGTGTTGTGCAACGGCAAGCTGGTTGCCAAAAGCCTGAAGCTCAAGGCGGGCGACACCATCGTTCTGGAAATTCCGGACGCAAAGCCCATTGAGGCTGTGCCGCAGGACATCCCGCTGGAAATCGTCTATGAGGACGAGCATCTGCTGGTGGTCAACAAGCCCAAGGGCATGGTGGTGCACCCGGCTCCCGGCAACCCGGACGGCACACTGGTAAATGCACTGCTGTGGCACTGCAAGGGAAGCCTGTCCGGTATCGGCGGCGAGATCCGCCCCGGCATCGTGCACCGCATCGATAAGGACACCAGCGGACTGCTGGTGGTGGCAAAGGACGATGCAACGCACATCGGCCTTTCCCAGCAGATGGCGGTGCACAGTGTGGAGCGCGCGTATCGCACCATCGTGTACGGCGGCTTTGCACAAGATGAGGGCTTTGTGGAAAGCAATCTGGGCCGCAGCAAGACCGACCGCAAAAAGATGGCGGTCTACCCGGCCAGTGAGCCGCACACCAAATATGCCTATACCGGCTATCAGGTGCTGAACGGTTGAACAACTTTACCATGCTGGAATGCCGCCTGAAGACCGGCCGCACCCATCAGATCCGCGTGCACATGGCATCCATCCAGCACCCGGTGGCGGGCGACCCGGTATATGGCCCGCACAATTGCATCACCAGCCTGCACGGCCAGTGCCTGCACGCCAAAACGCTTGGCTTTGTGCACCCGATCACCGGCGAACATCTGCGGTTCGATTCGGAATTGCCGGAATACTTCACTCGTTTTCTTGCAACGCTCAGGAGGGGAACGGTATGAACCATCTTTCTTCAACGCTTGTACTGTGTGATCTGGACTATCTGCTTTTGGGTGCCGACGGCAACCTGACGCAGGTGGTGCGGGATGTGCTGCAGCTGTTCGTCCGCCGCGGCGGACGTTTTACGGTGTTTTCCCAGCGCACGCCGCGGGCAGTGCGGTCCATTCTGGGCAGTGTGCGGCTCAGCGCTCCTGCGCTGGTGTGCGGCGGTGCCATGGCCTACCATTTTTCCGATGGCACCCGCCAGCCGCTGTGCACCTTTGCCGGGCAGGATGCCGACCTGTTCGCCCGCCTGCCGGTGGCAGAGGGCGTGGGCATTGCCCTGCAGATGACCGACGGTACTACCCGCGTGTTGCGCATGAGTGAGGCGTTGGAGCGCCATCTGCGGCAGGAATGGACCCCTTATCTGCTGGCAAACGCGGCAGACATCAAGGGGGAAGAAGTGCTGCGGGTGCTGCTGTATCAGGACAGCAAGGCAGTGCCCATGATCTCGCTGCTGGAAAAATCTCTGGGCGACCGCACAGCGGTGCTGCTGGGCGAGCGTGCCGCAGCGGATACGCTGATCCTGACCCCCAGAACCGTCTCTGGCCGTGAAATGCTGGATGCCGTGTGTATGCCGGTGGGCATCGACCCGGAAGATGTGCTGGTACTTGCCGGAGGGCTGCCTATGCTGGACATGGTGCGCGCTTCCAGCCAGAGCACCGCAGCTGCGGATGCCCCGGCTGAGCTGCGTCTTGCTGTCCAAAAGGTCACTTTGACCGATGCTGCGGCAGGTTCTGCAGTGGAAGTGCTGTACCGTATGGTACGGGATGCTGAAAATTTGGCGTAAAATTTGTGCAAGGCTTCTGCAAATTCTTTCGCAGAAGCCTTTCTTTTTGGAGGAAAGTCAGGTACAATGAGAGAAACGCATCTTCTGGTCCTGCAAAAGAAGGAAAAACTCTTTCTTGCGCTGTCGCTGGCGGCGGTGGTTTTGTGCACAGTGCTGGCCTTTGGCTTTGCCGTGCCGCTGCAGGCTGCCGAACCGCAGGTCCTGCCGGATACGACCGGGCTGGAACAGTATGTGCTGGTGGATCTGAACACTGCCGATCTCTCTGCGCTGTGCACACTGCCGGGCGTAGGGGAAAAGCGCGCACAGACGATTCTGGATTACAGGACGCAGAATGGCCCGTTTGAACGGGTAGAAGATGCAGCCAATGTTCCGGGCCTGACACAGACCATTGTGGATTCCTGGGCAGGAATGGCAACCGTGAGCTGAGCCGCAGCCGGCGGCCCGGCGCAGCAAAAAGGGGAATGATTATGAGTGACGATACCATTTTTATCAACCGGGAACTGAGCTGGCTGGATTTCAACCGGCGCGTTCTTGCGCTGGGCAAAGATAAAAATGTTCCGCTTGCAGAACGGGTCAAATTTCTTGCGATCTACGGCTCCAATCTGGACGAGTTTTTTATGGTGCGCGTGGGTTCTCTGCAGGAGCGCGCCAATCTGGAACAGGAACAGGGCAAAAAGGTCAAGAGGGAAAACAAGACCAACATGTCCGCGGCGGAACAGCTGACTGCCATCATGCCCAAAACGGCACAGCTGCAGGAGGAGTGCGATAAATACTACGCAAAGGCGCTGGAAGCACTGGCGGAGTGCGGCTGGCGCAAGGTGGATCTTGACCACTTGTCCAAGGAGGACGAGCACTTCTGGAAGAAGTACTTCCAAACGGAGCTGTTCCCCATCCTCAGCCCGCAGATCGTGGATAACCGCCATCCGTTCCCATTCCTGCGCAATAAGGAGATTTACCTTGGCGTTCTGCTCAAGGAAAAACACCCGGCAGGGCAGAGCCTTGGCATCATTCCCATTTCCAGCCAGATGGAACGGATGCACGTTGTGAAAAAAGACGGCGAAACGCAGTTTGCACTTACCGAAGAGCTGGTGCTGCACTTTGCGGCCAGCATCTTTGGCAAAGAGACGATTCAGGAAAAATGTCTCTTCCGTGTTACCCGCAATGCGGATATCGACGTAAAAGAGGGCATGATGGATCATGATATCGACTACCGCGAGATCATGACCGAGCTGCTCAAGCGCCGCCGCAAGCTGGCTGCGGTGCGTCTGCAGATCACGCCTGCCCCGGCCCCGGAGGTAGAACGCCTGCTGTGCAACCGTCTGGTGCTCACCCATAAACGGGTGTTCGAGCAGAAAAGCCCGCTGGACCTGAGCTTTTTCTACAAGCTCACCGGGCGCATTGAAGCAGAGGACCACCCCGGCCTGTTTTACCCGGCTGCCCGGCCCATGCTGCCGCCGCCGGACTACGACCTTGCCGCTGAGGTGCAGAAGCACGATGTGCTGCTCAGCTACCCGTACCAGTCCATCCGGCCCTTCATTGCCATGCTCAAAAAGGCTGCCCATGATCCTGAGGTCATTTCCATCAAAATGACACTGTACCGTATGGCGCGGGAGTCCCAGATCGTACAGGCGCTGATGGAAGCCGCTGAGAACGGCAAAGAGGTGGTGGCGCTGGTGGAGCTGCGCGCCCGCTTTGACGAGCAGAACAATATCGACTGGTCGAAGCAGCTGGAAAGCGCAGGCTGTACGGTCATTTATGGCTTTGATGATTACAAAGTGCACTCCAAGCTGACCCTTATCACCAAAAAGAGCAAAGAGGGCTACTCTTATATCACCCAGATCGGCACCGGCAACTACAACGAAAAGACCAGTGAGCTTTACACGGACTACTCCTTCATTACGGCAGACCATGGCATTGGCGAGGAAGCTTCCAATGTGTTCCAGAACCTTGCCGTGCAGAAGCTGACTGAGGAGAGCGACCGGATGCTGGTGGCACCGCTGCGGTTCAAGAGCGTATTGCTGGAAGAGATGGATCGTGTCATTGCCGCCGCCCGCATGGGCCGCCCGGCGTCCATGATCCTGAAAAACAACTCCATCAGCGACCGCGATATCATCCTCAAGCTGCAGGAAGCCAGCTGCGCCGGGGTGCGCATTGATATGATCGTGCGCGGCATCTGCTGTGTGCGCGCCGGCGTGCCCGGCAAGACGGAGAACCTGCATATCCGCAGCCTTGTGGGTCGTTATCTGGAGCATGGCCGCATTTACAGCTTCTTCGATGGGGTGCATACCCGCATCTACATTGCCTCCGGCGATTTCCTCACCCGCAACACCGAGTGCCGCGTGGAGGTGGGCGTGCGCGTGGAGGATCCCGTGCTGGTGCGGAAGCTTACCGACATTCTGCAGCTGCAGCTGCGGGATAATGTCAATGCCCGCGAGATGCGCCCGGACGGCAGCTACCAGAAGGTAAAGCCCGCTGAGGGCGAAGCACTGGTGAACGGCCAGATGGGCATGTATGAGCTGTTGAAAAATGACTGGACGCAGCCGGAGCCTTGGAGGCTTTCTGCCGCTGTTCAGGAAAAACAGCCTGAACCTTCTGCCAAAGCAGCAAAGCCAGAACCTGCGAAAACGGAAGCGGCTCCCGCTGCAAAACAGGCAGAAGCTTCTCACCCGGAATCTGCTGCGGCACCGGAAAGCGGCGACCGCTTTGACCAGCTGGAACAGATGGTCAATCATAAAAAGCGTACAGAGCCGCAGCCTGCCCCTGCAGCCAAGCCGATAAAGCCGGTGGTGGTGGAGACACCCGCCCCCAGAAGCCGCCTGAAACGGATTTTGGATTTTTTCAGGTTACGCAGATAATATTTGCAAGACCCGACAGAGCAAACTCTCTGCCGGGTCTTTTTGCGTGTTTGCCTGCATAAATAAAAAGCAAACGGAAGGCGGGAGGCAGAAGGTGCGGGCAAAGCGATGGGGACGAGCCGGGCACGGCAGGGAGCAGCCCAGACGGAGGGTGATTTTTCTGGCAGTTTTAGCCGGACTGCTGGTGTGCGTGGTGCTTCCGGTGCGGGCGCAGAAAAAAACGGGGAAGCTCTGTTTCCCGCTGGACACCACACAGTACCGTGTTTCGGACGGATACGGCTGGCGGCAGGATCCTTTTACCGGGGAAAGGACGTTCCATAAGGGCATTGATCTTGCCTGTGCAGAGGGAACAGAAGTGCTTGCTGCGGAAGGCGGTGCGGTGGTGCAGGCATACCGCAGCACAAGCTATGGCACCTGTCTGCGTGTTCTCCATACAGATGGCAGCGAGTCACTTTACGCCCATTTGCAGTACGCCTATGTCCGCCCGGGCGAGGTGGTGGAAGCAGGGCAGCTGCTGGGCGCAGCAGGGCGCAGCGGGCGCGCTACGGGAGCACACCTGCATTTTGAACTGTACCGGAAGGGAACAGCCTGTGACCCGGCGGATGCGCTGGGCCTTTCCTCATGAAGCTGCATGATTCCCGGCAGCTGGGGCCGCTGGTGTTCCGCGACCCGCTGCTTTTGTGTAGCGCACTGTATTTTTTGCTCTACTTTGATGCAAGCGGCTTTCTGCGGCTGGGGTTGCTGGCGGCGTTCCTGCACGAGTGCGGGCACATTCTGGTGTATTGTGTGTTTCTGCGCCGCTTTCCGGTCATTGAGGTGACCATGACTGGCTTTTGTATGCGGATGGACGCTCCGGCCCGGGGCCTTTCACCGGGGCGGCTCTTCTGGCTGGCTGCTGCAGGCCCGGCGGTCAATTTCATGCTGGCAGGCATCTGGGCACTGCGGCTGGAACAGGAACTGACCATCCGCGGCAGTGCCTTCTGGGCGGCAAATCTGCTGACCGGGGGATTCAATCTGTTGCCCGTTCCACCGCTGGATGGGGCGCAGCTGGCATCCTGCCTGTGCGAAATGCGGCGTGCAGGCAAAAAGTTTAAGGGAAATGATTGAAAAAACAGCTCGTTTCGGGTACAATAAAATGACGTGTAAAAATGGACTGTTTATTGGAGGACTCGATGTTTGATCCAAAACTGAAAGAAGCACTGGGACGGGTACAGAAGCCTGGTCGTTATACCGGCGGAGAACCCGGCAGTGTATATAAGGACAAAGAAAAAGTGGATGTCCGCTTTGCGTTCTGCTTTCCGGACACCTATGAGGTAGGTATGTCCTTCCTCGGCGAAAAGATCCTGTATGAGCTGCTCAACAGCCACGAAAACTGGTGGTGCGAGCGTGCTTTTATGCCGTGGCTGGATATGAAGGCTGAGATGGAGCGTCTTGGTCTGCCGCTCTACACCATGGAGAGCAAGGACCCGCTCACCGCTTTTGATGCAGTGGGCTTCACCCTGCAGTACGAGCTTTCCTATACCAATATTCTGGCCATGCTGGATCTGGCGGGCATCCCGTTCTATTCCAAGGATCGCGATGAACGCTGGCCGCTGATCGTGGCGGGCGGCCCCTGCGCCTGCAACGCGGAGCCGATTGCGGACTTCTTTGATGTGGTCCAGCTGGGCGAGGGCGAAAATCAGCTGCCCGGCATCTGCGCCGAGATCGAAAAGGCCAAGAAGGAGGGCGGCGTCTCCAAAAAGGAACTGCTGCTGCGCATTGCAAAGATCCCCGGCGTCTATATCCCGGCGTTCTACGATGTGGAGTATTACGAAGATGGCCGGGTCAAGGCCATCACCCCCAACGAGCCGGGCATCCCGGCGCGCATCACCAAGGCCATCATCAAGGACCTGAACGAGTTTGCCCCGCCCACGAATTTCGTGGTGCCCATGGTGGGTGCCATTCAGGACCGCGCCAGCATTGAGGTGCTGCGCGGCTGTGTGCGTGGCTGCCGTTTCTGTCAGGCGGGCTTTCTGTACCGTCCCATGCGCCAGCGTGACGCGGGCCTTCTGAACAGGGCGGCGCAGGAGCTGTGCGCTAACACCGGCTATGAAGAACTGAGCCTTTCCAGCCTGTCCACCTCTGACCACGGCCAGCTGGAAGAGCTGCTGGATGATCTGAACGAGTGGGCACCCAAGGAGCATGTCAGTCTGTCGCTGCCTTCGCTGCGCGTGGACAACTTCTCCCAGAGCCTCATTGAAAAGACCACCAAGGTGCGCAAGAGCGGCCTGACCTTCGCCGCCGAAGCCGGCACCCAGCGCCTGCGCAACGTCATCAACAAGAATGTCACATGGGACGAGATCGAAAAGACCTGCACCATTGCATTCAATGCGGGCTATACGGCGGTCAAGCTCTACTTCATGATGGGGCTGCCCACCGAGACCATGGAGGACATCGAGGGCATCGCAGAGACGGCGCAGAAGGTGGTCGATCTTTACTATTCTCTGCCCAAGCGCGGCAAGGGCAAGGGTGTACAGGTGACCATCAGCTGTGCCTGCTTTGTGCCCAAGCCCCATACGCCGTTTGAGTTCGTGCCCATGGACACCGAGGAGATGCTGCGCGCCAAGCAGAAGCACCTGCTGGAAAGTGTGCGCAGCCGCAAGATCAAGGTCAACTACCACGACAGCACCACCAGCTTCCTCGAAGGCGTATTCGCCAAGGGCGACCGCCGCCTGGCTCCGGTCATCGTGGAGGCCTACAAGCGCGGCTGCTACTTCGACGGCTGGGAAGAGTGCTTCAAGTACGATACTTGGCTGCAGACCTTTGCTGATCTGGGCATCGACCCGGCATTTTACTGCCAGCGCCCCATTGGTCTGGACGAGGTAACGCCCTGGTCCCACATGGATTACGGCGTCACCCACGAATATCTGGTGCGGGAGTACAAAAGGCTCTTGCCGCCCAGACCACCCAGCCCTGCAACCGTGCCTGCCACGGCTGCGGTGCAAATCATCTGTTAGGAGGTCCCTGCTTTGATTACAGTAAGAATCTCGTTTGAGAAAAAGAATGAGGCCTCCTACATCTCCCTGCTGGACCTGCAGCGGGTGATGCAGCGGGTGCTCAAGCGCAGCGGCCTGCCGGTGTGGCATACGCTTGGCTTTAACCCCCATATCTACATGACCTTTGCCTGCCCGCTCTCTCTGGGGCAGGAGAGCGAGTGCGAGTGCGTGGACGTCAAGACCGAAGCGGAAGCCCCGGATTTTGAACAGTGGAAAGCGGCCCTCAATGCCATCATGCCCGCAGGCATCGTGATCACGCACGTTGGCCCGGTGCAGATGAAGGCGGACCTCATTGCCTACGCATGCTATCGCATCACCTACCCGGCGGCAGCGGCTGCGGCGCTGGATCAGTACAATGCGCTGGAAAGCGCTCCGGTGGAAAAGCACGGCAAAAAAGGCAACAAGATCATTGAGCTGAAGGATCACATCCCGCAGGTGGAGTACACCACGGAGGGGGGGACAGCCTGCACATGGATCTGTGCCTGCCGGCTGCGCAGGAGCTGAACCTGAACCCCTCGCTGCTCACCGGCTTTCTGGAAGAAAAATTCGGCCTGCCTGCCGTCAGCGCCAACATCCTGCGCAAAAAGTTTTTGACGGCAGATAAGCAGCAGTTTGTCTGATCGGAGCGTGAAAGACTGTCTGTTGGGCAAAACAGAAAATTTTTGCATTTATTTTGGTCAGAACGCTTGCATTCACGCACGTTTTGTGCTATCCTATTTAGGCGTTAGTGTCCGCTGAGACCACAGCGGGGTTAATGACAAGTATTTATCATTAAACGGGCGGTCCTCTGACGGCAAGGTGCCGTGTATGAACGTCTAAAAACAAATGGAGGATTCAAAATGGACGCACTGAAGATTATTTCTGAAGGCAGCATCAAGGCTGAAAAGCCCCAGTTCAACGTTGGCGATACCGTCCGCGTTGATGTTCGTATCAAGGAAGGCGACCGTGAGCGCATTCAGGCCTTTGAGGGCACTGTGATCGCAAAGAAGCACGGCGGCGTTGCTGAGACCTTCACCGTTCGCCGCGTGGCTTACGGTGTCGGCATCGAGCGTGTCTTCCCCATCAACAGCCCCTTCGTTGAGAAGGTCACCGTTGTCCGCAAGGGCAAGGTCCGCCGCGCAAAGCTGTTCTACCTGCGTGGCCGTACGGGCAAGGCTGCCAAGGTCAAGAGCGATATTTGATCATCCCCGATTTGAAACCGGGAGAAAAGGGACAACTTGTTGTCCCTTTTTTCTTTATCAAAATTTCGGAAAAAATGCGGCTTTTTGCAGGCACCGTTCTTGCGAAGAGCCTGTCGGCTGCGGTATAATCGGGTCAGCAGTGTAAAACCAGAAGGTGAGGTGTACCGGATATGGAAAAACAGGAACAGGCAAAGCCCGTGCGTGGGCAGAACCTGCTGGAATGGTACGAGGCACTCATTTCGGCCGCGCTGGTGCTGGTGCTGGTCTTTTCGTTCTTTTTCCGCATCATTCAGGTGGACGGCAGCTCCATGGTGCCCACGCTGGTGAACGGTGATAAGCTCATCGTGTGGGGAGCAGGCTATACACCGCAGCGTGGTGACGTGGTCATTGTGGACAGCTATACCTCCTACGGCAAGCCGCTGGTCAAGCGTGTCATCGCCAAAGGCGGCGATACGGTCTCCATCGATTATGCGACCGGCACCGTGGCGGTGAACGGCGAGGTCTTGCAGGAGGACTACATTGCAGAGCCTACCTATCTTGGCTATGATGTAACTTTCCCGTATACGGTGCCGGAGGGCACGGTGTTCGTGATGGGTGATAACCGCAACCAGTCGCTGGACAGCCGTTCCACCTATGTGGGCTGCATTGACGAACGGGACATTCTGGGCAGGGTGCTTTTGTGCTTTATGCCCTTTACAGATTTTGGGGTGGTAAAATGAACGAAATGGATACCCGCTTTGCAAACCAGTACAATATTCAGTGGTTCCCGGGCCACATGACCAAGACCCTGCGCATGATGGAGCAGGAGATCCAGCACGTTGATGCCAGCCTTGTGCTGCTGGATGCCCGCATCCCGCTTTCCAGCCTGAACCCGGAGATCGAGCGCATCACGGCCCGCAAGCCGAAGCTCTATGCGCTGAACAAGGCCGATCTGGCAGACCCAGCTGTAACGGAAGAGTGGATCAAGTATTTCCGTGCGGCAGATGCCGGCTGTGTGGCTATCAGCGCCAAGCAGAAGGGCGGTGCCAATGCGGTAAAGGCTGCCATTGAAAAAGAACTGGCGGGCCTGCTGGAACGCCGCCAGAACCGCGGCATGGGCGGTGCCAAAACACAGGTGATGCTGTGCGGCATCCCCAATGTGGGCAAATCCACCTTCATCAACACCTTTGCAGGCTCTGCCCGCGCCAAGGCGGCAGACCGCCCGGGCGTGACCAAGGGCAAACAGTGGGTCAGCACCGACAAATTTGATCTGCTGGATATGCCCGGCGTACTGTGGAAGAAGTTTGACTCCAAGACCATTGCGTCCAATCTGGCCTTTATCGGCTCCATCAAGGATGATATTCTGGATGTGGAAGAGCTGGCCATGAACCTGCTGGACGAGGTGCGCCGCAACTACCCCGACCTGGTGGCCCAGCGCTACAAGCTGGATGCCGAAACGCTGGCCCTGCCGCCCTACGAGCTGATGGAAGCCATCGGCCGCAAGCGCGGTCTGCTGGTGCGCGGCGGCGAGGTGAACACCGAGCGCTGCGCCATTATGCTGGTGGACGAGTTCCGCGCCTGCAAGTGGGGCCGCATCTCGCTGGAGCGTCCGCCGCAGCGGGATGATCTGGCTGATTTTGCCGAGGAGGATGACGAATGAAGCGCCGTTCCGACGAGGAGATCTCGGCTCCGCTGTATGAATACGATGCCGCTGTACGCAGTCAGTACGGCTGCTTTGCAGGCGTGGACGAAGCCGGACGCGGCCCTCTGTGCGGCCCGGTGTGCGTAGCGGCCTGTATTCTGGACCCGGAGAATCCGGTCTTTGGCATCAACGACTCCAAAAAGCTTACCGAGAAAAAGCGGGAAGCTCTGTTTGATGAGATCATTGAAAAGGCGCTGGCCTACAAAATTATTTTTGTGGGACCGGAAATCATCGACCGGGAAAACATCCTCAACGCCACCATGGGCGGCATGAAGCAGGCTGTGGAAGAGCTGGACATCGTGCCGAACCTTGTGCTCGTGGACGGAAACCGCACCCCGGCGGGCTGCAGATCCCGGCACAGCCGGTGGTCAAGGGCGATGCCACCAGTGCCAGCATCGGCGCAGCCTCCGTGCTTGCCAAGGTCAGCCGTGACCGCTATATGCTGGAACTGGACAGACAGTACCCGCAGTATCAGCTGGCAAAGCACAAGGGTTACCCGACCAAGCTCCACTATGAGCTGATCGCCCAGTACGGCATCCAGCCGTTCTACCGCCGCAGCTTCCTCAAAAAGCAGGGCTACTGGCCGGAGAACGGAAAGTGAACCGCGCCGAGACAGGGCGCAGGGGAGAAGCTGCTGCGGCCCGCTGGTATCAGAAGCAGGGCTGCAGGCTGCTGGCACACAACTTCCACACCCGGATGGGTGAGCTGGATGTCGTGGTGCAGGAGCCGGACGGCACCATCGTGATCTGCGAGGTCAAGACCCGTGCGGAAGGCTCTCTGGCCAGCCCGGCAGAAGCGGTGGACCGGCCCAAACAGCGCCGCCTGATCCGTGCAGCACAGTATTATCTGCAGCAGAACGGCCTGAGCGATGCACCGGTGCGATTTGACGTGGCAGAAGTGTTCCCTCTTGACAGCGGGCGCTGGATGGTACATATTATAAGGGGCGCTTTTCTCACGTAAAGCAACGGCCCCGGTGGGAAAATGTACGGGCAGAGGGCTTCTCTGCCACAGCAGAAGAGCGTGCTTTGCACGTTCTACGGCGAAAAAGGAGCGACAACAATGCAGTTTTTTAGTACCAGAGACCAAAACCGCAAAGTGACTTCCTCGGAAGCGATCGCACAGGGCCTGTCCAACGAGGGAGGTCTGTTTGTACCGGAAAGCTTTCCGCAGGTGGATGTGAAGGCACTGTGCGAGCTGGACTACCCGGCCATGGCAGCTGCCGTCATCAAAGAATATCTGACCGACTACTCGCAGGATTTCCTGACCGAAGCTGCCCACAAGACCTACGGAGAGGCCTTTGGCGGCAAGGCAGGCTATCTTGCCCCGGTGGAAGGGGACACCTATGCCTTAGAGCTGTGGCATGGCCCTACCTGTGCATTCAAGGATTACGCTCTGCAGCTGATGCCCAAGCTGCTGGTGGAAGCCAAAAAGAATCTGGGCCGCACCGAAAAGACCCTGATCCTGGTGGCTACCAGCGGCGATACCGGCAAGGCAGCTCTGGACGGCTACCATGATATCCCCGGTGTGGAGATCGCCGTGTTCTACCCACGGGCGGCACCAGCGAGATCCAGCGTCTGCAGATGGCCACCCAGGAGGGTGCCAACGTGGCAGTCTACGCCGTGCGCGGCAACTTTGACGATGCACAGACCGGCGTGAAGAAGGTCTTTGGTGACAATGCCATTGCAGCAGAGCTTGCCAAGCGGAACATCCGCCTGTCCAGCGCCAACTCCATCAACTGGGGCCGTCTGGTGCCGCAGATCGTCTACTACTTTGCCGCCTATGCCCAGCTGCTCAAGGCGGGCAGGATCGCCTTCGGCGATGACGTGGACTTCTGCGTGCCCACCGGCAACTTCGGCGACATTCTGGCAGGCTACTATGCAAAGCGCATGGGTCTGCCCGTAGGCAAGCTGGTCTGCGCTTCCAATGAGAACAACGTCCTGACCGATTTCCTCACCACCGGTACCTACACCGCAAAGCGGGAGTTCTTCAAGACCACCTCGCCCAGCATGGACATTCTGGTGTCCTCGAACCTGGAGCGCCTGCTGTACCATGTCACCGGCAGCGATGCCGAGGTGGCGGGCCTGATGAAGAGCCTTGCCGAGACCGGCAGCTATACTGTGCGTCCGGAGACGCTGGCTGCCATTCAGGAGACCTTCTCCTGCGGCTGGAGCAGCGAGGAAGAAGTGGCAGGGGAGATCCGTGCCCGCTACGAGAAGGACAATTACCTGTGTGATACCCACACCGCCGTTGCGTTCCATGTGGCAGCGCAGAAAAAGCGCGAGGGCGTGCCCATGGTGGTGCTGTCCACCGCGTCTCCCTTCAAGTTCCCGCGCAGTGTGCTGGAAGCACTGGGCCGCACCGCCCCGGAAAATGATTTTGAAGCAATGCAGCAGCTGGAGGCCGCTACCGGCCATGCCGCACCGGCCAGCCTGGCCGCTCTGCGCCAGAAGGCAGAGCGTTTTGACACCGTGATCGACCCCGCGCAGATCGCCGAGGTGGCGCTGGGCTATCAGGAATAACACATCCTGCTGCACTTAGAACAGGAGAAAAAACATGGCACTTTTTGTGCTTGGCGATACCCACCTTTCTCTGGGCGCTTCCAAGCCGATGGATATCTTTCCGGGCTGGAACGATTATGTGGAGCGTCTGGAGAAAAACTGGCGGAAGCTCATCAAACCGGAGGACACCATCGTGCTGGCGGGTGACATCAGCTGGGCCATGCGCCTGACCGATACCCGCCGGGACTTTGCCTTCCTGCAGAGCCTGCCGGGGCAGAAGATCATCATGAAGGGCAACCACGATTACTGGTGGTCTACCGTGAACAAGATGAATGCCTACCTCAAAGCAGAAGGCTTTGATACCCTGCACATTCTGCATAACAACTCCTACAGTGTAGAGGGGTATGCACTGTGCGGTACCCGCGGCTGGCTGTTTGATGCAGGCGAGGCCCACGACGAAAAGGTGATGAACCGCGAGATCGGACGGCTGCGCATGAGTCTGGATGCCGCCGAACCCGGGCTGGAAAAGCTGGTGTTCCTGCACTATCCGCCGGTGTATACCGGCACCAGTGCGCCGGAGATCGTGGCCACCTTAAAGGAATACAGCATCAGGACCTGCTACTATGGCCATCTGCACGGCAATGCCATCCGCTATGCGGTGCAGGGCGATGTGGACGGCATCCGCTACAAGCTGGTGAGTGCCGACGGGCTGCGTTTCTGCCCATACCGCATCAATTGAACAGCAAAACCGATAAAAATTAACAATTTGGACTGGCAATTGTGTCAAGAGCGTGCTATAATAAGTTTTGACGCGATTGTTGCACCCAATTGAGCGCGCGCGTCCCCGCATATTGCAAAAGCAAGTTCATCCAGGACGCAGTGCGCGGTTGCAAAGGGCAAAAACTTCCTGCCCGGTGCAATAGAATTTTTGAGTGGAGGAAAAACAAATGAATCTCATCAAGTGTGAAAAGCTCGAGAAGAGCATGGCAGAACTGCAGTTCTCCATCGATGCAGAGGCCTTCAAGAAGGCTGTTGCCGATGTTTTCAAGAAGGAAAGCAAGAAGTATGCTGTGCCCGGCTTCCGCAAGGGCAAGGCTCCCCGCGCTCTGATCGAGAAGATGTACGGCGCTGATGTCTTTACCTATGATGCCATCAATGAGCTGTTCCCCGAGGCTTTCGAGGCTGCTGTCAAGGAAGCAAACGTGGAGCCGGTCGGCCGTCCGGAAGTCACTGTTGACTCTGCTGACGAGACCAACGGTGTCACCCTGACCGTCAAGGTCGCTGTCAAGCCCGAAGTCAAGATCGGCAGCTACAACGGTCTGACGGTGGAAAAGACTGTCCATACTGTCTCTGACGAGGCTGTTGAAGCTGAGCTGAAGCGTGTGCAGGAGCGCAATGCCCGTGAGCTGACCCGTGAGGGCGCTGCTGAGAACGGCGACATCGCTGATATCGACTTCGAGGGCTTCGTCGATGGCGTGGCTTTCGAGGGCGGCAAGGCTGAGCACTACAGCCTGACTCTGGGCAGCGGCAGCTTCATCCCCGGCTTTGAGGATCAGATCGTGGGCCACTCCGCTGGCGAAGAGTTCGACGTGAACGTTACCTTCCCCACCGAGTATCAGGCTGCCGAACTGGCTGGCAAGGCTGCTGTGTTCAAGATCAAGCTGCACGAAGTGAAGTACAAGGAGCTGCCTGCTCTGGATGACGAGCTGGCTAAGGATTGCTCTGAGTACGACACTCTGGACGAGTTCAAGGCTTCCATCCGCAAGAACAATCAGGAGCAGCTGGACAAGCAGGACGATCTGGCTGTTGAGAACGCTCTGGTGGATCAGGTCATCGAGAGCATGGAGGGTGAGATCCCCCAGGCAATGTATGATGCTCGCATGGACGAGATGGTCAACGACTTTGCATTCCGCGTGGAGCAGCAGGGCCTGCGCCTCGAGGACTACCTGGAGTATATGGGCCAGACTATGGAGCAGTTCCGCGCCTCCTTCATGCCGCAGGCTGAGAAGCAGGTCAAGATCCGTCTGGCTCTGGAGGCTGTTGCTGCTGCTGAGAACATCGAGGCTTCCGAGGAGGAAGTTTCCGCTGAGATCAAGCGCATTGCTGACCAGTACAAGATGGAAGAGGACAAGGTTCGTGAGCTGGTCAATGTTGACGACCTGAAGAAGGATCTGGCCATCAACAAGGCCATCGACTTCATCAAGAGCCACGCAAACATCGTGGAGAAGGCTGCTGAGGAAGAGAAGACTGCAGACGCTGAGTAATCAGCTCCTGTGTTCCTTTGAAGCGGGCAGTATGCTGCACGGTTTCAATCAAAGGTTGTAAAAATTGACCGATACGGCAGAACCGGCAGGGAAACCGTATCGGTCAATTTTGCAAATACTATATTCCGTTTCATGGGAGGCGAACTTTATGAGTTTTGTTCCTTACGTTGTGGAACAGTCGTCCCATGGCGAGCGTTCCTATGATATTTTCTCCCGTCTTTTGAACGATCGCATCATCGTTCTGAGCGAGGATGTCAACGATACCTCCGCCAGCCTTGTTGTGGCCCAGCTGCTGTATCTGGAAGGGCAGGACCCGGACAAGGACATCAGCCTGTATATCAACAGCCCCGGCGGCTCCATCAGCGCCGGCATGGCCATCCACGATACCATGCAGTATATCAAGTGCGATGTTTCCACCATCTGCATGGGCATGGCAGCTTCCATGGGTGCCTTCCTGCTGGCAAGCGGCACCAAGGGAAAGCGTTTTGCACTGCCCAACTCGGAAATTCTGATCCATCAGCCGCTGATCGGCGGGCAGGGCGGCGGCCTTTCCGGCCAGACCACCGATATCAAGATCCATGCCGAGCACATGGTGTATATCCGCGATAAGATGAACCGCATGCTCAGCGAGTACACCGGCCAGCCGCTGGAAAAGATCCAGCTGGATACCGAGCGCGACAACTATATGTCCGCACTGCAGGCAAAGGAATACGGCCTGATCGATGAGGTCATTGCCCACCGCTGAGCCGCTGACATTTAATTTACCCAGGATAAGGAAAAACAGCTATGGCAAATAACAATTCCGGCAGAGACAAAAACGAAAAGGATCTGGTCTGCAGCTTCTGCGGAAAGCATCAGGACGAAGTGGAGCGTATGATCATCGGCCCCGGTGTCAATATCTGCAGCGAATGCATCGGCCTGTGCCACGACCTGCTTTCCGACAAGCCGGATCAGCCCAAAAGCGCCCGACCGGCCCGCGGTGCAAACCGTGCACACATCCAGCCTGCGGACGATCTGGATATCAACATCCTGACCCCGGCCGAGATCAAGGAAGGCCTGGATCAGTACGTCATCGGGCAGGATGAGGCAAAGCGGGTGCTGGCTGTTTCGGTCTACAACCACTACAAGCGCATCCTGAGCGGCAAGGGCGGCGACGTGGAACTGCAAAAGTCCAACGTGCTGCTGCTGGGCCCCTCCGGCGTGGGCAAGACCCTGCTGGCCCAGACGCTGGCCAAGATGCTGGGCGTCCCCTTCGCAATCGCCGATGCCACCACCCTGACCGAGGCCGGCTATGTGGGCGAGGATGTGGAGAACATCCTGCTCAAGCTGATCCAGGCAGCGGATTTTGATGTGCAGAAGGCGCAGATCGGTATTATCTATATCGACGAGATCGACAAGATCACCCGCAAGAGCGAGAACCCCTCCATCACCCGCGATGTGGGCGGTGAAGGCGTGCAGCAGGCCCTGCTGAAGATTTTGGAGGGCACTGTGAGCAATGTTCCTCCGCAGGGCGGCCGCAAGCACCCGCAGCAGGAGTTCATCCAGATCGACACCACCAACATCCTGTTCATCTGCGGCGGTGCATTTGATGGCTTGGATAAGTATATCCTGCGCCGCACCGATAAGTCCGCACTGGGCTTCGGCAGCAGCCTGAAGGATAATTCCAGCGAAGCGGAGAAGGCTCTGCTGCGCAAGGTGGAACCCCACGATCTGGTCAAGTTCGGCCTGATCCCGGAACTGATTGGCCGTCTGCCGGTCATTACCGTGCTGGACGATCTGGACGAGGATGCTCTGGTTCGCGTACTCAAGGAGCCGCGCAACAGCCTTGTGAAGCAGTATAAGGAACTTCTGAGCATGGATAATGTGGAACTGAACTTCACTGATGAAGCACTCCACGCCATTGCCCGCAAGACGATCGAGCGCAAGACCGGTGCCCGCGGCCTGCGCAGCGTGATGGAAAGCATTCTGCTGCCCATCATGTACGAGGTGCCCACCGATGCTACCATCATCCGCGTAACTGTGGATGAAGATACCGTGGAAGGCGGCGAAGCACATCTGGAATACGGCGCGGTGCGCAAGCGCTATAAAAATCAGGTCGCTCTGAGCTGACGCTTTTAGCGTACAGCAGGGGAGCAAAGACCCGGCATTCAAGCTCTGTTTCAAAAGCTTTTTGCTTTTGGCAGGGCTTTTTGCTTTATTATTCTTGTTTCTGAGGGCAAAATGTACTATAATGTTAAGGTCTGGAATGGCATGGGGAACGCTCCCTGGCAGGAATGCTCCGCAAAATGCCGCTCTGGCGCTATGGGTAACAGGAAGTACGATAAAGGAGTGTGTTTTCAATGGCAAATTATCTTGCAATGAATCGTGAAGAACTTGCTGCCGAAAAAGCTGCGCTTGAGGCAGAGTACAAGGAGTTTCAGGCCAAGGGCCTCAAGCTGAATATGGCCCGCGGCAAGCCTGGCCCTCACCAGATGGATCTGGCCATGGACCTGCTGAAGATGAACGATTACACCACCGATGCTGGCACGGATGCCCGCAACTATGGCGAGCTGGAAGGCCTGCAGGAGGCCCGCGTGCTGTTTGCGGATGTCTTTGGCGTAAAGCCGGAGGAAGTGTTCGTGGGCGGCAACTCCAGCCTGCAGCTGATGTACAACCTCATCAACATCGGCTATGTGTTTGGCTTCCCGGAGTCTCCGTGCCCCTGGTCTCAGGTGGAGAAGCGCAAGTTCCTCTGCCCGGTGCCCGGCTATGACCGTCACTTTGCCATCACCGAGGAGTTTGGCTTTGAGCTGATCAGCGTGCCGATGACCCCCAATGGCCCGGATATGGACATGGTGGAAAAGCTGGTGGCCGAGGATGACACCATCAAGGGCATCTGGTGCGTGCCGCAGTATTCCAACCCCGACGGCTACACCTACAGCGATGAGACCATCGAGCGCTTTGCCAAGATGAAGACCGCTGCGCCGGATTTCAAGATCTTCTGGGATGAGGCCTACATCGTCCACCACCTGACCGATGAGATCATCGAGACTCCGGTGCTGCTGAACGAGAGCAAGAAGTACGGCAACGAGGACCGTGTGTTCATGTTCACTTCCACCAGCAAGATCACCTTCCCGGGCGCAGGTGTCTCTGCCATTGCCTGCAGCGAGAGCAGCATGAAGTATATCTGCAAGCGCTTCTCGGTCATGATCATCAGCTACGACAAGATGAACCAGCTGCGCCACGTCCGCTTCCTGAAGAACAAGGAAGGCGTTCTGGCCCACATGGCAAAGCATCGCCGTCGTCTGGTGCCCTGCTTTGATGCCGTCAAGACCGCATTCAAGAACAACCTCATCCCCTGCGGCGACATTGCCCACTGGACGGACCCCAAGGGCGGCTACTTCATCAGCCTGTATGTGATGCCCGGCTGTGCAAAGCGCGTGGCAGGTCTGTGCAAGGATGCGGGCCTGACCCTGACCGGTGCCGGTTCTGCCTATCCCTACCACAAGGACCCTCAGGATTCTCACCTGCGCATTGCACCCACCTATCCCAGTCTGGACGAGGTGGAAACCGCTTCCGAACTGCTGTGCGTCTGTGTGCGTCTGGCTGTGGCAGAAAAACTGCTGGCTGACAAGGCAGACTAACATTTTTTGATTTTATCTCCTCTGTGCGGCCCGTTTGGGCCGTCAGGGGAGTTTTGTCGCAAGAAAGCCGGCACGACGGCCCCCTTGCGGAAATGATAAGGCCCGCCGGAGCAGGCGGTCCGCACTAGAATACGGGCGGCAGCTGCAAGAACTGCTGTTTTTGGAGGTTCCCTGAATTTTATGAAAACAAAAGGAAAAGCATGGCATCTGATCGCCACAGTGCTGTTGATCGTGGTATTTGTGTATACTGCGTTCTTCGGTGTGTATGCCAAGTACGGCGATACGACCACGACCTACATCAAAGGTGCAAAGGATATCCGCTTCGGTGTGGATATCAAGGGCGGTGTCAACGTCACCTTTGTGCCGTCGGATGGCTACGATGCTACCGAAGAACAGCTGGAAGCGGCCCAGCTCGTCATTGAGAACCGTCTCGTAGCGCTGAACGTGACCGACTATGAGCTGTATGTGGACAACAATTCCGACAGCCTGATCCTGGAATTTCCGTGGCAGTCCGGTGAGACAGATTTTGACCCGGAAGCGGCGATCGATGAGATCGGCACCACCGCCTATCTGACCTTCCGCGAGGGAAGCAGTGCGGACGGTGAGCTGATCCTGGACGGCTCCATGATCGAGAGCGCCGCAGCTCAGTATGGCCCCGTCAGCAATGGCGGTGCTTCGGAATATTTCGTCTCCTTGAAGTTCACCGATGACGGTGCCAAGGCATTTGGCGATGCTACCACAAAGCTGGCTGCATCGGGCGGCACCATCAGCATCTGGCTGGACGATGAAAACGTGAGCACGGCTACGGTCAACACCGCTATTACCGATGGCTCTGCCATCATTACAAGCTCGGCTTCCAATCCTTTCACGCAGGAGCAGGTCGTCAAGATGGCCCGCCAGATCAACTCCGGCGCACTGCCCTTTGCACTGACGGTGGACAGCTATTCCACCGTCAGCCCCAGTCTGGGCGAGAACAGCCTGAGCGCCATGGTTTTGGCCGGCCTGATCGCCTTTGCACTGATCGTGGTGTTCATGACGATGCTGTACCGTCTGCCGGGCTTCCTTGCATGTATTGCACTGGCTGGTCAGGTGGCAGCAACGCTGGCGTTCGTTTCCGGTTACTTCCCGGTGTTTGAAAGCTTTACCATGACCCTGCCCGGCATCGCAGGCATCATCCTTGCCATCGGCATGGGCGTGGATGCCAATGTCATCACGGCTGAGCGCATCAAGGAAGAACTCAACAGCGGCAAGTCTCTGGACGGCGCCCTGAAGAGCGGCTTTGCCCGCGGCCTGACCCCCATCATCGACGGCAACGTGACCATTGTCATCGTGGCCATCGTGCTGATGGGTGCCTTCGGCCCCTCGGACGGCATGTTTGCAAAGGCACTCCACTTTGTGTTCTTTGCCTTTGGCCCCTCCACCGCAGGCACTATTTATGCCTTCGGTTACACGCTGCTCACCGGCGTGCTGCTGAACTTCGTGTTTGGCGTGTTTGCTACCCGTGTGATGATCCGCGGTGCGGCATCCATCAAGGCACTGCGCAATCCTTGGCTTTACGGCGCTGAAAAGCCCGGCAAGGAAAAAAACGAGAAGAAGCCCATCGACTTTGTGGGCCTGCGCAAGCGCTTCCTGACGATCTCCTCCTGCCTGATGGCAGCCATCGTGCTGTGCGCTGTGGTTTTGGGTGTCCATCTGGATACCGAGTTCACCGGCGGTGCCATGATCACCCTGAGCTACGACGGCAGCTTTACCATGTCGGATGTGCAGAAGGTTGCATCCTCTGCATTGGAGAATAACGGCCTGACCCTGCAGACCGGCGAGAATGTTGCTACCGGTGGCCAGACCCTGAAAATCTCGATGCCCGGTACCGAAACAGTGACTACCGAGCAGGTGGCCAAGCTGCTGGACAGCCTGAACGAAAGCTGCCCGGACAACAATTTTGAACAGCTGTCGCTAAGCAACGTCAGCGCTGCCATGGGCACCAAGTTCCTGCAGAAGAGTCTGGTTGCCGTGGTGTTTGCACTGGTGCTGATCCTGCTGTACATCGCCCTGCGCTTCAAGAACATCGGCGGCCTGACCGGCGGCATGATGGCAGTGCTGGCGCTTGTGAACGACCTGATGGTGGTGTTTGGCACCTTTGTGCTGCTGCGCACTGCGCTGGACGGCAACTTCATTGCCGCCATGCTTACCATCCTTGGCTACTCCATCAACGATACCGTTGTGGTCTACGACCGTATCCGCGAGAACCGCACCCTGATGGGTAAAAAGGCATCCTTTGAAGAGCTGGTGAACCACTCGGTGAACCAGTCCGCCCGCCGCACCCTGATCACCACCATTACCACGGTGATGGCGCTGGGCGTTATGTGCATCGTGGCAAAGCTGTATGGTCTGGACAGCATCTTTACCTTTGCGTTCCCGCTGATGATGGGCATGATCAGCGGCGTGTACACTTCGCTGTGCGTTTCCACCTCTGCGTGGGTGCTGTGGAGTGAGCGCAAGCCCAAGACCAAAGCCTAAAAACACAGCCCGGTCAGACCGGACAGGAGGAACAGAACATGAAGTGTCCCTATTGCGGAGCCGAGGAATCCAAAGTGATCGATTCCCGCCCCACCGAAGACAGTGAGCGCATCCGCCGCCGCCGCGAATGCCTGAGCTGCCATATGCGCTTTACGACCTATGAGGTCGTGGAGACTGTTCCGCTTGTGGTCATCAAAAAGGACAGCTCCCGTGAGCCGTTCGACCGGCAGAAGCTGCTCAACGCCATGGTGCGTGCCTGCGCCAAGCGGCCAGTCAGCTACGAATCGCTGGAGCGTGCGGTAAGCAGCATTGAGCAGACGCTGCTCAGCTCCTACGACCGTGAGATCCCCAGCGTGCGCATCGGTGAGCTGACCATGCAGGAACTGAAAAAGATCGACGAAGTGGCATATGTTCGCTTTGCATCGGTCTACCGTCAGTTTGCAGACGTGGAAAGTTTTTTCAATGAGCTGAAAAAGCTGATGGGCGACCGCAAGGAACCACAGAAATAATTCGCATCAGAACACCGGCTTTCGCCCAATGGGGCAGGGCCGGTGTTTTTGTTTATACCAGCCGGTGCGAGAGCCATTCCAGTGTTTCCACCTGTACCTGTGCGCGGCGCAGCTCACCAAAGGCTTCCTCTGGGGCACCCATTTCCAGGTGTCCGTCCGCCGCCCGCAGCGCAGCTTCCAGCTCGGTAAAATCTGCTGTGCGCAGCAGGTGGTTCATTTTGGTGCGCATTTGGTCGCACCGGTCGGCACCATCAGCAAGCGCCTGCCGGGCGGCAGGGTAGTCGGCATTGCGGATGGCTTCGGCGGCGGTGTCAAGGTCTGCCGAGATCACATCCGCAAAGCTCTGCACCTTCCAGCTGCTGTAAAAGGCCACGCTCAACAGTACGCCCACAATGGCGATACATGCATAGATCCGCTTCATCCGCTCACCTCAATGGGAGCCGCCGGCACGGCGGTTCTCTTTTTTTAGCAAAAAATAATCCTCGGTCTCGTTGCCGATCAGCAGCAAAATTTCTTCCGGCAGCAGGGTGTTGGCCTGCGCCGTGCGTTCCAGCCACGCGCGGTCCTTGCCGCACCAGCGCAGGTTGTCTTCCAGCACCTGTCCGTCCAACACAAAGGGAATGGTGGCGTTGGTATGGGTCACCTTCAGCTGCAGGTCAGCAAGACGGGCTGGCTCTTTTTCTGGCCGCAGTGCTGCCGAAAGGGTGCCGTTCGTCTCGATCACCGCGTAGGAGACCTCCCGTGGGTCAAAAATATTTTTACCGCGCAGCGCTTCCATCAGGTCAGCTGTGGTCAGCCGCAGCATCCGCAAGGCTTTCTGATCGATCTGCCCGTCCAAGATCACCGTTTTGGGTCTGCCGGAGAGAAAGTTGAAGAATTTCTGGCTGCGGAAGCTCAGCACGGAGCCCAGCAGTTCCAGCGCTGCAATGAGAAACAGCGGAATCAGGCTGGATGTGATGGGCACCTCTTCCGATTCAATGGAGATGGATGCCAGATTGGAAATGAGAATGGTGGACACCAGTTCTTCGGGCTGCAGTTCGCCCAGCTGGCGCTTGCCCATCAGCCGCATGGCAAACAGAACGCACAGATAAATGATGATAGTGCGGCAGATCAGAAGTTTCAAGTAACAAGACCTCCTGTCGTTTCTGGCGGAATGGATGCCGCTGCAGCCGGGCATACTGCTGTGCAAAGGAGTGGTTGGATGCGGCAGTTATCACAGAGCCTTGCGGCAAATCTTGCGGTGCTGGACAAAATGTTTGGCACCTCTGCGGATTATTATGCCAAGGAGATCACGATTTATCATTGCAGGGGAAGCATCCTGCTGTTTGACGGCATGGCAAGCCTGGATTCTTTGTGGGAGCTTTTACTGGATGCGGCCAGCCGTCAGGCACCGCCGCAGCAGGCAGGCCAGCGTTGCACCGGGCCGCAGGTCTTTGAGCTGATCCTGCACGGCTCAGCCTTTCCGGCAGAAAGTGAGCCGGTAACAGATCTGGCTGATCTGATCAAACGAATGACGGCAGGCATGGCGGTCTTACTGCTGGACGGCTGCGCAAAGGGCATTGCCTTCTCGGTGCAGGGACTGAAGTTCCGCTCGGTAGACGAGCCTTCCGGGGAGGGCAATCTGCGCGGCTCCCGCGAAGGCTTTGCCGACCTGCTGCGGGTCAATCTGAGCCTGCTGCGGCGGCTCATCCGTACCGAACATCTGGTGCAGGAGGTGGCGCAGGCCGATACCGAAATGCAAACGGAATACGCCATCTGCTACTGCAAAAACAGGGCAGACTCCGCCATGGTGATCCGTGTGCGCAAAGCGCTTGCCGCTGCAAAGCCGGAGCTTTTGCTGGATTCCAGTTACTTTGTGCCGTGGCTGCTGCCGGGCAAGGCGCGGCTGTTCACGCCGGTAAGCTACACCGAGCGGCCTGCCGTGGCGGCGGCAAAGATCTGTGAGGGCAAGATCGTGGTGCTGGTCAACGGAAGTCCCTCTGCCATGGTGCTTCCGGCTCTTTTCTGCGAAAATTTTGAGTGCTTGGACGATTATGCATCCACCGCCGTGTTTTCCTCTTTTCTGCGCATCCTCAAATATGTTTCGTTCTACCTCACAGTATTTCTGCCGGGTGTGTTCGTCTGTCTGGCGGTCTACCTGCCGGAGCTGATCCCACCGCAGCTTCTGTACAAGATCGAAGCGGCGGAGAAGGCCACACCGCTGCCGCTGTTTGCGGAAATGCTGCTGGTCATACTCATTTTGGAGGTCATCCGGGAAGCAGGTCTGCGGATGCCGCAGTCGCTGGGGCATTCGGTCAGTCTGGTGTCCGCGTTGATCATCGGCGATGCTGCCATTGCCACCGGGCTTATGAGCACGCCGGTGATCTTTGTGGCAAGCATCACGGCCATCGCGGTGTTCGTCACGCCCTCTTTGTACGAGCCTGCTACGCTGCTGCGTCTGGGTGTGGTGCTGGCTGCAGGTCTTGCCGGGCCGGTGGGCCTTGCGGGGGCTTTTTTTGCAGTTCTGCTCAGTCTTTCCGGCACAGCCTGCCTGCAGGTGCCATATCTGGCGGCGCATCCGTTCCCACAGCGGCCCATGGCAGAGGATGGCATCATCCGCCGCAACTACCGCCGTCTTTCAGCGCACGACTTTAATATCTGGCAGAAACGGGAGGGAAAATGATGCAAAAACAGAAAGGCTTTTCTGCTCCCGTGCTGGCACTGAGCGTGTGGACAGCTGCGCTGGCAGAAGAAATGCAGACCGATATCTCTCCGCGTGGGATGATCATTCATGGAGCGGTTCAGGCTCTTTTGCTCACATGCATCAGTGGGGTGTTCTCTGCCTGCTGGCAGCGGGCAGCCATGCAGTGGGTCTGGCTGTTTTCCGCAGGAGCATGGTTTCTGGCAGAGTTGTTTGGAACCGTAATGCAGGCCCAGAACATCTGCCAGCAGGAGTTCCGCTCCATGGCGCTGATCGGCCTGCTGCCGCTTTTGCTCTGGGCAGGGTGGTGTATTCCGCCTTCCGGCTGGGATGCTCCGGCACGGGTGCTGTGGTGGTTCGTGCTGCTGGGTGGGATGGTCTGTCTGACAGGGCTTGCCGGGCAGATGGACTGGGCGCACCTGCTGACGGCAGATGCTGTGCAACTGGCCCGCTGGCCGCGTGTTCCGCTGTATGCGGAGTATTTGTTCTGGCCGCTTCTTGCAGGTTATGAAGAGCCGCGCAGCATGTCCTGGCTGCCATGGCTCACCTTTCTGGCACAGGCGGGTCTTACTGCCGGGATGTGCCTCGTATTTGGCGCAGCGGATTACCCGGCACAGGAACTGCTGCGGGCATGGAGTGCAGATGTTTTCTCCCGCATGGATGCGCTGCTTTTGCTCATCTGGCTCACCTGCGCGATCTTCCGCATCGGCTTTCTCTGCGCAGCAGTGCGTACCGTGTGGCAGCGCGCGGTGCAGTGCGGGAAAGGAGCGGTAAAATGAAGCAGAAGAAACTGCGCTCTCTCAGTGCGGTGCTTTTGATCGGGTGGTGCCTGATTTTTCTGCGCTGCGAGACCACCGAAAAAAGCATGGTTCGTGCGCTGTATCTTGCTCAGAAGGAACAGTCCATCACCGTAGGGCTGCTGTATCAGGCTCCGGAAGCTGCCGCCGATGCATCCGAGGCTTCTGGGGCTGTGCAGCTGCAGTTGGCGCAGGCGGACACGCTGGCAAAAGCGCTGGCGGCGGCGCAAAAGCAACTGCCGCAAAAGGCGGATTACCGCCTGTGCGATTATCTGCTGATCGATCAAGATGCATCGGCAGAGCTGCTTGCAGCGTATGAGCGTACGGTGCTGGAGAACAGGCAGGGCAGGGTATCGGCAAAAGTTTCTGTGCTGGAAATGGACGATGGATTTTTGGAGGAACTTCCAGCGGAAAAGCAGGAATTTCCGAACAAACTGCTTGAGCAGCTCAAGCAGTGCGCAGACCAGATGCCGAGGCTTTACCAGTATCAGGACGGAATGCTTCTGCCGCAGCTGCGGGCAGAGAAACAGGAAGTGGCACTTGCAGATACAAGCATCCTCTGGCGAGTGGAAAACAGCATTGAGCTGGGGGCCCGGCAGGCGGAAACAGCGCGGCTTTTGCTGGAAATGGGCGGCGTGCATACTTTCTGGCTGGAAGGTGAGCCGGTAACGGTCCGCCGATGCAGCGTGTCTGTCACCCTGCGGGAAGAAACTGCCAGTCTGCGGCTGGACTGTCAGCGCAGCTATGATACGCCGCAGCCCAGCGCCGCACAGTGCGAACAGCTGGCAGAACTGTGCACGCAGACGGTGCAGTCTTTCTGGCAGCAGGGCATCGACCTTGTGCATCTGCAGCAGCGCAGTGCATTGCAGAACGGTGTGGGCAGAGAAAAGATCACAATAAAAAACGCCTGCCCGCAATTGCAGGCAGACGTGAGATTTTTACCGATGTGATTCAGTTGGCAGTGGGGAAGGTGACAGTAATGGTAGTGCCCACATCCACCTGACTTTCCAGCTTGATGCGTGCGTTGTGGATGCGCGCGATATGCTTGACGATGGCAAGGCCCAGACCGGTACCGCCGGTAGCCTTGCTGCGGCTCTTATCCACACGATAGAAGCGCTCAAACACGCTGGACTGTGCTTCTTTCGGGATGCCGATGCCGTTATCGGCCACAGTCAGGGTGCAGTGTCCGTCGCGGCTGCAGGCTGTGGTGATCTGTACCTTACCGCCGGGACGATTATAACGGATCGCATTATCGCACAGGTTCTGGCATAGCTCGTCCAGCAGGGCACGGTTGCCGTGCACAAGAGCACTTTCGCCCAGACAGTTCAGCGAGATGTAAGCCCGGCGGGCATTCAGCTTCTGGCGCTCTACGCAGTCCTTGGCAACGGTAAGCAGATCCACTGTCTCCATCTCCGGCTCAGAACCGGCTTCGCTGGCGTTGTCCAGACTGGAAAGCTGCAGGATATCGTTCACCAGCTGGATCATACGGCTGGCCTCCACATGGATCTTCTGGGCAAAGCCTGGCACATCCTCAGGCTTTGCAATGCCGGTCTCGATCAGCTCCGCATAGCCGGAAATACTGGTCAGCGGGGTCTTCAGCTCATGGCTGACATTGGCAGTAAACTCCTGCCGCATCTTTTCATTGTTCTCACGGAGGATGCGGTCAGAGTGGATGCTTTCAGCAAAGGGGACAAGCTCCTTATAGGGAACATTGTCCTGAATATGATCCAGATCTTCGGTCATGCTCAGCACAGGGGAGACCAATGCACGGGTGAGCAGAGCTGCCAGCACAGCGGCGGCCAGCATGAGTGCAACGCAGCTCAGCACGATGGCAGGCAGGGTCGAATCATAAATAGACCAGACCGTTTCTGCATCCTGTGCCATGCGCAAAATCTCACCGTTGGGCAACAGTACGGCATAGTAATAGGTCTCGTAGCCCATGGTCTGGGAGTCGCGGATGTCCCGGCCCACACCTTCGGTCATGGCCTGACGGATCTCCGGGCGGGAGAGATGGTTCTCCATGGGCTGATCGGTAGCAGATTCAAACAGCACGCTGCCGTCCCGCGAGATCAGGGTGATGCGCAGATCATTGGTAACAAAGGACGAAAGCTGCTGCGGGTCCTGCACCAGATCATAACCGGCGCTTACCAGATCGGCTTCCCGCTCAAGGCTGGTCCATGCCTGAGCCGTGAATGCCTTGTGAAAAACAAAGATGCAAAGAGTGCCGCCGTGAACAGCAGACCAAGGAAGCCCATCAGGAACAGGCGGTAGCTGATCTTTTCTTCCATGCTGCGCAGCTTCATTCTTCACCGGCCTCCTCTTCATCGGTCAGCTTGTAACCCACCTTGCGCACAGTGCAGATGTATTTGCCGGCATCCCCCAGCTTTTTGCGCAGGGTGCGGATATGCATATCCACAGTGCGGCTCTCCACCGAAATGTCGGTGCCCCACACCACCTGCAGAATGGTCTCGCGTGTCACCACCAGGTTGGTGTTCTCCAGCAGCAAACGCAGCAGGCTGTACTCCTTGTAGGTCAGCTCCACCGGCGTTCCGCTCACAGTCACGTTGTGACGGGCATTGTCCAGCAGGATCTCGTGAAAGCTGAGTACGTTGGGACGTGCTTCCGGAGCCGAGCGGCGCAAGGCGGCGCGCACCCGGCTCAAAAATTCCATGATGCCAAAAGGCTTTGAGATGTAATCATCGGCACCGCAGTCCAGCCCGCGCACGGTGTCCAGCTCACTGGATTTTGCAGTCACCATGATGACGGGCAGCCTGCGCAGGGAAGGGGTGTTGCGCAGCTTTTTCAGGATGGAAAAACCGTCCTCACCGGGCAGCATCACGTCTAAGATCACCAGTTCCGGCTCTGCAGCGTGCATGGCCTGCCAGAACGGCTCAGAGCTTTCAAAGCTGGTCACTTCGTATCCGCTGGACTGCAGGGCATACTGTTCCAGCTCCCGGATGGCGGCATCGTCTTCAACAATATAGATCATTTGTCAAAATCCTCCGCAGATTGATTTTCAGGGAAGAGATAGCGTTCACGGTAACGGTCAAGACGGCGATGGAATTCCTCACTTTCCTTGGTGTCATTGCCGTGACGCAGCTCGTTGAGGTATGCGTGGGTATCAAAGCTGTCCTGTGCAACCTCGATCTGTGCAACGGCTACGTTGCTGCAGTGGTCGCACACACGCTCATAGTTGGTCAGCAGGTCGTCCAGCACAAAGCCATATTCAATGGAGCAGCTGCCGGCCTGCAGGCGGGCAATGTGGTGGGCCTTGATGGCACGTACCAGCTCGTTGACCACGGCTTCCAGCGGTTCCACCTTGCTGGCAAGATGCAGATCACCCTTGCGGAAAGCATCAGTGGTGCGGTTCAGAATATCCTGCACCGCATCCTCCAGCACCTGCAGCTCGTCGCGGGCATCCTGCGAGAACTGGATTTCTTTGGTGTGCATCTCCTCGGCAGATTCCATCAGGTTTACGGAATGGTCGCTGATGCGCTCAAAATCGCTGATGGTGTGCAGCAGGGTATTTACGCTCTGGCTGTCGGCATGGTTCAGCTCACGGCTGGAAAGCTTGACGAGATAGGTGCCGAGAGCGTCCTCGTAACGGTCTACCTGCGTCTCTTCCTCGCGGACTTTCTGCGCAAGGGTGTCGTTCCACTCATGAGTCAGGCTCATGGCCTGCATCACGCCCACACGGGCAAGCTCTGCCATTTCAGCAGTTGCAGAGCGTGCACGCTCCACGGCCACGGCAGGGGTGTTCAGCAGGCGGTCATCCAGCAGCGCAAAGCTTTCCTTTTCCGGCGAATCCGGAATGGTGAGGATGGCCAGCTTTTCCAGCAGGTTTGCAAAGGGCAGCAGCACCAGCGTTGCCACGATATTGAACACCGAGTGCACCACAGCGATGCCCCATGCCTCGATGGTGGTGTTCACAAAAGCAAAGTGGCAGACCGTATTCAGGCCGTAAAAGCCGACAAGGAAGATGGTCACACCGATGATGTTGAAGTACAGATGGACCATGGCAGCACGGCGTGCATTCTTGTTGGCACCCACAGAGGAGATCAACGCGGTAACGCAGGTGCCGATGTTCTGACCCATGATAATGGGAATGGCACTGCCGTAGGTGATCACGCCGGTGGCGCTCAGCGCCTGCAGGATGCCGACGCTGGCGCTGGAGCTCTGGATGATGCCGGTAACAAGGGCACCCACCAGAACGCCCAGAAGGGGGTTGGAGAAGCGGGTGAACAGGCTGGTGAACCATGCCTCGTTCTGCAGGGGCAGGACGGCGTTAGACATGGCGGTCATGCCAGTCATCAGCACGGCAAAGCCGATGAGGATGGTGCCCACGCCTTTTTTCTTCTCACTCTTACACATATACAGCAAAATGCCGATAAATGCAAGCAAAGGACTGAAAGAAGTGGGTTTGAGCAGATTGATGAGGAGGCTGTCGCCCTGCAGGCCGGAAAGGCTCAGGATCCAGCTGGTGACAGTGGTGCCCACATTGCTGCCCATGATCACGCCGATGGCCTGATGCAGCTCCATGATGCCGCTGTTGACAAAGCCGACCACCATGACCGTGGTAGCGCTGGAACTCTGGATCACAGCGGTGACGCACAGGCCAAGGAAAAAGCCTTTAAGGGGGTTGTCAGTCAGCTTGCTCAGGATCTTCTGCAGCTGGCCGCCGGCCTGCTTTTCCAGGGCCTTGCCCATGATGTCCATGCCGAACAAAAACAGGGCAAGGCCGCCAAGCAGGGAAAAGACATTGAAGATGGTCATAAAGATTTCCTCACTTTTGTTTGACGTGTTTTTGATGTGTTTCTCCTGATTTTGAGTATACAGATGCAATGTAAAATCCAAAATCGAGGGAATGTAAAATCCGTGTAAAGGTAAGAAAAATGTAAAAAATCAGTACATGGCTGCGCTGCTGCGTGCATTCTTGCCGGGCTGCGAAAAAGCCGCCCGCACAATATTGTTTTTTACCGATCGTTCTATTATAATAATAAGAAGGAATCCTGCACGGTACCTGACAGCAGGCAGGGCTGTGCAGCAAAAGGGAGCACAGGAGGAAACAAGAATGGGCACATTCAATGTCTCGCTCAAAACGCTGACCGACCGTGTCAGCATGGAAGTTGTCTATACGCCGAAGGAACTGGATCAGATCTGTGTGGAGATCGCCGAAGTGAACCGCCCGGGTCTGTTTCTGGCGGGCTATTACGATTATTTTGATAAGCTGCGTCTGCAGATCATGGGTCTGGCAGAGATGAATTTTCTGTCCGGCCTTTCACCGGAAAAACGCTACGAAGCGCTGGATCAGCTGTTCCGTCAGCAGCCGCCGGCTGTTATCGTCTGCCGCAGCGAAGAACTGACCCCCTTCCCGGAGATGCAGGAGCTGGCCCAGAAGCATGGTGTTGCACTGCTGCGCTCCAACGAGACCACCTGTACGCTGATGGGCAGCCTGATCAGTGTGCTGAATCTGGAACTGGCACCGCGTATCACCCGCCATGGTGTGCTGGTGGAAGTGTACGGCGAAGGCATCCTGATCCTGGGCGACAGCGGCATTGGCAAAAGCGAGCTTGCCATCGAGCTGGTCAAGCGCGGCCACCGCCTTGTGGCAGATGATGCGGTGGAGCTGCGCAAGGTGTCCAACCGCCAGATCATGGGTACTGCCCCGGAGAATATCCGCCACTTCATTGAGCTGCGCGGCATTGGCATCGTCAATGTGGCCCGTGTGTACGGCGTGGGCGCGGTCAAGCTGAGCGAAAGCCTTGACCTTGTGGTTCAGCTGGAAGCATGGGACCCCACTAAGAACTACCAGCGCACCGGTCTGGAAAACGAATACTACGACATTCTGGGCGTCAGCATTCCCAGCACCAGCATTCCGGTCTCACCGGGCCGCAATCTGGCTGTCGTGCTGGAAACTGCAGCCATCAACAACCGCCAGAAGAAGATGGGTTACAACGCAGCGCGTGAACTGCTGATCCGTCTGGGTCTGGACGATAAAATGGATTGATCCCACACCGCAAAAGGAGCAAGTTATCATGGAACGATTCAAGCAGAAACTGCAGGCAGCAGCGATCCCGTTCAGGGAGAACGAACCGCTTGCGGCGCACTGTACCTTTAAAATCGGAGGCCCGGCACAGCTGTTTGTCATGCCGGAAAACGAGCAGCAGCTCTGCAGTGCAGTTGCGCTTTGCAAAGAGCAGGCTGTCCGCTATTACCTGCTGGGCAACGGCAGCAACATCCTGTTTGCGGACGAAGGCTTTTCCGGCGTGGTGATCGATGTTTCGGCACTGGACGCAGAGATCGCGGTGGAAGATACAGTCCTGACTGCAGGCGCAGGTGTCCGCCTTGCGGCACTGTGTAAGGCGGCACTGAAGCATGGCCTGTCCGGGCTGGAATTTGCCTACGGCATCCCCGGCACGGTGGGCGGCGCAGTGTATATGAATGCGGGTGCCTACGGCGGCGAGATGAAGGACGTGCTCACCACAGTGCGGTATCTGGCGGCAGAAGGCGAGGTCAGAGAAGTGCCTGCCGCAGAGCTGGATCTCCGCTATCGCCACAGCATTTTTGAAGAGAAAAGCGGCTGCATCCTCTCGGCACAGTTCCATCTGCAGCCCGGAAACGCAGCGGACATCCGTGCAAAAATGGATGAATTGATGGCCAAGCGTGTGGAAAAGCAGCCGCTGGATAAGCCCAGCGCCGGCAGCACCTTCAAGCGCCCGGCGGGTGCTTTTGCGGCTGCGCTGATCGACCAGTGCGGCCTGCGCGGCTATCGCCACGGCGGCGCAGCCGTCAGCGATAAGCACTGCGGCTTTGTGGTAAACCTTGGCGGCGCTACCTGTGCTGATGTGCTGGCACTTTGTGACGAGGTGCGCGCCATCGTAAAGGAAAAGACGGGCTACGACCTTGAAAAAGAGATCCGGGTCGTCCGATAACGGAAAAAGCAAAAAAGGAGCGGTAGATCAGATTATGGAGCTGTTGATCGTCAGCGGACTTTCCGGTGCAGGCAAGTCGGTGGCTATGAATGCGCTGGAAGATATCGGTTTTTTCTGTATAGATAATGTTCCGGCCGGACTGCTGCCCAGCATCACTGCATTCTCGGAAGCGGGCGACAGCCAGCTGGAGCGGGTGGCTCTTTCCATGGATGTGCGCGGCTGCCGCACCAGCGAAGAGATCGAGCGTGCGCTCGACAAGCTGGATGAGCAGGGTGTGGATTATAAAATTCTATTTCTGGATGCCCCGGACGATGTACTCATGCGCCGCTACAGCGAGACCCGCCGCCGCCACCCCATCAGCATTGCCGAGGGCATTTCCACCCGGGAGGCCTTTGCAAAGGAACGCAAAATATTGAAGCCTTTGCAGGAGCGTGCAGATTACGTCATCAATACCGCCCTGCTTTCTACAGCACAAAACAAAGAACGCATCTGCGATCTTTTTGCAAAAAATGGCGGAGCCAAGGGTGCCATGCGCCTGACCGTGATGTCCTTTGGATTCAAATTCGGCATCCCGCCGGAGGCAGACCTTGTGCTGGATGTGCGCTGCCTGCCCAACCCCTTCTACGTGCCGGAACTCAAGCATAAGACCGGCCTTGATCAGGATGTGGTGGATTTTGTCATGAGCCACCCGGAAGCGCAGGAACTGCTCAAGCGGTATGAGAACTTTTTGCAGTATGCACTGCCGCTGTACGTCAAGGAGGGCAAGAGCCAGCTGACCATTGCGGTGGGATGTACCGGCGGCAAGCACCGTTCCATTACATTTGCGCGTAAGATCGCGGAGTATTGCACGCAACTCGGCTACGAGCCGGGCGTGCAGCACCGCGATGCCAAACGCTGACAGAATTCGAGGAAGTATGAGTAGTTTTGCATCCCGCGCGCGGGAGGAGATCGCGCAGCGCAGCATCCAGAAGGATTGCTGTGTGCGTGCGGCAGCTTATGGCATTGCGTGCTTTGCCAAATATTTTGATGCAAAGGGTCTGGTGGTGCAGACCGAGCAGCAGGAGACGGTGCAGGCTGCCCAGCAGCTGTTCGCACGCTGCGGCGTGCAGGGCGAGATTCTGCAAAAGCAGCGGCCCAGCGGCGTGCTGTATGAATTCAACATCCGCGCGCCGGAGCAGGTGGCCCGGGTGCACGAGCTGTTCGGCACCACGGGCAGCGAGACCAGCCTGCAGATCGATCCCCGCCTTATCCGCTGTCAGACCTGCGTCAGTGCGTACATTGGCGCAGCTTTTTTGTGCAGTGGAACGGTCATTGATCCGCAGAAAGAATATAATCTGGAATTTCTTACCTCCCGCACCAATCTGGCACGGGACTTTGAAGCGCTGCTGGCAGAGCATGAGTTTGCACCGCACCGCACCCGCCGCAACGGCGTGAACCTGATCTACGTCAAGACCGGGGCCAATGTGGAACGGCTGCTCAGCTTTATGGGCGCTGGAAACGCTGCAGAGGAAATGCATGCGCAAAAAGCCTTCAAACAGGTGCGCAACCAGACCAACCGACAGACCAACTGTGATACGGCAAACCTTGGCAAAACGGCCCGTGCCAATGCGCAGACGCTGAAGGCCATCCGCTTTCTGGAAGAGCAGAATGCCCTTTCCACCTTGCCGGAGGTGCTACAGCAAGCTGCCGCCAAACGGATGCAGTACCCGGACCTTTCGCTCACGGCACTGTGCGGCTGCTTTGAGCCACCCGTGAGCAAATCCGGCCTGTCGCACCGGATGAAGAAGCTGGAGGCATTGGCCGAAACGCTGCGGCAGAATCTGGAACAGGAGGCAAAAGCATGAGCGAAGCATTAGCCAATACCCGGCCTTTTGTCCATCTGCACATCCACACAGAGTACAGCTTGCTGGATGGTGCCTGCCGCATTGACCAGCTGATGGATCGCGTAAAAGAGTGCGGACAGACCGCCATTGCCTGCACCGACCACGGCGTGATGTACGGCTGCGTGCAGTTTTATAAGGCTGCAAAAAAGGCTGGCATCAAGCCCATCATCGGCTGTGAGGTGTATGTGGCTACCCGCACCCGCTTTGACAAGGTAAATAAGATCGACGGCAACAACCACCTGATCCTGCTGTGCAAAAATGAGACCGGCTACAAAAACCTGATCAAAATGGTGTCGGCCGCCTTTGTGGAGGGCTTTTATTCCAAGCCCCGCATTGATAAGGAACTGCTGGAAAAATATCACGAAGGTCTGATCTGCCTGTCGGCCTGTTTGGCAGGCGAAGTTCCGCAGGCCATTCTGGCGGGCGATTATGAGCGCGCCAAAGCAGCAGCGCTGTGGTATCGAGACCTCTTCGGCGAGGGAAACTATTATATCGAGCTTCAGGACCATGGTCTGGAAGAGGATAATACTGTGCTGCCGCAGCTCATCAAGCTTGCACGGGAGACCGGCATTCCCATGGCAGCCACCAACGACTCCCACTATCTGCGCAAGGAGGATGCCAAAATGCAGGGCATCCTGCTCTGCATCCAGACCGGCAAGACCATTCAGGATGCGGATAAAATGGAGTTCCAGACCGACGAGTTCTATATCAAAACGACAGACGAAATGTACGAGCTGTTCTCCATGGTGCCGGAAGCCTGCGAGAATACCGCCAAAATTGCCGAACAGTGTAACTTTGATTTTGATTTTGGACACACTAAAATTCCATATTACAAAGCGCCGAACGGTATGGATAATCAGGCGTTTTTTGAAAAGCTCTGCTGGGAAGGTCTGGAGCGCCGCTACGGCCCCAATGTTCCGCAGGCCAACAAAGACCGTCTGGAATACGAGATCGGCGTGGTCAAAAAGATGGGCTACACGAACTACTATCTTATCGTGTGGGACTACGTGAACTACGCCAAGAGTCAGGGTATCCCGGTAGGCCCGGGCCGCGGCTCCGGCGCAGGCAGCATTGCGGCTTACAGTGTGGGCATCACGGATATCGACCCCATCCGCTATAACCTGATCTTTGAACGCTTCCTGAACCCGGAGCGCGTCAGTATGCCAGATTTTGATGTGGACTTCTGCTACGAGCGCCGTCAGGAAGTGATCGATTACGTCAACCGGAAATATGGTGCCGACCATGTGGCTCAGATCGTCACCTTTGGCACCATGGCCGCCCGCAACGCCATCCGCGATGTGGGCCGCGTGATGGGCATTCCGTATCAGCAGGTAGATGTTGTGGCAAAGCAGGTGCCCATGGAGCTGAAAATGACGCTGAAGCGTGCGTTGGAGGTATCGCCGGAACTTAAGCGGATGTACGATACCGACCCGCAGGTCACAGAGCTGATCGACACGGCCTTGAAGGTGGAGGGCATGCCCCGCCATGCTTCCACCCATGCGGCGGGTGTCGTCATTACCCCGGAGCCTACGGACTACTATCTGCCACTGGCCACCAACGACGGCCTGCCTGTGACCCAGTTCAACATGACCGAGATCGAAGAACTTGGCCTTTTGAAGATGGACTTTCTGGGCCTGCGCACGCTGACCGTCATTCATGACGCGGAAACTGCTGTGCAGAAGCACCACCCGGAGTTCTCCATCCAGAAGCTGGATTACGACGACCCGGACACCTACAGGATGCTGGGGCAGGGAGACACCGAGGGTGTGTTCCAGCTGGAATCTTCCGGCATGAAGCAGGTGCTTGTGGGCCTGCAGCCGCAGAACCTAGAAGACATTATCGCTCTGATCAGCCTGTACCGGCCCGGCCCCATGGATTCGATCCCCACCTACCTGCGCAACCGCCACGAGCCGGACAAAATCAGCTATAAGACCCCACAGCTGGCCCACATTCTGGATGTGACCAATGGCTGCATCGTCTATCAGGAGCAGGTCATGCAGATCTTCCGGGAGCTGGCAGGTTTTTCTTTTGGTCAGGCAGACAATGTCCGCCGTGCCATGAGCAAAAAGAAACATGCCGTCATGGAGGCCGAGCGGGAGCACTTTGTGTACGGCTGCACCGATCCCGGCAACGAATGCCCCGGCTGTGTGGCAAACGGCATCTCTGAGAAGGTGGCCAATGAGATCTACGATGAAATGTCCAGTTTCGCTTCATATGCGTTCAATAAGAGCCATGCGGCCTGCTATGCCTATGTGGCATTCCAGACGGCCTACCTCAAGTGCCATTATCCCAGTGAGTTCATGGCGGCTTTGCTGACCAGTGTGCTGGATAACACGGATAAGGTCATTGAATATTCCGGCGAGTGTGCCCGCCTTGGCATCAAGGTGCTGCCGCCGGATGTGAATGTTTCCAACGGCGGCTTTACGGCGGATGGAAGCGGTCAGATCCGCTTTGGCCTGAATGCGGTCAAAAATGTGGGCCGCAACCTGATCGAGAATGTGGTGAAGGGGCGGCAGAATAAGCCTTACACCAGCCTGTACGATTTCTGCAAGCGGATGCATGGCAATGAACTGAACCGCCGGGCAGTGGAGTGCCTCATCAAGGCCGGCGCATTCGATCATCTGGGCAACAACCGCCACAGCCATGTGGAGGCCGTGGAGGGCATTCTGAAGAGCATTGAGACCGACTCTCGGCGCAATCTGGATGGACAGCTGGATCTGTTCTCGGTGATGAGCGGGGAAGCACAGAGCGGTGCTTCCGAGGATAACTATGAAATAAAGCAGCTGCCGGAGTACAGCCATAAGGAGCTGCTCCAGCAGGAAAAGGAAGTCAGCGGCCTGTATCTGTCCGGTCATCCGCTGGATGCTTACCGGGAACAATCGGCACGCATTGCATCCTACACCATCAAGGATCTTACAGGGGAAGATGCCCATGTGAAGGATGGAGAAAAAGTGCGCATTGTGTGCGCGGTGGTAAAAAGCCGCATGATGACCACAAAGTCCAACAGCATGATGGCTTTTACCAGCGTAGAAGACCTGACCGGCACCATGGAAGTGATCGTATTCCCAAAGGTGCTGGATGCTTTCCGGGATTCACTGCACGAAAATGCAGTCGTCGTGATCGATGGCAGACTGTCGGTACGGGAGGATGAAGCTTCCAAGCTGCTGGCAGAGAGCATCGTCCCGATCGAAAATTACGATCCGGCCCGACTGGATAACGGCAGGCCGGACCCGATGAAAACGGCAGCAAAGAAGCTGTATATCCGTGTGCCTTCCCGCAGCAGCAGGGAATATGCAAAGGTGGTCAATCTGCTTGGCATTTTTGATGGGGACATGCCGGTGCTCCTGTATCTGACCGATACCAAGCAGTATCTGCGTGTGCCGCGCCATCTGTACGCATCCGGCCATCCGCTGCTGTTCAAAGAGCTGGAAAGGCTGGTCGGAACGGACAACATTGCAACAAAATGACATTTCCGTGCACGAATCTTAACGCAAATCCGGCGGGATGGCTGTTTCCAAAATAAGGCGTTTGTGTTATAATGATTCAAGGCAAGTGAAGTGCTTTAGACAGCGTTAAAACGGAGAACGCTGTGATACCATTGGGTAAATGAAGAAACAAATTGGAGGGAAACTCTCGTATGGAAAAGCAGATCAAAACGATTGGCGTATTGACGAGCGGTGGTGATGCTCCTGGCATGAACGCTGCCGTGCGCGCCGTAGTCCGTACCGGCCTGCATAAGGGTTACCGCATGATCGGCATTCAGCGTGGCTACAATGGCCTGCTGAACGGCGAATGCTTTGAGATGAACCTGCGCAGTGTGTCGAACATCATCTCTGCAGGCGGTACCATTCTGTATACCGCCCGCTGTCTGGAATTCAAGACCAAGGAAGGTCAGGATAAGGGTGCAGAGAAGTGCCGCGAACTGGGCATTGATGCGCTGGTGGTCATTGGCGGCGACGGTTCTTACCGCGGCGCTCGTGAGCTGGCCCACCGCGGCATTCCGATGATCGGTCTGCCCGGCACTATTGACAACGATATTTCCTGCACCGATTACACCATTGGCTACGATACCGCCATGAACACCGCGCTGGAGATGATCGACAAGCTGCGCGATACCACCCAGAGCCACGACCGCTGCAGTGTGGTCGAGGTCATGGGCCGCAACGCCGGTTATATTGCTTTGAATGTTGCAATTGCTTCCGGCGCTATGGCTGTTCTACTGCCGGAGAAGGAATTTGACATGCAGCGTGATATTCTGGATAAGATCGCTGAGACTCAGAAGACCGGCAAGCGTCACTTCATTATTATTGTTGCCGAGGGTGTCGGCCATGCACAGGAAATCGCAAACGAGATTCAGGCACGCACCGGCATCGACTCCCGCGCCACCATTCTGGGTCATGTCCAGCGCGGTGGTTCTCCCACTCTGCGTGACCGTGTGAACGCTTCTGCAATGGGCTACCATGCCGTGTGCCTGCTGGAGCAGGGTAAGTATAACCGCATCGTCGGCATGAAGGGCGAAAAGCTGGTGGATTACCCTGTGGATGAAGCTCTTGAAATGACTAAGACGCTTGACCCGGTGCTGCTGGACGTGGCAAACACCATTTCTATCTGATATTTATAAAGCCAATACTATGGAGCTGTTCTCTCGAAGAATCGGGAGGGCGGCTCTTTTTTACGTTTTAACGCAAAAAATATGAACTGACTGGAACTTTCTGCATTTTAAAAAAGAAAAATCGCGAATGAAAAGTGCATAGCTTAAAATTGAAATTTGTGGAAGGTGGTTTACGGGAAATTGTGGAGGAATACGCAGGGCGTGTTTTACTACTTTGGCAGGAAAATAACGATTATGCGTGAGGCAAAAATTGTAGCACAAAAAGCCAATTTTGTCTTGAACTTTTTGCCGTATGTGCTAGAATAAAAGAGAAAGGCATCCTTGTGTCCAACAGATATCTGGATGTGAATATTGGAAAGTAAATTCGGAGGTAATCACAATGGCTGATATGTTTGCACCGCTGGTAGCACAGCTGAAGGCAAATCCCAAGACGATCGTTTTCACCGAGGGCAATGATCCCCGCATTCTGGAGGCCGCTGCAAAGCTGCTGGCCGAGGGCGTGCTGAAGGTCGTCATGGTGGGCAACGAGGCTGAGTGCAAGGCTGCTGCTGCCGCCGGTAACTTTGATATTTCCGCTGCCGAGATCATCGACCCCGAGAACTATGCCGGTTTCGATGAGATGGTCAACACCATGGTGGAGCTGCGCAAGGGCAAGCAGACCGCTGAGGAGTGCACCGCTCTGCTGAAGAAGTCCAACTACTTCGGCACCATGCTGGTGAAGATGGGCAAGGCTGATTGCCTGCTGGGCGGCGCTACTTACTCCACTGCCGACACCATTCGTCCCGCTCTGCAGCTGGTCAAGACCAAGAAGGGCGCACATCTGGTCAGCTCCTGCTTCATTCTGGACCGTGACTGCGGTGAAGAGGGACTGAAGCGCATTGCCATGGGCGACTGCGCTGTTAACATCGACTATACCGATACCATTGATAAGGCTACCGGCGAGGTCAAGATCGCCGCTTCTGCAAAGCTTGCTGAGGTTGCTATTGAGACCGCTAAGACCGCAAAGTTGTTCGGCATCGATCCGAAGGTTGCTGTGCTGAGCTTCTCCACCAAGGGCTCCGGCAAGGGCGGTACCGTTGCTTTGAGCCATGACGCTGTGATCAAGGCTCAGGAAATGGATCCCGAGTTGGCTGTGGACGGTGAGCTGCAGTTTGACGCTGCCGTTGCTCCCGAAGTTGCACAGGTCAAGTGCAAGGGCAGCAAGGTGGCTGGTCAGGCCAACACCTTCATCTTCCCCTGCATCGAGGCCGGCAACATCGGCTATAAGATTGCTCAGCGTCTGGGTGGTTATGCAGCTTACGGCCCCATCCTGCAGGGTCTGAACGCTCCCATCAACGACCTGTCCCGTGGTTGCAACGCCGACGAGGTCTACAAGATGAGCCTGATCACTGCCTGCCAGTCTTGAGTTGACTGATTGAAAATAGCCGCCGCATTCACCGTACAAAACGGGCAGAATGTTGAGGCCTCAAAGGCAGATTTCAACAAATGAGTATAGAAAAGCTGAGCATCTGTGAAAAAGCAGGTGCTCAGCTTTTTGCATTTTCAGTTCCGAAAAAATCTACTCTTTTTGAGGGAAAAAGATGAGATTTTTGCTTTCCGCTTTTCGTTGGCGCTATTTTGCAACAGCCCCTTTACAGGTTTGCTCAGTTCTTTTCGATATACACGCTGGTGGAGGGGAACGCAAAATCCACACCGTCGGCCTGCATGATGTCCATAATGTTCAGGTTCAGGTCGTTCTGCATCTGCAAAAATTCCGCGTAGGCGTTAGTCAGCAGGTAGGCGGAGACCAGAATGTTGATGCTGGAATCGCCAAAGTTTGCAAGCTGTACGATGTTGGTACCCTTGTTGGTGTAAGGGCTTGCGTCCAGCATGGTCTGCAAGTCTTTCATCAGCTGTTCCAGCTTCGGGCGGGTGGTGCCATAGGTGACACCCAGATTGAACTTGTAGGGCCGCATGGTGCGCAGGGCGGCGTTCTGCACGGTGGAAGAGCAGATCTTACTGTTCGTCACCACATTGATGGTTTTATCCAGCGAGCGGATGCGGGTGGAACGGAAGTTGATGTCGATCACTTCGCCTTCCACATCGCCCACGGTGATCCAGTCGCCCACCGAGAAGGGCTTGTCCAGCAGAATCACGATGCCGGAAAACAGGTTGCTGGCGCTTTCCTGTGCGGCCAGCGAGATGGTCAGACCAACCAGACCGGCACCGGCGACAATGCTGCCGATGGGAAAGCCCACTTCTTGTGCCAACGCTGCCACGCACAGCACGATCACCAGCACCTTGTAGGCGGTGTCCAGCAAAGAGCAGAGTGTTTTGTTGGAGCGGATCTCCGGGCTGCAGGAAGCCAGCAGCAGGTCGGCCAGATCCGATGCCGCATACAGGCCCTCGCAGACCAGCAGGGTCATGACAAGGCGGAAGCAGACCAACAGCAGTTTGGCAATGCCGGGAATGGCCCAGGGCAGGGAAGCTGCCGCCAGATATACGCCAACCGCAGTGCACATGCGCTGGATGGGTACCGCAAAGCTGCGCAGCAGGATGGGCGTGCCGTTAAAGTACCACTTGCGGGCCAGCAGTGCCGGAATGCCCCTTTTTGCTCAGCCAGCGGCGTACCAGCCATGCGGCAAGCAGAATGAGCAGCGCGCACCCTGCGCGCGCAGCCAGTGCAAACCAACCCTCCAGCAGTACAGAGCCAAGCTCAAACGAAAGATCACGAATAGAAAAGATCATGATAACCTCCTGAATTTTATACGACCCATCTATGATACCATACCGCACCCACCCGGGCAAGAGCTTACAGAGAAGGGAGCTTGAAAGAGTTACTTTGACATTTTTTGCACAAATTTTAAGATGCCCTCTTGACAAGCTGGGCCTGCCACGCTATACTTTGTGCCAGAAAGTTCGTTTCAGGGCGGGGTGCGATTCCCCACTGGCGGTAAAGTCCGCGACCACCCGCAAGGGTGCTGACCCGGTGCAACTCCGGGACCAACGGTATAGTCCGGATGCAAGAAACGGCAGGCAAATCGTTGTCTACGCGCCCTGTTGCAGTGTTTTTGTTGCAACAGGGCGCTTTTCTATTTGTCCTTCCCGTTCCAAAAAACAAGATACGAAAAGAGCTTTCGGAACAATTTTTGTAAGGGGCATCTTACCCCGGGAAGGATCATTACCATGAAAAAAAGCACGACTCACAATCTTACTGTTGCCGCCATGCTCAGTGCGGTGGCCTTTATCCTGATGTTCATTGAGTTTCCCATTCCGATGCTCATTCCGTCCTTCGTCAAGATGGACTTTTCTGACCTGCCGGCTCTGCTGGGTGCCTTTGCTCTCGGCCCGGTGTACGGTGTGGTCATCAGCTTTATGAAGAACCTGCTGCACATCGTTATCAAGGGCACTTCCACTGCATGCGTGGGCGAGCTGTGCAACTTCATGCTGGGTGCGGTTTTCTCCGCTGTGGCAGGCGTTATCTATAAGCACCACAAGAGCCGCAAGACCGCCATCATCGGTGCTATTGCAGGCGCTGCAGCCATGGCTGTGTTCAGCGTACCGTCCAACTACTTCATCACCTATCCGGCCTATGTGCAGTTCTACCACATGCCGCTGGAAGCCATCCTCGGCATGTATCAGGCCATCCTGCCTTCTGCAGACAGCCTCATCAAGTGCCTTGTCATCTTCAATATGCCCTTCACGCTGGTCAAAGGCCTGCTGGATGCAGTGCTGTGCATGCTGATCTACAAGCCGCTGTCTCCCATCCTGCACGGCAGAAAGTAACTTGTTCTCCATTTTTTCTTCTTCTCAAATCATATAACCACAGCAAAACTCCCCGGTCAGGTCCCGCAGTGCGGTTCCCGGCCGGGGAGCTGTTATTTAGAGGAAAATATATCCGCCAGCGGTCGATCAGGCTAATGCCCCTTTGTCCAGCCATCTGCCGCGTACCAGCCGCACAAGGAACAGCACACCGCGCATGGTCAGCTCAAAGCTCATGGCCATCCATACGCCCACCAGCCCAAAATGCGGAGCCAGCAGGGAAGCCAGCGTGAGCCGGATGCCCCACATGCTGACAAGGTTCAGCACAAAGCATCCCGTGCTGTCTCCGGCACCCTGCATGGCACCGCTGGCAACGATACTGGCACCGAACATCGGTTCGGCCAGTGCTTCAATGCGCAGCACCTGTGCGCCCAGCGCAATAACTGCCGCATCTGCGGTGAAAATACCCATCAGGTTTGGCGCAAAAATGTACATGCCAACACCGGTCAGCGCCATGATGCCTATGCCCATGCCGGTGCACAGCCAGGCAAAGTTTTTTGCCATATCCCGACGGTTTGCGCCCACGGCCTGCCCCACCAGTGCAAGGGCGGCGTCCTGAATGCCGTAGCCCGCCATGTAGCACAGGCTTTCGGCGCTCACACCCAGACTGTTGGCAGCAATGGCGGTGGTGCCAAGGCCGGATACGATGCGGATGAGCAGCACCTGCGCCGAGGAAAGAACGGCACGCTCTGCGGCCAGCGGTGCGCCTACCTTCCACAGGTTCTGCAGGCAGGCTTTGGTAATGTGCCAGGAGCCGGGCTTGCGGATGCACAGCGGGCCGTCCCGCAGCAGCAGGATGGCAAGGGTCAGCACACCGCTGATAGCGGTAGCAAGGGCGGTGCCCAGTGCTGCGCCCGGTACCCCCCAGCCAAGGCCCCAGACGGTCATTGTGCGGCCAAACACCACCATCTCACGGGTGGGATTGATAAGGCAGAAGTTAAAGATCACATCCAGCACGCAGGTCAGCACGCTGATAAGGCCCGGTGTCAGGGCATCGCCGGAGGAACGCAGCATGGAGGAGTAGGTTCCCATGATCATCAAAAAGGGCAGGGAAGCCGACCAGATGGCAAAGTAGGCCGAAGCATCCGCCTGCAGGGAAGGGTCGGCACCCAGCCATCCGGGCAGAAAGCGGCTGATGCCAATGCCGAAGGCCGCAGCTGCAAGGCCCACCACAAGGTTGAAGATCATAGATTGGCGCAATACACCGCGTGCATCGTCCTGCCGGTCTGCACCCAGATACTGTGCTACCTGAATGGCAAAGGACATATATAGACCGGCCAGCATTCCATGCATAAGCCACGTGCTGGAACTGACGATGCCAATGGATGCCGTAGCAGATGCACCGATATGCCCCACCATGGCTGCGTCGATGTACTCCACCGCAGTTACCACGATCTGCTGCAGGATGGATGGGATGCTCAGTGTGAGCACCACCTGCATGGTGTGCCGCAGCGGCACCTGTTCGCCCCGGCGCATCTGCGCCGAAAGCTGCTCAAGAGAGATGGACATGAGTTCTCCTTTTATAGAAACAAAAACTTTTTCGACAGACTGATATACTATTATAAGTGCGGTGCTGCAGAAAGTCAATCAAACGTGGATTTTTCTCCGGGAATGATTGATTTTTTATGGATAGCGTGATACACTTCTCTCACAAACATAAAAGAAAGAGGAACTTTGAATATGATCGAATTACTGCTTTCGGTCGTAGGACAGCGCGGTGTCGATGCTCTGGCATTCCTGCTGGCGTTTGCCCTTACGGCTTTGATGGACTCCGTTTTTCACGATAAGCTTCCGCACGACCATGGCCGCGAGTTTGCGGTGAACGGTGCGCTTTCCAAGGGTAAGGCCCGTGGTTCCGGCCTGATCTTCGTGCTGTGCATCGCACTGGTATCGCTGGCATTCCTGCCGTTCAAGGTGGAATACGTCATCTACACCATCCTGCTCATTGCATCCATGCTGTCCGGCTACTTTGATGATGCTGCTGAAACTGCATGGAACGAGTATAAAAAGGGTATCATTGATTTTGCCATTGCCATTGTTGCAGGTGTGACCTACCTCAACTTCAACGGCTGCGGTGTGAATTTCCTGCAGTGGAGTTTCACTCTGCCGTATGCTGTGTACCTGCTGCTGATCGTTATTCTGATCTGGACCAGCATCAATGTGGTCAACTGCACCGACGGCGTGGACGGCCTTTCGGCAAGTGTTGCAGTGGTGACCATCGGAACCTACCTGCTGGCCTATAAAACAGAGCTGGCCGAGTACGGCACCGCAGGCGTTGTGTTCATGGGCGCGCTGCTGGCCTATCTGTGGTCCAACGCAAAGCCGTCCAGCCTGCTGATGGGCGATGCCGGCAGCCGCGCAATGGGCTTCTTTATCGCAATGCTGTCCCTCAAATGCGGCCATCCGTTTGCCTTCCTGCTGGCAGCCATCGTGTTCATCGTGGATGGCAGTCTGGGCATCCTGAAGATCAGCCTGAAGCGCTTTTTGCACATTTCCATCCTCAAGAACACCCGCACCCCTTTGCACGACCACGCCCGCAAGAATAAGGGCTGGAGCGACGAGCAGGTGGTGGCCCGCTGGCTGATCATGCAGTGTGTGGCTTCGGCTTTGCTGCTGCTCATTGTCCGCGGCTAAAATATAGCAATCAAAAAAGACGCTTGGTCTTGTCTGAATATGTTTTCCCGGCAGGGAAGCATACAGCAGCGTATCAAGCGTCTTTTATAGTTCTATCATTCGTTACAGCCCGGCCTTTTTTGCTGCAGCCTGCACGACATGGCCCACCAGCACCGAGGTGGTCACAGTGCCCACACCGCCGGGTACCGGCGTGATGGCATCCACTACCGGCTCTGCTTCGCTGAACTTTACGTCACCGCACAGCTTGCCCTTTTCGTTCACATGGATGCCCACATCCACCACGGTCTGGCCCTCCCGCAGGCAGTCGGCACCCACGGCACCCATCTTGCCCATGGCCACTACTACCACATCTGCTTCCTTGCAGATGGCGGGCAGGTTCTGCGTGCGGGAATTGCAGATGGTCACGGTGGCGTTCTCGCGGTCCAGCATCATGGCTGCGGGCTTGCCTACCACAAGGCTGCGGCCCACTACGACAGCGCGCCTGCCGGAAAGCGGAATGTTGTAATACTTCAGGATTTCAAGGCAGGCCTGCGCGGTGCAGGGAGCGTAGCCGAGATCGGTATTAGTGAACACACCGGCCAGAGAATCGTCCGTGATGCCGTCAATGTCCTTTTCCGGAGCCAGCGCCGCACGCACAGTGCGGTCATTGAACTGCTTGGGAAGCGGACGGAATAGCAGGCATCCGTGGATGGTATCCTCTGCGTTCACCTCGGCGATCACCTTCAGCAGATCGTCCTGCGAAGCATCGGCTGGCAGAAGAAACTGCTTTACCTCCACGCCCACCTTGCTGCAGCGGGCGATCACGCCGCGCTCGTAGGAGAGGTCGTCCTCCCGCTCACCCACACGCACCACGGCCAGCGTGGGAGTGATGCCTTTTGCCTCGAGCTGCTCACACAGCGCCGCATTGCGTTCGTTCATAGCGGCTACAACGGGTGCGCCCTTCAAAATCGTTGCCATAATACTTTTCCTCACTTATTTCGCAATTTGTTCATCACGGATGCAAAAACAGCGTCTGCCCGCGACACAAATTCATCCAGCAGTTTGTCTGTTTTTGCGTCCAACGCAGCAGCGCGCTCACGGTCTGCCATCAGCTTTGTGTTGATGAACACATTCAGGCTTGCGGCCTGCAAGGCTGCCTTGCACAGAGCGGCTGCACAGCCTGCGTCCGAGACGGCCATCACGCTGCCCTTGGCGGCGTATTCTTCCACCAGAGCAATGCCCTCGGCGCACTTTTCCATGACCTCAAGTGGCACGGCACAGGCGGCAGCCAGCGCCTTTTCCAGCACGGCGGCTTTGTGTGCAGCCTGCTCTGGAGTCTCCTTGGGCAGGCCGTAGGCCGCAGCCAGCGGCGCAAAGGCATCGGCATCGGCCTGCACCAGCGCCTCCAGCTCTTTGCGCAGGGCATCGGCCCTTGTGTTCAGGGCCTGAATGTCTGCTTCTACGGCGGCATATTTCTTTTTGCCGGTGGTCAGGTTGCCCACCATATTGCCCAGCGCTACACCGGCAGCACCCACCAGCGCCGCCGTTCCGCCGCCGCCCGGCGTGGGGGCTTTGCTGGCCAGCTCTGCGAGAAATTTCTCGCAGCTCAGCTTAGTCATTTCCATTTGTAAATACCCCTCTCTGTTACATAGGCATCCAGCCGCTGGTCGTGCTCGTCTACGGCAGCATGGTCCACCCGCTGTGCCTCAAATGCAATGCCGATCTTCACCGCGTTTTTGCAGCGGGGAAGATACCGGTCGTAATAGCCCTTGCCCATGCCGACCCGGAAGCAGTCTGCATCAAAAGCCGTGCAGGGTACAAGGACCAGATCCAGCGCTTCCGGCAGCAGAATCTCCGACCGGCTCAGGATGGGGGTGCGGATGCCGTACTGTCCCATCTCCCAGCCGTCCGGGCCGGGCACAGCGGCTGTAAGGGAATACGCCTCGCCGCACACCGGATAGGCCAGCGTTTTGCCTTGCGCCTGCGCCTTTTCCGCAAGGGCAGAAAGGTCGGCTTCGGAACCAAACGCTGCGTACAGCAGGATGGTCTGCGCATTCTGCACGGCAGCCAGCTGCCAGAGGAATGCGCACAAAGCGGCATTTGCAGCCTTGCGTTCTTCCGGGCCGAGAGCCTTGCGTGCGGCACGGCCCGCTTTGCGCTGGGTCTGCTTTGCTTCACTGACCGTCACCAGAGAACACCTCGCTTCATCTGAAGGTTGACTGACTTGAAAAATATACAAAAACGACACTGCATTTTTATACAAGTATAATAAACACTTCAGACGAAAAAAGCAAGCCTTTTGGCAAAATGGAAGTTGAAGATTCTGCAGCTTTCTGCTATGATAAAAGAAAGCAATTCGGTTCGTGCGCGGAGCAGGGTGGCTTGAAGAGATCCACAGATCCGGGGCTTTCTCCGGAAATTGAGAGGGGTAGAATATTATGTACAATGAAATGATGGACACCATCGGTCTGGTCAATACCGTTGATCCGGAGTTGGCCGCAGCCATGGATCGCGAGCTGAACCGTCAGCGCCAGAACATTGAACTGATCGCCAGTGAGAACATCGTCTCTCCCGCCGTCATGGCCGCAATGGGCAGCATCCTGACCAACAAGTACGCCGAGGGCCTGCCCGGCAAGCGCTACTATGGCGGCTGTGTCTATGTGGACGAGGTGGAGAACATTGCCATCGAGCGTGCCTGCAAGCTGTTCGGCGCAAAATATGCTAATGTTCAGCCCCACTCCGGTGCACAGGCCAATCTGGCAGTTTATTTTGCTCTGCTGGATCTGGGCGATACTGTCATGGGCATGGACCTGTCTCAGGGCGGCCATCTGACCCACGGTTCTCCGGTGAACATGTCCGGCAAGAACTATAACTTTGTCTCTTACGGTGTCAATGCCGACGGCGTGATCGACTATGCTGAGCTGGAAAAGCAGGTTAAAAAGGTGCGCCCCAAGCTGATCGTGGCCGGTGCATCTGCATATCCCCGTGCCATCGATTTTGAGAAGATCGCTGAGATCGCCCACGGCTATGGTGCATATCTGATGGTGGATATGGCCCACATTGCCGGTCTGGTGGCAGGCGGCTATCACCAGAGCCCTGTGCCGTATGCTGATGTTGTTACCACCACCACCCACAAGACCCTGCGCGGCCCCCGCGGCGGTCTGATCCTGACCAACAATCCCATTCTTGCAAAGCGCATCAATTCTGCCGTGTTCCCCGGCACCCAGGGCGGCCCGCTGGAGCATGTGATCGCCGCAAAAGCTGTCTGCTTTGGTGAAGCACTGAAGCCGGAGTTCAAGGAATATGCCCGCAAGATCGTGGAGAATGCACAGGCTCTGGCAGCAGAGCTGCAGGCACGCGGTGTCAAGCTGGTGTCCGGCGGTACCGACAACCACCTGATGCTCATCGACCTGCGTGACGAGGAGTGCACCGGCAAGGAGCTGGAAGCACGTCTGGACAGCGTGCACATCACCGCCAACAAAAACACCGTTCCCGGCGAGACCCGCAGCCCGTTCGTGACTTCTGGCGTGCGTCTGGGCACTCCGGCTGTTACCACCCGCGGCATGGGCGTGGCCGAGATGAAGGTCATCGCCGACTGCATTGCCGACTGCATCTGGCACTACGATGAGAAGAAGGACGAGATCAGCGACCGTGTGCTGAAGCTGACTCGGGATTTCCCTCTGTATCAGTAAATATCGCATTGTTTGAAAGAGGAAGCGCCTTCGGGTGCTTCCTCTTTCTTTTTTGCTGGGTTTGTGTTACCATAAACGCAAAGACAAAAGGAGAAATGACCATGAAGCGTACAGGGCTGTTACATCTATATTACGGTGATGGAAAGGGCAAGACCACCGCTGCCATGGGCCTTGCTTTGCGGGCCATGGGCAGCGGAAAGCGGGTGGTGATCCTGCAGTTCCTCAAAGGCGGCAAAAGCGGCGAGGTGCCGCTGCTGGAACAGCTGGGTGCAAAGGTGTACCGCGGCAAGGCGGGGCAGAAATTCGTGTTCCAGATGAACGAAGCGGAAAAGGAAGCCACCCGCCAGCTGCAGAATGCAAACCTCACAGCTGCCATGGCCGCCCCTGCCGACCTGCTGATTTTGGACGAAGCAGGCAGCGCATGGGAACTGGATATGGTGGATAAAGCCCTGTTGCAAAAGGCTGTGCTGGAACGCCCGGCAGAGCAGGAATGCGTGCTTACTGCCCATGCTGCGCCGCAGTGGATGCTGGATGCCGCCGACTATGCCACGGAGATGAAGTGCCACCGCCACCCTTACCAGAGGGGAATTTCCGCCCGGAAGGGCATTGAATACTGACCACGGCAGCAGGATACCGGGTGCATGAGTGAAAAGCGCAAAAACCGGGATGGGGTATTTTTCATCTTGCATTTAGCCCACTGGTGTGATATGATGAAGACAAGAAATCATGCGTGCATTTTCTGAGCAGACCCACCACAGAACAGGGAACCGCTCCGCACCGCTGCCGGGCAGTTCCCGACGGCGTTTTGTTTGAAACTACGGTTAGCGCTTCCTAACAGATTCTGCGTCAACGGGCCGATGCGCGCAGAAGATCTGGAGGGGAATAAAATGATTGAAACGATCGTAAAGGTAGACGGTATGATGTGCGGCATGTGCGAGAGCCATGTCAACGAAGCCGTGCGCAAGGCCTTCCCGGAGGTAAAAAGGGTGTCGTCCTCGCAGGCAAAAGCCCAGACGGTGATCCACTCGGAACAGCCGCTGGACGAGCAGAAGCTGCGGGATGCCATCAATGCAACCGGCTATGAGGTCAAGGGCGTAAGCAGTGCACCTTACGAGAAAAAAAGCTTTTTCTCGTTTTTGAAAAAGTAAGCAAACCTTAACACACATAAGGGAGGCGTATCTGGATGAGGATTCTGGTTTACGGTGCGGGCGTTTTGGGCTGCGAGCTGGCCCATGTGCTGATGCAGAACAAAAAGAACGTTGTCACGCTGCTTGCACGCGGAGAGTGGAAGGAAATGATCGACCAGAAGGGTTTGGTCATCCGCCACTGGGTGCAGCGCAAGACCACAACGGAACGGATCAAAACCGTGGACACTCTTGCCCCGGATGATTATTATGATCTCGTCTTTGTGGTCGTGCAGGCGGGCCAGCTGCCGGATGTGCTTCCTGTGCTCAAGGCCAACAAGAGCCAGTATTTTGTGTTTGTGGGCAACAACCCGCAGGCAAAGCAGGTGCTGGAATTCATGCAGCGCCCGGCGGATAAGATCGCATTCGGCTTTCAGGGCACGGCAGGCCGCCGTGAACACGACCATGTGGTCAGTGTGTACGCCAGTGCTGGCATGACGGTGGGCGGTGCCACGGCTCCGCTTTCCGGCACCTTCCGCATCCGGCTCAAGACCGCCTTTGACGGTGCAAAATACAAGCTGACCTTCTACGGCGATATGGATGAATGGCTCAAGTGCCACATTGCATTCGTTCTGCCGGCGTGCTATGTGTGCTATGCCTGCAACGGCGATCTGCACCGGGCCACCAAGCAGCAGCGCGGCGCCATTCTGGATGCCGCCTATGAAGCCTGCCTGATGCTCAAGGATGCGGGCATCCCGGTGAACGATGCCAACAACACCGATAATTTCCAGCCCGGCACATCGGCCCGCCGTAAGATGGAAGCGATGGTGTTTACCATGACAAAAACACCGCTGGGCAGATTGTGCGTTTCGGATCACGCCATGCACGCAGTGTCCGAAATGAAGTATCTGGACGAAGCGTTCGATGCTCTGCGCAGGCAGACCGGCACGGCAATGCCCATGTGGGAAAAGCTGCGCAATGAAATGCCCTCGTGGGATAGCCTGCAGCAGAACCGGAAAGCAGCAAAATAAAACAAAAAAGAAGCAAAGGCACTGCCGCTCCTGTTTTGGGTGCGGCAGTGCCTTTTTGTTTGGGTCTCATTTATTCCAGAAGTCCTGCAGGGCAGCGGCCAGTTCTTCGCAGCTGCGCAGATAGCGGATATGCCGCCAGTGAGGAGGGAACAGCCGGATGTATTCCTGCTGGGCAAACCGGTCGTCCAGCAAAAGCACCGCACCTCTGTCTTCCGGCGTGCGGATCACGCGCCCTGCGGCCTGCAGTACCTTGTTCATGCCGGGATAGCGGTAGGCATAATCAAATCCAAAGCCGTTCTGTGCGTCATAATAACGGCGAAGCATTTCCTGCTGCGGATTTATCTGCGGCAGGCCCACACCCACAATGGCGCACCCGATCAGGCGGCTGCCTGCAAGATCAACTCCCTCACCAAAGATGCCGCCCATCACGCCAAAACCCAGAAGCGTTTCGGCCGGGTCCGGCACAAACTGAGCCAGAAATTCAGCCCGAGCGGCATCATCCAGACGGCTTTCCTGCACAAGGGTGCGAATGCCCGGGTAACGTGCTGCAAAATCTTCGTGTACCTGCCGCAGATATGCGTAGCTTGGGAAAAAAAGGCAAAGTAGTTTCCCGTTCTGGCCTGCACCAGCCGGGCCAGTGCATCCGAAACTGCCTGCACGCTGGCTTCGCGGTCGCGGTAGCGGGTAGAAATATTCGGCAGGCAATACAGCCCCAGATTTTCAGCCGGGAAGGGACTGTCCAGTGCGACGGCACGTGCATCGCTGCAGCCCAGAACACTGCGGTAGAACGAGGGCGGAGACAGTGTTGCACTGAACAGCGCTGCGCTGCGCCCTGCGGCAAGGCTGGCATCCACAAAAGGTGCCGGGTCCAGACACAGCAGCTGCAATTCAAGCTCTCTGCCGCGCGCAGTAAGCTGAGTGACAAAGTGGCTGTCGTATCGTTCGGCGGCACGGGTGATGTCCTGTACAGCAAAATAAAGCTCCAGCAACTGTGCATGTACTTCGGCATCCGGGTTCGCTTCCAGCCAGTCCTGCAAAGGTGCCTGTACGGCCCGCAGCGGACTGAGCAGGGCAGAGGGTGGCTCCTGCAAAAACACAGTACTGTCCTGTACATACAGCGGTTCGGGCAGTTCCAGTGCGGGGGCAGTGTTTTCAGGCAAAAGACTGGTCTGTGCCGGGTCTGCGGCATCGGTCTGGCTGCTGTGCCGGGGTGCAAGCTGTATGCAGGCTTTCCGGGCTTCCAGCAGGGCTTTGTCTGCTTTGGTCAGAGCGGTCTTTAAAGCACTTTTGCCCTTGCCCAATGCGCGTTTTGCCTCGGTCAGGCTGCTTTTACAAAAGCGTGCAGAATACATTGCTCTGGCTCTGTCGGGCAGGTTATGTGCTTCATCGACCAAAAACAACCAGTCGCCGGAAGAATCAAAGAACCGCTTCAGGTGCACCACCGGATCGAACAGGTAATTGTAATCCCCAATGACCACATCGCACCACTCGCTCAGGTCTAGCCCCAGTTCAAAGGGACACACCGAAAAACGCTTTGCCGCCCCGGCCAGCGCTGCGCGGTCAAAGCTGCCGGTACCGTCCAGCAGAGCTGTCAGTGCATCCTTGATGCGGTCGTAGTAGCCGTTGGCGTAGGGACAAAGCTCCGGCAGGCAGGCGGGATGTCCCTCTGCGTCCGGATGCAGGCAGACCTTTTCCTTGGCGGTCAGCGTCACACTGCGCAGGGCAAGCTCTGGCTGGGCCGTATGCAGCCGGGTCAAGGCATCCTCGGCGGCAGTCTGGGTCGTGTTGCGGGCCGTGAGATAGAACAGCTTTTCTCCGTTGCCTTCGCCCATGGCTTTCAGCGCGGGGAAAAGCGCGCTCATGGTCTTGCCAATGCCGGTAGGAGCCTGACAGAACAGCCGCGTACCGCCCTTGCAGTCGGCGGTCTTGCCAGCGCGGCAGGCGCGGTAGATCTCGCCTGCCATAGCCCGCTGTCCGGGCCGGTACTGCGCAAACGGGAACTGCAGTGCCGCAAGGCTCTGAGTACGCTTTACATCCCACTCTATCCGGCGCTGCGCCCACGGAGCATACTGGCACAATAATTTGTCAAGAAATTCATCCAGCTCCTGCTGCGTAAAGCGGCGGATAAAGCGGATGATCTGATCGGTGTCTATCTGATAATAAGTCAGCCGGACGTTCAGTTCCGGCAGGCTTTGCTGTGCGGCATAAATGGCACCGTACACCATGCCCTGTGCCCAGTGGCAGGAGTTCATATCCTCAGTGATCTCTTCCGGCGGCACAGCGGTGGTCTTGATCTCATCAATGACTACCGTGCCAGTCTCATCGGTAAAAATGCCGTCAGCCCGGCCCTCAAGGGTAAAAGTGATGTCCTCTGCCTGCCGCTCTACGGAGAGAAATACCTCAGCCTGATAGCCGTCTCCGGCAGCTTTTTGCAATTTGCGGTGGATGTGGGCACCTTCCAGTGCACGGTCAAACCCTGTAAACCGGCTGTCAATGCTGCCGGTCCGCAGCAGAAATTCCACCAGCTGCCGGATGGGCAGATGAACCGTTGCCAAAGCATTTCACCTCCGCTTTTGGGATACACTGACGAACCGGTAATTTCTCTTCAGACACGATTCGGGCCATTCCATCGCCCGCCCGATTGCCTCACGGCAACAGGGTCCCGCCCCAGCGGACGGTCCTCAGAGAAACTCCCGGTTCGTCGACGTAAACTGATTATTTCAGGCCGAACATCTCCATGCATTCTGCTGCCGCTTCATCCACTTTGCCAAAATCCACCGCTGCACGGTAATAGGTCTCCAACTCATCGTGGCAGCTCTTGGCCTGTGCCATCAAAGCACTGGCCTGTTCCAGCAGTTCGGCGGCAGCACGCTCGTTAAAGCGCAGCCGTGCCCGGTACGCTGCCAGATTTTCCCTGTCAAGGAAGCGGGTGCACCGCACAGCCTGCACACTGGGCAGATGCACCGGATGCCAGCGATTATCCGTCAGGAAGGCAAGCTTCAGCTCCGGGATCAGGATATGGTCGATCTTATCCTCCGGGTGCATGGCGCATGGACAGGTAATAATGTGGTAGCCCCGCGTCAGGGCTTCGGCACGAATCAGCTCCAGCAGCAGGCGGGACACCGCGCCGTAGTCATCCCGGAACACGATGAACTTATCCGCCAATGCCTGTGCAGTGCCCTGATAAAACATTTCACCCTTGGGGGTGACGGCGGAAAGCAGGCGCAGCTCTTCGCTGCCAATGCCTTCCGTGCGCGGCATCACCCGGGTGCACAGCCGTTTGACATAACGGCGCACCTTGTCGAAATTGGCGCTGCAGGCTTCGGCGCGGCGGCTGTCCAGCAAAAGGCTGCCTGCCGATGCAATATATCGTGCAGCGCGGCTGCGCAGCAGGGCGTTGCGGGCAAACAGCGCCTTGACCTCATCGGTGCACTGGTGCAGCTTTTCTGCATCGATGGTGTGGTACAAACTCACCACCACTTCGTCCGCACCGGGAGCATCCGGCTCCACCACATGGGGCGCAGTGGCATCCACGATGGCCCTGTGCTGCCCGGGCAGGATCACGCCGTCCAGACTGTCCGGGTCGCTGGCACAGTGGATGCGCTGCGTCAGTTCGCCGCGCTGTTCGGCAGCACGGGCAAGCCGCTTCATCAGGGTGGATTTGCCGCAGCCCGGCCCGCTTTTGATCAGGTACATCTGCATACCGGGTTCGTGGCGCAGCGGTTCAAAATAGCCCTTGAAACCGGCAGGCGTTGTGGCACCCAGAAAGAAATCAATGGAATCATGTCGTGCAGTTTCCATAATCGAACACCTCTCTTTTTGTTTTAGAGTATGCAAAAGGAAGGTGTTTGGTTCTTGCAGCGGGAATGATTCAGTCTTTATGATAGGTATGTTTGCACACCGTTTCAATGTTGTCCCGCAGGGCAGTAAAATCAGCAAAGGCTGCAGGCTTGTTCTGCGGGCTGCGCAGCAGAGCGGCAGGGTGGAAGGTACCCATGAACAGGATGCCGCCCTTTTCGTACAGCTGGCCATGCTCCTTGGTCACGGAGAAATCCTTTCGGATCATCCGCTGGGCGGCAATGCGGCCAAGGCAGACCACGATCTTTGGCTTCAGCAGGCGGAACTGCTCCCGCAGCCAGGGCATACAGGCTTCGCTCTCAGCAGGCTGGGGGTCACGGTTCTGCGGCGGGCGGCACTTGACGATGTTTGCAATATAGCAGTTCTTCGTGCGGTCAAGGTCGATGGCAAACAGATATTTGTCCAGCAGCTGGCCGCTGCGCCCCACAAAGGGCAGACCCTGCTCATCCTCATTCTGGCCGGGGCCTTCGCCCACAAACAGAACTTCGGCATCTTCCACACCCTGACCGAACACCACATTGGTGCGGGTCTTGCACAGCTCGCAACGGGTGCAGGCAAGACAGCTTGATCTTAATGTTTCCCAATCCATGGCGGCTTGATCTCCTCTTGAAACGGTATGATACTTAATTCACAAATCGGAACAGCTTTTCTCCTAAAATAATAGTACAAAATCTAGGATGGTACGATGCATTGCATGAAATGACGAATCCACTTAATGCCTCTTTTAGTATACGACTTTTCGGCAACATCATCAATACAGTGGCCGACAATCTTTTTAATGACATGCTCATCCACACCGGCTTTCTTTGCCGTGGTGACGAACGGAACACGACCATCATGAGGACGATGCCGGGGAGCCAAGGCCTAAAGCATTCACGACGAATGCGTTGCCCTTTCTGTGTGTGTTTTGGCTGGCGACTTAACGATACCACAGGACGATTCACTCGTCATGAATGTGGAGAAATAACACGATAAGACGTTGCTTTATCAAAAGAATAAACAAAGAGTATCTCCGCATGTTGATTTTAAATCAATCAGTAGTGATGATTGAAAACGATTACACGCGCAGATTTCAAAGTACTTATACAAATTGTATTCGCTTTCTCTTTGCAGAGCGCAGCTGGATGTGTTATAATCAAAATAGTTTTCTGCGATGCATTTTCAGGCGGTAGTGCCGGACGGCAGCGCGGGAGAAACCGGATAGCGGGAGAGTGGAACTTTTGGAGTTGGAACAGGCAAAAAAGCGCGTGGAAGAATTGCGCGCTGTGATCGAGAAAAACAATCGGCTTTACTATGACCAGGATGCCCCGGAGCTTGAAGATTTTGAGTATGATGCTCTGACCCGGGAACTGAAAGAATTGGAAGCGCAGTTTCCGCAGCTGGTCACGGCATCATCGCCTACCCAGAAGGTAGGCGGCACGGCCAGCAGCAAGCTGCCCAAGGTGACCCATGCGGTAAAAATGGAAAGCCTGCTGGATGCATTTTCGTATGATGAGCTGCGGGATTTTGACCGCCGCGTGCGGGAAGCCGGCATAGAGCCGGAGTATGTGGTGGAGATCAAGATCGATGGCCTTTCCTGCAGTCTGGAATATGAAAACGGTGAGCTGGTTCGTGCCTCTACCCGCGGCGATGGCGTGGTGGGCGAGGATGTGACCGCCAATGTCCGCGCCATCCGCAGCATTCCCAAAAAGTTGAAGGATGCACCGGAATTTCTGGAAGTGCGCGGTGAGGTATATATGCCGCATGGCGCGTTCCAGAAGCTGTGTGCAGAGCAGGAGCTGCAGGGCGCAGCGCCCTTTAAAAATCCGCGCAATGCGGCTGCCGGTTCGCTGCGCCAGAAGGATGCAAAAATCACCGGAAGCCGGGGCCTTTCTATCTTTGTTTTCAATGTGCAGCAGATCCGCGGCAAAACGCTTACCAAACATGCCGAAAGCCTGGATTACCTCAAGAGCCTTGGCCTGCCGGTCTCGCCGCGCTATCATATCGTGCATGACATTGAGCAGGCCATTGCCGAGATCGAGCAGATCGGCCAGAACCGTGCCAAACTGGATTTTGATATGGATGGTGCAGTAATCAAGGTGAACGATTTTGCACAGCGCGATTTGATGGGTTCCACCAACAAATTCCCACGCTGGGCAATTGCGTTTAAGTATCCGCCAGAGGTAAAGGAGACAACGCTGCGCAGCATTGAGGTCGCAGTTGGCCGCACCGGTGTGCTGACGCCGACTGCCTGCTTTGACCCCGTATTTCTGGCAGGTACCACGGTTGCCCGCGCGACCCTGCACAATGAGGATTTTATCCATCAGTTCGGCCTTTGCATCGGCGATACCATTCAGGTGCGCAAGGCGGGCGATATCATCCCGGAAGTGATCGGTGTTACCCATCACGCAGAGGATGCACAGCCCTATGAGATGCCCACGGTCTGCCCCTCCTGCGGTGCACCAGTCGTTCATCTGGAGGATGAAGCAGCTCTGCGCTGTGTTAACCCCGAGTGCCCGGCACAGGCACTGCGCAATATCATCCATTTTGCTTCCCGCGATGCAATGGATATCGAGGGCCTTGGCACAGCAGTTGCCACCCAGCTGGTGGAGAAGGACATGGTGCACTCCGCAGCGGATATCTACACGCTGACACGGGAACAGCTGCTGACGCTGGATAAGTTCAAGGAAAAGAGCGCCGATAACCTGCTGAACGCCATCGAGGCTTCCAAGCAGAACAATCTGGATAAGCTCCTGTTCGGCTTTGGCATCCGCAACATTGGCGATAAAGCTGCGGCCCTGCTGGCAGAGCATTTCGGTACGCTGCAGGCTGTCCGGGAAGCAAGTGCAGAGCAGATCAGCGAGATCGATGGGTTTGGCGGCGTAATGGCGCAGAGCGTCGTGGAATTCTTTGCAAAAGAGGGAACGACCGACCTTGTCCATCGTCTGGCCGATGCCGGATTGAATATGCAGTGGAAGGGCGAACCGAAGGGCGATAAGCTGGCAGGGAAAACGCTGGTGGTCACCGGCACGCTGGAAACTCTTTCCCGCAATGAGGCGGAAGCGCTGATCGTGAAAAACGGTGGTAAGGCCAGCGGTTCTGTTTCAAAGAAAACGGCATATGTTGTGGCAGGCACGGCAGCAGGCTCCAAACTGACCAAGGCGCAGGCGCTTGGCATCCCGGTGCTGACCGAGGCAGAATTTCTGGCAATGATCAGCGACGAAAACACCTGATAAAACCGCTCCAATGGATATCCCCGCAGTTTTGTGCTGCGGGGATATTTTTATGTCCGCAGGTTCTATCCGGCAGGGACAGGCATATACTCATAGCAGGCAATGAGCCTGAAAAAGGAGAGGACAGTGTGGATGAGTATTATCGGGCGATACGCCTGCTTCCCTCATGGCTGGCTGGGCCATTGGGACATCTGCCAGCACAGACGGCAGCGCAGATCCATGAACTTCGGTTCCGGACAGGCTGTGGTGTTTTTGTTACACTGGCGGGTCGGCAGCTCCCGCTGCAGGACCTGCCGGAGTGCCCGCTGCAGCTGAGGGAGTGTGTATTGGATCAGTTTCAGATCGAAGAGATCTTTCACACCCTGTGCGGCGGCGCGGTACATGCACACCAGACGGAGCTTGCGCATGGATTTCTGACCACACCCTCCGGCTGCCGGGTGGGTGTGGCAGGACGCTATGTGGATCGCGACGGCCAGACGGTTCTGCAGCAGGTGCAGGGGTTGAACCTGCGCATTGCAAGGGCGGTTCCGATACAGCTGCCGGACGAACTTCTGGTGCAACTGAAAAAGCATTTTATTGGGATGCTTTTGGTCGGCGAGCCGGACAGCGGCAAGACGACGCTGCTGCGTCAGATCGCACGAGAACTGGCTGGGATGCAGCGGCGAGCCTGCGTGGTGGACGAGCGCTGCGAGATCTTTCCGCCGGGTGATTCCGAGAAGATGCCGCCGCTGGATCTGCTGTCCGGCATCCCTAAGGAACGGGCTGTGCAGATGGCACTGCGCACGCTTTCGCCGCAGGTCATTTTGCTGGACGAGCTGGGCACGCTTGCCGAAACTGCAGCGCTGGAACAGGGCTTTTACAGCGGGGTGGACTTTGTTGCAAGCGTCCATGCCGCAAGCGTGGAAGAAGCCGCCCGGCGGCCGCAGGTGCAGGCGCTGCAGCGGCATGGAATGCTGCGTGTATTTGTACTGCTACACGGCTGCACAGCGCCGGGAAAAGTCCGGCAGGTCTGCACGGTATGATGCAGCTTTTTCATTGGGCAGCGGCTGCACTGCTCCTGCTGTGCGGGTGGCTGACCGGTTCGGCATTTCAGGTCAGAACAGAGCAGCATATCCTGCAGCTGCAGCGCACCGTGGAGCTGCTGCAGCGCATCCGGCAGGAGATTGCTTACCGCAGGCTGGATCTGGAACAGCTGCAGCGGTGTCTCGTGCAGGAAAAGCTGCTGGAAAGCGATGCAGCACAAAAACTGCAGGAAATTCCGGCACCGGAAAGATTTGATGATGCGGAACGCCTTTGCTTTGAGCAGTGCTTTGCCGGCCTTGGCCAAAGCGAAGCGGCACAGGAATGCGAACGACTGGATTATTACTCTGCCCGTTTTGAAGCATTCCTGCACCAGGCGCAGCAGAAAGCGGCATCCGGGCAAGGCTTACCGTGCAGGCTTGGCCTTGCAGCCGGCGCGGTGGCAGCACTGATTCTTTTGTAGTGGCAGGAGGACGAAAACTTGGAGATCGACCTTGTGTTCAAAATTGCAGCGATCGGTATTATCGTGGCCGTCCTGAACCAGCTGCTGATCCGTTCCGGCCGGGAGGATCAGGCCATGATGACGACCCTTGCGGGTCTTGTGGTAGTGCTTTCCATCCTTGTCAAGCAGATCAGCGCACTGTTCGTTACCATCAAGTCGCTGTTTGCACTATGAGTACATCTTTTTCCATTCTGGGGGCAGTGGTCGTCTTTGCAGCGGCGCAGCTTCTGCTGCGGAAGGATGCACCGGCCTATGCGTTTCTGCTGTCCGTTGGCGCAGCATTGTTTGTGCTGCTGCAGCTTGGAGCGGCGGTGCAGGAGCTGCTTCGGAATGTACTGGCTTTCAGCCGCCGGGTGGACGGGCCTGCATTTGCCTGTCTGCTGCGCTGTGCCGGAATTTTGCTGCTGACCGATTACGCGCGGACCCTGTGCGAAGAAGCTGGTGCGGACACTCTGGCATGGTGCGCCGGGTTTGCGGGCCGATGTTTGGTTCTGGCGGCAGCATTTCCTCTGCTGGAAGAGATCTGCCAGAAGATCTGGGGGCTTGCCGCATGATAAAAAAATTCCTGCAAAAAGCGGCAGCGTTTGTATTGTGCACAGTATGCTTTCTGGCTTTTGCACCTGATGCCGCTGCGGCACAGCTGCAGGGCCTGCCCGGACAGGAGCTTTGGCAGCCTTATCTGGAAAAAGCTCCGCAAAGCGCAGAGTCCTTTGCCAAAGATCCGCTCAAATCTCTGCTCGTGCTCCTGCCGGGATCACCGGCAGAGATGATCCGGCAGATGGCACACTGCTATGCGGATGTTCTGCTGTTTTTACTGTTGCTGATCGTGCTTTCATTTCTGGTGGGAGGAGCAGCCGACAGCGCCTTGTTGGAGCTGGCTGCGGCTGTGGGCTGCGGCACTCTTTGTGGGGAGATCTGATCAGCCTTGCACAGCTGATCTGTGAGCGGATGGAGGGGTGGAAAAACTACCTTCTGGGTTTTCTTCCGGTGTACAGCGGTGTGCTCGCCGCCGGTGGAGAGGTGAATGCCAGCACAGCGGCAAGCGGTCTGCTGCTGACCGGACTGTGCTTTCTGGCACAGGGTACGGTGCTTGTAGTCAGTCCGCTGCTGCAGAGCTACCTTGCGGTAAGCATGGCGTGCTGCATCAGCACCCAGCAGGGGCTTTCGGAAACGTGCCGTGTCATGGGCGCGTTGCTGCGCAGGGGGCTTGTCTGGGCTGGGCGGATTTTTGCAGTGCTGTTAGGGCTGCAAAGAGCGGTAACGGTTCAGCTGGACCGTTCTGCACTGCGGTTGGGCCAGCTGCTTACCGGCGGCGTGCCGGTGATCGGGCAGGCTCTGAGCGATACGGCAGAAGTATTTCTTGCCGGAATGCAGCTGCTCAAAAGCAGTCTGGGTTTTGCGGCACTTGCCGTGATCGGGGCCGAATTTCTGCCACTGTATCTGCAGCTTCTGCTCCATTTGCTATTCCTTGCAGGATGCAGGCTTCTGTGCGGCCTTGCGGAGAACCGGCGCTGTCAGGCGCTGTTTGACTGCATGGCCGAAGCGGTAAAATGCATGGCAGCAGTAACGGCACTGTTTTTTGAACTGCTGACGGTAGGCGTGGGGCTTCTGATGATGACGGGAGGCGGATAGGAAATGCACGCATTTCAGACGGCGGCATCGGCGTTCTGCATTGCCTGTATCTGTGCGGAGATCACGACGCTGCTGGCGGGCGCAGGCTGGGCGGGCAGATGCATAAAAGCCGTTGCCGGGCTATATATTCTAGTGATCCTGTTCCGGCTGGCCCCGCAGATGAAGCTGGAACTGAAAAGTGCAGCGGCGGCTGCTCCGGCAGCGGTCAGCATCCAGAGTACGGAGACATCGCTCTTGCAGGGAACGCAGGAACGGCTGGAAGCGGATCTTTGCGCAGAGTGTGAGCGGCGCTTTGGTACAAAGGTGAAGCTGGAGATCACACTGACCCGGACAGAACAGACCGTTCGGGCAGAAAAGGTGCTTGTGATCCTCCCGGCGGCGTGCACATCCGCAGAGCAGAGCCGGATCGCGGCATATCTGCAGCAGGAGCTTGGCATGGCACCGATACTGGAAGTGCAGGAGGACACCGAATGAAAGAAGCAGGGGGCATTTCGTTCGGAGATTCCGTGAAAGATTTTGCCCGGAAATGCAAAGGGAAACAGGGCAGAGCAAGGCTTGCTGCGGCAGTAGGCGTTCTGGCAATGCTGCTGATCCTGCTGTCGGAACTTTTTCCGCAGAACACGGCAGCGGGCAGCACAAAAAACACAAAGTCTGCCCAGAGCAGCACGGAATATCAGGCACAGCTGGAGAACCGGCTGGAACATCTGATCTCACAGATGAGCGGTGCGGGCAAAACGACCGTGATGGTCACGCTGGAGACTGGGGAAGAAGCCATTTATGCGCTGGATACACAGTCCGGAGAAATGCAGTCCCAGCAGACCCATGTTCTGCTGGAAGATGGTTCAGCCCTGACCGAAACGGTATGTCTGCCGCAGGTGTGCGGTGTGGCCGTGCTGTGCGAGGGCGGCGGAGACATCCGCGTTGCTGCCCGGATCACCGAACTGGTAAGCGCACTGCTGGATCTGCCATCCAACCGCATTTGTGTGGAACAGCGCAAGGGCTGAGACCCTGCAGCTTTTATAAGGAGGAACGATTTATGAGAGCACTTTCCAGAAATACCCGCAGGGCCACAGCTGTTACATTGGCTGCCGCACTGGTGATTGCCGTATACTTGAACTGGCAGTACGCCCGCAGCGATGTGCCCACGGAACTGCCGGACAATGCTGCAATGGTCGCGGCAGAGGCTGAGGATGTCCCGGTACAGGCGCAGACGGTTCTGGATGAGCTGCCCACAGAGGCCGAAGCGGTGTCCAGCGCCAACAAAAACTATGGTGAAGCGCAGCTTGTAAGCGTTGCCAGTGACAGTGGTGCAAAGTTTTTTGAGCAGGCTCGGCTTAAGCGACAGAAGGCCCACGATGAGGCGATGGATTCCATCAAGAAAACGATGAAATCCTCGTCGCTTTCCGCAGAGGAAAAGAAGGAATATACCGCCCAGATGACCGCAAATCTGGAAGATCTGAATGCGGAGAATGAGATTGAAACGCTGATCAAAGCCAAAGGTTTTGCAGACTGCTTGTGCTTTTTGCAGTCCGGCCGGGCAGACCTTACCGTGATGACCTCCGGTGAACCGCTCACAGCGGCACAGGTGGCACAGATCCGGGATGTGGTGCTGAACAAAAGCACTGTGACTGCCCAGAACATCACGGTGGTGGAGGTCAAATAAGAAGGTGCGGCAGAGTTTTCCGAAACAAGTATTGAAATCGCACCCGCTTTGATGGTATAATAACTCTATCAATAAAGAATGATGTTGTCCTGCGTATGGCATTGATCGTTTCAGGCAGGACCATTTCAAACAAGAAAAAGCAGGCTGTGCCCGCTTTTGAATGGAGGACAACACAATGGATTTTCAGAATACAGATCTTCGGGGCGGCAGCCTTCAGATCTCCACCGAAGTCATTGGCAAGATCGCACGCTGCGCAGCATTGGAAATTGACGGCGTTGCCGAGGTTTCCTGCGGCAGACAAAATAAAAAGCTCAAGGATCTGCTGGAAGCATCCAGCATCCAGTCTCCGGTCGTGGTGGAAATGCGGGATGGTACCGCAAACATCACTCTGAACCTGATGATGAGCTTTGGCGCACGCATTCCTGCTGTGGCCGAAAAGGTGCAGGAAAACGTGAAGAACGCTGTGCAGAACATGACCAATGTCACTGTGAGCCGCGTCAATCTGGTGATCGCCGGCCTTGCAGAAACCACTGCAGCAGAGAAGTAAAATAAAATTCAGAATTGGAAGCCGATCCTCTCTGTGCTCTGGCCGGAGAGGCTTCGTGCTGCGAGAGGAACATTATGGAAAATATTTTGCCCCGTAGAGAAGCACGCGAGAATGCATTTTTGCTGGCATTTTCGCAGACCTTTGGTGATATCCCGCTGGCAGAAGCCATCATCAACCACGAAGAAAACGATGAAGAACATCCGGTGGATGGTTTCAGCAAGCATCTGCTGAACGCATACTACGATCATTCTGCCGAAGTGGACGACGAGATCCGCGCACATCTGCGCAACTGGACCATGGAGCGCCTGCCTCGTGTCAGCCTGACCATCCTGCGTCTGGCAGTTGCCGAGATGCTGTTTGGCGGCGAGAATAAGCCCGGTGTTGCCATCAACGAGGCGGTGGAACTGACGAAAAAGTATGGTGCGGACGAAGATTACCAGTTCGTGAACGGTCTGCTTGGCGCAGTGGCCCGGGATCACGGTCTGGATGCGGAGCAAGCCGAACAGTGAGCCGTTATACGCTTGGCATTGATACAAGCAACTACGCAACCTCTCTGGCAGTGTTTGATACAGCTGGAGAGGTTGTTTGCGCAAAGAAGCGCTTTTTGCCGGTAAAAGCGGGCCAGCTGGGCCTGCGGCAAAGCGATGCACTGTTTCATCATACGGTCGCGCTGCCGGAGATGATGCAGGAACTGGCGCAGGAATTTGATCTGACGCAGATCGATGCTGTGGGCGTATCGCAAAAGCCCCGCCCGGTAGAAGGCAGCTATATGCCTTGCTTTCTTGCAGGTGTCAATGCTGCAACGGCCTTTGCACATGCAAAAGGGATCCCACTTATGCTGACGACCCATCAGCAGGGTCACGCTGCCGCAGCGCTGTTTGCAGCTAAGGGGGAACAGCTGTTTGCTGAAAAAGTTCTGCTGTTCCATATTTCCGGCGGCACCACGGACCTGCTGCTCTGCGATCAGGTGCGCCGGATCACAACGCTTGGCACCAGCACAGACCTTTATGCCGGACAGGCTGTGGACCGTGTGGGGGTCAGGCTTGGCTTTGGCTTCCCGGCGGGTGCCGAGGTCTCCCGTCTGGCTGCACAGTGCACTGAGGAGATCAAGCCAAAATCCAGCGTGAAGGGGATGCAATGCAGCCTTTCCGGGCTGGAAAACCAGTGCAATGCCCTGCTTGCCGCAGGCAAAACGCCGGAATATGTGTGCAAGTACTGCCTGCTCTGTGTGGCGGATACAGTGGTAAAAATGACCAAAGCTGCACAGAAGGAATACCCCGGCCTGCCGGTGGTATGTGCTGGCGGAGTGATGAGCAGCGATATCATCCGCGCATGGGTGCAGAAACGTCTGCCGCAGGTCTACTTTGTGCCGGGACAGTATTCTAGCGATAATGCCATCGGTGTTTCGATCCTGGCAGCGCGGGAGGCCGGATTATGGCTGAAGTGATTACCGTTTCAGCACTCAACCGTTATGTAAAAACGCTGCTGGATGCCAACGATGCTTTGTTTGACCTTGCCCTGCGCGGCGAGATTGCAAATTTTGTACAGAATGCGCGCAGCGGGCACTGCTATTTTTCTCTGCGGGATGATGTCTGCAGCGTCAAGGCGGTAATGTTCCGCACTGATGCACGCCGCCTTGCTTTCCGCCCGGAAGAGGGAATGCGCGTAGTCGTGCGCTGCCGCGCTACCCTTTATGAGCGCGACGGTGCCTTTCAGCTGTACGTGAACGATATGTTCCCGGATGGCATTGGTGCCGCACAGCTGGCGTTGGAACAGCTCAAGGCGAAACTGGAGCAGGAGGGCCTGTTTGCACCGGAGCACAAAAAGCCACTGCCGGAATTTCCTAAATGCATCGGTGTTGTTACCAGCAAGACGGGAGCCGCATTGCAGGATATCCGCAATGTACTCACCCGGCGCTGGCCATCGGTACGGCTGCTGCTGTGTCCGGTGACAGTGCAGGGGTTTGAAGCCGCGCAGCAGGTGGCCGATGCCATCAAAAAGCTGGATCAGCGCAAAGAGGTGGACGAGATCATCGTTGCACGCGGAGGCGGCAGCCGGGAAGACCTGTGGGTCTTTAACGCAGAGATGATCGCCCGGGCTGCATACCGCTGCAAAAAACCACTGATCAGCGCAATCGGCCACGAGATCGACTATACCATTCTGGATTTTGTGGCAGACTGCCGTGCCCCCACACCTTCGGCTGCAGCAGAGCTGGCTGTACCGGATCGGGCAGAGCAGGAACGGATATTGCTGGATTTGCAGCAAAATATTCGCAAAAATATGCAAAAACGTTTTGATTTATGCTATAATGGTCTGGAACAATACAACTTTGTGTTGGAGCAGGGCCTTGCACGCCGAAACTGGCAAAAAAGTCAGGGTCAGCTGCAGCAGGTGCAGGATGCCATCCGTCAGCAGATGCAGAAACGCCTGCATTCTGCAGAATCGCAGCTGGGTCATGCGGCAGCACTTACTGGTTCGCTGGATCCATACAAGGTGCTGGCGCGCGGCTACACGATGGTCACAGCAGCCAACGGCACTATTTTAAATGCAGATGATCTGCAGCCGGAAAAAACAATCTATGTTCGCAGCGCTTCCCGCCGTGCAAAGTGCAGGGTGGAAGCGGTGGAGGAGATCAATGAGAGCACCCAAAAGTTTTGAGGAAGGCATGGAACGGCTGAATACGCTCCTTGCACAGATGCAGAGCGAGGATACGACCCTTGCAGATTCGGTCAAACTGTATGCAGAGGCCGCTTCTCTGATGGAGTACTGCCATGCTGCACTGGAAAAAACATCGCTGCAGATCGACGAGATCGACGCAAAGCTTGCGGGCACAGTGCAGGAGGAAAGCTAATGGACTATCAGGAGCAGTATCAGAATTATCTGGCGCAGGCAATGGCCGCGCTGGAAACGGCCTGCGGCCGTTTTCTGCCGGAAGAATCCGAGGTGTGCCGTGCGGCACGCTACAGCCTGATGGGCGGCGGAAAACGGATCCGTGCAGTTCTTGTTCTCAGCGTCTGCGATATGCTGGGCGGCAGTATGCAGGCGGCACAGCAGTTTGCAGCTGCTGTAGAAATGCTGCACTGCTATTCGCTCATTCACGATGACCTGCCCTGCATGGACAATGATGATCTGCGCCGCGGCCGTCCTTCCTGCCACAAGGCGTTTAGCGAAGCAACTGCCATGCTGGCCGGTGATGTGCTGCTGACAGAAGCATTTGAGACAGTCGCCAATGCCCCGGCAGATGCGTCTGTCTGTGTACAGGCAGCGCGGGCACTGGGTGCAGGCGCTGGCAGCCGCGGCATGGTCTATGGGCAGGAACTGGATCTGAAATACGAAGCGTTGGCCGCAACAGAAGACCAGCTTCGGCTGATCCACCGCAATAAAACGGGTGCGCTGATCAATGCAGCCATTCAGATGGGTGCGGCTGCGGCCAAAGCGGATGAAGCACAGTGCAGAGCGCTGGAACAGTATGCTTATGGTCTGGGTCTTGTTTTTCAGATCGTGGACGATGTACTGGATGTTACCAGCACACCGGAACAGCTGGGCAAGCCCATTGGCAGCGACAGCGAAAATGGAAAGACTACCTTTGTGACCCTTTATGGTGCGGAAGGTGCCATGAAGCTTGCACATGACCTGAATCAGGAGACCTGCACGGAACTGCACCGGAATTTTGGCGAAAAAGCTGCGTTTCTGGAACAGCTTGCGCAGCAGCTTCTTGTGCGTAAAAACTAAAAATAATCCATACAGAATAAAGGAAAAAGATTATGCAGCTTATTCAAAACATCCTGTCTTTCAATCAGATCCTTACGGTTTCACTGCTCGGCTGGCTTGTGGCGCAGGTGCTTAAAACCATCATCAATTTTATCCTGCTGGGCAAGTTCCAGTTGGAACGCATGTGGGGTGATGGCGGTATGCCCAGTGCCCACAGCGCAACGGTCTGTGCCATGGTCATTGCTACCGGGCGCTGTGTAGGTGTTGATTCTGCTATTTTTGCCGTGGCGAGCGTTGTGGCGATCATTACCATGCACGATGCAATGGGCGTGCGGCATGAGACTGGCGAGCAGGCCAAGGTCCTGAACCAGATGATCGATCAGTGGATCGAAGTGAGCGAGAAGAATGCTCCTTTCCTGCAGAACATGCATCTGAAGGAGATGGTCGGCCATACGCCGCTGCAGGTCGTGGCAGGCGTACTGGTCGGCGCAGCCGTCGGCTTCCTGTATCCGCTGGCTTGAGACATTCTTTTTTCACGCAGGAACGCACTGCAGCAACAGAAAATCTTCATTTGAAGGACGTGTGATTTATGGGAGCATTGCTGCTGGACAGCATCAATCAGCCCAGAGATTTAAAGCAACTGAATGAACAACAGGTGAAACAGCTGTGCGCGGAGATCCGCCAGTTTCTGCTGGAGAATATTTCCAAGACGGGCGGCCATCTTGCCTCAAACCTTGGCGTGGTAGAGCTTACCGTTGCGCTGCACCGTGTTCTGGATACACCACAGGACAAAATCGTGTTTGATGTCGGTCACCAGTGCTACACACACAAGATCCTTACGGGTCGGCGCGGACAGTTTGATAAGCTGCGTCAGCTCGACGGAATCTCCGGTTTCCCGAACCCAAACGAGAGTGAACACGATGCATTCATTGCCGGGCACGGAAACACGGCGCTTTCGCTTGCGATCGGCATGGCGTGGGCCAAAAAGCTGCATCATGAAGCAGGGCTTGTGGTCGCGGTGATCGGTGATGGTGCCTTTACCGGCGGCATGGTCTACGAGGGCATGAACAACATTGAACAGCTGGACAACCTTCTTGTGATCCTGAACGACAACAAGATGTCCATTTCTAAAAATGTCGGTGCACTTGCCCGCTATCTGACTCATTTGCGCACGACCACGGCCTATTTTGATGCCAAGGATAATGTGCGCAGCTTTTTGGATGGAGTACCGCTGGTGGGCGCTCCACTGAAAAAAAACATCACCGAGTGCAAGACGCTTTTGCGTCGGGCAATGTACCACTCTACCATGTTCGAGGATATGGGCTTCCAGTACATCGGGCCGGTGGATGGCCACAACGTGGAAGAGCTGGAACGCACACTGCGCACCATCCGCAACCGGCAAGGGCCACATTTTCTGCACGTGATCACAAAAAAGGGCAAGGGCTATCAGCCGGCCGAGGTAAACCCCGGCAACTATCACGGCGTGTCGGCATTTGATCCGGATGGAATGCCCGACCCGGAGGTGGCACCAAAGGAATCGTTCTCGACGGTATTTGGCAATGCTCTTGTGACGGAAGGCGACCGGAACCCGAATATCTGCGCCATCACTGCTGCAATGAAGTATGGCACCGGCCTGCAGTTTTTTGCACACAGCCACCCGGAGCGTTTTTTTGATGTCGGTATGGCAGAGCAGCACGCTGTGACCTTTGCTGCCGGGCTTGCAAGTCAGGGCATGCTGCCGGTGGTATGCATTTATTCCACCTTCCTGCAGCGTTCCTATGATCAGATCATCCACGACGTAAATCTGCTGCGGGAGAATGTAGTTTTTGCCATCGACCGCGCCGGTTTTGTCCCAGCGGATGGCGAAACGCATCAGGGCATTTACGATCCCGCTTTCCTGAGCCAGCTTGGAATGCCGCTGTATGCGCCTTCCAATTATCAGGAACTGAATTACTGGCTGCAGCAGCTGTTGAGTGACCGCTTCCATGGCCCACGGGCAATTCGTTATCCCCGCGGTGGGCAGGATGCAGCTCTGGCGGAATTTGGCTGCACCGGCGAAGATTATGATTTCCTGCGCAAGGCGGATGATGCAACAATCGTTCTGGTGAGTTACGCCGACGAACTGGCCGACCTTTTGCAGGCAGAACGTGAATTACAGCAAAAAGCATTGCGTGTGATGTGATAAAGGCTGTAAAGCTGTATCCCTTTACAGACAAAATGGTCGCTGATCTGTCGAAATATAAAATAATTCTGTTTGCGGAAGAATGCATTGCAAACGGAAGCATTGGTGAACATCTGGAATATGCTTTGCAGCAAAACGGATGGAATGGGCGCTTTATCCATTGTGCAGTGCGGAACGCGTGTCTTCCGCATGCCAGTGTGGCACAGATCAAACAGGCAACCGGTCTGGATGCAGCGCATCTTGTACAGGCCGTGCAGATGGCCGTGACGAAAGGAGAAAATTTACTGTGAAGATTCGATTGGACCAATATCTTGTTCAGCATGGTCTGACACAGAGCCGTGAGCGCGCAAAGGCGCTGATCATGTCCGGCATCGTTTTTGTCAATGAGCAAAAGGTGGACAAGGCCGGAGAGATGATCAAGGAAGATGCCAAGGTGGAAGTGCGCGGGCACGATATTGGCTATGTCAGCCGCGGCGGCCTGAAGCTGGAAAAAGCTATGAAGTGTTTCCCGCTTACACCCAATGGCAAGGTCTGCATGGACATTGGAGCATCTACCGGCGGCTTTACGGATTGTATGCTGCAGAACGGTGCCGTCAAGGTCTATGCGGTGGATGTCGGCTATGGACAGCTTGCATGGAGTCTGCGCACAGACGAGCGCGTAGTGAACATGGAGCGCACGAACATCCGCAATGTCAAACCGGAGGATCTTGCCGAGCAGATCGAGTTTTTCAGTGTGGATGTCTCGTTTATCTCGCTGCACCATATTTTCCCGGTGGCACAGGCAATCACAACGCCGGATGCCATGGGCGTTTGTCTGGTCAAGCCGCAGTTTGAAGCTGGACGCGAAAAGGTTGGCAAGAACGGTGTGGTGCGCGACCCTGCTACCCACCGTGAAGTGCTGCACAATGCCATGGGCTATGCTGCTGCAAACGGTTTTGCTGTACGCGGATTGGATTTCAGCCCGGTAAAGGGACCTGAGGGCAACATTGAATACCTGATGTTCGTGCAGAAGAGCGGTGAACCTTCCGTGCTGGACGACAGCGTTGCAGAGCAGGTGGTGGCGGCAAGCCACAGCACGCTGGACCGCTGAGCGGCTCTGCCATCAGACCAGAAAAAGGAGCTTCCCGCATGACGATCTATATTTCGCCGAATCCCGGCAAGACCTCTGCCAACGAGATCGCACTGCGCGCGGCGCAGATTCTAATGAACCATGGTGCAGCTGTTCTGATGTGTGAACAGCCACGCACAAGCTGCAGCACGGCCGGAGTGGTTTATCTGCCGCTGGAGGAATGCCTTGAGCAGGCAGATGTGATCCTGACCATTGGCGGCGACGGCACCATTCTGCATGAGGCAAATCTTTCGCTTCGGTACGCAAAGCCGATCTTGGGCATCAATCTGGGACGCTGTGGTTTTCTGGCTACCTGCGAAGTCAGCGAGATGGAAGCCAAGCTCTCCGCTGTTGCACGGGGAGAGTTCAGCGTAGACAACCGGATGCTGCTGTATGTCCGCGTTCTTGGCCACGATGGCTGGGAGGGCCACGCCCTGAATGACGTGGTGGTCACAAAGGGCCGCCTGCAGCAGGCGATCGATTTCAGCATTTACTGCGATGATATTTTAGTAGAGCACTACCGTGGGGACGGTGTGATTGTTGCAACGCCCACCGGCTCCACAGCGTATTCGCTGGCGGCGGGCGGGCCGATCCTGGATTCCCAGACGAAGGGCGTTGTTGTAACGCCTATCTGCCCGCACAGTCTGGCCAGCCCGGCCATGGTGTTTGCGCAGGAGCGCAAGCTGAATATCTGTGTGGGACAGGTGGCCGATGATGAAGTGTTTATCAGCTGCGATGGCAGAGCTGGCTGTCCGCTCAAGGCCGGCGCAACGGCTGAAGTAAGGCTCTCCGATCAGGTGGTAAAGCTGATCACCTTCGGAAAAGCAGATCAGTTCCAGGCCATTGACCAGAAGCTTCGCAGCAGACGATAAAGGGGAGGCGAGTTTACGATGGCGCGCAGCCGTAAGGAAGATGTAAAAAGCAAGGGAGAACGTCAGCAGGTGATTCTTCGGCTTGTGCAGGAACACCCGATCAGCCGGCAGGAAGTTCTGCTGGATCACCTTTCCAAAGAGGGATTCGAGGTAACACAAGCCACCGTTTCCCGCGATATCCGGGAGCTGTGTTTGGTAAAAGCTGCCACGGCAGAGGGATACCGCTATGTTTCCAGCCGGAACGAAAGCTTCAACCCCAAAACGCAGGGAAGGTTTGAAACGATCTTTCATGAATCCGTGCTGGGGGTGGATTACGCCGGACATGTTGTGCTGGTAAAGTGCTATTCTGGCATGGCCAACGCCGCATGCGAGGTTTTTGACGCATTGCAGTGGAAAAATGTAGTCGGCACGCTTTCGGGCGACGACACGTTCCTGATCGTTGCACGGTCGGAGCGTGATGCAAAAACGATCTGCTCGGAACTGACGAGACACATTGGATAAAAATAACGCGGGAGAAAAGATATGCTGAGCAGCCTGCAAATTGAAAATGTTGCTGTGATCCAGAAGGCTGAAGTACATTTCAAGCCGGGCCTGAATGTTCTTACCGGTGAGACTGGTGCCGGCAAGTCGATCCTGATCGATTCCATCAATGCGATCCTGGGAAACCGCACTTCAAAGGATCTTGTGCGCACAGGGGCCTCCAAGGCGGTGATCCGTGCAGCCTTTGAGGAGGTGCCCGGTACGGTGCTGGACAGCCTTGAGAAGGCGGGCTACGAGCGCTCGGATGCACTGATGCTCAGCCGCGAGATCACAGCCGAGGGCAAAAGCACCTGCCGCATCAACGGAATGCCTGCAACGGCTGCGGTTCTGCGGGAGCTGTGCGGAGGACTTATCAATATCAACGGTCAGCACGACTCTGTGGGCCTTCTGAACCCGGCAAGACATCTGGGCATTCTGGATGATTATGCGCAGAACAGCGCGGAGTTTCAGGACTATTATGTCCTGTACCGGGAGCTTGTGCGCATCAAGCGGGAGCTGGATGCCATGATCACCGACGAAGCCGAAAAGCAGCGCAAGATTGATCTGCTGAGCTATCAGGTGCAGGAAATTGAGGATGCCGGACTGACCGCCGGAGAGGAACAGACGCTGGAAAGCCGCCGCAAGATCCTTGCCAATGCATCTGCCATCCGGGATAAGATCGCACAGAGCTATGCATTGCTTTCGGGCGATGACGAGGCCTCCGGCGCAGTCGATCTGCTGGGCGAGGCATCCAATGCAGTGGATGCTGCCGCGCAGCTGGATGATGCACTTGCCGGTGCATCCAGTCAGCTGCTGGATCTGTATTACAATGCAAAGGATGTTGCCGCAGATTTGATCGGTCGGCTGGATTCCTATGATACCAACGATGCGGAGCTGGACGAGATTGAGCAGCGTCTGGATCTGATCTACAAGCTCAAGCGCAAATATGGTGATACGGTAGAAGACGTGATCGCTTTTGGACAGAATGCAAGGGAAGAACTGGAGCGCATCCAGTCCTCGCAGGAGCGGCATGACCACCTGCAGGCAGAAAAGCTCCGCCTTTATGCGCTGGCCCGCGAAAAGGCAGAAGCACTGACCCAGACGCGCCTGCGCGCTTTTGAAGAGCTGAACAAGCGTATTTCCGGCACGCTGGATTTTCTGAACATGCCGGGCGTGCGCATGACACTGCGCCATACCCGCGGCCCGCTGGCAAGCCATGGGCAGGACAGCATCGAGTTCTACATTTCCACAAACCCCGGTGAGGCGCCCAAACCCCTTGCAAAAATTGCGTCCGGCGGCGAGCTGAGCCGCATCACGCTGGCCATCAAGAACGCAATGGCCGATAAGGATGCCGTGCCTACCGTGATCTATGATGAGATCGACAGCGGTGTTTCTGGCAAAGCCGCCGGGCGTATTGGTGAGGTACTGCGCCAGAGCGCACAGGGCCACCAGATCTTGTGCATCACCCATACAGCCCAGATCGCTGCACTGGCGGACTGCCATCTGCTGATTCAGAAAAATGTAGCCAATGACCGCACCTATACCGAGATCCATCCGCTGGATGAGGAGGGCAGGGTGGAAGCACTGGCCCGGCTGATCTCCGGCGACCACGTTACCGAGCTTTCGCGTGCCAATGCCCGCGAAATGATGGGTCTTGGCGCAAGATAAACCAAAAAAGCCGCTGCAGATAAGGGGTTGACAAGCCCGAAGCATTGTGATAAAGTAGTTCTTGTTAATGGCGATGAAGGGAACAAGTACCTTGAAGTGTTCTGCCCAGAGAAACCCCGGTTGGTGTAAGGGGCCGCAGAGCAGCAGGGGAAATACCTCCCGGAGCTGCAGGCTGAATGCCGTTCAGGTTAATAGGCTGTGCCGCGTGCGAGCGTTACAAACGCAGGAGTGTCTCTCTACTCTGGGGTGTGCACTCGTGAGGTCGTTTCTGTGAGGAAGCGGCAAACAGAGGTGGTACCGCGAATTTTCTCGCCCTCTGCCAAATTCATTTTTGGCAGGGGGTGTTTTATTTTTCCCTCTGCCCACAAACAGGAGGAAAAAATCATGACTCTGTATGAAGAACTCAAGGCCCGCGGCCTGGTAGCCCAGATCACCGATGAAGAGATCATCGACCTGATCAACAATGGCAAGGCAACCTTTTACATCGGCTTTGACTGCACTGCCGACAGCCTGACCGCAGGCCACTTTATGGCTCTGACCCTGATGAAGCGCCTGCAGATGGCAGGCAACAAGCCGATTGCCCTGATCGGCGGCGGCACTACCATGATCGGCGACCCCTCCGGCCGCACCGACATGCGCAAGATGCTGACCAAAGAGGATATCGCCCATAATGCCGCATGCTTCAAAAAGCAGATGGAAAAGTTCATCGACTTCTCTGAGGGCAAGGCACTGATGCTGAACAATGCAGACTGGCTGCTGAACCTGAACTACGTGGAACTGCTGCGTGATGTGGGTGCCTGCTTCTCCGTGAACAACATGTTGCGCGCCAAGTGCTACGAGCAGCGCATGGAGAAGGGCCTGTCCTTCCTCGAGTTCAACTACATGATCATGCAGAGCTACGACTTCTACTATATGTTCCAGCACTACGGCTGCAACATGCAGTTCGGCGGCGATGACCAGTGGAGCAACATGCTGGGCGGCACCGAGCTGATCCGTCGCAAGCTGGGCAAGGACGCTTATGCCATGACCATCACCCTGCTGACCGACTCTCAGGGCAAGAAGATGGGCAAGACCGCCGGCAATGCCGTCTGGCTGGATCCCAACAAGACCAGTCCATTCGAGTTTTACCAGTACTGGCGCAATGTGGGCGATGCCGATGTGATGAAGTGCATCCGTATGCTCACCTTCCTGCCGCTGGAGCAGATCGACGAGATGAGCACATGGAAGGATCAGCGCCTGAACGAAGCTAAGGAAATTCTGGCTTACGAGCTGACCAGCATGGTCCATGGCAAAGAAGAGGCCGAGAAAGGCCCAGAATGCTGCCCGCGCACTGTTCAGCGGCAGCGCAATGGATACCGAGCACATGCCTTCTACTCAGCTGACCGAGGCCGACCTGACCGATGGCTCCATCGGCATCCTGACCCTGATGGTCAAGGCTGGTCTGGCAGCATCCAACGGCGAGGCACGCCGTCTGGTCGTGCAGGGCGGTGTTCTGGTGGATGGCGAGAAGGTAGCCGCTCCCACCGTTGGCTTCACTGCTGAGCAGCTGGCAAAGGGTATTGTGATCAAGAAGGGCAAGAAGATCTACCACAAAGTCACTCTGTAAAAATATTGAACATGAAAATGCCGGTGTACTCTGTTTTGGAGTGCACCGGCATTTTTTCACTTGATGGAGGATTGCTCGCTTGCTTGCAGAATTTACAGCTCGTAAGCCTTCTTCAATGCTTCGTAAGCTGCATCCTCATTCTCTGCGTGGACCAGCAGGGAAATATCCAGATCGCTGGTGGTGATAAGCAGTACTTCAATGCCGGCCATTGCCAGAGAATTCAGTGCACGGGCAGCTACGCCGCAGCTGGTGACCATTTCTTCACCAAACAGGTTCAGCTTGGAATAACCCACGCTGATCAGCGGAGAAGCCTTGGCATCCTTGTCCAGATTTGCAACGGAAATAGCCTTCATCACCAGCGGAAGATCACTGCTGGAAGCGGTAAAGCTGAAATCAATGGTGGTGCCATGGGGTGCACTCTGGCTGATCATATCTACGACCACACCGTTATCTGCAAAGATCTGCAGGTAACGTGCGAGGCTGTTGCCCTTGAACTCTACATCCTGCACACTGATCATCATGAGGCTCGGCTCAATATTGATCTTCGATACTCCGTACATAAGGATCCTCCGTTCTGCCCGAAAGGCGGGCTTCAACAATACAAAAATATTCAGGTAAGCTGCAAAAATTCCGGGTCGATATTTTCCCGGGCAATGGACTGAATCATTTCCAGGCTGAAATCTGGATACGCCTTCCGTACTCCGTGGGCCTTTGTAAGGGCTTCGGTATAATCGCGGAACAGGTAGGTACGCACATTGGATTTGCCTGCATCATAGTGGGTCACCGTCGGCAGAAGTCTGGGGGAGAGCACGCTGCAACGGACAGTGCCGTCCGGTTCGGTCGTTTTTTCAAGCTGAACCGATAAAATTGCGCCGACCAGCTGATCGGGCTTTTCCTGCGTGCTGATAAAATTTCCCAGAGAATAGGCGGTGAAAACCTTTCTGCCATCTGCTGCAGTCAGCCATTGTGCATTTTGCAGCACATGCGGGTGGGTGCCAATGATCAAGTCTGCACCCCAGTCTGCAAGGTTCTGCGCCAGAGTTCGCTGCGGATCTGCGATGGCATGGCTGTTTTCTACGCCCCAGTGCACACCCACCACCACAAAATCTGCAAGCTGACGTGCCGCTTTTACCTGCTGCTCGATCACATCGGTCTGGCTGGTATAGATCACATTGGCCTGCATGGAGCTGTTCTGCGGGATGCCATTGGTATGCTCTGTGTAGGAAAGATATGCGATCGTTACACCATTGACAGTCTGCAGCGGGATATGACCGTAGTCCTCTTCTCCCTTCCACAAACCGGTGGTCACTACATCCTCCGGCATACTGCCCCAGAAGCGCAGGGTAGCGGCAATGCCGGAAGCGCCTTTATCGTAGGTGTGGTTATTGGACAGGCTGAACACCCGCACACCCGCCCGGTAAAGCGCACGGGCGCAATCGCCCGGAGTAGAAAAGCATGGGTAGGAGGATGGCTCCAGCTCGTCCGTGCAGAGCGTTTCCTGATTGATCCAGTTCACATCCTGCTGCACGTAGAAGGGAGCGATGTGCTCATAGCAGTAATCAAAGCTGTAGCCTTCTGTTCCGGCAGCCCGGCGCTTTGCCTGCTTGTAAATAGGGGAGTGGATCAGATTATCTCCTGTTGCAGAAAAGCGGACAGTCTGAACCAGCGGCTGCGGTTCCGGCTCTGGCGCAGGCTCTGCTTCTTCCAGCTGTGATACAGTGGCAGAACCTGCAGAAGAGCTTTCCGTGCTCACCGGTTCTGCCGTCGGTATGCTTTCCTGCAGAAAGAACTTTGGCAGCAATGGCAGGCAGAACAGAAATACGATCAGCATCGCTCCGGCTGTCCAGAAAGCCTGCCTTCTGGCGCGGCGTTTTGCAGTCGGCCTGCGCCGGTGCTGTTGCGAGGATTGTTTGCTCATCCGCGTCCACATCCTTCCACCCTGTTTCTGCCAAAAGCAGAGCAATCAGGCTTTTCAAAGTGCAGCGATCATATCACCCATATTGTACAGGCCCGGCTCCTTTTTTGCAAGGTAAACTGCTGCATTCACAGCGCCGTTTGCAAAAATATTGCGGGAGTAAGCGGTGTGCTTGAGGGTGATCACCTCATCCGGACCGCAGAACAGCACTTCGTGATCACCCACGATGCTGCCGCCGCGCACGGAACTGATACCAATTTCCTTCGGGTCGCGCTTCTGGCGGACAGAAGAACGGTCGTAAACATAATGATATTCGCCATTGTTTTGCTCATTGATGGCATCGGCCAGCATCAGAGCGGTGCCGCTGGGTGCATCCAGCTTGTTGTGGTGGTGCTGCTCCACGATCTCAACATCGTAGTTCACACCCAGAATAGCCGAAGCGCGCTTGCACAGCTCCGACAGCACATTGATGCCCATGGACATATTAGCGCTCTTGAACACCGGCACCGTGCGGGATAGCTGCACCACCTTGAGCTGCAGCTCTTCCGAAAGGCCGGTGGTGCACACCACGATGGGCAACTTGTGAGCTTCACAGTAGGGCAGAGCCTTTTCCACAGCGGCCGGAGAGCTGAAATCGATGATCACATCGCCCTTGCCGTCCAGCTTTTCCAGGCTGTCATACACAGGGATGCCATTCTGTTCGCCATCCTTTATGTCGATGCCTGCAATCACGCGGCAGTCCTCGCGCTGTGCGATCATATCACACAGCACATGGCCCATGCGGCCGCCGATGCCCTGAATCACAATATCCGTCATAATTTTTATCCTTTCCTGCCCGTTTTGCATATCGGCATATCGCAAAATGCCCGGACAGAGCGCTCCGCCGGGCATTTTGCAGCCAAAAACTTATTCCTTAATAAGACCCTCTGCACGCAGAGCCTTTTCAATATACTCCTTGTGTGCCTCGCTCGGCTCTACCAGAGGCAGACGGCACTCGCCAGCTTCCCAGCCCAGCACATTCATGGCGTACTTCACCGGAATGGGATTCACTTCACAGAACAACGCATCAGCCAGCGGCAGCATTTCCAGCTGCAGCTCACGGGCCTTTGCGGTATCGCCGTCAAAGAATGCCTTGCAGCAGTTGTGCACCAGCTCCGGCTTGACATTGGACACGACGCTGATCACGCCCTTGCCGCCCAGAGCCAGCAGGGGAACCACCTGATCGTCGTTGCCGGAATAAATGTTCAGCTCGTCGCCGCACAGCTGTGCGATCTTGGCTACCTGAGAGATGTTGCCGGAAGCTTCCTTGATGCCGTTGATCAGAGGATGCTTGCTCAGTTCCAGAGCAGTCTCCGGGGCAATGTTCAGGCCGGTGCGGGAAGGCACGTTGTACATGATCACCGGGATGCCTCCGGCCTCAGCCATGGCGGTAAAGTGAGCAACCAGACCAGCCTGCGTGGTCTTGTTGTAATAGGGAGTCACCATCAGCAGAGCGTCTGCGCCGCATTCGGCAGACTTTGCGGCCAGTGCGCAGCCGTGGTCGGTATCGTTGGAGCCAGCGCCTGCAATGACGGGCACGCGGTGGTTGACAACATCCACCGTATACTTGATGGCGGCAAGCTGCTCCTCATCGGTCATAGTAGAGCACTCGCCGGTGGTGCCGCAGATGATGATGGCATCGGTATGGTGCGCGATCTGATCCTCAATAATGCGGCCCAGCTCGTCAAAGTTGATGCTTCCGTCCTCGTACATCGGGGTGATAATGGCAACACCCGCGCCGGTAAAGACAGGATTCTTCATAGCCTAAAAACTCCTTTTTATGCGCTTTTGCGCAAAATATACTTAGTCGAAATAGCCCTTTGCGGCCAGCAGCTCTGCCAGCAGAACACCGCCGCCTGCAGCACCGCGCAGAGTGTTGTGGCTCATGCAGGCAAACTTGTAATCAAACAGGGTGTCCTCGCGCAGGCGGCCGATGCACACAGCCATGCCGTTCTCGGTGTTGCGGTCCAGCTTGGGCTGCGGACGATCCGGCTCGGTGAAGTAATGCAGGAACTGCTTGGGTGCGCTGGGCAGGTCAAGCTCCTGTGCGGGGCCGCGGAAGTTTGCCCATGCCTCCAAAATCTGCTCCTTGGTGGGCTTCTTCTCAAAGCTTACAAACACGGCAGCGGTGTGGCCGTCGGAGACAGGCACGCGGAAGCACTGTGCGGTGATCACCGGCTTTTCGGCGTTCACGATATGGTCGCCCTCAATGTGGCCCCACAGCTTGAGCGGCTCGCGCTCGCTCTTTTCTTCCTCGCCGCCGATGTAGGGGATCACGTTGTCCACGATCTCGGGCATACGGTCAAAGGTCTTACCTGCACCGGAAATGGCCTGATAGGTGCACACCAGAGCCTTGCTGACACCAAAATCCTTCATCAACGGGTGCAGGGCGGGAACATAGCTCTGCAGGCTGCAGTTGGACTTGACGGCAATAAAGCCGCGCTTGGTGCCCAGACGCTTGCGCTGTGCGGGGATGATCTCGATGTGGTCGGCGTTAATCTCAGGCACCACCATGGGCACATCCGGGGTAAAGCGGTTTGCACTGTTGTTGGACACCACCGGGCACTCAGCCTTTGCATAGGCCTCTTCCAGAGCCTTGATCTCATCCTTGGGCATGTTGACTGCACAGAAGATAAAATCCACCTGAGAAGCAACCTCTTCCACCTTGGATGCATCCAAAACTACCATCTTCTTGACACTTTCCGGCATGGGGGAGGTCATGGCCCAGCGGGGACCGACAGCTTCCTCATAGGTCTTGCCGGCGCTGCGGCCGGATGCAGCCAGAACAGTCAGCTTGAACCAGGGGTGATTTTCCAGCAGCGTCACAAAACGCTGACCGACCATACCAGTCGCACCTACGATACCCACTTTATACTGTTTTTCCATTTCCAGCACCTTTCCTTTCGTGAAAGCGAACTCAATAAATATTTCTATTACATAGATTCACGGCTTGCAAACCGGACAGCGATGCAATATAATAGATACTGTTTATACAGATTTTATGATATCATTGATACGGTGTCCGTGTCAATCATCGGAAAGGCAAATTGCACGCTATGTTAAAAAAAGATTTTTGGTATGATTTACCCAAAGAACTCATTGCACAGGAGCCGGCTGACCCCAGAGATTCTGCACGGCTGATGGTGCTGAGCCAGAAAGACGACAGCATCCAGCACAAGATCTTCCACGATCTGCCGGAATTTTTAGAGCCGGGCGACCTGCTGGTGGTAAACAATTCCAAGGTCCTGCCCGCCCGCATTGTGGGCGTCAAGCAGCCCACCGGTGCTGTGTGTGAGCTGCTTTTGCTGCGTCAGGTCAAAGGCGACCAGTGGGAGTGTCTTGCAAAGCCTGGCAAGCGGATGCAGCCCGGCACGAAGGTGAGCTTTGGCGATGGCAGTCTGACCGCCGTGGTGGACGAGACCATGGAGGACGGCAACAAGTACGTTACATTCTATTACGATACCGAGACCCTTTATGAAAAGCTGGACGAATTTGGCAAAATGCCTCTGCCGCCCTACATCACAAAGCAGCTGGAGGATCAGAGCCAGTATCAGACTGTTTACGCAAAGGAGCTTGGCAGTGCTGCAGCGCCCACGGCCGGCCTTCATTTCACACCGGAGCTGATGGATACCATCCGTGCCAAGGGCGTGAACATTGCCGAAGTGACCCTGCATGTGGGTCTGGGCACCTTCCGCCCTGTGCAGGAGGATGAGATCGCGGATCACAAAATGCACAGCGAATGGTACTGCATCGACGAAAAAACGGCGCAGATGATCCGCGATACCAAAGCCGCCGGTCATCGTGTGATCGCCGTGGGTACCACCAGCTGCCGCACGCTGGAAGCCGTTGCCGCAAAGTACGGCGAGATCCGCGCCTGCAGCGGCAACACTTCTATCTTCCTGTATCCAGGCGTGAAGTTCAACTGCATCGACGGCCTGATCACCAACTTCCACCTGCCGGAAAGCACCCTTATCATGCTGGTGTCGGCCCTGTATGGCTACGAAAAGACCATGGCGGCCTATAAGGTGGCTGTGGAGGAACGCTATAGATTCTTCTCTTTTGGCGATGCAATGCTGATTCTTTGATTATTTTTCCCGCTATTCTGTTGTTGATGAGCCTGATCCCGGGCTTTTTCATGAAGATCGCACGGCTGTTTTCCGTGCACAGAAAGGAACAAAAACTATGCCTTCTTTGACGACCTATAAGCTGCTCAAGCAGGAACACGACGCCCGGCGGGGCGAGTTCAAGACCGTGCACGGCACGGTGCAGACGCCCGCTTTTCAGAACGTGGCTACCGCCGGTGCTATCAAGGGCGGGTTGTCTGCTCAGGACCTGAAAGACATTGGCGCACAGGTCATGCTGTGCAACACCTACCACCTGCATCTGCGCCCCGGCGACAAGCTGGTAGCCGATATGGGCGGTCTGCACAAATTTACCCGCTGGAACGGCCCCATTCTGACCGACAGCGGTGGATTTCAGGTATTCAGTCTGGCAAAGCTGCGCAAGATCACCGAAGAGGGCGTGACCTTTGCCTCCCATCTGGACGGCCACCGCATCTTTATGGGACCGGAAGAGAGCATGCAGATCCAGGCAAACCTTGGCTCTACCATCGCCATGGCCTTTGATGAGTGCGTAGAGAACCCCGCACAGCACGATTACTCCAAGGCCAGCTGCGAACGAACGACCCGTTGGCTGAAGCGCTGCAAGGTTGAAATGGCCCGCCTGAAGCACGAGGGCATTTCCGTGAATCCTGATCAGCTGCTGTTTGGCATCAATCAGGGCTGTACCTTTGCTGATCTGCGTGTGGAGCACATGAAGCAGATCGCAGAGCTGGAGTTGGACGGCTACGCCATCGGCGGTCTGGCTGTGGGCGAGCCCACCGAAGTGATGTATGAGATGATCAGTCAGGTGGAACCGCACATGCCCAAGGATAAGATCCGCTATCTGATGGGCGTGGGCACGCCGGGCAATATCATCGAGGCCGTTGCCCGCGGCGTGGATCTGTTTGACTGTGTAATGCCCAGCCGTAATGCACGCCACGGCCACTTGAACACCTGGGGCGGTATCATCAACATCAAGAATGCAAAGTATGAGCGCGATGAACGCCCTATTGATCCTGCCTGTGGCTGTCCGGTCTGCCGCAGCTATTCCCGCGCCTATATCCGCCACCTGTTCAAAGCGGAGGAGATTTTGGGAATGCGCCTTGCCGTCATGCACAACCTGTGGTTCTATAACCATCTGATGGAGCGCATCCGGGATGAGCTGGATGCAGGCACCTTCACGGCTTTCCACGATAAATATGTAAAGCTTCTGGATACCCGAATTTGAGAATAAGTCTTGCAACAGGTCGTTTAAAAAGGTATAATAAGCTTATCTGAATTTTGAGAGGAGATTTTGCCCCATGCAATTTCTGACTACCACTTCCGAAGGCTACATCAGCCTGTTCTTCACACTGGCTCTGATGCTGGTTCTGCTGTACTTCATGATCTATCGTCCCCAGAAGAAGCAGGAGAAGAAGGATGCCGCAATGCGCAGCAGTCTGGAGATCGGCGATCAGGTCACCACCATTGGCGGTGTCATTGGCCGTGTTGTTGCAATCAAGGACGATACCTTTGTTCTGGAGACCGGTGCTGACCGTGTGAAGATCCGCTTCACCAAGACTGCAATTTCCGCTGTTGAAAAGCTGAACATGGACAAGGCTGACAAGAAGTAAGCTTTTTCTTCAAACAATTAAGAGCATATCAAACGCGTCTTCCTGCATAGATTACTGGCAGGGAGGCGCGTTTTTATGTCTGAGAAAAATCTTTTCCCGGCGGAACTCCGGGTTCTTCTGCTGGCGGGGGCAGTCGGCGTTATGGTAACAGCGGGCTGGCTGGCCGCAATGGCAGCGCTGATGACAGCACAGGGTTATTCTGGTGCCGCCGCACCGCCGCTGGCAACAGCAGCCGTTGGTGCAGGGAGCCTTTGCAGCGGTTGGATCGCTGCATTTTGCAAAAAGGAACGCGGCCTGCTGTGCGGGCTTGTACAGGGCCTGTTTTATGCGGCATTGCTCGTGGTGCTCAGCGTTCCTTCCGGTACGCTTACGGAAGAGCCGCCGCTGCTGCGGTTTGCTGTGCTGATCCTGTGCGGCAGTATTGGCGGATTGCTGGGCATGGTGACTCGGGAGAAAAAGCGCCGCAGCTGAACAAATAAAACAAGGAGGTTCGATCATGTGGGTCTATCAGCAAACAGGAACGCCAGCGCACTTGCCAGAAGCTGCGCTTCTGCCGCAGCCGCAGAAAACGCTGCCGCCAGAACGATCTGCACCGGAAGTGCCTTCACCGCTGCAGAGACATAATACGGAAACCCGGCAGAAAACCTGCTGGCTGCTCGTCTGTGCCTTTCTGATCGGCTCTGGCTCAGCTGGCGTGCTTCTGGCTTTCTGCGAAAAGCAGCAGCCGGACTGGCTGCAATATTACCTGCAAAGCTGGCGCGGCCTGTTTGCCGCTGCAGATGCACATACTGCGGCCAGCCTTTTCGGAATGGAATATCTTACGCTGGCTGCGGCCACGACCCTTCTGTTCCTGATGGGCTTTTCCGCGCTGGGGCCGGTTTTAATCTTTTTGTTTATGATGTTCTATGGGCTGGGAAACGGGACGCTGTTTGTGCAGCTGCTTTCCGACACGGCGCTGAAAAGAGAAACGTGGCTTCTGCTGCTTGCATTTCTGCCTGCGGCAGCTGCTTCTGCAGGGCTGTGCACGCTCGGCACAGATTCTCTGCGGGTGAGCAGCCAGATCCGCGTCTGTTCCTTTTTTGCAGCAGGGCCTGACCGGGAGATTGTCCGGCCACATGGATTCATCCGGCAGTATCTGCTGACGCTGACGTTATTTGTGCCGCTGTGCGGCATTTCTGCAGCGCTTGCAAGCATTGGAAGCAGGCTTTGAGCAAGGGCTTTTCTTGCGGGTTTGCTTGTTATATGCTACAATAGAGAATAATAAAGCCAAGACAATGTAACAGGAGCTTTTTTTGATGAAGGAACCAAAACTGAAAACTGTATATGTGTGTTCCAACTGCGGCGAGACAAGCCCCCGCTGGATGGGCCGCTGCCCAAGCTGCGGCAGCTGGAACACGATGAACGAGGACGTTGTAGCGGAAGCCCCCAAAGCAGGTACTGCCGCAGCCAAACAGGCGGCAGCCGCCCGCCCGGAAGGGGTGACCACCCTGACCGCAAAACGCCTTTCTGAGATCAGCATGACCGAAGAAAAAAGCCGTATTCTGACCGGCATTTCGGAGCTGGACCGTGTACTTGGCGGCGGCATTGTGCTGGGCGGCGTTGTGCTTTTGAGCGGTGAGCCGGGCGTGGGCAAATCTACTATGCTGCTGCAGCTGTGCGGTGCCATTTCCAACCAGCACAGCGTTTTGTATATCACTGGCGAGGAATCGGTGCGGCAGGTCAAGCTGCGCGCTGCCCGGCTAAAAGTGCCGCAGGATAACATCTTTCTGGCAGCGGAGAATGATGTGGACGAGATCTGCGGCCTGATCGAAAAAGAAAAGCCGGATCTCGTGGTCATCGACTCCATCCAGACGATGCGCTGCATGGATATCTCGTCCTCCGCCGGTACGGTAAGTCAGGTCAAGGAAAGTGCGGCCCGCCTGCTGGCCGTGGCCAAAAAGCAGGAGATCCCCATGTTCATTGTGGGCCATGTGAACAAGGACGGTGCCATTGCAGGCCCCAAAGTCATGGAGCATATCGTGGATACGGTGCTTTACTTTGAGGGCGATAAAATGCTGCCGTACCGCATCCTGCGTGCGGCCAAGAACCGTTATGGCTCCACCAATGAGCTGGGCATGTTTGATATGACGGGGCAGGGCCTTGCTGAGATCGAAAACCCTTCACAGATGCTGCTGGAAGGCCGTCCTCTTGGCGTTTCCGGCAACTGTGTGGCCTGTACCATGGAGGGCAGCCGTCCTATTTTGAGCGAAATTCAGGCCCTTGCAACCAAAACCAATTTTCCAGCACCGCGCCGTGCCTGCAGCGGCTACGACTACAACCGCATGAATCTGCTGATCGCTGTGCTGGAAAAGCGTGCAGGGTATTTCTTTGGAAACCTGGATGTATATATCAACATCGTGGGCGGCATTGCGCTGCGTGATACTGCCTGTGATCTTTCTGTCTGCTTGAGTATGGTCTCCTCGCTGCTAGACAGGCCCGTCAGCGATAAGCTGATCGCCATTGGCGAGGTCGGCCTTGGCGGTGAAGTGCGCAGCGTACCCAATCTGGAACAGCGCCTGCATGAGGCAGAGCGTATCGGCTTTGAACGTGCGGTGATCCCGAAGCACAGCCTGAATCATCTGAGTCCGGCAGATTATCCTGGAATGCAGCTGATCGGCGCGGCTTATATCACCGATGCGATCAATGCCCTGAAATCTGACCGCTTATAAGAGGAAAAACAATGTCGATCTATCTGGACGAGAAAAATCCCGGCAAGCACAAGCCCTTCGATGATGCTGCGCCGGACATTGTGGAATACGTCCGCTATCTGGAAGTGATCGCGGGCAAAAGCGCAAACACGGCGTTCAGCTACTACTGTGATCTGCGCGGATTCAGCCGTTTTATGAAGCGCCGCCGTGGGCTTGTGCCCGAAGACAGCGAGATGAAGGATATCGACCCCAAAGGGCTGGACACCGCATTCTGGGCCTCCGTAACAAAGGAGGATATCTACGAATATCTGTACTTTTTAAACCGCGAGTGCGGCAACAAAAAGTCCTCAACGGCCCGGCGGCTGGCAAGCCTGCACGGCTTTTATGATTACCTGGTCAATCAGGTCAACCGGCTGGATGCAGATCCGACTGCGGCCATCCACCCACCCAAACAGGATAAGGTACTGCCCAAATATCTGACGGCGGAGCAGTCCATGGAGTTATTGGAAAGCACGCAGACCCAAAGCGATTTTCCGGAGCGGGATTATTGCATGGTGACGCTGTTTTTGAACTGTGGAATGCGTCTGGCAGAGCTTGTCGGCATGAATCTGGACGACATTGATTTGGAAAACCGCCAGATACGCCTGTTTGGCAAGGGCCACAAGGAGCGCATGGTTTATCTGAATGATGCCTGCATGGAAGCATTGCGGCTGTATCTGGGCAAACGCAATACGATGGAGGGGCTTCTGCCGCAGGAAAAGGCGGTCTTTATTACCCGACGGCGCAAAGAGCGTATCTCGAACCGCAGGGTAGAACAGCTAGTGACCGGTGCAATGAAAGCAGCCGGATTAAAAGGCTTTTCCACACATAAGCTGCGCCACACTGCCGCAACTCTGATGTATCAGACTGGTAATGTGGACATTCTGACTTTAAAGCAGCTGCTGGGCCACAGCAACGTGTCTACCACACAAATTTATACGCACCTACAGGAATTTCAGGTACGCGCGGCTATTGAAGAAAACCCGCTGGGCAAGGTCAAAAAGCCCAAAGCATCTTCTCGCATCTTGGATACAACAGAAAAGGAAACAGGGGAGACAGCAGAGGATTCAGCTCTGGATGAGGAACTTTCGTCTGCGCCCATGAAAGCCTTTGAGGGTGCGGCTCAGGATGGCATCGGGCTGGATGCTTCCGTGCTTGCAATGAAGCCTGATGCGAACGCTGGAAACGGAAATTCCTGAAACCACATAAGAATACCCATAAAATGGAACGATACCGTCTGTGACGCGTCCAAAGTGCGGACATGTCATCGGCGGTATTTTTATAGATATATTTATATAAATAATGGAATGATAAGCTGTGATCTGGCCAGCGATTTGAAATCGCACGAGCAAATGGTCGTGCGCAGAAAAATAAAAAGATCAGAATGACCACAGAACTTATAGCAATATAAAAAGAGAATCTGGAAAAATAAAATGCAAGCGCGCATGGCAGCGGCAGACTGTGCAGTTTTGTAATTTGTAAGTCCATAAAAAGATTGTAGCACCAAAATACTAATGAGACACAAAAATATAAAAAACGCAAAAGTTGAATCATACGGTATTACAGATGGCTGCAGATCCGCAGGTCGCGGAAAAAGGCCAGATTCAGGAAAATAGAGATTTTTCACTTCCCTGCATTTCGCATAACGTGCATTATACGAAAATTATGCAATCAAAAAAATAAGACCGCCCTTCTCTTCTGGTTATGAGTTCAGCGGTCTTAAAATACTGATGGCTGTATGGTGTTGGGTTCAGAATGTTATCGCTTCTTCTCCCTTGGTGATGCTATGCTAATACTTTTTAATTTAAAGTGAACCCGGCAAGCTGCTCGGCCTGCGGCTGTGTGCCAAAGTATGCACAGATCGCTTCGTAATAAACGCGGGCTGTTTTTTTACAACCTTCTTCGCTGCCGAACTGTGCAACATCTGCTTCATTCGTTACAAAGCATTGCTCTGCCAGCACTGCCGGACAATTTACATCTTCCAGCAACGTAAAGCTTCGCTCTGCACGCACCTCGGTGTGGGTACTTTCCACCAGTTGCTTCTGATCGTTTTCCAGATAATAAATGTATCGGACTCCCCCGCGCCCACGCAGAGATGCTCCTGCAGCCTGCATTCCTTCGGCAAGCAGCTGCGCAAAGTAAAAGCTTTCCTGATGCCAAGTCCGGCCCGGCACTGTCGGATAGCACTCAAAGCCGGATGCAGTGGAGCCATTTGCAGCTGAGTTGCCGTGGATGGAAAGCAGCAGCTGCGGCGCCTGTTCGTCCGCTCTGGCGGCACGCTGGGCGGGCGTAGCGGTTTCATCAAAGCTGTCACGGGTCTGCAGCGGAATAAAATTAGAGTCCTGCTGCAGCAGCCGGATCAGTTCCGAGGCGGTTGCTGCGGTCATATCTTTTTCTTCGATCACTCCCCTTGCACCCGGGTCTGCTCCACCGTGCCCGGCATCGATCACCACGCGGTAAGGTGGATCACCGACCTGCGGACGGAATTCTTCACCGGCGATGCTTTCCGCTGGCTGAGCTGTCTGCAGAGTCAGCGCTGCATGCCAGAGTGAGCTGCCAAACCAGATACCCACTGCGCAAAAAAGCAGAATGACCGTATTTTTGAGCACATGAGAAGTCTGTTTTCGTCTTTTTGAGTGCGCGGCTTTGGAATATCGTTTTGCCATTTTGGCTTACATCCTTATATTAGCATTCTTTATAGAATACGATCCTGCTCTGCAAATTCTTTCAATGTGAGAAAAAGCTACCCGAAAAATCCTTCGGATAGCTTTTTCTTTATTTCAGCTCTACCACGGTCACGCCGCTTTCACCCTCGCCATAACGGCCCAGACGGAAGCTTTTGACCATGCGGTTGCCGCGCAGATGCTTGTGGATAGCTGTGCGCAGCGCACCGGTGCCATTGCCGTGGATCAGATAAACCACTGTCTGTCCGTTCAGGATGGCACGGTCGATAAAGGAATCCACCTCCGGCAGCGCTTCGTCCACCGTCAGGCCCAGCAGATTGCATTCCATCTTGGCGGAACGCTGTACCCTCTCTACCCTGCCGTTCGGGCGGTTGGCATCGCCGGTCAGGCGGGAATAGCGCTGCTGTGCTTTAGTCTGCGGTTTCTTTTCCTTGACCAGCTTTTCCGGCTGTTTCAAGCCATTGAGCGGAACTTTGGTCTTGATGATGCCTGCACGCACCAGAACATCGCCGTTTTTATCCGGCAGGGCCAATACGGTGGCCAGCTGGTTCAGCTCTGCAATGCAGACCTCCTGCCCTACCTTGACCTCTTTCAGCGGCACAAACTCCTTGACGGGGTTATGCACCGCCTCGGAGCCGATAAACAGCTTTTCCGATTCTTTTTTGGCGATCTCGCGGGCGCGCTGAGCTTTCTGCTGGGTGCTCATGCGCTCGTCCTTCTGCAGCTGACGCAGTTCATCAGTCAGGGCGTAAGCCTGACTTTCCACCTGCTGTGCCAGCGCACGAGCCTTGGCACGGGCAGCTTCCAGTTCATTTTCACCCTGACGGATCAGCTCATCACGCTTTTTCTGCGCGGCTTCCAGCTGGTGGGAAGCTTCATTTTTCAGCTCTTCCACCTCGTTCTGGCTTTCCTTCAGCTGCAGCTTCAAATCATCCAGCTGTCCCAGAACGGCATCCAGACGCTTATCCTCTGCGGAAAGATGCTGCTGTGCCGCTTCGATCACGCGCTCCGGGATGCCCAGCTTTTCGCTGATGAGGAACGCATTGGATTTGCCCGGCACGCCGACGCTCAGCTTATAGGTCGGGCGCAGCGTTTCCAGATCAAACTCACAGCTGGCATTGACAACGCCCTTGGTTTCCAGAGCAAACACCTTCAGCTCAGCGTAGTGAGTGGTGGCCATCAGCAGCACGCCGCGGCGGCGCAGCTCTTCAATGATGGCCACAGCCAGCGCAGCACCTTCGGCGGGGTCGGTACCGGCACCAAGCTCGTCCAGCAGCACCAGTGTGTGCGGCATGGCAAGCTCCAGAATGCCGGTGATCTTTTTCATATGACCGGAGAAGGTGGAAAGGCTCTGCTCAATGCTCTGTTCATCGCCGATATCCACCAGAAATTCGTCAAATACGCAGATCTCGCTGCGCTCGTCAGCCGGGATCAGGAAGCCGCACTGCGCCATGGCGCACAGCAGGCCCGCTGTTTTCAAGGTGACGGTTTTGCCACCGGTGTTCGGGCCGGTGATGATCAGCGAATCGTAATCCCTGCCCAGAGCAATATCCACAGGCACGCACTTTTTAGGATCGATCAGCGGGTGGCGCGCACGGATCAGCGAGAAGGAATCGTCGGTGCGGACAGCAGGCTTGAATGCCTTGAGATCCAAAGCCAGCCGTGCCTTTGCCAGCAGAACATCGATCTCCAGCATAGCCTTGTAGCTGTACTGGAACTGCGGCTCAATGGCGGCCACCTGTGCGGTAAAGGCCACCAGAATGCGCTCGATCTCCTGCGCTTCCTGCGCACGGTACTGCAAAATGCGGGCATTGGCTTCCACAACGGCCTGCGGCTCCACAAAGACGGTGGCTCCGGTAGACGAAACATCATGAATAATGCCGCTCACCTCACCGCGGTATTCGCTCTTGACCGGCACAACATACCGGCCATTGCGCATGGAAACCACGCTTTCCTGTAGATACTTGGAGGTATCCATATTGCGGACCATGCTCTCCAGACGGTCACGGATGCTGTTCTCCGTTGCGCGGATCTTTTTGCGCAGATCGTTCAGGGTATGAGAGGCCGTGTCTGCCATGGCATCCGGTGCCAGAATGGCGCTGGAGATCTGCTGTTCCAGGCCCGGCTGCGGTGCCAGCGCATAGAACAGATCGTCTGTAGGCAGAGCGTCGTGCTCCGAAGCACCATACCAGCTTGAAAGATTCTGAAAATTGCGCAGTGCACCAGCCACCATCAACAGCTCGCCCATTGAAAGTACGCCGCCTTTTACGGCGCGGGCCGCCAGCTGACTGACATTCTCCACGCCGCCAAAGCGCGGGGAGCCGTTTTTGATCAGCAGGGTGTTGATGGCATCGGTCTGCTCCAGCGCATAGCGCACCTCGTCCGGGTCGCACTGCGGCTGAATGGCAAGCAGCATTTCGTGCGCTTCCTTGCACACGCAGCCCTCTGCGGCACGGGCGATGATCTTATCCAGTTCCAGAGTTTTTAAGTAACTTGTTTCCATAGGTTCCCTTTATGCTCAGGGCAGCAGGGTCTTTAAAAAGTCATAGCTTTTCAAAGGCTTGTCCATGTGGGTCAGTGCATAGCGCTCTGCCACTGCGGAAAGCTTTTCCAGACTGCCCACAGAAATTTTGAATGCAAATATTTTTTTGTCGTCCACAAGGCAGATGTGCCGCAGCGCATACAGTGCGCCCTGATCAAGGTTGCAGGTCTTTCCTGCTTTTGCGGCGCAGTCTGCACAGAGCAGATGGCCTTCCTGCACATCCAGATAGAACGCAGCACCATCATAGGCGCTGCAATCGCGGCAGCACACGATCTGTGGCATAAAGCCGCACTCGCTCATGGTGCGCAGTTCAAACACGGCCTTGATCACCCGCAGATCCGTTTTGCTCTCGCTGATCATATAGAAACAGTTGAGCAGCAGCCGAAGCTCCCGCTGTGCCTCCTGCCCGGTGGGCGAAAGGGTCATTGCCATTTCAGCCATATACATGGCAAGGCTCATGCCCTCAATGCTGGACGAGATGCCGTGAAAGACGTTTTTCACTTCGGCTTCCCGCACGGTGTACATGTTGCGGCCCGGCACCAGTGTGAACTCGGAGTAGCAGAACAGCCCGCACGCGCTGAACAGCTTGCTCTTCAGCCGCAGGCTGCTCTGCGCTGCTGCCGAGATCACGCCCAGTTCCGGTGTCAGGATCGTCAGAATGCGGTCCGATTCCTTATAGCGGGTCTCCTTCAGCACCAGACCCGTGGTTACAAAGGCTTCCATTTTCTTGGTCCTCTGCCGGGGTTTCTTCCGGCCGCTGTTGTTTATAATCGAGATAACGAAGAATGTTTCCCGTGCAGGCAAACGCCTGCCAGCTTGCTTGTGCATCCATTTGCAGCACCTCTTCCCTGTTACGGATAGTGTCAGGTTTATTTTAACCGTTCATCCAAGGGAATTCTGTCCTGCTTTGGCAAGTGTCAGCGGTTATTGGTGTTCTGCTTGAAGCCAAAGTTGTTCAGCAGGAACTCGTTATCGCGCCAATCGGATTTTACCTTTACCCAGCACTGCAGATTGACGCGGCAGCCCAAAAACTCTTCGCAGTCTGCACGGGCAGCACTGGCAATTTTTTTCAGCATTGCACCGCCTTTTCCAATGACCATGCCCTTGTGGCTTTCGCGCTCGCAGTAGATATTTACATCAATATCGATCAGGTCGGTACCCGGGCGCTCTTTGAAGCGCTCCACCACAACAGCAATGCCATGGGGGATCTCGTCGCGCATGAACAGCAGGGCCTTTTCACGGATGACCTCCGCCACAAGCTCCTTTTCCGGCATATCCGTGTAGGCATCATCATCAAAATAATGCGGGCCTTCCACAGCATAGCGGCTCAAAGCATCGAACAGCACTTCGCAGCCGTCGTTATCACGGACGCTGATGGTGTAGATATCGTCGAATACACCCAATGCCTTCAGCTCTTCTTTGCGGGCTTCCAGATCAGCAGGCTCCTTGACAAGGTCGGTCTTGTTGATGACTGCAATTGCCGGGCCGCCGCTGCTGCGCAGCATATCCACCAGCACCATTTCCGATTCATTCAGTGCGCCGTAAGGCTCAAACAGCATCATGGAAACATCCACATCTGCAATGGAATCGCTGGCAGTCTTATCCATCCGTTTACCCAGTTTGTTGCGTGCCTTGTGCACACCGGGTGTATCCAGCAGCACATACTGCAACGGCCCGCGGGTGATCACGCCGGTAATGCGGGTACGGGTGGTCTGCGGCTTGGAAGTGACGATGGCTACCTTTTCGCCAACCAGAAGGTTGGTCAGACTGGATTTGCCAACATTGGGACGGCCAATGACAGCCACAAAAACGGAAGAAGTATCATAATGCCCCTGAATGGGTGTAGCGTTACTCAAAATCTAGCTCCTGTCTGTATTGTGCGGCAACCGCACGGTGAATCAATTACTCGGTATAGCTTACGGTGCGCGGCAGGCCCAGCTGCAGCAGAACAGCTTCCTCTTTCTCACGCATCCGCATGGCTTCCAGACCGCCATTTTCGTGGTCGTAGCCCAGCAGGTGCAGCATGGAGTGCACCGTCAGGAACGCCACCTCACGCTGCAGCGGATGGCCGTAGAGGTTTGCCTGCTCCTGTGCACGCTCCATACTGATGACGATGTCACCCAGCATTTTGCAGCCGTTGTTCTCGTCAACATCATATTTGCCGTCTACACCCAGAGGGAAGCTCAGCACGTCGGTGGGCATGGGCTTGTTTCGGTACTGGTTGTTCAGCTCAGCAATGGCGGCGTTATCCACAAAGGTCACGCTGATCTCTGCAGGAGCTTCAAAATGCTCATACTCCAGCACGGCATTACAGGCACGGCGGATGAGAATGCGCAGACCGGAAGGAACCTTGACGGCCTTCTGTGAATTGGTGATCAAAACTTTATTGGACATAAATCAGTCCACTCCTTTCTGTTTTTGATGGCTTTATATGAATTCTGGTGATTTTATTTTTCAGGGTGTGCAGCCTTTTCGTAAGCCTTGATAATTTCCTGCACTAGACGGTGGCGCACAACATCTTTCTCAGTAAAATAGCACTGTGCAATCCCATTTACATTTTTAAGCACGTGCAGTGCATCCACAAGACCGCTGCGGGTGCGTTCCGGCAGATCGATCTGGGTCACATCACCGGTAACCACCACCTTGGAGCCGACACCCATACGTGTGAGGAACATTTTCATCTGCTCCGGTGTGGTGTTCTGTGCCTCATCCAGAATGATAAAGGAATCATCCAGCGTGCGTCCGCGCATATAGGCAAGCGGTGCAACCTCAATGATCTGCTTTTCCACAAGGCGCTCGTAAGTTTCGGCACCCAGCATATCAAACAGGCCGTCATACAGCGGGCGCAGATAAGGGTCTACCTTCTGCTGCAGATCACCGGGCAGAAAGCCCAGCTTTTCACCTGCTTCCACTGCCGGGCGGGTGAGCACGATGCGGGAAACATCCTTGGCTTTAAAAGCCTTTACCGCCATGGCAACGGCCAGATAGGTCTTGCCGGTACCCGCCGGGCCAACGCCAAAGGTGATGGCATTGGTGCGGATGGCATTGAGATATTCCTTCTGGCCCAGTGTTTTGGGCCGGATCGGCCGTCCCTTGACCGTTACGGTAACAAAATCTTCGGTCAGTTCCTTGACCCGCTTTTCTGCTCCGTCGTGCGCCAGACTGATGCAGTAACGCACGGTCTGGTCTTCCAGCGGTGTATGATTCTCGATCAGAAGCAGCATTCCCTCCACAGCGCGGCTGGCCGCGGCAACATTGGCCGGTTCGCCTGAAAGCCGCAGCTGCGTGCCCCGGCAGACCGCCGTAACAGAAAATTCGTTCTCCAGCAGACGGATGTTCCGGTCGCAGTTGCCAAAAACAGCTGCGGCGACCTCTACACTATCCAGTTCAATATTCTTTTCTGCCATGTGCTCCTCCTGAAAGGATATATTTTAATGCTTCTATTGTACCACCAAAATCTCGAGAAGAAAACTGTGAAAAGTACACAAAATATTTTCATCCGTTCCATCGGTTTTTTCATACGCCAAGGCAGCTGCCCATGCAAAGCGTCAGCGGCAAAAAAGAAAATGCAGGAGCAGGAATGCATCCTGTACGAATGATCTTGTCAAGACCTTTTGTGCCACAACCACAGAGAAAAACAAAACATATCTTTGGCCAAAAAGACAATAGCAAACTTCTCCCCTGCGTGCTACAATAGCAAGCGTTGTGCGGCTTGCATCCGGCCGGCCGCTCCGGAATGCTGAAATCAAAGGAGAAGGAACCATGGAACAACTTTTTCTGATGCCCGGTGAAGAACGTTGCGAACGCTTCAAGGATGGCAACGGTATTCCGAGAGTTCACTACTCCTATCGCTCGATGCACGGTGCATTCTTTGACTGCGAGAGCCGCAGTCTTGAGGAAGCCCAGCGCCTGTGCGAAAACTGGCTGGTAGGGCAGGACCGCTGCTACCGCAACTGAAATGAAAAATAGAAACCTCCGCTTCCCTGTCGGTACTGCCGCCGGGAAGCGGAGGTTTTTGCTTTTTACAGGTTTATTTCCACAGTTGAGCGCAGACAAGTTCCAGCACACTGCCCGCGATGCAGCGGGCCTTATCCGAAATGAGAAAACAGTTGGAAAGTTCCTCTTTGCGGGGGTCTATATCGGCCACCTTAAAACCGGGCGTTACCGGATAACTGCTGCGCAGAAGTCCGCGCAGAATGCCCGTGATCTGCGTGGTCACAGAGATCATGGCACCATCTGCCGTGCGGATCTGCGCAATGGTCTCACCCGCTTCCACGATATCTCCAATTTTGCGGAGATCCATAAATATACCGGCCGTGCCGGCATGGATCACGCGCTCTTTGCCGTAGCCGCCAATGATTCCGGGAATGCCGGTATCAGGGATGGCACTGCCTTCCCGAATGATGCGTCCCAGCCGGTGGCCGCGTTTGGTCTCCACCACCACATCCACATCCTGCCCGGCCGTGAAACCGGGGCCGAGTGCAATGGTCAGGGGTGCCATATCCCGCGTTGTGCCAAGATTCTTTTTGGCAAGGATCGCATCCACAAGGACATCCGGCTTTGCGGGCGCAATGCTTTTGCCTTGCGGGTCTACCAGAACAGGAACGGCATTCTGTTTCCAGACTTCTTTTGCCTGCGCCAGAGTTTCGATCCGTACCGCACGCAGACCTTCAACGGCGGTCTCACCTTCATAAACGGCTTCGCACAGAGAAACCTGCCGCCGGATCGCCGCCGGATGCTCCGCTTCCAGCACCAGCACACGCAGGCCTGCGCTCCACAGCCGGTGAATGGTGCCGGTAGCAAGGTCGCCACCGCCGCGCACAAGGATCAGTGCATCCTTCTTCATTTGATCTCCTCTCCGGGCTGGAGTCGAGTCAATACGATCTCCATAGACCCACCGCAGGCAGCAATTGCTGCATCATCATTTTTGCCGTCTGCCGAAAAATGCAGCCGTTGATACGCCGGAGCAGCTCCCGTCAGCATTTCCTGTGCAGCCAGAATGGTGCGGTGCTCCATAATACCGCCGCCCACGCTGCCCACAATAGAGCCGTCTGTGCGAACCAGCATTTTTGCGCCGATTTCCCGCGGCGTAGAGCCGTGCCGCGCCGCAATCACGGCAAGTACCGCCTGCTGCCCGGCGGCATCTGTCTGAGCCATGGCTTCCAGAAGGGCAGATGAAAAGCCCTCCGTCTGCGGACGCGCATTCTTGATCGATACGATCTGTGCCAGAATGGAAAGTGCGATCTCCTCTGCCGTCTGTGAGCCGATGGAAAGCCCGATGGGGGCGTACAACGCCTCCACTCTTTCGGCATCGATACCGGCTTCCAGAAGTTGACGGCGCACCAGTGCGGCACGCCCGCGGCTGCCCATCATGCCAACATAGGCTGCAGGCTTTTTTAATATCACCTTCAGGCAGTCCACATCAAATGCATGTGCCCGGGTGACGACCACAAAATAAGTCTCTGCGCCGTCAGGTACCTGCGCAAGCGCTTTATCAAACGGCAGGCAGAGCACTTTATCGGCTCCGGCCAGCCGCAGCTGCTGTGCATATTCCTCGCGGTCATCCATTGCAAGGACCGTCAGGCCCAGCAGCTTTGCAAGCTGAACAACGGCTGCAGCCACATGTCCACCGCCGCAGACTACCAGCTGCGGCACCGCACCAAAGCGCTCCGCAAAGATGTCTGTGCCTGCAACAGAGTGGATACCAGCTGCTGTGCAGCCCTGCAGTTCTGTCAGGTGCTGCAGCAGTACGGTACTGTCTCCCCTCTGCCACACAGGCCTGCCCTCCAGCAAAAGCAGCTGGCTCCCCGCGGCATCGCCCTCTAACTGGGCTACCATCGTCCAGCCGCCCGCAGAACAGGCTTTTTGCAGCATTGTATAAAGCGGCATTTTACCCATGCGTCATTCTCCTGTTTTATCTTTATTACTGTTCTACTGCTGCGGCCTGATCGTAACGTGCCGGGTCCAGCCGGTTCTGCCACTGCTCAAATTCTTCCGGCAGCATCCGCCAGGCAAGGCCGCAGCCTGCGGAGATCTCGCGCGGCAGTGGGATGAGCCTGCCCGGAACCTTCTCCGCAAGGCACTGCTTTTCCCATTCCATGGCATCCAGCGTTGTGCGGAATGAAAGAACAATATAAGTTTTTTTGATGCGCATATCAGATCTCCTGTGCAAGCTCCTGAACAGCGGCTGCTGTCTGCAGCACTTCGGCTTCCGTATTGAAATGCGAAAAGCTGAACCGTACCACGCCCTGTTCCACCGTGCCCAGCGCTTTATGCATCAGTGGTGCACAGTGCGCGCCGGCACGCACACAGATGCTGTAGTCCTCCCACAGGATATCTGCAATGCGGGCTGAATCTTCGTCTCCGATGTTGAGCGAGATAATGGGAGCGTGCAGCGCCATTTCCGGGTCGCCGTAGATCTTCACGTTCGGCAGGTCTCGAATGTTTTTATAAAAGAGCGCCGCCAGTGCAGTTTCTTTTGCACACAGCGTTTCCACGCCCTGAGCCAGAATCCATTCCACACCGGCACACAGGCCCGCCAGACCCGGAACATTGAGCGTCCCGGCTTCCAGAGCGGTGGGCATCTGTGCAGGATGCTGTTCATCAAAGCTGTGTACGCCGCTGCCTCCCACTACCAATGGCTGGATGGAAAGCCCCGGGCGCACATACAAGCCGCCTGTCCCCTGCGGGCCAAGCAGCGCCTTATGCCCGGTGAAGCATAGCACATCAATGCTCAGTGCCTGTACGTCGATGGGCTGGGCTCCGGCCGTCTGCGCGGCATCCACGATCAGCAGCAAGCCGTGCCGGTGCGCAAAGGCCGCAGCCTTTGCAAGATCGGTACAGTTGCCGGTCACATTGGACGCACCTGTTACGACCAGCGCTTTTGTATTGGGCTGAACCAGCTTATCCCAGTCATCATATTGCAGCCGTCCGCGCTCATCCACGCCCGCAAAACTGAACTGCAAGCCCTGTTCCCGCAGCCGGTAGAGCGGCCGCAGAACAGAGTTATGCTCACATACCGTTGTGATGATATGATCACACGGTGCAAAAAGCCCACCCAATGCAATGTTCAAGGCCTCCGTTGCATTTGCCGCAAAGGCAATACAGGACGGGTCTGGTGCGTGGAGGAGCTTTGCCATTGCGCACCGCGCAGCATAAACAAGACGGCTTGCGTGCAGCGTTGGCTCATGGGCACCCCGTCCCGGATTGCCTGCCGTGCGCATTGCGTCCAGCACAGCCTGCTCTACCTGCGGCGGCTTGCGCAGGGTCGTGGCAGCGTTATCCAGATAGATCACGGTTTCACCACGTTGCCTGCCTGCGTCAGCTTTTCCACGATGGTGTACATGTTGGTCACACTGCCAACAGCAAGCTTTTCGGTCAGGCCATAGAAATTCAGGCAGGTGCCGCAGGTCATGATCTCCACGCCCTGTGCTTCCAGTGCCTTCAGGTCATCCAGCATGGGCGAACCCTCACAGGTCAGGGACGCGCCGCCGTTATAGAACAGCACTGTTTTGGGCAGCTGATCCTGCTGGGTAAGTGCGAACACAAAGGCCTTGAGCAGGGACTTGCCAAGGTCATCTGCGCCAATGCCCATTTTATCAGAGCTGATGGCAACCACCGTGTCCGTGCGGGTGTCCGGTGCACAGGCCGGTGCTTCTTCAGTGGGTGTTTCGGACGCTTCGCCGACCGTGAACAGCACGCGGTATTCCCGCTCGGCCAGCTTTTCGGCGCTGTACTGATAACCTTTCTGCTGGGCCATTTTGGTAAGGTTCTGCACGGCGATCTCATTATCCACCAGCACTTCCACCTCACCGGCACCCTTCAGTTCAGAGATCGCCTTTTTTGCTTTTACAACGGGCAGCGGACAGGCATCACCGCGGGCATCAACTTTCAGCATCATAATTGTAGGCCTCCATCAGTATTTTACAGTGATTTCCTGTTCGGTTTTGGGTATGATCTCACCCACGATCTTTGCGGGCAGGCCAGCGGCCTGCAGCTCTGCTTCCAGCGCATTTGCTTCTTCTGGCAACACGGCCAGCAATAGTCCGCCGGAAGTCTGTGGGTCAAACAGCACCTCTTCCATTGCAAACGGCACATTTTCAAAAGTGACATATGGGCCGGTATGGTTGCGGTTGCGCTGTCCGGCAGCGGTATACAAAAAATCATCTGCCGCTTTTTCGGCTCCCGGTAGAACCGGCACCATCCGTGCATCAATGATACAGGAAAGCTTTCCGCCCATCATCTCGTGCAGATGGCCCAGAAAACTGAAACCGGTCACATCGGTTGCCGCATGGACCGTATACTTTCGGCTGATCTCGGCAGCGTTTTTGTTCAGCGTTGTCATGGACGCAATGGCACCGGCCATATCTTCCGGTGCCGCTTCGCCCACACGGTTTGCCGTGCAGATCAGGCCCACGCCCAGAGCTTTTGTTAAAATCAGCTTGTCACCGGGCTTGCCGGAATCATTCGTATACATTTTTTTCGGGTCCACAAGGCCAGTCACCGAAAGTCCGTATTTCACACCGGTATCGGCAATGGAATGCCCGCCCGCAAGGCTTCCGCCCGCTTCGGCCACCTTCTTGGCTCCGCCGCGCAGAATCTCGCCCAGAATGTTCAGATCCATGCTCTCCGGGAAGCAGACAAGGTTCAGTGCAGTCTTCACCTCGCCGCCCATGGCATAGACATCACTCAGGGCGTTGGCCGCTGCGATCTGGCCGAAGGTATAGGGGTCATCCACCATCGGCGGGAAAAAATCCACTGTCTGTACCAGCGCGATATCATCTGTTATGCGGTACACGGCGGCATCATCCCGGCTGTCGTACCCGACCAGAAGGCTCGGGTCTCTTGCACCGCGCGGCAGCTTTTCCAGAATACGGCTCAGCGCTCCGGCTCCCAGCTTTGCGGTACATCCGCCGCCGGTGCAGAACACGATCTTGCCTTCTTTGCTCATGCACGTTCTCCTTTCTCGAAATGAGACATAGCGCAGGAAATCCGATAAATTTTTTTCAGAATATCAGCCACCTGCCGGGCCAGGGCAGCCTGCTCTTTTGTATCGACCTGATTGAGTACAACATAAAAGCTGCGATTCCCTACAGCCTTCCTTCCACCGGCTTCACTTGCAAGCAGATTTGCCAGAAGTTCCGGTGTCAACTGCGCATCCTGCGGAACACAAAGCAGCTCTGCGGCAAGCTCTGCCCGGAAACAGACCTCCCGGAGCGGATGCCTCAACGCAGAAAGCCCTGCTACGGCCAGAACCGTATCGCACTGCGGTAAAAGCACCGGCTCGTGCGCAGCGGGTGCCTTGCAGGGCATCCGTTTTGCGCCGTCCGCTTCAATGAGCACGATATCTGCAAGGGTCATCCAGCGCTCCAGCTGTGCCTGCGGCGGGGCCGTCAATTTGCCGCCGTGTGCAGCGGTTCCAGCCACGGCATAACTGCCGCACTTCCACAGGCGGAAAAGCTCTGCATCCGTCTGTGCCCAGACCCCGCCGGGCGGCTGCATAATATGGGTGGTGGTAGCGGCCAATACCCGCCAGCCCTTGCGGGCGCAGTGCGCAGCCAGATTGTACATCAGTGTGGTCTTTCCGCCGCCGCCCACCAGAGAAATAACATGTCCCTTCTCCGCAAGAAACGGAAAAATTTTTTCGTCGATCATTTCTGCTTTTCTGCAACTGCCATGGCGATTTTTTCCGGTGTGATGGGCAGCTCATAGAACCGGGTACCGAGCGTTATAGATGGCATCGGAAATGGCAGGCAGCGGTGTGTTGATGACCACCTCGCCGATGGACTTTGCGCCAAAGGGTCCGTTGGGTTCATAGCTGCTCTCGAATTCAACCTTGATCTTGCCCACATCGGTGCGGGCCGGAATTTTGTACTGGAACAGAGAGTTCTCTTCCGGGTAGCCATTTTTATCGTAGGTGATGTTTTCGGTCAGAGTCATGCCGATGCCCTGCAGCAGACCGCCCTCAGCCTGCACACGGGTCAGGTTCGGGTTGATGGGCGTGCCGCAGTCCACACAGGCATCAAACTCCAGCAGCTTTACCTCGCCGGTCTCGGTATCCACTTCCACCTCAGCAGCACCAACCATGAACGGCGGCGGCGACAAAGGCGAAGTATGTGTTTCGGTGGCTTCCAGCGGAACCATGTGGCCGAACTGAGAAGCATACGCAATCTCGCTCAGAGACTTTTTCTGTGTGGGATCTTTGCTCTTGAAAACATCTTTTCCATCAAATTCCACCTCGTCCTCAGCACATCCCAACAGCTCTGCGCCCAGCCTGCAGATCTGAGCGCGCAGCTTCATGGCACACTTTTCAGTGGCCTTGCCGGTAACGTAAGTGGTACTGGACGCATAGGAGCCGGAGTCATAGGGCGAGGTATCCGTATCAGCTCCGAAGACCGTGATATTGTCCAGCGGGCAGTCCAGCACTTCGGCGGCGATCTGCGCCAGTGTAGTGTCACAGCCGGTGCCCATGTCGGCCGCACCGATCATCAGGGTATAGAAGCCGTCGTCATTCAGTTTCAGGGTGGCACTGCCCACATCCATGCCGGAAATGCCGGAGCCCTGCATCGCCATGCCCATACCGACAGCGCGCACCTTGCTGTTGCCCATATCACGGGCAGGGTATTTGTGCTCCCAGTCGATCATATCCCGCACCTTGACAAGGCAGCGGTCCAGCGCACAGCTGGTGTTGACGGCGCCATAGTAGGCGGGCATCACATCGCCCTCCTGTACGGTGTTTTTCAGCCGCAGCTCAAAGGGGTCCATATTCAGCTTATGAGCCAGTTCATTGACAGCAGATTCTACGGCAAACAGTCCCTGCGTTGCGCCGTAACCGCGGTAAGCACCGGCAGACATGTGGTTCGTATACACCACATCACTGATAAAGCGGAAGGCTTCTGCCTTGCCGTACAGCGGGATGGACTTGTGACCGGAAAGGCCCACGGTCGTAGGGCCATGCTCACCGTAAGCACCGGTATTGGAAAGGGTGTACAGATCAATGCCCTTCACAACGCCGTCCTTCGTGGCACCCAGCCGCACATGGATCTCCATTTCGTGACGCGGCGAGGATGCGATCTGGCTTTCCACACGACTGAAAATGATCTTGGAGGGCTTTTTGGTCTTCCAAGTCACAAAAGCCGGATACACCTCACTGACCGCCGTCTGCTTGGCACCAAATCCGCCGCCGATGCGGGGCTTTGCCACGCGCACCATGGATTTGGGAATATGCAGTGCGTTCGCAATATTGCGCCGTGCATGGAACACGATCTGCGTGGAGCTGAGCACATTCAGCCGCCCATAGGTATCAATGGAGCAGTAGGTGCGGAAGGTCTCCATCATGGCCTGCTGGCAGGCTTTGGTGTGGTAAATGTGGTCAATGACTATATCGCTGGCTGCAAGCACTGCATCGATATCGCCGGAACCACTCTCATCGTGGGCGCAGAGGTTGCGTTTGTTGTCGGCTCCCACCGGGCACAGACTGGCCCAGTTGTCCTCCGGATGCACCAGAATGGGGTTGTCCTTGGCAGTGTGATAGTCCAGCACTGCTTCCAAAACCTCATATTCCACCTTGATGAGCTTGAGAGCCTTATCCACGCACTTTTCGTCCTTACCGGCCACAATGGCCACCACATCGCCCACAAAGCGCACATGGCGGTCAATGAGCAGGCGGTCACGCGGACTGGCTTCCGGATAGGTCTGGCCAGCCTGCGTGTAGCGCGGCGCATCCTGCGGCACATCCTCCCATGTAAAGATTGCCTCGATGCCGGGCACCTTTTTTGCTACAGCGGTATTGATAGTTTTGACGATGGCATTTGCGTGCGGAGAGCGCAGCAGCTTTACGATCAGGCAGTCCTGCGGGATCACATCGTCCATATAGACGGGCTGGCCGGTGACCAGCTGCATGGCGTCTTTTTTGCGGAACGGTTTGTTGACGGTTTTCATTCTGCGCCCTCCTTCTGCTTTTTCCATGCCAGAAAGTTCATGATGCCGCGCAGCTGGCCTTCGTAGCCAGAGCAGCGGCAGAGGTTGCCGGAGAGATATTCCTTCACTTCTTCCTCACTGGGGTACGGATTCTCGCGGAAGAGGGCCAGCGCATTCATGATAAAGCCCGGGTTGCAGAAGCCACACTGCTCTGCGCCCTGATCCGCGATAAAGCCGCCGAACTCCGCGGCTTCTTCCTGCAGGCCTTCCAGTGTGGTAATACTGTGGCCGCTGGCACGCGCTGCCAGTACCGAACAGGACAGCACCGGTTTCTCGTCCAGAAACACCGTGCACAGACCACAGTTGGAAGTCTCACAGCCGCGCTTGACGCTCTTGCAGCCGTGGGCACGTACAAAATCGATCAGCAGCATATCTGCAGCCACATCCTCTGTGACCTTGATTCCGTTCAATGTAAGAGTGATCTGCATTTAATTTTCCTCCTGTGCCGTGCGTGCTTCCAGTTCCAGAACAGCACGCTTTGTCAGAACGCCTGCCAGATGGCGGCGGTACTCGGCATTGCCGCGCATATTGGAGCCAGTGACAATTTTTTGCTTTACTTCATCGGCAAAGTTCTGCACCAGTTCCTGCGCAGAAACACCCGCCTTTGCCGGCAGCTCAAACAGCACAGCCTTGAGCGGCCGCGCACCGATCGCAATGCGATAGCTGCCGTTTTCCAGACGGGCGGCAGCGCAGGTAAGCACCGGAATATCGGTCTGGCTGTTGCGCACAGACTGATAGAAAAACTCCGCGTTTTCCTTTTTGACGATCAGCCGCACAAGGATGTCCCGGTCATAGGGGCGCTCAGCATACTCCTGCAGGGATATGATTCCACCCTTGTACAACTCCACCGAACAGTCCATGGCCATAAACAGTGTGAGCACATCGGAAAAGCCGAACCGGCTGTAGATGCTGCCACCCACAGTTGCCAGATTGCGCAGCTGCACGCCCACGATATGCCGCAGCGCTTCCTTTACTGCGCCATGGGTATACGCAGCAAGACCGGCGTGCTCTTCCAGCTGGCGCAGTGTAACCATGGCACCAATGGAAAAGCTTCCCTCGGTCTCCTCTATGGTGTCCAGTCCCAGACCGGACAGGTCGATGGCTGTACCGACATTGATGTTCTCCATTTTGAGCCAGATCATGCCGCCCAGCACACGGTTGGCCTTTTTCTGGTTCAGCTGCCACGCTTCTTCCAGACTTTCGGCCTGCTTATATTCTCGGATCGTCATCATAGATGCAGGTTCCTCTCTCTTTTTTTCTCTGTTCTTTTATTTTAACACAGATTTCGATATAATACTATTGTGAATTCGTTTCAGAAAGAGTGGTACTATATGAAAGAACTTCTTCCGGTGGGCTGTGTCATCATGGCATCCGGTCTGAGCCAGCGCTTCGGCTCCAACAAACTCCTTGCGCCGTTCTGCGGGGAACCGATGCTATGCCGCGCATTTGCAGCGACCGATACTCCAAAGCTTTCGGCCCGCATCGTGGTGACACGTTCGGACGAAGTTGCGCAGCTTTGCAGCTCCCGCAATGTTCCGGTGCTGCTGCACGATCTGCCTGGTCGAAACGATACGGTGCGGCTGGGTCTTTCTGCGCTGCTGGAACAGGTTCCGGAGCTTTTTGGCTGCATGTTCCTGCCGGGAGACCAGCCGCTTTTGTGCCGCGAGACAGTGGAAGCCATGGCAGGCATCTCCGGGTGGGATCAAAGAACTCGGCTGGAACGACAAAAAGAAACAGAACGGGAGATCTTCCGTCTGGGATTCCGGGTCCGTAACGACCCGTCTCCCCTTACTGGAAGTCCCGTTCTGTTTGAAAAAGGACTTTTTCAGGAACTGCTCACCTTGCCGCAGGGCATGGGCGGAAGTGTTCTGCTTCGGAAATATCCCGCGCATGTTCACACCGTTTACATTGCGGATCGGAATGAATTGGCCGATGCCGACACGCCCGAAGCACTTGCGCAATTGGAAGCGCTGGCCCGGCAAAAGCTTTGAGCTTTATTCTGCCTTGTCATCCTTCGGCAGCAGCACATTCAGCAGGATCGCCACAAACGCAGCCGGAACGATGCCGGACTCGCCGCAGATCAGCTGGATAGTGTGCGGAGCCTGTGCCAGAATGCCGCTGTTGGCACCCATGCCGTAGCCAACACCCAGAGCCACCGAGACGATGGTAAGCTGACGCGGGGTCATCTTTTCCTTGGTGATGAGCTGGATGCCGCTGACCACGATGGAAGAGAACATCATAACGGCAGCACCGCCCAGAACGGCCTGCGGCATAATGGAGATCAGTGCGCCGAGCTTGGGGATCAGGCCGCACAGGATCAGGAAGATGGCACCGGAGGCCAGAGCCATGCGGTTGACCACTTTGGTCATGGCCACCAGACCCACGTTCTGGCTGAAGGAAGTGTTGGGCAGTACACCGAACAGAGCCGCAAAGGAGGAGCCCAGACCGTCACAGATCACACCGCCGGACAGCTCTTTATCGGTGGGTTCACGATTCATGCCGCCCTCCATGACACCGGAGATATCACCCACGGTCTCAACAGCGGTAACAACGAACATGATCATCACCGGCATAATAGCGCGCATATCAAACACGATCTTGACCGGCATCAGCTTGGGAATGGCAAACCAAGAGGCCTGTGCCACCTTATTCCAGTTGAGCACCCATGCCTTGGTAAACTCTACACCATCGGCAGTGACACCGGTGGTGGGCAGCACCAGACCCATGACAAAGGCCGCAACGTAACCGGCCAGAATGCCGATCAGGATCGCAGAAGAGCTGAGGAAGCCCGTGGTCCAATGCTTGAAGATCAGAATGACCACCAGAACGAACAGGGCCAGCAGCAGATTTTCCATGGAGCCAAAGTCTTTTGCGCTGTTGCCGCCGCCAAAGGAATTGATGCCCACCGAGATCAGCGAAAGACCGATGGAAAGTACAACCGTACCGGTGACGACCGGCGGGAAGAACTTGCGCAGGGGCTTGAGGAAGAAGCCCAGCACGCTTTCAAAAATGCCACCGATGATGGATGCACCCATAATGGCACCATAGGCCAGCACACCGCCGCCCATGCTGCCGACAACACTGTTGAACACGCCGATAAAACCGGAACTGGTACCCATGATGATGGGCACGCTACCGCCCACGGGTCCGATGGTGAACAGCTGTACCAGCGTGACTACACCGGCCACAAACATGGCGCTCTGCAGCAACGTGACCTGCAGATCTGCAAATTCGCCGCCCGCAATGCCGCAGGCGCTGGTGATGATCAGCAGCGGGGTCAGGTTGCCCACGAACATGGCGCAGACATGCTGCAGACCCAGCGGGATGGCCTGTTTCAGGGACATTTTTGCGTCGAACTGATACGCCGACTCTTCGAGCTTGACTTCCTTCAAATGTTCCACTCTCCTCAAATCTTGACAAAAATCATTCTTTTCGACTGCTTTACCAAAAAAGCGGATTTATTATAGCAAAACTGCGTATCCTTGTAAATTAAGTATGACTTTTTCGTGAACGGCTGTTTCCCGCTGAGAAACACAAAAAGCAGGGCGCTTTGTGCGTTTTTTCCGCTTTGGTCGGAAGAATTTCGCGCAGAACTCCTGCTTTTTTGTTTTGTTTTATTTGATTTTTGTGCGATATGGAAATTTTACAGCGTTCTCAGCCCGTAATCTTTGAAACAGCGCTGGATGCCCTGATGAGTGGTGTCGAACCGGATGCCGAAGCGTTCCAGTTTTGTGGTGTCCATCACAAGGTTCCGGCCCCAGCTTTCTTCCTCGATCTGCACAGCGATTCCCAGCGTTTCGGCAAACTGCCGGGCGGTGCATACCATGTTTTCGGCATTGCCGCTGCCAAAATTGTATACGCCGCCTGGCAGCGCCATGGCGGGCTCCAGATTTTCGATCACCTGCCGCACATAGGTCACGCCGCGGTGGTCGTTCCGGGAGAAGCGCAGAGCCTTTCCCTTCAGCGCGGCACGCAGAAGATTCAGCGGAAGATTGCCCCGGATGGGCAGCCCATAGCCGGGCAGGTCATACATCCAACTGGCACGCAGATGGACCGAGTCCGGGCAGAGTTCCAGCACACGCTGCTCTGCTTTCAGCTTGTATTGGCCGTAAATGTTTGCGGGATGCAGGGCCAGTGTTTCCGGCAGCGGCCCCTGCTGCTGCACACCAGCATAGACCTGATCCGAGCTGAATGCCACCAGCTTTGCCTTTGTCTGCTGCGCAGCCCGTGCCAGCCAGACTGGCAGCTCCACATTGGCACGGTAAGCTTCTGCCGGATGCTGCGCACAGTAACTGGTATCGGAAAGAGCGGCGGTGTGCAGGATCACATCCGGATGCAAAGCTTCCACCTGTGCACGGGTGAGAGCTTCATCGGCTGTACAGAAAAAGCCTTTTGGAAGGGCGCAAAGCTCGTACTTTCCCTGCCACTGCTGCAAAATGCGGGAGCCGACAAAGCCGCCTGCACCGGTGATAAGAATTTTTTTCATGATAATTTCCTCCTGCAGGGCAATGCAAAAGTGCCCAGCAGCATGACAGCCTGCCGGGCACAAAAATTTTAAAGGAACAGTTCCAGCACGAACACGACGGCACAGCAGGCCACAGATACCTGAAACAGGCTTGCGCCGAACCAAGCAGCTGCAATGCCTACCACCAGCGCCATGGCACCGGCAGCCGGGCTCTGGGTCGCGTTGACAATGGCCGGGAAGGTCATGACCGCCAGCGTCACATAGGGTACATAATACAGAAACGACTGAATGAAGCGATTTTTGATGGGCTTGCGGATCAGTGTGAGCGGAAGGATGCGGATGGCATAGGATACCAGCGCCATCACTGCAATGTAAATGTAATGATTATGCGTCATGCTCTGCCTCCTGCTCTTCTGGATTTACCGGAAAAAGAACTGCTGCAGCGCTGGAAATGAGCACTGTGAGCAAAATGGTGCGCGTGCCCTCCGAAAGAGCGGAGATACCCGGCAGGTAATTGCACACAAAGCTCAGTGCAAAGCTGATGGCAACAAGTGCAGCTACCACCCTGCTCTTACGCGCCGGAGGAATGATGATGGCAAGGAACATGCCGTAAAGGGCAACGCTCAGCGCACTGACAGCCCGCAGCGGCAGCAGATTGCCCGCAATGATGCCCAACGCCGTACCGATGGCCCAAGCCGGTGCCGCCAGCAGAATGGCACCGTAGGTATAATATGGGTTCAGGCTGCCGGGCCGTGCAATGGTGATGCCAAAAAGCTCGTCTGTCACATCATAACCGATGAGCAGCCTGTGCCAGAAGGGTGTGCCCGGCGCAAAGCGCTGGGCCAGTGCGCAGCTCATGAGCAGATAGCGCGCATTGGCGATCAGTGTGATGATGGCCACTTCCAGATAGGTCGCATTGGCCATGATGATGGCAAATGCAGCGTATTCGCCTGCCGAAGCGTTGTTCAGTAGGCTGACCAGAAAGCCCTGAAACGGGGTAAAGCCTGCCCGGCGGGCCGCAATGCCCAGCGAGAAGGAAACAGCAAAATAGCCCAGCGCAATGGGAACGCCATCCCGCATGCCCTCACAGAAAATTTTTTTGCTGAAAGCCCAAACCGGCCTTTCTGCATTGACAAGCTCCGGGGCAAGGAGCTTACTTTTGGAATTCATCTTTGTTTTTTTACTCCTTTCCTATTTCAAACACCGCTTTTTATTATACTCTCCCGCACACAGAGAAGAAAGGGCTTTTTCACTTTCTTTTCGGCACAAAAGGAAAACGCTGCCTGAAAAGGCAGCGTTCTTCGTCGATTTATGCACCCGGCACCAGAAAATGCATCGCCTGCGGCAGGACCTGCGTACCGGCTTCCAGCCCATTTGCCGTCAGGATCTGTGCCGGTGACACATGGAACCGTCTGGCAATGCCGAACAACTCCTCCCCTGCCTGTGCATAGTAGATGCGCAGTGCGATCTCCGGGTCCGGAGTCGTCAGCGGTTCGCCCAGCTCAATGCTGCCGATGCCCGAATGTGTGCTCCGGCAGAGGATGGCTCCTTCGGCACGGGCGGTGACCGTCACTTCCAATGTGCCGCCAGTGCAGCTGCACTGGATGTTCTCGGTGCTCAGCCAGCATTCCGGGCTGAACTGTGCACCCGGCGGGGCTTCTACTGCAAGCGGAAAGACAAGCTCCAGTGTTTTTTCGTAGCTTTCCAGCTCGGCAAGACTGTTCTCGGCAAAGGCGGTGGCAACGGCACGCACCGTAAAGGCCCAGCCGTCGCGGTAAGGTGTTACCTGCGCCGGTCCATAAGACACAAAGCAGGCGCGCAGCTGAGCATCCGCATCTGGCAGCGGCCCGGAGACCGTGGAAGATGCTGTCTCGTTCAGCATACAGGCAAGATCTTCTGCTGCCAATTCCTGCGGCGTGACGGCGGTTTCAAACTGCGTAGAAAAGGCATCCGCTACGTATTGCAGCTGGCAGGGCCGCCATGCGTGCAAATGCATCATCACGCTGGCTGTCAGTTGGCCGCTGGCTTCCTGTTCGCCCTCCGCAAGGGCAAAGCCCACCGGTTCCAGCACGCACATGCATCTGCAATCCTCTGCCACGCCTTCCAGATCCACCACCTGATTGAACGGCAGGGATGCCGCCTGACTTTGCAGGCTGCTTTCGCCTTCCGCGCGCCAGGCGCATTGGGCACGTACCTCGCCCTTGACCACTGCCTTGCCCGCCAGCAGCTTTACCTCCCGCACGGCGGCGCTGCCGGTAATATCCAGAATGGCTGCGGGCGGCTTTGCAAACACAAGCTCCCCTTCCACAGTGACCAGCTTTTCCAGCACCGCGGTGCTGCGCACGCCGTTCAGCGTCTGCAATTTCTGTTCAATGCCGCCATCGGCCAGCGCCGTGATCAGTTCCTGTTTATCCTGTGTATGGATAGTAACCACAAGACCATAGGCTCCGCGCACCTCGATGCGGTGCGGGTTGACCGCCCGGCAGTTGAGGTATTCGGTCTGCCCTTCTACCATGGCCATCCAGCTGGTGAAGGAGAATTCCGGCACCTCCAGCTGCTTTGTAAACGGCAGCTTCTGCTCGGTCTGGCAAAGCCCGGCCCCCTCTTCGCCCTGATAAAACACAGTGCAGCGCAGATAGCCTTCCAATGTAAGCCGCCCGGGCTGCAGCTGCTTTTGCAGCACCACCGGTTTTGCAAAGCATTTGACCAGCTTGAACACCGGCGGAAGATAATCTGAAATCAGGATCTCGGTTTCCAGCGGAAGTTCTGCCTTGACGGTGCAGCTCGTGCCTGCCTGCGGCAGCGTATCCCGAAAGATCTTCAGTTCCATGCAGTGTGCTCCTTTCCCTGTCCGTCTCTACTGGAAAGGTATGCACATGCTTTGCAGGATATGCGCGCAAAAAAGGCACCGTGCAATACGCACGATGCCTTTGGGCCTTTTGAAACAATCAGATCGTTTTGCGCAGGACAGCCGCCTGCATTACATGGTATTTCTGCATCAGCCGGACGGCAGCCGATGTGATCTTCTCGCCGCTGACCACAATGGGGATCGCAGGCGGGCAGGAAACCGTCGGCATAGCGCAGATACGCCCCACCGCCTGCTCTGTGGGCACCTGCTCCTGCGGGGCAAACACGGCCTGCCGGATACTGCAGCAGGTGTGCAATTCGTGTTCCAGCTCCAAAAGCTCACGATCGTTTTTTTTCGGGAGCGGGAACGGTCCCGGAAGGTTTTCCACAATGTGGAGAACGGCAGAAGTCAGCCGTTCAAAGTCCTGCGGCGGATTTGCCGGGGTGAACATCAGCACAACATAGCGCGGGTCGGCATATTCGCACTCGATCTTTGCGCTGCGCAGCGCTTCTGCAAGCTCTGTGCCGGTCATGCCCAGTGTAGCAGCATCCAGCGTGACCTTGAGAGGTTCGCTTTCCAGTGCCAGCGGCCCCGGGCAGTGTTTTGCCGCAGCGGCTTCGTTCAGCTCCCGGCGCAGGCGGGTCAAATATCCGCAGCACTGCAAAAGCCGCAGCGGATAACCCTCCGACAGAACCTGGTTGCATTTGTCCAGCGACTGCAGGATCAGATAGGACGGGCTGGTGGAGCCAAACAATGCCAGTGCATTGCGCACAGCGGCTTCGTCCTGAATGGGGGCATTTTTGCCCAGATGCAGGTATGCGCCGCCAGTGACAACGGGCAGCGTTTTATGGCCGGAGTCGCAGCACATGGCCGCGCCCAGCGCAATAGGATGCTGACCGCCCTGCGGCAGAAAACGCAGGTAAGCACCGTGGGCATTATCCACCAGAAGCGGAACGCCAAAATCCTTGCACACTTCGGCCAGCGCTGCAATATCCTGCACGCCGCCCAGATAATCCGGACTGGTGATGTAGACGCCAAAGGGCCTTTTGCCCTGCTGTGCCAAACCCTGCAGAGCACCTGTCAGCTTTGCAGCCGACACCGGGCAGCTGCAAAGTGCACCGGCATCCTGCGGCGCAGGCCAGAGCCACTGGATATCAAAATCCAGCAGCGCCGCCGCATACAACAGCGCTTTGTGAGCGTTGCGCGCTGCCAGCAGGACCGGGCGCTGTCCGGCTGCGGGCGCAGCCTGCAGTGCAAGGCACAGCATTGCACGGATGCACTGGGACGAGCCCTCTGTGCTGTAATAGGTATGCACCGTGCCGAACAGCCGGGTAGCGTTGGCTTCGCTCTGGGCAATGATACCGTCAGCCCCATACAGTTCATCCGCACCCTTTATTTCGGTAATGTCCCACGGCTCAAAGCCCAAAAGGCTCTGGCCCTTGTGGCCGGGCATATGCAGCCGCGAGGTGCCGGACTGTGCGTAACGGCGCACAAAATCCACAATAGGCGTGGTCGTGCTCATTCGCAGGCTTCGCCGTCAGCACAGGCGTTACAGGTAGAACCAAGCTCAATAGGCACCTCGATGCCCTTGGCGGCAAGTTCCTGATTCTCAGCGACCTTGATCATGATAGCGCATTCCATTCGCTTTTTGAACAGCTCGCAGCCGTACTCGTACACGCCGGTAATGCTGCCGGTGGCATGGTAGGAGTTGGCAGCGCAGCCGCCGGAGCAATACAGCTTTGCCCAGCAGTCCTGACACTCCTTGCGGGCGTAGGCGTTGCAATGCTTGAACTCATCGCGCACGGCAGTGTTCGTAACGCCCTTCCAGATATCGCCCATCAGGTACTTGGGGTCGCCCACAAACTGGTGGCAGGGGTACAGATCGCCCCAAGGAGTAACAGCCATGTACTCCGTGCCGGAGCCACAGCCGGAAATGCGCTTGTAGATGCAGGGGCCGCCGGTGAGGTCGATCATGTAGTGGTAGAAGGTAAAGCCGCGGCCCTCGCGGTTGCGCTTGATCATTTCCTTGGCAAGGATCTCGTACTGTTCCTTCAGGATGGGCAGATCTTCCTCGGTCAGGGCACTGGGATCGCCGGGCTTGGACACCACAGGCTCCATGCTCAGCTCAGTAAAGCCGAGGTCGGCCATGTGGAAGATATCGTTGGTGAAGTCGGTGTTGTAGTGGGTGTAGGTGCCGCGCATGTAGTAGTTCTTGTCGCCGCGCTTCTTCACGAACTCCTGGAACTTGGGCACGATGGTATCGTAGCTGCCATGGCCTGCATAGTCCTTGCGGAAGCGGTCGTTGACCTCTTTGCGGCCATCCAGACTCAGCACCACATTGTGGCACTCCTTGTTGCAGAAATCGATCACATCGTCATCGATCAGCATACCGTTGGTGGTCATGGTAAAGCGGAAGTTCTTATTGTGGATCTTCTCCTGCTCACGGCAGTAGGCCACCAGCTTTTTGACCATGTCAAAATTCATCAGCGGTTCGCCGCCAAAGAAGTCCACCTCAAGGTTGCGGCGGGTGCCGGAGTTTTCGATCAGGAAGTCCATGGCACGCTTGCCCACTTCAAAGCTCATCAGCGCACGGTCGCCCTGATAGCGGCCCTGCGAAGCAAAGCAGTAGGAGCAGTTCAGGTTGCAGGTGTGTGCAACATGCAGGCACAAGGCCTTGACCACGGTGTTGCGGTTTTTAAAGTCGAAAGCCATATTCTCATAGGTATCCGGGGTCCACAGCTTGCCTGCTTCCTTCAGGTTGGTCACATCATCGATGCACTGACGCAGATCTTCCTCCGTGACATCCTCGCGGTCTCCATACTTTGCCATCATAGCCGAAACGATCTCGTCAGCAGTATGCTCCGGGTACATGGCAATGATATCGTATGCAACATCGTCCACCACATGCACCGAGCCGCTGCAGGTGTCCAGCACGATGTTATAGCCGTTCAATTGATACTGGTGTACCATTTTACTCTCCATTCCAATTATACAAAAAAATGCCGCCCGGCAAAGGCGGCAGGGGGGTTGCAAAAATTACTTGTTGCTGTTCTCGCACTGCTGGTTAGCCACGCCGCAGGAGGTCTTGCAAGCGGACTGGCAGGAAGTCTGGCACTCGCCGCAGCCGCCGGTCTTAACGCTCTTGGTCAGGTCACGAGTAGCAATGGTCTTAATACGTTCCATAATAGAAAACCTCTCTAACTCTCAAAATTTCATCGCGCCGGACAAAGCCCGGTACGCATTTATCTTTGCTTATGATAACACGCAAGGGGCTTTCTGTCAAGATTTTTATGCTGCCAACCTGTCAAACCTGTCCAGCAGGCTGATACTTCGTCAGGACGGTGTGCAGCCCCAGCTCCCGCGCCCTAGCCAGTAAGTACCGGTAGCGGCACAAAAGCGCCTGCCGCTCGTAAATGCGCTGCTCGATCAGGTCTGTATCTACCTCCAGATCAAACATCATCTCATTGCGCCGCAGGCAGAACAGACATTCCTTCAGCTCTTCTTCCAGTTCTGGGTGATAACGTTCGTGCTCGGTATCCCGCGGGATGCGGCTCGAAAGCAAAGTTTGGGTGTTCTGGGCATGGGTTCGTTCCAGCATAGGCCGTCCTCCTCTTCTTTGTGTATCTTGAAGGTTTGTACATTTTAGTATATGAAGAGACCGGTGCAGAATATGCCAGTTTATGGTAAAGCAGAAACTTCTCCGCTGGTGCGCGCATTTTAAAAAAGTTTGCAATTTTTTCAAAATCACGCTTGACAAGTATCACTTTTCCGCGTATAATAGCACACGTTGAGCGGCTCACACTGCGAAACGCAATCGAATATTGGGGATTTGCATAGTGGTAGTGCGGTAGACTCTGACTCTACTTGTGGGAGTTCGATTCTCTCATCCCCAACCAAAAAGCCATCTGGTTTACACCGGATGGCTTTTTTCGTTCTATATTGTTATACAAAAACAGCGTACCGTCTTTGCGACGGTACGCCCATTTTTATGCAGTTATTACAGGATGCTGATGCGGCCTGCGCCGTAGGGATTCTCGTAATCCAGCAGATAACCCGGGTAATCGGCCAGCGGGCTGTTTGCGGTGGTCAAATGCGGCAGACCCTCTGCATCTACACCGCCAAAGGTCATTGCATAGGTAGACATCACAAGGTAATCCTCAGACACATAGTCCTTGATCAGCTCTGCGCCATCAAACATGGCAAAGCCATCGCCCAGATTGCGCAGAGTGTAATTCATGCCAGCCAGAGCGTAGGTCTTGCTCTCGTCCAGCGGTTCATAAGTACCGGAAGCCTTGTTGTAGATCTTCACGTTCTGCACGCGCGGAGTACCGGTGGCACTGCCAATCCAGACATTCTTCTCGTCGGTCTGCACGGTGTTGGGGATATCGGCGTGGATCTCGTAGGAAGCGCCTGCCACATGCAGGAAGCCGCCGTTCTCCTTTTCCGTTCCGGCAAAGCGGGCTGCAAACTCCAGTGCATCCTGGATCTGCTTGCCGGTGACAGACATCAGACAGGCCACATTGCCAAACGGGCTGACCTGCTTGCAGGTCTTGAAGGTCCAGTAGCCGGCTTTCTCATCGGCGCGGATGCCGCCGCCGTTCATGATAGCGATGTCACAATGCAGCTGTTCCACCTCATTGAAGTAGGAGTAAATGCCGTCGGCCACAAAGTCGCCGAGATTCGTCTCTGCCATGCGGATGCGACGCTTGCCAGTCTCGGGGTCGGAGATGTAGAAGTTCGTATCGGCAACAGCGATCTTCTCACCCAGCATGTCGTCCACAGAAGCGACCCATGCGTTCTGGATATCGGCAACGGCACTGTCGGAGCCTTCGTAAGAGGAGATCAGACGGGTGGCAATGGAGCCGTCAGCCTTGATGGTCATTTCGCCAACATTTGCAAAATAAGAGCCGGTCTGGGTCAGGGCGACAGCCTTGCCGGACAGATCCTTCACCCACTCACACTCCATCTTGGTGTGAGAATGGCCGTCGATGAATGCATCGAAGCCGGAGGTGTGCTCGATGACTTCCTTGCTGGTCCAGGGCGAAGAGGAAGGATCAACGCCCAGATGGCCCAGACCGATCACGTAGTCAGCCAGAACCTTGGCCTTATCAATGGACTTCTGCACAGCCTTGTACAGCTTCTGGCCGTCGTCACCGCCCAGAATATCATAGATATAGCGGCTCTGGCTCTTATCCATGAAGTAAGACGGAGTAGACTTGGTGAAGGTCTCGGGCGTGGTGATGCCCACGAATGCGATCACGCGGCCGCCGATGGTGAAGTATTTGACATCCGGCAGAACGCGGTTGCCCAGCGGCAGATTGACCCAGTTGCTGGAGAGGTACGGGAAATCTGCCTCAGCCATTACCTCTTTTGCACGGGCCATGCCGTAGTCGAATTCATGGTTGCCGGGCGTAGCAACATCGTAGCCAGCGGCGTTCATCAGCTGGATGATAGAGGCACCTTCGTCCATGGAGCCATATGCGGTACCCTGAATATGGTCGCCCGCATCTACCAGCAGGACATTTTTGCCTGCATCCTGATAGCTCTTTTTCAAAGCTGCGATGGCAGCATAGGTCAGTTCCGGCGATTTTTTGTCGATGTAAGTATGAACATCGTTGGTGTACAGGATCGTAATGTCCTTAAAGCTGCCGGGGTAACATGCAGACGCAGCGGGTGCGCCCAGACTCACGGCAGCAACGGTCGTGGTGACACCTGCGGCTTTCAGGAAGCTGCGGCGGGAGATAAGCTGTTTCATGGAAAAACGACCTCCTCTTAAAACTCTCTTTTGTTTTTATCGGGCGCACAGAACCAGCCCGACGCTTGTTATATTAAGCATAACACACAAAACACCCAAGAACAACCCGGAATCGAACAATTTGTTCACAATTCACGGTACTAAGTCACACTTTTTGTGCAACATTATTCCTTTTCAGGGCAAAAAACAGCCCGCATCTGCAGCCAGTCGTTGACTGCAAAAGCGGGCTGTTTTCAAAGGGGATTCAAAAATGGATCAGAGCAACGAGCTCAAATCGCATTGTATTCCTTGAGGAATTTCTCAAGGTCGGTACCCTCGATCTTTTTCAAAGCTTCCTTCATGGCAAGGCGCGGGATCAGCGGCAGATCCATGTCGGTGATCTTCTTGCCGTCGCGCAGCTTGACCGTTGCATCGATCAGGGCACGTACATCATAGGTGCTGCCCCAGACCTCGGGCACACCGCGGTCGATGTCCAGCAGGGTGTACACAGCTTCCATACCGGTGCGCATGGAGTATTCTGTGGTGAAGATGGTGTCACGGCCGGTCTCGGCGAACTGACCCAGGAAGGCAAAGTTGACAGCACCCTCCGGCACGATATCAGGACGGTCGCCCATTGCACGCGGCATAAAGAATGCATCGATATACGGCATCATCACCGGTATGGTGTTGGCACTGTGCTCGGCCAGCTCTTCGATCTGATCCTCGGGCACACCGATGTGGTACAGCCATTCCATGCACAGTTCCTTGCCGGTGCAGTCGCGCATGGCCTTTTTGACGTAGTTGCCGGGCTTATCACTGAACAGGCCGTAGACCCAGACGCACAGCTGGTTCTTAGGCTGGTCTCGGAACTGCTGCTGGCGGTTCAGCGTCCAGCTGAGCAGCCAGTTGGAGTCCTTAACGGTGACGATGCCGCCGGTGACGGTGTGGCCACTGAACGGGTCACGCTTGCAGATCTTCTGGATATACTGCGGGATCTTGTCGTCCAGCGTAGTGATGGTGGCGCTTTCCCAGTTGGAATGTTCGGGGTCGGAGCAGAACTTTTCAGGATTGCCAAATGCGGGGTCCTGTGCAGCGATCTTCTTCCACAGGTCCCAGCCGTTGCCCGGCTTGATGGTGGGATCAAAGCCTGCTGCCTTGTCCTGTGCGCCCATCGTGCAGCTTTCCACGCAGCCGCCGTTGGTGATGAACAGCAGATCATTTTCGGTCAGGTCAATGGTGCTGATCTCACCTGCGTGCTCCACAACCACGCTGCTTGCCTGCTTGCGCTTGCCATTGATATCAAATTTCACGTCCACGACCTTGGTCTCATAGTGGAACTGCACGCCGTGGTCCTTCAGGTAAGTGACCATGGGCAGGATGATAGATTCATACTGGTTATAGCGGGTAAAGCGCAGGGCGGTGAAATCCGGCAGGCCGCCGATATGGTGGATATAGCGCTTGAGGTAGAGCTTCATTTCCAGAGCACTGTGCCAGTTTTCAAAGGCAAACATGGTGCGCCAGTACAGCCAGAAGTTGGAGTTCAGCACTTCATCATCAAAGAAATCGGTGATCTTCTTATCCTGCAGCTGCTCGTTGGGGGTGAAGAAGAGCTTCATGATCTCCATAGCACCCTTATCAGACAGGCCGAACTTGCCATCGGTGTGGGCATCCTCGCCGCGGTTGACGGTAGCACGGCACAGTGAATAGTTGGGGTCTTCCTTGTTCAGCCAGTAGTACTCATCCAGCACACTGGCACCCTCGGTCTCCAGAGACGGAATGGAGCGCAGCAGATCCCACATGACCTCGAAGTGGTTATCCATCTCGCGGCCACCGCGCATCACATAACCGATGTCGTACTTATAGCCATCACAGGCACCGCCGGGGATGGGGTCTTTCTCGAACACATGCACATGCTCGCCCTTCATCTGACCATCACGGACCAGATAACATGCAGCCGTCAGTGCGGCCAGACCGGAACCAATGATATATGCAGATTTATGATCGACACCCTCCGGCTTTTTAGGAGTTGCAAATGCTTCATAGTTGCCACTGGAATAGTACATAGAAAAGCCTCCCTGCTTTTTATTGCTTTTTTCGGCATCCTTGCGCCGTCCTTATGGCAACAGTATACCCCGCGCCGCCGCAGCAGACAACAAACAAACTTTAGCGGGTGTATAAATTTTATACAATCATTCTGTTTTGCTGGAAATACGTACAAATTGTGACAAAAGCCGCCCTAATAGCGAATCGTTCTGTGATATAGAGTGCTTTATAAACCAGTTTCAGCAAAAAGAAAAGCACCCAGAAACAAACGTTTCTAGGTGCTTTTTGTGGTGGAGGCGATGGGAGTCGAACCCATGTCCGAAAAGAGTTCAGTGTAGGTATCTCCGGGTGCAGGCGATCTACAACATTCCCGCCGCGCCACGCCGATCGTCAGGCTAGCGCATTGGTAGCTTCATGAGTTCCTGCCGGTCCGCAAAGCTTAAGTCCGTTCAGGTGCTGTGTCTAAAGGACGCCCCGGCCCCACACGACACAAGAGTGGGCGGAACGCGCAGCACTCAGGCTGCGAGCAACTGAGAATTGTTATTGTCAGTTAATTTTTTTGGAGGAGTTATAGAGCAGTTCCCCCACTGCTACCCGCTGCCCAGACCTCGCTCTCCCCGTCGAAACCTTTACGCCCCCTTATAAAGCACACCTTGCGGTGTGCAGAAAGCTTTGGAAAAGTTCCGCTTCAGGAAGCGGTCTGAAAAGATCAATAGTATTTGCCGTTGGACTTCATGGCACGGTCAATGGAACGCTTTGCATCACGCTGGGCGGCATCGGCACGCTTATCGTAGAGCTTTTTGCCTTTGCAAAGGCCCACTTCCATTTTCACGCGGCCATGCTTGAAATAGAGCGAAAGCGGCACAAGGGTATATCCCTGCAGCTTGCACTGCTGATGCAGCCGCCGGATCTCACTTTTGTGTGCCAGCAGGCGCCGGACGCGCATCGGATCCTGATTGAACATGTTTCCGTGGTCGTAGGGACTGATATGCATTCCCTTTACCAGCAGTTCACCATCCTCAATATCGACCCAGCTGTCTTTCAGGTTGACCCCTCCGGCACGCAGGCTCTTGACCTCCGTACCTTTCAGTTCAACACCGGTTTCCAGCGCTTCCAGAACGAAGTATTCATGGCGCGCTTCACGGTTTGTGGCAATGGTTTTTGTTGCCGGACGCTCCTTAGTGGGTGCCATTCCGCGCGCCTCCTTTCTCCATTGTGGTTTGTTGTATCAGTATACCATTTTTTTATGGTTTTGCAAGGGCTGTTTTTGAAGAAATTGTAAATTTTTCCCAATTCACAGCTCACCACGGCCAGAAAGTGCACGGTACAAGGTGGTCTCGTCTGTGTACTCCAGACTTGCACCCACCGGCAGACCGTAGGCCAGACGTGTGGTCTTGATGCCCAGAGGCTTGATAAGCTTTGCCAGATACATGGCGGTGGCTTCACCCTCCACCGTGGGGTTCATGGCCATGATGACCTCTTTCACCTTGCCGTCGCCCAGGCGGGCCAGAAGTTCCTTGACGCACAGCTGTTCGGCAGTAATGCCGTCCATCGGGCTGAGCAGGCCGTGCAGCACATGGTACAAGCCGTGATACTCCCTTGTGCGTTCAAACGCCTGCACATCGCGGGGCGTTTCCACCACGCAGATCACAGAAGGATCGCGTTTTGCACTGGCACAGATGGGGCAGATATCCGCTTCTGTATAATTCTGGCAGATACGGCAGCGATGGAGCTTGGTGTGGGCACCCTGAATGGCTCCTGCCAGTGCGGCGGCATCTTCGTCCGACATGCTCAGCACCTGATACGCCATGCGGGTAGCGCCCTTGCGCCCGATCCCCGGAAACTTGCTGAATTCTTCGATCAGCTTTTCCAGCGGGGCAGCAGTATAGCCCATGTTCTTCCCTCCTGCCGGATCAGAGACCGGGGATGTTCATGCCGCCGGTCAGCTTGCCCATTTCAGCTTCGGCAGTTTCGTCCACCTGCTTGACGGTTGCGTTGATGGCAGCAGCCACCATATCTTCCAGCATTTCAACATCATCCGGGTCCACAGCCTCGGGCTTGATGGTGATGGACAGCACTTCGTGCTTGCCGTTCATCTTAACAGTGACCATCTCACCGGCAGCGCTGCCGGTGTACTCGGCAGCTTCCAGCTCGGCCTGTTTGGCTTTCATATCTTCCTGCATCTTCTGTGCCTGACGCATGAGGGCGTTCATATCGGGGCGGCCAAAGCCTGCGGGCATTCTTGCTTTCATAATCGTTTCTCCTTATTGATGCAATGTATTTTTATGATCTCGTTTTCCTTGCGGAATCCTCAATGGACACATCCAACCCCAGCTTTTCCAGTGCACGAAGCGACTGCTCTGCGTTGGAGACCGTTTTGCCAGCGCTCTTTGGTTCATAGGGACCAATGGGCACCGCCGTACCGGACACATCCTTGATCAGCTTTTTGATCAGGCGCTGGCTGTCCTTGTTGGCGCGGATAAAATCGCGGAAGGTCTTGCCGCCGTCGATCAGCACGCGAGTGCCATCAAAGTAAGCCTTGGACTTGCGCAGATAGGTGTAGAGCATGGGATCTTTTTCCTGCAGCTGCTGCACCACCTGCGGCCAGTACGGATACAGCGCAGTCCCTTCCTGCCCGGCATCCTGTGGCTTTTCCGGCACAGGCTTTGCAGCGGGCGTGGGTGCAGGTTTGGGCGGTTCTGGCTGCGGAACAGGTTCCAACTCTGCCGGCACGGGTGCAGCTGGCTGTGCGGCCTGCGCGGCAGGCTCGTCCCAAGGCAGCATTCCGGCCTGCTGCACGGGCGGTTCCTCCGGCAGCGGCGGCAGCTCTTCGGTCTGGACGGGTGAAGTCTGCTCTACAGATATTTCCGACGGCACGGAAGGTTCTGCCTTTACAGGTTTCGGTTCCGCTGCAGGCTGCACCACAGGAACGGACGGTATTGGCGGCTGGGGAGTCGGAGCGCTTGCAAAGGGCTGCACAGCAGTTGCCGAGGCAAACGGCTGCGGCGCTGCGGGTTGAGCTGCAGCACAGGGCGCGGCCTGCACAGGAACTGACTGCGGCTGCTGGGGCGGTTCGGATAAGCCAAATAGTGCAAGTTCCAGCTCGATCCGCTGGTCGCTGCCGCGGGTCATGTTCCAGCGCACTGCCCAGCGCACGGATGGCACGAATGGCCTCCCGCTGGCCCAGCTGCGGGCCTTTTTCCAGATACAAAGCCTCCTCCTCCGGCGAAACGCCGGACAGAAGGCTCTGCCCGCCCGGCAATGCTGCCAGCATCAAAGCACGATAATGCGCGATCAATTCCTCTGTCAGACGCTTGACATCCACAGACTGCTGGCGAAGCTGTGCCAGCTGGGCCAGTGCTGTGGCACCGTCCTGCGCTTCCAGTGCGTCCGAAATGCGGAACAGATAACTGCGGTCGGTCACACCTGCCATGCGGCGCACCACATCGGCATCGATTTTCGCCGTAACGCCTGCGCAGGTATCCAGAATGGACAACGCATCGCGCAGTGCACCGTCGGCCAGACGGGCGATCAGTTCCGCACCGTCCGGCGAAAGCTCCAGCTTTTCCTCACCTGCAATGTATTCCACCCGGCGGGCGATATCCTCCGGCCCGATGCGGGTAAAATCGTACCGCTGGCAGCGGGAAAGAATGGTGGCGGGCACCTTCTGGATCTCAGTGGTTGCCAGAATAAAGATGACGTGGGCAGGCGGTTCTTCCAGCGTTTTGAGCAGCGCATTGAATGCCGCTGTGGACAGCATGTGCACCTCATCGATGATGTATACCTTATATTTACAGGCACTGGGCGTGTAAGCAGTCTCATCGCGCAGGTCGCGGATATCATCCACGCCGTTGTTGGAGGCGGCATCCATTTCCACCACATCCAGAATGCTGCCGTTGTCGATGCCCCTGCAGATCTCGCACTCGCCGCAGGGGTCGCCATTCACCGGATGCAGGCAGTTGACTGCCTTTGCAAAGATCTTGGCGCAGGTGGTTTTGCCGGTGCCGCGCACGCCGGTAAACAGGTAGGCATGGCCCACACGGTTTGCCGTGATCTGGTTTTTCAGCGCAGTAACAATGGCCCGCTGGCCTACCACATCCTCAAAACGCTGCGGTCTCCATTTGCGGTACAAGGCACGGTACATGGTTCTCTCCCCTTTCCTGCAAAATAAAAAGGACAGCGCTGACGGGGTTTTGTCCCCGCCTTGCGTAACTCGGCATACGGATGCAGGCTTACTGAAACGCACGAACGCACTGCTTAAGGCTGCTTGGTTCCCCACCTGACCTAGTTCACAGCGAATCCATCGTACAGGACCCGCATCCGTATGCCGAACCACGCAGCAGGCGCTGTCCGACACATCCTTCTGAATGCCAGAATATTGTACCATAAACGCAGGCAGATTGCAAGGGGTGGAAGGTATCATTTCACGGCCCACGTATGAAACGATCAAATAGGATAGCCCAAAGTCAGAAAATGTGATGTTCTCAAAAATCCAAAAAGCGCAGTACATTCTCTGCGCTTTCGCGTTTTTTGTACTGCGCTTTGCTTTTATCCTGTTATTTTAACGGCATTGATTTTGCAACAGCCCTTTTTTTCTTACAATGCCACATCCAGTGCCATCATCAGCGCAAACCAGCACGATGCTTACAACACCGGCAGGCTCGTCGCCCTCCACAGCCTGCGGGATCATCTCCTGTGCGGTCACGCACACCATACAGCCCCCGCTGCGCTGAGCAGCCACGGAAGCGCAGTACTGACCCATTCGGCCAGAGCAAAGGCAAGCAATGCCCCCAACGGCTCTACCAGCCCGGAAGCCGCTCCCGCAAAAAACGCCTGACTGCGGGTGCGGCCGTTATGGGCCAGCGGCAGGCTGACTGCTGCACCTTCCGGGATATTCTGCAAACCGATGCCAAGGCTCAGCGCCAGTGCACCGCTGATGGCATCCGGCTCCCCGGTCAATGCCAGTGCAGCGGCAAGGCCCGCCACCATACCCTCGGGCAGGTTGTGCAATGTTACAGCCAGCACCATACGTCCGCCGTGCCCGGCCCCGCCTGCCAGCAGCTGCCCGGCAAACTGTTCCACCTGCAAAAGGCCCACTGCGCCAAGCACAAGCCCCACTGCCGATGGGATCCATGCCGGAAGCGGCAAAGTCTGTCCGCGCTGGATAGCAGGCAGCAGCAGGCTCCACACACTGGCCGCCAGCATAATGCCCGCTGCCATGCCGCACAGGATACGCTGCGTGCAGGGCCGCGACTGCCGCCGCAGCAAAAACACGCCTGCTGCCCCCAGTGTAGTGCACGCCGCCGGGAACAGCAGCACCCACGCAGTGAAAACGATCTGGTTCACGATACATTCCCCCTTTGCCCGGTGTATGTGCGCCGAAGCAAAAAGGTGCAGAAAAGCCCGTCACACAAAATACAGTGTGACGGGCTTTTCTGTCAGAATGCGATGGCATCTTCTTCGTTGCCAAAGGGCAGACCCGTAGCCGGATCGACCGGCGGCAGGCCAGTCTGCCCCATATCCGCCGCCTTTTACGCTGCATACCACCGCATTGGCAAGCACATACTTCACCTTTGCGGTGGCAGCAGCGCCGATCTTATCATAGATGCGGCCTGCGCTGTAACAGTCGCCCAGCACGGTGTGAGTGCTGTTGGCCACATAACCCACCTTGCCCAGACCCGGCAGTTCTGCGCGGATGGCTTCGCGGTCAAAGTCATTCTCCGGCTCCTTGACCAGCTTTACCTTCTGGCCTACTGTAAACGGCTGAGTGCCGAAGCGGTAGTTGAGTCCGGTCAATGTAACATAGTACTTCATCTTTATTTCCTCCAAAACACATGTTTTATTTTCAGGGAGCCCGTTCATCCCCTGCTGTGTCTGTATTATCCACTTTTTATGTCCAATAAAAATCACTTTCAAATAGCACTTGTCATTTTTTGATATTTTTGTTCAGGTTCGCTGCACAAAGTTTACCATCTTTTCTTTCTCCGCAGGTCAACTGTCAGGTGACAAATAGTTCTTTTCCGTTTCCGGAGCCGCATCATCCTCACTTTTGCATTTCTTTATTTCTCTTTAGGGAACATGCATTCCCGTCTTGATTCAAGTGAACAAACAATGAAAGAAATTACAAAGTGATTACAACGCGGTAAAAAATTCTTTCCTGAGTCTCCCTGTGCTTCGATCAGTTTAACAAAAACTCTTTGACTTTTAGCGATAAATTATAACAAAATCGTAGATTATCATTGAAATCTCACTTCTTAGCCAAAAAAGCTCTTGATTTTTTCGTAAAAAAGACTAGAATATCCACTTGCAGAAAGGCACTTCCTGTAGGGCCTTCTGCAAAATACATTTGCGTATGGCAAGGAGATTTTAGATATGAAACTCAAGAATGTTTGTGTTGCTGTTGTTGCTCTGGCTCTGGCTGTTGGCATGACCGCTTGCGGCGGCTCTGCTTCCTCCACTGCTGCATCCTCTTCCGAGGCTGCTTCTACCAGCACTTCTGTTGCTGCTGAGGCCGATGAGAACGCTTCTTCCGCTGTTGCAGAGGAGAACGGTTCTTCTTCTGAGGCTGCTTCCAGCGAGGCCGCTTCTTCTGAGGCCGCTTCTTCTGAGGCCGCTTCTTCTGAGGCTGCTTCCAGCGAAGCTGCTTCTTCCGTTGCAGCTTGATCGCATAGCGCCTAAATTCCAATAAAAGCTGAAGCCGGGCACAGGGAGCCATGAGTTTTCCTGTGCCCGGCTTTTTGTAGCAAAAAAAATGCGCCGGAAAGGTTTATTGGGAACCTCCCGGCGCATTTTTCAGAAGCTGTCATCAGAAGCAGGATGCCCCTCAGGCAACGTGCAATGCTTATTCTTATATTCCCCAGAACAGGATCCCCAGTCCTGCAGAGAGCAGGATCATCCCAATGGGCGATGGTGCTTTGCCCTTTTTCCGGCGGCAAAGGGCATGCAGCCCCCACAGCAGCAGGAACACCACAATGGAACGGAGATCCGGTGCAATGCCTGCCTTGTCCGCTGCAAACCCGACCAGCGTAGAAAGCGCCATGTTGACAGCAGTTGCCAGGATCATCGCCACCACACAGGGACGAACGCCGCCAAGAACTGCGTTGATACCGGCATATTTCATCAAATTCTGCAGCACCGATGCAATGAGCAGAATGATGACAAAGGACGGCAGCACCACGCCCAGCGTCGCACACAGCGCACCCCAGAAGCCGCCCTGTGAAGCACCGATGAAGGTGGCCATATTGATGGCCAGCGGGCCGGGTGTGGACTCCGACACGGCAATGAAGCTGAGGAATTCGCCTTCCGTCAGCCAGCCGTGTCCTAAGACCGTTTCCCGCACCAGCGAGATCATGCCGTAGCCGCCGCCGAAGGACAGCGCGCCGATCATGAGAAAATTCCAGAAAAGCTCTGCATAAATCACGGCTTCTTCTCTCCCTTCCGCAGCTGCTGTACTGCATACACCAGCAGCCCGGCCGCACCGCTGAACAGGATGTAAAAAATGGAAGAGAAGGACACTGCTGCAATGGAACAGCCCACCATCGCTGCCGCAACCGTGGTCAGGATGACAATATTGAAGACGCTGTGTTCCAGCTGCTTCAGCATTTTCAGTCCGGCGGAAAGGATCAGATAGATCACACACACCTGAATGCCGTGGAACGCACTTGCCACCACCGAAAGGCGGAGGAACTGGTCAAAGAACAGCGAGATCAGATAAATGACCGCGAAGGACGGGAGACACACCGCCACCGTGGACGCTGCCGCACCTGCCGCACCCTCGATCTTGTAGCCGATATAGGTGGCACTGTTCACCGCCACCGGGCCGGGCGTAGACTCCGCAATTGCCACCATGTCCAGAAATTCTTCTTTTGTCACCCACTTTTTCTCTTCCACAAATTCATTCTGCAGCAGGGCTACCATGGCGTAGCCGCCGCCAAACGTGAACGCTCCAATTTTGAAAAACGTCCAGAAAAGCTCCTTTGTTTTCGACATAGCTTTCTCCTTTCTTGCACCTTATTATATCATTTTTTGTTTTGATATGATATACTTTAATGGAATATGCTGCTTTCTTTGGAAAAAGCAGAAAAAGGAGTTTAGGATATGAAAACAAAATTTGGTATCGTAGGCTGCGGATTTCTGGGCAACATTGTGGCCGATGCATGGAAGAACGGTCTGCTGCCGGACTATGAGCTGGTGGGCGTGACCAGCCGCACCCGTGCTTCGGCGGAAAAGACTGCCGAAACGGTGGGCTGTGCCGTGTGTGACGATGTGGATGCCCTGCTGGCGCTGGAGCCGGAGTACATTGTGGAGACCGCTTCGGTGGAGGCTGTGCGCGCCATGGCTGTGCCTGTACTGAAAAAAGGCGTGAATCTGGTCATTATTTCCATTGGTGCCTTTGCGGACCTTGATTTTTACGAGCAGGTCAAGGCCGCTGCCGTGGAGGGCGGTGCCAAGGTGCATCTGGCAAGCGGTGCCATTGGCGGCTTTGATGTGCTGCAGACCGTCACCCTGATGGCCGAGGCGCAGAAGCTGGCCGAGACGGCAGGCATTGAGACCCACACCGGAGCCAAGGGCTTCCGCAACACGCCGGTATGGGCCGACCATCTGCTGACCGATACCGAAAAGACCCGTGTTCACCGGCAATGCCAAGCAGGCCATTGCCACCTTCCCCGCCGCGTGAATGTGGCTGTTGCCACCTCGCTGGCCACCACCGGCCCGGAGATCACCGGCGTGACCATGCACTCGGTACCCGGCTGGGCGGGCGACGACCACTGCATCACCGCCGAGATCGAGGGCGTGAAGGCCGTGGTGGATATCTGCTCTTCCACCAGCGCCATTGCCGGTTGGAGCGTAGTTGCCCTGCTGCGCAACCTTTCCTCCCCGTATGCTTCTATTAAAGGAGGGCTTTGCAGATGTTCAACAAACTGGTGGCCATTGAGCCGGTAAGCCTGATCCCTTCCGCCGAGGAAGCGCTGCATCAGTACGCAAAAGAAGTGGTGCTGTACCGCGATATCCCGGCCAGCGATGACCAGATCGTGCAGCGCATCGGAGATGCCGATGCTGTACTTCTGAGCTACACCTCCCGCATGGGCAAAAATGTGATCGAGCGCTGCCCGAATATCCGTTACATCGGCATGTGCTGCAGCCTGTATTCTGAGGAAAGCGCCAATGTGGATATCGCCTACGCCCGCACTCGCGGCATCAAAGTGCTGGGCATCCGGGACTACGGCGACCGCGGCGTTGTGGAGTACGTCCTGCATGAGCTCACCGGCATCCTGCACGGTTTTGGGATGCCCATGCTGCGGGACGAGCCGGTGGAGATCACCGGGCTGAAGGCAGGCATCATCGGGCTGGGTGTGTCCGGCAAAATGATCGCCGACGCGCTGCAGTTCATGGGTGCCGACATTGCCTATTACAGCCGCACCCGCAAGCCGGATGCCGAAGCTGTTGGCATGGCCTATAAGCCGCTGGCACAGCTGCTGACCGAGAGCGAGGTGGTGTTCACCTGCCTGAACAAGAACGTACTGCTGTTGGGCAAGGACGAATTTGCACAGCTTGGCGCAGGCAAGGTACTGTTCAACACCTCCATCGGCCCGGGCTTTGACTCTGCTGCTCTGGAACAGTGGCTTGCTCTGCCGGGCACCCATTTCTTCTGTGACACCCGTGCCGCTGCCGGCCCGGTGGGTGAAGACTTCTTTGCCCGTGAGAATGTGCATTGCGCGAATGTTTCTGCCGGACGCACCAAGCAGGCTTTTGTGCTGCTGAGCCAGAAGGTGCTGGCAAATATCCGCACTGCATTGGGAGAATGATATAAAAAGGAAACGCTTCCCGGCCGGGGAAGCGTTTCCTTTTAGGCTTTATTCAAAATTGTTGTGATCTCTTCCAGATTCGCCGCAAATCGGATGCCCTGCTGGCGCTGCGGCGTGGAAAGGCCTTTCTCGATCATTTTGGCAAGCAGTGCTTTCAGGCTGTCGTAGTAGCCGTTCAGATCATACAGGATGCAGGGCGCGTCCAACTGGCCCAGCGAGACCTTGGACATTACCTCTGCGATCTCTTCCAGCGTGCCGGTACCGCCGGGGAATGCGATGAAGGCATCGCCCAGCTCGATCATCTTCGTCTTGCGCTCGGTCATGTCCTTGGTGACGATCAGCTCGGTCAGGCCATCGTGCTGCAGCTCCTGCTGCACAAAGAACTGCGGTTCCACACCGGTCACCGTGCCGCCTGCGTCCAGCGCGCTCTGGGCAAGCTGACCCATCAGACCGCTGCGGGAGCCGCCGTACACAAGGCGGTGCCCGTTTGCACCGATCCAGCTGCCCAGTTCCCGGACAGCTGCCGCCAGCGCAGGATCATTGCCCGCATTTGCTCCAAGATAGACCGTGATGTTCATGGTATTTCCCCCTTTGTTTTTTCCATTTTACCACGCAGCGGGCCGATTGAAAAGGGCCATCCCCTTGCAAATGCAGCGGCACTGTGGTATTCTTGAACGCAGAAAAAGGGAGCCTGCAAAAGCAGGCTGAGAGTGGGCTGTTTGCCCAGACCTGTGACCTGATTTGGACAATGCCAACGTAGGGAGATACTGCTGCTTCAAAGTGCGGAGATGCCTCCTTGCGGGCATTTCCGCATTTTTTGCAAAGGAAGTTGTAACCATGAAAACTGCATTGACGATTGCCGGCAGCGATTCCAGCGGCGGTGCTGGCATCCAGGCCGATATCAAAACCATGACTGCAAACGGCGTGTACGCCATGAGCGCCATTACCGCACTGACTGCCCAGAACACCACAGGTGTGACCGGCATTTTTGAAGCCACGCCCGAATTTCTGGCACAGGAGATCGACGCCATTTTTACCGACATCTACCCGGATGCCGTCAAGATCGGCATGGTATCCTCGGCTGAGCTGATCGGGGTAATCGCCGAAAAGCTGCGCAGCTATGATGCAAAGCATATCGTGGTGGATCCCGTGATGGTAGCCACCTCCGGCTCCAAGCTGCTGCGGGACGACGCCGTGCAGGCACTGACCGAAAAGCTGCTGCCCATGGCAGAGGTGGTCACCCCCAACATTCCGGAGGCTGAGATCCTTTCCGGCATGAAGATCACCGACGCGGCCGGAATGGAGGCCGCTGCAAAGCATCAGCGAGAAATACCACTGTGCCGTGCTGTGCAAGGGCGGCCACCAGATCAATGATGCCGACGACCTGCTGTGGCGGAACGGCTGCGGCAAGTGGTTCCGGGGCAGACGCATTGATAACCCCAATACGCACGGCACCGGCTGCACCCTGTCCAGCGCCATTGCATCCAATCTGGCAAAGGGCTATGATCTGGATGCATCTGTGGAGCGCGCAAAGGCCTATATTTCCGGCTGTCTTTCTGCCATGCTGGATCTGGGCCATGGCTCCGGCCCCATGAACCACATGTTTGCACTGAAGGGAGAGTTTGTGGGTGAGTGAGCAGACCTTTGTGCAGCAGCTGGTGCAGGAAAGCCTGCCCGTGTGGGAGCAGTGCCTGCATTCGGAATTTCTGGAAAGACTTGCGGATGGCACTCTGGACGAAGCCTGCTTCAAGGGTTACATCGTGGAGGACAGTCTTTACCTGCGGGAATACGCCAAGGTGTTCGCATGGGGCATGACCAAGGCAGAAGATATGCAGACCATCCGCACCTACTATTCCCTGCTTTCCTTCGTAAATGAGAGCGAGGATGCAGCCCGCCTGCACTATCTCAAGCACTTTGGACTGACCGATGAAGGCATCCAGAGCCTGCCGCTGCGGCCGGAGAACCGTGCCTATGTGGACTCTATGATCGAAGCCGCCAAAAACGGCGAGGGCGCAGCCGAGTGCATGATGGCCTGCCTGCCCTGTATGCTGAGCTATGGCTGGATCTTCCAGAAACTGCTGGAAGAAAAGCCTTCCGTGCAGGATACCCTTTATGGTGCACTGGTGGTGGACTATGCTGGCAAGGGCTATGAGGCGGCCTGCCGCGACTGGGCCGCGTTTGCAGAAAAAGTCTGCGAAGGCCTGAGCAACGAGCGCCTTGCCCGCTGCCGCGAGATCTTCCATGCCTGCTCGGAGCACGAGCTGAACTTCTGGGCCATGGCAGCTTCCCCGCGCAGTGACCTGTAATTTTCCTAAAATATAAAATGCACCTGCCTGTGGGTAGAACCGCAGCAACCGGGTGCATTTGTTTTGTTCAGGGTTTCGTGGCCGCAGCCGCAGGCATGAGCCTTAGTGCCGGAAACAAAGGGAGCCCTATGCTGCACTAAATAGTGTATTCCCGCACAGCGTCCTTCATGCTTTTTACATATGCGCCAATGTGCTCCGGTGCATCCTTGCCGTACTGTTCCAGCAGCTTGATGATGGCCGAGCCCACAATGGCACCATCGGCGATGCCCGCCATTTTTGCTGCCTGCTCCGGCGTGGAGATGTTGAAGCTGTGGGCGTTGTCGCCGCCGGTGCCAACGATCTCAAAGATATCCATGCCGGTGTCCACCTTGGTGGCGTGGTCGCGCATGGCGGCGGCGCAGCCCGCAATTTCGTCCGTGGTCTCAGCCTTGGCACTCTTGGTGGAAAGTGCCGCCAGAAAAGCTGCGTTCTGGGTGGGAGTGGTCTCGCCGCTCATGATCTCGTTCATCACGGCATAGGCTTCGTCGTAGCTCAGGTCCTGCTTGTTGACGATCTTCACAATGGCTTCCTTGATCATTTTCTTAACCCTCCATACTTCGTCCAGTGTGGGCCGTATCTTCATGGCTTTTTCCTCCCGGTAAAACAAAAACTCCCCCGGCTCTTCTGCCGAAGGAGTGGATAAGACAAAACGCCCCCGACAGAAGAACGCTCTTCTGTCAAGGACGAATAAAATTTGGCCTTTTATCCGCGGTGCCACCCTGACTTCATGGGCATGACCCCATGCACTTGGCGAGATGCCAACACATCCCCGGCAACTGACGTATGCCCTACGTTGCAGAATACTGTGCGGCGAAAGTTCTCCGCAGTTCCCTGCACCCTCAGCGGTCCATTTCGGGAAAATATGACGCAAAATCACACTTTCCTTGACGAACTGTTTCCGGTCTGCTTCTCAGCTGCGCAGGCTCTCTGTACAGGCATGGTTCGCCGTTATCTCCGCTTCAACGGTTTAGTGTATTGAATTTGGCTATATTAAACCACGGATTTTTCGTTTGTCAATACCCGTTTGCAAATTTTTCAAAATCAGCCTATGTCCACAGTGGGTTCAGCGCTTCCGGCGGCTGTTCGTGCTGGAAAACTTCACCGCTTTTGCCGGCCTGCGACGGCTGTGCAACGCACTGTAGTAGCCAAAGGCAGTGCCGCATAAGCCGCCCACAATGTGCATGAAGTTTGCTACATTGTCGTGCACAAAAATGATATCGTACACCTGCTGACCAAAGTACAGCGCTGCAACCAGCAGCATGGTGACCGGGATGCCGCCGGAAAAGCCCGCCAGCGACGAAAGCATGATAAGCATGAACACGATGCCGGACGCGCCCAGCAGCCCCGAACGCGGGAACAGCACGCATTGCAGCACGCCGGTGACCAGAGCGGTGAACACCATGCCGCACAAAAGCGGCTTGCTGCCGTACTTTTCTTCCATTGGCGGGCCAACAACGAGCAGCAGCAGCATGTTATTCAGAAAGTGGTCCCAGCTGGCATGGCCCAGCACATGGCCGAACAGCCGGATGTAGAACAGCGGGTCCTTCAGCGAGGAGCGGTAGACACAGAACAGGTGCATCGTCGTCCACCCGTCCGTCCACTGGTCGAGGAACAGCACCAGAAGTGACAGCAGGAAAAATGTGAGGATCACAGGGGAGTTGTACTGCAGTTCCAGTTTGAGTTTTACTTTTTTCATCCTCTTGTCTCCACCCAATATTCGCCCATGCTCTGGCCGGGCTGGTTCGTCACTTCATCCTTGAGGTAATCGCCAAGGCCGCAGCTTTCCGGCTGCCATGCAAGGGCTGCTTCCACCGTGGGGTACTCCACCTCGGCATACCAGAACTCGGTGGGCTGGCCTTCGTCCACATGGTTCACTTCCAGCACAGAACCGTCCGGCAGAGTGTAGCTGCGGCGCAGCTTCGGGATGAGAGGTTTAGCGATAATCTTGTATTCCAGATCATCAAACAGCGCTTTGTCGATGCTGCGCTCGATCTCCTCACGGGCAAGGCCGCCCCCGGACTTGAAGCAGAGGATGTAGTCCGTTCTGCCGCCGGTGAGGGCTTCTTCCCGGATGCGCACGGTGGGCCGCACGCTGATATAGCCCTGCCGCATGGCAAATTCCTCTCTGAGGGGCAGCCCCTCCGGCCAGCCCTTCACCATCCATTTGCGTTCGATTTCCATAATGCATCCCTCTTTCATGCGGTTTTTTGGCATTTCTTATTTATAATAACATGATTTTGTGCTATTATAAAGGGTAGATTTTTACTCCTTCAGTCTGCTTCGCAGCCAGCTCCCTCAGTGAGGGAGCCTATCCGCACGGTAAGCGTGTCGAGCGAACGCGGGACGAAGGGAGTTCGTCCATGATAAGGAGAACCATATGAAAGAACGCGCTTACCCTGTGTATACCGTCAACAAACACGCCGAGGGCCTGCTGGTGGGCGGGCACCCCATGGGTGTACGAGAACGACATCCTCAATTCCCCGGAAAATGAGCCGGAAAACGGCACTCTGGCCGATGTGGTCAGCACCAAAGGTTCCTACCTTGGCACCGGCTTTGTTTCGCTCAAGAGCAAGATCCGCGTGCGGCTGATCTCCCGCAATGCCAACGACACCTTTGATGCTGCGTTCTGGCGCCGCCGGGTGGAATATGCATGGAACTACCGCAAAACCGTGCTGGAGCCCGCCGACCTTTCCGCCTGCCGCGTCATTTTTGGCGAAGCCGACCAGTTCCCCGGCCTGACTGTGGACCGGTTCAGCAACATCCTCGTCACCCAGACCCTGAGCGTGGGCATGGAAAAAGCTCAAGCCCGTCCTCTTCCCCATTCTGGCGGAAGTCCTGCGCGCCGACGGCCAGACCATCGACGGCATCTACGAGCGCAACGATGAGGCTCTGCGCGCAAAGGAAGGTCTTGAGCAGAACAAAGGCTGGTTTGAGCTGCCAGGTGAGACTCACCCGGCAAGCACCCAGACCGAGATCTGCGAGAACGGAGTTTACTATCATGTGGATTTCGAGAACGGCCAGAAGACCGGCTTCTTCCTTGATCAGAAGTACAACCGCCGGGCGGTGGCACGCCTTGCTGCAGGCCACACCGTGCTGGACTGCTTTACCCACACCGGCAGCTTTGCACTGAACGCCGCTGCGGGCGGCGCTGCCCGTGTGACCGCCGCCGACATCAGCGCCGAGGCCATTGCCATGGCGCAGCGCAATGCCCAGCGCAACGGTCTGACCAATATGGACTTTTTGTGCGAGGACACCTTTGAGCTGCTGCCGAGGCTGGAAAAAGAGGGGACACCCCTACGATTTTATCATTCTGGACCCGCCTGCCTTTACCAAGGCGCGCCGCACCGTAGAAAACGCCATGCGCGGTTACAAGGAGATCAACTACCGTGCCATGAAGCTGCTGCCTCGCGGCGGCTATCTGGCAACTGCCAGCTGCTCCCACTTTGCCACCGAGGAGCTGTTCATCAAGATGCTGCGCGCCGCTGCAAAGGATGCGCACCGCCAGCTGCGGCAGATCGAGGTGAAGCAGCAGGCACCGGATCATCCGATCCTGTGGGGCGTGCCGGAGACGAATTATCTGAAGTTCTTCCTCTTTCAGGTGATTTAACGATTTTAAAATTGCGCCGCTTCGCTCTGCAATTCATTAAGGTATTTTTATTTTATATTTTCGTGTTTGTCGCGTCCCCGACACTTGTCAGGGCAAAGCCCTTCCATCTGCTAACGCAGACCGCTCGCCTGCTTAAAAGCCTCGCCGGGGCTTTTATTGTTGCACAACCGCAGGGCCGATCCAAACACATTTTCACCAGAAGGGACCCCATCGAGTAAATGCATCTTTTTGCTGCGCTGCCTGAACCCTCTCAGTCAAAGCCTGACGGCTTTGCCAGCTCCCCCGAGGGGGGAGCTTTATGAGCAGGGACGGAAAACAACAATCTTTTCCGATGATGAATAAACTTACCCGGCAGCTGGATAAAAGCTCGCCCTTCGGGAGAGCTGGCATTGCGCAAGCAATGACTGAGAGGGTTTTTCCCATCGGGCGGAGAGGGTTCGTCCTCTTAAAAAGTCATACCAAGTGCGGATGCTCCAAAAATGCAGGAAGCTGTTTGTACAGAATCGTCAGATTTGTCAATTGCCTTTTTGCCCGGCAGAGGCTATAATCAAACCATAGACAGCAACGGCGCTGTGGGTCACCTCCTGACTCGCAGCGCCGTTTTTGTTAAGATGCTTTCGTACTTCTGGGTGCGGCATTGCGGCAGACCAGAATGCAGACGAAAGGGTAAGAAAAATAAGATCAAGTAAGGAGTAGGATTTATGGCAGCGAATGTTATGGAAATCTACGGCAGCAAGGTCTTTAACGAACATGTGATGAAGGAGCGCCTGCCGAGCGCAACTTATAAGAGCCTGAAGAACACCCTGCACAAGGGTGCTCCGCTGGACATTGAGGTGGCAAACGTTGTGGCCAGCGTGATGAAGCGCTGGGCCATGGAGCTGGGTGCCACCCACTACACCCACTGGTTCCAGCCGCTGACCGGCATCACCAGTGAGAAGCACGATGGCTTTGTTTCCCCTGTGGGCGACGGCACCGCCATCATGGAGTTCTCCGGCAAGGAGCTGGTGCGCGGCGAGCCCGATGCATCTTCCTTCCCTTCCGGCGGTCTGCGCGCCACCTGCGAAGCCCGCGGCTACACTGCATGGGACCCCACCAGCTACGCATTCGTGAAGGATGACGTGTTGTGCATCCCCACCGCATTCGTCAGCTACACCGGCGAGGCTCTGGATAAGAAGACCCCCCTGCTGCGTTCCATGAACGCACTGTCCAATCAGGCAGTTCGCATCCTGAAGCTGTTCGGCAAGGATGTGGATTACGTCTCCACCACCGTCGGCCCCGAGCAGGAGTACTTCCTGATCAAGAAAGAGGATTACGAGGCCCGTCAGGATCTGATCCTCACCGGCCGCACCCTGTTCGGTGCCCCCTCTGCCAAGGGTCAGGAGCTGGAAGAGCACTACTTCGGTGTCATTCGTCCCGAGGTCTCCGAGTTTATGAAGGAGTTGGACGAAGAGCTGTGGAAGCTGGGCATTCCCGCCAAGACCAAGCACAACGAAGTTGCTCCCTGCCAGCATGAGCTGGCTCCCATCTTCGACACCACCAACGTTGCCATCGACCACAACCTGCTGACCATGGAGATGATGAAGAAGATCGCTCCCAAGTACGGTCTGGTCTGCCTGCAGCATGAGAAAGCCTTTTGAGGGCGTGAACGGCAGCGGCAAGCATAACAACTGGTCCATGTCCACCACCCACGAGAACCTGCTCGATCCGGGCGACACCCCCATGGAGAACCTGCAGTTCCTGGTGTTCCTGTCCGCTGTCATCAAGGCTGTTGACGACTACGCCGATCTGCTGCGCGCCACCGTTGCTTCTCCCGGAAACGACCATCGTCTGGGCGCCAACGAAGCGCCTCCCGCCATCATTTCCATCTTCGTGGGCGATGAGCTGGAAGCTGTCATCGATGCTATCGCATCCGATTCCCCCTATGCCGGCCCCGTCAAGATGAAGATGGATCTGGGCGTTGATGTCCTGCCCAAGTTCAGCAAGGATACCACCGACCGCAACCGTACCTCTCCCTTTGCCTTCACCGGCAACAAGTTCGAGTTCCGTATGCCCGGTTCCGCTGAGAACCTGAGTGATGCCAACACCATCCTGAACACCGCCGTTGCAAAGGAACTGAAGGGCTACGCCGACGAGCTGGAGGGCGCTGAGGACTTTACCAGCGCCGTGATCGCTCTGGTCAAGCGCACCATCCGCGACCACCGCCGCGTCATCTTCAACGGCAACGGCTACACTGCCGAGTGGGAAGAGGAAGCCGCAAAGCGCGGTCTGCCCAACAAGAAGAACACCCCTGCTGCCCTGCCTGCCCTGATCGAGCCCAAGAACATCGCCCTGATGGAGGAGTTCGGCGTGCTGACCAAGGTGGAGATGTACAGCCGCTACGAGGTAGAGCTGGAGCACTACTCCAAGATCATCAACATCGAGGCTCTGACCATGCTGGAAATGGCCCGCAAGCAGCTGCTGCCTGCCGTCAACTCCTACATGAGCGAGCTTGCCAATACCGCAGCATCCAAGCTGGCCGTCAGCGAGAACATCAGCGTGCGCAGTGAGACCAAGACCCTGGGCCGTCTGTCCGCCGACGCCGACGCCATGAGCGACGCCATCGACACCCTGCAGGATGCCGTGGATGCCGCCAAGGCTCTGCCCTCCGAGGCGAGAAAAGGCCGTTGCCTTCCACGACAACGTGCTGCCTGCAATGGATGCTCTGCGTGCCGCTGCGGACGACGCCGAGACCATCTGCGGTGAGGATTATTGGCCTCTGCCCAGCTACAGCAAGATGCTCTACTACGTCTGATCTTTCATCAGCGTAACAGCAGAATAGCATCCGTAGGCTGCGGAATTTAAAATTGCCATTCTCCTTTTCCTATTTCTTACACCAGCCTAAAGACCTGCTCCCATTCTGAGGGCAGGCCTTTAGGCGTTTTATTTGAAAGGGAAACCATTATGAGCTATTCGACCCAACAGGACATCCTTGATTTTGTGGAGGACAATAACGTCAAATTTGTGCGCTTTGCCTTCTGCGATATCTTTGGCACTCAGAAGAACATTGCCGTGCTGGCAAACGATCTGCCCAAAGCTCTGGAAGACGGTGTCTGCTTCGACGGCAGCTCCATTGCCGGCTTCATGAAGGTGGAGGAAAGCGACCTTGTGCTGCGGCCGGATCTGTCCACCGTGACCATTCTCCCCTGGCGCCCTACCGAGGGCCGGGTGATGCAGTTCTTCTGTGATGTGGAAAAGCCGGACGGCCAGCCCTTTGGCGGCAACTGCCGCGGCTTTCTGCGCAGCGTGAACCGCAAATTCAAAAAGCTGGGCATCACCTGCAATGTGGGCGCAGAGTGTGAGTTCTACCTGTTCGAGAACGATGACGGGCCGCCCCACCCGTATCCCCATCGACTTTGGCGGCTACTTTGACGTGGCCCCGCTGGACGCAGGCGAGAACCTCCGCCGGGACATCTGCCTGACCATGGAGCAGATGGGCATGAGCCCTCAGCACAGCCATCACGAAAGCGGCAACGGCCAGAACGAGATCGACTGCCACCACGCAGGCCCCCTCAAGACCGCCGACAACGTGATGATGTTCAAGCAGATCGTGCGCGCCATTGCCACCCGCAGCGGCATCCATGCAAGCTTCCTTCCCAAGCCCCTGCCGGATCAGGCGGGCAGCGGCCTGCACATCAACCTGTCCCTTTACATGGATGGCCGCAACCTGTTTGAGGGCGACATTGCCCCGGACAGCATTGCAGGCAGCTTTATGGCCGGTGTGCTGGCCCACAGCCGGGAGCTGACCGTGTTCACCAACCCTCTGCCCAACAGCTATCAGCGCTTTGGCTGCGATGAAGCGCCCCGCTATGTGAGCTGGAGCCGCCAGAACCGCAGCCAGCTGGTGCGCATCCCGCAGGTAAAGGGCGACAACTGCCGCATGGAGCTGCGCAGCCCGGACCCTGCCTGCAACCCCTATCTGGCCATTGGTCTGGTGCTGGCTGCCGGATTGGACGGCATCGAGAACCGCATGGTGCTCTCTGCCCCCGTGAACAAGAATCTGTTCGACCCCTCCATGGCTGAGGGGCTCGGTCTTGAGACTCTGCCCGCCAGTCTGGAAGAGGCCGTGCAGGCCGCTGAGGAGAGCGAATTTTTGCGCAGAGTGCTGCCCGAGCAGCTTGCCAGCCGCTACTTTACGGAAGAACTGAAGCGCTGCGAAGCACTGAAACACGCGTCCGACCCTGTTGAGTACGAGCGCACCCATTACTTCAACGCCATCTGACCCCTGCAAAAAAGAGTGTGTAGGAGAAAGGAGCGCAGGAAATGGGACGTGCACTGATCGTAAGTGCCGGTGCAAGCTCCAACGAGTATATCGCTGCACGGCTGACCGAAATGGGCTACAGCCGCCCGGTGATCATTCCCAGCGGGGCCGAAGCCCGGCGGCGCATGACGGAATCGGATTTTGAGCTGATCGTGGTCAACTCTCCCCTGCCCGATGAATTCGGGCATGAGGTGTGCATCAATGCTGTGGAAAAAACAGATGCCGGTGTCGTGTTTCTGGTCAAGGCCGCACAGGCTGAACAGCTTTTGGGGCCTTTGAGTGAGCAGGGGATATTGCTGCTGTCAAAGCCCTTCAGCACCGCCTTTTTGTGCAGGCCATGCACATGGCAGCGGCGGGCAACCACCGCCTGCTGCGTGCCCGGCAGGAGAACGCCCGCTTACAGGAAAAAGATCGCACAGGTGCGGCTGGTCAGCCGGGCAAAATGCTGCCTTGTGGAACACGAGCACATGACTGAAGCCGAGGCACACCGCTACATAGAAAAACAGGCCATGGATACCCGTCGTGACCGCACAGAAATGACATGGGTGTATAATATTGGATTGGGAAAAGTATCCTTGCTTTCACCGGCTCATTTTGGGAGAGGCTGAGAGCAAGACCGTTCACCTGAAAGAATTCACAAAGGTTTATAAGGGAAAGAATTCAGAAAAACAAAAATAGAGGAGGAAATTCTATGGCAGAGAAACAAACCAAATTCATCTTTGTCACCGGCGGTGGATCATTCCCCACATCACTAACGAGATCAAGAGCTATATCTACAATCTGGCCTCTTCCACCGAGGCTGACGTGGTCATTACCGAGATCGGCGGCACGACCGGTGATATTGAAAGCCAGCCCTTCCTCGAGGCCATCCGTCAGGTGGGTCTGGAGCAGGGCCGTGACAACTGCTGCTACATCCATGTGGTGCTGGTGCCCTACATTTCCGGCTCGGACGAATACAAATCCAAGCCCGCACAGCACTCTGTGAAAGAGCTGCAGGGCATGGGTGTGAACCCCGACATCATCATCCTGCGCGCGGACGGCAGCGTGGGCGGCGACATCCGCCGCAAGATCAGCACCTTCTGCAATGTGAAGCCTGAGTGTGTGATCGAGAACCTGACCATGCCCAGCCTGTACCAGTGCCCGCTGATGCTGCACACCGGCATTGCCACCCGCAGCAAGACCTGCAGCATTGCACTGGTGGGCAAGTACGTCAAGCTGCACGACGCTTACCTCTCCGTGATGGAGAGCCTGTATCACGCCGGTTTTGAGAACGATAGTCAGGTAGAGATCCGCTGGGTGGAGAGCGAGGACCTGACCGATCAGGCCGCCTGCCGGGAGGCCTTTGCAGATGTGGACGGCATACTCGTCCCGGGCGGTTTCGGCGACCGCGGCATAGAGGGCATGATCCAGGCTGCACAGTATGCCCGCGAGAACCATGTTCCCTACTTCGGCATCTGCCTTGGCATGCAGATCATGGTAATGGAGTTTGCCCGGGTTCGTTCCAATTCCAGCGGCAACACGGTAATGTGATTCCAGCGAATTCACCCCCAATGGCAAACACAATGTGATCGCGCTGATGGCCGACCAGCAGGGCAACATTCCCAAAGGCGGCACCATGCGTCTGGGTAAATATCCCTGCAAGGTTGCACCCGGCACCAAGATGGCCGAATGCTACGGCGAGGCCGAGATCTGGGAGCGCCACCGCCACCGCTACGAGTTCAACAACGAATTCCGTCAGGAAATGCAGGATGCCGGTCTTGTCATTTCCGGCACCAGCCCGGACGGTCGTCTGGTGGAGACTGTGGAGCGGCCCGGCCGTGACTTCCATTTGGGCGCACAGTTCCATCCGGGTTCAAGAGTTCCAGCCGTCCCAACGCGCTCACCGCTGTTCAAGGCCTTTATCGCTGCTGCGCTCAAGTTTCGCGCCAGCGAACGCGCAGCCTGCTGCACATGTAAAGTCTCCAATAAATGAGGGTCGCTGCGGCAAAACAGCTCCTCAAGAATACACCGCACAAAACCCGGAACCCTTTCAAAGTCAAATGGCTCAGAGGGTCCCGGGTTTCTTTTGTTTTTATATGGCTGACAACAAGGTTGAAAAGCCCTGCTTCAAGATGGCTATCGATAGACTGCGGGTTCGTTCTGATGGCGGATAGCTTATTTATTTTCTGCTCAGGGGCCACCTGCCGGATTCTATTTTTATTACTGCTTTTGTTTTATTGCTGATGGTATTGTTCCTCTTCCCACACAAAAATGCTCCCCCTATAGCTTTCAGTGCTTTATTTCACTGTTCGCTATATAGGAGCATATCATTTTGCGAAAAAACAGCCTCTTTCTATTTTATCTTAATCTCTCGCGTCCATATCCATAATATCCCTTTGCAGATGTTCCAGCATCAGGGCTTTCGCCGTCTTGGGATCATGCTTTTTGATGGCGTCTAAAATCAGGCCATGGTAATAGATGCCACCGTAATAGCCGTTGGCAAGGCTGTACATCTCACCCAGTTCCTTGCGGCGCTGGAACACATTTTGCATGATGGACACCGTGACCGGGTTGCTATTGAAGCGCGCTATCTCCAAATGGAACTCCATGTCTGCCTGAATATAAATTCTGCCCTGCCCGATGGACGCTTTCATCTGGGTCAGAAGACGAGAAAGGTTCTCGATCAGTTCCGGAGTTGCGTTCTCGGCCGCCTTTGCACACAAAGTCGGCTCGATCAGGCAGCGGAACTCGATGATATATTTCATATCATCCACCGTCTCACGCTGCTGCGGCTTGCTGTCCGGCGCAGGCTGAAAGAT